>Ga0335085_10000050_pt1 | contig 410199 bp, 372 predicted proteins | sample Lox_Sample_45_FD_206712 | JGI IMG/M metagenome (GOLD analysis project Ga0335085, IMG submission 206712) | Soil microbial communities from Loxahatchee National Wildlife Refuge, Florida, United States - Lox_Sample_4.5 | ecosystem: Environmental > Terrestrial > Soil > Wetlands | place: USA... | reverse complement strand
TTGTGTCGCAGTACGTGCACCTGATCCATCTTCAGCATCCCCGTCCTCCGGCTCCTGCCGGAGTCTATGGCCCGGGGTGGCTCACTTTTAGAGCGGTAAACGGATCAGTTCTTTAGCGGCATCTCCAAAGCCGCCGCTTTATCTCGCTGAGCCATCGTTCCGCGGTCTGGTGCAGGGACGAAACAGGGTGGAGTCTTTTCTCGACGGAGCAATCTGCGCGTCGAGTCGAGTGCAGTCGGCAATTGACCGAGAGGGGGGCTCAGCTGCCGATGGCCAGTTATTCGAAATCGATACTGAGCACCTGCACCGCGATTTCTCCTTCCTGAGCGTGTACGTCCGTACCGAGCAAAACCTCAAGGAGGTTGCCGCGTGTCTCAGGGCGCTCGGGTTGACAGGCTTCGGCAAGAAGAGTTCCACCGGCCTGGGTGCTTTCGACTTGCTCGATGGGACTGAACGGTGTGAGTGGTTGGATAACGTTCCCGGTGCAAACGCATTCGTGACGCTAAGCCATTTCGTCCCCGCTGCCGACGATCCGATCGCCGGACGGTGGCGTGTCCACGTTACATTTCCGAAATTTCACGCCAACGCAGTTTCGAACGTTTTCAAAGGATCGATCCTGATGCTGGCACCAGGTTCGATCTTCCGAGCATCACGTCCGAGGTCTTGGTATGGCTCTATGATTCCCCTGCCTCGCCCCGAAATGCCCAGAGCGCTGCATTATGCGCTCAGCTTTGCGGTGCCAATGGTATGGCCCTTGGAGGCCGCGTGAAAGTCGCCGCAATTTTCCCCATCGGCACAAGCATCGGCGGTTGTCCCGCTGCTATTGCGGAAATTCTGAAGAGCGAATCGGCACTTGAAGTCTACCTGATATTTGGAAAGCGGGCGGCGATGGACGCCGATGATCCGGCAGACACGGTCATGAGAATCAAAGAGAGCATTCGTGACGAGCGAGTGACCTGGCGCGACTGTGTGGCAGTAGACGCTCACAAGTTTGCTCAGACTTATGAACAAACGCGTGCCGCTATCGCCAGAATCGCGGAGGAGAATTATGATCGCATATATGTTGGAATAACCGGGGGTACTAATCCAATGGTGGCGGCCCTCTTTCAGGCCGCCGCATATCTTCCTTCGCAGCTCATCGACATTTACGTGCAGTCGAGGGCCGAAGACCGAGTCGGGATCTTCGTTGGGTCGGAAGTGCGCGATCGCGCCACGGCTGAGGACGTGATCGCTGCTGCACACAATGGCCAAATCAGGATTGCGGAGAGACTCGCGCAACGGCTTCCATCCGCGGATAGCCGCTGGAGCTTTTTGCGTGAGTCGTTGACTGCCCTGTCGTACTGGGACGATTTTGACTATGCACAAGCCAGTCAGCCGCTAGCGCATCAGGCGCGTAAGTGTCCCTCGTATGCGAGCGATCCTCTGCTTGCACTAACCGCAGACACGGTTGCCCGTATTTCATGCCACGCCAGCAAAGTGAGCGCGTTTACAAGGGAGATTCGAGACGTACAAAACTTCGGCGCGAGAGCTTCTTCCAGTGACTGGTCGCAACATGTCGAGGATATGGGCGTGTTCTTGGTAGCAGACGTGCTGGCCAATGCTGACCGTCGCCTTACCGAGGCTCGCTTCACAGATTCGGTACTACGTTCATATCGAGCGGCCGAATGCGCGACTCAAATGCGTCTGTTACAGATCGGAATTCATCCCTCACAACCCATGGCCTATGAACCTGCGTACAGACGCTGCTGCACAGCTGGTGGAGCGGAAGTCGGTGAACTGGCCTTCAGAGCCGGCTTGGAGTTGCTTCAGTTGGTCGCGCAATTTGATCTGGCGTCTATCGAACAATACGTCCGGAACCTAGCCAACGTTCGTAACCACACATATCTCGAGCACGGCTATGAGCGCGTTCGGGAGGCTCAATCTCACCAGTGTTTCGAGTGGGCGACGGCAATATGCGAAGCACTACTAGGACCGAGTATCATCGAAAGGTGGCGCGAGTTTGTAATGGCTTTCTAAGATCCAACGTGTGGCAAAACGACTTACAATCCCTCTGTCGGTGTTTGATTCACTCCCAGCCCATCGCATATTCGGAGCATGGAATACTGTCTCTTGCTCCGGACTCCACTCTGATTGTCGACAATTGTGTGTCCAGAGTATCCTCCTGCTGATGTGGGTCAGCCGGCTACTGTTCACGCTCGCATGGGAGACTTGATGGCGTCTGAAGCTTATACGACCGGGCGACTTCAGGTCGTCGCAGGAGCTAGCCTACTCGGGTATTCGAAGCTCGTGAGCTGGGACCGGAATCGATCCCAATTTGATTCCGTGTCACACGACGTTTTTACGGAGTTCTGGCGCTCCGACGTTCATCCGGTCTTCGGTCGTCTTATCTGCTGGATAGCGTTCGCGGCCGGCGCTGAGTTTCTTGCGAAGGGACTTTGCCTCCTCAACGGCGTTGATATTCGTCGAAATCATGCAGTTCTCCAGTACCCATCACAACCTCTGCATCGGTGGGCACAGGATGTCATCGCGGGCAGAGCTTCCAAAGTGCGAGTGCTGCACTTTGGGGAACTAGGAGGCCTCTGCTACCCACGGGGTCAAAGCCCTTCTGCTCTGGAACTTCTCTCTTCTAATCTCGGTCTGCCTAAAGCCGACCAGGACATGCTCATAGCAGCCTATCGCTTGCTCGCTGGTGCGATCCGAAATCGTGACGCTCATGCTTATCGGCCAAACGAGCGTGATGCCCACTTCTGGTTGGTGAATGACCTCTTTACTCCGTGCTTGAATCTGCTTGTGGCGCATTTGCCGACCGGTTCGCCGGTTCTTACGAGCTGGATCGACGGTGCGGAGTGAGTTACGGCTCAGTCCGAATGTCTCAACAGTCTGGAATTATGCCGGCTGACGGAGTGCATTGCGGATCTGAGTAGAACTAACATTCACGATTTCATCCGTAGTGCAACTGCGGCCTTTGGCCCAAAAGCAGCCGAAAGAAGCGTCGGGTGGATTTTTGGGACAGGCTTTTCGCTTGAGGACGTTGACCTGTTCCCACGAAGGTAAACCAATGCCAAATTGACCATTGGAGCTGCAAGGCTCCAACCCGGCAACGAACAGAGTAGGGACGGCATCGGTGAACGATGACTTGAGCCTCGCGAAGAGTCCAGAAGAACAGAGTTCACGCGCACTCGAAACTCAGAAGTGGAAGGCGGCTTAGTCAGCGCTCGACAGCGAGAAACAGTGCGTCAGTGCGTCGTTTTTGAGCCGCGCTTGTATCTAAACTGGTTACCTTGTTCTGAGGTTGGTGGGACTCTTTCGCCCCGCTCTATCACGGTGCGCCGACCGCCTTCTACTTTTCCGCCGCGCGGTCCCACTTCTATCAGTTCGCCCAAATCTGGTGCTTTCTAACCCGGTTTGTAAATCTCCATTTAAACCCCTCCAGACAATATCTGACAAGCAAATCGCCGCTATTAAAAATGCGCTTTCCGATGCCAGTTGACAGGCACATTTCTTCAACTGGGCTCGAATGAATCATTTTGAGTTTCACATGCGACTTGGCCGACGCATGAGTACGTCAATGTGTTACGCCTTGATCTTTACAAATCGACGGCCCGAACGCGCGACGCATACGCCGTCCTTCACGACAAAGGCTTCAACCCAGTGAGTTCCGGCGTATTGAGTGGTCTCCCACCGACCCTTAGACCCAGAATCGCTCGTGTAAAAGTCACCCCGGAGCTGCCGGGCTTCTCGGGCTTCATTACCGGTATTAGTGACCTGCCAGTGCACGTTGTAAGGCGGTCGAGCATTGGTGTCGGCCTGAAACCTCAGCGCATAGCCTTTCGGCACTGGACGGTCTGATAGCGGCCACAGGGAGCGCGTGCCCCCTCTCTTTCGGTATACATTGCCCCGAACCGTGCACTTGTAGAGTTCTCGCACAGGCCAGCTAGGCTTTTGCGCATGGCCAATGCTATCAATCGCTGGAACGTATTCCTGCAGTGTCGCGGGCAACTTCGCCTTCGCAATTGCGATGCCGTCGGCGTCACGTTGCATCCCAAAGCTCTCGGCGAGATTCTGCCTTCTTTCTCGTGCGCTCTTTGCGAACGTTGTCATCCCTACGTCGCTGAAGACGCGCTGCAACCATGCTAGAAACGCGCGACGGCGCTCCGGACTCTCATTCCATTTATCCGCAAAATTTTCGTCCGGGTGGGCAGGATTCGCTACCCACCACTTCCCGTTTCGGCTCTCAATATACTCCGGCATCTCGTGTACGAGTTTTATTAGCGCGCTCTCAATGTCTCGCTCGCCATCGTAGGCGCGAGCAGCAAGCGTAGTGATAATGATAGAGACAGGGCGTCGCTCGTCGTCGTGTTTGAAGTGAGCGTCACGGTGGCGCTTCAGCAGCTGCACCGCACGCTGAAGTGGTGTGCGGACTCGCCACTCTGGTATTTCTTCAATGGTGACGCCCGCTGATTTGGCCATCGCCGCCCTGGCTTCAGCGAGGACTTGGCCCATTCTTCCGAAGAACCATCCCGAGTAGCCAATTGGATTGCTGAACTGCCACAGCCGCAGTTCGGTATCCGTAATCAAGATGCCATCGCCACCGAGACCGTAGTCAGGTATCGCTGGCAAAACATCAAGATGAAACTGATTCGGATAGTTAAGGGTCCAGCAACGTCTTCGTTCCTCGAGCAGATAATGGAAGTCTTCACTCTCAGCGAGACGATCTCCGACGCTGTTCTTTAGGTCAGATTGTGTCGTCTGCTCTTTCGGAATTTCCAATCGACAAACGACATCTACATCGAAACCTGCGCGAGGATCGATCGGGCTGATGATCGTCCCTAGCCGAAATGATCCTTGAGGATAGATAGTCGGAGAATACTCTCGTAACGGCGAGTCTTCCTGCCCGAGCCACTCAGCTACCTCATCGTACGTCGAAACGGCATGTTCAGCCGCTTGCGGCGGAATGTCCAACGATTCGGCAATATTTTGCAGTTCTCGGTTCAGGTCAAATAGTGAAATCGCCACTAGCTGTCCGTACCCCCCTTCCCATGCAGCGGCTCATAGGGCGATGCCTTGTGGGCCAAGAACTTTGTTTTGATCTCCGGCATATGGATGCGACTATAGTGCGCGGCTCGTGAGATGAGCTGGTCGGTCTTACAAGTGAGGTCGAGGCTCACATCGCCCTCTGGGACGCGCGGGTCGATGCGCAGGAATTGCTCCGGTCGGACGAGAAACCTGACTTGATTGTTTATACCGAGACTTTGGGCTCTCATCAGGATATCGACCACCGCGCCGGCCCGCGCCCAGGAGAGCTTGCCACCGCGGTCAAGACGAGACGGCCGGCTATTCACGGAATCGTAGGTGCCGATGCTTAGGATCCTGATAGTTCGCAAATCCACGCCGAGGGTGCCCACGGCTTCGACGAGACCGACCATCGCGGGATTGTTCGCCCAAACACCTCCATCGATGAGACGGAGTTCATCTATTTCACCGCATGCCGGAAAGATCGTGGGTGCGGCAGAAGTAGCCAAGGCCACCTGCCAAGCCGGCACTCGATAGTCTCGTCGAAGTCGCTCCTGGTGGGGAGTTCGAAAAAGGTATACATCGTCGTCACCCAAGTTGTACGCCGGAATCACCAGACGCTTACTACTTTCGCCGAATAGGCGACCATTGAACACAGACTTCAGGGCAGCCGCCAACGCTGCGGATGAGTACTTTCTCAAAAACCACTGGAGTGCCGATCGAATCCGGAAGCGATTTCTAAAGATCTCGGCGCAATGTTGGAGATAGAAATCGACGAGCGCCTTAGGCTCCAAACCTAGGCCTAGTCCGATCGCGATAATGCCTCCGGTCGATGTTCCCACGATCAGGTCGAAGTGGTCGGCGACCCTGGTCTGAAGATCCTCCTCGATGAGAGAGAGAATCGCCGCTGAAAAGAGTCCTCGAATGCCCCCGCCGTCGAGCGCTAAAATTTGGAAAGGTTCGTCCACCCGCCCCACCGCCTGTCTGTCGGCATCCCCTCCCGCGGCGGAAGCTGCGTCACCCAGAAAAGCGCGTTGGCGCACCTTGCGGAAGTGCGCAGAACTCGTGATTTAGTACGCATCAACGCAGCCACCAACCCCCCACTTCACACGCGTTAGGTCACGGCAGGATCGTGAGAAGCCCCGTTAATTTAACGTAAGCACGACTTACGGGTTGTCAAGACGACGTGGACACATGAAATTTGGCTGGACCAGGACCTCAACAGGCGACGACATTACCTCAATTTGGCGGAGTTTTCGGGGACAGGTCACGCAGATCGAGCGGAGACTCACTGAAATTCCGAACTTCGGAGCATGATTAAGTAACCAGCCCAAGAGGCTCAGCATCAATTTCCCGCTCTTCCCAGCCTCGCAAACCGCTCCACCCGGAGGTGACAGCGCGCATACAAGCAGCCCAGGCGATTGGGCTGAAATGCCTACGCGGGCGAGCGCGCGCAGCCTGGTCCGCGTGGACGATCCGGATCGGACAATTTTCGAGCCTAACGGTTCTTAGATTCAGATGTCGAAACGTATCAATTTGTCGAAGGAAGTCGTGGAAGCACTCGAGGCGCCAGGGACGGGCAGTGCGGCCGTCAGTCCAGAGGGCCCGCGTCCTTGTGCGGAAGCGTTTCCGCTTATCGGTTGGCACCGCGATCCGCATCCCGTTCAGCCGCAGAACTGCACACCAACGCCTGGCCTAACGAAATTCGATTCTTTCGCTCTCTTTGGGGGTCCGGTCGTTAGTAACGGTAGGTTTCATGCCCGTTTTTCGGCGGTGTTTCGGACTGAACGAAGTCGTCGCTGTATTAGGAAATTCGCGGCGGCCATTCGATAAAACCCCAAGCTCCGTTTGGGCATTGCGGTGGCGTAGTCGACCAACCTCCGGCGAGCGTTGTCGCGATTTACCGCTGTCCCGGGAACTTTGTACCTCGCATGGACGTCAGGTCTTTACGATGAGCGAGTTCACTACGCGCCTGACACTTCTGACTGCTCCTGCCAGCTTCTCTGCCTTTGCGGACAGATCGGCGGATGCAACGACACCGCTCAGTTCCACTACTCCTTGGGAACTCTTTATTTGAATCGGTGAATTCTTAAGCTCGTCGACTTTCGCCAACTCGGCCTTGATCGCGTCTACGATGTCATGGTCGGTTGTGCCGACGCCTGTTGTCGACGCGACAATCCGGTCATGAAGGAATTTCATGATTGGTTCGAGTCCAGCGCGTATGCCAAGCAACACGACTTCCGAGGAGAATCCCGATCCGAAGCCCAAGGTGGCCGCGACCGCCAAACTGGATGGCGTGACGATGTTGTAGACTGTGATTGCGACGAAAGGAGCGGAAACCACCTGCAAGACCTGGAACTCGAGCAGTTCACGACATGCTGGACCATTGAGAGAATCTGCGGCACTTATGGCTCTTCGCTGGTACTCAGGAACTCGGCGAGCCAAACTAACGGCCGCTCCTACGATCGCAAGTGTTATGAAGTACCACGGAACGACCAGCCCTCCGTGCAAAACCACTGGCCGAAAATGGCTTTCATCAAGGTTGGCGTCAATCGACTGCCTTGTTGGCGCCTCGACGGACTGCTTCGTGAGCTGCTGCTCCGAGGGAAGGTTAGACGTGGGCTCGCGAAACCTCGTCGAACCGCCAATATTGATTACCCATTGGACCTTAAATGGGTCGTCCTTGCTGCATGCAAGTTCCCAATCAGAGGTTGTAGTGGTGTGAACGCAGCCCTTGACTATCCCGACCGGACTGCGCACGAGCGTATCGTACGTGCTGTAAGGAAGTAGCCATACTAGGATTGGGGGGAGGATCGAGACGCCGAACGCGAATAGCGTGAAAATGTAGCAGAAGAGCACGAGTGGTGTGACTTCAGCTTGATCGGCCATCACATCTGGCTTCATCGTCCGCGTGAAGATCGCAACGAACCACCAAAACACCAACGCAACACCTACTAGTACGAAGAGCAACAGGAGAGATCCGGGGCTGATGGAGTTCGTCGCCCAACCAGCCTTGGAAGCGGATACTCCAAGCGTACTAGTTGCAACCGCTGAGCTGGAAACTACGGGAGAAGGCTCAGTCGTGGCAGCGCCTGCGGCGCGGTCAAACACTATTGCGAGTATGCCGGCCAGGAGAATTGAAATGACCACAGTCGCGATTGATGCGGCCCGATCCTTCATTCGAGACCCCCTTTCCCGACGGACCCTTCGACGCTGGCCCGTCTGAACGCGTGCGATCAGTGGTCGGCTGGCGACCTTCTCTGCCTACGTCCGTTTCTATTAAAGTCCAAAGTACTTCGCCGCGAGCGACATCGCTTCGTCGATGGCAGACGCAACCTGCGTGGCTATCTTGACCGCAGCCACCAACTGGTTGATCTGAGCCTTGAGTGAGGTGAGTTGGTCGTTGGCGTTCTTCAGGTTTGTGGCTAGCGTTTTGAATTCGTCAGAGTCTGCCTCCAAGCTTTCTCGATTCAGCTCCGTAATAACGTCGAAGACAACGTCCATGACTCCGTGGATCTGGTCTTTATTCTCGATCGTTGACGCCGCCCAATATGCGCTCGTGAGAGCATTATATAGGCTTTGATACGCGTCGTGCACTGTATCGAGTTCAACGCCGTTGTTTGTTGGAGGCATCGTGATCGATCTCCCGAGATCTTCGTACAATCTCTACTTTTTGCTCGTGTTCAGGCTGTTATAGAAATCCGCAATATTCTTCGCGTCCGCTTGAAGTTCTGCGATCATCGCATTCAGTCCACCGTTCTGGGTGTCAAACGCCTGGTTCAAACTGCTGTGTGTCCTTGCAAGCTGGTCCAGTGCCTGCGACGTCGCAACGAGCATCGCGTCTCCGGCTGCCTGTTGTTGAATCATGGTCGCCAACTGACTGATCGCGTTGAACTCGTCCGTCGGGTTCATCCGGGTCTTCTGGTGTTCGATGAACAAATCGTAGGCGGTCGTCGCCTGCGTGTACTCATTCCAGAGCTGATTCCGCAGACCCCTCGGGGGTGGTGCGCCCGCGGCGGGAGCCGAGCCTCCGATCTCCGACGAAAAGAGACGGCAAATGGTCTGCACATCGCCGTCGTGGTCATGAATGACCTGCTTGAGAGCGGCTTCTCTTTTGTACTGGATGAGCATGCGGCCGAGCGCATCCACCGCGGTCGCGAACGCCTTCATATCGGTGTCCGACACGCCGGATCCTTTAATCGGCTCTTGCTTGTCGAGCGAAATGAGTTGTTGTCCTAACGCTTTCGTCTGGTTGTCGAACTGCGTGACTTGATCGTCCGAGGCGAGGGACGCCAGCCCTTGGGCATAGGCATTTAATCCCTTCAAAACATCGATGCGGACCTGAATCTGTTCGGACGACAGAAAGGGCGTTAATAGTGACGGATTGAACCCTTGCGTGTTGTAGTTTGCGACGACGCGATAGATCTGGGCCGTCCGGTATTCGTCTTGAACTGCTTGGTACGCGTTTTGGGTTTGGCCAGTGACCGCCGTAGTCGCCTGGGCGAATTTGTTGATTTGCTCGGCGGGATTTTGGGAAGCGCAGGAGCACACACTAAGTGTAATAAGAATAAGCCACACCCAGTTCAGATACGTTTCTACTCTGGGAACACCGATGTAAGGACGTACTGTCGTCGCCATCCGGTTTGTTTCCCCCCTAGAGAGATAGAGCACGCCTTTCTCTTGAAATCAGAACTTATGGCAGCGTTTCGATTCGATGGGCCACTCACCTGCAACACCCGAGTGTCTTCGAGGTCGCCTCCAGCTACTTCTACTAGCTCTGAGTCAACTCAATGTAAATGATCGGATGGTACGTGTGTTTGCGTACTGTTTGCGGGCGACATCGTGCTACACTGACAGTTGACCTGAACCGTTCCAAAGGGCTACTACAACCACCACGGTTGTCCACTTAGGGCTGAGCCGACAAAAAGGGAAACCCGGATATGGCGCGCGCGTCACCAGCGTCTGTTTTCTCGCATTGGTGCTACCTCTTCGAAAGGATTGCAGGCCACTCCGCGCGAATTCTACGCGCCAGTCATGCGCCCGCCACGAGCTTTCACGCGACTCGATCCCGAGCCGCTGATCCGGATTGCGTGCGCGCTCGGCGGCGTCGGACACGGCGAATTCGCGCTTTACGAAGTGCTCTCGAGGAGCTGGAGGCGCCGAGAGGATCTCCTCTAGCGGCGGCGCATCGAAGAGGGATGATTCTGAACAATGTGGACTTGGTCTCCTTGGTGCATCCGCCATCGGCCCGGTACCCGCGGAGAAGCTTGCGTGGGAGATGGGAAGACGAGAGCCGCTACGTCAAGCTCGACCGGGCACGCACTCGTACTCGGAGAACGCATTCGTCAGTCAGCGAGTGCCCGGAGCAAAGCCTGGCGCTGCCTCCCCTCTCCAACCGCCCCTGGGCATTCGATATTGGAGACGTTTTAGAATGATGATCTCTTGGATAGCCGTCTCGTTGCTCACGAGCTCACTTGCGATTGCTTTTGCTGTTACCGTTCAACTCGTACTGATGAGGCGACAGAGCCGTCCGCGGGCGAATGTGCCAGGAGTGGATTGGATTACAAAGACTCTGATCGACCTCGTTCCGAGTCATCTTGCGCCGCTGTTTGCGGCAATTGTTTGGACCCTGGTGTCCGTGGCTGCAAGTGTTCGTGCCCTTCTTCCTAGGCCCAGTCTTTTTCAGCTGGTCGTTTTCGCGAATGTAGCGGTCTTGGGTCCTATGCTTCTGGGTGCTTATGTATATCTAGTTATTGCGCTTAGATTTTATGAGATGCGTCATCGACATCCGGACAAACATCGAGAAGGGGATCCGAAGGGCAAAGCGTCTACCATAGGTTACCAAATTGCTATCGCCTGCGTCTCGCTTGGGTTTCAGTATGCGGCCATCGAAAGCGAAATCGCCTATCCTGGGACGGGAAATCCGTGGACATCCGATGGAACACTCAACGCCGCGGGCGCGGTGTGCTACGCGGTTCGCGGACTGGACACATACGTGGCGCTCGGACTGATATGCGTTGTGCTGTGTACTTGGTCCCAAATCAAGCGGCGCTTCTCGGGCGCTCGCCTAGTAGAGGCTCGGTACCCCTACTTTCGACCTACCTCAGCGATACGTCGTGTCGGCGGAGGACTCCTCTTATGCGTCCTGCTTGCGAGTGTGATCACGCTCGCTGAAGGAGCATCGTTTTATCTACTTACTCGAACGACATCATCAAACAATCGGATCGCTGTGTTGATTTCTTCGACATGGGTGATATGGCTCGCATTGACTGCGTTGTTCACTTCTATTTCGGCTGCCATCGTGTTGTGGCTGAGAAACGAAATAGCAGGACATCTGGGTCGACTGCGGCGGAGCATGGAGGAGCGGTACGAAAGCGCGGCGCTGGCGGAAGCAGACGCCGGAACAGAAATTGAGGAGGTCAAAGGAAGGTACGAAGCAATCGAGCAGATACTGAAAGTCAGGTCACAGATCGCTGACGCATTCGAATCAGCGCAGACCTGGCCGCTTCCGGCCGGCGCCAGAGCGACATTGGGAGTGGCGGCAGCCGCACAAATCATCAACATCCTAGGTGCACTTTACAAGCTCCACCCGAAACTTTGAGTAACTGAGTGACCAAACCCCACCCGGGTTAGGTCGCTAAGCTGATTGTTGGCCTGCGTGGATGCCACTTGCCCTGGCGCTCGATGAAACCTTTGCCGAAACCCCCTCGCGCGTTCCGTCAGTAGAGAGGTAGGAGGGAGCGACTTGCAGGAGACCATGCAACGCCAGGTCCCTTTTAACCTATACGACGTATTCGCCCGCGCGCCATTTTGTGGGAATCAGGCTGGGGTCATTCGAACTAGAGCGGAGGTCTCGGACGAACAGTTGCTCTTAATGGCTAGGGAATTTCAGCTGCCCGAGATCGCTCTCTCACGCATATCGCAGACGAACCTGTATCTCCGTTTTGCAAATGCGGATCGCATAATGACCCGGTGCGGGCACGCCACTGTTGCAGCGGTGGCTGATTTTGTCCTAAAACGAACACCACGAACGCGCAACTGGCAGTGGGGACGGTACATCGTTGGTGAATCTAGGGCCCTCTGGAAGGCCAGAGTACTCTCGCCGAGAAGCACCGAGGTGGAGATTTCGTGGCCTGACTCGCCGAATAAAGTTGCGCCCCTTGCACTAGGTGAAATATGTCGCGCTCTGAACCTCAAGCGATCAGCAATCGATTCGAGGCTCCCGATGGGCATTTATAGTTCAGGGCAAACTCACGCGCTGGTCCCGGTCGTCTCTGAAACACTTTTGAACCGAATCGAACCGATCTGGACGGTTCTAGACAGGATGTTCCTAAACTCGAGCCTTACCGACATGCACCTGTACCATGTTACATCCGTCGATCCGACGCGGGGATTGGTCCGCGCTCGATGCCGCAACATTTTTCCGTACGGTGTGCGCGAAGAGAGCGCCACCGGCACGGCCTCTATCGCGCTTGCGGGCGCATTCCTTTCTCATGTTGAGAGTCGCTTTCGTTCACAGCCTTCTGGTCTACGGTTTGCTTTTGAGCAAGGCAGACAAGACCGTATGGGGCATCTCAACGTTTCTTGGCGGCCAGGCAACTCTGCCCAGCCGGCGTTTTGGCTTGGAGGAAGAGTGTATCAAACGGTCCGCGGACAGCTGCAGCATCTGCCAGCAGCCTAACAGGGAAGGAGGCCGAGGCATGCCTCAATTGAGATCGTTCGGCCCGCAAAGGGTTCGTTCTCTGACATCTTGGGCCAAAGCTAAAGCAGTCCCGGGGATGGACCAACAAACATTCGAGGAAATATTCGAGTATGTTCGGGCTTGCCAATTGGCGAGCGGCGAGTGGGTACTGCCGGGGAACAACTGGGGCGTCGTAATGACCTCTGTTGTCCTGCGCTCCCTGGACGCACTCGGATTTTCGCAGACAGACCAATGGCCGACTGTGTTTGGCCAAGGCGGAATCGGGCTCGCGGTAAACTACCTGTGTCAACAGGTCCAAGGAAAGGGACCCGACGAGATTCCTGAAGACGTCTGGGACGCCTGCCAAGCGATTTTGGCTCTAGCCAACCATCAAAGAGAAGAGGCTCGTCGACTGGCCGATGGCGTGAATTCAAACTGGCGGGCTCTGTACGAATCGCCTCGAAATCACTGTAGGTGGTTTGGCCCTGCGTATCTCGCTGCGATCGTAGACGTGCTAACCGCTTTCGATGACGAATCAAATACATGGCATCTTCGTGATGCTCTTCATTTTCTCGGGCAGTTAGAGGAACGAAAAGGGCAGGACCTCCTAGGGTTCTTTTTTTCCGCAAATGAGCAGCGAAACATGACTCGATGGAACACGAGCCTCGTCGTTCGCACACTCTGCACGGTAAAGCCCCAATACCGAGATCAAGTCGATCCTAAGCTCATCGAACGAAGCTGCACTTGGCTACTCGCCGAGCTCGACGATGAGGGCTGGGACGAAGATATTGCGGAGGAACCAATGTTCCTCGCTCGCGCGATGGGCGCGCTCTACCAAGCTCGGCGCTGGGTGGGCGAACCCTTCAGTACTCGAATTGATGAGGCCGCGGCTCGAGTGAATCAGAGACTCTACAAGATATGGCACACAGAACCTCGGTGCGGCGACCTCAAGGCCTACACCGCGGTTGTGGAATACCTGGCCCTGTGGACGGTGCCAACTCCCGCAGGTCTGTTATTTGACGCCACTACGGTGCTTGATACTGCTTCCGCACTTGCGGGCGTTCCGACAAACGTTCCCAACGGGTTGAGAATCGCCTGGTTGAGTGATCTTCACATTGAAAAAGACGCCGACCCTACACCCTGCACTAGGAACTATGACGGCAATTTGCTGACAAAGCATCTCCGTAGATTGTTTCATTTTAAAGGAACTCCCCTCACCGCCCACTTTCAAGCACAAAACCTGACTATAATCTTAGAGCGAGTTCAGGCAATCCTTCCGGATCACATTCTGGTCAGTGGCGACTTAACGAACTACGCTGAAGAGTCGCAGTTTCAGAGTGTGCGTGAGCGATTCCTTCAGGTCCAAGGGGCAATTCACGCTGCTCGTAGCCAGCCGCTGCATCAAGACGGCTTCGATTCTGCTATATGGACGATCTTACCGGGCAATCACGACGTGACAAACACGGAACAGGCGGCGAGCAACAGTTACCGATACAACTTGGGTATGTTTGCAAAGTACATGCGCACATGGGAGGCTGCTAAGGTCTCTCTCGATTCGACGTTTCCGATTCACAAAGTAATCTCCAAACCGACCTCAAAGCTGCATCTCCATTTGGTGGGGCTCGATTCGACACGCCCGGAACCTGTGTGGGTAATTGGCTTCAATGCACTGGGACGAATCGACGGTGAACAGTTCGACGCCCTAGATGGATTGCTCCAAACCCGCCGCAAAGAAGAAATGTGGCTGGTGGCTCTTCACCACCATCCGATCGTCGTGCCTACACTACTTCCGGAAACTCAGGATTGGTTTCTTAGCCTGAATGAATCGGACGGCAAAGGTCTCATTCGGAGGTGTATCCAGAACGGCGTATCTGCGATCTTGCACGGACATTTTCACAGCTTCTCATGCTGGTCAGGAATGGAACCGGATGGCGACCGATACATGTGGATTGTAGGTTCGCCCGCCGGAACCCTAACTGTTCCTGGTCACAGCGAGCAGTTCCTCGAGCTGCGGGAAGCTTCGCGTGAGCAAGGTCCGGGTGTGGAGGTTGGCCTTGCCGTGTACATCCACAAGAACGCGAACGGTACTTGGACGGAGCAGTACAGTGGCATTTTTATCCCTGCACCGTGACATGCTGCCGGCTGGATCAATGCCCAATCGCCCGAACGACCTTAGCCCGGCGAGAGACAGGGCGCGCATGTATCCTGATTCAGCTCTCCAACCGCTCCTCCAGCGGATCGATCCTCCCGTCAATCAGGCGCGCCTTTCGATATCGCAGTTCGCAACATGGTGCACTTGGTCCAGTAACTGTCTAAAACTCTTAAGGTCCTGGACTGAACACTTGCGAAGTCTTCCGCGACCTCGGCGCAAAGTGTTGTTCGGAGGAACCTGTTATAACTACACGCTGTCGGTTTCTCTCGACCAATTGGACCCTGGTTTTGCAAAAGATTTCATTGAATTTGCTCGAGCTCTTTACGAGTTGCCAACACCAAGCGGACTCCTACTGTTAACAGGGGTTTTCGGGGATTTCTTCGAGTCGACTCTAGCCCCACAATTCGCCTCTCTCTTGCGAGAAGCCCTCGTCCTTTTGAGCAGAGATCCTCTCTCGGCGTTGTACGTGCCGCTGGAGGACACTATCGGAGTCTCGGCCGGAGATTTTCCCCTTCACGCAGACTTGTACCTTCCGGAGCTCCTTCTAAACATCTTCGAGGACGTCCCTCCGGGGCCCAGTGGCAAGTCTCTATTTTTGAGTAGGGATGCTTTTCTGCAAATGCTGCATGACTGTAAGGAATTACCCCCAGAAGTGGAAAAGTTGATTAATACGACACTCTCAAGGCCGTTAAAGACAGATGGGTATGAAGAATTCTTCGCAACAATTCACGGACAGACTCGGCCTGCCTGGAGAGCTCGATTACAGCGCGAGATGCGATCTCACGCACTCCGGATCAAACTGAGCAAAGGCCAAGGGTATTTACTTCACGATCGCTCGTGGTTGCACGGCCGCGAGCGGCCGGCAGGCGCCGTTTCCAGAAAGAGATTGCACCGGCTGGTGTTTAACAACCGAGAACGGCAGGAATTTCGAATTGCCTACATGCGGAAAGAATCTGAGAAGCGAACCTAACTCAAAGCCTGAACAAGCGCTCTGATCCGCCAGGTCTTAATAGTTGAGGATACCGCGCCGTTTTAGAATTCGCCGTTGTCTGCGTCGCCCCTATCTCGATTTGCTCGCTTCATTCGGGTAGTTTTCAACTGGCGCGCAACATTTCACGCGCAGCCCTTAAGGGTTCATAAGTTCGGTCCGGTCCCTCAAGAGGCACATCGCGCATTTGAGAGGCTCACGATCGACAGTGTGGATAGGGACGCGGTACAGGCCCTAAAGATCACCGAGAACCAGACAAAACTGGTTACCGGCACCACGTTGCTTCATCAAATTTTAACGGAGCCGGTGGTTCCGATGGATCGGACGTACACCGCTCCATTTCTGATCAGATGCCAGGCAGATCATTTTCAAACGGAACGCGGCCAACAGAAGACTTGCCGACTGGCTTTTAACGCCGTTTTCAACCGTCGCCAAAACAACAAATCTAAACCGATAATTCCGCCGCCACCCTGCGGCGCTCGGATCGTCCTAAATACGGAATGAGCGAGGCTTAGCAATGGAGATTTCGACTCAGACGGCGAAGCCTGCCGGCGTGCGTAGAGCCACGGAGTGGTTGCCGCGAACACGAGCGAGACTTGCCGACCGTGGAAGATGGCCACGAAAGTGGTGGTGGCCATTAACAGAGGAAATCAATTTTTCCGATCAGGATTGGAAAAAGCAGCATGATGAGATCTCCAAGGCCATTAACAAACTGCTGCTTATTCTGATCGGCTTTTGTTTTTTCTGTGCGTTGTCGCTTGGAGCGTCAGACAACTCTCTGCTCGCCAGCGATGCGACGATAACGCTGCCTTTCGCGAATGCAAAAATTTCATTCGTATCTTTCCTTATCATTGCACCTTTGGTCTTGGCCGCATTTTCATTCTATTTGCACATCTTTGCCGGGTACTGGATAGCTCTCTCACGCCAGCGACCCTCTCCGGCCGGCGCAGAAATACCGCACACGGAACTGCCGTTCGTCTTCAATCTGCAATCTCGCACTGCCAACTGGCTTTCCAAATTCCTATTTTACTGGCTTGTTCCTGTCGTTCTCGGAGTCTTTGCCTGGAAGGCGCTGCCCCGACCTGAAGGACCTGTATTGGTCAGTCTTACTAGTGCCTTCATAGCGGTATTTCTTTTTCTTCAGCTACGCCGTCGCTCTGATCGAACACACACACGTATGCTTTGGCTGGCGCTACTCTGTAGTATTTTTATTACTGGTGCGATGTTTTTGGCTTTCCTGGAAGGAGAGCCACTGCTAAGTCGTCAGTTACATCTGCGAGATGCGGTCTTGAATCGACAGGACCTGCGAGGGTTGAATTTGGTGGGTGCCGATTTAGAGGGCGCCGAGCTGTTTGAAGCGCGCCTGGAGGACGCGAACCTAGCCGGCGCGCACCTGAGCGATGCGGAACTGAAGCAGGCGTACCTGATGAGCGCGCGCCTGGAAGGCGCGGAGCTGATGAGCGCGGATCTAGAGGGCGCGCACCTGGAATACGCAGATCTATCCCACACACGCTTGTACAGCGCGTACCTGGCGCGCGCGGACCTAGCGTACGCGAACCTTAGCGACGCGCACCTGAACAGTGCGCACCTGGAGGGCGCGGACCTGCGCTACGCCAACTATCTGACGCAGGAGCAGGTCAACTCAGCTCACGGGGACGAGACAACCCAGCTGCCGCCGGGAATCATAGAGCCGGAATCATGGAAGAAAAAGCCGACGCCGACTCCACCGACGCATTCGAATTGACAACATGCACAAAACTACGAATCGGCGTTTGAGTCAGCGCCAAATAGTCGCTCTCGTTGAGATCACCGCACCGCTTCCAGAGTTAAAGTCTCGTTCTCCGCACGCCCGAACAACCAAATCAATCGACCACGGTGACTAGGAAGGTCGATCAAAACCGCGGCTTTCTGCCGCAACTCATACGCCCTCGGAGAGTCCCAGGAAAGCCAATTCTGCACCGAAAGAACCGGGTCGTTCTGAACAGAGATGATGCTGCGCCAAAGAAGGTCGACTCTTCTGCAGGAACGCGGACCTTCATGCGGGTCATCGCCGAACTTCGCAAGGCCAAAAGGCCTCGAAGTGGGCACTTCTCAGGAACATACCCCTCGGCTGCCCAATCTGTGCGAGTTGAAAGAAACTCCAGACATCAAAGTCCTTGACACCGTTCGCGTACTGCAGACGCGCGGCATGAATCGCTGCGCCTTGACACAAAGCCGAGCACAGAAAGCGATCGCGATTAATCCGGCTCAAATACCCAAGTCGTTTCGGTTTTGAATTTCTAATAAGCTGAAAGCCGCGAGGGACTGACCCATGAAAACACCGAAACATGCAGGAGAACCTCCTAAACGCGCGGTCAATCGCGAACCCACCGACCCCGATTCTGTCGGCGACATTGCCCTAGCGGCACTCGAAGTCGGCGCAGCCCGCACGGGGACTTGGAACACAGTTACACCACCGAACCCCACACCCGCAGAAGGCGGCCGACCGCCAAAGAGCGGAAAAGCGCGTCGACATTTCTCCAACCCGGGTTCTACCGCAGAGACCGCGAAACGACTATTTGCCTTCCTGGCGCATCGAGGCTCGCCCGCAGAATTCTTAGCCGCGCACCCCGGGGTCAACGCTCGCCAAGTGGACGCGATTCTTAGCGCTGCGCGATTTTCCCTGCTCAACAAGGCCCCTGGTTGGACGTGGATTCCGGAGGAGCGCCCTACGTCGTTATTTGCGCACTATCTGAAGGCCGGAGACTATGGGCCAGAGCAAGAAGGTTGAAATCGCGCGCGTCGACGTGAGTGGGGTGCTAGCTGGATATCTGATTCTCGAAGATCGCTACACGGCAAGGTTTCTTGCCGCTGACGAGTTTGTGAAGCGGAAGCGACGCCTTACAGTGACTCTTTCTCTGCAAGATCCGTGGAATGAGAGAGAAACACAGCGTTCGCTCCGAGCATCCATAGCATTCGGTGGTACGCTTCCGCCCTTTTTTCCAACCTGTTGCCGGAGGGCGCGCTACGAACCTTGATTGCGAAGCAATGTAGGATCGCGGAGACGAGCACGAGCGCTGCCGCAACGGTCTGAGCGAACCGCCTGAAATCGAAACACGCCCGCTGACGGCGCCAGCGTCAGAACCAAAAGACCTCGAGTCCAGCGGCCTTCAGATAAAGGGCCCGTGTCAACAGTACAAACCGGGACAGGCGCGATTTGCCAACGCATGCAAGGGAGTTGGGCCTGCGCTCAGCGAAGAAATAAAAGGCGGCGTCGCTGGTTCGCGGCGAGCCCCCGAACAGCGACGTCAACCGTCACTCCATCTCCCCTGTAGTGGGGAGTGTGTTGCAACAGCACGAGGGCTTCTGGGGTGCTCGGCGATCCGAACCTACCATCTCCCCTGTAGCGGGGAGGCCGTTGCAATGCCAATCATATCAAACTATTGGTCCCTCGTCACGTTTCTGCCACTTCCCTGGGTGGAGCGGCTGAAATTGTGAGTCTGGGTTCACCTCCCTCCACGCAAAGTATGATGGCCTAACTCACATGAGCGCGTGCTTCGACCTCTTCAGCCAAAGTCCTGAATTCGTTGGCAGCTTTTGATTTGGGAGCCCATCGGACCACTGAACAACGAGCGACCTCGGCCTTTTCTACTTGGTTCGTGAAGCTGATCACTGCTTCGAAAAGGGCACCGTTTACCTTGAGTTTTACGTCGTCACGTACTCGCGCCTCCGAGGGTGCGCGCTTTTGATACTGGTTTAGCAACGCTCCCATCATTTTGACGCGCGGGTTGTAATGTTGTCTGACATGCTCAACTTCGTCCTGTGTTCTTTCGAGGCCGATCACCGAGGTGTTGGTCGCCCGCAGGACGACTAGAACTTGATCAGATGCCGCCAGCGCGATGGTGTTGAGCCCGCCAAGTCGGCCCGGGCAGTCGATCAACACGTAGTGATAAGAGTGAATTTCGGGAATGCGGGCGAGCGCCGTCGACAGCACCGTGGCGCGCTGACCGATTGGATTGCAGACTTCTTGTTCGGCCAAGACGAGTTCGCGGGACGCTGTGATCGCGTTGAGACCTTTCTCTTGGGTTTGAAGTATCGCCGCCGAATTGTCTTCTCCGGGTTTGAGCAGCAGGTCTTGGATCATGCGATGAGCGCCAGACTCAATGTTAAGCAGAAATGACAAGTCCGCTTGGGGATTGAGATCAATTAGGAGTACTCTGCGCTCCCGCTCGGCCAGGGCCGCGCCCAGATTGAGAGTGACGGTCGTTCTGCCGACGCCACCCTTCTGATTCGCGATAGCCAGAATCACCGGCATTGATCATCCTCGCTTAGACGGGGTATTGGGCTGCCGCACGCCTTGGGGTAAAAGCTGCCCGTCGGAAAGTTGCTTCGCCGGTGCGATTCCCCCCGGGGATTGTGGGCCTCCCAGTAGCCGGTCGCTTGCGGCTTGGGCCGCAGTGGCGGTTGTGTGCAACAGTTGTGGTGCTGCGCGTTCCGTTTGGCTGTGGAACCCAGCCACTATGGCGGCAACTTTTTCGTGACTTCCCGCGTCGCCGATGTTGGCGAAGTGCCCGATGAACGACAGCGCATGCTCCGGCAAAACATGGATCAGCACCATCGAGTGAAACACCAGCCAGGTTACCAGTCCCGCGGCGATGAAGAGCATTCCTACCGCGGAGACTACGCCGGTAATGCCGGAGGAACTTCCGAGAGCGGCCGCGGCGGTGGGCGCGAAAAGTTGTCCGATAATCCAGGCGCCAATGCGCAGCACAATCATGGCGGCTAGCAGTCCCATGATCATCAGGGAGGGCTTGACCATCAAACCCACGGCGAATTTGGCGCCATGTTTGGCCTTCTCTGACATCCATTCGTCACCGCGGGGATTGGCGTTGGCAACCAGCCAGATGGGCGCGACGCACACAGCCATAACCGTGGAGACCAGCCACGAGATAGAGACCGAAATCCACAACACCATGGGAGCCGCTACCGTACCCACCGCCATTGCGAGTCCGGCGAACAGCAACATGAAAATGAGAGGTATTGCGGTGTAGGCCCCTATCCAGGCGGCGATGCCGCCGGCGACCAGCGCGAGTCCGATGATTGCGTGACCGACCGAGATCAGGGCCTGCACAGGGTCGGTGCCGCCGTTGAAGCTGAGTGAGGAGTTCGCCAGCGCCAGCAATGCGTTTTGGACGGGGACTGTGGCTCCGCTCCAGGCTGTCCAGAATCCGGTGCTGAAAGTATCCGGCGAGCTGATGTTGGCGATGTAGTGACCGGCGCCTTTAAGGTTTGACCAGGCCCATTGTGCCCAGCTGTCGGCTTTATCCTTGGCCGCGTTGACGATCCCGGGCGCGCCGTTCGCCGCCGCAAATTCGTCGGCGTTGTGAACTGATTTGGCGACGTCAGTCTCGATTTCGGTAGCCCCGCTCTGCATGAGTTGCGGACCTGCGGCCGAGGGCACTGCGGCCAAAGCGTTCTCCAACGCGAATTGGAAATTGCCGATCTGGTAGTAATAAGCGCCGGCGGCCATCCATCCCGATGTTGTAGGCGATTTGCCGGTTACGGTTTGGGTGAGTTGCGGGAGGGAGCCGTTGATCTGGGAGGCCGCGGCATTCTGGTAGGCTGCCACGGCGTCTGAAATGGTGCTGGCCGGGGGCGCCGTATAGTTGGGATCTCCTGGCCCAGTAGAGCCTTGCGAGAGCGTCTGCGCGGCCGGTTGGAGCTTGGCCATCATCGCCTGCAGCCCGGCGCTCTGTGCCGCGAGGATGGTGTTTCTGACGTTCTCCGCTGCCGCCTCGCTGAAACCAAGATTGCTGGAGACGGTCGAGATGGTGGCTGGATTGGGCTGGGTCACCTGATAACTACCGCAAGTGCCATCCGGAATTCCGTTGGATGGCTGTCCGGCGCGGAATATGCCCGGGCTGGGCGAGTCCCAAGCCAGGGAAGCCGATGAGCCGGCGGCCGTCGCGAAGGTTGAGTATGCGTGTATACAGGTCTGATCGATCAGGAGTTGGCGTGCGAGTTGCGCGAGATCCGAGCTGTTGATCGGGGCCGTGGTGCTGACTGAAGTGATTTGAGGTGCGGGCCCCGAGCTCAGGAACGAAACCGCAGCGCTCCAGATGGAATTGGCGAGGCCGATGCCCTGTATCGTCATCGCTAGTACTGCGATCTGGCAGAGGCTGTAGCCAGAGCCACCGAGTGGAACCAGTGCGCCGATCGAGGTGACTATCCTGATGGGCCCCCAGAACGCGGAGATACCCTGCGAGCCACTTAGTAGTTTGCCGTGTTGAGCGCCCTGCACCACTCCGACGATCAATGACCACCACGCGACCATAACGACGACAGTCAGCAGGCCGGTGTTGAAAGATCCCATGATCGAACCTAGAACAGTCTCCGGGCTGCCCGACGATGAAGTGCTGAAGGTTGAGGCCTCCGATATGACATCGTTACCGAACACCATCTGAAGCGCTTGAAGGCTGAGGTCCCCGGGCGGGACGGTGAAAAGGCTAATGGTGGCCGACGGAGACGCCTGCGCATGGGCTCCGGACGAAAAGAGGAAAACTCCGGCTACGAGAGCCACCACTATCGACAAAAGGCTTGCGGGCTTCATAGGTTACTTCCTCAGCGTTCCGCCAATCAGTTTGGCCAACTTGGGAAGGCGGCGGCTGCGAATCGCGCGTGCGTACATGACGCACATCAAGTAGTAAGCGACAAGGTTGGCGACGAGAAAGGTGCACAATACCGCCTGACGCGCTGACCCGATCAGAGCACGCCAGAGACACGCGACGAGTACGGGAGCGCCGAAGATCAGGGTCAGCCTGGCATATCGTCCCCATGCTCGGGCTGCTGCATAAAGTTGCTCCTCCGTCAGTTTTTGTTCTTTCACCAATTGTTCGAAATCCGAGTCGCCAGGCCCACATAGTTCAACCGACGGTGCCTTTACTCGTCGCGCGCGCCGCGAGAAGATCCAGCCCCGCCGATCAATTTCGCTTTTCATTTTCGCCACCTGCATGGCTCGCAAAGTTGCCGACTCGACTCGTTGATCGAGCAGGCCGATTGAGTTGACGGCGCGCAGCGCCAAGCTCTTTTCTAAGTAGACGCGTTATCAGCTGAGAGAGATCTAATTTCTCGAATCCAGACTGAAACGCGGCTTCGTTCAGTTCGTTGAATTCTTCAACAAGATCCCTGGGAAGCGAGAGCTTTACCTTGTCGAGATCGATTTGTTCCTCGCGCAGTTTAAATCGCTTCATCTTCATCTCCTTAACTGAGGACTTTTGCAGTTGGAGCCAGTGGTGTCGTTCGCAGCGCCGAACGTTGTGCGTCCGGATCGATCACGCTAAGGCGTCTGCGCCATAGTTTCCCCGCATCCTTGAGTGTCCTGGCGCAATCGCCTAACTGCGGGGGCATAGTCGAAACGATTCTCTCGACTCCCGTGATCAGCTCTTTGGCCTCACGCGGAAGTGCTCCAGCGTGTCGGAGATAGACGCCGACGCCGGCCGCTACGGCGGAAATACGCGCCCGTGTCGCTAAATCTGGCCTGCCTGAGGTGATCTGATTCTCGAGCAGAGCGATATCTGCGACCACTGCGTTATAGGTCTGACGAGCCTGTCGACGTTTAAGAGACAGAAAATTCTGGAGTCTCGACCGCCCAGCGAATTGCTGGTTCGCAGTCTGGCGCAGAGCCGCGACAACTTCTTTGTCATACGAATCGACTAGCAATCCCGACCGCAACGCGACGCGAACTAAAAGGGTCCGCTCCCGGACCGTGCCACCCGTGATGGTGACTGATTTCCAATCGCGCGCACGTGCGAGCTCGATCATCGCGAATGCGGTCTCGCGATCGATCTTTCGACTCTCGATACGCTCTCCGCGGTCGACGAATTGGCAGTCTCCCGCCCTAGATCGAAATACTTTGTGATTCAAAGCAGACTGGATGACATCCCAGTCGTGGACTAGCAGGCCGAACTCGTCGAGCTGAAGTGAGGAGTAGAGAGCGCGAAGGCGCCCGATCGTTTTCTGTCGCGCCGCATTGATACTCGCGACGGTTGAAGACGGAGTCTCCGTTGAGGGTTCTGGTGGAGAATCTTTCGCATCGCTACTGTCGGTTCTGCGCGGCGCCAATGCCCGAGTCCCATCGAGCGGTTCGTCTGTAGTCGTTGTGCGATCGCTCGTTGCCGCTCCTGCGATTGCTTGAGTCGTTCTCATCTCCCGTCTCCTCTATTTTCGTTGCTGGTTTCGCGTCCCTCGGTGCTCGCGATTCCCGATTCGCTGCTCATTCGCTTTTCGTGAAAAAAATTAGGTACACACCAACGCACCCTCCTCGGGTGCTTTGGTAAAACAATGACAGTCGCATGGTAAAACAATGACAGTTGGGGTCTTTCGCCCCCCCTCTCCTCGAGCGCCCAGAATCAGCACCCAACACTGACAAAACCGGCATCGGTTCGATCACTTCTTCTGCGACATTTCGGCCGAGTCGGTGCATTTTGGCGATCACTTTCTCATCGGATCGAAGTCTAGGGTTGATTTCTTTTGTTCCTTTGTCTGCAGCGCCTGGATCGATTTTTCGATAGTTGGCGGAGACTTTTGAAACCTTTCAAAACGCGTTTCGTGATCTCTCGGAAGCGTGGAGAGCTCAGAGAAGTCCTCTTCGAACTCATCGCGCGTGAGCACGACCTCGACCTTTTTTCGTGCCCGTGTGAGCGCGACATACCCGCGCCTCCGCATGCTGCGTCGCGACCCAGCCAACAAACACACACAGTGATCGACTGTGATTCCTTGAGCCGAATCGATCGTCGACGAGTACCCGTGATCGAAGAAATTGTAGGCGGCGGTGTTAATGACCACTTCGTCACCCGCATCCTTTTTCGCGTGTAACTCGATACGACCATCGACCTCCTCGATTCTGGTAATCGTCGCGAACTGTCGATTGCGTACCGGCGGATGGAACGCATTTTTCAGAAATACGATTCGGTCGCCGAGCGCGAATTCTAGTGTTTTCGTGTCTCCCTTAGCGTTGCGTACCCGAATCGACACGCTCTGGCGCGATAATCTGCCCGCAGCTATCAACCGCTCTCGCGCCCGCGTGTTGAGCGCCGCAGTCGAAAAATTTGTGGGCACCAGCATGATTGTCGTTGGGTCATCCGGCGAAAATGTCTGCTCCCACTTAGCGAGGGTCGTGTCGACTGCGCGCTCTACATCGTCTGCGATCGACACCTGCTTGTGCTTCGCGAGCAGCTCAATCGCCTGCCTCGCGCGTCCTTCACGTTGCAGCTTCGCTGCCGCCCGCTCATGCGCCTGCTCCTGGCGTCGCACAGTCTTTAGTTCAGCGGTCGCGCCGACTCGTCGAATCGTGTCGCGAAAGATTGCTCCAGGGCCAATAGGTTCCAGCTGCGCCAGGTCGCCAACCATGATCAGTTTGGCGCCCGAAGCGACGACTTTGGCGATTAGTGTTGCGCCGAGACGCGAATCAAGGAGTGAGGCTTCGTCTACGAGAACGAAGGTGTTCCCGTCCAACTCACGGCGCGGTCTGAGCCCAGGGCGCGCGACCAGTTCGAGCACTAAACGATGCACCGTCGTCGACTGAATGCCCGCCTCTCGCTCCAACTGCGCTGCCGCGGCGCCTGTTGGTGCCGCTCCAATCATGCGAAAGCCGCTCGCTTCCGCTGCGCCTCGCAGGGCGGCAAACATCGTCGATTTGCCAACTCCCGCATGGCCGTCGACCAGAAAGAGGCGTTGCGGACCCCCAAGCTTCTGCAACGCGGAGACCTGCTCACCAACCAAAACGAAATCGGATCGGCCAGTGTTGAGGCGGGTTTGCTGCTCGTATTCTGCGATCGCAGTGGCGATTTTCTCCGTCGAGATGCCACGACTTGTCGCGCGCGCCAGCGCGCAGAGCTGAGCGACCGCGCGATGCTCGAGCTCGTACATCTCGGGCGTTGTGTAAATTTCTGCAGTCTGGTCGAGCGCTACGAGCTCGCTTTTCGCTACTCTTTCTGCTTCCTGAAGGACCGCCGCAATTGTCATACCCCGGATCGTTTGGGCCTCGATTGCGATTTCGCGGAGCAGATCTTTCTTTGTAAAGGTCGAATTGTGCGCCGTTAGGCGAGCGAATACCCTACGGTAATCGATCGCTTGCGGTTTCTGTTCTGCTGCGAGACGCGCCGCCAGCGCACGGCATTCGGCGACAGTTGTTTCGTCAACGCCGAACTCCGCAGCCTCCACTTTCCACGCCTCATCACGTTGCTCAGGCGTCGTGCGGTAGTCCTTTTCCGCACGCGTGATTAGGTTCGCGTACTGGCGCTGTTCAGCGGTTGCGCGCCTCGCGTCGAGGCCGCGGGCCCTTAACTCCTCTTCGATTTCGATGCGGCGACGCGATTGCTGGGCGGCAAGGCGGTGCAACTTTTGTGGCGCTACGAGGCGGATGCTGTCTTCGTCTCGCTCGACGGCGAGCCCGATTGCTTCGAGTCGGCGTGCGAGCTCGAGGCGGTAGCAAGCGCCTAGAAACTTCACCGTGAACATCTCGGGATCGATCCCCGAGAACTGGTGATCGACGCCGTAACCAACATTCAGCAGCAAACAATGGCTGTGGATCGCAGGATCAATCCTTGTGCGGTCTTCCGACGCCGGCCGCGCCGTAAAGTGGTCGTAGCGCACGCTCAACACTTCCGTGGGAATCCGAATCGCTCCGCCTTTTCCTCTGCGCGCGGCAACGAGCATGTGCGACAGTCGCACTGCTGCGTCGACGGCCTCCGTGTGACATTCCAAAAGTAAATGTCTCAATGCGGGGCCAGCCGCCGCCCATAACGACGAGAAGCTCTTGAAGGCGGAAAAAGTATGATCAAAGCCCGGGGCGTGCTCATGCCCAAACTTGCATTGCACCAGTCGCTCTCCGGTGACGGGGTGGCGACCGTCTAGGAGGTTTGCGACCGCATCGCTGTTGTATCGGGTTAGTCCGAGGCGCCGCGTCAGGGCACCCACAAACACGCCACCGCCGACGGAGCCGCGCGCTAGGTATGCGTCGAGTTTCGCAGCCGCCCTTCGCTGTCGTCGCGAACCAGGCCGCGACTCAAGGTACTCGAGCACTGCGCGCCGCTCTCCGCGGGTTCTGGCGCGTAGTCGTTTTGCGCTCATCATGACAAGGCGCTCATCAGGTCCAGACCAAAAAAAGGTGCAGCGATGCGCCGCACCCTCCCGAACAGTAATTGGAGATGATTGTGAGAAAACTGGGTGGGGGGTCAGGGTCCCGCGACCGGCAGCGTGCGGACCTACGCCCGCTCTGACTATTGGTCGCGCGACGACGGTGTGCTCGGCCGTGCGCGCGCGTCATCCTAAGAGCGCGCGCCGCCGCGATCGTGGACTCGACTTTTCCTCGAGACGCGCTTGCCAGCTTCGCAAAGCGCCCAACCCGGCGCACGACATAGCGATTTCGAAACCAAAACGCGAGCACGCGCAGCGTCATTTCGAGCGCACGACCACCAGCTGGAATGTTCTGCGCCCGGTTTCGCGATCGCGACATTAACGGTTTCCGCTTGCGGTCACTGCCACTAGAGTACGCGCTACAGTCACCCAAGTGTTGAGACTATCTGCGCGACCGCTCAGTTGCTGATATGCGCGCAACTGCCGCGCAAGTGTCGTAATCTCGTGATTCAGTTCGCGCGCCGAGCGGACTCGCTTAATCATTCTCCGCAGATGTCTACTCACCGCGGGACGGATTCGACAGCGAGCTGCCAGGGATCTGACTTCTCGGGGATTGACACTCTTGCGCTCAATGACACTCATTAATGCTTGATTCGGGCTCATTCTTTTCCCCTTTGTTCACTGTGAACCTCTCGTTTACTTCTTACTTCTTTATTTTCGGCGCTTTGCCAGTACCGCCAAGCGAGACGGTATTGCCTGCGAGCGTCACCGTGCCGGATGCAAATCCTGCCTGAGACGCTTGAAAGGTGACCTGAACGGAGCAATTCCCCTTCTTTGGTAGAGTGCGGCCGCTGCAGCCGTCGGTCACGGTGAATTCAGAAGCGGAGATTGAAAGAGCGGATGAAGGTATGGTCAACGGAGTTTTGCCCGGATTCTTGAACTTGACCGCTTTGGACTTCTCGGCCCCCACCTTGACAGTTCCAAACGACACGTTACTCGGATGGGTCAAGGCAACGGTCGGAGGTGGCGGTGGGTTTGTACCACCAGAGTTTGCCGGAGGGAGGACGACCACAAACAGTGCCGGATTCGCGAGAAGAATGCCGCTGTTCGCTCTACGCGAAGGATTGCTTAAGCCTAGCAGGCTCGGATCCTGAGTGTAACCGGCAAGGTAAATATTTCCCTTGGAGTCGGTTGCCACTGCTTGTCCGACCGTAATGTTCTCCGGAGGAGTGTTCGCGTTTCCAGTCGTATCTGTTCCCGAAAGACACGCTGAAAAGTCCACGAATTGCTCCGCTGACGGATCGAGGACCGAGATAAAGGCAGCCAAGCCTTCGGGTTCTGTCGGTTTGTTGAGCGGTGGAACGCATCCGGAAGAGCCGGTTATCGCGTCGGAGTTGTTCGCTAGGAATGCCGGTGAAGTGGTCTGCCCCGTGACGAGCACAGTCCCACCAGGCGCAAAGGCAAAGCTCGAGGAAGTATCAACGGTGGAATGACAATAGTAACTAGCGAAGACGACTCCCGAGGCTCCGGAGACCGCGGGATTTATCTCCTCGAAGAACGGACTTCCATCTGTTGAACAGGGTGCCTGACCCCGGCCGGTTGGGAGGAACGCTGCGTCGGCATTTCCGCCCACAAATAGATCTCCCGAATTGTCGATTCCGACGGCTTGTATCGCCGGGGCTCGCGCTGAACTTGTGTATACGAACCCTCCTGTGTTCGAGAGCAAGGTCGAGTACACCAGCGCTGACGAGCCAGACATTTCGGGATTGATCTCCATCACGAAGCCGCACCCCTCGGCACTCGAATCAGTCTCGGAACAAGGGGCTGTGATGGCAGCATTCGCAGTCACGGGGAAGCCTGTATCCTGCGTCGTGCCGGCTAAGATCACGTCGCCGCTGGGTCCGATCGCAATACGCTCAGTCTTCGCGAGGGCTACGCTACTCTGCGGAAAATCATTGCCCACGAAGGAACCGTACAGAAGCGCGGCTGGGCCAGTCGAAGCGTTGGTATCGAATTCAGCTAGCAGCGATTCGCTGGTGCAGGGGACGGACTGGCTGCCGCCGAGCCCTGCCCGGCAATGTGGCAGGAAGGCGTCCGGCGTGACAGGTGCATCCCCAGTTTGATCGACGTGGGTTACAAATAGATGGCCGTTTCCGGCTGGCGCGACTGAGACCACCGCGCCGACGGTGCCACCGGCGTCGAAGTCGAACTCGCGGCCGGTCCCACTTGTGAGCGATGCTACGTACGTCAGAAACGTGAGGGAACCAGAGCTCGTGAGCCTTCCCACAAACGTCCCGAAATTGTATCCGCTCCCGCTGGGATCTTCAGCGCATTTCGGGCAGGACGGTAAATACGCGTTGGTGGTTGTCGGCAGGCCGTCTGAATCCGTGAATCCGCCGAAATAGAGATCGCTCCCATCTATACCTATTGAACTTATCGCCGTATTCGACTGCCTGCCTTGGCCATTCTGAGATCCCGAGGGAAATACGTAAGTCAGGTAAACAAGCTGAGACTCCGCAGGCATCGAGGGCGCGAACTTCGCAATGAATCCAACGCTGCCGGCACATGCTGGTCCGGCGCATGTCGGCTGATTTGCGTTCTTGGTAGGCAAGTCGGGTGCTGTCGATCCTGCCAAATAGATGTTTCCGAACCCGTCGGCTGCCGTTGCTAGCACAGTGGAATCGATTCCAGTGACACCCGGCGTCGAGTTGTTATTGATCAGCAATGCGGCGAACGATGGTTGAACCTGAGCCTCTACGACCTCTGCACGCATTGGCAGAAGCAGTACTCCAAGGAGGATCAGACAGATCGCTTGCTTAGCACTCATAGAACAAGAATATCAGACCATTCGTCATTCGTCACGTCAGGATGACAGTAGACTCAACTCCTAGTGGCTTCCAGCCGTCGCAGACCGGTACGGACATCCGACGCTCAAGATATTGGGACCGCAAATAGGTCGATTTCTTGAGCCAACGGAGCCCCGTTGTTGGTGCCGAAGTAGTAGTTCCCGGCTGAGCTGTTGCCCGCGGCACAGAGATTGACGCTGATTTGGGCTCCTGCGGTTTGTGGGCCAATCTCTATCGCTCCGGAACCCGAAATCGTGGCGTTGTGTCCACTGCCCCCAAGGTTGGTTCCCCCGATCGCCGTTGCGGTGGCACAATTGTTCGTCGACAAAAATCCGTAAATAAGACCGGCTCCTGGCGCGTCCCACACGCCAGCGGAAAAGCTCGCAAATATTGCCCAAGTGCCCGTGCTTGGAATAGTGATAGCGTTACTTGTCGCTATAGGCCCGCAGGGTCCGTTGCACGGGCCGACTTCCGCGTTGAGGGGAGTTGAGACTGCACTTGAATGCGACCCGGGGCGCTGCCATGTGTTGTTCACACACTGAACAACTCCGTTGCCCAAAGTGTCTATGCCGAAATATCCGTAGCCGTACGAAGCGCAGCTACCGCCCAAAGTGGCCGCCGCGGCCAGGCCTTCGTTCCCGGCGTTTGGGAACATCGCCGTGTTGCCGTAGTTGCTGTTCCAGACGTACTGAATCCCGTTGGAGGCATAGAACGCGTTCTGCGTGCCGCTGAAATTACGATCGGTGTTGTAGAGGCCCGCATCGCCGCCTTGGCTGATGATGGCGCCGCCGTTGTTCCACCCAGTGCCAGTCACGATGCCGAAGATGCCCGTGTGGGGAAACTCCACAGTCGAGCCACCTTGATTGTTCCAGAGCCACTCGGCACCGCCTTGGGAGTAAATGGAGTTGTTCACAGACTGGTTGTCGGTGTCGGTAAACAAATATTGCGAGGCGCTGCCACTGAGCTGCTCGGCACCGGCAGCACTCACAGAGAAAGGGCCACCCCAGGCGCGACTCCCTTCATTGGTGGTCATGTACAGGGTTCCGCCGCTGTCATAAGTGGCGTACCCGGCACCGTTGCCGTTACGGTCTAAAGCGTAGAGAGCCGCGTTGGGGCCGTTGGCGAACAATCCTCCGGCCATATCGGTCGATATTGAGGCGCCGTTGTTTCCGTTTTGAACGAACTGTCCACCGATCGAGAGGCCGCCCTGTTCGTAGAGACTGGTTGCGCTATTGGCATAGAGCATCGGCCCGCCACCGAGGTCCTGCCTGTAAAATCTCAGCGCCCAAGGCCCGGCACTTTGAGACTGAAGATCGAGGATAGGGCTGCTGGCCACTCCGTCCGGGTTGATGACGACGTTGCCGCCCGAAACGGTCATCATGCGCCGGTCCTGCGGGGCGATGTCTAAGTTTGTTCCTCCGGTGACCAGGCGCGCATTCGTACCAGAGTTCGTGTCTAGGGGACTCAGCCAGACGTATCGGCTACCGTCGTTGCTCTGAACCTGGAGGGCAGAAGTCCAAGCCCCGGGGTAGTTGCCAAAGTTAACCTGGGATCCGCCGCTCGGCATAATTGTCATGGTTCTGGTGTTTGAGCTCGCACCGTTGGTTCCTACGATCGCTCCACCGCCTTCGACATCGAGAGCCGCCCCTGGGCTGGCGGTGCCGACGCCCATCTTCGAAGCGTTCGTGAGTTGATTGTTCCCCATGTTCAGATTGGTCTGCATGGTGTTGAGCTGTGCCTGGCCGGGGACCTGCACTCGATACAATTGGGTCGGTGATAACTGCGCGTTCTGGTTGAACTGGACGAGGGCGCCCAGGTGGCCGGCGCCCGGGCAGACGTTGGAGACGTTAGAGCAGTTCACGGCATAGTTCTGTCCAACAAGCCAGCCGGGTGGGTTCGTGGCGCCGCTGCTAACGTAGCCGCCCTCGGGGGAACTCATCGCTGCGGCAGTCGCCGCGGTCTGCTCGTCGATCGCGCGGCCGCCTGAGGTCGTTACCGCCAACGTGAGATTTCCGGCAGACGGGGAAGTGACGTAAATGTTGTAGCTCTGTCCAAAGATGTTTTGGTTGTTGAACCCTGGTGGCAGCCAACCGGTGTTCACTAGGTTGGTCACTGGTATGGCCGTCGGTGCCGCGGCGAGCACTGCGTTGTAGTTAGCTTGGACGTAACCTGCGGCTGCGTGGTCCAGGTCATGGAGCTGGGCGGCAGCCGAGGACGCTTTGCTCTGGACCTGGCCGAGGTGCACGCTGTTAGCAAGAGGAATGCTGGTTACGAGCATTATGACGCACGCACCAAGAGTACTCACTAGGTTCCACATTGGCTTAGCTCACCTCCAACCGATGCGACCAGGTTGACATTCAAAACGTGAGACCATGGCAACATCACCGTCGCGAATGATCAGGGGCAGGTTCAATCCGTCCGCTTGATGGCGGCTCACTACAGCGTACGATGAGCCAGCCAGGAGTGCTGCTTGGTCCGCTACCTCCGAACTGACGGGCGCTGCACTTATGACTGCGCTATTCGCGATAAGGTTTCGCCATCCCGAGTGCGGCAACCAGAAAGGAAAGGTTCTCGCACCGCTCGCCAGACTATGTAGTGACGAGCTGGAGCAGACAGAGTCGCGATTCTGTAGAACAAACGTGACCGCCGCTGCGTGATCAGCTGCGAGCGTATGAGCTTCGAGAATACGTATCTGTTGTATGATGTACTGTGCACGCCAGCCTGCGGCAAAGCCTGCTATCAAAATCAGAATGCACGCTGTAAACCCAGGCCACCTAGCGGAGCTGTTCATCTGCATTACCCTTTGGTTGAAGACGCGAAGCATCAGCCATGCGGGGACGCCCGCGCCGCGGGCGCGGGATTGCGCGCAGTCTTCTGTCCAACTCATCCAGCCATTCGTTAAGTGTGGTTTCGTCGAAAACGTAATTTCGACCTATCTTGGTGGCCGGCGGCAGCTCGCCGCGCGCCGCGGCACCGCGGCGTAAGCGGTGCCACAAAGCGGTTTTGCTGCAGCCGACCACGGTGGCGATGTATGCAGCGTCGAGCAGCCGCCGCCGCGGTTCAGCACGCGCAGCAGACGAAGACGTCGATGACATCATCGATCCTCCTTATTTTGAGCGATTCGCTCTTTATGTATGTGGGTGAGGAACCGCGCGCCCGAGGTAGGCTCGCGGAACAGCATCGCGGGATCTGTAACTCTAACGGGTCGGGGTCGGGGCCGTCGGGGGGGTCGGGTGACCTACTGCGCGTAGCTCGCGCACGACGGCGCGCACTAGTCCGTGTCGCTCGCCGAGCGCGACGTGGTGCTCTGCGCACCTGGACGGTGTACGTAGTGCGAGATGATTCGAGGGCGGCGGCCACTTGGCCGTGCCTCTGGCTCTCGAGCGGCGCGAACCGTCCAAGGCGGTGGGCGACGTGCCGTTTAATTCGTGGGTTCGAAACGAGAAAAATGAGCGCGTACGCGAGTCCGCGCGCGGAGAGGTTGGTAGTCTCTGCTAGATACGTCTTGCGACGCTGGGACACTGCTCGGTACCTAGTATAGAGTCAGCCGTTTTGCAGCACATGTCAAGAGTCCCGAGCATCCGTTTGCCACTCCGTCTGACACTGAGTTACCACTACGTACCACGCCCGCGGACCGCGACGATCTGTTTGATATAGCGCGCGCTTCTCGGAGTTGTGACCACGGCATTCCAGCGCATCCCCCTTCATTACTTTTCCGGCAATTTTCCGGCAGCGCGACCGGTAACACCCGGTACTCTGCGGTATCCCACCGATCGTTACGTATACGAGCCAACTCCTTGTGCTGCAAGGCGTTTCGCAGCATTTGCTCGGGTTTCCAAAGTCCCTGGATTTTCTTCGAACCTGACTACGGATCAGAGGGTCGGGGGTTCAAATCCCTCAGGGCGCGCCAAATTCCTCGTCCGATCCCTGGTGCCACTGTCCGTTTCTTCTAGCTGCTTCTCTTCGGCTGCTCCCCTTCGTTGATGTAGGGATTCGTATCGTAGACGTCGATGTTCCTGGGGTGCGCGATCCACGGGATCGCCGATCGGCCGTATATCGCCCATTGCGGCGGCTTGATCCGGGACGGATTGTCAAGCGTGCCAAATGCGATGGATCGTAGTTCCGGGTTCCATTCGGCGAGCCACGTCACGGTTGTACCGCAGTTCCGGCAGAACTCTGTTCTGACCCATCTGTCTACGTCCGAGCGGTATTCGTAGGTCTTGAGCTCGCCCTTAGTCAGTTGGAAAGCATCTTTGGGAAAAAAGACCTGAACTCCGAACGCGCTTCCCGTCCGTCGCCGGCAATTCGTGCAATGACAGATGCCCGCGCCTTCCGTTTCGTCGGGATTCCCGGTCAGGCGATAGCGCACCTTTCCGCACAGGCATCCGCCTTCATGAGTGTCTGACATGCAATCGTCCTCCAGTCTGCGGCGGAAGGAATAGCCGGAATAGGCCCTCGACGCGATACGCACCGTTCCTGGCCTTCTGGCCCAGCCTCATCCGGCGCAGCGCGCCCCGAGTATCTGTTTGTGGCACTACTCATCGGGACTCGTCGCTGGCTCTTCGGCGCCCCGCTTCTCTCTTCGGGAGAAAAACCCCCGCTAGGCCAGGGGACGCTATGCAGCGGTTCCGATTCGGTCCAGGTATTTCATCAGTGCGGCGCGGAATGGCGGCTGGCTCTTGTATGTCCGCGTCTCGGCGGGAATCTGCTCGAGGGCGCGCATCAGGTTGATTGCGAGTGCGGGGAGACTTTCGAGAATCGACAAAGGTCGAATGTAGGTGCGGATCGTAAACAACACATCGCCCGACTTCGGGAGCTTGCGCAGAGTCTGACGCTCGCACCGGATCCAAAGCCGCGATCCGGCATTCTCAGCCGTGATACCGGTCGCCGGGCTGCCGACCTTCAGGTAGAGATCCGGCGCATCTACTACGTTCCAGTTGCATCGCCACGAGGGACGCTCCGGCTTGAGCTGTAGCATGAAGCGATCCGCGGGAGTGGCGAGCTTCTCTTCATATCCGGGGACCGGGTGATGAATCGCGTTCAGCGGCAATCCAATCTTGTCCCTCAGTTCCCATCGAAACGGGAAACACAAGGAACCGGCGCTCAACACATAAGTGGCGCGGGGGCCGGGACTCATCAGGCACAGGTCTTCCTGCACGAGACGCCCTGCCAGGTCCAGCGGCGCTTCCAGGAAGTCGCTGATTCGCCACACGTAGCCGTTGATGAGGTTTTCGATTCGCGTGTCCGCGATGAGCTCATCGCCAGGCGCTGCGCCCGAAAATCGAAACGCGCCTGGATAGAAAGCGCTCAGATGCTTGAGCAGTAGCGTCAAAACCTCGGCCTGTCCGCGCTCACTTCCCGGATTTGCGATGAAGACCGCATCGTGATCGTCGCGAAGCCGGCGCGCCTTTTCGCGCATCTCCGACGCATAGCGATCGTCGATATCCAGCCACGTCTCTTCGCGCATAGGCGCAAGCCCCAACGCGAAGGCGTAGCTGCCCTCGGCAAAGGGGAAGTCCATGTGCCTGCCCAACTGTGGTTTTTGGGTGCCGCTCTCGTTCATACCGGTGAAGGAGCAATTGTAGGGTCACCTGATCTGCAAATCGAGCGCTGCTTGCCGTCAGTGGGGGGCACCGTGAGGGAGTGATCTCCTGGTCCGGGATGGCCAGCGTAAGACGACCAAAGCTGAAAAGGTGTCTTGAGTGACGAAAGATATTTCAGTAACAATGCGAAGAGACGAGCTCCACAATGAGATCACGGCTGAAATTGGCTTGGAGCATCGTAGTGAGATTGGCGCTTGTCCTCACTATGTTCGCGGCAGCCCGAGTCGTCACTCCTCCGCACACCTTTCATTCAACCCAGAATATCGCCGCCAGCGATTCGAGAGACCTATCGCCTCGATTGGCCACAGACTCGCTGGATGCCACTCGCCGCGTAGCCACCCTCAGGGGCTCGATTCCTGTGGTTCGAACCGAGCCGCCAGCGCTCATTCATCAGGCTCGCCCGGATTCCCTTTGTCCGCAGTTGATCGCGGCCGATAGCGGCCACCTCACGCGCCTCAAGATTCCGTCACCTGACTCTTCGTCACCCGACCCGGCATAGATCCCCATCCAGGGGCTTCGGGGCGGCCCGGTAGCGGACGGAAACGACGGTCCGCATTCGCGCCGCGTGTTCGGGGATTTTCCCCAATGTTGCCAACGGCATCGCGCGCTTATCGCACTTCGAGCGCGTCGCGCGAAGAGAGAACTGGAGGAAGGAGTCGGGACTCAACGCAGTTTGCCATGATCGCACTGGCAGTCATCTCAATATCTATCTTCCTTTACTTTCTGCCAACGTTGTTGGCGCACTGGAGGAAATGTCCGGAGACCAACCAGGTCTTCGCGCTCGATCTATACCTCGGCTGGACGGTGATCGGATGGGTGACCGCCCTGAAGTGGGCTCTGGATTTGCCTCGACGGCCGAATGGCTGCTCAGGTGACGCGCCGGCACGAATCGCGACCTCTGGCGCAAAGCCTGTGTGGCGATGGGCGGCGGCGTTCATGCTTGTGACGGGTGTGTTCCTCTACTTCTCGCTTTTTGTGTGGCCCGCCACGCCAAGGCTGCTGGTCTGGGACGATCAATTCATCAACTTCGACAACGCGCGGCGAATGCTGGAAGGCCAGAGGCTCTACGCGGACATTTTTCAGTACACGTTGCCCGGCACGGAGCTTCTGGAGATGCCGCTGATCAAAATCTTCGGCCCCAAGCTTGCCCTGATAGACGCGCTGGTAGTCGCGGCCGGAGTCGGATACGCAGGGCTGGCACTGGCCGAAGCGTCAGCGGTACTCGGCAAGGCGGACGCGATTCTTGCGAGCCTGCTCTTCCTCACCCTGGGATTCCATTCTTCCCTCGAAGTGACGCATCACAAGTTCAGCGTTTTCTTCGTATACGCAGCTACTCTGGTTGTTACTCGCTCCAGAAGCCGCCCGCGCCTGAAGGTCGCGGGAGCGCTGCTCGGATTGGCCACCTGTTTCACGCAGACCCGTGCGCTGGTCGCCCTGGCCCTCGGGCTTTTCGTTGCGTGGGAGAATCGACGCAAGGCTCCCGCGGATCGAGATTTGCTGCGCGATGAACTCAGCCTCTTCATTCCGTTCGGGATCCTGGTGGGGCTGGCCTGCGCTTTCGTGATTTGGAACGGCGGGCTGGAACACCTCTACAGAGACGTCATCAGATTTACCCTGGTGCACTACACGGCCGGCGACGCCAACAACTGGGGCTCCGCCTTCGCTGACTGGGCGGTCGTCGGCAGCTGGTCCCTGTGGGCTTCGATGAAGTTGCTCGTGCCCGGGATTTATCTTGTTTTCCTGGTCTATCGATGGGTAGAGGCGAAGCACGAACGCGAGGAAATCCCGGTGGAATTGGTCCTCCTTTCGGTGATCGGCATCACCCTGTATCTGACCGTCGCGTACGCTCCACTTCATGTGCGCCTGTCCGAAATTTCAATGCCTGCGATGATTGTGGCTGTATGGCTCCTGAATCGTACCGGGGAGCGGCTGTGGAGAATTCCAGCCTGGGCCGTAGGTATCGCGTATCTGCTGGTACTGCCAACGCGTGCTCAGTTGCGCTCGTACGTGATGCATGACACACCGGCGGGCCGCATCGCCGTGTCCGACCACGAGCTTTCTGACGAGATGACGTGGCTGAAGGAGCACACTCACTCGGGCGATGAATTCTTCGCGGCGTATACCACGCGTCTGTACGTGGTGCTCGGCCTTCGCAATCCGGCGCGAGTTCCGTTCGTTGAGCCTGACGACTACACCCGCCCGCGACAGGTCGTTAACACGGTGCGAAGCATCAGGCGCGCCAAGCCCCAGTTCATCCTGTGGCCATTCGAGCCACAGGACGCAGATGATCCAATGGATCGCTTGTACCTGCTGGGCGAGGAGTTGCGGAGTTGCTACAAGCCGCTTCTGCGCTTGTATGACGGCGAGGTGTGGCAGCGAAAAAAAGACGGATGCGAAAGCGCCGACCGCCAGTTGGGCCTGGGAAACCCGGTTCCCGCTTTGAGCGATCGGGGCGTGGGTGGCTGATCAGGTCGGGATCGGTCGAACTGGTGGTCCGCCGATCTGACGGCAAGGAGGCGACTGTCGCTGTATTGGGCCAGGGCGAATACCTTGGGTTTACCCCCCCTTGCGCCGCATCTGACGCACCAGTTTACCGCGAGGACGCAGACCGCTACTGACGTGGTAAGGATACGGGCCAGCGATTTCGTGTCTATTTTCGCCGAAATTCCGGAAGTGCGATCCCAGATTCCTGTTCTGCGCAAGAAAATTCTGGACGCGGTCACGAAATTTGCCCCCGAGCTTCGCGACTTCCAGGAAAATAGTGGTCGGGTTCTTACGCTACTTGTTCGACAAGTGTGGTCTCTCCATCTGATGCGCGAATAGAGTCACTATGGCCCTCATTGAGCCTGCTTGGCGTCTCCGGGGAATAGTCTTTGAAGCAAAGCGCTGGTCGGTTCGTCCAGCCATTGCTTGAACCTACCTAGCCTGCCGGATAAAAGGGGCCACGATGATGAGAAAGCGCCTTCTGCCAATCGTAGTCGGGTTAGTCTGGATGGGATCGATTTCCGCCGTTTCGGTCGTCGACGCGGAGATTGTCGATCCCTGCACGCCTCCCACCGCGGTGATTGGCAGCGCACAGGAAACCGCATGGCGCGTCTTTGTAGCGGCGACATGTCCAGTGAACCAGAATCAGTATCCATACGTCGTCTGGGAGAACTGGGTCGAGCAGACGCAAAGCTATCCGGCCAACCCCGCGAAAGGTCTGTCGATTCCCAACTCGCTCGCCAACGAGATCAACAAGCTCCATCGCCTGCATGGCAGCCCTCTCACCAAGGCTATCGAGCGCCAGCACGGCAAGCGTCCGACTCCCGACGGGCAGTGCGACCCGGCGAGCACACCGCCCAGCAACGATCCGAAGCGCGTTATCTGCGAGGAAGTGCGCATCAACGGCGCCTTGAGCGACTACATTTCTGGGGCAGCCCTGTGGAATCGCAATGGGCAGGAAGCGGCCGCGACGGCTGGTGCGAATATCCAGACCCCGCTGCCGTCGGTCGAGATCAAAGCTGACTGGATACAGCTCAAAAGTTGCAAGAATCCGCCCCAGGACGTCCACATCGAGAAGATCGGAAACCAGTGCCTGGCGCTGGCCGGTATGCATCTCATCTCCAAGCTCACATCGAACTGGATATGGGCAACCTTTGAGGCGCAGAATTCGTTCACCAACCCTGAGCGTTGCCAGGCCCTCGGATGCAACGATCCGTTTGGTTCCGTTCCGGCAACCAGCACCGGTGCAAATACCGACCTGTCGGCAGCGCTGTCGGACCTGATGACCCAGGCGAAGCTTGCGAATGAGTGGACGAACTATCGTCTCGATGGTGTTCAGACGGATTTTCTGAACAGCGACGGCAGTCCGAATCTGCTGGGCAATTCGGTGATCGAAGGTGAGAATGCCGGGGTTCCATTGGCCCAATCGTCTTGTATCAGCTGCCACGCGATCTCGTCGGTGAAGAGCGATGGAACCGACGGGTTGACCTTGCTCGCCGCACAAAGCAGTTTTCCGACCGGAACGCCCGCGCCGCTGCCCTCCAGCGACTGGATTGCGCGCGACTTTGTATGGTCGATGGGTGAGGCGTGCCCGTCGGGACAAGGCCTTCAGACCTGCCTGGGAAAGGGCGGCGAATAGCCGTCCAGGGAATTCTCACGACCGAAACTCGGCGCTTCTCTTGCTCATGCGCCAGAGACTAGGCTGGTAGCTACCGCGCATCTCGCGCGGCCGCGAAAGCTTTGCAGGAGAGCGCGATGCCGAACTTTCAATCCGACGCACTGGTGTTCTTCGGCGCGACCGGAGACCTCGCCTACAAGCAGATCTTTCCCGCGATCCAGAGGCTGATTCGCGACGAAGGCCTGAACGCCCCGATTATCGGCGTTGCCAAGTCTGGCTGGAATCTCGACCAGCTCAGAGCGCGCGCCAAGGACAGTTTGGAGCATCACGGCGGTATCGACCAGGCAGCCTTCAAGAAGATGAACGAGCTGCTGCGGTACGTTGATGGTGACTATTCCGAAATCGCGACGTTCACCCGGGTTCGCAAGGAGCTTGGCTCAGCGAAGCAGCCGCTGCACTACTTTGCCATTCCGCCTAGCCTATTCGGAGTCGCAGCCGAGGGGTTGGCCAAGTCCGGATGCGGCGACAACGCGCGGCTGGTCGTGGAGAAACCGTTCGGGCATGACCTAGCCTCCGCCGATGAACTCAATCGCATCCTCCATCAATACTTTCCCGAAGATCGCATCTTCCGCATCGATCATTACCTCGGCAAGGAGCCCGTCCAGAACATCGTCTACACGCGCTTCGCCAATCCCATCTTCGAGCCAATCTGGAATCGCACCTACGTTCGCAGCATCCAGATCACGATGGCCGAAGAATTCGGCGTGCAGGATCGCGGACATTTCTATGACGAGGCCGGCGCGATTCGCGACGTGGTTCAGAACCATATGCTGCAGGTGCTCTCAAACCTCACGATGGATCCGCCGACCGGCGAGGATCACGAGGCGACCCGCGATGCGAAAGCGAGCCTGCTCAAGGCGATTCGGCCGCTGACGCCGGAGTCGGTCGTGCGCGGACAATACAACGGCTATCGATCCGTTCCCGGCGTCGCGGCGGGCTCGACGGTCGAGACCTTCGTTGCCGTGAAATTGATGATCGATACCTGGCGATGGGCCGGGGTGCCGATCTACATCCGCGCCGGCAAAGTGTTGCCGGTGACGGCGACCGAGGTCGTGGTCGAATTCCGCCGTCCTCCGCGCGAAACCTTCGGCGAAATCGTACCGACTACGTCGTCACACATGCGCATCCGTGTCAGCCCGGATATCAGTATCGCGCTCGGGGTGCGCGTAAAGCTGCCGGGAGAGCGGATGGTAGGGAACGACGTCGAACTGATGGTCCAGCGGCAGGCCGCTGCGGATGAACCGCCCTACCAGCGCCTGCTGGGCGATGCGATGCGCGGGATCGGCGAGTTATTCGCGCGGGAGGACCTGGTCGAAGCGCAATGGCGCGTCGTACAGCCGATCCTCGGCAATGTCACACCGGTTTATGACTACGAGCCCGGGACTTGGGGGCCGGACGAGGCCGCGCAGCTTATCGGCAACGACGGTCCGTGGATAAATCCGCGGGTCGTCAACGATAAGAAGTCCTGATGCGCCTGTTGATCGAGTGACTTTCGGCAGGGTGCATCTCGTCGGTCTTTACGTCACAGTAGGCATAGCGACCTCGTGCGGCTGCGGGCTTTTGGAAACTGAAAGATCACCGATTCGCAGTCCTGCCGAAACGATGGCGATGCGAAGGTATGACGGGAGCGTAGTCACCCCAAATCTTTGAACGACAACCTGCTTTTGGGTCGTCCCGGAAGCGCAGGAGTGGAATGTGAAGGCAACACAGAAGCTGAATCGATTGGGACAGAGCCTGTGGCTCGACAACATCACTCGCGAGATGCTCGATAAAGGCGTTCTCAAACGCTACATCGACGAACTGTCAGTAACCGGGCTGACTTCGAATCCAACCATCTTCGACAACGCGATCTCAAAAAGTAATTCCTACGACGCACATATTCGCGCATTGGTCAGCCATGGATTCTCGAGCGAAGCGCTCTTCTTCGAACTGGCAATCGCCGACCTGACCCGTGCGGCCGACCTGTTTGCCCCGATACACGAGAAAACCGCGACGGTGGATGGCTGGGTCTCACTCGAGGTGTCTCCGCTCCTGGCCTACGACGCCAAGGCCACCGTCGAAGAGGCCAAGTGGCTGTACGAGCGGGCACATCGCCGGAATCTCTTCATCAAGATTCCCGGCACCAGGGAAGGGCTCCCTGCGATCGAGGAAGCGATCTTCTCGGGTGTCAGTGTCAACGTCACGCTGATCTTCAGTCGGGAGCACTACCTTGCCGCTGCCGACGCCTACATGAAGGGCATAGAACGGCGGATCGAGGCGGGGCTCAGTCCTGATATCCGTTCAGTCGCATCGCTCTTCGTCAGCCGATGGGACAAGGCGACGATGGACAAGGTTCCCGACAAGCTGCGTGATCGGATCGGCCCTGCCGTGGGATGGCAATGCTACAAGGCGTATCGCGACCTTCTGGAGTCCGAGCGATGGCAGCGGCTGGAGGGACTCGGTGCGCGGCCGCAGCGCTTGCTGTTCGCGAGCACCGGCACCAAGGACCCGAAGGCGTCCGACGTGCTCTATATCGGAACCTTGGCCGCTCCCAACACCATCGACACGATGCCGGAAGAGACCCTGCTGGCCTTCGCCGAGCATGGCGAAGTTGGGAAACCGGTTCCGCGCGACGGCGGAGACTGCGAACAGGTAGTCGCGGACTATCGCAAGGCCGGCATCGACGTGGACAAGTTGGGCGCCGATCTTCAGACCGACGGCGCGAAGGCGTTCGTCACTTCGTGGCAAGAGCTGCTCAAGTCCATCGAGTCGAAGAGCAAGGCACTGAAGTAGCATCACGGAGGATCGAGCGATGGCCCGACCGAGCGACACTGCGGCGTGGCGTGCGCTGCAGTCCCACTACGAGAAAGTCAAAGGCCTCGAACTGAGGCAATTGTTCGCCGAAGACTCAAAGCGCGGCGAGTCGTTTACGGCCGAAGGCGCCGGCCTCTATCTTGATTACTCCAAGAATCGAATCACGGCGGAGACGCTCGGGTTGCTCCTTCAGCTCGCGAAGGAATGCGGTGTCGCCGAACGGCGCGACGCGATGTTTCGCGGCGACAAGATAAACATCACCGAGAAGCGTGCGGTCCTGCACGTTGCGCTGCGCGCTCCCAAGGGCGTGCAGATCAAGGTCGATGGGCAGGACGTGGTGCCGGATGTCCACGCGGTGCTCGACAAGATGGCCGCGTTTTCCGATCGCGTGCGGAGCGGGGAATGGAAAGGACACACCGGCAGGCGCATCAAGAACGTGATCAATATCGGCATCGGCGGCTCGTACCTGGGGCCGGAGATGGCCTACGACGCACTACGCACCTTCAGCGATCGCTCGATGACCTTCCGGTTCGTGGCCAACGTCGATGGGGCCGCGTTCGCGGAAGCTACGCACGATCTCGATCCCGCCGAGACGCTGTTCCTGCTCTCGTCCAAGACCTTCACTACGCTCGAGACGATGACCAACGCGGCAACGGCCCGAAAATGGATCGTGGGCGCGCTCAAGAACGACACAGCCGTAGCGAAGCACTTCGTGGCGATTTCCACCAACGAGCCGGAGGTGCGCAAATTCGGCATCGACCCCGCTAACATGTTCGGCTTCTGGGACTGGGTCGGCGGCCGCTACTCGATGGATTCGGCGATCGGCCTGTCCACCATGCTCGCGGTCGGGCCCGCGAACTACCGTGAATTGCTTGCGGGGTTTCGCGCGATGGACGAGCACTTTTGCGCCGCGCCGCTCGAGAAGAATCTGCCGGTGCTGATGGGATTGCTTACCGTCTGGTACAACAACTTCTTCGGCGCGCAGACCGTCGGCGTCATGCCGTACGCGGACAACCTGCGCCGCTTCCCGGCCTATCTCCAGCAGCTGCAGATGGAGAGCAATGGCAAGCACGTTGACCTCGAAGGCAATCACGTCCAGGTGCAGACCGGGCCCGTCATCTGGGGCGAGCCGGGTACCGACGGGCAGCACTCGTTCTACCAATTGATTCACCAGGGCACGAAGCTGATTCCCTGCGATCTGATCGGTTTCTGCCAGCCGCTGAGCGAATACCGGGAGCATCACGACTTCCTCATGTCCAACGTGTTTGCGCAGGCCGAGGCCTTGGCGTTCGGCAAGACTCCGCAGGAGTTAAAGGCGGAAGGCTCGCCGGATTTCCAGACGCCGTTCCGCGTTTGCGAGGGCAATCGACCGACCAACGTCATCCTGGTCGACAAGCTAACACCGCGCGCGCTTGGCGCACTGGTCGCACTCTACGAGCACAATGTTTTCACGCAGGGCACGATCTGGAATATCGATTCCTTCGATCAGTGGGGCGTCGAGCTCGGCAAGGTGCTGGCCAAGCGCATCATCCCCGAGCTGGAGAGCGAGGCCGAGCCGGACCTGAAGCACGACAGCTCGACCAATACATTGATCAAGCGCTATCGCCACTTGCGTGGGTGATAGGGCGATCGCGATGATCAAGCTCGTCGGCATGCTCAAGCGGAAGCCGGGCATGAGCACCGAAGAGTTTCATGACTACTGGCGTAACGTTCACGCGCCGTTGGTGATGAAGCAGGGATTCGCGCGCTACGTTCGCAAGTATGTGCAATGTCATCCGACGAAGGCTCAGCTGGTCCCAGGTCCGGGCGGAGAGCCCGCGTACGATGGAATCGCGGAATTGTGGTTCGACAGTATCGACGATTTGCACAAAGCGATAAGCGATCCGTCATACATGAGCGTGATTCACCCTGACGAGCTCAAGTTTCTCGACTTCTCGAACGTCGTGACGCTGCTGGTCGAGGAAGAACCCAGGATGTGACGAGCCGGAGCCATCCACGGTGCGAACGGCTTTATCGGGCGCATTCACGCTATAGCAACAATTGATCGCTAGACTTGGCCCCGCTAGCCTCTTGGCGGGGCGCGGGAATCAGAACCAGCAAAATGGCGCAATACGACTACGATCTCGCTGTAATCGGGACCGGCCCCGCGGGCCACCACGCCGCAATCCAGGGCGCCAAGCTGCGCAAGCGAGTGGTCGCGATCGAACGCAAGCCGATCGTCGGAGGTGTTTGCGTCAACCTCGGAACGATTCCCAGCAAGACAATCCGCGAGGCGATCCTTTACCTCTCGGGCTACCGCGAACATGGGATCTACGGTGAATCCTACCGGGTAAAGGAGCAGATCACGTTCAAGGATCTGCTCCAGCATGTCGAGCCGGTGGTGCGCACGGAGATCGACGTGATGCGCGATCAGCTGGTGCGCAACCGAATCGAAGTCGCCACCGGCTCCGCATCGTTCGTCGATCCGCATACTCTCTGCCTGCAAGCTGATGGCAACGGTGCGCAGAGAACAATTACCTCCGACAAAATCGTGCTGGCAGTGGGAACGGAGTCGATTCGCGATTCGCGGATGCCGATCGACGGCAAGGATGTCTTCTGCAGCGACGACATACTGGATCTCGACGAATTGCCAAGGACGTTGGCCGTAATCGGCGCCGGTGTGATCGGATGCGAGTACGCCAGCATGTTCGCAGCGCTCGGCGTCCGCGTCACGCTGGTCGACATGCGCCCGCGGCTGCTCGACTTCGTCGATGCGGAAATCATCGAGACGCTTGCCTACCACATGCGGGAGCGGCGGATGGTCTTGCGGCTGGGCGAGGAAGTCTCCTCCGTCGAGCCATTTGAAGAGAACGGCATCAAGCGCGTACGCACCTGCCTGGCCAGCGGCAAGCAACTCGTCACCGACAAGGTCCTCACCAGTACCGGCCGCAACGGTGCGACGGCACGCCTGAACCTGGCCGGCGCGGGGCTTAGCGCCGATTCGCGCGGACGTATCAAAACCAGGCCCTTCTACCAAACCGAGGTCGATCATATTTACGCGGCCGGCGACGTGGTCGGCTTCCCGAGCCTGGCATCGACTTCGAAGGAGCAGGGGCGCATCGCCACCTGCCACGCATTCGGTGTGCCTGCGACGTACGCGCCGGAGCTTTTCCCCTACGGGATTTATACAATCCCCGAGATCTCATTCGTCGGTCAGACCGAAGAGCAGCTCACCGAGAAAGGCATTCCCTACGAGATAGGCAAGGCACAATACAAGGAAGTCGCGCGCGGCAAGATCATCGGCGACCAGATCGGAATGCTGAAGCTGGTTTTTCATCGCGAGACCCACGAACTGTTGGGCGTCCACATCCTCGGCGACGCTGCCGTGGAGCTGGTGCACATCGGGCAAGCCGTACTCTCGCTCAAGGGCAAGATCGATTACTTCATCGATACGGTGTTCAACTACCCGACCTTGGCCGAATGCTATAAAAACGCCGCGCTCGACGGCATCAACCGCATCAATGATTGAACGCGCGGGCTGATGCCCGCGCTCAGCGGGATTTTATAAAGCGCAGACTGAAGTCTGCGCTCACTTTGGACACCGTGCTCTGGTGAGCACGGACCTTAGTCTGTGCTTTCCAGAACCCTTGATCGCACTCGCTCCCAGCCTGTGCCATTCGATCTACTTCGCGTCGTGGAAGATGATCCCGAGCGCGTAGCGCGTTCCGCTCTTCACGGTACTCACACCATGCCGGACCGCGACTCGGTAGTGCCCGCGCGAACCCGCCATCGGGCGATAACGATTCGGGAAAATCAGCGCGCAGCCCTGCTCTATCGTAATCGCCTCTCCGCGCGATTGCGCGCGCGGTCGTTGCTCGATCAGTAGCGACTCTCCGCCTTCGTAATCTTTGCCACGACGGCTCAGGAGGCAGGTGAACTGAAGAGGGAAGGCCAACTCTCCATACAAATCCTGGTGCAAGCAGTTGTAGCCGCCGGTCTGGTAGCGCAGCAGCAGGGGAGTCGGCCTGGTTTGTCCCGCGCGATGGCAGGTCTTCACGTACTCGGCGAGCGATCGTGGATACTCGGTGCGCTCGCGCAACGCCTTGGCCCATCGATTCGCGATCGGCGCCAGGCCGTGATACAGCGCGTGGCGCATTTCGCCGACGATCGCGGGCAGCGGATAGGCGAAGTACTTGTATTCGCCTTCGCCATAATGGAACCGGGCCATGTCGACCCGGTTCCGAAAGCGTTCACGATTGTCGTAGAGCGCGACGAGGCTCGCGCATTCGCCGGAGGTCAGCACACGTTCGGACAGCGCATATCCTCGCTCATCCAGATCGCGTTCGATCTGCTTCCAATCCAGCGCACTGACGCGGTCTCCGGCGGCCGTCACGCGCTCAGGCCGCGTTCTGGCGAACGAACTCGCCGATTCGCTCGATCGCCTGCTTGCCCTCATCGAGCATCGGGGCGAACAGATGCCACACGTGGATCATGTTCTCCCAGGGCTCGTAGGTAACCTTCACGCCCGCCTTCCTCGCGCGTTCAGCGAGTCGCGACGCGTCATCGAGCAGAGTCTCCGCCGTGCCAACCTGGATCAAGAGAGGAGGCAGGCCCGACAGGTCGGCATACAGAGGAGCCGCAAGGGGAGTGCGTGGGTCCTTGCCGCCCAGGTAAGCCTTGGCCATGCCGAGCAGCCCGGCCTTCTGCACGATCGGGTCGGCCGCGGCCTTCGAGGTCATCGAATCTCCAATACCCTCCATGTCCACCCAGGGAGAAATCGGCGCTCCAGCGGCGGGCACCGGCAGCTTCGCATCGCGAATCGCCACCAGCGTCGCGATAGTAAGTCCGCCACCTGCCGAGTCGCCCGACACTGCGATGCGATTGGGCTTGAGCCCCTGCGCGAGCATCCAGCGGTACGCCGCGACGGCATCGTCGACCGCGGCCGGATGCGGATGCTCGGGTGCGAGGCGATAGTCAACCACCAGCACGCGTGCCTTGGCTGCGCGCGATAGCCTGCCTGCCAGTGATCGATGAGTGTTGATCGATCCGATCACATATCCGCCGCCGTGGAGGTAGAGGATCGCGCGGCCCGGATCCGCGCCCGGTGCGGTGACCCACTCAGACTTCACGCCGCCGGCGCTGATCGGCTCGCATTTCACATCGGGCTCCACCGGAAACATCGCGGCCATCGCCTCGAAGCCCGCGCGCGTCTGCTCGACGGTCTGGTCGGGGTTGAGAGGCTGCGCCTTTAACATCTGGACCAATGACTGAAGCTGTTGCTGTGACATGACTCTTTCTCCCTATCGATAGCGATTTACCATTCCGGTCCCTGGCCGGACAGACTCGGCATTCCCGAATGCGCCCACAGTCCACCGTCGGCTACATAGAACGATCCCGTCACGAACGAGGCCTCGTCCGAAGCCAGGAACAACACCACGTTGGCGATTTCTTGCGGCTCTCCCAGCCGGCCCATCGGGATTGCCTCGCGGATTCGCGCGACCACATCGGGACGCGAATCCTCCAGCCGCAGCAGCGGGGGAGTGCCGATCGGTCCCGGGCATACCGCGTTGCAGCGAATCCCCTTGCGCGCATATTCGATCGCGGTGGACTTGGTGAGGCCCACCACGCCGTGCTTGACCGCGTTGTATGCCCCCAGCGTGTAGTCGCCCGCCAGGCCTGACACCGACGCTGTGTTGACGATCGCGCCGCGCCTGCGCGGCAGCATCACGTCGATGGCGCACTTGGTCGCGTACCAGTACGCAGTCAGGCCAACATCCATCGTCTTCTGCCAGCCATCGAGAGTGAGTTCGCCGACGCGCCCGACGGTGGTGAAGATCGCGTTGTTATGAAGGATATCGAGCTGTCCGAAATGATCGACGGCAAACTTGATCATCTTTTCGATGTCGTCGCGCGCGCCGACGTCGGCATGATGAAACTCCGCGTTGCCCCCAGCCTTGCGAATATCGTTGGCCACGCGTCGGCCGCCGTCGTCGTTGAGGTCGGCGATGACCACGCGGGCGCCTTCGCGCGCGAAGGTTTTGGCGGTTGCCTCACCGATTCCGGAGCCGGCGCCGGTGATGAGCGCTACCTTGTCTTTGAGACGCATCGGCATTCTCCTCGGGTCGCGGTGCTGCACTCAGAAACGACCGGGAAGTATAACTCCGGTCAGTTTCCGCCTGCAAAGACGAGCTTGTGTTCGAGCCTCGACCAGGAGCGATGATCGCGGGTGGCGATTTGGCGATTACTGGCCGATGCGGTGGTGCTCTTTCATGCGGCGTACGTCGCCTTCGTGGTGTTCGGCCTGGTTGCGATTCCGCTGGGCGCGGCATTCGGATTCCGATGGGTCCGCAATCTTCGCTTTCGCATACTGCATCTTGCCGCGATGGCGCTGGTGTTCGTGGAGATGCTCGCCAGGATCATGTGCCCGCTGACGGTGATCGAGAACGCTCTGCGAATCTGTGCCGGCGGCTCACGTTATCGAGGGGACTTCCTTGCGTACTGGACCCATCGGCTCATTTTCTATTCCTGGCCTCCGTGGGTCTTTGATGTTCTGTACGTCGGCACGATGTTGGCTATCATCCTGCTCCTGCTGCTGGTGCCGCCCGATCGCCGCGAGCCCCGCGCGGCGCGCTGAGCTTGCCGTAACCGCGACGATGGTTCTACATTCGCCCGGAGGCGCGGCTGGCGCACGAGTTTCGAGGTGAGCATGAAAGTTTCGCTCTTCTATTTGCCGGGCGTAGGCGACAAGACCCAGATCGAAAAGGGGAAGGTGGGGCTCAACGGGGGCCTGTACGACCAGATGCTGCGGGAGCTTTCCGCGCAGGCCCGCCTCGCCGATGACCTTGGCTACGACTCGATCAGCTTCACCGAGCATCACTTTCACGTCGAAGGCTTCGAGCTTTCCAACAACCCTGTGCTGCTCGATCTCTACATCGCGATGCAGACCAAGCGGCTGCGCGTTGGACAGCTTGGAATCGTGTTACCGTCGCAGAATCCGATTCGTGTCGCCGAAGACATCGCGATGCTCGATCACATGTCGGGTGGGCGCGCCAACGCCGGTTTCGCGCGCGGCTATCAGCGCCGATGGGTCGACATCATGGCCCAGCAGACCCACGGCATCCATGGCGCACTGCCTCATCAGCACGACGAAATCGATGCCGCGAACCGGGCGGCCTTCGAGGAATGCTTTCAGATCATCCGGAAAGCCTGGACCGACGATTTTCTGACTTACAATGGCAAGTACTGGCGTATTCCGGCCGGCGATACACCGTGGACGCTCGATGCGACGCAGAAGTGGGGCGGGGGAGTGGAAAACGGAGTCGTACGCTCGGTCGCAGTTGTGCCCAAGCCGGTGCAGAAGCCGCATCCTCCGCTTTTCCAGCCGTTTGCATCTTCGGAACGGAGCATCCGATGGTGCGCCAAGGAGGGCGTGACCGCGATCCTTCCCCCGCTTCATCCGAAGTATGAGGCACAGCTCTGCAAGATCTACTCGGATGTGTCCGGGAATCCGATCGGCGAAGGCATGGGTGTCCTGCGCGACGTGATCATCGCGGATACCGACGAAGAGGCGCGCGCGATTTGGCATGAGAGTGGGTATTTCTGCGGGCACGAATGGTTCGAACCGTTCGGATTCTCGGCCGGGATGGAAGATCCCGAGACCAAAGAAGTCGCTGATCTTTGGAAGGACGGGCTCGCGTTCGTAGGCACCGTCGATACGGTCACTCGGCAGGTCGAATCGTTCATGAAGCGATTGCCGGTACGGTGGATCTTCGCGTGGATGTACAACGGCCTAATGCCGCATGACCGCCTGATGAAAACCATCGAACTGTTCTGGACCAAGGTCATGCCTCGCGTCAGCAACGCTTAACTACACTCCCGTCGGTCTGAAATCGGCCGGCTCGATGGGGCGGTGGCTCGGCGGCGCTGTATCCCCATCCGCAATCCGCGTATGATTTTGCGGATCTCGAATGCCGATCCAACTCGTATCTCAAAACCTGCTGGAAGATCTGGGGATGATCCTGTGCGTGGCGGCGGTCACCACGGTCGTGTTCCAGGCGATCAAGCAGCCGGTAGTGGTCGGCTACCTGATTGCCGGCATCCTGGTCGGTCCCCATGTTCCGTTTCCGCTTCTGGCCAGCGGCGAGCGAATCCATATTCTCTCCGAGCTCGGCGTCATCTTGTTAATGTTCGCGCTCGGTCTCGAATTCAGCATCCGAAAGCTGATTCGCCTGGGCCCGACGGCAGGCTTCGTCACCGCCCTCCAGGTCGGCCTGATGATCTGGCTCGGCTACATGGTGGGAAACGCCCTGGGATGGACACATCTCGAGAACATCTTTGTCGGCGTTGCGCTCTCTATTTCGAGCACTACGATCGTCGCCAAGGCCTACGGCGAGCAGGGAAACATCAGCCAGCACGTCAGCGACCTGGTCTTTGGAGTCCTGCTGGCAGAGGACCTGACCGCGGTTATGCTTTTGGCGGTTCTTACCGCATTGGCTTCCGGAGCCGGACTCAGCGCACATATGATGCTGCTGACGGTGGGCAAGCTGGCCTTGTTCCTGGTCGCGCTGGTGGGCGGGGGCTTGCTGATCGTTCCGCGCATGGTACGCATCGTGGTTCGCTTGCAGAGGCCGGAGACGACGCTGATTGCCGCCATCGGAATTTGTTTCGGCCTTTCGATCCTGGCTGAGCACGCCGGCTATTCGGTCGCGCTCGGCGCCTTCCTGGCGGGCTCGCTGGTCGCGGAGTCGGGCGAGTCCAGGAGCATCGAGCACCTGGTGGAGCCGGTCCGCGATATTTTTGGGGCGGTGTTTTTCGTGTCGGTCGGAATGATGATCAACCCGACCCTGATTGCCGAACATTGGGTCGCTCTCGCGTTGCTGGTGTTGGCGGTTATTGTCGGAAAGTTCTTTGGCGTTACGATCGCTTCACTGTTATCGGGCGTCGGTGTGCGCACCTCCGTGCAGGCCGGCATGAGCCTGACCCAGATCGGCGAGTTCTCTTTCATCATCGCGGGCCTGGGCGTCTCGACTCACGCGACCCGCGATTTCGTATACACCTTGGCCGTGGCTGTTTCCGCGATCACCACCTTCACCACTCCGTTCATGATTCGGGTTTCGATTCCTCTTGCGCAATGGATCGCCAGCCATCAGCCGGCCGGCGTCGGGACCATGCAGGGCATGTACGATTCCGTGATGGAGCGAATCCGGCGAGGTACGGTGCCGTTTCGCGATGTCGTTCAGCCGTTGCTGATGATGGCCGGCGGCACCGTCGCCGTCGCGATCATCATGATCTTCAACGACGTGGACTTCTTCGGTGTCACGCAACTGGTGATCGAACGCTTCCACCTCGATTTCTTTGAGACCGAGATCCTGGTCGATGTCGCCGCGGCCCTGCTGTGTACGCCCTTCGCCGCCGCGATGTATTTCGGTGCGACCAGGATTGCGACCAAGCTGGTGCTCGCCGCATTGACCGAGGAGCACAGCCGCGATCATGACACGGGAGCTTTGACGGGGCCCGCGCAGGCCCTGGTCGCGGTGCTGAGAGCGACGCTATTGCTGGTATGCGTGGTTCCGCTGCTGGCCCTGGTGCAGCCCTTCCTCGAGCCGATCGAGGGAATCGGGTTTGCCCTGGTGATGGGGACTCTGATGGCGGGTGTGCTGATAACCAGCGCGCGAAAAATGCACGGCCAGATGCACGTGCTGAAAGATATCCTTGCGGTATCTCTCACGCGCGCTCGTGCGCTCGCGCATAGTGCCGAGGAGATCCCGGGATTCGGAATGATCACACCGATCCGCCTGCAGGCGGGCGCGGCCGCTATCGGTCGCACCCTTGCTTCGATCGATCTCCGCGCGCTGACCGGAGCCGCGGCGATCGCGATTTCACGCAATCACGAAGTGCTCGTGGCCAACGGCGGCGAGGTTCTGCAGGAAGGCGACATCGTCGGCTTGAGCGGCACCTCCGAAAGCATTGAGGCGGCGCGCCGCCTGCTCACCGAAACAGTCATTATCCCCGTCTGATCCGTCTCCCGCGATCCCGATGCCCGCCTTGCATCCAGCGCGGGTCAGACATACGTTCCCATCGGACTGCGAAACTTCGTGAGGCGTTAGATGAATCTCAAAGACACGGTGGCCCTGGTTACCGGCGGTGGATCCGGACTTGGCGAAGCGACTGCCCGCGAGCTCGCTTCAGGAGGCGCGAAAATCGCAATCCTCGACCTCGGCTCGTCGCCGGGCCAGAAAGTCGCGGACTCGCTCGACGGTATCTTTGTCGCTGCCGATGTAGTCTCGGACAAGGAAGTCGCAAGCGCGATCGCGAAGACCGTCGCAAAATTCGGCACCGTGCATATCGCGGTCAACTGCGCCGGAATCGGCCGCGCCATGCGCACCATCACCAAGGAAGGCCCGCACTCGCTCGACCTCTTCAAGAAGGTCATCGAGGTCAACCTCAGCGGTACCTTCAATGTGATTCGGCTCGCGGCCGCTCAGATGGCGAAAAATCAGCCCAACGCCGATGGTGAGCGCGGAGTCATCATAAACACCGCTTCCGTGGCTGCCTTCGACGGGCAGATAGGTCAGGCCGCTTATTCTGCTTCCAAGGGCGGGGTTGTAGGAATGACGCTGCCCATCGCGCGTGACCTGTCGTCGGTGGGGATCCGCGTATGCACTATAGCCCCGGGCACCTTCGAGACTCCGATGCTGGCGGGGTTGCCCGATCCTGCACGCAAAGCGCTCGCCGCGCAGATTCCGTTCCCGCAGCGCCTGGGACAGCCGCGCGAATATGCGGCGTTGGCCCGGCACATCGTGGAGAACGCGATGTTAAACGGCGAGACGATCAGGCTCGATGGCGCGCTGCGGATGCCGCCGCGCTGATTCGCGAAATTCCGGAAGTTACTTCTGTGCGGCCGAAGTGGCCGCGCCCTGCGAGGCCTCGTCCGACGCCATGTTGGCGCCGATCGTGATGATCAGCTCGCCCTGCTCATAGTGCGGTCCGCCGACGATCAGGTTGCCCTTGTCGGGCAGCTTGAGGTCGGTGGTGAGCATCGGCTTCTCACCCTGGAAGAGCAGCACCTCCATGGCGATCATGTTGCCGTCGACGGAATGGGGCTGGATGTGCAGGATGCGACCCCCGGGCATCGTGAATTCGATCATCTTGCCCATCTCGGTGCGTCCGTTCTGCTCGCTGACCAGTTGATAGGTCGTGTACTTGAACATTTTGTGCAGCCGCGGACCCATGGGACCGAGCTGCGGGTCAATGCCTTCGTTGGTGTCGGCGGCGAGGACCGAATCGACCTGCACAATAACGATTTGGGGTCGGGGTTGCTGGGCCTGCGCGAATCGCGGAACGGCAAGCACACACAGTACCGCCAGGAGCAGCGCGAATTTTCCCGGTCGAAGCATTGCGATTCCTACTGCTGATCCGGCAGCCAGATTACGGTCGTGTCCATGCGCGGTTCGTTCCAAACCGCGACCGAAGGAATATCAGATTCGAGCTTGGAGATAACTGCCTGCGGTTCTTCCTCTGCCTGGGCCACGTCGCGGGCAAGCTCGTTGCGGGCAGTTTGGGTGGTGGCTACCGGAGCGCTCACCAGCTCACGTTCGACCCTGGCGATCTCGCGCGGCGCACCGGAATGCGTCATCACGGTCTGCGCGTATGGGGTCACAAGGACTACCGTGACCGCCGCGGCGACCGCGGAGGCGACCGCGATGCCGAGGTTGGATGGGAACAATTCTCCGACGCCGCCGAACATTCTGCGCAAACGGACCGTGAACGGCACCGGCAAGTTCTCGATGCGCCGTATCACGGCTTCCTTGAAGCCATCGAGCGGCAGTTCCGGGTCGAGGCTCCGCAGCTCGCGGCCAAGTTGGGCGTAGTCCGCCAACTCCGCCGTGCATTCTTCGCAGCGGGCAAGGTGGAATGCCACTTCCTGGTATTCGTGCGGCTCGAGTTCCCGGTCTTCGAACGGGCCGAGCATAAGGCTCAGGTGATTGGTTTCCGCCATCATCCGCCCTCGTCCTGGCCAAGATCCTTCAGCAGCCCGCGCATTCGATTACGAGCGTAATGCAGGCGGCTCATGACCGTGCCGCGCGGGCATTGCAGCACTTCGCTGATCTCGTCGTAGGAGAGCCCTTCCACTTCGCGTAAAAGTATCACTGCGCGATGTTCAGGCGTCAACTCCTCCAGCGCCTGCGAGAGGCGTCCAGAGAGTTCCTTGCGACTCGCGGCCTTGAAAGAGTCACCCTTGTCGGTCGGGATCCGCTGTAATTCAACTTCGGCATCTTCCCCGCGGAGCACGACATGCCGGCCTTCGCGGCGCCAGAAATCGATCGCGAGGTTTGCCGCGATTCGATACAGCCACGTCGAAAAACTGGATCGCGATTCGAATTTTGAAAGGTTCTCGTACGCCCGTACGAAGGTCTCTTGCGCGAGTTCGACCGCATCATCCTGGTTGTGCACGACCGCGAAGGCTACGTTTGCGACCCGCCGTTGGTATCGCTCGACCAACACACCGAAAGCCTCGGAGTTGCCTTTCCTGGCCTTTTCGATGAGTTCGGCTTCGTCGCCAGCCTGCCGGCTCGGGGTTCTCAAAGGGTTTAGACGTGCGAAGGGGTGGAGAAATTCAGGCGCAAACTACTCGCCAGCGCGCATTTCAGCCCAATTGTCGCCCCATTTCAGGTCAACTTTCAGCGGGACGCGCATTTCGGCTACCCCCTCCATCTCCTTCCGTGCGATGTCGCCGACTTCGCGAAGCTCTGCATTTTGCACTTCGAGAAGCAGCTCGTCGTGAACCTGCATCACCATCCTCGCGCCCATCTTCTGGTCACGAATCCGGTTGTGTAGTCCTATCATTGCCACCTTTATCAAGTCAGCCGCGCTGCCCTGGATAGGAGTGTTGATGGCAATCCTTTCGGCCTGCGCCCTGGCTCCCCCCTGTGGCGCGTTCAGCTCGGGCAAGTAGCGTCTACGCCCGAACATCGTGGTGACAAACCCATCTCTTCGTGCGCGATCTAGGGTCTCCTTGAACCACGAACTGACCCCAGGCAGGCGCTCGAAGTATCGCTTGATATAGTCCGACGCCTCGGCGAGCGAAATCCCCAGTTCTCCGGCAAGCCGGCTCGGGCCCATACCGTAGATAATCCCGAAGTTGATCACCTTGGCGAGGCGCCGTGCCTCCGGATCCAGCTTGCCCTGTGAAACGCCCAAGACTTCCATCGCGGTCCGCACATGGATGTCCTCGCCGCGCTGGAAGGCATCGACCAGCGTTGGATCGCCCGACAGATGCGCGAGCACGCGCAGGTCGATTTGCGAATAGTCGGCCGAGAGCAGCAGATGGTCGCGGGGCGCCACGAACGCGCGCCGAATCCGGCGGCCGGCTTCGCTGCGAATCGGGATGTTTTGCAGATTGGGATCGCTGGAACTCAGGCGCCCCGTTGCTGCGAGAGCCTGATGGAAGGTCGTGTGGATGCGGCCGGTTGCGGGATCGATTAATTGCCCGAGCGCGTCCGCATACGTGGATTTCAGCTTCGCGAGCACCCGGAACTCGATCAATTTGCGGGGCAGCGGATGGACACTCGCGAGCTTCTCCAGCGTGTCGGCATCGGTCGAGTATCCACTCTTGCTCTTCTTTATTCCTTTGACCGGCAACTTCAACTCGGTGAACAGGATCTCACGGAGTTGAATGGGTGAATTGAGATTGAACTTCCGGCCCGCAGCTTCGTAACACTCCAGTTCCAGCCGCGCGAGCTCTTTGCCGAATTCGTCCGCGATTCCCTTGATAGCGGTGGCATCGATGCTGACTCCGGTGGCTTCCATATCAGCAAGGACAACGGCCATCGGCATTTCGATATCGTTGAACAGTCTTTCGAGCCCCTGGGCGGCGAGCTTCGGCGCCAATGCTTCGCGCAGTGATGCGACGATCTCGGCTTGGGGAAGCGACCCACTGGATCGGCCGAGCGGAGCGAGGTGCTCGTGATAGAGGTCATCCAGCGAAGGTTCGGTGCGTCCCGAGTTGATCAGGAAGCCCGCCAGCATGGTGTCGAAATCGACTCCCTCGAGCCGAATCCCCAGTTTGCCGAAGCGGCGCAGATGCTCTTTCAGATCATGACATGCCTTTGGCGGCTTGGGCTGGCCTAGAAGCTGCGCAGCCTCGGAAATCAGATCTCGCCCCAGGAAGTGCGTCTTATCTCCACCGTGCAGTTGAAGCTTTTCTCCGCCCGAGCCGTCGTCGATAAGCGCCACCGCCAGCCGCTGGGACTTCGCGAGGTCGGACAGAATCTTGTCGATCTCGCCGTGCTCGACCGGCTTCTCCGATCGGGGCGTCATCGGCAATTCGACCTGGCTTGGCCGAATCTCCTGGATCATCGACGTGAACTCCAGGTCGCGCATCAATTCCGCCGATGCGTCCTGGTCGATTCCGGTCCACGCGCAATTCTCCGGGGTTACGTCCAGCGGCATGTCGATCTCAATACGCACCAGCCGTCGCGCGAGTTCGGCATCGGCGCGATGCTCTTTCAGAAGCGCCGCGACCTTTGCGCCGCCGCGAATTCCGCAGTTCGGGACGTCATCGAGATGAGCATAGAGGTTGTCCAGGTCGCCGAATTTCTGGATCAGGGTAGATGCAGTCTTCTCACCTATGCCCGGAACTCCCTTGATATTGTCGATCGAGTCGCCCATCAGCGCCTGGACATCGACCAGCGCCTTGGGTTCCACCCCGAACTTGTCTTTCACCTCGCGCACACCCGTGCGCTTGTCGCCCATCGTGTCCCACAACGTGATACGCGGACTGACGATCTGCTTGAAGTCCTTGTCCGAGGTGACGATGACGGTGTCGAAGCCTTCCCTGGCTGCGCACGTTGCGAGAGTGCCGATAACGTCATCGGCTTCCACCCCGTCGCGAATGATGCTCTTGATGCGGAAGGCGTCGACCGCGCGATGGATGTAGGGAATTTGTTTCTGCAGGTCGCTGGGCGTTTCGACCCGATTCTTCTTGTAGTCCTCGAACAAATCGTCGCGGAAGTTACGTTTCGGAGAATCGAACACGACCGCTATGTGCGTGGGACGCGTGTCCTTTAGCAGCTTCATCAGCATTCGGATGAAGCCGTATACGGCGTTCACCGGCATGCCGCGCGAATTGTTGAGTTCGGGCAGAGCGTGGAAAGCGCGGAAGACGTAACCCGAGCCATCTACCAGGACCAGGTTGCGCCGCACCTCCGCCATAACCTGAACCTACCGGATGCGGCGTAGCAATGAAAATGAAGCTGGGCAATCTCTGGACAGCGGAGCCCTGTTCACACAGGCCCGCTCAAAGCGTAGAAGCTACACCAACGCGGAGGTGACAGATGCACGTAGCGATTGTCTGCACTGCATTGCTTGGGTTGCTGCTCTTCGGACTGGGACTGGCGGTCTCTAACACCCGCAACCGGACCAGCACGATCGCCGGTTCGTCCCAGGATCCCGCCGACTTCCTCTACAAGATGGTCAGGGCGCACGGAAACACCGCCGAATATGCCCCGATGTTCGCCGTGCTCTTTCTGCTCGTGGGCGAGCGCAATCCCGCGACCTGGGTGCTGTGGACGATGGGTCTCGCGACGGCGTGCCGCTATCTGATCGCGATCGGGATGATCGTCTCCCCGACCCTTGCGAAACCGCATCCTCTCAGATTCGCAGGCGCTCTGGGGACCTACGTTACCGGCATCGCGCTCAGTATCGCGGCCTTCACAGCCGCATAAGAGCGCGCGGATAGGCTCATAAGCATTTCTGCGGACCGCGCGTGTTGTGCGGGCGTACGCATTGTATTGACTCTTCGGCCTATCGTTGTTTAACTTTTTGCTTGCTCGGTGCGCGTCGAATTCACAGCATCGAGCCTTCGTCATATTGGCTGGTAGATCTGTCAACCGCTGATAGCGGCGGCTGCGTTGCAGGCGACTGATGATTGAGGTCAAAAATTTAACCAAGGCCTACGGCAATTTCGTCGCCGTCCGGGATGTCTCCTTCAAGGCGGAGAAGGGCTCGATCCTCGGCTTCCTCGGCCCCAACGGCGCCGGCAAGACCACCACGATGCGGATTATCACCGGCTTTATGCCGGCGACCTCCGGCACTGTGCTGGTCGACGGACTCGATATCTTCACGCACTCCCTCGAGGCCCGCCGCAAGATCGGCTACCTGCCGGAGAATCCACCCCTGTACGTCGATATGCGGGTCGAGGCGTACCTGCGCTTTGTCGCCAGGCTGCGTGGGGTTCCCCGTGCAAAGCTCGATGATGCGCTCGAACACGCACTTGAAGTTTGCGGTCTGGACGACATGCGCACCCGCATCTGCGGCCAGCTCTCCAAGGGCTACCGCCAGCGCGTCGGGCTGGCGCAGGCGCTGATTCACGATCCGCAGGTGCTGGTACTCGATGAGCCGACGATCGGCCTGGACCCGCGCCAGATTCACGAAATCCGTGGGCTAATCAAGACGCTGTCGGGTGATCGCACGGTAGTTCTTTCGACTCACATCCTGCCCGAGGTTTCACAAATCTGTGACAAGGTCGTGATCATCTCGGATGGCCACGTGGTGCTCGAAGAGAAGATTTCGGAAATTCCTGCCGGCACCACGCTCGAGCAGGTATTCCTGGGAGCGATCTCGCGAGAACGCCACGATGGCGGCGCGGATGCGGAGGAGACGCTTGAGGAGGTTGGCGCCGGGCACGCCTGAGACCGTTTCCGATGAAAAACGCACTCACAATTGCGGGCAAGGAGCTCGCCGCGTACTTCGTACAGCCAGTCGCGTACGTCGTGCTGACGGTGTTCCTGTTGCTCGGCGGATTCTTCTTCTTCGAATTGCTCAGCTACTTCCAGATCGTGCTGCAGATGTATGCCGCGATGCAGAACCCGCAGGTGCTGGAGCATATGAACCTGAACCAGCGCGTCATCGAGCCGCTGCTGCACAACATGTCGATCGTGCTGGTGATCCTGGTCCCGGCGATCACTATGCGCAGTTTCGCGGAAGAGAAGCGCAGCGGCACCTACGAGTTTCTTCTTACGGCGCCGGTTCGCACCGGAGAAATCGTCGCCGGCAAGTTCATCGCCGCCGCGGCCTTCATGCTTATCATGGTGCTCCTGGCGGGAATCTTCCCGCTCATCCTGGTCGTCTTCGGCAATCCCGAGGTGGGAGTGATGGTTTCGGGCTACCTGGGGTTGCTGGTGCTCTCGCTGAGCTTCGTGGCGGTGGGGCTCTTCACCAGTTCGATTACACAGAACCAGATCATTGCGGCCATCACCTGCTTCGGTGCGCTGCTGATCCTTTATGTCATCTCATGGCCCGCGCAGACGGGAAGCTCCGGATGGGTTTCCGATTTGCTGCGCTATCTTTCAATCACCGACCACTTCTCGCAGATGGTTAGCGGAATCATCGATACTCGCGACCTGGTCTATTTCCTGAGCCTCATCCTGGTGGCGCTGTTCCTGACCCAGCGCACGGTTGAGTCGGCTCGCTGGCGCTAGCAGGAGACACGATGCGACGATCTGCGGCGCTCTACGGAATAATCGGCCTCGTCCTGCTGATTTTCGGCATTATCGATCATCAGATCGCGCCGGGGTTCCGCTTCTTCGTATGGGTCAACTTGGTCGCGGGCATTTTTGCGCTGGTGCTCTGGATCACCTCCAGCGGCTCCGCCATCGGTTCGATCGTCGGTCAGCGCTCCACGCGCTACGGCGCCAACGCGATCCTGTACTCGATCGCGTTTGTCGCGCTGATCATCGCGGCCAACTACATCTCGAGCCTGCACCATCGCCGGCTCGACCTCACCACCGAAAAGGTCTTCAGCCTGTCGTCGCAGTCGGAGCAGGTCGTCAAGAATCTCAAGGAACCGATCAAGCTGATCGGGTTCTTCCAGGGCGGCGAGAACCAGACCGCGCGCGATCTGTATGCCACCTACGCGTACGCATCGCCCAAGGTGACCTACCAGCTCGTCGATCCCGACAAGCATCCCGAGATGGCGGAGCGCTACAAGGTCACGGTGATGAACACCACCCGCGTCCAGGTGGGTGGCCCGGATTCGGACAAAGGGACCAACGTCACCGATCTGAGCGAAGAAGCGCTGACCAACGCGATCATCCGCGCCACCACCAGCGGCAAAAAGGTCGTCGAGTTCCTCGATGGGCATGGCGAGGCCGACCCCAGCGACGTTCAGAACAACGCAGGCTACGGGGAACTCAAGAAGGATCTGGAAGGCGAGGGTTACGAAGTTCGCAAGCTTGAGCTCGCGCAGCTCCCCAAGGTGCCCGACGACACGACGATGGTCGTGATCGCGGGGCCCGAGAAGCCCCTGCTGCCGCATGAAATCGAGCAGCTCCAGGCCTACCTGAAGAACGACGGGCGCGTCATCGCGATGTTCCGTCCCGAGCGTCCCGACCAGTCTATCGACGAGAATGCGCTCGCGAGCATGGTCGCGGATTGGGGCGTGAAGGTCGGCAACGATATCGTCGTCGACCAGGTTGTTCGTCTGTTCGGAGGACCTGCACTCGGTCTGAACCCGATTGTGCAGGACTACGGCAATCATCCGATCACGAAGAACTTCAAGCAGCGCACGGTCTTCCCGATGGCGCGGTCGCTCACCGTCGAAGACAACCTCAAGCAAGGACTCACAGTCACTCCGATTGCAAAGACCAGCGACACGTCATGGGCCGAAGTCGATCTCGACACCCTCTTCAAGCAACAGAAAGCCCAGCTCACCCCGAAAGATACGCGGGGCCCGATCAACGTCGCAGTCGCCGTGAACGGCGACCTGGGCGAGATGGGTATGGGCAAGGGCACCGCGCGCCTGGTCGTGTTCGGCAGCACCGACTTCGTCGACAATCAGTACATCAGCAATTTTTTCAACCGCGATTTCTTCGTGAACAGCGCCGATTGGCTGGCCGGCGAGGAAAATTCAATTTCCATACGCCCGCGATCGCTGCGCGCATCGCGCTTCCGCCTCACGGTCGATCAGTTCAGCGTGGTGTTCGCACTCTCGGTGCTGTTGCTGCCGGAGCTTCTGCTGATCGCGGGAATCGCGGTCTGGTGGGAGCGAAGGAATTAGAGACCGCCACATCGGCTCGCACCTGCGATGCGCTTTCGCAATACGATCATCGTACTGGTTCTCGCGGCCCTGGTAGGCGCCTACGCTTACTATTCCGCCTATAACCAGAAGCCCGAAGTCGCGCAGAAGGTTCTCAATATCCAGCCGTCCGACATCGCGAAGATCGAGCTCAAGTACCCCGACCGCGAGATTGAGCTGGAGCGCCCGAAGGGGGGCGACTGGAAGATGGTCAAACCGATCGGTGCCGATGCCGACCAGACCACGGCTAACAACCTCGCGCGCGCCATCGCCGATGCGACCGTGACCAAGACGCTCGACGAAACTCCCACTGATTTGAGTCCTTTCGGATTGGCCAAGCCCGCGACCGTCGTCACTGTGACGACCTACGACGGGAAGCAACTGCCGGGCATCGAAGTCGGCAAGACTACCCCGATCGGGTTCAGCGCTTACATCAAGACCACCGAGAAGCCCGCAATCATGCTCACGTCTTCGGCATTTCCGGCGGGAATGAACAAGACCGTCGATCAGCTGCGCAGCCGCGACCTGATGACCTTCAAGGTCGATGACATCACCAAGGTCATCATCAACAAGGACAACGGCCAGACGATCGAGATCGATAGAGACGGCGACAAGTGGCGCATCGTCAAGCCCGGCAACTACCTCGCCGATCCGACCCAGGTGCGCCAGCTTCTTAGCACGCTCGTCAATGCCAAGGTCGCGGACTTTATCGGCGATGCGCCGAGCAGCGTTACGCAATACGGGCTGGAGAAGCCGCATCTGACGGTCACGGTTTATGGAAAGGGTGCCGCCTCCGAATCGCTGCTTTTCGGCTTCAAGCAGAGCGAACAGGGCAAGGACGGCATTTATGTGCGGCGCGGGGAGCGCACGCCGGTCTATACGGTTCATCAATGGGTAGTGGGCAGCCTCGACCGCTCGGTGCTCGATCTTCGCGACAAAACCGTATTCAGTTTCCAGTCCTCGGATGTCGATAGCGCCGCGGTCAAGGTCGGCTCAGACCAGTTCACGTTGAAGCGCTCGGCGGGCGGCAAGTGGGATATCACGCAGGGCGGAAAGACCGTGGAGGCCGATGTCGCCGTAGTGGAACGCTTCCTCGATGAACTCCGCGACTTGAAGGGCGTATCGATCGTCGCGGACCCCATGCCGTCTCCCGTACCATTCGGCCTCGACCAGCCTGCGATTGCGGTCACATTGATGGGCAAGGACGGCAAGAATATCGGCACGGTCAAGCTCTCGAAGATCACGGTGAAACCGACCGGCGCGCCCGAGCCCGGCAGCGCCGCGGGACCGCGCACGGAATACTATGCGGACTCGAGCGCCGGCACTGCCGTGTACTCGATCAGCGATTTCAGCTTCAGCCAGTTGAACAAGCCCTCCGCGGTGTTCCACACGCGGAGCGAGGCAACGCCGGCCGCGACCCCTCAGAAGAAGTAGCGGCACAGGCTTTCAGCCTGTGCCTTCGCGCCCTTACTTCAGAGATAATTGTTTAGTACTCGCGATCTCGCGATCGTCGCATCAGTTGATGAGGTGCGAAGATGACGCCTGATCACGAGGTTCCCCGAGTCTGTTCTTTCTGCGAGGCGACCTGTGGCGTCGTAGCGGAAGTTGCACACGGCGCCATCGTCAACGTGCGCGGCGACAAAGGCGACCCGTTCTCGCGAGGTTTCATCTGTCCGAAGGCTTACGGGCTCAAGGAGCTCCACGATGACCTCGAGCGCCCGCGCCATCCGCTCAAGCGCACGCCGACGGGCTGGCAGGAGGTGTCGTGGCCCGACGAATTTTCTAACCGACAACCAGGCTTACGATACTGCCAGCGGGACGGCGGTGCTGTTCGGCACAGCGGTTACCGTTGAGCCGGCGATGTGAGGGTTATCCCTCCGCGATGACGTGAGCGATTGCCTCTTTGGCGGTGTGCGTGATGCTCAAATGAAAGATGGTGATGTTCTTCCTGCGCGCGAACTCCGCTGATTTGCCGTGCAGCGCGATGGTGGGGGCCTTGCCGCGCTCGCGCACCACCTCGATTTCGCTCCATCCCACGTTGCGATTCCATCCTGTCCCCATCGCCTTCATCGCGGCTTCTTTCGCGGCGAAGCGGGCCGCATAGCTTTGGTAACGTGGCACACCGCGCGATTCGCAATAGCGAACTTCGCGATCGGTAAACACCCGCGCGCGAAACCGCTCTCCGGTGCGATCGCGTTTGAGCGCACGCTCGATGCGCTCGACTTCAATCACGTCGATTCCAGTGCCCAGGATGTTGGCCATCGCAGCTCCGCGGAAAAGTATCGACTCTCGCGCTGCACGTTTCAATCGGGGTGGGATCGTTTCGCTTGCCGCCGGCGAACGCGGAATCCTATTCTGGGACGACTCGAAGGAAGTGAGAAGAAGCATGGCCCTCAAGATCACCGTGAACAAGACCCGATGCATCAGCAGCGGAGACTGCGTCGAAACCGCGCCGGCAGTCTTCCAGCTCGATGGCGATGAAAAGTCCGATGTCATCAACGCGACGGGCGCTCCCGACGCAACCATCATCGCCGCGGCCCGCTCCTGCCCGGTCAAGGCGATCACGGTCGTCAATGACGCGGGAGAGCAACTCTTTCCACCGCCGAAGAAATAGGTGGCATTCCGAAAGCATCGCCCCGGCGAGATCGTAATCGAGCAGACACGCGACCTCCCGCGCGTGCGCAAGCTGCTGGAGCAAGGCGCGATGATCACCGAGGGCATCGAATGGCCGCCCGCATGCTACCTGCTCGCCTTCGACGGTGATGATGCGGTCGGTGTGGTCGGCGTCGAGCCGATTCTCGACGCAGCCCTCGTTCGGTCGCTTTATGTACTGCAGGCGCATCGCCGCCGCGGTATTGGTGAACAATTGGTCGCCGCCGCCCGTAAAGCCGCTCACACTCGCGGCGCACGGCAACTCTACCTCTTCAGTACCGAGGCCGGTGGATTTTTTGAACGCCTGGGCTTCCGGCGCACTTCGGTGACTGATCTGACAGCGGCTCTGAAAGGGACCCCGCAAACCGACTACTACCTGGCGCGCCCGCCTGAACTGGCTCAGGAAGTGGTGTATTGCCTCGACATCTCCCGGGATGGCATCATCGAGCGTTGAGGGCCGTATTAAAGTAATACTTTAGCTTCGCCTCGACTCTGATCCAGTTGTCTGGGACCGCATTTCCGACAGCAACGAATGCGCCTGCTCGACAATTAGCTCGCCACTGCCCGCTGCGACGCGCGAAGTTTCCACTTCGTAGCCGCCCAGATCGTAGGCTTCCCGAGTCGGAAAGTAACCAGCGAGATCGTTGCAGTAGCCGAGTACGAACGTATGGGGGAAAATCGCGCTCGCGCTGATTGCGATTCCAAGCTCCGCGAACAACTCCCCCGGCACTCCGACTAGAGCAATATCACCTGCCACAAGCACGGTCATATGCGTCGTTAGCTCGCCCGCGGCCTCGTCGACTCTCTTGTCGCGCCGATTGGCGTCGTCGAGCACCTGGAGCGCGCCAAGTTCCTCCATCGACCTCTGATGCTGATCGGTCAGCCGCTTTAGCTGTGCACCCGCGACACCCGTATGGTTCTTCAACGCAGCTTCGGTTTGGGCGACGTTCGCGCGGGCGAGGGTGAGCCGGGAATTGAGGTCGCGAAGTTTCAGTCGAAGGGGCACTCTTCGCGTTGCCAGATGCGCGGGTCGAATCCGGTTTGCATGCTTGAGCACGCGGACTGCGCTGGCCGCCGCTTCGCATCCGGCTTCGCGCGCGAAGTCGAAACTCCCGCGTCGGCGCGGGTCGATATTGCCGCTCGCGCCCTGCGTGAAAAGCGCTATCGATCCACGGAAGCGCTTTTCCAGCTCATCGAGCGCAAAGCCCGGCCAGTCGCGCGAATAGAGCAGGTTGTCTTCGCACAGGACGACACCATGACAGGGGTAGTTGAGCAGGAATGCAATCGGGTCGCCCGCCGATGCATCGAAGATACCCAGAATCTTGAGTTCGTCATCCGCGATGCCTCTGTAATTCGGGGCAAGTTGGATGGTGCCGTCCGTTCGCATCAGGCGGCGATTCGTGCCGAATACGAAGCGCGCGCTGGCCGCTGCGATGCCGGCAGGCCGCAATCGCGAATTTGCCTGCGCTACACTGCGCGCGATCTTTTCGGGTAGGGCGCGTTCCCAATTCAGATCGCGCCCTGGGGTGCCGGCGCCATGGGGACCCGGAGTCGCGAAAATGTTGAACTGCGGACCGGAGTGCGTGTGCGTTGCGCAGATCATGATCGCGTCGGCTGCAATGTCAGTCTGCGCGGCAATCCTCGCCGCGATCGAATCGCAGACGCGAAGCCCGAGCGCGAGTACGTCCACGCTGACGATCGCCGCCTTGTGCTGGCCGTCGGTGATTACGATCGCCTGCGTGGCGAGATCGTCGTGGATCCCGGCGGAACGCCCGACGCGCCGGCCGTATCCTGCCATCGCGATACCCACAGGTGGGTCGAGATTTACGCGCGCGGCTCCAGCCTGAAGTTCAGAGGACACGCAGAAAATCTACAGCGAGTTGCGAGACGGCGGAAGGACGCCTCGCACCGGCGCCTTTGACGGATCGCGCGTGGCTGTGGGATTCTCGCTGGAGAACCCCAGGAGACATCTCATGTATACCGAATTGAGCTACGAAGTAGTCGATAATGTCGCAACCATCACGTTGCAGCGTCCCGAGGCGCGCAACGCGCTAACGTTCACCACCTACAAGGAACTGGAGGACGCGGTCCGCACTTCCACGGCGCGATGCCTGATCATTACCGGTGCCGATCCTGCATTCTGCTCGGGCGACGACGTGAAGCAGATTCTTGCCAATTCCTCCTCGCTGCCGACGGACCGCACTCCCCGCCTGACTCCCGCGGCGGATGCGATCCTGAACAGCGACATCCCGGTTATCGCGGCCGTGAACGGCGCCGCTATTGGATGGGGGATGGAGCTGGCGCTGATGGCCGATCTCCGCGTCGCCTCCGAGAAGGCGCGCTTCGGCGAATTGTTTATCAAGCGCGGCCTCTGTTGCGACGTTCCCGGAATCGGGCGCCTCGCGCAACTCGTCGGCCGCGAAATTGCCGCTGAGTTGCTCTTCACTGGCGACATCATCGATGCGGCCCGTGCACGCGAGATAGGTTTGGTATCCCGCGTCGTTCCGCACGACCAGCTTCTTCCGACCGCGAACGCTCTTGCCGCCAAGATCGCATCCAATCCTCCGCTCGGGGTTCGCAAGCTCAAGAACGGCCTGCGCCGCGCGCTCGATCCGGATTGGGCAGAACTTGGCGCGTGGGTCAGCACCAGTTTGGCGGAGTTGTTCAAAACCGAAGATCACAAAGAGGGCGTCCGCTCGTTTCTGGAAAAGCGCGAGCCGCACTTCGTCGGACGCTGATCGAATTCGCGATCCCGTTCAGGAGGTTCCAGCGATGATTGATGTCTATTACTGGCCGACTCCGAATGGTCACAAGATCACCATCTACATGGAGGAGACCGGAACCCCGTATCGTATCGTTCCCGTGGACATCCGCAGCGGCGAACAATTCAAGCCTGGCTTCCTCAAGATCAGCCCAAACAATCGCATGCCCGCGATCATCGATCCCGATGGCCCCGGCGGTAAGCCAATTTCGCTGTTCGAATCAGGCGCAATCCTGATCTACCTCGGCGAAAAGACCGGCAAGCTCCTGCCCAAAGAATCCGTCGCACGCTACAAGACGATCGAGTGGCTGATGTTCCAGATGGCCGGGGTCGGGCCGATGTTCGGGCAGCGCGGGCACTTCCTGCGCGCCGCTCCGGAAAAGATTCCATACGCGATCGATCGCTACACCAACGAATCGCGCCGGCTGCTCAATGTGCTCGACAAGCGGTTGGGTGAAGTCGAGTACCTGGCGGGCGACTACTCGATCGCTGACATTGCGACGTTCCCTTGGGTCGTAGGTACGCGGCGCGAGCCGGAGCAGTTGGAGGGCCGTCCCAACTTCAAGCGCTGGCTCGATGCGATCTCGGAGCGGCCCGCGGTCAAGAAGGGCCTCGCCGTGATGGCGGATATGCCGCAGAAGCCGCTGGACGAGAATGCTCGATCGATTCTCTACGGCACCAAGCAGTTCGAGAAGCGCTGAACCGTGAACCTTCGCCCTGACAGGGCGAGGACGCCACGCATTCCGATGCGCGGAAGTAGTGGGCTCTTTTTCAGCGCGAGTGAAGATCGCGCGATTCAGGAATTCTGCCGCTGTCTCTATAGCGGCGCGGCGTCGATCAGCACGCCTGCCAGAATCGCCGGTGTGTCGCGATTGTTCCGCCACGCGTGATTGGTCCCGCGCTGTACCACCACATCGAAAGGCTTCAGCCTGACCTCTTCTTTTTCCAGAATCAGCGTGACATCGCCATCGAGCAGGATCACGTAGTCGACGGTCCGCGTCTTGTGCATGCCCGGATGGCGGGTCGCATCTACCCGGCAATGCTCACCACCGATTGCCTTGAATCCTTCCAGGGCTCGCTTGTCGGCCTCAGCCGCTGACAGTCCCTTCTCCTCAGGCGCGAGCACGAAGAATCGAAAGACGCTTCCGTTGGTCGGCGGTTCGAGATGAACGGGCCGCCTGGCGTTATCGGCAGGATTGCGATTATCCGCTGGAGTCCCATCGGTAATCCAAATCTCCCCGATGCCCGCGCCGCCCGTTCCGACGATTGATCCGGCGGGTCCATCGATCGCTACTGTCGATTTGCCATTTGCATCATGTCCCGTAACGACTCTGCGAAGTTTTTCGATCATCGTAACCACTCCTTCCTGGCCTCTCTCCGGGCGGAGAGTACAGGCTTCAGCCTGCGATCCTGTGCCTCCGGGTGAGCGACCTTGTTCTGTGCGACCGGTCCCCCGAAGCGTTGGCGAAGGGGGAAGCTCGCGCGATTGAGGAAATCTGCTAGGCGGACGTTAGCATTCGATGCGTCGGCGCGGTTAGCGCGTCGATCGGTAAGCCATGAGGGCAGGCTCCCGCACAAGTCTTCGCGGTGCAGGAGAGACACGCCTCGGCATTCGTCGCCAGCATCGAATACTCCGCGCGCGCCAGGCGGAGATCGTTGTAGTCTTTCGCGTACATCCGCGTGCGCATGATGTCGGCGATCGGCACGTCGTTCGGGCACGAGCCTTCGCACGCGCTGCACGAATGGCGGCAGTACGAGGTCCCGTTAATCTCCGCATAGCGGCGCAGCAATCGGAGGTCGCCCTCAGCCGTGCTGCGCCATCCCGATGCGCCCAGGTACTCATCGATCATCTCCTTGCTGGTCATCGAGACGATCAGCGCATCGACGTTCGAGTTCGACAACACCCACCGAAATGCCGCCTGCGAAAACGTCGCGCCGCCTTCCTCGTAAGGGCGCATATCGTTGAGTCGCGCGCCCATCAGGGTCTTCATCACCACCACGCCGACGTTCTTCTGCCTGGCTTTTGCCATGATGCGCGGCAGGTCGGGCTGTCGCGCCACGAAGTCGAAGCCGCCGAGGAAGCGCTGATAGAAGCGGGGGTCCTGGCCGAAGTTGTGGGCGGCCAGGAACACATCGATTTGGTCCGTATCGAGCGCGTAGTCGAGGCACTCCGCGAGGTGCCCCGCGTGCCCGGACATCCCGACGAAGCGGATTTTAACCTGCTTGCGTGCATCGGCGGTGAACTCGTGCCATTCCGGATTCTTAAGGCGCTCGACGTTGTTCACGGCATGATTGAAGTAGATATCGACGTGGTCGGTCTGCAGGCGCTTCAGACTGCCTTCCAGTGCGGTCATCATCATCGGGCGCTTGTCGGTCGGATCGGTGATCACCTTCGAAGTGATGAAGACCTTGTCGCGCTTTCCGCGCAGCGCATTGCCAATCGTCGTTTCCGACTCGTTGTCGGTGTACGTCTCGGCGGTGTCGAAGTAGTTGATGCCGCGTTCGTAGGCGTGAAGGACGATTTCTTCCTGCCCCGCGCGCAGCCGGCTGCCGCCAAAGGAGATGTCGGAAATCCTGAGCCCGGTGCGACCGAGCATGGAGTAGCGGCGAACCTCGGGAGGACCGGGCGGAGGTGTCGATCCGCCTGCTTCGGCGAGCGGTAGCAAACCGACTCCGATTCCGGCCAGCGCGCCGCGCTTGATGAACTCCCGTCGATTGAGACCCTGCTTTCGCGAATCCATAGACTTCAAGCCTCCGGACTTTTGCGCAAGCTCAACAGGCAGCCTCAGTGTATCGCTATGTCGTGGAAGCCGGAACCGCTTTCGACGCAACTCAGGTGGCGGCGGACAGTGGCTTTGCGATCTCTTCCAGTCCCGCGCGCTCCGCCGCGATCCCGTAGCGCAGCTCCGCGGCGGCGGCGGCGAGCATCAGGCCAGCTGCAATCAGGTAGCCTGCGTATAACGCGCCGCGTGAGCCGGTATCGATCAGAACTCCGAAAAGCCACGGTGCGACCACTCCGCCGATCGCGGTGCCGGCCGAAAAGAAAATTGCGATTGCTAGCGCGCGGACTTCCAGCGGGAAGATTTCGCTTACGGTCAGGTATGCTGAGCTGGCGGCAGACGATGCGAAAAAAAACATCACGGACCACAGAACCGTCTGCGATGTCGCGGTCAGTGCGCCGCGCTGGAAGAGGTATCCGGTGACCGCCAGCGTCAGCGCCGAAATGGTGAAAGTCGCCGCGATCATGGGTCGACGCCCAATCGTGTCGAAGAAATGCCCCAGCACCATCGGTCCGATGAAATTCGAAAGTGCAAACGGCATAAGGTACAAGCCCGTCAGGTCCGCCGCGATGCCATAGTAGCGGCTCAGGACCAATGCGTAGGTAAAGAAAATCGCGTTGTACAGGAACGCCTGCGCAGTCATCAGCGTGAGCCCCAGGATGGTGCGCTCGCGATACTCCCTCAGTAATGGCCGCAGGATCGCCTCGAGACCGAGGTGGTGGCGGACGTGGAGCCGAAGCGGCTCGACGCCATCGAGGGCCGACCCATCGATGCTTCCCAGCTCAGCTTCGAAGTCGCGCACCAGTTCCTCGGCCTCCTCGCGACGCCCGTGAGTGATCAGCCACCGCGGGCTTTCGGGAATGAATCGCCGCAGGTAGAGGATCACCAGACCGATCACGGCGCCGATGGCGAACCCCAGCCGCCATCCGATGTCCATCGGGAAAATTCGCGGGTTCAGGATAAGCCCCGTCGATGCGGACCCGGCCAGCGCACCCAGCCAGAAGCTGCCGTTGATCATCAAGTCGATTCGGCCGCGAAACCGTGCCGGGATGAGTTCATCGATCGCGGAGTTTACCGCCGAGTATTCACCGCCGATTCCCGCGCCCGTCAGAAAGCGAAACAACGCGAAGCTGACAAGATTCCACGAGATTGCCGTCAGGCCGACGCCAACCAGGTACGTTCCCAAGCTGATGAAAAAGAAGGTCCGGCGGCCATAGCGATCGGTGAGATGGCCAAACACCAGCGCGCCGAGTACCGCGCCCACCAGGTAGCACGAACTAATCGATCCGATTTCCGCAGCGGTGAAGTGCAGAACCTCGGGTCGCTGAAGAACCGCGCTGATCGCGCCCATCAGCGTAACCTCCAGGCCATCGAGCACCCAGGTGATGCCCAGCCCCACGACCAGCAGCCAGTGAAAACGGCTCCAGGGCAGGCGATCGAGCCGCGCCGGTATCAGCGTCTCGAAGACCTCAGCCTCTTGAGACGCAGACGTTTGGGCGGATGAGAGCGGGGCAGGGCGCTCGGCCACGATTCCTCCAGGCGAACGAAGATTCAGCGCCTTTGGGAATTACAGCCTATAGCCTGCGTACGCTCCAGCGGAAGTTCGGTCTAGTTTTTCGAACGAGCCAGTTCGTGCGCGAGTCCCGCCAACATCCTCACCACTTCTCGGGGGCTGTCTATGCGGTAGCGAGCCCACGACGCCCGGGAAGGACCGACCAGCACCCCGACTCCGTCATCGCGCAACTCGCGGAACGCATCTTCGTCGGTGGTGTCGTCTCCGAAGTAGATCGCCCACGGCGCGGGCCGGCCGAGGTCGTCCAGCAACATGCGAATCGCGCGACCCTTGCCGCCCACTCCACGTGGTAAAAGCTCGTCGACCTTGCTGCCTTCCATTATTCGCAGCGCGGGAGTCCTGCTCTCGACGAATGCGCGCAAGGCCTGGCGCCGCTCGTCCGCGATCGACGGCTCCACCATTCGATAGTGCATCGCGATCGCGACTTGCTTGTCCTCGATGACGAAACCGTCCTTCGCGGGTGCGTGCTCCCTCAGCCAGGTTCGTACCTTCGCGAGATCTCGCTCGGCGTGCTCCACGCCTTTGGCAAAATGGCGGACTCCGTCGGCGCGGACGATTTCCAGTCCGTGCGTGCCGGAAAACAGGATGCCACGGTCAATTCCGAGCATCGCCTGCACCTGCGATATCGAGCGGCCGCTGACGATCGCGACCTGCACGCTCGCAGGATGGCAGGCCAGTGCGCGCAGCACCTCCGTCACGCCATCTACCGGGCGCGCATCCGCCGGATGGGAGACTATCTCGGAAATGGTTCCGTCGAAGTCGAGGCAGAGCAACAGCGGGCCACGCGCGAGCATCGCGGGAAGCAGGCCACGCGGTATCGGCGCCGGACGTTCAGTCGGCGCTGAGCTGGAAAGCGTGATGCTCAAAGCTCCGGCTTCCAATGAGCGAGTCCAGGAAATTCGTCGACCACCGTTCCAGATCGTTGGCATGTAGCTTGGCGCGCAGCGCACTCATCCGCGCAGTGCGCTCCTCGGTTGGCATCTCCAGCGCCTCTTCGATACGCGATGCGATCTGGTCGATGTCGTATGGGTTGACCAGCAGGGCCTCGGTCATTTCCTCCGCGGCTCCCGCGAACTCGCTCAGGATGAGCATGCCGTCGTTAGCCGGACGCGATGCCACGTACTCTTTCGCCACCAGGTTCATTCCGTCGCGCAGAGGAGTCAGCAGGGCTACGTCGCTGGCCTGGTAGTAGGGGACGAGGTCTTCGGTTTCGAATTGCGTGTACAGGTAACGGATCGGGACCCAGCCTTCTCCCGAAAAGCGCCCGATAATGCGGCCGACCTGTTCGTCAACCTGGCGCTTGAGCTCGGAGTACTCGCGAATCTTGGTCCGCGACGGCACCGCGATCAGAACCAGTGACACGTTGCGATGCGCGGACGGATTGCGTTCGAGGTAGCGCTCGAAGCCGAGGATGCGCTGGAGCAAGCCCTTGGTGTAGTCGAGACGGTCGACGCCGAGGATGATGCGATGGTTCTCGCCGAAGCTGCGGCGCAGGCGCTGGGCACGGTCGCGTACGCGCGGGCTTTCAGCCAGATCCTCGAAGTATTTGGTTGCGATCCCCAGCGGAAAGGCGCCGACCTTTACGGTGCGGCCACCAAAATGGATTTCATCGCGATCGCGGTCCACCTTGGCGCCCAGGATGCGCTCGCAGGCGCTTTCAAAATGGTTCACGTAGGGACGGGTGTGGAACCCGATCAGATCGCTGCCCAGCATTCCGGCCAGCAGTTCACGCCGCCAGGGAAAGACCCGGAACAACTCCTGCGGAGGGAACGGCACGTGCCAGAACAGACCGATCGGAAGCTCGGGCCGCCGCGCCCGAATCATCATCGGCGTGATCGCGAGATGGAAATCCTGCACCCACACCACGCTGGAGGAGGAGGCTTCGGTTGCGGCGATGCTGGCGAAGTTCATGTTCACGCGCTGGTAGTTGTTCCACTGGATGCGGTTGAACTGGCACAGCGGGGTCATGTAGTGCATCAGCGGCCACAGGCCCTGGTTGCACATCCCGTAGTAGAAGTTCGAGACATCGCGCTCGGTGAGTTCGGCAAAGACCAGGTCGAAGCTCGGATTGTGCGGCGGCATCGCGACACGCTTCTGCATCGTGCGGCCGCCCGGCCACGCGATCCAGGTGCCGCCCTTTTCCTCGAGCAGGCGCTGAAACGTGCTGCCGAGACCGCCGACGGTAGGCTCGATGCGTTCGCCGGCCAGGTCGCGGGCGATCCTGATCGGCGCGCGGTTGGACATCACCACCAGGTTGTACGGACTGCGCGAGGTGCGCGCCTGTACCCGCGCTGTATCGTAGAGCGCCGTGCGGCGGCGGCCAGGGCGTATGATTTTGTCTCCGGTTGGCACTACTGACACCAAACGCGACTGCGCGAGATGTTTGGTTGAATCGCTGCCGGAAATGTAGGAGTTAGATAATTGATACACCCGATCATCTCGCGTGGGCAAATGAGCGGGCGCGAGGGCTTCATCACATGACTTCGACTGCTCAGCACAATCCCAACCAGTTCGAATTCCGGTCGCTGCTGAATATGACCCTGCTGACAGGGCTTCGGGCGCGCGATCTAGCCGAATTGGTGCAATACATGCGCACCGTTCCGGGTGCTGTGATCTACCATCATACCCATCATTTTTTGGTCCAGCATCAATTTCTTTCGCCGGAACCACCGAATGATTTCGCATATTGGGTCTCAAATATCCTTCTAGAAGAACGTTTAGGTGAAGAATTAGCCGCGGTAGACCTGCTTCGATTCCCAACCTTACGCGATTTGCGAAACGCTCTTATCCACGTTATCCAAGCCTTCCTTGACCGTAGTAGCAATCTCCGTACCGCCCCGGCGGGAGAGGAATTCCACTTCATGGAGTCGGTCTCGTATGTCATCCCAACCGGGGTTTTGGCGTCCAACCTGGTCGAGTTCCAGGAGGGCCTGAAGCGCATCTCGCTGAGCTCGATCGCCTACCACATGTTCGATGCGAGGTTGCGGCTCGAGCAGGGTGACAACGATTTCTCGCGATGGCTTGAGCACGCGCAAGGCGAACGACAGCTGGCCGACGCCTTTCGCAAGGTCGACCCTTACACGCACACCTGGGATGGGCTCCGCCGCCGTCTCCTGACGATGGTGAGAAGGCGAATCGAGGAGAGCGGCAATGGCCGGGCTTGACGAATATCGCCCGATAGTCGGCGAAGGGGTCGTCGCAGAACTCAAGCTTCTCGGCGAGCGTCTGCGCGGCCGGAGCGTACTCAACATCAACTCGACGCGTGTCGGCGGCGGGGTCGCGGAGATTCTCAATCGCCTTGTGCCGCTTCTGCAGGAAGTCGGTGTGGACGCGCGATGGGACGTCATTCGCGGCACGCAGGAGTTCTTCGATCTAACCAAGCGGATGCACAATGCGCTCCACGGCAAGCCCGACACGTTCAGCGCGCAGGATCGAGAGGTCTTCAATCACGCCACGGAATTGAACCTCGCCTCGCTCGACCTGAATTCCGACATCGTCTTCATCCACGACCCGCAGCCGGCAGGGCTGGTTCGCGCAAAACGCGACCTCGGCAACAAATGGATCTGGCGCTGTCACATCGACGTTTCCGCGCCGGCCCCGGGCGCGTGGGAATTCATCGCGCCCACGGTCGAGAAATACGATCTGACCGTCTTCTCTGCGCCGCAGTTCAGCCGCGAGTTGCCGATTCCCGAAGTACTGATCGCGCCTTCGATCGATCCACTCTCGGACAAGAACCGGGAGCTGCGTGAATCGGAAATCGAAGAGGTGCTCAAGCGCATCGGGGTGCGCAGCGACAAGCCGATCGTCACCCAGGTGTCGCGGTTCGATCGCTTCAAGGATCCGGCCGGCGTCATCGATGCGTTCAAGCTGGCGCGCGAGCGCGTGGATTGCCAGCTCATCCTGGTCGGCGGGGGTGCGACCGACGATCCCGAGGGCGCGCAGGTGCTCAAGGAAGTTCGTGACCGCGCCGCCGATGACAGCGACATCCATGTCGTGGAACTGCCGCCAACCTCGAACGTGGAGATCAATGCAATCCAGCGCGCCTCGACCGTAGTGATCCAAAAGTCGCTGAAGGAAGGTTTCGGTCTTACCGTTTCGGAGGCGCTGTGGAAGGGCAAACCGGTCATCGCCGGAGCCGTCGGCGGTATTCCGCTGCAGATCACGCACAAGTATTCAGGGATCCTGACGCACACCGTCGAAGGCACGGCGTTCTGGATCAAGATGCTGCTGTCCGCGCCGGAATTCGCCGCCCGACTGGGCGAGAACGGGCGGGAGCACGTGCGCAACAATTTTCTGCTGACCCGCCATATGCGCGACTACATGCTCGCGTTTCTCTACCTGGAGCGAACTCCGGGCGATAGCGTGGTCGAGCTCTAGAGCCGAGCTTGACAATCGATACTTGGCGGACGTTCACTCCTGATCTATCGACCAGGAGGCTGCCGCCATGCCGCGCATAATCGACTCCGATGGACACGTCGTCGAGCCGCCCTCGCTGTGGAAGGACTACACCGAGCCCGCGTATCGCCAGCAAATGATCCAGGTGCGGCGCAATCGCGACGGCGCCGACGAGCTCTTCATTATGGGCGAGAACCGTAGCCGCCCGAATCTGCCGGTTGCGGCTTCCGTGGTTCCGGGCGGACTCTCTGATCTCGAAAAGGCCCGCAAGCTGACTTGGGACGATGTTCCTGCCGGCGGCTTCGACCCGCACGAACGCATCAAGGTGATGGATCGTGAAGGGATCGATGTCGCCGTGCTGTATCCCTCGATGTGGCTGCTGTACGGCGATCTCACCGAACCGAAGCTGCAGGCTGCTGCGTGCCGCGCCTACAGCAACTGGATGGCCGACTTCTGCAAGCCGTACCCGAAGCGGTTCTATGGCGTCGCGCCGATGCCGCTGCTCGACGTCGATGAGGCGGTGCGCGAGATGCGCCGGGTCGTGAAGGAGCTTGGTTACAAGGCAGTGTTCGTGCGGCCCAATCCCTTCGGCGGGCGACGTCTCAACGACCGCGCCTACGATCCGTTCTGGCGCGAGGCGGAAGAACTCGACGTGCCGGTCGCGGTCCATTCCAGTTTCGGCACGCGGATGCCGACGATGGGATCCGACCGGTATCGCGACCCGTTCTTCTTCCACATGGTTTGTCATCCCTTCGAACAGCAGGGCGCGTGCATGGACGTGATCTGTGGCGGCGTGGTCGCGCGGTTTCCCAAGGTTCGGGTCGCCTTCCTGGAATCGGGAATCGGATGGCTCGGCTACTGGCTCGACCGCATGGATAGCCACTACGAGAAGATGCACGACTACGTGCCGTGGATGAAAAAGACTGCCACCGAGTATTTTATCGAGCAGTGCTATCTCACCCTGGAACCCGACGAGCGCACGCTGGCCGCGATGGTGTCGCTCGGCGTCGATGGCAACGTGCTGTGGGGTTCGGACTACCCGCACTTCGACTGCACCTATCCGGGAGTCCTGAAGGAGGTGCGCGGCGCGCTCGAGGTGCTGCCGGAGAAATCGCGCGGCAAGATCCTCACCGAGAATGCGATCAAGTTCTACAAGCTGGACTAGGTCGATAGAGGAGAGCCCATGGCGCTGCACCAGGACATTGACTACGACGCCCTCGTAAAAGAAGACCGCGTTCACATCAGCGTCTATAAGGACCCAGCGATCTTCAGCGACGAGATGGACCGCATTTTCCATCGCGGTTGGGTTTACGTCGGCCACGAGGGCGAGGTCCCGAACCGCGGCGACTTCCGCCTCAAACGCATCGGTCTGCAGCCTGTCATCATGGCTCGCGATCAGCACGGAACCGTGCAGCTTCTGCTGAACCGCTGCCGGCATCGCGGCGCGACCGTTTGCCAGCAAGGGCAGGGCAACACGCGCTCATTTCGATGCATGTATCACGGCTGGACCTATCAGCTTAACGGCGACCTCGGCGGTGTGCCGTCGCCTGAGGGCTATGGGGAGGATTTCAAGCGCGAGGACTGGGGCCTGGTCAAGGTGCCGCGTGTCTCCGCCTACCGGGGATTCATCTTCGGCAGCCTGAGCCCTGCGGGAGTCACGCTTGAGGAGCATCTCGGCCGAGCGATCAAAGAGCTGGATATGTTTGTCGGCCTCTCCCGCGCCGAAGATGTTGAGGTAACGTCCGGAATCCACAAGTACAGCTACCAGGGGAACTGGAAGCTCGCCGCCGAGAACTCGATGGATGGGTACCATCCGATGATCGTGCACGCCTCGTTTGCGCAGGCGCTGATGGACAAGGTCAGGCAGACCGAGGGCGGCGCGAACGAGATGGCCGAGCGCGACATCTCCTCCTTTCGCGGTATGGCCAAGGACCTCGGCAATGGACACGTGATGCTGGACTATCGGTTGCGCATGTACGATTCGCTCAATGGCGATCCGCGGCCTCCCGTGCAGGCCATCACTGCCGAGGGCGAGCGGCATCTGAAGAACTTCGTTGAGCGTTTCGGGGAAGAGCGCGCCGCCAACCTGCTGCGCGAGGGCGGAACCCACACGTATATATTCCCCAATCTGATTTTGATCGGTATCCAGATGCGCGTGCTGCAGCCGCTCAGCGCCGATCGGACGGAGGTCTGCCTCTATCCCACCTTGCTCAAGTGGCTCTCGCCGGAGGTGAATCGAATTCGTTTGCGTTCGCACGAAGCGTTCTTCGGGTCCGCCAGTCTCGGCGGCCCTGACGACTCCGAGATTTTCGAGAGGGTGCAGGACGGATGCGCCGTCGAACTGGAGCCGTGGCAATTGATCTCGCGCGGACTGCATCGAGAGCGCCGCGAGGACGGTGTTATCATGAGCGATCTCTCCGACGAGGTGACCCAGCGCGGCATCTGGCGGCATTGGAAGAAAGTCATGACGCAGCGGACGCCCGCGGGTTCGGCACGCAAGCGTGACAGCAACGGGCGCGGCGTGGCGCGCCGGCGAGGATAGCGCGCCGGTGGGTTTCGATCGTCAGCAGGTCGAGCAGTTCCTCTACGATGAAGCGCAGCTCATGGATGAGCATCGCTACGACGAGTGGCTGGCGCTATGGGACGATGACGCGCTGTACTGGGTTCCGACCGGCCGCGACGATATCAATCCCGACCGCGAGATCTCGCTGATCTACGACGACCGGATTCGCCTTGGGCTTCGCATCTCGAGGCTCCAAAGCGGCTTCGCGCATGCGCAGGATCCCAGGTCGCGCATGCGCCGCCTCGTTTCCAATATCAGGATCGAGGAAGCGGATAAGGGTGAGATCGTTGCGTCCTCGAACTTCATGCTGGTCGAGCTTAGGCGCGGCAAACAGGACGTCTTCGCCGGGCGCTCGATCCATCGGCTGCGGCCGCATCAAGGCAGCTTCAGGCTGGTGTCGAAGAAAGTGATGCTGGTCAACAACGACGAACCCATCGACAATCTCACATTCCTGATCTAGCCGATTGTTGTTCGAGCCGCTCCGCTCTGGAGGAAGCATGGACGGAAAAACGATTTCGATCTCGGCGCCACGCGGCGCCCTCGATGCGTATCTGACGAAGCCTGCTTCGGGGTCAGGTCCCGCGCTGTTCCTGCTGCCGGAAGGGCTCGCTATCACCACGCAGGTTCGCGAACTGGCCGACTTTTATGCCGAAGAAGGCTACGTCGTACTTGCACCCAACTTGCAGGCGCGAGCTGTTGGCTGCGAGGACCGTCGAGAGCTCGATATCGATCGAATGATGGGAGGCGTAGCCGCTGCAATCGCGGCTCTACAGGCTGATTCCGCGTGCACCGGGAAAGTGTGCGCGCTTGGCTTTTGTCTCGGCGGCACAATCGCTTGTCGAGCGATGGCGAGGCTCCCGCTGGATGCCGTGGTTGCGTATTGTCCCGTCGGGCTCGAGACGATTCTCCATGAGATTGATTCGATCGAGCATCCGATGGCGCTGCATTTCGGTGCTGACGATCAGCTCGTTTCCCCGGCTGCGCGCATCGCCATCAAGCAGGCGCTCGCGGTCAACGATGCCTCGGAAGTGTATGTCTACCCCGGCGCGGGCCATTCCTTCACCGATCGTTCGAAGTCCTCCTTCAGCCGTCCCGCTGCGTCGCTCGCGCATTCGCGTACGATCGGATTCCTGCGCCGCGCGGTCGGCCCGAAATACGATCTCGAAGCACTCTGGGAGAAACACCTGGAAGGTGAATTCATTACCAGCGATGCGGAGGCGACGATCGCTACGATGGTCGCGCGGCCATACGTCAATCACGTTCCAACCATGATCGGCGGATACGGTCGAGAGGAACTACATCGCTACTACAAGCATCACTTCATCCCGCAGGCGAAAGGCTCGCAGATGATGCCGGTGTCGCGCACGGTGGGCAGCGATCGCCTGGTCGATGAATTCGTGGCGTCGTTCGTTCACGACACGCCCAACGACACCCTGCTTCCAGGAGTGCCTCCGACCGGAAAGCACATCGAGATTCCGATGGTGGCAATCGTGCATTTCCGCGGCGACAAGCTCTGTAAGGAGCATCTCTATTGGGACCAGGCCTCCGTGCTGGCACAGGTCGGCTTACTCGATGGCTCGAAGCTGCCGGTCACGGGAGCCGAAGCAGCAGCTCGGGTGCTCGATGAGAATCTCCCGCTGAACACCCTGCGCGCGGATCAATGGTGGAAGAAGTCCGAACCCCGCGGTTAGCGCGGCGTGTTTGCCTTCAAGAACTCACGCACCTTCTTGACCGTCTGGGGTACCACATCCGGCGTCTTCCACTCTCGAATCAACGTTGCATTCGGCGCCAGCGATGCGATCTCTTCGGACGTTGGAGTCGGGTGATAGTCGTCCGCGCCCATCAGCACCAGCATCGGCGTTTTCACCGTCTTTACGAAATCGCGTGAGACATTGAAGACAAAGTCGGTTCCATACATTCGGTTGCGGAACTCGCGCAGACCCGCCGCATCGATCTCGGGATGCTTCGGTGCCAGCGCTTCGGCCCATCCGTCGAACATCGCGTAAAACATCTCACGATTCTTTGGCGACAAACCGATTGGCTGTTGCAGTACTGCGGCGGTGATTCGACCCGGCGCAGCCTGGATTGCGCCCAGGCAGTACGACCCGCCGATACATCCGCCCATCACGTGGCACTTGTCGATCTTGAGGTGATCCAGGAGGGCGATGTGGTCGGCCGAGTAGGTATGCCATCCATCCGATGCTGACAGCGGCGCACGCGACTTGCCGGCGTTGCGCTGGTCCATCGCGATCACGCGGAAATCCTCCGCAAATTCCTTGGTGGGATCGAACGGGCTCTTGGCCCAGAACTCGATGCTCGATCGCATCCCACCGGGCGCGAACAGCAGGATGGGAAAACCCGAGCCGGATTCCTCGTAATAGAGCGAGACTCCATTGCGTTCAAACGTCGGCATGATTGCACCTCGCTTTCGCCACAATGCGGCGAAGGAGGGCAATGTTCAAGTCCGAGGGTTGCAGGCCGCGGAGGCTGCAAGCCTGTGCCGCTTCAAAACGACTAGGATGCGAGCTGGCGGTGCTCGGGTTCGGTTTCGGTGCCGTTTGTCGTGATGACCGCCGGACGCGGTACGTAGCGTTCGCCTGCGCGCCAGGCGTGGTAACGGTCGAGGAACGCCTCCATGTACGTGTAGAAGACCGGCGTGATGTACAGGGTCAGGAACTGCGAGAAGAACAGTCCGCCCACCACCGCCACGCCCAGCGGGCGGCGCGACTCTGCGCCCGCGCCCATTCCAAGTGCGATTGGCAGCGTGCCCATCAGCGCCGCTGCCGTTGTCATCATGATGGGACGGAAGCGGATGATCGCGCCTTCGAAGATTGCTTCGGCCGGGCTCTTGCCCTCGGTGCGCTGCGCGTCGAGCGCGAAGTCGATCATCATGATCGCGTTCTTCTTCACCAACCCGACCAACATGATCACGCCGACGAACGCGAACAGGTCCAGCTCCATCCCGAACGCCCACAGCGTCAGCAGCGCGCCGAAGCCCGCGGAGGGCAGGCCAGACAGGATCGTCACCGGATGGATAAAGCTCTCGTACAGGATGCCCAGCACCAGGTAGATGACCAGGATCGTCATCGCGAGCAGCATGCCGAGGTTGCCCATCGAGTTCTCGAATGCCTGCGCTGTGCCTTCGAAGCTCGAGGTCACCGTATCGGGCATCGTCTCTGCCGTCAGACGTTTGACTTCCTTGAGCGCCTTGCCCAGCGATGCGCCCGGCGCGAGATCGAACGAAATCGTCGCTGACGGCAATTGTCCCGAATGGTTGATCTGCAGTGGCCCCAGCGATGGCGTGAACTTGACCACCGTGTCGAGCGGCACCAGGTCGCCGGTCTTCGATCGCACGTAGAGCAATGACAGGGTGGAAGGGTCCATCTGGTACTGCGGCTCGACCTCCATGATCACCCAGTACTCGTTGTTGGGCGCATAGATGGTCGAAACCTGGCGCGCGCCGTAGGCGGTGTAGAGGGCATCCTCGATCGCGCCGGCGCTCAGCCCCAGCACGTGCGCCTTGTCGCGATCGATATCGACCGTGACCTGCGGATTTTCAACCTGCAGGTCGCTGTTGACGCCGCGCAGGTCCTTGAGCTGGCGCATCTTTGCTTCCAGGATCGGCGCGTACTTGTAGAGAGTCGCGGTGTCGGGACACTGCAGCGTCATCTGGTACATCGAACGCGTGAAATGCGCCGTAAGCTGGATCGGAGGCGGGTTCTGCAGGAACGCGCGGAGGCCCGGCACCGAGTTCACAATCGGCCGCCATTTCGCGATCAGTTGATCTGCTGAGAGCTTCCGCTCCGATCGCGGCGCGAGATGGATAAACAGGATGCCCGAGTTGGTCGATCCACCAGGGCCGCTCACGCCAACTCCCGCGAAGAACCGTCGGATATTGGGGTCCTTCTTCAGCAACGCAACTTCGGCGAGCTGATGCTGCACCATCGCATCGAACGAAATGCCCTGCGCCGCCTGGGTGAAGATGATCAGTTCGTCGTTGTCTTCGCTCGGCAGGAAGCCTTTGGGGATTGCGTAGAAAAGAAAAATTGTCGCGACCAGGATAACGCCCGAGAAAATCATCGTCGCGCGCCGATGCCGCATGACCCACGCGAGGCTGCGCTGGTACAAGTCGAGCATCGCATCGAAGTAGCGTTCGGTCACGGCGTACAAATGCCCGTGATGCTCGCTCTTCGGCGGCTTCAGGAACCGCGAGCACAGCATCGGGGTGAGCGTCAGCGAGACGAAACCCGAAACCAGGATTGCCGCGCCGATCGTCACGGCGAATTCGTGCAGCAGTCTCCCGAGGATGCCGCCCATGAACAGGACCGGGATAAAGACCGCGGCCAGCGACAGCGTCATCGAAAGAATCGTGAAGCCGATTTCGCTCGCGCCATCGAGCGCTGCCGTCAAGGCATCCTTGCCCATCTCCATGTGCCGCACGACGTTCTCGAGCATCACGATCGCGTCGTCGACCACGAACCCGACCGCCAGCGTGATCGCCATCAGCGACAGGTTGTCGAGCGAGTAGTTCAGCGCCCACATCACGGCGAACGTGCCCAGAATCGACATCGGTAAGGCGAGGCTCGGAATCACTGTCGCTGACAGGTTGCGCAGGAACAGGAAGATGACCATTACGACCAGCGCGACGGTCAGCAGCAGGGTGAACTGCACGTCGTTGACGGAATCCTTGATGGTCTGGGAGCGGTCGCCGAGGATGTCGATGTGCATCGCGGCCGGGACCTGCGCATTGAACATCGGCAGCAGCTTCTTGACGTTGTCGACCACCTCGACGGTGTTGGTTCCGGGCTGGCGCTGCACCGCGAGCACCACGGCGGGTTCGCCATTCGACCAGTTGGCGATCTTGTCGTTCTGCACGCTATCCAGCACTCGACCGAGTTCTTCCAGCCGGACCGGGGCGCCCTCTCGGTATGCGACCACGAGCGGGCGATAGGCCGCGGCGCTGGTCAGCTGCCCCTTGGTCTGGACCGTGAACGCTTTCTGCTTGCCGTAGAGCGTGCCGGTAGGGATGTTGACGTTCGCGTTGCGGACCGCGTCGGCGACTTCATCGATGCCGATGCCGCGCGATGCCAGCTTCTTCGGGTCGAGTTGAACACGCACCGCGTACTTCTGCGATCCATAGACCTCGACCTGCGCCACGCCGCTGACCATCGAGATGCGCTCGCCCAGGTAGGTCTCGGCGTATTCATCGACTTGCGAAATCGGCATCGTCGTCGAGCTGAGCGACAGGTAAAGGATCGGCTCGTCGGCCGGATTCACCTTGCGAAAAGTGGGCGGACTCGGCATGCCGGGCGGCAATTGCGAGAGCGTCGCGGTTATGGATGACTGCACGTCTTGCGCGGCCGCATCGATGTTGCGTGAGAGGCTGAATTGCAGCGTGATTGACGTCGTGCCCTGGATGCTCGTCGAGGTCATCGAGTCGAGGCCCGCGATAGTAGTGAACTGCTTCTCCAGCGGCGTCGCGATCGATGACGCTATCGTGTCCGGATTGGCGCCCGGGAGCGAAGCGTTGACCACGATCGTCGGAAAATCGACGTTGGGCAGATCGTTAACCGGGAGCAGCCGATACGCCATCACGCCGAACAGTACGATCGCCAGCGAGCATAGCGTCGTCATGACCGGGCGGCGGATGAAGAGTTCGGCGACGTTCACGACTCTACTCCCGACGTCTGGTTGAGGCCTCGCTTGATAGTCACGCTGGCGCCCGGAATCAGGCGCAACTGTCCATCGGTCACGACAGTCTCGCCCGACTTGAGTCCGCTCTCAACCACAGTCTCCCCGTCGTAGTTCTCGCCCGGCACGATGGGCCGCGGTTGCACCTTCATCTTCTGGTCCACGACGAAGACGTAGGAACCATCGCGCCCAGTCTGGATCGCCTGCGATGGGACCAGGACGGTATTGGGGCGCTGATTGAGCACCAGAGTCGCATCGACGAACTGGCCCGGCCACAGCCTCCCATCCTCATTTGAGAAAAGTCCCTTGAGTTCGATGGTGCCGGTTTTGGTGTCAACCGAATTGTCCACGAAGCTCAGGCTGCCGTTTTCCTCTTCCGGTTGCGGCCCCGGAATGGCGGTGGTCACTTCCAGCTTGCGGTCTGCCATGAACCGGCGAACTTCCGGTAGCCGCTGCTCGGGAATCGAGAAATCGACGTAAACGGGTTTGATCTGATTGATCACGACCATCGCTGTGTCGGCGTTGGCCTTGACCAGGTTGCCCGGATGCACCAGCAGGTTACCGGTGCGTCCGTCGATTGGGGCGCGAATTGTGGTGTAGCCGAGATTCAACTCCGCGGTTTGCACGGCAGCTTTGTCCGCAGCAACATTGGCGCGAGCTGACTCTGCCGTCGCGTGCGCCTGGTCGTATTGCTGCTGCGAGCCGACGTTCTCCTTGAGCAGCATCGCGTAACGACGCTCGTCCGCCTCGGCCTGCGCCTGTTGTGCCTGGTCCTTGGCGAGGGTCGCCTTTGCCTGCATCAATGCGGCTTCGAACGGGCGCGGGTCGATAGTGAAAAGCAGGTCGCCCTTGTGGACGTCCTGGCCTTCCTTGAAGTGAACCTCGGTCACTTCGCCGTTGATCTGGGCTTTGATCTCGACGGTGGAGTATGCCTCGACGCGGCCGATCGCGTGGATGCGCGAGGCGACAGTCTTCTGCTCGACCGTCGCGACCAGCACCGGCACCGCTTCGCGCTCACCAAATTGTTGATCGCCCGAGTGCGAGCATGCCGCAGCGGCAAGTGCAGCTAACAGCGTCAATCCTAACGCGATGGTCGCTGTCCATCGAGCTTTCAAATCCGGCGCCCTTTCTGGCGATCGATGCCGACCGGATCGGCCCTATGCCGATCCCGAGAACATAACCGTCCACGCCTCGGGAAAGTTATGCTTCGCGAAGAGAGTTATCTCGACGCTTGATACCTGACCAATCGTTCAGGAGAGCTAATCCTATCAGTCCCTCAATACACGAGGAAAAGGGGGTTCTAATACCGGACTTCAGCGGCGCAGGCTTTGGTGGCGCAGGCTTCCGCCTGCGTTCACGGTCGCGAAGCCGCGAAACCCGGCTGCTTCAGACGTGCTGATGCGATGCCGCCTTCAGCACCGGATGATTCGCGGGCGGCTGGCAGAGCTCGTCGGATGGTATCTGCAGCGCCCGGTTAAATCGCGCGCGGAAGTTCTCCAGCGCTATGGTTCCAGTGAGCTCGACGATTTCAGAATCCTTGAAGTGCCGCCGCAGCTCCTCGAACACATCATCGGGCACGTCCACCGACTCGCGACATATCTCTTCGGTGTATCGGAGTGCGGCCTTTTCCGCCGGATTGAACAGATCGCTCGCCTCGTACTCCGCAACCGCCGCGAGTTTCTCGAAGCTGAATCCTGCCTCTCTGCCACCGGCAGAGTTGATATCCATTCAGAACGGGCACCCAATCAACTGCGCGGCGCGTAAGCATACCAGGCGTTTGAGCGGACCAGGGATGCCCTTGGAAAATTCGATGAAGATGTTGGCCAGCTGAAAACCGAACGCAACCGGTGGGCGATGCGCCATTACCGTGAACGGTGTCAGCACCTTGCCGAACTGGCGCTTCATCGCTCCGTACATCCATCGAATAGTCCATGATACCTCGCGCTTTTCCAGACCGCGGATTCTCATCTCATGTCTCCTACGCAGTTCGCAGCGCTCCCGATGCGGTCTCGCGTGACGGTCGCATCAGGATGAACCCGAGCCAGCAGAGCACGATGGTGGGAATGTAGATGCCGACGATCTCGGTCGTGAGATGCTCGAGCGAGAGCAGGCCGGCTTCGTGGGAGTAGATGTGCAGGATAGCGTGCATCAGGCTCGCCACAGCCGCAATCACCACCGCAACCGCGTGTCGGCGCGCGTCGAACGCGGCATACGCCAGCCCGACCGCAATACCCAGGTTGAACGTTCCGCTGTCAGCCACCAGGTGCGCGTTGAACGGCCCCGTCTCCGGAACGCCCGGGACCAGCCGGAAAAACCAGATGCCCGGCACGAAGAACATCTCGATGCCGTTGGCGAGATACATGGCGGCGAAGAACCACAGCAGTACCGAAATCCATCGTGGCGTCTTTTGATTCATCTCGATCCTCCATCGCGCGCTACCGGATCCATCCGGGTCGGGCGCACGTGCACGGGCACGATAATCACCAGCGCGGTCGCGAACGCGAACGCAATCTCGACCATCGCTATTCGCATCGCGCCGGCCACGCCTGCAAACCACAATACGATCCCAATCGGAACCGCGACGATGGCCACTTCCGTCATCACGACGCCGATCCCAATCGCAAAGCTCATCGCGCGTAGTTTTATCGGCCACGCCATCGTGTCACCTCAATCGCCTGTATCACCGACCAGCGGGAAGACCGACTCGACTTCCACCGGACCCTCGACGCGAGCCTGGCAGGCAAGCCGCGTCTTCGAACTGAACGACAGGTGGTAGCGCAGTGACAGCCGCTCCATCGGGCTCATCGAAGTGAGGTTGTCGGCGCCCGCGGTCACCTTCACGCGGCAGGTGGCGCACAGCGTGCGCGCGCCGCACAGATGCATCAGGCGGGTGCCGCTTTTCAGCGCAGCGCCGAGGAGAGTACCGCCGCGGCGGGCATCGATCTTCCTGCCATCGAACTCGATCGGCACCACGTCGGGCTTCGATGCGACGTCGCGAAGCCGTGCCGCAAAGCGATCGCGCAACCCGCCGTTCGGTGCGTTGCCCCCATCTCCGGCCGATTCGCGCAGCCGGCTGGCCAGCGCGTCATCGTCGTGACGACTCATCGCTCCCCCTCCAGGCGCTTCCTGAGCGCATCGCGCGCCCGCTTTAATTTCGACTCGACCGCATGCTCGGAGGCCCCCACGACCTTCGCGATTTCGGCGGTCGTTGCTTCTTCCACGTATTTCAAATGCAGCAGCTCGCGATATTCCGGATTCAATGCTCCGAGAGCGCGTTGCAGCCCCTCATCGCGCGGTGATGGCGCCTGCGGAGGATCGAACGCGTCCATAGTCGATGCGATCCGCGCGCGACGCGCGTTGGTGCGTATGAACGACATCGTCTTCCGATGTGCGATCGCGCACGCAAAGGTGAACAGGCTGGAATCGCCGCGAAAGAAGGGCAGGGCTTCTGCCATCGCAATGAAGGTTTCCTGCATCAAATCGTCCGCATCGTGCGACTCTGCCCCGGCGCCGAGCGCATGCAGGATAAAGCGATGGATTCGCGCTGCGTAGCGGTCGTAGAACTCGCCTGCCGCATCGCGATCTCCCCGCCGCAGCCGCCCCAGCAACTCCGCTTCCGGGCGCGGATGCTCCGCCGCATGCGACACCTGTGCCGCCGCACTCGCCATCGAGTCCCGATCGCGGTTGCCGCCCTCCTGACGCAAATCTCGATCTTTAGTCGCCACGAGCGTGCGAAATCCGTCGCGGAAAAAGAAATCCACGGATTTCGCAGAATAGAATCTGTGAAATCCGCGAAATCTGCGCATTTCTGTCTTCGAATAACATCGGGAAATGCAAAGGCCGGAGCGAGCGGCGCTCACCCCGGCCTTTTTTGGGCAGAACTTAAGTTGTCGTCAAATCGCCAGCTTGTATAACTCCGCGACGTTGTCGTGCAGGATGTAGTTCTTTTCCTGTTCGTTCAGGTTGGCGGTGTGCTTCTTCAGCAGCTCCTGCGACCACGGCCAGGTCGAGTCGCTATGCGGGAAGTCGTTGGCCCACATCAGGCGCCGGATATTGCACATGTCTTTCATCTTGAAGGCCACCCAGTCGTCCTGGAAGGTCGTGTACACGTTCTCATAGAAGTATTCGCTCGGCATCTTGCTCAAGGTGCCGGCGGGCAGCCAATAGCGATGTCGATCGAAAGCGTGATCCATCCGGTACATGTAATGCGGCACCCACCCGGCGTCGGCTTCGACGCAAACCACCTTGAGCTTGGGATGCCGTTCGAAAACGCCGCCCAGCACGAAGGTGCCGATGATGTCCTGGCATCCGCGGATGATCGCCAGGAAGTTGTTCAGGCGCGGCCCGCGCGCGCGGAATGCGTCATCGCGGCTGGTGAGGATGTGAAAGCTTAGCGGCAGTTCGAGATCGATCGCCGCCTGGTAGAAATCGTCGTAGACGGGGCTGTCGTAATCTTCCACTTGCGGATTGCCCGCCATCATCACGCCCTTCAGGCCCAACTCCTTGATCTTGCGCAGGTCCTCAATCCCTTCCTGCGGCGATCGCATCGCCGTTTGTCCGCATCCGATGAGCCGGGTCGGATTGTCGGCGCAATACTCCGCGATCCAGAGATTGTAAGCGTCGAAGCAGGCCTTCTTGTAGTCGTAATCCTTGTGATTGCAGAGCAGCATGCCGACGGTTGGGTAGATGATTTCCGCCGCAACCCCATCGCGATCCTGGTCGGCGATACGCGCCTTGGGGTCCCACCCGCCCCGATGCATGTCCTCGAACTTCACCCCGCCCATCGCGAGTTCTTTCGCGCTTTTGCCTGCGGCGGCGGTTAAGCCCAGCATCAGCGGGCGTTCGAAATCCTTGATCACGAACACGTCGCCAAGCTTCTCATCGCGTACCATGTGCGGCGCGCTGTCCTTGTACTTGTGGTCGATACGATCCACGTACGTGCCGGCCGGCTCGGTGATATGGGAATCTGCGGAAATTACGGGCTTTAGCATTGATTGATCCTCGCTTGGTTCCGTGTGCGGAATCCTCGGGAACTATTGATCCCTTTCGATCCTTATAACGAAACGATCACATCGTTGACAACGATGTGATCTGCGACTGATGGGTGTGCGCCGATGCAGCGCGTTTCGCTGACGATGCATCGCCTTTGTCGTACGGAAGATGGACTGGCCTATTGGCAGTTGGATGCTGAGGAGTGTATTTTTGCTCGGCCAGTCGCAGTAAAGGGTGGTTTGCATGAACCGTTTTCGAGTCCTGTTTCCTCTGGTAGTTCTTCAACTTGCGCTCGTCGTTGCGATTAGTGCCTGCGGCGGAAGCAGTTCGGGTTCATCGAAAACCAAACCGACCAAGACTCCCACGGCAACTCCCACTGCAACTCCGGCCTTCCAGGCCCAGGCCCCAATCAACGGGGTCGTCGCAATTCAGGGTGCGAAGGGTGCCGCCCCCGGCGCGGGTACCGTAGAGGCGGAGGTGGAGACCGGAGCTACGAGCCACAAGAAGGCGGCCCTGCGGAGCACCACGTGCACGGCGACCGGCTCAGGTCCCGCTTATGCGGACGGGAGTTTCGCGTTGTCGGTCTGTGCCGCCGTTGGTGACTCGTTGAGCCTCACTTACACCAACAACAATGGCATTCACCTTTCACTCGGCAGCACCACGGTCCCGCAGACGACACAGTTACCAACCTGTCCTGCGGGGTTCAGAACCTTCCAGGTCAGCAATACCGGTGCCCAAACGATTTGGCTTGGCGTCAACTCAGGTGCTCAGCCGGCTCCTGCCGCCGCCAGCTTTTGTGGCAGTACACCAAACGGCGGCGCTTGCGCGGTTCCGGGTACGATCTGCAGCCCAATATCGATGCCGTCCCAGTGCTACTACGTTCCCACCAATTTCGGTGAGACCCAGGGCTGCTCTGCCACGACTCCCACATGCCCCACCGGCCAGACCTGCAACACCTCGATGGGACTCTGCCAATGGGACCTCGCCTACGACTACGCGAACACCTGCAGCGCCCAGAGTCCGTCATGCCCGGCTAACGAGTCGTGTGACATTCCGCTGGGGATATGTCTGTCGAGCCCGGCGAACACCATACCTGCCAGCGATCTGAGTTTGACCCAGGCGCAGACCCAGGTGCTGTGCGTGCCGTCAGAGCCGTCCTCGCCCGGAGTCGCACCCGGGCAAACGTGTACGGCGAACTCCCAATGCTCCAGTCAGCAATGCAACTTCTATCCGCCGGGCGCACCGGTTCAGCAATGCAGCGGCGGCTCAGGATGCGTATGCGGTCCGATCAATCCGTTTAGCGGAGGTCTCTACGCCCGTACCGGCTGCCAGCCCGATGGCACCAATTGCCAAGGCGGCGATTGCCTGAGTGCTCCTTACCAGCCGTGCCCGATTGGAAAGGGCGCAGGCAACCCCGCATCGCAGGCCGAATTCACGCTCAGCGAGTACTCCCAGGATTTCTACGACGTAACTGTCATCAATGGCGCCAATGCCGCCATCCAGATGGCGCCCACCGGCGTCCCCACTGCCGCGGTTCCGACCGCTCAGACGACGCCACAGGCGAAATACTGGTGCATGACGCCGGGTACCGCATCGGCGCAAGGATCTCTCCCGGGCTGCACGTGGTCGTTCGACACCAGCAACGTCAACTCGGGGAATCAAACCTCACTGCTTACGCAGATATCGCTCCAAGCGTGCTCACAGCCGATCCCGACCGCCAGTCCGACCCCGGCTCCGACGGGCGTGCCCACTCCCGCCCAGGCCGGATGCGCGATCGGCTCGACGTGCGTCGCCAACGGAGCGGCTACCTACTATTGCAAGCCGCAATTGCAGGCATGCTCTACCTCCAGTGACTGCCCGGGCACTCCGAACATGCCGTGCGTCAATGGGTTCTGTACGCCGTATCAGAGTTGTAGTTCCGTTTCCGATTGCTTGAATGGCCAGGCATGCGTCAATGGCCTCTGTAACGGCATCGGATGCACCTCGGATTCCGACTGTTCGGCCGCATCGACTGGCCTGGAGTCCGCGACCTGCATTTCGAAGCCCGTGAATGGAGGCGGATCCGCGAACGTTTGCGTTCCGCTGACCTGCGACAGCTCGGTATCGTGTCCGACGGGATTCACCTGCAGCTCCACGACCGGAGCCGGGACCTGCCAGCCGACGAACACTGCTTGCAGTCCCACCTCACCCTGCCCGAGCATCCGGCAGTCCTGCGATATAGCCGGAGGGCAGATCTCGGGGACGTGTCAGATCGCGGCCCAATGCGGGCCTGATGGCAGTTGTCCGAACGGCTCTGTGTGCGGTCCCAACAACCTGTGCGTTCCGGGTGGAGTCGCATGCGCATCGGGAAACAAGTGTCCCGATGGTTCGTCATGCCCCGGGTCCGGATTCTGTCCGGGCGCATGCGCCAGCGACAGTGACTGCACGGGAGTTGCGGGAACCTGCGTCAGCGGCGCATGTATTCCCCTTACTGCGGACACCGGCACGAATTGCCCGAGCGGCTACACGGAGCTGTCGGACAAGACCTGCGCGCTCACCTGCACCACTTCCTCGAACTGCACGAACTCCAACGTGGGGTCGTTCTGTGGCTCCGGCGAGTTCAACGCCAGCATCCTTCAGACCTGTGGAGTTCCGACGGGAGCAGTGTGGTCCATGGATGATTTCTGCGGAATATCCGGGACGGGTACCTATGGCGGCGTGAATTGCGGTGCGACTGCGCAGACCGGTGACACGTTTGCCAACATGTTTGGATGTAACGGCAGCGCCACCGGCAGCGCGGTCTCCTGCTACAACAATCCCAACGATTACACCACCTGCTGTGGATGTCCGACCAATTCGAGCAGCCTCGAGGCACCGTGGAACCAGACGGTTGCCACCTTGTCGTGCTCGGAAACCAATACTGTCTGGACGGGGCAAATCCAGCCGTGGTTGGTCTACCTGAAAACGGGCTGTCCGACGGCGTATTCCTTCGCCTTCGACGATGCGACCAGCACCTTCCAGTGCCAGTCGGCGGGCACCCAGCTCCCGCCGTCGCCGACGGCCGGCGCGACTCCGACCGGCGTTCCCAACACGATGAACTATGCCGTCAGCTTCGGGCAAATCACGCTGCCTGATGTTCCGACACCGACGCCAACTCCCTGACACTCAATGACTCCAGCGCATCCCTCCCGTCTCGCGTTACGCGAGGCGGGAGGGGCGTAGCCCCGGCTGCGGCGGCATGGCAAACTTAACGGCTCATCATGGCTGAGCCAGTACATAGCCTGTTCGACCGCACCGCGGACACCTACGATCGCGCCCGCCGCAGGCTCATCCCGTGTTTCGATGAGCTCTACCGCGCGGCGGTCGATGCGCTCCCGTTCGCGCGCGATGACGCCATCGAGGTGCTCGATCTCGGCGCAGGCACCGGTCTGCTCTCCGCGTTCGTGGCGTTTTCGTTCCCGCGCGCGCGGATCACGATGGTCGATGCGGCCGAGCAGATGCTGGTGCAGGCGCGTGAACGCTTCGCGCTGGGAGGCGATCGCTTCCGCTTCGAGATCGCTGACTATGGCGAGGGAAAGATTACGGGACGCTACGACGCGATCCTGTCGGCGCTTTCGCTGAACCATCTGACCGATGACAAAAAACGGATGATCTTCGACCAGTCATATGCGGGACTGAACGCTGGCGGCATCTTCATCAACGCTGACCGCGTCCTTGGCGAGACACCGGAGCTCGAGAAGCGATTGCACACATCATGGATGACGCGCGCGCGCGAACTCGGCGTGGGCGAGCGTGATCTGAACCAGGCGCTGCAGCGGATGGAATTCGATTCCGCCGCGACGGTTTCAGATCAGCTCCAATGGCTGAGCGCATCGGGCTTCCGCGAAATCGGTCTTCAGTACCGCAACCTGATTTTCGCGGTCTACTCCGGGATGAAATAGACACTGCCTCCGATAGCGGTGGCCTGCGGCTCGCCGACTACGTGTAGCGTCCAGCTATCGCCGCAATACTCCCGATGCATGATGTGCCGCGGCCAGGTACTCCGGCCGCGGAGTGAGCGCGTACTCGCGCAGGCACACCTCGGTGAACTTGATCGCATGCTCGTCTCCACTATCGATCGCACGCGCGATCAGCCCTTCGCGATCGAAACTCCGTGATGCGGAGTCCTCTTCAGGCGCGGTCTTGAACCCGTAGACGGTGAACAGCGCAGCGGCGGCTTGCCAGGCATAGCTCAGAGCGCCGGCGGTCACGTCCGGCGACAGGTACGGAAGCATCGGGCGCAACGATGACGGCCCGGTAACCGAATGAACGAATACGATCGCGCCGAGAACGCTCTTCGCGTTCGCCAGGTAGATGCGCGCGAAGGTCGCGGTCAGATCTGAAAGAAATCGGCTCGCATCGCCGGACGTGTCGACCATGTCCGGCGTGCTCGCGAACGGCGCAAAAGTGTCGAGCTGCGACAAGGCCTGGGAGATCAAACCGAAGTTCCCGCGATGCTCGGGCGGAATGATTTGCAGCTTCAGTATCGCTTCAGATGGCATCGCTCCCGCTTTTGCCGGGTGTGTGCCGCCGCTGCCGGGGAGAAAGGAGAAGGTGGCGGCCCAGTAGCCCAATCCATCCGCCAGCTCCTTGCGCCGCTGCGGGGTGTCTTTCGCCGCGATGCCGCGCGCGGCATGGCCGACTCGTATCGGCCCGTGAGTGGCGGCCGCGATAATCCCGCTCGCTAGTCGCGGGACCCAGGCTTTCAGGACATCCTGCCACGGCTGTTCCTGCATCTCGTTTTCGAAAAACGCCATCCAGTCCGCGACGCGCGATTCGCGCCCGAGCGTATTGCGCCAGTCGCTTGCGAGGATTCGCTCGTGCGGAGTCGGCCGTGGATCGAGCGCCTTTCGATAGCGATCGACCCACGGAATTACCGCATCGGATCTGCCCAGCGCGCACAGCGCCTCGACCGCCATCGGGCCATGGTTGGTGAGCCCGCCGCGATAATCGGCGGCGTAAGGTTCCAGGATTTCCAGCGCCTCATCGTGCGCCGAATAGTCTGCGGCTGCTTTCATCGATTGCCTTAGGAGTTTCGACTAGCGATTTCCTCGCCTGAGGTTATGGTTCGGATTTCCAGAAGATGGTTGGACAGGTCGCGAAAGTACACTTTGCGTCCGCGGCCCGTCTCCTCGACCTTCATGTCGGTCAGCGACCACGGCTGACTTCCATAGACGAGTCCGGCCTTTGTCACTCGCGAAAAGATCGCGTCGAACTCGCCGTCGCCGACGTGGAAGGCGTAGTGATGGGCCTCGAAGTTCTTCCATCGATCGTCGAAGTCGAACGTCAATGTGTCGTTGATTCGCACCGGCGCGAACGGACCCATCGGCCCTTTGTACTCCAGCCCGAACAGATCGGCGAAGAACTTCGCCGCCGCGACCCTGTCGTGGGCGGGAACGATCGTGTGATCCAGCGTGATACTCATAAATCACCTCGCATCGCTGATTTTGTTTTCTTCATTCCTCGAACAGATGCTCACCGCGAAACAATCGGTCCGCAATCCGGAACGTTTGGCCTTGCGCGCGCGGAGTAGGGGAATGCGCTGCGAGGTAGCGCGCGGTCGCGATCAGTACGTTGGCTCCGGCTTCTCCTCGGCCCAGGCAGGAATATTGTCTGACGGCAGCTTCGAAGCTCTGGATCGAATGGAAGTCGCGATCCTCGCGGAGCAGGGCGCGTCCGAGCGCGGCGATCAGTGCTCGATCGTTGCCGCCTGCTGCGAAGTGTTCGGCAATCAACGTTCCGGCCTGGTTAACCTGCTGCTGATGGTCCAGCAGGTCGGGAAGCGCCGCGATAACCTCGGGCGCGGGCCTCGAAGAACCATTTGGATGAGGAATACGGACGGCCGGGATGTTCAGGAATCGATTCAGGTACACGCTCATCGCCGCATCGAATGCTCCGCGCAGGAGCTCGAGCGACGGTGCACGCCGCAGCGCCTGGTGCACCGCGTTCGAGAAGGTGAAGCTGTGATGCGCAGTGTCCCAATCGCTGAATTCGTTGCTGGTATGGAACCGCGCCACGCGCATCGCCGCGGCATAGGCGACTGCACCGCCCAGTTCGTCACAGGCGCATCCTTCCCGCAATGCCCCGAGCATCGAGTCGGCGATTGCTTGCGCGTCGTCGCCAAGGATGATGCTCACCAGCGCGCCCGCGCCGATCCAGGGGCGCTTCGCGCTTCTGCCCGCTTCCAGTGCCGCGGGGATCTGCTCGAACGCGCCCTCCAGGATTGCAATCAGATCAACCGGATGCCGCCACGAATTCGATTCCTCCATGCGATCGCCGTTCGCATAGCTGCGCGCGAGCGTGGCGAGCACCGCCTCCGCGCGATCCCATCCGGCGTGGTCCAGTGCCTCAAAAGCCTTGTTGGTGAAATCGAGCACATGGCCGACCGTGAGATAGCGATGGTCGGTTGCCGCAGCGAACATCATCTGCGCGAGGTCTTGTGACGATGCGCCGGCCCGGACCGCGCTCGTGATACATCGTTCGGCGCCTTCTGAATCGCGGACCTCCACGAACTGCCGGAACCATCGTTGTAACTTGTCCAACTCTCCGCCCGAACCGGGCAGCGAGCGGACCGTGAAGTGCGGTGCCATGCCATCGCAGTCGCCCGCGACGCTGGAGAGTCCGTGGTAGAGGGCACGCGCGCGATCCGCGGGATCCAGCCACGGCACGAGATTCATCATGCACGTGAGAGTGGTGAGACCCGAGCCCCATCCGTCGCGCCGGTTGCGTGCGCCGAAATCGAGCCCCGTTTTGAATGGTATGACCGGATCGGCCTCGCCACGCTCCAGCATCGCGATGACCGATTTCGCGATTACCAGCGGGATATCACGCTCGAGTCCGTCGCCCAGCCGCCGCGTGTGATGTTGGACCGGGTCGCCATGCTCCGCCAGGTCCACGAGGATCACGCCTTGCTCGATACGCACCGGAAATGCGCGTACATCGTCGGCCCATTGATCGAAAGTGCCTCCGGTCGCGAGATCGAACCGCGCGTGATGCCAGTGGCAGGTCAGGATGCAATCCTTGACGCTGCCGCGGTCGAGCGGGAAGCCCATGTGTGGACATCGATTGTCGACGGCGAACACCCGGCCGCCGGTGTTGAACAGTGCGATGACGTGTCCTTCCAGGGTGACGACCCTGCTTTGTCCTTCGGGCAGGTCGCGCAGCTCCAATGCGCGAACGAAGCGGGTTGAGTCGCGATGGTCTTTCATTTCCCGTCCTCCCGTGGCGTCTGATAATTTGTAAAGTACAATCTTTCATAAGTAAGTCAAGAGATACCTTGATTAATGTTGCGGGTTCGCTACCATGCACGACATGGCAGCCAAATCCGACGACCGCGACGCGCGCACGCGCGAGCGCATCCTGTATCTCCTGAAGACCAAGGGCCCGCAGCCCGCCAGTACGCTCGCGCAGAAGTTGCGGCTCACCGCGATGGCGGTGCGGCAGCATCTTTATCGCTTTAACGAGGAAGGGCTGGTCGAGTTCACCGACGAGCGTCGTCCGGTCGGGCGGCCCGCGAGAATCTGGAGGCTAACTCAACGCGCCGCATCACGTTTCCCCGAGAGTCACGCCGAACTCACGTTGGAAATGATCTCGGCGATTCGCGCCGCCTTCGGCGAAGAGGGCCTCGACCGGCTGCTGCGCGAACGCACTCGCCGCCAGCTCAAGGACTACGGCCCAAGGATGAAAGAAGCTGGGCCCGAATTAATCAATCGCGTTCGCGCGCTCTCGGAAATCCGCACCGGTCAGGGCTACATGTCTGAATGCATCGCGCAGCCAGACGGAACAATCCTTCTCGCTGAGAACCATTGCCCGATCTGCGTCGCGGCCGAGTCGTGCCAAGGCCTGTGCCGCGAGGAGCTGTCGCTATTCCGCGAAGTGCTGGGCAAGAAAGCCACCGTCGAGCGCACTGATCACATCCTCGCCGGTGCCCGTCGCTGCGCTTATGTGATTTGTCCCGCGCGAGGGTAAATGCACTGCTCAGGGCGCCTCGGTGCTGAACGCGACCTTCAAGTCATCGCTCTGGAACGGATACACGTGCACCATCCAGCCGAAAATCTGCGGATGGAAATTGCCGCCGACCGCCTGGCAGTCGGCTTCCGTCGAAATCGTGCCCGCGAAGCCGAATCGGGGATCCGCCAGGTAGCCGAACCGCATCCGGCTCCCGTTATCAGCGCTGAAGCCCATCGGATTGTTGGGTGCCGAAACCCGCACGTGCCCGTGGATGTCACCATTGAGGACATCTTGCTCGGTTATGCCCTCGGGCAGGCAGATGTTGGTATGGGCGTGCCAGTGAGTGAGGCTCAGCGGAATGATCGCGTTCAGCTCGTCGAGCGTGTAGCTGGAAGGAGCAGAGTACATTGCGCCTACCAGCTTGTACCCGCCAAAGAATTTTCTTTCGTAGAGTAGCGCTCCGGGGCGCTCGATACTTACGTCTCCGGCGTATTCGTCCGCCGATAGCTCGCGATTCGCAAAGTGATACACGTCCTGCGGGATGCTGGGCATGTACGGGATATAGCCGGCCGCCACCGCCGCGTCCGAGTCCTGGTACTTCACCAGCACCCGCCGCATGGTCGCGAGGATCTCCTCGCCACGTGAAGTGTCGGTGGGCGCGGGCGGGCGCGTCGGCGTCATCGTCATGTGAAGGCTGGCCATCAAGTGCTTGCCCATCGTTTCCGCGTTCGAGAATTCGCCGGAACGACACATCTCCTGGGGGTCCGAATCGTCGGCAGTACTCGGACCCGCGACCCCCAGCACTATGAGGCATGTGGCTGCGAAGAGAGCGAGCTTGATGTTCACCGGCCTGGCCTCCGTTGGCGCAACTCGTTCCAGCCAAATCATGCTACTTGAGCATGTATAATGGAAGCATACAAAACCAGCCCCTCTTTTGCGCTTTGAACGATCGGTTTGTAGCTCGGCGTCGTTCTCCGCTACCTTGGGCCTGATCAATGGGCGCTATGGGGACGACCATGGACAAGAACCTCAAGTTGCAGATCTATCGCAATATGATCCTGAGCCGCCGGCTCGAGGAACGCATCGCCGAGCTTATCAAGGCCGGCGTGGTCGGCGGCTTCATGCATCCCGGTGTCGGCCAGGAGGCGCTCCAGTGCGCCGCGATCGCAACGCTGCGGCGCGATGACTACCTGCTGTATGCCCATCGCGGCGTGGCCTACTGGGTCGCCCGCGGAATTCCCCTCGAGAAGGTGCTCTGCGATTTGGCTGGCCGCGAGGGCGGCACCAATCGCGGCAAAGGCGGCGTGATGCGCGTGGTCTATCCTGAACTGGGTGTGCTCGGCGAAAGCGGCACACTCGGAGGATGCTTCCCGATCGCGGCCGGGGCTGGGCTCTCTATCAAGGTGAAAGGCGGCGACCAGGCCGTCCTGTGTTTTTTTGGCGACGGCACCTCCAACCGCGGTACCTTCCACGAGAGTATGAACTTCTGTGCCGTGAAGAAGCTGCCGGTCGTGTTCCTGTGCGAGAACAACGGTTGGGCGGTGTCGATGCCGACCGAGCGTTCGACCGCGGTCAAAGACATCGCGGAACGTGCGAAGGGCTACGCGGTCCCGGGGGTGGTCGTCGATGGCAACGATCCCGAGCAGGTCTACGATGCGGTCAGCGAGGCGCTCAAGCGTGCCCGCTCCGGCGGCGGACCTTCGTTGATCGAGGCCAAGACCTATCGCCTGTGGGGCCACTGGATTGGCGATCCCGAGAGCTATCGCTCGCGCGAGGAAGTCGAAAAGGAGTGGCGCCGCGATCCGATCCCCGTATTCGAGACAAAGCTCGCGAAGGAAGGCATCCTGACTGACTCGATCAAGTCCGAGTACGATGCGGACGCGCGCGCACAAATCGATCGGGCCATCGAGTTTATGCAAAAGCAGCCGTTCCCCAAGCCCGAGACCGCTCTCGAAGACGTATTCGCCTGAGCCGGGCCGAACCGTCGGCGAACCAACCTGGAGCCATCCTGCAATGCGAACGATCACCTACGCGCAAGGAATCAAGGAAGCCCTGGTCGAGGAGATGCGCCGCGACCCCACCGTGATTTTGTACGGTGAGGACGTCGCGAATTTCGGCGGAATCTTCCGCATCACGTCGGGACTCAAGGAAGAGTTCGGCGAGGAGCGCGTCTTCGACACCCCGATTTCCGAAAACGCGTTCGTCGGAGCCGGCGTAGGCGCGGCACTGACCGGTTTGCGGCCCGTCGTCGAATTGCAGTTCGCGGATTTTCTGTTTACCACCGGGGATGAGATCGTGCTGAAGGCCGGCATGTGGCGCTATGGCCACGGCGGCGCATACAAGATTCCGCTCGTGGTGCGATGCCCGTCAGGTGCGGCGGGAGTTGGCCCGGAGCACGGCCAATGCCCCGAGGCGTTCTTCATGCACGCGCCCGGGCTGAAAATCGTTTCACCGTCGAATCCTGCCGATGCCAAGGGTCTGCTCAAGTCCGCCATTCGCGACAACAACCCCGTGCTCTATTTCGAGCACAAGCTTCTTTACGCCGCGAAAGGCGAGGTGCCTGACGATCCCGATTACCTGGTGCCCCTCGGCAAGGCCGCAATCGCGCGCGAAGGCGATGCGCTCACGCTGGTCGCGATCTCCGCGATGGTTCCGAAAGCGCTCGCGGTCGCGGACCGCCTTGCGAAGGAAGGCTATAGCATCGAAGTCATCGATCCGCGCTCGCTGTGCCCCTTCGATCGTCCGGCGATTCTCGAGTCGGTCAAAAAGACCGGCAAGATAGTTGTCGCCGAAGAGAGCTACCGAACGCTGGGGGTTGGCGCGGAGATCGGCGCGATGTTGATGGAAGAAGCGCTCGAATATCTCGACCGTCCGCTGCGCCGGGTCGCGATCCCCGACGTGCCGGTCCCGACCGCGGCGGTACTCGAAAAGTTTGTGATTCCCGATGAAGGAAAGATTTACGCGGCCTGCCGCGAACTGCTTGCGTAACGGTCTCGCCGCATCCTGAGAGCCTTCTCCCTGGGGAGAAGGCGCCGAGCTAGCGAGGCGTCCTGAGGACTGACGGGACGAAGGATCCTCTGAGCGCTCCGCCCGCCGGATGAGGGGGACTACGGAAACAAAAATGTCCGTGCTCTTCTTAGAGAAGGTCAGTTAGCGAACTTTCGATATGCCATTCACCATCCAGATGCCGAAGCTCGGCCATGCGATGACTGAGGGTACCGTCCTGCATTGGCACAAAAGCGCAGGAGAGCCGGTCAAACAGGGCGAGCCCGTCCTCACCGTCGAAACCGATAAAGCTGAAGTAGAGGTTGAAGCTCCCACCACAGGCGTTCTGGCACGGCTTTCCGCTGCCGAAGGCGAAGTGGTGCAGGTCGGCGGCGAGCTCGCGGTGATCGCGTTGAACGGCGAATCGATTCCCGCTGAAACCGCAAAGCCCGCTTCGACCGCTCCAGCTGCCGCGGCTCCGGCCCCGAAAGCATCCCCCGCCGCGCCGGCGCGTCAGGGCAGGGTGCTCGCATCGCCGCGCGCGAAGCGCATCGCGACGGAAGCCGGCGTCGATCTCGCGGACATCGCCGGCAGCGGCCCCGATGGAATGATCACCGAGGACGATGTCCGCCGCGCGGCGGCAAGGCTTTCTGCTGCAGCACCGTCCGCGTCGGCGCAATCCACAGTGTCGCTTGCTCCCGCACGTCGCGAGAAGCTCACTCGAATCCAGGCGGTCGGCGCCCGCAATCTCACCCAAAGCTGGCAGCAGGTGCCGCACTTCGTGCAGATGGTGCGGGTAGACATGTCGCGCGCGATGGAAAAACGGCGCGCTGCGAATGCATCCGGCGCAAAGATCACGATGACCGACCTCATCCTCGCCGCGGTGGTGGACGCGCTGCGCGAAAATCCGCGCGTCAATGCGAGCTACAGCGACGGCGAGATGCTCATCTTCGATCGCATCAACCTCGGCATCGCGGTCGATACTCCCGATGGGCTCCTCGTTCCTGTAATCCACGATGCGCAATCGCTCGACCTTGCCGGCATCAGTGCGCGCGCTTCAGAGCAGGCCGCAAAGGCGCGCGACAAGAAGCTGACTCCATTCGATATGGAAGGAGCCACCTTCACCGTCTCGAACCTCGGCGCATACGGAATCGAGAACGGCACGCCGGTGATTTTCGCGCCGCAGGTGGCGCTGATGTTCGTGGGCGCCATTCGCGATGAAGTCCTGGCGATCAACGGCAAGGCCGAGGTTCGCCCCGCGATGCAAATCGCGATTGCCTACGACCATCGCGGCATCGATGGCGCGACCGCATCGCGGTTCACCACCCGGGTTAGGCAACTCCTTGAAGATGGCGCCCAACCCGCCGCTGAAGAGGCTGTTACTCCGGCGGCGTTTCCCAAGCACGATGTGACAGTGTCGTCGGCCGGAGAGAATCTTAAGGTCGACGTCGCTTACGGCCCAATGCGATGGGCGCTCGACGGCGACGACGTCGCCGGCCCGGATCCTGTCTCTGCCTTCCTGGGCGCCCTCGGAGGATGCCTGCTGATGTCGCTGCGGGTGGCCGCGCAGGTCCGCAAGATGCCGCTCGGGCACGCCTCCGTTCACGTGCAGGCCAACGAAAAAGGTCACGTCAAGGAAATTAAAGTGGAACTTGAGGTCCAGACCTCGCTCGACGATGAGAAATTGCATCGCCTGGTCGAGATCGCCGAGCGCGGCTGCCACATTCGCGCTCTCATCAAGCCCGATGTTGCTGTGAACCTGAGCGTGCGGCGTCAGCCCGCCGCATGAAGAAAGAGAGCATTCGATGGGTGATATCAACCTCTACCAGTACCCAATTTCGCCCTTCACCGAGAAGTTGCGCCGCGTGCTCGTGCACAAGGGCCTCAAGTGGAATGCGATCGATTGCCATTACGAGGACAAGACCAACCTGCTCGCGATCACCGGCGGCAAATGGACCCGCGTGCCGGTGCTCGAATGGAACGGCGAGGTGGTCTGGAACTCTGCCGATATCATCAAGTGGATCGACAAGAAGGTCCCCGAACGCCGCGTCATCCCCGAAGGCATGCTCGGATTATGCGAGATAATCGATCAGTGGGCCGACAACACGCTCTTCAGCCCGATCCTGTTTCTCGTCATCCCCGACCTGCTTGATGCGGCCGGCGATCCGAAACTGAAGGCCAATCGCGAGAAGCTCATCGGCATGACCACCGCCAGGATGCGCGACAACATCCCGGCATGCCGCGATCAGCTCGTCGCGCACGCCCGCATGATCGACACGCAGCTCGAAGGGAAGGATTTCTTCCTCGGCGGCGGTTTTACGATGGCCGATGCATCGCTGTATCATCCCTTTTTCTTCCTGGCGCTGAACCCCGGTACCTTCGCGGCGGTAAGCGGCTTCAAAAACCTGATGCGCTGGTACGAGCGCGTCCGCGATCTCAAGTAGCTTACGGAGGAACCAACCATGGCTCGCAAACTAACCGTCGGCGTCAACTGGCAGGGCAAGCTTGATTTCCAGGGGCTGATTGACCGCGCGAAGATTGCCGATGCGGCCGGTATTCATTCGATCTGGGTCGCCGAGGCGTGGGGTCGCGATGCTTTCACATTGCTGACGATCCTGGCCGAGCACACCAGGAAGATTCAGCTCGCCACCTCGATCGTGAATATCTACTCGCGCACGCCGGCCGCGCTCGCGCAGCACTTTGCCACTCTCGATGAGCTCTCCGATGGCCGCATGATTATCGGACTTGGGACCAGCGGCCCGCAGGTCATCGAGCACTTCCACGGCGTGAAGTTCAATCCTCCGCTCACGCGGATGAAAGAATGCGTCGAGATAATCAACATGCTCGTCGCGGGCACGCCTCTGAACTACCAGGGCAAGCTGTTCAAGCTCAGCCGCGGCTTCACGCTGCGCTTTGAGACCGTTCGCAAGCACATCCCGATTTGGATCGCGTCGCTCAATCCCAAGAGCGTCGAGTTCACCGCGCGCCAGGCCGATGGATGGCTGCCCGTGATGATTCCGCTCGGCGGCCTCAAGAAAGCGATCGGGGATTTCCGCGCCGTGGCGAAAGAAGCGGGCAGGGCGCCCACTGCGGTTGAAGTGAAATCACCCGGTCACGTGACGGTGACTAACAATCCCGACCGCGCCCGCGCCGCACATGCCGGAACGGTCGCGTTCTACGCCGCGCGCATGGGCACGTTCTATTCGGAGCAGCTCACACGCTACGGCTTTGGCGCCGACGTCGCGAAGGTCAAGGAAGCGTGGGACAAGGGTGGCGCCAAGGAGGGAACCGCAGCAGTATCACCGAAGCTGCTGAGCGAGCTCGGCTACATCGGCGGACTCGAAGACGCAGTGGAGCGCCTGAAGGCGCAAGATGAAGCCGGTGTCGATCTCCATCCGGTGGAAATCGATGCCGCGAGCCCTGCGGAGTTCGAGAAGACCGTCGCGAAGCTACTGTAAAAAGAAAATAGTGGGGCGGGGCCGGAGCCTGCCCCGAGCAAGCGACCGCGCGAGGGGTCTGCCCGCCGACGATGCGCGGGCGTCTTAGCCCGCGCTTACCAATTCCGTGACCCTCCTATGGTCGAAGTATCGATAAAGGGGGATGCGCTCCATCTCAACGTCCTCGGATGGAGCCGGCTGCTCGGGTTCAGGCGCAGCCTCGATATCCCACTTAAATCTATCCAGCGCGTCAGCATCACTGACCCGCTACCGCGCTTTCGATGGGGTGACATCCGAGTCCTGGGCACGTCGCTTCCGGGTGCTATCGCTGTCGGCACATTCTGGATGGGCTCGCCCCATCGATGGGCATACCTGGACATCCGCAAACGCGCGAAGGAAATCCTTTCGCTTGACCTTGAGGGCTATCGCTTCGGGCGTATCGTGGTTGAAGTGAAAGATGCGCACATCGCGGAGAACCTGATTCGCTCCGCCGCCGGTCTTCACGACTAGCATCCAGGCAAAAGAATCTGAATCGCACGAGCTTCGCTTCGCGCTGAGATAAGGGCCCACTCAGGGCGAGGGTTTCAGTGCGTTTGCCGCCGACGCCAATCAGGCGCTATACGAATGGCGGGACAGGTCCGCACGCTCTCAACTTCAAGGGCCGCGCGACGGCCGACGGACTCGATTTCAAGGAGGACTCAAACATGAAGGCAGCAGTTTTCGAGGCGACCAAAAAGCCTCTTGTCGTGAAAAACGTTCCCGATCCGGAATGCGCGCCTAATGCGGCGATCATCAAGACCGCCGCCAACGGCATCTGCCGCTCGGATTGGCACGCATGGTCGGGTGACTGGACCTGGATGGGCTTGGCGGCGCAGCCCGGTGCCATCCTCGGCCACGAGTTCTGCGGGACCGTCATCGAGACCGGCAAGGAAGTAAAGAATTTCAAGAAGGGCGATCGCGTGGTCGTTCCCTTCAGCCAGGGCGATGGAACCTGCGAGTATTGCCGCAACGGCCAGTCCAACGTCTGCTTGAATGCGTCATTGCCCGGCTTCTCCTATCCGGGCGGCTTCGGCAGCGTGGTTGCGGTGCCGGTCGCAGATATGAACCTGGTCGCGCTTCCTGAGAGTATCGATTTCGTCGAAGCGGCCGGAATGGGATGCCGTTTCATGACCTCCTACCACGGCGTGGTCGATCGCGCGCAGGTTCGTCCCGGTGAGTGGGTCGCCGTGTTCGGATGCGGTGGTATCGGCCTGGCGGCGATCAACATCGCGGCGGCATGCGGCGCCAACGTGATCGGCGTCGATCTCGATTCCGCCAAGCTCGAGCTCGCCAAGGGCGTCGGCGCGGCGCACATCGTCAATGCCAAGAAGACCGACCCGGTGCAGGCGGTCCTCGATATCACCAAGGGTGGCGCGCACGTGTCCGTCGATGCGCTCGGAATCGCGACCACCTGCCGTAACGGAATCATGAGCCTGCGCAAGCAGGGACGTCATCTGCAGATCGGTCTCACCACCACCGCAGAGAAGGGTGAAATCGCTTTCCCGGTGGATCGGATGGTCACGATGGAGTTGCAGGTGATCGCGACGCTCGGCATGCAGGCATCGCACTATCCGGGCATGCTGCAAATGGTTGAGTCGGGGAAGGTGTCGCCGAAAGCGATGGTGACTGGGACTTGCGACCTCGCCGGCATCAACAAGATTTTCGAGGAGATGAACACCTTCCAGAACGTCGGCGTCACGGTGTGCAACAACTACAATTGATGTAGTTGCGGACGTCCGTAGGTTTCGGCAGAGGGTCCTTCGGGACCCTCTCTTTTTTCGCAATGGCAAAACGGGTCTCCTTGGTGGCGCAGGCTTCCAGCCTGTGCATCCGCGTCGGGCGCATCGCGCTGATCGTGGTGATCGCGCGTCTCTTCTGCTCGACGATCGTCCGCGCCGACGAAACCCCCTCGCAGCTCCAGGTCGCAGTAGTAGGTCTTCGCAACGACAAAGGTCAGGTCACCTGTAGCCTGTTCAATGATCCCAAGGCATTCCCGCGAGGCGATGAATTCCGCGAAACCCATTCGCCGATCCACGGAGATGCGGCGCTCTGCATTTTCCAGGGTATCCCCGCCGGGAAGTACGCGGTTGTCGTCTATCACGACGAAAATGCCAACGGACATTTCGATCAGAATGCCTTCGGCATGCCGCTGGAAGGTTACGGATTTTCCAACAACGCCGCGCCACTCTTCGATGCGCCGAAATTCGCCGCCGCCAGCTTCGACTATGACGGCCAGTTCCGCTTCACGGAAATCAACATCCGCTATTAGGAAATCCGCAGATTACGCCGACTCGGAACCTCGGTTCTGTGAAATCCGCGTAATCTGTGGATTTCTGTCTTCCGCCCATAGCACCTTCCTTGCGATGCGTGAGCACGTCTGGTCAGTTCGAGCTCATGCGCTATGCAATCGATACTCCGCAGTTCGGTCCATACTCCCATCCGCGGGTTCTTGCCGAGCTCGCGCACGAGGCTGAAGACTCGGGATGGGATGGGTTCTTCATTTGGGATCACATCAACGTTGGATGGCCCGATCCGGTAGCTGACCCGTGGATCGCCTTAGCCGCGATGGCATGTGCGACGCAGCGCATCCGCATCGGTCCTCTCGTCACGCCCTTGCCGCGGCGCGCTCCGTGGAAGGTCGCGCGCGAGGCCGTGACGCTCGACCAGCTGTCCAACGGTCGCCTGGTGCTTGGCCTCGGACTTGGCGGCGACTGGTTCGGGGAGATTTCCAAATTCGATGGGCCGACTGATGATCGTGTGCGCGGTGCGATGCTCGACGAAGGCCTCGCAATCGTCACCGGCCTGTGGAGCGGTGAGAACTTCTCGTTCGCGGGAAAGCACTACCAGGTCAAAGAAACCCGGTTCCTTCCGCCTCCTGTGCAGAAGCCACGAATTCCGATCTGGCTCGCGGGCACTTGGCCGAAGAAGAAGCCGTTCCGGCGCGCTGTCAGATTCGACGGCACCGTTCCGATGAGCGCTGATATCGAAAAGCCGCTAACTTCCGGCGACGTCAAAGAGCTCGCACAATTCGTTGCAGCCAATCGTGCTATTCAGGCGCCGTTCGATATTGTGGTGGCGGGCGAGACCCCGGCTGATGACAAGCGGCGCGCGAGAGACCTCGCCGCATCGTACGCGGATGCAGGCGCGACCTGGTATCTCGAATCGACGCTGCCATGGAAGCAGCCCTTCGACGATTTCCGCCGCCGCATCGCCGCCGGTCCTCCGAAATAGGAGAATCGGCAGATTGAAATCCGCGAAAGCTGCGCAATCTGTGGATTTCTGTTTCCGAATTGTGCAGTTCTAGTCCCATGAAAGCTGTAATCATCGAAAAGCCCGGCGACGAGAGCGTGCTCAAACTCGGCGAAGTCGCCGATCCGATTCCCAAAGACGATGAACTCCTCATCCGTGTGAAATGCGCGGCGCTCAACCGCGCCGACATCATGCAGCGCCAGGGCTTTTACCCGCCGCCCCCCGGCGCTTCGGAAATTCTCGGTCTCGAATGCGCCGGCGAAGTGATCGCGGTAGGGAAGGGCGTCAGCGGATGGCGTCGTGGCGATCGCGCAATGGCGCTGCTGCCCGGCGGCGGCTACGCCGAGAAGGCGGTCGCGCACCACGGCTCCGCGATGAAAGTGCCGAGCGCACTCAGCGATGAAGAAGCCGCAGCGCTTCCGGAAGTATTCCTGACCGCGTTCGTAAACCTGTTCTCGCTTGCTGATGTGAAGCGGGGCGAGAACGTGCTCATTCACGGCGGCGGCAGCGGCGTCGGGACCGCATCGATTCAACTCCTGCGCGAGGCCGGGGCGCGCTCGATCGTGACCGCGGGCTCGGATGAGAAGTGCGAGCAGTGCCTCAAGTTCGGCGCCGACGTCGCGATCAATTATCGATCGGGTCCATTCGCCCCGAAGGTGAAAGCCGCCACCAACGACCGCGGCGCAGATGTCATCCTCGACAGCATCGGCGGCGCCTATTTCGCGGAGAATCTCGATACGCTCGCGCATAGCGGGCGCCTTGTGCTCATCGGCCTCATGAAAGGTGCGACCGCCGAGATTAATTTGGCGACGGTGTTGCGCCGCCATCTGAAGATCTTCGGCTCGACGCTGCGAACCCGTCCCGCCGCCGAGAAGGCGCAAATCGTAAACGACTTTATCGCGCGCTTCGGCGCGGCACTCGAGGCGGGCCGTCTCCGCCCCCCGATTTACAAGGCGCTGCCCGCAAGCCAGGTCGTCGATGCGCATCGCATGATGCAGGCCTCGGAGCACTTCGGCAAAATCGTCCTGCAGTTCTGAAAGCAGAAATCCACAGATTGCGCTGATTTCACAGATTTGAATCTGCGTTAATCTGCGTAATCTGTGGATTCTTTCTGATGCGGCTTTCTGAACTCGATTACAATCTGCCTGAAGATCTGATTGCGCAGCATCCGCTCGAGGATCGCGAGCAGGCGCGGATGCTCGTGGCCAATCGCAAGGGCGGCACGATCGATCACTCGCGATTCTACAAGCTCGGCGATCATCTCCGCGAAGGCGACCTGATCGTGCTCAACGACACCCGCGTGCTCCCGGCCCGGCTCTACGCGCGCAAGGAAACCGGAGGCCGCGTCGAACTGCTGTTCGTCCGTCCGGTCGCGGACCCGCCCGGCGCCTGGATGGCGATGATGCGTTCCCATCGCGGCCTCAAGGAAGGCACGCGCCTCCTTCTCGAGAACGGGCTCGCCCTCAAGATCGTGGGCCACGGGCGCGAAGGCCGGCCGCTAATCGCGAGTGACAGCGGTAACTCTGTCGACGAGATTCTGCGATCCTCGGGTCTGCTCGCGCTGCCGCACTATATCCGCCGCGATGTCGGTGCCGGGGATGCAGCGGATTACCAGACTGTCTATGCACGCGAGGTCGGTGCAATCGCGGCGCCGACTGCTGGCCTGCATTTCACCGACGCGCTGCTCGCGCAGCTTGCCGACAAGGGCATCCGCACCGCGCGCATCACTCTACACATCGGGCCCGGCACCTTCGCTCCCCTGCGCGCGTCGCAGGTCGAAGCGCATACGATGGAAGGTGAATGGTTCACGATTCCCGATGCGACCCGTGTCGCGATCGATCATGCCCGCCGAACGGGTGGCCGCGTCGTTGCGGTGGGTACTTCCAGCGTTCGCGCGCTGGAGTCGTGGGCGATCACCGGCGATGCCGAGGGCTTCACGGGGCTGTTCATCTATCCCGGGTTTCGCTTCAAGATGGCCAATGCGATGATCACCAACTTCCATATGCCGCGCACCACCGTGCTTGCGATGGTGATGGCATTCGCGGGCCGTGATTTGATTCTCGAGGCGTATGGTGAGGCAGTGCGCCGCCGCTATCGCTTCCTGAGCTACGGCGATGCGATGTTGATCCTCTGATGGCGGGTCCAATCGAATTTTCCGTCGCCGCGACCGACGATCTCGCTCGCACCGGGCGTATCCGTACGCCGCACGGTGAGGTTGCGACTCCCGCATTCATGCCGGTTGGGACTCGCGCCGCCGTCAAGGCGATGTCCCCCGACGAGCTGTGGGATATCGGCTATCGGCTGGTCCTGGCCAACGCCTACCATCTGCTGGTGCGGCCCGGCCCCGACCTGGTGCGCGAGATGGGCGGCGTCGCGCGTTTCATGGCGTTTCCGGGCGCCACGCTGACAGATTCGGGAGGCTTCCAGGCTATGAGCCTGGCGAAGATCAATTCCATCTCGGAGGACGGAATCCGCTTTCGATCGCATCTCGATGGCGCTCCGGTCGTGCTCACACCCGAAAGCGCGATTGAGGTGCAGGAGTCGCTCGGCTCCGACATCATGATGGTTCTCGATGAGTGCACGTCTTACCCCACCACCCACGACGAAGCCGCCAAGTCGATGGAGCTGACGGCGCGATGGGCCGATCGGGGATTTCGCGCGCGCCGCAGCACGACGCAGGCGCTGTTCGGCATCGTGCAGGGCGGCATCTACGCCGACCTGCGCCGGACCAGCGCCGGTCAGATCACCTCAATTGAGTTCGATGGCTTCGCGGCAGGTGGCCTGTCGGTTGGTGAACCCAAGGAGGCGATGCTGGAGATGGCGGCGCTTTCGGCCTCGATGTTGCCGGCTGAGCGTCCGCGCTACCTGATGGGTGTAGGTCTTCCTTCCGACATAATCGCCGCGGTCGGGATGGGTTTCGATATGTTCGATTGCGTCATACCCACGCGTAATGCGCGCAACGGCACGGCCTTCACCGCCTCGGGCAGGGTCCAGATAAAGCGGGCTGCCCACGCTCGCCAACAGGCCCCGCTCGACCCGACCTGCCAGTGCCGCCCGTGCCGGACCTTTTCGCGGGCCTACTTGCGTCATTTGTTTTTGTCGGGCGAGATACTCGCTGCACGCGCGCTTACGGAGCATAATCTGTTTTTCTATGCGCGCTTGATGCGCGAAGCCCAAGCTGCTATCGCATCTCGGACTTTCCGCGCATACGCAAATTCGATGACTGCGGCCATGCAGGAAGGCGATGCCGCGGACAAGGAAACTGACTGATGTTCTTTGAAGGAATTGCCTGGGCGCAGGCGGCTGGCGCACCGCAAGCGTCGGAAGCTTCGACCCTGCTCCAGATGGCGCCGATCGTCGGCGTTATTGCGATCTTCTATTTCCTCCTGATTCGTCCCCAGACGCAGAAGGCCAAGGAGCACTCGAAGATGCTCAAGGACCTCAAGCGCAACGACGAAATTGTGACGACCGGCGGTATCGTCGGGCGCATCACCGAGCTGGGCGACAAGCTGGTCACGGTGGAAATCGCTCCCAACGTGCGGATTCGCGTGGAGCGGCCCCAGATCGCCTCGATATCGAGCTACGGCAAGGCCCCGGCTAAGAAAGACAAGGAGTAGGGCGGCCCGTCTTTTCGCCGCACGAAGTTAATCGACCAAGTGGATACGCAAAATTTCGCTCCCGTCCTGATTCTGATCGCGCTCATCGTCGCGTTCCTGTACCTGCATTTCACCGGCGGGCCCGGTCGCACTCGCCTTTATATCGCCGGCATCCTGACCGCCACGGCTGTCATCATCCTGCTCCCCAGCTTCAACCTGAGCTTGCCCGACTGGATGAATTCCCTCATCGGTGGCACCAGGATTCAGCTTGGCCTCGACCTCCAGGGCGGTACGCATCTGCTGATGGCGGTGAAGCTCGACGATGCGGTCAAGTCGCAGCTCGGGCATCGCGCCGACGACATCAGGCGCGAGCTCAAGGATAACAAGCTCGACTACGATGATATTTCGCAGGACGACGCCGGCAACATCATCGTCAAGCTCAAGAGCAGCGATGAGCGGTCCGCGTTCCTCGACCTCGCATCGAAATCGTTTCCCGACCTCGTGGTTTCTCCCGTCACGACCAGCAGCGGCCCTGCCTTCAGCCTGGGATTCAAGCCGCACGATCTCAATCAGCTCAAGGCCGACGTGATGGAGAAGGCGCTCGACACGATTCGCAATCGTATCGATCAGCTGGGCGTTCGCGAGACCACCGTCGTGCGCGAAGGCGATAACGAAATCCTCGTGCAGCTTCCCGGCATCCAGGATCCCGAGCGCGCCAAGGAACTTATTGGCAAGACCGCGGTCCTCGAATTCAAGCTGATCGACGATTCGCACAACGTCCAGGATGCCATCAAGGATGGCCCCCCGGTCGGTGACGAAATCCTGTACGGCTCGCCCCAGCGCGGAGGCCGCACCCCGTATCTCGTCGAGACTCCCGTGCTGATGAAGGGCGACGTCGTTACCGACGCGCGCGTCCGACCCGGTGGCCGTCTCGAAGGCCCCTACGTTTCGGTAGAACTCGATTCCCACGGAGCCGATATCTTCGATTCGCTCACCGCGGCCAACGTGGGCCGACGGTTGGCCATCATCCTCGACGGCACCGTCTATTCCGATCCTGTTATCAAGGAGCGTATCCCGGGCGGACACGTCCAGATCACGGGACGCTTTTCCATGGATGAAGCGCACGATCTCGCTATCGTACTGCGATCCGGTTCATTGCCTGCGGCCGTCGAGTTCGAGGAAGAACGGACGGTGGGACCGTCGCTCGGCCGCGATTCGATTCGCCAGGGCGAGATGGCCTTCATCATCGGTGCGCTGGCGGTCCTGATCTTCATGCCGCTTTATTACAGCGGCGCCGGGCTGGTCGCCGACTTCGGGCTGTCCTTGAACATCCTGCTGCTCATCTGCGTGATGGCTGCGATGCAGGCCACGCTGACCCTGCCCGGTATCGCCGGAATCGTGCTCACCCTGGGCATGTCCGTCGATGCCAACGTGCTGGTGAATGAACGGATGCGCGAGGAGTTGCGCAATGGCAAGACCCCGCGCGAGGCGGTTCGGCTGGGGTATGAGCGAGCCTGGTCGGCGATTCGAGACTCCAATATCTCGACCTTCGTAGCTGGCCTGATTCTGTTCCAGTTTGGAACGGGCCCGGTCAAAGGCTTTGCCGTTACCCTCTGCGTGGGCGTGCTGACGGGCCTCTTCTCGTGCATCGTCGTGACCCGGGCCTGGTATGACTCCCTTATCGCCGCTCGCAAGCTGAACACGATAAGCGTTTAGCCCTTTCCTGTCGGGGACGGCGGCACAGGCTTCCAGCCTGTACGCTTGGCTTTTAGCGGTCAGATGAGGGTTTCGTAGTTCGGGGCGGCGAAGCCCGCGCTATCGCCTATTTCCCTGCCCGCGACCACTGCTCCCACCGTTTCGTGTGCCTTTTTTCCCTTGCACTGGGCTTCCGGGGGGGCAAAAACTTGACTTGGGCAACCTGAGCGGGATAGAAAAGTCCCTTCCAAGTTTGTAGCCCCGAAAGGCGTCTTTTGGACTGGAAGATGGCCGACAAAGACGACGTTTTGCTAAACTCCCGGGAGGTCGCTTTCCTGCTCGACCTCAGCCCGGATACCGTCAACGAGTTTGCGCGCCGTAACATTATCCCGGCCTTCAAAAAGGGGCGGCAATGGCGCTTCCGTAAACGGGACATCGCATCGGTGAAGCGCCAGCTTCGGGGAGTCAACGCAGCAGCGTAGGCGATCCGCGCCATCAAACTCGCCGGCGTTCGCGATGGATCCCATTCCTCGCCGACCGACGCCCTCTGCCCAAAGGACATCATGGCCGAACCACACCAGAGCCGCATTTACTCAGATCTCGCGCACTTTTATGACGCGGTGTTCACCCGCGCCTTCGAAGATCACGAACACGAAGTTATCGAATCGCTCAACCTGCGCCCCGGCCAGCATGTGCTCGAGGTCGGTGTTGGAACCGGGATGTCCCTCGATGCGTTCCCGCCCTACGTGCAGGTTGTCGGCATCGATCCCTCAGAGGCGATGCTCGCGCAGGCGCGCGACAAAATTTGCGACAACGGATGGCGTCACGTTGAGGTTCGGCAGGGCGATGCGCTCAACCTCGATTTTCCCGACGACAGCTTCGACGATGTCGTTACCTTTCACGTCATCACGGTGGTGCCGGATCCGCTACGGATGATGAGCGAGATGGTGCGGGTCTGCAAACCTGGCGGCCGCATCGTGATCGTCAATCACTTCGCGAGCCCGAATCCGATCATGTATTTCCTGAACAAGATGGTGAATCCCCTCACCAAGCTGCTCGGATGGACCACGCGGCTGCGCGCGCGCGACGTTCTCCAGGGTTACAACATCACGGTGGAGCAGCTTCGTCCGGTAGCCCGCTGGTCGATCCACGACCTGATAATCGCCCGCAAAAACGCCTGACCACTTACTCTGTTCTCTTCGATGGTGCCGCGATCCCGAGGGGCCGCGGGCTTTAGCCTGCGTTCGCCGGGAAGCGCGGCTGCCGTCATTCTCATTCATCTGCCATCTCGTTAGTGTGCTGGAACGAGAAGCACGCTCACTGGTTCGATCGGCGGACTCGTCCAGGTCAAAGGGAGGAAGTGAAGTGTCGAAGAGAACGGCGATTGCCCTGACTCTGTTGGCCACTGTCTGCGGCGTAGCCGGCTGCTCCGGCGATTCGACTGCGATGGCCGCGAAGAAGCAGACCCTAACACCCGCGCAAAAGCAGATCTGGACGAGCACTGCTGGAACCGTGGCGATGGGATCGCCGCTCAGCCAGGCAGGTGCCTCTGGACTTAGTCAAACCCAACCAGCGCTCGTCGATGGCGTTCAGCCATCGGTGCTGGGAGGGACGATTCTAAACCAGGGTTGTCCAACGACGACTATTCCAGGCGGTTCCGGTTGTACCGCTTCTGGTTGCCCTCCGATCGTTCCGGGAGCTGAGACCGTTGTTGTTCAGGGCACCATGTCGGCTCCCGCCGGCACGACCGCGATGTGGGATGCGACGGTTCGGAGCACTGTTGTCTTTGGTGCTCTGTCTGGAGCAGATATTTCAGAAGACTTTCAGTTCATCGCGCTCACCGGGTACATCGGCAAGGCCACCGCGGGGTGTGTCGACTTTGCATCGTGTGCTCCATCGCTGACCAGGACACCTCTCTATACCGTTGAGGTCGTCCAAAATATTGCAGTCCCTGCCGCTCCCGTGGTTCAGAATCTTGCCGCACTTCTACCTTCGGACGCGGTAGTGTTTTTCGTAACGGCGACCATAACTCCTGGCGGCGGCATACCTCCCGGCGGAATGGACGCACCGGCTCCGGATGGCACGTGCTTGATCGGTGCGATCGATCCCCTAGCGCATAGTGTCCTGTAGTCTCTTGTTCGTACCCGAGCGGAACGAGACTGTGAGGGCTTGTGGGACCAGTATGCGTGATCTCCCTCGGCGCGCGGCCCAGCCTGTTCGCAAGGCTCCCGTCATCCTAATTGATCTCCTGCCATCAGTCGGCTATTCCTCGCGACGTGACATCTGATTCGGACGACGATCGCGACGAAACCCAGGCGCAGGCCAACGACCGCACTGTCGAGGAAGCCGCACGCGCTCTCGCGGAGCGCCTGCGCGCGATGCCGAATCGCCAAGAGATGACAGACTACGCCGTTTCTCTCCTGCGCGAGAGTAACGAGGAGGCCGATCAGGCCGAGCTGGCCCGCGAATCCAAGGCAAAGGCGGAGCGGGGCGATCCCTTCAATCCGATCGCTTTCGGAATCCCGCTGTTCGTTATCGGGGCGGTGCTGATGGCGACTGGAATCCTGGCGGGTCCGGGGATCGGAGTGATGGGAATCGCTGCATTGATGGTCCTTTATGGTATCGTCGTGTCGGTTTTTTCGCGTGGCAGGAAGGGATGACGCTGCGGGAAATGCACAAGTAAGCGGAAGCAGGTGATAGAATCAGCCCTACTTCTTGCGAAGTCATATTGTAATTAGGTAGCCTTACACCCGCTTGCAGTCTTGGTCTGTCTGCCGTGCACTTCGGTGAGCGCGGGCGGCGAAGGGGCAGTACTTTTTGTTTGGGGTAGGCGGTGCGCCGCCCGGGAGCTGGGTCAGATGGCGAAGTTGGACTGGAACGAAGTCAAACGCCAAATCACGGAGTCGCAAGCCTGGCAGTCGATTTTCCGCCACGGCTATGAAGATACGCCACGAAACCGCATCCTCATGGTTTCGGGCAACGTCTGGTTGCACCTGCATCCCTCCAAGGTGCAGAAGCACGCGGTCCGGATGCGGTTTACGTGGTGCATGGGCGGAATCACCTTTCTGCTCTTCCTCGTCACCGTCATCACCGGCATCTACCTGATGTTCTACTATCGGCCGACCGCGGAATACGCATACGCCGACATGAAGTATCTCGAGTTCGACATGCCCTTCGGCATGTTGATGCGCAACATGCATCGATGGGCCGCGCACGGCATGGTTATCGCCGTGTGGCTGCACATGTTCCGGGTATTCATGACCGGATCGTACAAACCGCCGCGCGAGTTCAACTGGGTGGTGGGCGTTATCCTGCTGGTGCTCACGCTGCTGCTCTCGTTCACCGGCTACCTGCTGCCGTGGGATCAACTCTCCATCTGGGCGGTGACGGTCGGATCGAATATGGCGCGCGCCACACCGCTGCTGGGACATGGCGGCCCTTTCCACGAGATGCTGGGTGTGAACCCGATTTACGATGCGCGCGCATTCCTGTTCGGCGGCGCCGAGATCGGCCCGCACACACTGCTCCGCTTCTACATCCTGCACTGCATCTTCTTCCCGCTGCTCGCCAGCATCTTCATGGCAGTGCATTTCTGGCGTATCCGGCGCGACGGAATGTCCGGCCCGCTCTAATCGGCAGATACTATGGGCGAATTGATTTCATGGATGGCGCACAACCCGATCGTGCGCGTTACCTTTGTACCGATCCTGATGAGCCTGGCGATTTACTGGATGTGGCGTCTCGCTGCGCCTCCGCCGTGGGAGGACGATGCCAACCACGCGTAGCGCGCGGATCAGGGTGAGGAACTAATCATGGCGAGCGAAGAAGGTAGAAGCGGATCGATGATGATGGCCGCCGCCGCGGGTGGTGCAGCCGGCGCTGCGCGCGCCCCCAAGGGCACGCCGGCAGGCAAGCGTATCGAGGTGCCGATCAAGAAGGCCGGCAGCGGCATCGAGGAGAAGCTGCACACCTGGCCGTTCCTGGTGCGCAACGAATTCCTCGTCGCGATCGCGGTGACCGTGCTGCTCACCGTCTGGTCGCTGACCATCAATGCGCCCCTCGAAGAGCCGTCCAACCCGACCCGAACTCCGAATCCGTCCAAGGCGCCTTGGTACTTCCTGGGTCTTCAGGAGATGCTGGTGTTCTTCGACCCTTGGTACGCGGGTGTCGTGCTCCCCAGCTTTATCATCGTGGGCCTGATGCTGGTTCCCTATCTCGACATCAATCCCAAGGGGAACGGCTACTACACGTTCCGCGAGCGGATGTTCGAAATCCTGACGTTCTTCATCGGGTTCCACGTCCTCTGGGTCTCGTTCATCATCATCGGAACGTTTTTCCGCGGCCCCGGATGGAACTGGTTCTGGCCCGGCCAGTACTGGGATCCTCACATGGTCGAGGCGCTGACCAACGTCGACCTGCCCTACATGTTCGGTTTCCGCGACTACACGCTCTCCGCGATATTCGGCCTGGCTCTGATTGGCGGATACTTCGTGGTCGGGATGGCGGTTTTCTACTGGTGGGTGCGCCGGCGGCCTGCCAACGATCCGTGGTCTGCATTTCCGGGCGGCGGTCCGGAGTTGTTGGAGAAGTGGGGACCCGTGCGCTTCGGCATCACCGGGTTCCTGCTGCTCGCGATGGCAGGCGTGTTCATCAAGATGGTCATGCGTCACGCGCTGAACATCAAGTACATCCTCGTAACTCCATGGATTAACATCTGACGCTGTGACGACGCCGAAGTTTGTACATCCTGGGCAAAGTGCTGGAGGCGTTGGGATGCGCCGACGTCGGGTTCGCTCTCTACGTCGGGATCACGCAGCCGCACGGCATGGGCGACGAGTTCAAGTTGACCGGTATCGGAATCCTGGTGTTCCTGGCCGGGTATATAATCGAGAATCTGTCGGGCGAGCGCTCGTAGTCGGCTCGGCAGTGGCTTGAGGGCGGGGTAAGGTTAGATGGCTGGCAGACCGGGGCTTGACCCCACCGAAGAAGCAAAATCATACAGCGCGATGTTCGTGCTGATGGTCGCGCTGCTGCTTGGCGGTGCCGTGTGGTCTATTTGGGACGACAACGTCTCCCGCCGTCCCTGGAAAGAATACCAGGTCGAATTCGATCGCTACGCGTACAACAAGTACATGCAGGATGCGGCGGCGGAGCAGAAAGTGCTCGACGCCGATCCGGAATACCAGAAGACCACCAAGGAGCTGGCGCAGGCCCAGGCCGAACTGGACTCGGGCGCGACCCAGAAAAAGCTCGACGATCTGCAATCGCAGCTCAAGAGCGTCCGGGAAACCGCCGACGAAAAGGAACAGGCCGCCCGCTTCACCAAATCGTTCCTGACGGAGCGATGGTACGACTACAACCACGCTATCCAGGAGAAACAGAATCCGCAGCCGTTCATGGACCAGATCAATCAGCTCAATGCCCAACTGGCCATCGAGCAGAAGATCTCGGACGGCTTCAAGGCCCAGGTCCAGGGAATCAAGGACCAGGTCGATTCCATCAACTCCAGGGTCTTCGACCTCAAGCAGAAGCTGACGGAGATCACCAAGAAACGCGACGATTTCGTGGACAAGGCCAACATGGTCATGATCCCGATCTCGCTCGGCGGTCATGTCCTGTTCCGTTACCCCAAGATTCCCAAGATTCAGCAGACCTCGATCGAGGACTTCGATCGTAACGCTTTCGATGAAGCCATCGCGCGCGTCGATCGCTGCCAGTCCTGCCACATGGGCATTGACAAGCGCGGTTTTGAGGACGCTCCCCAGCCGTTTCGCACCCACTCAAATTTCGATGCGATAATGGGCAAGCATCCCTCTGACAAACTCGGATGCACTCCCTGCCACGAAGGACAGGGTCCCGCGGTCAATTCGGTCGCGATGGCACACGGCGACATCGAGCACTGGGAGCATCCGCTTTTGCGCGGCACCGAGATGGAGTCGCGATGCATCAAGTGCCACATCGACGTAGGCTCGCTGCGCAACAAGGACGGCGATCAAATCGCCGTCAATTGGGTTGAAGGCGAGAGGATGTTCCAGCAGATGGGCTGCGCGGGCTGCCACTTGGTCAAGGGCTACGAAGACATGCCCAAGATCGGCCCTTACCTGAAGCTGGCCAGCGCCAAGCTCGATCCGTCATGGACGGTCCGCTGGGTTACCAATCCGCACGTCTTCAGGCCGCACACCCGCATGCCGAACTTTATGTTCAGCACGGGTGAGGCGACCAAGATCGCCGCGTACATCCTTAACAGCTCTGCGAAGCAATCGGCCGATTGGGTAAAGTCCCATCCGGTGCCGCCCACCCTCGAACAGGACATCAAGAATCCCGGCCTGGTCGAAGAGGGCAAGGGACTGTTCGAGTCCGTGGGCTGCAAAGGCTGCCATTCGGTTGAGCCTGATCAGTACGGCTCACCGGTCGGCGATGCCCAGCACTTCATTCCGACTGCGGCGCGCACTACCAAGGACTTCGCGCCCGACCTGAGCAACATCGCGGAGAAGACCAGTGCCGAGTGGATTTATGTCTGGCTCAAGAATCCACGCGACTTCTCTCCGCATACTGCGATGCCGTCGCTGCGTTTGGCTGACCATGAAGCCGAAGCGTTGACCGCGTTCCTGATGACGCACGGGCAGAAGAAGGAAGATCCGGGAATCGATGCCGCCCTCAAGGATCCCGTGAACATCAGCGCCGGCGAGTCACTGGTTCGCAAGTACGGATGCTTCGGATGCCACGAAGTCGAGGGCATGGACAAGGAATCGAGAATCGGCGTCGAGCTGACTACCTTCGGCTCCAAGCATCTCGATGAGCTGTTCTTCGGCGATCGCACCGACGTTCCCGAGACCTGGAACGACTGGACCTTCCACAAGCTCCAGGATCCCCGCATCTACCAGACCAAGGACGTCGAGCAGTTGATGCCCAACTTCGACTTCCAGGATGCCGACATCAAGAACATCCGCGTGTTCCTCGCGAGCCTGACCGAGGGCACCGTTCCGGAGAAATACCGGATGCCCGGCAGCGAAGGGCAGGAAGCGATCGTGTCCGGACGCCGGATGGTCAACCAATACAACTGCGTCGGATGCCATATCGTCGAGAATCGAGGCGGCTTTGTCCGGCGCTTCTACCCGGAAGACGAGATCAACCTGGCTCCGCCGATTCTCAACGGCGAAGGCCTCAAGGTGCAGCCGGATTGGCTCTTCACCTTCCTGCAGGGACCGACCCCGATTCGCCCCTGGCTGAAGATCCGCATGCCGACCTTCCACTTCGACAATCACGAAGACGACACCATCGTGAACTACTTCACCTCGCTCTCGAGCGTGCAGGTGCCCTACGAATTCCTGAATACCAACCTGATCGCGACGCCGACGCTCGAGGCCGGCGCCAAGCTGATGTCGAAGGACTACTTCAACTGCTTCAGCTGCCATCAGCAGGGCGATAAGAAGCCCGAGGGTCCGCCGACCGGATGGGCGCCCGACCTGGCGCTTGCGCATAGCAGGCTTAACCCCGAGTGGATCCTGTTGTGGCTAAAGAATCCGCAGGCGGTGCAGCCGGGCACCAAGATGCCTTCGTTCTACCCGGGCGGCCCTGACGACATTCTCGGCGGCAACGAACCCGAGCAGATCAAGGCGATTCGCGACTATATATTCTGGTTTGGAACTCATCCGGGACAGGCGTTGCCCTCGGCCACGCCGGTCAAAGTGACGAGCAAGTAACGACGGAATCAGCTATTCTCTGAGGAGATTTCAGGAGGCATACACACATGAAGAAGCTTGCAGTTTTGGCCGCGGGATGTGCCGCCATCGCGATCGGATTCGGCGCCGTGGCTTACCAGGCTGCAGCCGACAACGGCGGAACGATCACCGGAACCGTCAAGTACGACGGATCCGCGCCCGCCCCCAAGAAGGTCGAAGTTACCAAGGACAAGGAAGTCTGCGGGCTGAAACCGCACTTCGACGAAGATCTGATCGTCAGCAGCGGCGGCGGAATCGCCAATGCTGTCGTCGTGCTCAAGGATGCCAAGGGCACCGCGACTCCCGCCGAAGTGAAATTCGATCAGAAGGGATGCGACTATCAGCCGCACGTGCTCGCATTCCCTGCAGGCTCGACCGTCGACATCATGAACGACGACGGCATCCTCCATAACATCCACACCTATTCAAAAGTGAATCCTCCCTTCAACATGGCGCAGCCCAAGTTCAAGAAGGAGATTCAGCAGAAGATCGAGAAGCCCGAAGTGATCAAGGTGAGCTGCGATGCGCACGGATGGATGCACGGATGGTGGTACGTCACCGATACGCCGTACTACGCCGTGACCGATGACAACGGCAACTTCACGATCAAGGACGTGCCGCCCGGCAGCTACACCATCGAGGTGTGGCAGGAAAAACTCGGCACGCAGGATCAGAAGGTCGATGTGAAAGCGGGCGCTTCCGCTACCTCGAACTTTTCGCTTAAGCCGAAAGCCTGAACCCGTAGGGTTTCAGACCGCTCATGAGGCTCGTCACGTTCGCGCGGCGAGCCTCTTTTTTTCGGCTTGTCTTGCGTCTACTCGCCCAGAAAGGTCGGGTGACTCGGCTTGGAAGGCCGAGCGCCAGATCCTGATTTTTGCGGACGCGCCATTGGAGTTCTCAAACTTTTGTCAAAGTTCGTCATTGCGCGGGCGCGCCAATACGACCTTATTACAGCATAAATCAGTCAAGCCGACCTCTATGATGCAAAATCAAAAAAGACACGGATTGCTGTGCTGCTACACCGCTGTCTATGTTGCGACGTGTATTGAGACTTTTGAACATCGAATCGACTGTTTTGCAGCTATCAGTTCGCGCCAGGAGCGCGAAAACGGAGAGCGAAGAATGAAGTTGCGCAATCTCTGGATCGTCCCGGCCCTGATTCTGTCTCTTCTGCTTGCGGCAAATGGAGCCTTTGCTCAATCGGCCGCAATAACCGTTGCAAGCGGAGCAGGGCTCAATCCGCCGGCGGATGGATCGTCAATCCTGGATCCAAATGTGCAGGTCTCGACCGACGGCGTGAATTGGAGCCCGGCTTACACCGCGAACATCGGCTACCAGACGCCATTCGCGGGCTCGAACTGGGACTTTCCGAGCCCGTATCCGACCCAGGGGTGGGGCGACCCCGAATACTTCTTCTACAAAATCACTTTCGTCCTTCCTCCGGGAGCCACGGCACCGTCCCTGTCGGGAGTGATGTCTGCCGATGACCAGTCGGCGGGCGCGAGCCTCAACGGTACCACCTTCTACACCAATCCATACGAGGGCTATATCGGAGATGGTTCGCCCCATTACTTCTCGACCAGTGATTCCACGCTGTTTCAGCCCGGAACCAACGTACTGGTGGTTGAGGCGTTGAACCTCGGAGGTCAAACTGCCGTGGATTTCACCGCGACCGTCTCCTTTCAGGGCGGGCCGTTTGCCCCGTCAGTCAATGCTGGTGGTCCTTATTCTGTGATCGAGGGTCAGAGCGTCTCGCTCGATGGCAGCCAGTCGTACGACTTCAACACTCCCCCACAACCCCTGCAGTACGCATGGTCGGAGACGTCCTCGCCTGCGGGTAGCAACGGCGGCCAACTGAGCAATGCGAATGCTGCTGTCGCGACCTTCGTTCCTGACGTCGCGGGAACCTACACTTTCAATCTCAACGTGACTGACAGCTATGGGCAGACGAGCTCGTCGACGGCCACGATCGTCGCGCTCGAGATTCCTCCGGTCGCGGATGCCGGCGGTCCTTACTCGGTGACGACCGGGCAGACCGTCACGCTCGATGGCACCGACTCGACTGATCCCAATAGTCCTCCGGAGCCGCTGATCTACTCTTGGGCGGTAACCGCGGCTCCGGCCGGGAGCAACGGCGGCAACCTCGTCAATCCCGCCAGTGCGACGCCGGACTTCACTCCGGACGTGCCGGGGACGTTCACCGTAACCTTGACGGTCACCAACAGCACGGGCGAGAGCGAATCTGCTTCAGCGGCGGTCAGTTCGGAAGCCCAGCAGGTCGCTTCCAACGGCGGCAAGTGCACGGGCTATTGCCAGGTCGCGGCCAATACCAACGTGAAGGGTAACGTGACGGTCCTGGCCGGAGGCAGCCTCGAAGTTGATGGCACCGTTAAAGGTAACGTCAACGTCAATACCGGGGGATCGCTGAATCTTACCGGCACCGTCACCGGCGCCGTGCGCGCGAGCACCAACGCCAATGTGCAGGTTTCGGGAACCGTAACCGGCAACCTGAAGGTCAACGCCGGCGATACGCTCACGACCCTGAACGCGCGGTTCGGTGGCAACGTATCGGCAGCGGGCGCGGCCAGCGTGACGATTACCGGCGGCACCGTGCAGGGCAACCTGCGGGTGGGCAGTGCCGGCGCGGTCGCGGTCAGCGGGGTAACTGTCTCGGGAAATCTCCGGCTTGCCAAACTCACGGGAGGCGATGATTCCGTGTGCGGCTCGACCGTAGGCGGTGCCCTTAGCGTGCGAGAAACCGGCCCCAACGCTTATGTCAGTGTGGGCGCCGCGCCGGAATGTGTCGTCGGCGACACCGTTTCCGGCAACCTGGCCATTCAGTCGAACCAGGGCGCCGTGACGGTTCAGAACGTGACCGCGGCAAAGGCGACCGTTGGTCAGAACCAGGCGCAGGTGACGATCCAGAACGACAACGTGAGCAGCAACCTGGACGTCAACAACAATCTGAGCGTGGATGTCGAGAACGATACCGTCAGCAACAACCTGGGCGTGAATAACAATCAGAGTGCGACGGTGGAGAGCGACCTGATCCAGCACAACCTGAGCTGCTCGGGGAACGCATCGATCACCGCGCTCGGCGACACGATCAACGGAAAGGCGCAGGGTCAGTGTAAAGGTGCCGCCCAGCCCCTGCCGCCTCCTCCGCCGCCTCCCGGTTGCCCCGGCGGTTGCATTTGATCAGCTCCCGGATTGCGGCGGCGCCAGTCGGCGCCGCCGCAATGGGTTGGTAAGCTGCAAGGAAGAGGCCTACCGGGTGAACGCGGTGAGCCTCTTCGTCTCAATTCTATTGACCGGCTTCCTCGGCAGCGGCCGGAGACATTGCGGCTACGCTTGGCGCCGGCGCGGGAGTGGCAACGCTGCCTTGTCCTGCTGGTGAGGCCGCGGGTGCCACAGACTGAGTTGCAGGGCCGGCGGGAGCTGCTGGCGAAGCAGCGGCCGCCGCGGGACTGGCGGCCTGCGATGGTGCCGCTGCAGCGGACGCGCTCGCCGAAGCGACAGATGCGCCTCCCGACGGCGCGGAAAGCGGCGTTGCAGCCGCCGCAGGGGATGCCTCTGTGGCCGAAGCTGAAGGAGCCCACGCGCTGGCGGGCAAAGTATGTGAAGCGGCGGTGACGGGAGGATTGGAGGCATCGAATATCGGGACATTGTCGCCTGCCAGCCGAATCAACTTCTGATCCCGATAGCAGAACGCGACCGGGCGCTTCTGGTTCTTGGTGACTCCTTCGGTGGGGGTTAACACCACTTCCGCCAGGCCAAGCGTAAAGAAATCTGCCGCTCCTTCCGCGATCGCAATCGGAATTTTCCCTCCTGCTCCGTAGCCCGAGGTGTAAAGCTGATACATGTCGCAGCTCAGACCATCAGATTCCGCAACGGTGTTCAGTGGCGCGCCGAGGCGTTCGAGGACTGAGTCGCGCGTTTGGCCGCGATCGAATTGTGACAAATCGGTCGGAGTAGGCCGGGTCGCTTCCATGTATACGGAGCAGGAGCCGGCGAAGATGATCAATGGCAGGAAAAGTGACAGTCGACGCATCGCCGCGATATAGCAATAACCGTGCGTCAACATCAAACGCTCGTTAGGTGCCGGCAACAACTCGAACAGAACAAAATACTACAGAAAGTGATCGTTTGAGCGGCCGGAAAAGGGTAAGTAAGGTAGGCCCTATGGCTACTCTCAAAAGGCTGGACCATCTCGATGTGGCGACCTCGGATCTTGCCGACGCCGCGTCGATTTACGAAAAGAACTTCGGCTTCAAGGTGGTGCGCGCCGCCGATGGCCAGACCGCATCGCTGCGAATCGGCGATTCGGATATTCGGCTCGTCTCCGGCGCGCAGGCCGCCCAGGCAATCGCCAGCTCGGGCGAGGGGATGTTCGCGCTGTGGCTGGAGGCCGAGGACGTCGATGCCGTCGCGGCTGCGCTCCGGAAGTCGGGAATCGATGCCGGCGCAGTCCGAAAAGAGCAGGGCCGACGCGTGCTGGCGATCGACCCGAAGCACGCCAACCAGGTCCCACTCTTTATCTTCGATCGAAAGGGCTAGAGGCTTGTTGGACTGAAACTCTCGCGCGCTGCTACCTGCCCACCGCCTGGATCGATGCGCGCCCAGCCTCCCTGACCGCGCTTCCTTTCGATCCCGATTTCAGTGCATCGAAGGTTGCGGTGAACTGCTTGTCCCCCAGCTCGAACTCCAGCGGATGCCCCTGCGTCGAATAGTGAAAGGGCGTCCCCTGGTAGTAGTTCGTCAGCGCGTTTGCCACTGATTGGCTCGAGCCCGTAGTCGCAATCTGCTGCCCTTGGCATTGCAGCCGCTCCATCAGGTCGTTCGACGTGCAGGGCTGCGCGATCGGATTCAGCTCGATCTGTTTGATCGCCAGGTCCGCACCCGCCGCATGAACGGCGCAGTTATAGGCGATACCTTCCATCGCCAACTGACCCGTTACGGTCATCGTATTGTCAGAACCGCCGGCCTGGATGTTCTTCGCGGTCATCTTTTGCGTCACACCCTCGATCGGTATCGGCACTTCGTAGAGCGGCGCGTAAATTTTCAGCAGATCGTTGACAAACGAATACTGGATATCCGCCAGCAGGTTCGCCGGTTGCGGCACGTCCCAGTCCTTTTGCAGCGAAGTCCCTTGCGCTACGAGCGATGACAGCGGATTACTCGTCGACCCGCCTGCAAACAACGATGCGACGATCGTCGTTCCCGAGAAGCCCAAGGCCACGTCATATCGGCGACCATCTCCCGGCGGCGGCAGGATCGGGAGATTGGAAGTAGGGTAGCTCGCGAGGGTCTTGATGCCGCTCAAGGACGGCGCCGTCACGCCCTGCTTTGCTGCAGGCGCTACGGCTGCCTGGTCGACTTTTAGCAGCCAGGGCGTCCAGGTCACATGGCCTTTCACTACCTCGATCCAATCGGGTGCTCCCGGGCCGCTAATCGTTCGAGCCGCGATTGACCGAAGAGATGCGCTACAGTCCGAAGATGACAGCGCCTGCGGCAGCGCCACGCTTCCCGCCGGCGCTATGACTCCGATGGCGTCCGCGCCTCCTTTTCCGTCACTGCCGCAATAGACCGCAGCCGCGATCTTTACCTGTGACGGCTGCCCACTCGGAAAATCAACGGTCAGCGGCAAAAGTTGTTGTACTACACTCGGGATCAAATTCGGCAGCAGAACCATCGTCATCAGAGGCGCGTTGTCAGCATGGACGGTCGTAGATCCCAAGCTCAGCCCGACCGCGACCGCAAAAGCCGCCAACCATCGCCCACCCTTCATCCGCATGGTGCACCTCCACGCGCCCACTACCCTAATCAATACAGGGAGTTTGGCGCTTCGGCCTCTAAAAATGTTCATTTCATCCGCAATCGCGCCTCTCTGGATCGACGCGCCGACTGACTCGCAGCTCAATCGATCTGATACACCGCTGTTACGTCTGCGGAGCAGCCTACCTCGCGCGGGAGCACCGGCAGCTTCGCTGCAACCGCTACCCCTGCCGCGAGGCTGGCTCGACGAAACGCGTCGCCATACACCACTTGGGGACGGGGCTGCGCGTTGGTCGTAAGCCGGAGGATGGCGCCCAGCTTGACCCCCATCGATTTTGCCAGCGCAGCAGCCTTATCTTTGGCGTCATCGGCGGCTTTCTCTATCGCCTGCTTGCGAGCCTCGCTCGCCTCACTGATCGTGAACGTCACCTGGTTCAGACGGCCTGCACCTGCATTCATCGCGGCCTCGATGATTTTTCCCAAAGCATCGAGATCGCGAGTGTCCACGGAGATCGTCGTGTGGGCCGAGTATCCCACCACCTGTTGCTGTTGCGGAGGCTGGTAAACAGGCTGCGCCGCATTACGCGTATCCTGCTGGATCTGGAATTCGGAAATTTCTACCGAACCCTGGCCGTGCATCTTTTCCTTGATCGCGGTTTCCACCTTGCGGCTCAGGGCTGCGCCTCGGCGCATTGCTTCTTCCGGTGTACTTCCGTCGGCTTGGATGGTGAGCCAAACGAAGGCCATCCGTTTGGTGGGGTAGGGCACGCTGCCCCCTGACGTGGCGCTATTCACGAATGCACCAACCCGGCTCTGATTCTGGTTGACTTCTCCGGGCCCGATCTCTTCGAATCCACTCTGGGACACCCCGGATGCGCCTGCGGTAAGACCGGCTGCTATGAATTCCCCGATGTCGTCGAGCGTTGGGTAACGCACATTGACCTGCCCATTGAACTTCCACGTCGACGCCGGAGCAGGCGGAGCCGCCGCGCCCGGTGTCGTGTAGCCGAACTGTTGGTTCAGCGCAAAGTCTGACGTCTCGATTTTGGCTTCCTGGCCTGTCTGCGACTTTAAGGCGTTCACCACCTGGCTGGTTTTCTCGCTTTGGGCTCGCGTGCAATCATCGGCGGTTTTTCCCTCACTGTCCACGCTGAAGGCCACGGTCATCAAGTTGGGCTTCGTACTCGCATCGCCGTGCCCGGTAACTTCGATTGTCCTTGCGGCAGGTGGCTGCGGGACACTCTGCGCGGATGCAGAGCACGGGACCGCAACGGCCAATATGGTGTAGAACGCCAGGCACTTTGTCCTCATGGAATCCCCCATTTCTCGCCGGTCTCTCGACGAGACCGAACGTTGCTCAATTGCAGGATCGTGCGGTCGCGAAACTCTTGCAGCAGCTCACTACGTCTCGACGATTGTATTCCCGGCCTTATCGATCGAGACCCTCGGTGCCATCGCGAGCTGACAATCCCCACCGCTCACGCACTTCCCGCTGCTAATATCGAATCGATAGCCATGCCACGGGCACTCCACGATTCCACCCTCCAAGCGACCCTCGTCCAGCGGCCCCAGCAAATGCGGGCACCGCGTTGAGTATGCGACCAGCTTCCCGTCAAGCTCGACGATTCTGAATTGTGCGCCGTTCAGCTCCACGTCGAAGGGAAGCTTGGCGCGTAGCGTCGAGATGTTTCCGAGGTCCTTCCGCTTGGGTTCCGGGCGCCCGGCGCCGCGAACGCGATCCAACTCCTGTTCGCGCCGCGACATCATCGCGACATCTTCGTCATAGAGCCGCGCGTACAATCGCTTGTAGTAGTCTCCGAGCCTCGCGCCCGCGGCGTCATCCACGTCCGGCACGAAGAAATCGACGACCACCAGCGTCTTTCTCTCTGCCAGCGAGAACGCGTGCGTCCAGATTTCTGTGCCGGTTCCCGTGCCTTCCAACGTGCTGGTGATCCATCGGCGGCACTCGCGATCCAGCCTAAGCTCGATCACGAACGCACGCTGCTCTTGAAATGGATGCGTCCAGACGCGCGCACGAAATCCCCAGTCGCCCGATTCGATCCGCTCGATTTGCGCGAAGGTCGTGCGATGCAGCCAGGGCAGGTGCTCCCAGTCGATCGCGTTCTCGTAGAGGCGTTCGAGGCTGACCGGCAGCTCCCGGCGATAAGTCCCGACGTGCGGAACCCGGCTATTCATCGTCCCTAAAGTTCTTCTACGAACATGCCGCGAACCGCTTCCTCGAGCTTTCGGGTGAGCTCGCCGCGGTCGCGGCTCTTGAGGTTCGCGGTCGGGATCGGCGTGCCGATCGTCATCCGCATCTTGCCGCCCGGCACCACGATTTTCGCCTGCCGGGGAAAGATTCCTCCCGATCCGCTTATCGCCATCGGCACCGCCGGCAACTTCGTCAGCGCGGCCAGCCACGCCGCGCCGTCTTCAAACGGATGTACCCGGTTGTCGCTGAAACGATGCCCTTCGGCGAAGATGCAGAGGCTGAAGCCTTTGTGCGCAACCTCCAGCGCTTTGCGTATCTCTTTGCCGCCCGCCTGCCGATCGATGATTATGTGGCCGCCGTGCTTCATCGAGTAGCCCACCAGCGGAATCTTCATCAGCTCTTTCTTGGCGACGAATCGTAGCGGGCCGGGCATGTATGCGGCGACCGCGAAGATGTCGAAGAAGCTCTGATGGTTGCAGACCAGTACGTACTGCCTGATTCCCCGCAGATTTTCTAACCCGGCAATCTCCAGTCGCACACCGCAGAAGAAGATCAGCAGGCGCGCCCACACCGTGGACATGAACGTCACGGGTTTCAGGTATCCGAGCCGTGCCAGGACCGCCGTGGGAAGGCCGGCGATCGCCGTTACCAGGACGCACAGCAGGGTAGCAATCGCGCCCCACACGGCCTTGAACAGCCGCACCGGCGACGCCGCTCCTAGAGTTGCCGTTTCTGCTCCGTTCGCCATCAAAGCCGCATTATACTCAGCCGGTCATCACCTGACAGCAATGGCTATGGAGCAGGGGCCGCTGTGGAAGCCTTCACGTTGACTTCGCCTAATGCTGCTGATACTTCAAAATTAGAAGCCGATAAGTCTTCGCCGGCTGGTGCGAGTGCGTGTTGCGAGGAGGTTCGGCGGTTTTCTGGGAAGGGACGCGATGGAAGGACACATTTCCGGCCTTCAGCAGTTTCTCGAAATCCTGGTACAGCCCGACAACATCCCCATCATGGGGATGATGTTCCTGGTGCTGTTTTTCACCTACGTCGGCCTCAAGCAGGCCCGCCGTAACGATCAGCTGATCGAGCACGGCCAGCGCGATAAGATTATCGAAGAGATGCGCAAGTAGCCTCAAGCTCTGCGGGCGGCCGCGCCCGCGATGTTCGAAAGGTATCCGTAATGCCCTACGAAATAATCGCCGAAAATTGCACCGGATGCAGCGCATGTGAAAAGCGCTGCCCGACCGGCGCGATTTCCGGAATCTCCAAGAAGGTCTACTTCATCGAGGCCGCCTCCTGTATCGATTGCGGAGCGTGCGGCGTGATTTGCCCCGACGACGCGATTCTCAACAACAAGGGCGTCCTGACCCACGTCCTGAAGCGCGCCGAGCGCCCGGTCGCGGTAGTTCATCCAGACAACTGCAACGGATGCGGCGTCTGCGTCGACGTTTGCCCGTTCGAATGTATCTCTCCGTCGCCCGAGAACAGCGCCGTCTACCTCGGGCGCGTGCAAGTCAATGAGAAGACCTGTGTGGGTTGCCTGCTGTGTGAAGAGGTTTGTGGATGGGACGGAATCTACATCATGCCGTCCGGCGAGAAGGAAGAGTTTCTCAACTCTCTTGGCTATTCCGCTTCGGCCGAAGATGCCGCCTAGCCGCGGCCGCGCTCCCTGCTAGATCTGACCGTTCGGAGCCGGCTCGCGGGCCGGCTCTTTCGTTCAAGCCCTCGATCTTGATCGCTGTCGCCGCGCTGTCGTTTACAGCCGCTGCGTTCGCGGGCGATATTCCCCAACCGCCAACCTCTGCCGATGAGACCGCCGAGGAGGGATGTGCGTCGATTCGCCACGCCTTGAGTCGGCTGGCTGACGCTGAGCGGTCGCAGGCATTCGCGCTCAACCTCGCATCGGCGCCCGGCAGCTCAACCGCCCCGGTGGAAGCGCGCCTCGCCACGCTGCTCGACCGAACCAGGACGCTTCGCGAGACCCTGAACCGGGTGCGTAAAAACGCGCCCGCGCACGATACGCGCATCGAGCAATGCTCAAACATGGGATCGCGCGCGCTCGACGAAGCGGAAAAGTTAACAAGCACTGTCGAGGAACTGTTGCGAAGTCGCGAGGCTGCGGACAACTCGGGCGCAGGGCCGGTCAGGTCAGGCGCGGCTCCTGCCGGGTCTGCTGCGCCACCTTGATGCGGCGCGTTGCCGCGCGCGGCGCTATCAGCGCGCCAATCGCCAGCAATATCAGCACGAGCTGCGCGCCAATCGATTCAAACGTCGGGAACAGTCCGATCGCAGGAATCTGCGGTACATGATCGATAAAGGTCGCGGGCAGCACGCTGGCTTCCTGCCAGCTTCCGACCCCTTGACCCACGAACACTACCGCCAGCGCATAGAGCAGAATCGAGGTCACCGAGAATAGCGTCGCAAGCGGAATTCGATATGCCGCGCGGGTGAGAATCCAGAAGATTCCACCAAGCGCTATCGAGGCCGCGACGATCCCGGCGAATACCGCATGTCGCTCAGCCAACTCCGTAGCTCCGGCGGTCAGCCCCTGGAAGAAGACGATCGTTTCACCGCCCTCGCGAATCACCGCCAGGAATGCGGTAGCGCCCAACGCCACGGCCGGCACCGCGCTTCGTTCCGCGCTGCGGACCTTGTCCGAAATAAACTTGCTCCACCGATCGTGCTGGTTCTTCGAGGTTATCCACGAGCTGACGTAGAAGAGGGTGGCGGCTGCCAGAAACTGGAAAACGCCTTCCAGTGTGTCGCTCGCATCGTCCCCGATGAGATCGTTCACCACCCAGGCAAGAATCGCACTGGCAACGAGGGCGAGGAAAGCACCGGCGTACACATCGCGCGATCGATCGCGGCCGCCCGCACTTCGCGCGCCCGCCGCGAGCGCGACTATCACCAGCAGCGCTTCCAAACCTTCGCGCAGCAGGATGCCGAAGGAGTAAAAGAAATATGGAAGGGCGGCATGGTCCATAATTTTGAGAATGATTCTCAATTACGAATCTAGTGGGCGAGTAGTCCCAAGTCAATCGCAGGTTACGGGCAGAGTCTCCGGCGATGTCGTGACACCCGCCTTGCGGCCTTTCGCAGCCAAGTGTAATTTCAGCCCTGAAGCGAGGCCGCCGCGAGCGAGCGCTCGCTTCATTGGTTTTTTTAGGCCTGCGAATCGACGCTGATAGGTCGAAAATCGCGATGCGCTGCGTCTATTGCCGAAAACGTGCGGGTTTTGTGCGCAAGGTCTGCGACTCCTGCGGGCGCGTCATCGGCGTTGTCGATCGCGCCGGCGGCGATGTCGGTCTCGCGGGACTGGTTGACCTCTTCGTCGCGGAAGGCCTCACCCGGGAACAGGTCGATGTGGTCCTCGATGCCCCGGTCGCCGGCCAACCCACGCTTCGCGACCGGCTCACCGCGAACTTGGCCAATGCCCTCATGCGCGGACTCGGGATGCCGGGTCGGCAGTCGCCCGAAGACGTGAAGCGCGTGCGCGAAGGAATGAAGAACGGCGGGGCTGGCACCTGGGTCAAGGGCGAGACTCCGACCGAGTGGCACTGAGATGGAGAAGGATCGCAGCGACTTCGCCGTGATGAATCGTATGATCGATCACATCCGTCTTCTCATTGCCGTCGACGACGAAGCGATCCCGGTCAAGAAAAAGCTCGAGACCCAGGCGATCCTCAAGGATTTCCAGGTGTTGCTGGCCGAACCCCTCGAAAACCAGGAGCGCTCGCGTATCAAGGGCTACTACGAAATCCTGTGCCGCGAGCTCGCCGATGAGGCCGATGTCGCGGCGTTGTTGAGCTCTCTGAAGAACTACATTCCCTACATCTAGCGGCGAATTGGAGATGGTCGAATGGCGATAAGCACGGTTGGAGTTGTCGGCGCGGGACAGATGGGGTCTGGCATCGCGCAGGTCACTGCGCAAGCCGGCGTGCGCGTAATCATGAACGATATCTCGGAAGAGATGTGCAAGCACGGGCTCGACGGGATCGGGCGCAACCTCGATCGCATGGTGCAGCGCGGCCGCTTCAAACCCGAGGAGCGCGACCGCGTCGTCCGCAACATCGAGACCACCACTAACCTCGAAGATCTCGCCCGCGCCGATTTCGTGATCGAGGCGGTGGTCGAAAACGAAGACGCGAAGATCGCGCTATTCCAGAAACTCGACCAGATCTGCCCGCCCGAAACGATCTTCGCATCCAACACCTCGTCGATTTCGATCACCCGGATGGGCGCGCGTACCAAGCGTGCCGACCGCGTGATCGGCATGCATTTCATGAACCCGGTCCCCGCGATGCGCCTGGTCGAGATCATTCGCGGCCTCGCAACTTCCGAGGACACCTACCAGGCCACGCGCGTGCTGGCGGAGCGGGTCGGCAAAACCACCATGACGGCGCAGGACTTCCCGGGATTTATCGTCAATCGCGTCCTGCTTCCGATGATCAACGAAGCGATCTACACCATGTACGAAGGCGTCGGCGGCGTGACCGATATCGATACCGCGATGAAGCTTGGGACCAATCAGCCGATGGGACCGCTCGAACTCGCGGATCTTATCGGTCTCGATACCTGCCTGGCCATTATGGAAGTGATGCAGCGCGTGCTCGGCGACGACAAGTACCGACCGTGCCCGCTGCTCAAGAAATACGTCGATGCGGGATATCTCGGCCGCAAGGTCGGCCGCGGATTTTATCAGTATGACGCGCAGGGTAACCCTATCGCGCCGCAGGGCTAGCGCCCGGTGGCGGGGCGCTACGCGCTCCGGGAGGTTATGCATATGGCGGTCAAGGCTTTTATTCTCATCGACACGTCCCCCGGCAAGGCCCGCGAGGTGGCGGGACGAATTCGCCAGGTGCACGGCGTCTCGGTGGCGCACGCCGTCACCGGCCCCCACGACATCATCGCGATCGCGGAAGCGCCCGACGTTACTGCGCTGGGAGAGCTCGTGGTGCAGAAAATACAGAGCGTGTCCGGCGTCAATCGCAGTTTGACGTCGATTGTCGCGGACTAGCGCAACGGAGCAAGACCTTTTTCAGGAAGTTGTTGTCGCATGGCTGAACTACCGGTAATCAAGCGCCTCAAGAAAGAACTCGATACCCTCAAGCACGAGCTCACTGTCGAGCTTCCCAGGGAACTCGAACGAGCACGCGCCCACGGCGACCTGTCAGAGAACGCGGAATGGGCGATGGCCAAGCAGCGCCAGGAATTTCTGCGCGCCCGCGTGAACAATATGGAGGCTCGCATCGCGGAGTTGATGACTATCGACCTCGAATCGATTCCCCGCGACACCGTGGGCCTGGGTAGCAGGGTCAAGCTCGAAGACCTCGATGAAGGCATCGTCGTGGAGTACGAAATCGTCGTTCCTGAAGAAGTCGACGGAGCACAGTTTCGTATCTCGTTGTCGTCGCCGCTCGGCAAGTCTCTGATCGGCAAGACCGAAGACGACGACATCGAGGTCATCACGCCCAAGGGCAAGCGCGCGTACCTGGTAAAGAAGCTGACGACGATCCACGTTCTGCTCGCACTGGAAAACGGCTCCGACCGCTCCTGATCCTCTCTCCTCGCCCGTCCTTCCCTTTCCTTTCCAGGGAGAGGGTAAGGGAGCGGTGCAACGTATCGGTTACAGCTGCTATTTCTGTTGTTGACCGGAGGATCGCGATGCCCTGAACCTGGACGCAGGCGAAAGCCTGCGCCACTACTTCTCCGGCGCGGTGATATCCACCGTGCTGGTCTGGCCGCCTTTCACCTCGACGTATTCGGCACGTTCTCCGCCCCATACCGAGTACTTTCCCGGCGCCACGGAAAAGGTGAACTTCCCGTATGCGTCCGTCTGGGTCCGCGCAGCGATATTTCCGGTGTCGGAATCGATAAGACTGATCTCTCGTCCCTCGAGCGGCGGACCCAGCTTGGTCGAGTCGTAGTGCTTCACGCCGTGCACGACTCCAGTGACGGTCCCGTTCTGCGGCTGCATCGCACCGCATCCAATCGCGATCGCTGCGATCGCTGTCCAGGCCAGCCGCGCTTCCCTCATCGCCACCCTCCGCGCTATCGGTACATCGCTTCGATCACGTCGCGATAGTGTTCCTGCACCACCTTGCGCCGCAACTTGAGCGTGGGCGTCAATTCGCCGTTCTCCTGAGAAAAGGGATTGGCGATCAGCGTGAATGCGCTGATCGCTTCAACGTCGGACAATGGTTTGTTGAACTCCCGGAGCTTCGACTGAAACAGCTGCCGAATTTTGGGTGAAGCTGCGATTTCATCCGCCGATTTTCCCTTGAGCCCGTTCTGCGCAAGATAGTCAGCCAGGTTCTCGAGATTCGGTACCAGCAGCGCCGCCAGATGCTTGCGGCGGTCACCGATCACGCACGCTTGCGCGATATGCGGATCCGCCGCCAGCTTCATCTCCAGGTTCGCCGGCGAGATGTTCTTGCCGCCCGACAGCACGATGATTTCTTTCTTGCGGTCGGTGATCGCGATGTAGCCTTCGGAATCGATCGATGCGACGTCGCCCGTATGCAGCCAGCCCTCCGCGTCGATCGCTTCGCGCGTTTCCTGGTCGCGATTGAAGTATCCCTTCATGATGTTCGGCCCGCGCAGCAGTAGCTCGCCGTCCGGTGCGGTCCTTGCCTCGACGTGTTCGAGCGGCAGTCCGACCGTGCCAATCTTGATGCGGCCATCGACCGGGTTCACCGCCACCACCGGCGATGCTTCCGTCAGGCCGTAACCCTCGACGATTGGAACTTCGGCCGCCGCAAGAAAGCGGAAGATGTCTTTCGGCAGCGGTGCTCCGCCTGAAATCAGGCTGCGCAGGTTCGATCCGAACAGACCGCGAATCTTGTGAAACACCAGCGGCCGGAAGATCGCCATCGCGATCGCGAGATGCGGCGGCAGCGCCTGCCGTCGATGCCGGTACTCAGTCGCGCGCGCTCCCGTCGCCATCGCGGCGCGGAACAACCTCCGGCGCAGGGGCGGTCCCGATTCGACCGTCTTCATCACGCGGCTGTAAATAACCTCGAGCAACCGCGGCACGGTCAGGACGATCGTCGGTTGAATTTCGAGCAGGTTCGACGCGATCGATGCGAGCCCCTCCGCGTATGCAATCCTGCCGCCCGCTATCATTACGGTGTAGTAACCCGCGGTGCGCTCGAACGAATGCGCCACCGGCAGGAACGACAGGGTCATGTCGGATTCGTTGAGTGTGAGCGCCTTCTTCGAGTCCGCGCAGTTCGAGAGCAGGTTGCCATGCGTAAGCATCACGCCCTTCGATGCGCCCGTGGTGCCCGAGGTGTAGATGAAGGTCGCGACGTCGTCGCGAGATCCCTCGATGATCCCCGCGGGCGTCGAGTCGCTTGCGGATTCCATCGTGATCACCGCCGGGCCGCCGTTCTGGGCTGGTTGCGGCGTCGCACCGCGATGCATCGCGATTATCGTCTTCATCTCCGGCAGAGAGGATGCGAGCGTGCGGAGTTTCGCGACGTGGTCGGCGCCATTGGCGGCCACGATCTTTGCGCCGGAATCCGAGATGACGTGGCGTGTCTCGTCCACGCCGCTAGTGGTGTAAAGCGGCACCACCACCGCGCCAAGTCCGAGCACAGCCTGGTCAACGACCACCCATTGCGGGCAGTTATCGGACAGTATCGCGACGCGGTCGCCCGGTTTGACCCCGAGCTTGATCAGCCCGGCGCGGAGCCGCGCGGCAGAATCGGCGATTTCGTTCCACGAATGGTCGTGCCAGACCTTGTCGTATTTATCCTTGAGAAAGGTGCGCGTGCCGTACTTCTGCGCCAAGGTCTCAAAGGCTTGTGCGATCGTCGAGTAATTCTCAGCCATATGGTGCCCAACCCCCGGCGAACGAAACTTTTAACCGAATCGCCTTCGGTTAGCCAATTGCGGTTTAAGTCCTTCTCCCGAAGGGAGAAGGCGGCGCGCCGCGCGCCGGATGAGGGCCCGTTCGCTGGCGGCCGTGCTCTAAAGCTCCCCGCCCATAGGGCAAATGCCCCCTGTTACCACAAGTGCCCGTAAACGCTGGAAAACCCGCGAGGCCGTTGCTATCTTGCTTTAGTTTTGGATGAATTACGTACGGAAGGTTTTTCATTTCACTAATCATCCGCCTGATGCACATAATCGGCTGGATTCATGCGTCGTGAACCGCAGGTACGTACTCGCCGTAACCGGAGCGGTTTCGGGGCAGGGTAGAGCGCGCAGCTGGCGCGCAGGGGGTTAGGGTCTCAGATGCTCGAACACTTGTGGTTCCCGCACGATATTTCCACATTTGGACCGCAAATCGACTGGCTCTTCGAACTCATCTTCTGGATCGTCATCTTCACGTGGGTGGCAGTCACTGTCGCGATGGTGGTCTTCCTCTTCAAGTATCGCCATCGAGAGGGTCGCAAGGCGGAGTATATCGAAGGTAATTCCCGCCTCGAGGTAACCTGGACGGTTGCGACCACGGTTATCCTGATCGGTCTCGCGTTGCTGAGTAAGTCGACGTGGGCCTACGTGAAGGAAAACGGTCCTCCGGGCCAGGTCTTCTACAAGGTGACCGCGAAGCAATTCAACTGGGAAATCACTTATCCCGGCCCTGATGGTAATTTCGGCGCCAAGGAGATGACCGTCGAGAACGAAATGCACGTGCCAGTTAACAAGGTCGTGCGGTTCGATCTGACCTCCAAGGACGTCATCCACAGCTTCTTCGTGCCGAACATGCGTCTTAAACAGGATGCAGTTCCCGGCCGCACCATTCATGTCTGGTTCCAGGCGACCGAACCCGGCACTTATCCGATCCCGTGCGCCGAGCTGTGCGGCTTCGGCCATTCGGGAATGCAGGGCACCCTTACTGTCGAGTCCGAAGAGGACTTCCAGAAGTGGCTCAAGGACCAGTACGCCAACAACCAACAATGAGGATGACGCCGGACTTTTCGGCGCGGGGAGATAGTCTCAGATGAGCAGCACGGCAGCGGTTGCGGTTCACGGCGCACACGAACACCATCGGCCCGGGTTCTGGCGCTATTACTTCTTTTCCGAAGACCACAAGATGATCGGGCGCCAGTTCCTGTTCGTGGCGCTGTTCATGATGTCGATCGGCGGCCTGATGGCGATGCTGGTGCGGCTCGACCTGGCGTGGCCGGATACGCAGTGGGCATTTCTGAAAATTTTCCCGCAGTCACTCCAGCAAGACAGCGCCATTACCGCCAACACCTATAACGCCGAACTGACGATGCACGCGACGATCATGATCTTCTTCGTCGTGATGCCGATCCTGGTCGGATGCTTCGGCAACTTCCTGATCCCGCTGATGATCGGGGCGCGCGATATGGCGTTCCCGAAGCTCAACATGCTGTCCTTTTGGGTCAGCGCGGCGGCCGGCGTGATCATGATGGCGGCTTTTTGGGTGCCTGGCGGTCCCGCCGCGGCCGGATGGACGTCCTACGCTCCGCTCAGCGCCGTGCCCATCTACACCGGCGTCGATTGGGGCCAGAACCTGTGGTGTATCAGCCTCATCGTGCTGGGCGTCGGCTCGCTGATGGGATCGATCAACTACATCACCACCATCATCAATATGCGCACCAAGGGCATGTACTTCTTCCGCATGCCGCTGGTCATCTGGTCTCTCTTCATCACCGCGATCCTGCTGCTGTTGGCGCTGCCGGTGCTCACCACCGCGCTCGCGCTGCTGCTATTCGATCGAATGGGCGGCACGCATTTCTTCCTGCCCGCGGGCGGCGGCGAGCCGCTGCTCTGGCAGCACCTGTTCTGGTTTTTCGGGCATCCCGAAGTTTACATCATGATTCTCCCCGGCATGGGCATCGCCTCCGAGCTCATCGCGACCTTCTCGCGCAAACCGATCTTCGGCTACCGCGCGATGGCCTATGCGATGGCGGCGATTGCGTTCCTGTCCTGGATCGTCTGGGGCCATCACATGTTTCAGTCGGGCATGGACCCCGCGCTCGGCACCGGCTTTATGATGACCACGATGATCATCGGCGTGCCGTCGGCGATTAAGACCTTCAACTGGCTCGGCACTCTCTACAAGGGCGACATCCACTACACCGCCCCGATGCTGAATGCGTTGTCGTTCGTCGCGATGTTCGTGATTGGCGGCCTGTCGGGCATCTTCATGGCCAACACCCCCGTCGACATGTACATCCACGACACCTACTTCATCGTCGCGCACATCCACTACGTGCTGTTCGGCGGAAGCCTGTTCGCGGTCTTCGGCGGTATCGAATACTGGTTCCCGAAGATGTTCGGCCGCATGATGAGCGAGAAGCTCGGCAAGCTGCATTTCTGGATCACCTTCGTTGCGTTCAACTGCACCTTCTTCCCGATGCACATCCTGGGAATGGGCGGTCACATGCGCCGTATCTACAACCCGACCCAGTACGATTTCCTGAAGCCGCTCGAGCCGATCAACCACTTCATCACGATCAGCGCGTTCGTGCTCGGTGCCGCGCAGTTCATCCTGCTCGCCAATATCATCTGGAGCCTGCGCAAGGGCGAGAGGGCAACCGACAATCCGTGGCACGCCAACACGCTCGAATGGAGCACGCCGACGCCTCCGCCGCACGGCAACTGGCCCGGCGCTGTCCCGGTCGTATATCGCGGCCCCTACGAATACAGCTCACCTGAGTCCGCGGAAGACTATCTCCCGCAGTGGGCGACTCCCGAGCACGCAACCGCCGCCGCTGACTAGGTGCTCTGGACGAAGGAATAGATGGAGGCACGGAGAACCAACACGGGCGACACACGCGCGCTGCATCGCTTTGCGATGCTGGCGGCGGGCGCGACCTTCTGCCTCATCTTCGTGGGCGGCCTCGTCACCTCGACCGGCTCCGCGTTGGCGGTCCCCGATTGGCCGCTCGCGTACGGCAAGCTCATTCCGGCCTGGCAGGGCGGAATACGGTTTGAGTTCGGCCATCGCGTCGTCGCGGGCTTCGTCGTCATCCTCACGCTCATCCTGATGTCATGGGCGCTGATGGTCGAAAAGCGCCGATGGGTCCGCAACACCGCCCTGGCGGCGTTCGGCCTCATCATCGTGCAAGCGATCCTCGGGGGCATCACGGTGTTGTTCGAGTTGCCGCTGGCGATCGCGGTTACGCATGCAGCCACCGCGCAGGCGTTTTTCTGCGTGATGGTCTCGATTGCGATCTTCACCAACCCGCGATGGGAACAGACTGCGCATCGCGAGGAACCTGAGGCTCATCCTGCGCTTCCGGTCCTGGCCGGGATCACCACCGCCGTCATCTACACGCAGATTCTCATCGGTGCGTTGATGCGGCACCTGGGAGCGGGCCTCGCGATTCCGGATTTTCCGCTCGCATTCGGGCAGCTCCTGCCGCCGTACTGGAATGAATACATCGCGGTGAACTTTGCGCATCGCCTGGGCGCGATTGCCGTTTCCGCGATGATTATATGGACGTTCCTGCGCGTGCTGCGATTCCATCGCGATGAAGCCCAGCTGCGCCGTCCCGCTCTGGGGCTCATCCTGCTGCTGGCTCTTCAGGTGTCCCTGGGAGCGATCACGATATGGAGCGGGCGCTCCGTTCTGCCGACCACGGCTCACGTCGCCGTCGGCGCCGCGGTGCTTGCCACCAGCCTGACCGTGACTATCCGCGCTTATCATCTCTTCGGTCTGCCGCGCCGTAGCGAGCTTTCGAATCCTCGCGTGGTCGCACATCGGGTGTCGGCATGACCGCAAAGGCAGCCACCGTGGATTCGCACCCGGTCGCAGCCGGCGGCCGGCTATCGGCCTATTTCGAATTGACCAAACCTCGCGTGGTCGCGATGGTGCTGGTCACCACGCTGGCAGGTTTCTATCTCGCATCTCCGGGCGGCCTCGACCTCCTGGTCGCGATCAACTTGCTGGTCGGCACGGCGCTCGCCGCCGCGGGCACTCTCGCGCTGAACCAGTACATGGAGCGCGACACCGATGCGATGATGCTGCGCACGCAGCATCGCCCCTTGCCTGACCATCGCCTGCGTCCGGTCGAAGCGCTGGCTTTCGGCGCTATCGCGACCGCCGCCGGCCTGGCCTGGCTGGCGCTCGCGACCAACCGGGTTTGCACGGGAGTTACCGCCGCAATCACCGTCATCTACTTGCTCGCATACACGCCTCTGAAGCGTGTGACCTGGGCGTGCGATATCGTTGGCGCAATTCCGGGTGCTCTCCCTCCGGTCGCTGGATGGGCCGCGGTGCGCGGAACTATCGCCGCGCAGCCGCTCGTGATGTTCGCGATCATGTTCCTGTGGCAGCTCCCGCATACGTTCGCGGTTGCGCGCCTGTATCGCGACGACTACCGGCGCGCCGGTATCAAGCTGCTGCCCGAAGACACGCGCTGGGGCAATCCGTCCGATATCGTCGTCATCGTCGCCAGTATCGCGCTGATAGCCGTCGGGGTCGCGCCGACCCTGATGGGCGTTGCCGGAGTGCCGTACATGGCCGTCGCGGCTGCATTGGGTCTCGGGATGCTCGCGTATGGCATCGCGATGGTGCGAGCGCCTGAACAGCCGAAGCCCGCGCGCCGCCTGCTGTTCGCTTCGCTGGTCTATTTGCCTATCGTCCTGCTGATGATGGTGGTTGATAAGGTTTGAGCATGCCGATGGATTTGGTCAGCCGTCACGAAGTTCGCGATGAGAACCGCAGGACTCTCAAGGTCATCGTCGGTATCATCGCGTTCCTGGTGGTCGGTTCGGTCCTGACCATCATGGCCAGGCACGGAGGAATCCATCTGCCGTGAGCGCCACCACCGCAAAAGTTCGGCCGCTCATTCCTCCGCGCAAGCCCGCGTGGCGCGATTCCGGCGGCGGCGACCAGCGCGAGCGCGCGTTCATCCCGAGCGGGATGCTCGCGGTGCTGATGCTGATCGCGACCGAGATGATGCTGTTCAGCGGGCTCATCGGCTCGTTCCTGATTTTCCGGCTGTCGGCTCCGTTCTGGCCGCCACCCGCGCTGCCGCGCTTGCCGCTCACCGTGACCTGGATCAACACGTTCGTACTGATGTCGAGTTCGGTCACGATGTACCTGGCGGTGCGCGCGGTGCATCAGAACCGCCAGCGCCTTACTCGCCGATGGCTGGTTGTCACTGCTGTCCTCGGATCGACCTTCCTGGCGGTGCAGGGCTCGGAATGGGTGCACCTGGTTGCGCATGGGTTGACACTGAAGAGCGGCAGCTATGGCAGCACGTTCTATTTGCTGATCGGATGCCACGGGCTGCACGTGACTGCCGCGGTTATTTGGCTGGTTGCGGTCACGATGGTCGCGATGCGCGGACGCTACAATGCTAACAACGCCGGCGGCGTGGAGCGCATCGCGGCTTTCTGGTATTTCGTGTGCGCGATCTGGCCGTTGCTATTCGTGCTGGTCTACTTGATGTGAGGACTGGCGGAGGAGTTGATGCGATGAAACGAATTGGTTCAATTGTCACCGGCATAGCGGCGGCGATCGCCGCTGCACCGCAATTCGCAAACGCCTGTGCGATGTGCGGTTTGTCGCCGGGCGATAGCGCCGGGCATGCGTACAACACCAGCGTGCTGTTCATGCTCGCCGGCCCCTACCTGACGGTGCTCGCAATCGGGGGAATCCTGTTCGCGATCTGGAAGCGGGCGCAGCGCAAGGAACGAGCTAACGTGGTCGCGGCTGCGACCAGAAGATAAGGGACAATCGACGCCCGGCGTGGAGCCGGGCGTCACTTCGACGGGAGAAGACGATGAGCGAGGCTGCGGCAGGAGAGGTTCACGGACACGGTGCGATAGTAGATCAGACCGAACCCTCATTGACGCCGGGAAACTCCGGCAAGCTGGGGATGTGGATTTTCCTGGCCGGCGACGCGATGACGTTCGGCGCGGGCATCGCCGCCTACGGCGCCCTGCGCTACCAGAACGTCAACTGGCCCGACCCCGCGGATTGGCTCGGCATCTCGCTGACCGCGGTCATGACCTTCATCCTGATTTGCTCCAGCGTGACGATGGTCGAGGCGTTGTCCGGCATCCATCACGGCAACATCCGCAAGATGCAGGGCTTCCTGGCGCTGACCGTGCTGGGAGGTATCGCATTCCTGGGCTGCCAGGCGTTCGAGTGGCATCACCTGATCTGGGGCGAGCATCTTTCGATCAAGACGAGCCTGTTCAGCGCGACCTTCTTCATCCTGACCGGGTTCCACGGGATGCACGTCACCGGCGGTGTGATCTACCTGGGCACGCTGCTGGTCCGCTCATTCCAGCGCCCGTTCGCGGTGGCAGATGCGAGGCTGGTCGAAATCGCCGGCTTGTACTGGCACTTCGTCGACCTCGTCTGGATCCTGATTTTCACTTTCGTGTACCTGATTTGATGGGGTGGGGCGGGAAACCGACTGAGTTCGATAGAAAGCCCGAAAGGGCGCGAGGCGGAGCGCGAGCGGCGTCGAGCGAAAATCCACAGAGAGGCGAACGATACAACGATGGCGACTGAAGCGGCTGCACACCAGGCTCACGAGGTTCACGCTGAGCCCAATTACATAGCGATCTTCATCTATCTGGCGGTTTTGACCGGCGTCGAGTTGCTCGTCTACGCGATGGGTTTTTCGACCGTGATCAAGGTCGGATTGCTGGTTGCGCTCGCGCTCGCGAAAGCGGTCCTGGTCGCGATGTACTTCATGCATCTGTCATTCGAGCGCCGCGGATTGTGGATTATCGCGGGCATCCCGATGGTGCTGGTGTTCTTTTGCTACATGATGCTCAGGCCGGATCTAAGTGCGCGCGCCTGGACCAGGTCGCATCACGCCGAGGAGCAAGTCGGCGTCCACGAAGGCGCGGAAGGTGCCGCTCCCGCGGCGCCGGCCCCGGACGCAGCCCCAGCCCAGCCGCAGTCCTAGAAGCGATCCCGGAATCAAACCACCAGGGCATCGAGTCACCAAGGTACGAAGAAGGAGATCCTGAACTTGGTGTCCTGGTCCCCTGGTGGTTGAGTTTTTCGCGCGATGTCTTACACCTCACTCGCGCCGCTCAACGCGTTCCTGAACGCGACGTCATTCGTCCTGCTGGTAGCGGGCTACATCTTTATCAAACGCAAGCAGGTAGCAGCGCATCGCGCTTGCATGATCTCCGCGCTGATCGTGTCTGCAATTTTTCTGACTTCCTATCTCATCTACCACTACCACGTGGGTGAGGTACGCTTCAGCGGCACCGGCTGGGTGCGTCCGCTGTACTTCCTCATCCTCATTCCGCACGTAACCCTTGCCGGGCTGATCGTTCCGCTCGCGCTGGCGACTGCATACTTCGCCCTCAAGTCCCGCTTCCCGACGCACAAGAAGATCGCCCGCTGGACCTGGCCACTGTGGATTTACGTCTCGGTCACCGGCGTGATCATCTACATCATGCTGTACCAGCTCTACACGCCCATCATGCCATGATCCGGAGGTCTTCTCCCTGATGGAGAGAAGGTGGCGCGCTGCACGCCGGATGGGGGTCGAAATTCTCTATCGATGTGAGCGCAGGCTTCAGTCTGCGCTTTTGTGATTCCGGGTCCTTGAGCCAAAAAAACGGCGGCCACCCGTATGGGCGACCGCCGCCAGGCCTGACGATGGATAGTGGATTTACGCCTTAGCGCTGGGCCGGCTCGATACTTCCGCGTGCCACCGCGCGAGGTTCTTCTGGTTGTCGCCAATCTTGATGCCGGTGGTGCGGCCGAAATCTATTCCGATAAGCGCCGTGATGTCCGCGATCGTGTAGCGATCGCCCGCGATAAATTTGCGGTTCGCGAGCTCGCCATCCAGCCATTCCAGCCGCTTCAGGGCGGCTTCCTTGCAAATCTTGCCGTACTCGGGCACCTGCGGGATGCGGCCCTTGAAGAAGTCGCTGGTGTTGCGGAACGCTCCCGCCGTCATCGACAGGATCTCGAACTCCATCCTGCGGTTCCACATCTCGATGACGGCCTTTTCCTTGGCGTCCCGGCCCATCAGGTTGGGCTCCGGCTTCACGTCTTCGAAGTAGCGGCAGACAGCCACCGACTCGGCGATATAGGTGCCGTCATCGAGTTGCAGCACCGGCACTCCGCCCATCGGGTTGATTTTCAGGAATTCGGGTTTGCGATTGTCCGCCGTGCCGAGGTTCACCTGCTCGAAAGGAACCTGGATTCCCTTCTCCGCAAGGAAGACACGAACGCGACGAGGATTCGGGGCCTGGGTGAATTCGAGTATCTTCATAGTGGTTGCAATTTAAAACTGCGGCCCTCGAAAGGTCAAGGCAACGGGGAATCCGCGGATTGCGCAGATTTCACCGAAAACTGGCTGCACCTGCGCAGTTCTTGTCCGCGCAATCTGCGGATTTCCGTTGTGCGCTTGCGGGTGAAGCTAGAACTTCACGGTTACGCTTCCGAGCGTAGCCGGCAGTCCCGATGCCTCGACCCATCCTCCTTGCCCGTCGCTGATCCTGATAGCGCCCTGCGCGATCGATTGCGTGGAGCTCTGCTTTGAGCCTCCGGAAGTCGAGCTCCCGCTGCTGCCGCCGCAGCTCGTTGCGATTGCCGCGATCAGGATAAGTCCCGCGGCGATCCAGTGCATCCGCCAACGCGGTCTGATCGCGGCCGCGCCCGCCAGCAGGACGATCATCCAGATCCAGAGCGCCCGACCGCCGCTTCCTGCCCGCGGGCCGCGATCGCCGAACCCACCGATCAAACCTGCTGCTGCCGGGGCCTTGCTCGCCGTGATGCCTTGCAGGGCAAACGTGGCGGTGCCACCGGAGGGGATATTTACCGGAGTCGCAAACAGGAACTGTGCACTCGACGACGGTGTAGCGCTGGCGGTTTGCGGAGACCCACCTTCCACCGTCGCGGTCATCGTCAAGGTAGCGAATACCCCCGGCGTGGTGAGGCTCACTGTTATCGAGGTTAACGACAGCGCAGCGCCGGTCGTGTTCGTCAGCGTAAAGCTGCCTGCGTCCGCGTTCGTGCCCGCCTTCACCAGCGTAGAAACGGCGGTCGCGGTGGCGGCTGCGCCCGGAAAGGCCGCCACCAGTTTCGCGATGTCCGGTACGCCCCATCCGGTCGCCTGGTCATATCCCGGCCCGGCGCTGTAGCCGGGAATCGCGGCGTCGCTGTTGTTCCCCTGCGTGACATCGATAAGACCCGAACTCGCGCTTTGCAGGTTGCCCAGTTCGTAGAGCCGCGCATTGATGTTACCCAGCCGGGTCACGCCCTGCGCCTGTGCGATCAGCCGCGAGATCCCGGCCCACATCGGGGTCGCGATACTGGTGCCGCCCGTAAGTGTAAAGCAGGGTTGGTCCTTTGGATTGCAGGTATTGGAAGATGCTCCGGGCTCCTGGAGCGTCCCGACGAAAAAGCCCGGCATCGGTGTCGAGATTGGCGCCCCGACGATTACTCCGTTCGCGCCCATCGATACGTCGGGGATATCTCGCGCTCTGTCGTTTGGCACGCCCACACCGGTCTGCCATGTCGGTTTCGAAAAGACCTGGCTGACTCCTCCCGCGCCCGCGTCCTTGATCGGGCAATTCTCCTGTCTCGGGGCGACCGGCGTGGGGGTTGGATCGCCCGCGTTCCAGGTGTGGTCCAGCCCTTCGCTAACCACGCTCTCGTCATTGTTGGATGAATCATACGCGGGCGTGAACTGCGTGCCGCCGACCGATGTGATGTAGGGACTGGCGGCTTCCTCATTGATGCTCGGTTGGTACGTTTTGTTTTGCGGATCCGTGTACGAGTTATATCCGCAATCTGATTGGTCATATGGTGCCGGAGCCGGGTTCCCACCGCTGGGAGTAGGGGGGGGCGTCAAGATAGTTCCGCAATACCAGTTGTCGCCGTAATCTCCCGCTGCCTTGAAATATGTCTGGCCTTGCGTCGTCGCCTGCAGCTCCGCGTCGCTGATCGCGACGACCGTGGTTAAAGGATCGCATCCTCCCTCGATGCTGCTCGCGATTACGCCGCATCGATTGTCGTTGACCATCGTCTGCACAACGTCCAGGTAGCTGGAGTTGTTGTAGTAGACGACGATCGGAGTGTTCGGCGATACCGCGTGCGCCCATTCGATATCCAGGTAGGGCTCGTTATCCGAGGGCAGTCCCGGGTTGTTCCCCACGGTCGAGACGGATGCGGCAGGCAGCGTCCCTCCCGGCAACGGTAGCCCGGTGAACTCGTTGTCGAACAGCGTGATTGCCGCGGGAACGGTGCCGCCATTTTCAGGGAGCGCGATACAGTCGTTGGCGGTGCTGCTGCCTGCCGCTCCGGTCCCCAGGTTTCCACCCTGCAGCACCGGCGTCTCATCGTAGTAGGTGTACAGATCGCCCGGGCCAAAATGGGGATTGTCATTGCACGGCAACCCATCCGATGTCGTCGTGCATGTCGTCACCAGTGTTTCGCTCGAGTTGAAATGAGTTCCGCCGTGCCTGGTCAGTCCCTCGATCGACACGATCGTCGGCGCCAATTCGGCCGGCACCTGGGGATCGTTGATGCTTGCCCAGCTATCGCCATCGGTCACGATCTTGACCTGCAGCGCCGCCTTTATCGCCGCATAGCTGGCGCTGAAACGCACTGCGCGCATCATTCGGTCTGACGAAGTCACCGTCAGTCCCTGTCCATTGAGCCAGTTCACTACGGCCTGCATTTGCTGGCTCGTGGGCCCGAAGCGATCGGCAAATTGTTGTGGCGTGAGCCACTGCCGGTAGCGCGGCGAATCACGATTCTGCAGATCCGCTTCGAGTTGATTCAAATCGGCGCGATTGTTGAGCGCCATAATCACCGCCGCCTGGATCGTCTGCGTTCCAGCCAGTTCCGCTCCGAGCCCGGCACCGCTCAGATGGTTTCCGGTGATGGCCGCCATTTGCCCCGCGCAGGCCGTCCGATGCGCAACCAGTACGCACATTGTCGCGGTAAGGGTAAGCAGCCCTGCTACCGCAGCCATCTTGCCCCATAGATTCTTCAAACCCATCGGTCGCCTCCTCCGGGATTGGCCGCCGAATCAGCACCGTAACGCGCCAGTGCCATTGTTGGGCAAATGTGAAGCTAAGAAACAGCTCTTCGCCGGTTATGCAATTAAAAAGCTAATAACGGCATATAAGGGCAAACTGTGGCGAAAGTCAACGCGCGCTATAAGAGCCCACCCTTTTGGCGCTGGTTCCGATCTTACAGCGCTCGTCGTCGATCGATCACTCGGCGTGCCTTGAACTCCGTGCGTGGCAGCGTGCCCGGCCGTTCGATTCGAATCCGGGGGCGCAGCTCACATCGGCGGATGACCTCGGCTTCCAGCTGTCTCACGATGTCCGTCAGCCCGTCCTCGTCAATCACAGTGCGCGCTTCCGTCACGATGGTGAACTCGTCCATCACGCCCGCCGTCTCCAGTACGATCTGAAACTCGTCATCCAGGGCTTCAATCTCGCGGACGATTTCCTCGATCGCGCTGGGAAACAGTTTCAGCCCGCGGATGTTCAGCATGTCGTCCGCGCGCCCCTGGAATCCCCCGATCGCGCGCGCGAAGGTCCGCCCGCAGACGCATCGCGAGGTGTCAAAGCTGGTGAAATCGCCCACCAGGAAGCGCATCTGCGGCGAGCCTTCCGAATTCAGATTAGTCACCACCGTCAGGCCGCGCTCACCGGGCCCGACCGGCTCCATCGTCTGCGGATCGATGAGTTCCCAGATTTGCAGGTCCTCTTGCATGTGCGTCGATACCGGATTTGCCGAAAGCCCCTCGTGGCACGTGAATGCCCACCCGGCGGGCACCGCTTCGGTGCATCCGTAGACGTCGTGCATCTCGGCGTCCCATGCCTCTTCGATTCTTTTGCGCGTCGACGGAATTCCCGACGCCGACTCTCCCCCGCAGATGATCATTCGTATCGAGCTGGCGCGCGGATCCTTGCCCGCGTTGCGCATCGCACCCGCCAGGTGCAGCGCGTACGACGGTGTCGCAACCAGCAGGGTGGGGCGGTAAAGGTCGATCATCGCCAGTCGCCGCTCGGTCGGGACGCCGCCCGGAACGATCGCGACTTTCATGAGGTTCAGCGCGTAGTGGAGCGACCAGAAGAACACGTGCGGATTGTAATTGGTGCAGGTAAGCGCCGAATCGCCTGCCCGAATTCCCATCGCGTAGAGCGCCCGCGCGCTGGTGAGTGCCCACAGCCGCGCATCGATCTGCGTGTATCGAAACGATCGCGGCGTCGCGGTGGTTCCCGAGGTCGAGAACACCATCCATCCGCGTTCGCGCCATAGCTTGTCGCTCACGGGCGTGTAAGTTCCCCAGGGGGGATTGGCAGTGACGTCGGCCGCCATCGCATCCTTGGTGACGACCGGGAACTTCGGGAGGTCGGCGAGAGACTTGATATCCGCAGGCTTGAGCCTGGCGGCGCGAAATCGCGCGCGATAGAACGGGCTCTCCTCGTACAGATAGGGGACCATCGCGCGCAGCTTTTCTTCCTGCATGTCGACCATGCGCTGCCGCGATGCCGTCTCGGACGCGGGCGCCCAGATCCTGGCGGTCTGGGGTTCCTCGAGCCCGCGCGAGAACTGCGCCAACACTGCCAGCCATCGCTCGCGCGCCGACAGCAGTCTGACGCGGGGCGCGGCCTTGGCCGCAACTTTAACTTTCCTCGTGACTCGAGCCATCAATCCATCCGCTCCCGCGACTCCGCCGCGCCGCAATTGACCGCTCGGCGCAGCAGGATGTGACGGGGAAATGAGAGGTTTTGCTCAGAATATGCATGGGCGACGACAGGTTTTCGGTAGGGCACCGTGCACCTTCGCGAGGAAATTCCAGCGGTTTTTGGGAGAGACCGTAACATTTAGTAACATTTTTGGAATCGAGCCGAGCCCCATCGAATATAGGCTTTGCTGCCGCGCGCTCCGTACAAGGGTGCGCTTCCGTACGACTTCCCCGGCGCAGCGTGTTTGTCATGGCTTCCGACGCGGTCACGGGCGCGATGATCCGCCAAAGTGATTTTGTTGGCAAATCGGGATCGAGAAAAAAGGGGCAGTTTTGCACAGCTCTTGAACCGACCGGGCACAGACGAGGCGCGCGGCATATTTGCGAAGAAGTCGCCAAATTGCCTTGGGTCGGCATCGCAGCTAAGTGATTGGCATACGCAATCAATTTCTTTGGAGGGCAAAGCAATGTTGGATCACGTCGGACTGAAAGTTTCCGATTACGCCAAGAGCAAGGCCTTCTTCGAACGCGCGCTGGCGCCCATCGGGTACAAATGCCTGATGGAATTTCCGGGCGCGGCTGGATTCGGCAAGGACCGGCCGGACTTCTGGATCAGCCAAGGACAGAAATCGAATCCGACGCACGTGGCGTTTGCCGCCGACGAGCGATCGATCGTCGACGGTTTCCACAAGGCCGCTACCGGAGCAGGCGGCAAGGACAACGGCAAGCCCGGCATCCGCAAGGAATATCATCCGACTTACTACGGCGCCTTCGTGCTCGACCCCGACGGCAACAACATCGAGGCGGTGTGCCATAAGCCATGAGCGTGACGCTCGTCGCTGCGCTCTACATCCATCCGGGGCGCGAAGCGGAGTTCGAGCAATTCGAGGCGGCCGCGGCGCGCATCATGGCGCGCCACGGCGGCGCGATCGATCGCCGCATCCGCATCGCTCGTGCGGCAGGTGAGAACCTGCCGCACGAGGTGCACATCGTGAGCTTCCCGGATGACGAGTCGTTGCAGCGCTATCGCGCGGATCCCGAGCTGCAAGGTCTCGCGGAATTGCGCGCCCGCGCAATCCGCGAGACCGTATCGTGGATGGGGAGGGAGCTGCCGGGATATGAAACCTGATCCGGCGGGCCATCGTATCAGGATACGTGGCCAAATTTCGCAATGGAGTCGTCGGACTGCCAGGTTCGACGATTCGTGGCTGGTGCACCTCTCGTACTTTTCACGTGTACATCATGGGCAGCGTGGGCGGTGTGCTTTACACGGGTGTCACCAACAACCTTCCGCGGCGCGTGGCTGAGCATAAATCAGGAGAAATTCCTGGCTTCACCGGCCGCTATCGTGTCCATCGGCTGCTCTATTGCGAAGAGTTCGTTAGCATCCGCGATGCGATCGAGCAGGAGAAGCGGATCAAGTCATGGACGCGCGCCAAGCGGTTGGCGCTCATCAGAACGATGAATCCCAAGTTCAGGGATCTGAGTGAAGAGTCGCGCGACTGACTCTCGCTCGCGTTCGTCACGGATCATCCCGGATCGTCTCGGATCGTCATGCACATCACGCCTCACCACGCCCGTCATCCCGAGCGAAGACGAGGGATCCCATGCCACTAACCTTCGCACCTCTATAGCCGCTTGTCCTCGTCAGCGTGCGGGCGAACTTCAACGGTCTTGTGCGGAGGCCGGTGTTCCACCGGCATCGAGGAGTCATTAAGTCGCGGCTAGTCGACGAAGGCGCTGACGAGGATGGTCCGCTCGAGGCATGCGACGGGCAGTGGCATGAGGTCCCTCGTCTTCGCTCGGGATGACGTTCGCGCGTTGGGCGGGAGTGATTGAGGACGGCGGTTGGACGGCAATTTTTCACAAACTCTCGGATGACGGAAAAGGAGGGGGACGGAATAAAGGAGAATGACAAAAAGAAACGGGCGAGGGTCGATGCGACCCTCGCCCGCTTCTGTGGGTTTCTACCGGCTAAACCGGTGTCACTTCCTTACTTCAAGAAATCGCGCACCGCCTTCACGAACTCGGCCTGCTGCTCGTACATCACCATGTGGCCGGCATTCTTGATCGTTGCGGTCTTCGCACCCTTGATGCGGTCCGTGAATTCCTTCGCGTAGGCCGGCGGGATCAGCCGGTCCGAATCGCCCCACACGACCAGCGTCGGCGATTGTATCCGATGCGCGCGCTTCTTCAGGCCGCGATCCGGAATCGGCCACAGGAACTTGCCCGCGGTCGCCAGCCGCTTCACGCGCTCGACGTACATCGCTTCCAGCGCCTTGAAGTCCTCCGGGATGGCGGTGAACATCTTGGCCAGCGCGGAGTTCGGGTCGGCGAAGAGCAGGGGAGCGATCTCGGTCAGGTCGGCCGCAAAGAAATCCGGGATCGGATTCGATTCGATCCAGAACCCGGCGGGCGCCACCAGCACCAGCTTCTTCACCCGATGGTTACAGAGCGCGGCCATTTCCGCCGCGAGCATCCCGCCCATCGAATGCCCGACCACGTTCGCCGACGGGATTCCCAGCTCGTCCATCAGCTGATGGTAGAACAGGGCCGCATCGATGACGTCATCGATATGCTCGTTGCCGGTCGATTCGCCGTAACCGGGGAAGTGTGGAGCATAGACCTTGAAGTCCTTGCTCAGGTCTTCCAGGAACGGGTCGACACCAGTGAGTCCGCCCGCGCCATGGAGGAACAGCAGGGGCTCGCCGCTCGAGCCGAACTGATGCAGCTCGACCGAGAATTTTCCATTCAGGAGTTTCTGCGTGGTAATCATTTCGCGGTGCGAACCTCCGCCTGGGATGCTGGACGGGCCGCTCCATTCGCGCCGCGCTTCTCGAAGTGAACCGGCGCGGGCGCCTGGATCTCGGGCATGCGCTTGGGCGACCACTTGTCCTCGTAGTCGCTCCACAGGTCGCGCATGTAAGGCATGACCTCTTTGGCGAACAGCTCCGTGCTCGACTTGACCAGGTCAGGCGGCATCGAGCCGATCTGCATCAGCATCATCAGATGCCCGCAGTTGAGCGTCTTCATCGCCTCGCGCAGCCGCTCGCGCACGGTCTTGGGCGAGCCCGCGATGATAAAGCCCTGTTCGACGAAGTCCTTCCAGGTAAGGCCGTCGCGGCGCAGGTCCGCCTGTTTGCCGACCTGACCGAGCATGCCGGCCTTGATCGTCTTGACGGTCCGGTATCCCGGCGCATCGGCGAAGCCGTTGTACACATGCAGGCAGCGGTTGAAGAAGTAATCGACGTGCGGGCCGTACAGGCGCTCGGCTTCTTCGTCGCTGTTGGCGACGATCACGACCTGCGCAAAGCCCATCGAGTACGGGTTCAGCTCCTTGCCCTTCTTGTTCATCACTTCCCAGTAGCCGTCGGCGACTTTCTTGCCGGCGATGTAGCCGAAGTAGCTCAGGAAGCTGTACTGGTAGTCGTGATTCGCGCAGAAGTCGTAGGTCTCGACCGAGCCGCCGCCCGGAATCCAGATGGGCGGATGGGGCTGCTGCACCGGGCGCGGCCACAGGTTCACGTAGCGGAGCTGCGTGTACTTGCCGTTGAAGGAGAAGATATCCATCTCCTTCCACGCCTTCACGATCAGGTCGTGCGCTTCGTAATACTTCTCGCGCAACGTGGCCGGCACGGCGCCATAGCAGAAGTTGTCATCCATCGAGGTGCCGACCGGGAAGCCCGCGATGAGCCGTCCGCCCGACATGACATCGAGCATCGCGAATTCCTCGGCGACGCGGACGGGCGGGTTGTACAACGCGATCGAATTGCCCAGCACCACGATGTTGGCGTTGCGGGTGCGGCGCGTGAGCGCGGCCGCCATCAGGTTGGGCGAGGGCATCATGCCGTAGCCGTTCTGATGATGCTCGTTGACGCCCAGGCCGTCGAAGCCCATCGCGTCCGCAAATTCGAGCTGGTCGAGATAGTCGTTATACAGCCGATGCCCGACCTTGGGATCGTAGAGGCTGCGCGGGATATCGACCCACACGCTGCGATACTTTTCCTTGAAGTCTTCCGGCAGGAACCGGTACGGCATCAAGTGGAACCAGGTAAATTTCATACGCTCATCTCCTTTGCGCCCGCGCCGCGCCGGTCAGGCCGATGCCCGCGCAGCGACCGCTTGCGATTCTCCATTTTCGATTTTTTCGGCATGCCCATTGCGGGCCTCGCCGTTTGTCCCTGTGGTTTTTCCGAGCGAGTAATCCTTCACCAGGTGCGACTCCAGCGCTTCGTGGATGAAATGCTCGGGATCGAGCCCGGTGATATCGCGGAAGAAGTTGTCATCGCCGAGCAGCATGAACGCGCCGTTGATACTGGCCCACATCACTGCGGCGGTCTTTGCGGGTCCCATTGAATTAGCAATCAGGCCCGCATCGATAACGCGCGCGATCGTGCGTTCCCAAAGTCCGAACACTTCGTGGCTAAGCTCGATAACGCGCTTGTAGTTGCGGATTTCCGACGCGCGCTTGATGCGCCGGCTGAGCTTGCCCCATCCAGCGGACTGCTGGCTCAGGAACATCTCCCGCGACTCACGAATGTGATCGAGATAAGCCCCCGCAACATCGCGCAGCTCATCGAGGGGAGCGTGCTTTGCGGCGTGGATTTCCAGATATCGTTCGCGAAGCTGCTCGACCCGGGCCACCAGTAGATTGAGGAACAAGTCGTCGCGAGAAGAGAAGTAGAGATAGATAGTGCCGACGGCGACTTCAGCCTCGCGCGCGATCATTTCGATGGTGGAATGCTCGAGGCCATGCTCCCCGAACACGCGCAGTGCGGCCGCCAGGATCGCATCGCTACGCGCCTGCCGCTCGCGTTTATGCCGTTCGCGCACGCTCATCCGCTATGGCTGAATCCTCATTCATTTTCTGAATTGAGACTCATAGCGCCGGAGCCTGCGATTGTCAAATCGCGCATCCCGGCCCAGTTAGGCTGATTGCAAGGGATAGAATCAAAGGGGGGGCCGCGAAGGGCCTTTATCAGCAAGGCTCCCACGCGTAGAAATCTAACTGCGCATTCCGATGGCTCGAACGAGGAACAACGGCAAGTTAAGGGTTGCGGCGTACGGCTTCGACGAAGCTGGGTTTCGTTCCCCCAGCGGCCAATCGGAGTCCAGCTGGGAAACCGATTCGACCGTGATTACTTGGGTGCCCTATCAGGATCCACAGCGCTTGGACCAATTCGACGCCGTCATCACACCGCAAGGCATCTTTGAAGAGATCTCGTATAGGGACACTTTCACCGGAACACGAGGTGTCGTTAAGTGCGATCGAGACCTGCTGTTGGAACGTGACCGGCAAGTTCGAAACCTCGCAGAAAAAGGTGGATGGATCTGCATTCTGGTTGAGGCAGTCGTGGACGAGGTACCTGATGGTAGCGGTTATGGGCGCGAGACTGTCGACGATTCCGACTTGTGCAAGCTGATCCTTAACGCGCTCAGAGTCAGACGTCAGCCATATACGAAGGGCCTCTCGGGTTGTCGCGCGGTTCGAAACGAGTTCATTGAATATGTGCGAAACCATGGAATTGCGAAGACAATCTTTGAAGCCAGAGACCGCAATTCGACGACATCTCTTATCGAACACGGTTCGGCACAGGTGGGGATTGAAGTCGCTCGGCAGTTCTTTTTCCTTCCATTCGTCGGCTCAAGAAGAGAGTTCGAGCTCGCAAAGGAGGTCATTTCTGTCGCCGTAGACAGTGTCGCTGCGTATCGACTGAAGACGAATGAGGAGGTTCCTCCTTGGACAGACCAGCTGAGATTCGCGAGAGAAACGGAGTTGCTTCAGCGCTCGAAGCAGGTTCAAAAGGAGTTGTCTGAAATACTCGCCGAGTTTGCCAAATGGAGAAGGTACAAGCGCCTCCTGGCCACATCCGGAGACTTGTTGAAGCGAGATGTCGTTGAAGTGCTTAGAGATTTTTTTGGTCTGCGAGTGGATCCAATCGACGAACTCAAAGAAGATTTCAAGATTCTGGGTAAGGACGCCGTCGCGTGCATGGGCGAAGTTAAGGGCACCAATGGGGGGCTAAAGCGTGAACATGTCAATCAAGTCGACAGCCACCGCGAGCGAGCGGGCTTGGACAAGAATATACCAGGACTTTTGATCATAAACAGTCAGATGGAGGTGCTCTCAATCGATGAGCGCCTGAAGGCTCAAGTGGCGAAGGAGCAAATCGCCCACGCATCCGCGATGAACGTCATGGTCATGCGAACAATCGATTTTCTGTATTTCATGGGTCGCCTTGAAGCGAGCGCGGATCGAGGCGAGAAGTTGTTAGCGATTCTTCGCGGGGGCGGTGGATGGCTACGCGCCGATGCGGAGGATTACCGGTTAGTCAAGGATTAGCTCATCGAGACCCCTTGGATAGTCGAGATCCATTCCAAGTCTTCGATTGGTATTGGGCGGACGGCTCTAGCGAGTCCGCTAGAAGTGATGCACTTCGTTCGCAACCGGCCGAGACTGAATGCCTAATGGAAATGATTTCGGCGGATTCGTTGCTTCACTTCGCTCTGTGGGCAGTCCTTGGCGACTCACATCCGGTTGGCGGATTGTGGTCGGAAACGCAGACGGATCTACAAGCCACGATTTACCTAGCGTATGGTGGCTTCTTCCGACAGGCCCTAACGGTCCTCCGCACTTGGTTCGAACTCGTCGTTCACGCCGTCTATTTTTCGGACCACTACGGTCAGCCAACAGGGCGTTACGAGAAGTGGCGTATAGGTGACCGAAATGCACCGGCGAAAATGGAAGCCATCGCGGTTTCCTTAAGCGGTCGACGGGGTAAGCAGCTAAATGTCGACGCTGATGCGATTCTAGGTGAACTCCAGCCGATATACTCGGTTCTGTGCGATCAGGCTCACGGAAGCGGATTGGACAAATACAAGCTGCAGGATGGGCGTGACAACGTCACACGCTACTTGGAGAAAAGTTTCAATCTTTGGTTCGAGTCGTTACTCAAGTGCCTTAATGCGGGTTGTTTTCTGTACCGGGCCTTTTTCCGAGGAGAGCTTGCCGAGTATTTTTCCCGATATAAGAGCGAAGCGGCACGCCTCGGAGCGGTTGCGGATAAGCTGTCGCCGAAGGTTCCTCATCTTGGAAAGTTGGTGGAGGAACTGCTTCAGGAAGCCAGCAAACCGGTCCGTCCCTGAATGGTACCTAAGGTCGACGACCTGGCTGAGCGGTACGGGTGGTGCGCGAACTGGAGCGGCTGGTGGAGGAGCGCTCAATGCCGGACACGGTAGTCAGCGACAATGGAACGGAACTGACCAGTGGCGCGGTGCTGCGTTGGGGAACGCGGAAGGTCGCTTGGCATTACATCGAGCCGGGCAAGCCGGTGCAGAACGCCTTCATCGAATCGTTCAACAGCAAGTTGCGCGACGAGTGCCTCAACGAGTACGTGTTCACCACGCTGGCGGAGGCGCGCGCGATTATCGAGGGATGGCGGCAAGACTACAATCACCTGCGCCCGCACAGCAGCCTCGGCGCCCTAACGCCAGTGGAGTTCGCAACGCTTAACGGACAGAAAAAACAACCGCCACCGGAGGGGGAAATAACCGGCGGACTCTACTTATGACTGAAGGGAAATTGGGGAACAGGCCAGGCAACGCTGCGCTTGTTTGTTTCAACCAGGCTTGCAAAGGGTGAAATGGGGTTCATACGTTCGGCCACATGTCGGAGATCGTCTTGCAGGCTGCTTCAATATCTCTGACTGTCCGAGCATGGTTGCGAGCTAGGCGGTGGACGTTGCCCCTAGGGACATCAAGGACGCTACAATCGCGGGAGGCGACGCCTAGGCCATTTACGGCGGCAGCCTCGAACATCGATTGACAGAGTACTCTCAAGACTCGAGTGTCAGGCGCTGACGAGCCGAATTCAAAGCGCATTAGTCGCTCTCGGTTGCGCTCGCGATAGTGAAGGTCTGGGCGGACCTTAATCCTGACACCAGCAACGGCCCAAGACAGGTTAATGTCCTTAAGAATCTCTGCGTCGTGACCGCCGAAATGTGCTGCGTACTCTCGAATGGCCCGCGCATTTTCTTTCAATCGAGCGGCGATCGCGCTAGGAACCACGGACGCTCTGGTCGTGAGAAGTTGCGCTTGCTCCACTAGCCAGGAGGTCGGTCGGCTCTCTGCTCTGAATTTTCGGATCGCGTTCTTGGCATCACGATAGTAAGAAGTCTGCGCGCGAGGTTCTGGTTGCCTCGGGTATTTGAAATCGTGGACTACGCGACGCTGAGCAGATGGTCCTGCCGCGATGAATTTAGCCAATCCCTTCATAGTTATCGAAATCACCAACCCGCACCTCCGCAACGTGTTGCTGATCCTAACACGCGGTGTGTCGCTGACAAACTGATGATCTGTTCACAACGTTCTGGCTCCTGTGGATAGACTCTCCGGCATTGAGTGCCAGCTTTGCCTAACGCCAACGGCGGCTACGTGCGCAAGAGACGTGCGCCTTCTGCTTGCCGTCCTCTTTCTCTCGTCTTCGCCTTAGGTTGCCTGAATTGCGAACCCTGAACAGAGCGACATTACTCTGTGTCTACCTTCAAACACTTTTGGCACTCCGATTCGCTCATCGACTCTTTGCACACCGCCATGAGTGAGGTTAGGGGCAGGCGCTTCCGATAACGTTGAAGTAGACTACAGGGATCATTGGATCGCGATTTAGGGGAAGTAACACCTCCGCTCGTTCCCATATCGAATCCACAAGACGAGCTAGCCGATTGAACCTTTGAATCGAGATCCGAGAGCTCACTCTGAGCCGCATCGACCGCGTCCTTCCATTCTGATTTCGCATCCTCGTATTCTGACTTCTCTATTTCGCAGTCATAGCTGCAAGACCGCAGGTCGTCGCGCTTCGATTCAAGATCCTCTTGAGCGTCACCGACTCGCCGGGCCGCGTCGGCCGCGTCGTCAGATTGGGTGTGGACGTCATCTAGATCGCTAGCGCACGAGCTCCAGTCGACCGCGTGGGCGCGCTCCGGGACTGAGCACAGTGTGACAACGGCCAAAATTGCCGTTGCGAGAATCTGTCCATTTGAGGTCGCGAGCATGATCCCCCCGTGCGGCGTAAGCTTGCTACCAGCCTTGGAATGCGCAAAATGCTCAGCGGTTTTGCCAGACCCTGGATTCTATAAAAATATGGCGCGTCTTCGCCATAAATGCTGAGCTATATGATGCGGGCCTGATTTGCCGCCACATCTTACCTGATCGGAGCTGGCATCATGCGCAAAATCGCGCCACTTCTGCTTGCCGTCCTGTTTTTCTCCGTGTTCCTTGCTTCCCCTGCGCGGGCGCAATTTTCCACGCCGCCGGCGCCCCTCCCGCGATGGGGCGATTACGATGACGGCCACATGTGGCGCGATGCCTCGTGGTGGTGGGAGAACAAGCCCGAATGGGTGCGAGCGCATCATCCGGATTGGTGGGGCGACTTCGATGACCACCATCATTGGCAGCCCGCATGGTGGTGGTGGAAAGAAAAGAAGGAAGCCTGGTTCCGCGCGCATCATCCCGAATGGTGGGGCGATGTGTACCAGGGCAACTGGTATCCCGCGCAGTGGTGGAATCAGTACTACCCGAGCTGGGTCCGGTTGCATCATCCGGAGTGGTGGGGCGATAGCTACCAGGGCGCATGGTACCCCGCCGTATGGTGGGAGACTCTCCAGGCGCCGTGGGCCCGCGAGCATCATCCGGAATGGTGGGGCGACCCTTACCAGGGCACGTGGTACCCGTCATCGTGGTGGTGCATGTTCCATCCCGAGGTCTGCAGCCAGCATCAGGACTGGTGGGGCGCGCCGTACCAGGGCACGTGGTACCCGGCCGGATGGTGGTGGCAGTTCCATCCCGATGTCTGCCGCGCGGACCATCCGGATTGGTGGGGCGACTACGATGACGACCACTACTGGCGGCCCGCATCTTGGTGGTGGCAGAACAAGCCCGATTGGTGCCGTGAGAATCATCCCAACTGGTGGGGTGACTACGATGACAAACACGTGTGGCACCCAGATAACTGGTGGATGGAACACGATGCGGCCTGGGCGCATCAGCACCATCCGGAATGGATCGGCGATTACGACAACAAGCATCAGTGGCGCGACGTGAACTGGTGGGCGCGCAAGGATCCAAGCTTCATCCAACAGAAGCATCCTGACTGGATTCCCAGGGTGCAGGCTTCGCTCGGTCCGAATCACGAGTACGAGCAGCGCACGCTGTCACGGCAGAACGATCAGGAAGTGCAGGCGCTCGACAGGCAGCGGCTCGAGCAACAGCAGGAAATCGCGCGTCAGCACTCCGAGCAGCTCCAGGCCATGCAGCAGAAGCATAACGCGGAGCTGAATGCACTGGAAAAATCCCACGCGGAGAATCATCAGGAAGAGTATCAGCAGGAAGAGAAACACGCGCAGCAGGTCGCCGCGATGCATCAGAAGCATAACGCCGAGATGCAGAACCTCGAGCAGCAGCGGATGAAACAGGAAGAGGCGAACTCGCGCGCGCACGTGATGCAGCAGCAACAGCTCGCGCAGCGCCACGCCCAGCAGCAACAGGCGCTGGAGCATTTTCATCAGCAGCAGGTGAAGACCTACCATCCGCAGGCGGGCGGCGGTGGCCACGGCGACGGAGGCGAGCACGGTGGCGGTGGAGGCCATCCCGGGCCGCCAGCCGGTGGCGGCGGCGGCAAGCATCACTGAGGCTGAGGAGAGGTCCGCACAACCACGTTGGCTTTCTCGGATTAGGTCGCTGAACGCGAGACAGCGCGGTGGAATCGACGCGCGGGAGACCGCGCGAGATCCTTCGCCGTTGGCTCAGGATGACGTAAAGCGAGTGTTGTGAGAGAAGACGGGGATGAGGTGCGCGATTCCTGTCGTGTCACTAATGAGAACCAGCTGGGCCTTCGCAAAGCCACGGGAACGTCAAGCGGCGGCACCAGAGCCTGGGTCGGCCACTCCGCTAAGTTCTGAGGGCCCGGCCGCTCTGTTTTCATTGGAGGTGCGAAAAGATCGCACGTCTTCCACGGGCAGGGACGCCCGCGCCACGATTTTTCTCCAAACTTTTTTCCGCCTGTACACCTGATTCCTGAGCACCCGTGGTTGCCTCCCCGCGATGCCTCGGACTAAGAGTGTCGCAGGGAGACTCGTCATGCCTTCCGTTGAATTCGATCCCCTTAGTTCCAGCGCGCCGCTTATCGTCTATATCGATTACAAAAGCCCCTATGCGTACCTCGCCGTCGATCCGACCGTTGCGATGGCCGATGAACTCGGCATCGAGGTCGATTGGCGGCCGTTTACGCTCGATATCCCGAGCTACCTGGGCTCCGCTAAGCTCAACAAGGAAGGCAAGGTCGTCGAGGAAAAGCGCACCGCCGGACAGTGGACCCGCGTGAAGTATGCCTACCACGATGTGCGCCGGTACGGCTCCCTGCGCGGCATCATCGTGCGCGGCACCGTCAAGATCTGGGATACATCGCTGGCGGGAATCGGGATGCTGTGGGCGAAGGCGCAGGGCAAGGCGACTCTGCTCTCATACATCCATCGCATCTATGAGCCCTTCTGGAAGCGCGAGCTTGATGTCGAAGACGTCGCCGCAATCGAGCGCATCCTCGATGCGTCCGGTGCGCATACGAAGCGCTTCCGCGAATATGCATCGGGCGAGGGCAGGGCGCTGCACGACACTATCCAGACGCGCGCCTTCGATGCGGGCATCTTCGGCGTGCCGACCTACCTCGTCGATGGCGAACGCTTCTTCGGCCGCGAGCATCTGCCGCGCATCCGATGGATTCTCACCGGGCGCAAAGGCGCGCCGCCCGACACCGCCTACGAGGCTCCCTCGGTAGCGCGGGCGCCTGCCGACGTCATGGCCGGGCGCAAGCTCGCCGTCGCGATCGACTTCAAAAGCCCGTACGCCTGCCTCGCGATTGCCCCGTCGATCGCGATGGCCACCGAACTCGGCATCGCGATCGACTGGCTTCCGATGATCGTTACGCCCTCCGAAGTCGCCGCGCCCGGGACCGATCGCGCATCGCGCCATCGCCGCTATCGCGCTGACTATATCGAGCGCGATTTGCGCCGCTACCTGGCCGATCGCGGCATTCCCGCCACTGCCCTCAATCGCCCGGTTGATTCCACCCTCGCCGCGCTTGGGTTGCTATGGGCGAGACGCCAGGGTCCGTCGCAGGCGCAGGCGTACGTGCAGCGCGTGTTCGATGGCCATTGGCGTGACGCGACCGATCTCGCGGAGGCGCGCTTCATCGAAGCATCTCTGACCGCGACCGGTACTCCCGTCTCTGGCTTCGCGGCGTTCGCCCAGGGCGAAGGGCGCGACGAACTAGAGCGCATCAACTCACAGCTCCGCGAGAGGGGCAGCTTCGAGGTGCCGACCTACGTCTTCGATGACGACATCTATATCGGCCGGCAGCATCTCCCGCTGCTGCGCGCCCGCCTCTGCCAAGCGTAATCCTGATTTGTCATTCCCGCGGGTGATGCGCGCGGAGCGCGCGTCGAGAAACTCCGCGAGGAATCTCGGACCAACGAACGGAGCAATCCCACCACCCAGGCACCCTCCTGCGCCAAGACTTCGGAGGGCAGGCGAAGGCACCGAGAGGAGACGGCCAGAATAGTTCTGCTGCCCCTTCCTGAACTTGGTGCCTTAGGGGTTAATACTCCTGTTCGCTGATCCGGGATTCCTCGCGGATAGATGGACGCGCGCTCCGCGCGCATCACCTTGCTTTCGCTCGGCCCTCCGCTTTGCTCCTGCCCTCCCGAGCGCTTGCGCGCTGCGCGGGAATGACAAATTCCGAAAGACTGAGGACGAGAGCCAGTGGCACAGGCTTCTAGCCTGTGCTCTTTTCGATGTCGTCCGCCACGAGGCCGTCCATGTTCGGCGGGGCTTTCTTCCATCGGTAGCCGCGCTGCGCTTTCGCGTAGGCATGGTCGAACAGCGCATTCATGTAGGCCGGGTCGAACTTCTCGTGCTTGATATTCGGGAAGTCGGTTTCGATGAACGCGAGGTTGTAGTCGAGGCCGTCGCGCTTCGCCATCGCGTAAATCCGCAGCATATCGTTGTACCCGATGTAATGGATCATCGTGGCGATCGCGCGGCCGCTGATCGTCAGAAACCGCCGGTTCACTGATGCCCACTCCGGGTCAAGCCTGCTGTTGCGGACGATGTACACGCGGCGCTCGCGCTTGAGTTCCGGCGACGAAAAGTCCGCGCGCAGGCCGATGTCGGACGGATAGAGAAAGGCCTGCGCCACCACTCCGCCATCGACGTTCATTTCCTGGTAACGGCGCCCGCCCGCCTCGACGTCGATCATCATCGGCGGGAATGCGCCCGGAATGGATGCCGAGGCGAGGATCACCTTGCGAATCAGCTCCAACGCCCCCGGCTTGCCGCTGGCGGCGATCGCGCCGATGTTCCAGATAACGGGCCGCTGCGCGTCGAGGCTGGTCGTACCGATCAGGAACAGCCGACCCTTGTTGTACTCGGCCGCGATATCGGCCATCGACCGTTCGTTGATATGGCGCGTGATCAGGCCGTACAGCGGCGCCGTGTCCGCCAGCGCCTCGCCGAAGATCGCGTTCTGGACTCCGCGCCTTTTCAGCACGTCGCCCGGCACGATCTTCGTGTAAACCGCCCGAAGTCCGTCCATATAGTTGCGGCCCAGGAACGCGAAGGGGGCGATCAAGCCTCCCGTGCTGACGCCGGTCACCAGCTTGAAGGCCGGCATCTTGCCCGCCTCGCACCATCCGCAAATCAGTCCCGCGCCAAATGCCCCATCGTCGCTGCCGCCTGAGACGGCCAGGAATTCCGCCGGCGGGAGTGGTCCGCCACCGGAGACGGCTTTTTCACGTTCCAGGGCGAGTGCCGCTTCCTGTGCGAGCGCGGCGCCCTGCGTGTCCACCCAAAAACGCGCGTTGGGCAGGCCGAGCACGGTAACCTGCTCGGCGAGATCTTCAGGAGCCGGAGCATCTCGATGGTAACCGATAAGCCAGTCCGCAAGCCGCGCCGACCATCCGCTCCCGTTCTCGTCCATCACGGTTTGCTGCTCGGCACTACTGCCGGTGGGTGGTTTGGGGGAAGTCACGGTAGAACGCTGTCGATGCGACCTTCTTGCAGACTCGCATCAACATTGATTGCTCGCAAACCCAACGGACAAAACCCTTACGGCCGGAAGTATTGACTGACCCCTTCAAGAGGGTAGTGTCATTCCCGACTCAGGTCGGGAAAGCCGGTTGAAGGCCGGCGCTGCCCCGCAACTGTGAGGAGCATCGACGATGCTCCAAGTCAGACTACCGGCGGAGTCGATGGAGCCGATTGGACCTTCGTGGGTGAGGGAGGCTTCAGGCACGCGTCATCCCATCGCACGCGGACCTGCTGACCCCCTCCGCGAGAAAAGCGCAGCAGGTTGCCCAACGATATCGACATTGTCCGCCCTGAATCTCTCCGCCTCCCAGCGGAAGAACGGCTGCCGCATGCCTCCAGGAGCGGGTCCTTTGTCAGCGCGCCCGCGATTCCGGATTGCTATCTGCCTCCTCGTCGCCACGTGGCATCCTTCGCCGCCTCTATCCTCGCCCACGTCGGGCTCATCGCGATGATTCTCTATTTCGCGCCCCATCTCTCCGAGCATCACGATTGGGTCCTCGCTTACGTTGTCGAGATGGGCCCGGGCGCGGGAGGCGCCGCAGGCGGCGGATCGAAATCGGCCGGCGTGAAGATGGAACTGACCCCGATGCCGCCCGGAAGGCCGCGCGACTCCGATTTCTCAGACGCTCCCGTGTTCGCGACCAAGTCGTCTGCGAGTGAGTCGACCAGCGATCTGGCGCCGCATTCGACCGCGATGGAATCGCTCACAGCAGCCGCTATCCGGGATGGGCATCGCGGCGCCCGCAGCGGTCACAGTGGATTGTCATCCGGCTCAGGAAGCGGCGCCGGCCCTGGAATCGGGATCGGCACGGGAGAAGGCTCCGGCGGAGGCGGCCTGCAAATCGCACATGCCGACTACGGCGCGAGTCCCGCGCCCGCGTATCCCGCCCGCTCGCGTCAGCGCGCGGAGCAGGGCACCGTCACCCTGCACATCCTGATTGCGGCGGACGGCTCAGTGGAGCGAATCGAAATCGCGGAGTCGTCGGGCTTCGACGACCTTGATCGGTCTGCCCTCGAAACCGTGCGTTCTCGATGGCGGTTCGTGCCGGCCCGCCGCGGCGATGGTCATCCGGTCGATAGCTGGGTGCTGGTCCCGATTCGGTTCGCCCTGCGTTAGCGCCCCAAGTTTTCTGCCCGCCCATTATTTTGCGCGCGCTCCGAGCGTGGTATATCGACCCATGACGGGGGTGTTACGACCATGACGCGTAAACCAGGAATTTACCTAACCTCTATCATCGCCCTGATGCTCGCGGGCTTTCTGATTCCGGCCGGCGCGCATGCGATCGAAGTCAAGAAAGAGCTCAACATGGGAGGCGGCGGAGGCGGGGGCGGCGGCCAGATGATGCAGGGTCCCGCGCCGAAGAATCCATTAAGTCCGGCGCAACAGAAAGCTCTCCAGGAGCAGGTTGCCAACGACTCTGAGCAGTCGATGGACGAGGAGAGCGAAAAGAAATCGTCCGGACAAACTTATGTCGATCTCGAGCATGCCTCTTACAGCTACCTGCCCAGTAACAAGAGCGGGGGCCTGACCGTACAAGCCAAGCTCACCGCGCCCGAGATGAAGGCGCGCAAGAGCGACCCGACCAAGAGTTCTCCGACGGGAAAGAAGAAAGCGCTGGTTTTCAGCTACAAGGTCGATGGCGCCAAGTTCACGGCCACCGAGCCGCCCAAGTGGGAAGACGTCGATACGGGAGACAAGGACAAAGCCGCCGCAAAGAAATGATCGCGTTTCGGATCTCGCACCCGAAGCGCGAGTCTCCATGCGCAGCGCGCGAGGCTCCGAAGGAGCGGGAGTCTTCGAACCGAGGCGGAGCGTGAGCGGAGTCGAGCGAAAATCAAAAAATGAAGAAGCGACTCCAGGACGATCTCAAAGCCGCGATGAAGGCAGGCGATACCCGTCGCACGATGGCGATTCGCGGCCTGCTCGCCGAAATCACCCGGGTTGAGAAAGACGTCCGCCGCGAGGCCAACGAAGCCGAGATCGTTCAACTCATCAAGCGTGAACGCGCCCGCCGCGAAGAGGCGCTGGGATTCGCCAGGCAGGGTAACCGCGCCGACCTTATCGAGCAGAACGAGGCCGAAGCGAAGATCCTCTCGGGCTACCTGCCCGCCGAGGTTTCCGCCGATGAAGTCCGCGCCGCGATCGTCGAGATCGTCGCGGGGGGCGCCAACCAGATGGGTCCCCTGATGAAGGCGCTGCGCGACAAGTTCGGCGCGCGCCTGGATGGCAAACTCGCCAGCGAATTGGCGAAGGAAGCGCTGACCAAAAAGGCCGGCAGTTAACCACCAGGACACCAGGGCACGGACCTGTCCGAACCTTGGTGTCTTGGCGCCTTTGTGGTTAATTCTGCCTTTGCCCTGACCACCGCACCTGGAAGTGATCGATGTCGAAAGCTGAACCGTTCCGAATCGCCGTGCCCGATTCCGTCCTGTCCGACCTGAAGACGCGGCTCGATCGCACGCGTTTTCCCGACGAGGTGCCCGACACCGGATGGGAATACGGCGCGAATCTCGCCTACCTGCGCGAGCTCGTCGAGTATTGGCGGACGAAATACGACTGGCGCAAGCACGAAGCGCATCTGAACAGCCTCAAGCACTTCCGCGCCGACGTCTCCGGCCTCGACGTTCATTTCATCCACGAGCAGGGCCGCGGCCCGAACCCGAAGCCGCTGCTGCTAATCCACGGATGGCCGGGATCGATCTACGAGTTCATGGAGATCATCCCGATGCTCACGGACCCGGCCGCACACGGCGGCGATGCGCGCGATTCGTTCACCGTGATCGCACCATCGCTACCCGGCTACGGGTTCTCCGGCCACGCGAAAGCCCGCGCGATGAACATCCAGGCGATCGGCGACATCTTCGTCAAGCTGATGACTGAGACGCTCGGCTTCAAGCGCTTCGCGGTGCAGGGCGGCGACTGGGGCTCCGCGATCACGGCACGCATCGGCGAAGTTTACGCGCCGCATCTCTACGGAATTCATCTCAACATGATTCCGATCGGTCCCGCCGAGGGCCGCAACGCTCCCGAGCTGACGCCCGAAGAGAAGGTCTTTCTCGGCGATGCGGAGAAGTTCCGCAGCCGCGAGACCGGCTATCAATGGATCCAGGGGACCAAGCCGCAGACGCTCGCGTACGGGCTCAACGATTCACCGGCAGGGCTGGCGGCATGGATCGTCGAGAAGTTCCGCACCTGGAGCGATTGCCATGGCGACGTCGAATCGCGCTTCAGCAAGGACCAGTTGCTGACCAACGTGATGATCTACTGGATCACCGAAACCGCCAATTCCTCCACGCGGCTCTACTATGAGGCGCGGCACCATCCATGGCGTCTCAAGCCCGGCACCCGCATCGAGGCGCCCGCCGGTATCGCGATGTTTCCCGGAGAACTGGTCCGACCGCCGCGTCATTGGGCCGAGCGCGTGCTCAACGTGAAGCGATGGACCGACATGCCCAGGGGCGGGCACTTCGCCGCGATGGAAGAGCCGAAGCTCCTCGCCGAAGACATCCGCGCATTCTTCAGGGACATGAACTAGGAACAGAAAATCCGCAGATTCCGCAGATTCTGAATCCGTGAAATCTGTGTAATCTCTGGATTCTGCCCGGTTCCTTTATGGGCGCTCCCACCAAGACTCTTTTCACCAACGTCAACCTCGTGTTGGACGGGTTCGCGGAGCTGCAGAAATCTTACGAAGTCCTCGTCGAAGGCAACCGCATCGCGGCGGTGGCGCAGGCTCCGCTGTCGCGCGAGGGCGCGACGGTGATCGATGCGGGCGGCCGCACATTGATGCCGGGGCTAATCGATGCGCACGCGCATATCACGGGCCTGTCGCTGAGCCCGCGCAACAGCGCGTATCCCGCCGAAGAGATCGCGAACGCATCGGCGAGCTACCTCGAGGCGAGCCTGATGGATGGGTTCACGTCGATTCGTGAGGCGGGTGGTGCCGATCACTCAGTCGCGCGCTTGCTCAACCAAGGCAAGATCATCGGACCCCGGCTCTTTTATTCAGGCCGTGCGCTGACCCAGACCGGAGGCGGTGCCGATTTTCGCACTCCGGACGAGATCACGGACCCGTGCGGGACGGCCGGCCCGTTCTCGGTCATGTCGGTGATCGCTGATGGGATCGATCAGGTGCGCCGGGCAGCGCGCGAGGAGCTGCGTCGCGGCGCGGCGCAGATAAAGGTGTTCGTGTCAGGTGGCGTTGTTTTTCCCTCGGAGGCGCACGCGACTATCTACGAATATTCGATGGACGAGCTGCGCGCGATCGTGGAAGAGGCGCAGGGGCGGGGCACCTACGTGATGGCGCATGCGTACACCGATGATTCGGTGCGGCGATGCCTCGATGCCGGTGTGCGCTCGATCGAGCATGCCAACTTCGTGAGCGAGAAGACGGTCGAGATGATGGCGCGCCGCGGCGCGTTCCTCGACTGCACCTTCATCTCGTTGGTGCAAAGAATCGAGTCCGCGCCGGAGACCGGGCTGCCTCCCGCTATCGTGGAGAATCTCAAGCGCACGGTCGCGCGCGGCCGCCAGGTTTACCAGTGGGCCCGGCGCTACGGCGTGCCGATCGCGATGGGCACCGACCTGTGGGGCCCCGAGGCGCAGCATTCGCAGCTACGGGAAATCGAGATGCGGATCGACATCGATGACCCGGTGAACATCATCAAGTCCGCGACCCGAACGAACGCAGATCTGCTGAACGAGAGCGGCACGCTGGGTGTGATAGCCGGGGGTGCCTATGCCGATCTGCTGGTCGTCGATGGAGATCCGCTGAAGGATCCGCGAGTCCTGACCGATCCAAAACAGAACCTGAAGCTGATCATGAAGGACGGCGCCATCTACAAGAACGAACTTGGCTCCGTTCCGCACCCACGATAGTTGTGCGGGTTCCTGAATATTCGTCGGAAATACACGTCCAGTTGACCGTGAAGACGGTCACCGGATTCCAGGCCCTCGTCTCGGTCATCGGCGCGCTGCTGTTGTTATCGGCTCCCTGTTACGCGAAACCCCAGCCGACCAGCTTGCGGATCTACAACAACACCGGCATTCCGATGACGACCACGGTCAGGGTCAGGAACAATTCCGATTGGGAGAACAACAACCGGCCCGACAACAATTTCAACCCGCGCACTATCGGTCCACTCTCCGGGTCCGCTCAGTCCGAGGACGTAAGCTCGAACACCAGGACTGCTTCCTTCGATATGACGATCGCCTTCCAAAATGGAGACGTCGTCAGCTTTACGACCGACCAGAAAGAGGCCTGGAAGCTGTCCGCATATGAAGCGAGAAAGCTGACGCTGGGCGGGCCGCAGGCCGAGAGCTACACCGCCTCGTGGGTTACGCTAACCAACGAAACGCTGGCGATCAGCGTTTCACCGCGGCGCGATCCGGCGGGCTGGATGGCATCGGTGCCCGACGGCACGCTCCTGAGCCAGCTCACGATTCCGGGCACTCACGACTCGGCATCCCTGTATGAAAATGCGACCAGCCTGGGATTTGCGAAAACGCAGGACCTGAATCTCACCCAACAACTCAACCTCGGGGTGCGGTTTTTCGACATCCGCCTGAACAAGAACCTCGATGTCTACCACGGTCCGGTCTTCCAGCATCTGACGTTTGCACAGGTCATCACCGCGTGCGCGGATTTTCTTCGCACGAACCCCGGCGAGACTATCCTGATGCTGATCAACGCGAGCGATCCGAAAACCAACCGCAAGAATCCCGATGCGTTCGCGAGTGCGGTAAGCAACGCGATGAACGGAGGGCTATGGTCTCTCGGAACCGGGGTCCCGACCCTGGGGAGCGTGCGCGGCAAGATCCAGTTGCTCCGTCGTTATCCGGCAGGTTCCACGACCCCTGTTGGGATCGACTTGACCGATTGGCCGGACAATACCGGATATGACCTCAAGCGGAATTCCGACGGCGTCAGCTACGCGGTCCAGGATCACTGGCAGTGCTGCGCATCCGCCGGCGGCAAGGACGACAAACGCAGCGAGATTCAGACCTTGTTCGACAACGCGGTGCTAACCGCGCGGCTCTCTCCACCATTGCTGTTTTTCAATTTCACGAGCGCGAACCGCGTTCCGCTGCTGAACCCGAGAGGCAATGCCGAGTACTTCAACCCCTTCTCGCTCGCACTGCTTGCCCGGAGTCCCGCGCGGACTCGCGGCGGCATCTTTGCAATGGATTTTATCGAGTGGGAACAGCCGAAGATTTCGCCCGACTTGAACGACCGGCAGGCCCTTGTTCAGCAGATCATCTCGCTCAATCCGGGCGACTAGTCCAGCCCATCCCACTTACGTCATCCCGGGCGGAGTGACAAACCAGGCGGTCGCCGGCGCGGTGAGGAGATGCTTTGCGGGCAAGGACGTAGCTGGAGCGCGGGGCTGCTATCGTCCGGCCGCTGCCGCTTCGTACTTCTCCAGCTCGCCGTATAGCTTCTCCACCTCGCGGCCCAATCGCTCGTACTTCGCGATGAGCTCGTCGGCATCCTTGCGCGCCAGGTAGAAATTCGGGTCGTTCATTTCCTGCGCCAGTGCGGCCCGCTCGCTCTCTTTCCTCTCGATGTCCGCCTCGATGCGCGAGCGTTCCTTCGCGGCGCGCTCGACGCTGCGCTTCCGCTCGCGATCCTGGTTATGATTTGGCGGTTCCTTGCGCGCGGGTTCGCGCCTGACCGGCGCGGGCGGGGGCTTCGACGCACTTGCGCCGTTCTTTGCGGCCGCGGCGCGCGCCTCCATCTCGGCCTTCTTGGCCAGGTAGTCATCGTAGTTGCCGAGGTAGCGAATCGCGTGGCCCTGTCCGACCTCGATAACTTCGGTTACCAGCTCGTTGAGAACGTGCCGGTCGTGGCTCACGATCAGAACGGTGCCGGGGAAGCGACGCAGCGCTTCGAGCAAGGTATCTTTCGCGATGATATCGAGGTTGTTGGTCGGCTCGTCCAGCAACAGGCAGTTGTTGCGGCGCGCCAGCACCTTGGCCAGCGCGAGCCGCGCGCGTTCTCCGCCCGACAATACTCCCGCGCGTTTCTCGACGTCGTCGCCCGAAAACAACATCGCGCCGAGCAGCCCGCGGATTTCCGGCGTGGTCATCCCCTGCGCGTCGTCGCTCAATTCCTGGTACACGGTATGGTTGTAGTTGAGCGACTCCGCGAGGTTCTGCGCGAAGTATCCCGCCACGACCTTGTCGCCGGTGACGATCTCGCCGCCGGTGAGCGGCTCGATTCCCGCCATCAGCTTCATCAACGTCGATTTTCCCGCCCCGTTGGGTCCCACCAGCGCGACCTTCTGCCCGCGTTCGATCACCAGGTCGACGCCGTCGTAGACCGTGAGGTTGTCGTAGCGCTTGACGATCTTCTTCAGCTCGAAGACGCGGCGCGTGCTGCGCTCGCATTGCGGGAACGTGATCGACGGCGGCTTGTCCGCCCCGACGGGAGGTTGCAGCCGCTCCAGCTTCTCGAGCTGCTTGATCCGGCTCTGCACCAGGGTGGCCTTGCTGGCCTGGTATCGGAAGCGGCTGATGAAGCTCTCGATATGCTCGATTTCCGCGCGTTGCTTCTCGTACGCGGCCATCTCGAGCTGGAAGCGTTCCTCGCGCTGCACCAGGTATTTCGAGTAGTTGCCGTGATATTCGGTGAGCTTGCCGCGCGCGACCTCGACCGTGCGCGTGGTCACGCGATCGAGGAAATAGCGATCGTGCGACACGAGGATGATCCCGCCGGTGTACGATTCCAGGTACTCCTCGAGCCAGTTGCGCGCTTCGATATCCAGATGGTTGGTCGGCTCATCGAGCATCATGAACTCGGGTGCATCGAGCAGCAGCTTCGCCAGTGCGATACGCATGCGAATACCGCCCGAGAACTCGGCGACGTCGCGAGCCAGGTCTTCCTCCCTGAATCCGAGTCCGAACAGCACCGACGTGGCGCGGCTCTCGGCGCTGTAGAAATCGTGGCGCTCGAGTTCGTGCAGGATGTCGCCCAGTTCCGCGAGCGCCGAGTCATGCGCGGGGCCCGAATGCTCGCGCGTGAGGATCTCTTCCACTTCCTGCCGCCGCCGATCGAGGGCTTGCGCCCGATCGAGCGCCGACAGCGTCTCCGCGAGCACGGTCCGGCCGCCCATCTCGGGCGCATCCTGCGCCAGGTAGCCTACGCGCGTTTTCTGCGGGCGCGCGATTCGGCCGGAATCGAGCGGGAACACCTCCGCGATCAGGCGCAGCAGGGTGGACTTGCCGGCGCCGTTGAGGCCCACCAGGCCGACCCGCGCGTCATCGTTCATCGACCACGTGACATGATCGAGAATGGTCCGCGCGCCGTACGACTTGGTTATGTTATCGAGCGCGAGCATGGCTGAAACGACGATCGTACCAGCCGGAGTAGAACGGCGGAAGCCTGCGTCTCTCCGTGTTCACGACGATCTGCTAAGGTTTGCGCGTGTGATTTCTGAAAGGGGGATTCTGAGGGTGCGCCTGCCCGGAGTTCTGGCGGCCGTCGCGTTGTCCTGCGTCGCGATCGCGCGCCCCGTTCATGCCGACAGCGAACAGTCCCGATTGGTGACCAAGGTAAATTCTCCCGTCTCCGATATCCTGCAGTTCACGTTTCAGAACATCTGGGCGCCGACCATGTATGGACCGCCGGGAGGGCAGGGCAATTTCTTTTCGGTCGCGGCCAAGATCCCGATTCGCAGCACCGAAGTCTTTCCATTCAACCAGATGATGCTGCTGACGACGCCTGCGGAAGTTTCCCGCCCCGGCGACCCGGCCGGCTTCGGCGATATCCGCCTGCTCGATCTCGTCGCGTTCGTCTCGCATCCCGATCTCGATATTGGCGTGGGCCCGACGTTCATCTTTCCCAGCGCGAGCAACCGCTCGACGGGGCAGGGCAAATGGCAGATCGGGCCCGCCGGGGGATGGGTTTACACACCGGGCCGATGGCTCTTCGGCACTATCGTGCAGAACCCGATCTCGGTCGGCGGCGATCCGCATCGGCCCAATGCGAACGAAATGATCCTGTGGCCGTTCGTCACCTACAATCTCGGCCGAGGATGGTTCGTCAGGTCGGAGCCGCAGATGGTCTTCGACTGGGTCGGCAATCAGCAACTGATCCCCGTCAATCTCGGCATCGGCAGGGTATTCAACCTGGGCGGCCAATGGATGAGCGCGTATGTCGAGCCCGGCTGGAACACGGTGAGCGAAGCGAATCAGCCGCAGTACGTGATCAATTTCGCGTTCACCCTCGTCTTCCCCCGCTTTTGGGGTGAGTTCAATTGATCGCCGGCAATAGTAGAATGAACCGTATGGAGGGCTTGTGATGCCGGCGGTGCGTGATGGCGATCGCGTAGTGATTATCGACAGGCGGCTGTTCCGCGATGACAACACGCGGGTTTTTGTCGGGGTGGTCGAGGAAAGCGACGATCGGGTGATCCGCGCGCGAGGCTTCGGCTACCATGTGAATCCCTACGAAGTCGCCGGTACGGAGCCGCGCGGCGAGGAGCGGGTACGCATCCTCGCGATCGATTCCGGCGACACCGTCTTCCTGCTCCCGCGCGAGCAGGATATCGACAAGCTTCAGCTAAAGCGCTCGCCGCGCGCGATGAGCCTGACCGACGGCAAATTCGCGATGGACCTGAGCGACTTCCTGCTCCGCCCGTAATCCGTCATCCCGAACAGGTGAGCAACGCGAACCTGCGAGGAACTTCGGACAGCGTCGCGGAAGCGACGCCGGTTCCCGGCCGCGAGGCGCTCCCTACAGCGCCGATTCCACGAACTCGATGATTGCTTCGGCCGTGCCGCTCGGATTATCCAGCGGCACATGATGATGCGCGCGCGGAATTTCCCTGAACGTCGAGTGCCGGACCTTCCGATGCATGCTGCGCGCCTTCCATGGGCTCACCAGCGTGCTCTCGATACCGCGCAGGATCAGCACCGGCATCCGCAGCTTCTTGATCTGCGGCTTGCGCGATCTGCCTTCGACCTTGCGCCACGCGCGAGTATTCGGGTCGAGCCGGAATGCCCACTTGCCGTTCGGTAGCTGCTCGGAGCCGAGCATCGCCAGCCGCGCCAGGTCGTTCTTCGTTAGGTAAGTCCCCGGCGGTTGCAGCCTGAACTTGCGCTGGATCGCTTCCGCTGAGTCGAGCTGCGGTCGAACTCCCCCCTGCGCTTTGCGGCGCCATCGCCACATCAGCCGGCGCAGCAGCGGCGGCGGCCCGTGCGGAGAATCGACCACGATCAGCGCCTCGAGCATTTCGGGATAGGTAGTCGCGAACCATTGCGCGACCGCACCACCCATCGAATGCCCCACCAGGATCACCTTGGTCCCGAGGTGCTCGATCACGCCATGTACGTCGCGCACGTACCATTGCGGTCCATAGTGCGGCGGATTCGCCCATCCGCTGCGCCCGTGTCCGCGAAAGTCCAGCGCGATCACGCGACCGTGCGATGTCAGCAATGGGGCGACCGTGTCCCACCAATGCACGTGCGCCGCGCCGCCATGAAGCAGGAGGAAAGTGTGTTTGCCCGGGTCTCCGCCCCAGTCCAGGTAGTGAAGCTTGACGCCGTCGACTTCAACGAACCGGCTGGTCGGCTCCGGCCATGCGGTAGCCGCTTGCTGTTGCGCCATCGCGCTTAATCCTATGCGACCCGGATACCCGAGCATAGATTCTCGCCGCACTGGTGCGCGCCGCGCTGCGCGTGGTAACAAAATTGATTGAGTCGCGCATCGCGACCGGAGGATTAGATTCGATGGCCCTCAGACTGGAAGGAAAGAACGCACTCATCACCGGCGGTGCCAGCGGAATCGGCCGCGCCACCTCGGTTCGATTCGCCGAAGAAGGCGCCAACGTGATGGTCGCCGATCGTCATCTTGCCGCCGCCGAGGAAACCGCGGCCAAGGTGCGCGCACTCGGCCGCAAGGCTATAGCTCATCAGGTCGACACCAGTTCCGAGCAGGAAGTAGCCGCGATGGTCGAGCGATGCGTCAAGGAGCTGGGCGGCGTCGATATCCTCGTCGCGGCTGCCGGCATCTCGAACGCCCGCTACGGCGAGGAGGGCGCTCTCGCCGCGGCGCCCTTGTCCGCGAAGCCGCTCGCGGACTGGAAGAAGGTGCTCAGCGTCAACCTCGACGGTGTATTTCTCACCGATCGCGAAGTCTCCAAGGCGATGATCCAGGCCGGCAAGGGCGGCCGCATCATCAATATCTCTTCCGGCGCCGCCAAGCTCCCGACTCCGGGCGTCGGCGAATACTCCGTCAGCAAGGCCGGCGTCTGGATGCTCACCAAGGTGCTCGCGGTCGAGCTGGCGCCTTACAACATTACCGCCAACGCGATCGGCCCGGGCTTCATCAATACTCCCATGACCGCCGGCATCCAGCAGATGGAAGGATTCATGAAGGGGCTGATGGAGCGCGTGCCGATGAAGAAGATGGGTGAAGCCATCGACGTGGCCAACACCGCGCTCTTCCTTGCCAGCGAAGAAGGGCGCTACTACACCGGTTCGATTCTCCATCCGGATGGCGGCGCCGTGATGCAGTGAAGTTCCGTCTCGCGGCCGGATTGCTGTTGCTGGTCGGGGCTTGCCTGACGGCACGTTCCGGCATCGCGCAGCAATCCGACATGCAGCAGGGCGAGTCCTCGACCATGGGAGGGCAGGGCGGGAATGACGCCCCTCCGATCGAGTTTCCGCACCCGCCGCGAATAAGGGTGCAGCCGATACCGACCTACGGGACCGCGCCGATGATAGTCGGTTTCCTGGTATCGAACGCGAATCCGAACTCAGCGCCGATTGTCAGTTATCGATGGAGTTTCGGCGACGGGACGGTCTCGACTCTTCCGCCGACGCTGTTTTTTCACACCTATGCCAAACCGGGCAGCTACGTCGTTTCGGTCACGGGAACGACGGCCGACGGACTCAACGGGACCGGGACCGCCGGCGTGGTAGTGCGTGCTCCCTGACGCCTAGTCCTCGGCGCCTTCCTCTTCCTCGATCGCCGGCGCGCCCGGCTGATCGAGCAACGTCACTTTGCCGGTGTGCAGGTTATAGATGCCGCCGACGATCTTCAGCTTTCCTTCCTCGATCAACGTCGCGAATGGCGCCCACTTCGAGAGCTGCTGCACGCCGATACGCACGTTCTCGAGGGTGGCGTTTTCGACCGCATCGCCGGGCATGCCCTTGGTCTTGATGACCGCGGGCAGGATGCTCTTGTCGATTACCGGGAACTCATCGGTATGCCCGCTGACGGCGGCCTTGACCGCGCCGCAGTTGCGATGGCCCAGCACGATGATCAGCCGCGGACCCAGGTGATCGACGGCATATTTGAGGCTTTCCATCCCGGCCGGCTCAGGCACATTGCCCGCCACCCGGACGACAAACAGATCGCCAAGGCCCCGGTCGAAGACCAACTCGGGCGGTATGCGCGAATCCGAGCAGGACAGAACGCATGCGAACGGATGCTGTCCGCCGGCGGTACTCTCGCGGCGTGCGGCATCCTGGTTGGGATACTGCTTTTTCCCATCGACGAAGCGCCCGTTGCCGTCGAGCAGCATTTGGAGCGCATCGGCAGGGCTGACCGATGGCGCCGATGAGGCAGCTTGAGCCGCGCGGGCATCGATTGTGATTGCAACCACTGCCATCAGGGCTGCGGCAACGCAGCCGGCGAGTAAGCGCATCGCGACTTTCTTCATGATGCGCGAAACATAGCACACGACCCTGAAACACCAATGTCGCGGGCATGATCCCACGGTTGACATGAGGAAGGGGCCATTTCATATGCTTGGTCGCGATGAAGCCCCGCTCTCTGACCCCATTGCTGGTGTTGTTCGTTCTGTCATTTGCCGGCTGCCAGTCGGCTGCGCTGCAAGCCAACCAGGAGCAGGTTCAGCAGAACCAGAACCAGATCGAGCAGATGCAAAAGGAGATAGCGGAGCTCAAGGCTCAGCAAACCTACCGGACTCCCCAGCCGCTCCCCAATTCTTGCGACCGGGATGTATTGGCACGGGCGACACGGCAGGGTGGCGATAACTACGCCTCCGGCGATTTCTCCAAGGCGCTGGGCTACTACCAGGATGCCCTGACGGCCTGTCCGGGCAACCCGCGCGCGGAGCTGAATCTTGGCCGCGCCTACGAGGCTCTCAACGACCGCCAGCAGGCCCTGAACTACTACCAGCAGGCCGCAGCGAGCGGCGATCCCACCGAAACCGACGCCGAGAAAGAGGCCCATACCGCCGTCGACAGGCTGGGCGGTATCGCGCCGTAAGACCGCTCCAGGCCGCTCTGAATAGGCGGCATTGCCGCTTCGTCTCTATTTCGGGAACAAAACTCCGCAATCCGCTGTTCACCGTTCAAGGGATGGCCCCATCGCGGTTGATGGGCGAATCGGTGGCAGCGTGAGTCCCCGGCTCGAGTTCCTCCCTGTGAGTAGGGTTATGAGTGGGACGTTACAGTTCGGGTCCGATGCAATCCTCGATGGCGTCATCGGACTTCATCAGATTCTTCCCAGCCAGTACTACGATTTTTCCGGCGGCCATCGGCTGACCGGTGAGCAGCGCCTGATGCTGGCCCTGCTGGCCGACGCGATCAATGTCTACCAGCAAGGGGCCGCCTCGCGGAGTACGCGCAAGCGGATGCTGTACGTGGATGCCGAGCGCTGGATCATGGCGGATGCGCCCAGTCGCCACGCGTTCAGCTTCGAGACGGTTTGCGATTGCCTGGGGATCAATCCCGTCGTGCTGCGCCGCCGGATGATCGCCTGGAAGCACGAGATGCGCCGGGGGGACACGCTGCCCACGCCGACACACCATCTGCGGCTCAAGATCACTCCGCGCGCCAAGAGCATGAGCCATCAGCGCCGCCGCAACCGCACCCGCCCTATCGCTGCCACCGTCTAGCCTTCGATCTGCGCGCCCGGTGAGGGACCCTGTTCAGCGCGAAGCGAAGCTCGCGCGACTGATGATTCCTCATATTTCTTTTGGTTGCGACCGCGGCCTCCGCGCCTTTCTCTCCGTTTGCGGAACCTCCGCATCGCCGCGCTATACTTCGCGGATTCCGGCCGAACATTCTTTATTCGCAAGCCGGCCGCTTGAAGGAGCATCAAGTTTGAAAGACCCATTCAGCGTAGAAGGCAAGGTAACCATCGTCACCGGTGGCGGTACCGGAATCGGTGAATCAATCGCCAAGGAATTCGCCAAGCGCGGTGCGCCCGTGCTGATCGCCAGCCGCAAGGCGGAAAACCTCGAGAAGGTCCGCGATGAGATCAAAAAGGCCGGTGGCAAATGCGAAATCGCGATCTGCGACGTTCGCGATGCGGCCCAGTGCGACGCGATGGTGGCCGAGGCGGTCAAGCATTTCGGACGCCTCGACGTGCTCATCAATAATCACGGCGCCAGCATCACTACCCCCAGCCTTAATCTGTCCCCCAACGGCTGGAAGGCCGTCGTCGCGATCAACCTCGATGGGGTGTTCTTCTGCTCGCGCGCCGCGGCCCGCCAGTTCATGGCGCAGAACTCGCCCGGCTCGATCATCAACATCTCTTCAACCGCGGGAGTGCACGGCTCGCCCGAGATGCTGCCGTACGGAGCGTCGAAAGCAGGGGTTATCAACCTGACCGTCTCTCACGCCGGCGAGTGGGGAGCGAAGGGCATCCGGGTCAATTGTATCGCACCCGGTCCCATCGATACCGAAGGCGCAGCCCCTAGGGTCTGGCCGAATCCGAAGGTCAAGGAGGCAGTGGCAAAGTCGCGTGCTCTGCAGCGCTTCGGCGTGGTCGAGGAAATCGCGTATCCTTGCATCTTCCTGGCATCTGATGCCGCCAGCTACGTGAGCGGCGCATTGTTGATTGTCGATGGAGGAATCGCCCCGCGCGCCGCGGCTGATTAGCCCAGGTTGAGAGGCGGGACTGGCCCGCGCCTGACGCTTGTCGCGTGACGCCGGGTCATGGTACGGCAATTTGATTGACCGGCGATGCGGCGATAACACCGCGCGCCGGCGACCAAGGCTCAAGATCACTGCAAGAGGAAATCAACAATGGCCGACAAGAGCATCATCGGGCGTGCAGGCAAGCCCTTCAAAATGCCCATCGAATGGAGCAAGGTGCGCGAGTTCGCGCGCGCTATCAAGGATCCCGATCCGGTTTACTACGATCCCGAAAAGGCCAAAAAGGAGCTCGGCGGCATCCCGGTGCCCGTCACTTTCCTGCAGACCAGCGCATTCTGGACCGACGCCGAATCCGGGCCGGGAATGGGGAGCTTCGACATGCGGCGCATCCTGCATGGCGAACAGGAGTTCGAGTTCTTCAAGCCGATCTTCGTCGGTGACACCCTCACCGGCGTTACCAAGGTCGCGGACGTCTACGAGAAAGAAGGTGGACGCGGCGGCAAGATGACGTTTCTCGTGACCGAAACCGAGTACACTAATCAGAAGGGCGAGAAAGTCGCGATTGCGCGCTCAACCCTGGTTGAGACAGGACAGGCGGTCAAGGCCTAATCGACCCACGACGAATATTGGAGAATATCCATGGCAGCAAAATTGAAATTCGACGCAATCAAGGTTGGCGATGAAATCCCCAAGTTCGTGGTCGAGGGTGTGACGCGTCCCGACTTCGTGCGCTACGCCGGCGCATCGGGCGACTTCGTTCCTCTCCACTACGATCAGACCTTCGTCGAAGCCGCAGGCATTCCTACCGTGTTCGCGCAGGGAATGTTCACCGCGGGACTGCTTTCCAAGGCCCTGACGGATTGGGCGGGCATCGGCAACGTGCGCCAGTTCAAGGTTCGCTTTTCGACCCGCGTATGGCCCGGCGATGTCGTAACCTGCAGCGGCAAGGTCACCAACAAGCTCGACCGGAACGGCGAGAAGCAGGTCGAGGGCGAACTCATCGTCCTCAACCAGAAGGGTGAGCCCGCGATCAAGGGTTCGTTCCGCGCCGCTGCAGCCTGAGCACGGCCCCCAACCTTCGAATGTGACCGGTCTGCGCCGGGCGGATGGCCTTTCGGCTATCTGTCCCGGCGCGCTACAACATTAGTCAGGACGATGGCTGAACCACGCTACATCATTATCCACGGACACTTTTATCAGCCGCCGCGCGAAAGCCCCTGGACGGGACTCATCAGCCCCGAGGCGGGCGCCGCGCCGTTCCCCAACTGGAACGAACGCATCCTGAGCGAGTGCTACACGGCGAATGCCCACGCGCACACGATGGAGGGATCGGTCGTCCATATTCGCAACAATTACGAGTCCATCAATTTCGATGTCGGACCCACCCTGGCGCTCTGGTTGAGCAATCACGGCAAGGCCGCCTATCGCGCGATGGTGCGGGGCGATGCGCTGTCGCTCGCGCAGATGGATGGTCACGGCAACGCGATCGCGCAGCCGTACAATCATTCGATATTGCCGCTGCTCTCGCCGCGCGATCGCGACCTTCAGATCGCGTGGGGAATCGAAGACTTCGAGTATCGCTTTGGCCGCCGGCCGATCGGGATGTGGCTCCCGGAATGTGCGGTCGACAATGACACGCTCATTTCCGTTGCAGCGGCCGGCATCAAGTTCATCATTCTGGGGCCCCAGCAAGGGGAATACCGCGGAGACCTGGCGGGCACGCGCGCGGCGGGGCCGTTTCTCTGGCGCGACGGAAGTTCCGAGGTCGCGATTTTCCGCTTCGATCGCGAAATGTCCGCAACCATCTCCTTCGGCGAAGGCCTGGGCGATGGGGCGCAATTGGCCGAGTGGATGGCGGTGACGGCCCTGGCCCTGCCGGAAGGTTCCGCGCTGATGTTTGCGACCGACGGCGAGACTTTCGGGCATCACAAGAAGACCGGCGCCGCCGAGTTGGCGCGCGCGTTGATTCTTCTCCAGCGGCGCGATGACCTCGTGATCACCAACTGCGAGCAGTACCTCGCCCAGCACGGCGCAAGTGGAACCTTCCACGTCGATGCGCCGAGTTCCTGGAGCTGCGGACACGGTATCGAACGCTGGCGGTCAGAGTGCGGATGCCGCCTCGAAGCCGCGACGCGGCAGGAGTGGCGTGCCCCGCTGCGCGATGCGATGGAGTTCGTGAATAATCACGTCGAGGCGGTTTACGATCGCTTCGCACCGGCGCTGGTGAAAGATCCGGTCGGAGCTGCGCGCGCATCGATTCGCTTGATGATCGACAGCGACCCCGCGGTCCACGAAAAATGGTTCTTGCGCTTCGGGGTGAATGGTGAACTGTCCCGCGAGCGGCTCCTGCGCCTGTTCGAGATGGTTCGGGCGGGGCAGGCGACGCTCACGAGTTGTGCATGGTTCTTCGATGACTTCGGCGGGCCCGAGGGCCGCGTGGCCCTGCGCTGGGCAGCGCGCGCGGTGGAACTGGCTGCCGAACACACTCCCAGTATCGAGAGTGAAGTCCTCGAGCGGCTGCGTGAAATCCGTTCGAACCGTCATGAGATCGGCGATGCCGCAACGCTGTACTTGAGCCTCAAGACGCGCGAAGCGCGCGGGAGGGTATGACCGTGGCGACCAGTCCCACCGGCCAAATCGATTCCATTCTCAACGAAGCTCGTAAATTCGATCCGCCCGCGGAATTCTGCGCGAAGGCCTCGATTAAGAACTCTGCGGAGCTCGATGCTCTCCGCAAACGCGCGGAAGACGATCCCGAGGGCTTCTGGGCGGAACAGGCGCGCCACCTCGACTGGTTCAAGCCCTTCGACAAGGTGTTGGAGTGGAAGTTCCCGTTCGCCAAATGGTTTCTCGGAGGCACCCTCAACGCGTCCTACAACTGCCTCGATCGGCATCTGAAGGGCCTGCGTCGCAACAAGGCCGCGATCATCTTTGAAGGTGAGCCCGGCGACCGCCGCGTGCTGACCTACCAGATGCTCGCCGATGAAGTCGGACGCGCGGCGAACGCGCTCAAGGAACTGGGAGTGGGCGAGGGCGATCGCGTCGCGATCTACATGCCACTGGTGCCGGAAGCGGCGATCGCGATGCTCGCTTGCGCGCGAATCGGCGCGGTCCATTCTGTCGTGTTCGGAGGATTCTCGGCCGAGGCGCTCGCCGATCGCATCAACGATGCGGAAGCGAAGGTGTGCATCACCGCCGATGCGGGCTGGCGTCGCGGCACGCAGGTTCCGCTCAAGGACAACGTTGACGAAGCGCTCAAGCGCTGCCCGTCAATCAAAAAGGTCCTGGTGCTCAAGCGTGTCGGCAACAAGGTCGACATGCGCAAGGGCCGCGACGAATGGTGGGACGAAATCGTTCCGCGCCAGAGTCCCAAGTGCGCCCCCGCGGAGCTCGATTCCGAGCACATGCTGTTCACCCTTTACACTTCAGGGACCACCGGAAAGCCGAAGGGCGTCGTTCATACCACCGGCGGCTACCTGACCCATACGCTGGCCACGATGAAGTGGGTGTTCGACCTCAAGGACGAAGACATCTACTGGTGCACCGCTGATATCGGATGGGTGACCGGCCACAGCTATACGGTCTATGGACCGCTTGCCGCGGGTGCGACGGTCCTGATGTACGAAGGCGCTCCCAACTTTCCACATGAGGATCGATTCTGGGAAATAATCGAGCGCTACGGCGTCAGCATCTTCTATACCGCGCCGACCGCGATTCGCACCTTCATCAAGTGGGGCGATTCGTGGGTGAAGAAGCATGACCTGTCGAGCCTGCGCCTGCTCGGCACCGTCGGCGAGCCTATCAATCCCGAAGCCTGGATTTGGTATCGGCGCGTGATTGGCGGCGATCGATGCCCCATCGTCGATACCTGGTGGCAGACCGAGACCGGCGGCATTCTGATCGCTCCGGTCCCCGGCGCAATCGCGACCAAGCCCGGCTCCGCGACCAGGCCGCTGCCCGGTGTCGCCGCCGATGTGGTCACGCACGATGGCAAGTCGGTCGGAGCCAACCAGGGCGGCTTGCTGGTGATCAAGCGTCCGTGGCCCGGGATGTTGCGCACGGTGTATCGCGATCCCGAGCGTTACAAGCAGCAGTATTTCAGCCAGATCGACGGTTTCTATTTCACCGGCGACGGCGCACGCCGCGACCAAGACGGCTACTTCTGGATCATGGGACGCGTCGATGACGTCGTGAACGTCTCGGGCCATCGCCTCGGCACGATGGAAGTCGAAAGCGCTCTGGTTTCGCACGCGACCGTCGCGGAAGCCGCGGTGGTGGGGCGCCCCGACGAAATGAAGGGTCAGGCGGTCGTAGCCTTCGTGACGCTGGAGGGCCACCGCAAGGGCACCGATCAGCTGAAGGACGATCTGCGCAAGCACGTGGTGAAGGAAATCGGCGCACTCGCGCGACCCGACGAGATTCGCTTTACCGATGCGCTACCGAAAACCCGCAGCGGCAAAATCATGCGCCGCCTCCTGCGCCAGATAGCATCGGGCGACCAGACCCTCGGCGACACCACGACGCTCGAAGACTTGTCGGTACTGGCAAAGCTCCGCGACGACGAAGACTGAACCACTTCTGTCCGAAAAAATCGTGGCGCGGGCGTCCCTGCCCGTGGAAGATGCGCGATTCCTATCGCGCAACCAATGACTCGTTGCGGGCCGAACGAGTGAACTCAACGAAGTTGGCAGGCCCGACCTAATCAAGAACCTTTATTGGACGCCCGCAGCGCCCGCGCCTCATCCACGGGCTGGGACGCCCGTGCCGCGAGTTTTTCCGGAGTGCCTTACCCTACACACTTCTTCAGAAACGACAAGCAGCGCCGCCACGAATCCAGGTTGGCGATGTGGTTCGCCTGCGGCGTTCCGCCCAGCGCCATCATCTGCTTGGTCAGCGGATGGAAGATCTCGCTGATGGTCGGACTGTACGGGAACCTGATGAAGTGACCTGCGCCCGCATAGCTCACATGCTCGTACGGATGCGCGAAGTTGCGCGCCATCATTCTCTGCACCGCCAGGTCCGCAAGGTTCAGCGAGGGCCACATCTGGTCGTCGCTCCCGGAGAACATCAGCACCGGCCCGTTGATCCTCTCCACCGCGATCGCCGAACGCTCGATGCTGACCTCATTCTTCAATGACTCCAGGAACCACGGCGTCATCGGGATCGGAGATTTGCTCCACATCGCGGGGTCCGGCGGCGCGGATTCCATGAATGCGACCGGCTCGCCGCGATGCGTCCACGCCGCCCTGGGTGCGTTTCCCTCGCCGCCGATTCCGGGCCATACCACCCCGCTCGGAACGTACGCGACGACTGCCTTGATGTCCGAAAAAATCGAACCGAGCAGCAGCGACAGTTCACCGCCTCGCGATGCGCCCATAACCGCGATGCGATCGGCGTCGACCGCGGGACTTCGCTTCATCCACGCGATCGCCCTTTCGAAGTATTCGAGTGGAATTTCAACCAGCCCCTGGGGCAGTCCCGGCATCAGGAAGTAGCCCAGCGACAAGACCGCGTATCCATGACTCGCGAGCAGCGCCGGCTGATCTTCCGCAAGCCCGCCGCCCGACCCGCTGACCAGGATGATGCCCGGGCGCGGCCCGTCTTGCGGATCGAAGAACGTCGCCATCAACCCGTCATCGCGAACTTCCCTGCGCGTCGCGCCGCTTTTCAAAAAGCGCCGCACCAGGTCGGCACTCGCGACTTCCTTTCCATCGATTTCCGCGGACAGGCGAATCGAGACATCGTCTGGTCTCGCGACCGCAAACGCGGTCCGCTCCACCACCTCGCCGTCGAGTTGCATCGACCATAAGAGTCCATTCGAGTCCGCCGTTGTGTACGAACCCGAGCGCGGCGCCGCGAGTGACAGGTCAACCTCGCCGCCGCCGTCGGTAAGGAAGGTCGCTTCCGACTGCCATTTTCGACCCAGGCCGTCCGCCGCAATCGCCCTTATCGAGACCGCGCGGACGGGCGGAAAGCCGGCGAGCAGAATCCGGATCGGATCGTCATACATCGCCTGCGGCGGGGTTACTTCGATTCGCACAGTTGCCGCGTATCACAGAACGGGGCGGGGTTCGAAACGGCTCGCCGGGACCTCGGCAAAAGCCGCTGTTTACAGGTACTTTCTGACCGCCTTGCTTGAATTGGCGGCAGCGAGGTATCCTCTCTATGGTCAGTGGGCTTCGTGCCCACTTTTTTGTTGGTATCGTCCTGGATTATCGGTGAATTTGGGCCGCCGGACGAAGCGCACGGAATGAACGGAATAGCGCTGCATCCGGTGGGTGCGAAGGTTGCGGACTTGCTGGAACCGCATATCGAGCGCCAGGGCTACGAGCTGGTCTCGGTCGAATATCGCAAGGGAACGCGCAGTTCGCTGCTGCGGCTCCTGGTCGATAAGCCGGGCGGCGGAATCGGCCTCGACGACCTCGAGAAGTTGAGTCCGGTCCTGAGCGACCTGCTGGATGTATACGACCCGGTCGAGGGCCGATACACGCTGGAGGTCTCGTCGCCCGGGCTGAATCGGCCCCTGCGCAAGCCGGAGCACTTTGAGGCGGTCCGCGGAGGGCGAGTCAAAGTCAGGACGCACCAGGCGCGCGATGGGCAGAAGTCATTTGTCGGGAAGCTGGTCGAGGTCAGTCCGTCGGGAATCGAGCTCGATGACGAGTCGAGCCGGCGGCGCGTGACCATCGGCTTCGAGGAAATGCAGGCAGCGAATTACGAGTACGATTTTGGTGATTAAATTAAATTCAACTCCGGCAGTAGCGGAGAATCGCCGTTCGCTGGTCGAACGCGCTACGGGAGGCGGCTATGCAGGTTGATCTCAATCGAGTCATCGAGCAGGTCTCCAAGGAAAAGGGCATCGACAAGACCATCGTCATCAACGCGGTCGAAGAGATGATGCACTCGGCCGCGCGCCGCACCTTCGGCGCCGAGCGGAACATCGAGTCGCGCTTCAACACCGAGCTCGGTGAGATCGAACTCTTCGAGATCAAGACGGTCGTCGAAAATGTGACCAATCCGTCAGCCGAAGCGACGCTTGAGGAAGCACACTCGAAGTACGATCCGGAAGCGCAGGTTGGCGATGAGATTCTCATCAAGCTCGACACCGCCACGATGGGCCGTATCGCCGCCCAGGCCGCGAAGCAGAACCTCATCCAGCACATCCGCGATGCCGAGCGGAAGCAGATTTACAACGAGTTCAAGGATCGCAAGGGCGAGATCGTCTCCGGCATCGTGCAGCGCTTCGAGCGCAAGAACATGATCGTCAACCTCGGCCGCACCGAGGCGATCCTGCCGGAAAAAGAACAGATTCCGCACGAACGCTATCGCCAGAGCGATCGCATCCGCGCGCTCATCCTCGATGTGGACCTTTCGGAGAAAGGCCTGTCCATCGTGCTGTCGCGAACCTCCAACGATTTCCTGATTGGGCTGTTCACGCAGGAAGTCCCCGAGATGTATGAGGGGATTGTCGAGATTCGCCAGTGCGCCCGCGAACCGGGTGGACGCGCCAAGGTCGCCGTCTATTCCAAGGACTCCGATGTCGATCCCGTCGGCGCTTGCGTCGGTATGAAGGGCACGCGCGTGCAGGCCGTGGTGCAGGAATTGCGCGGCGAGAAAATCGATATCGTGCCGTGGACCGACGACCAGGCCGAGCTGGTCTGCCGCGCGCTCGCACCGGCCAAGGTATCCAAGGTCGTAATCGACGAAGACGAGCACGGGATGGAAGTCATCGTGCCCGACGATCAGCTCTCGCTCGCGATCGGCAAGCGCGGCCAGAACGTGCGCCTCGCGCATCGCCTGACCGGATGGAAGCTCGATGTGCGCAGCGAAGCCGAGGCCGAAGAAGAGGCCCGTGCCGCACGCGCATCGCTCAACGCGATTCCGGGTATCGGCGATATCAACGCGGAATTGCTGTTCCAATGGGGATTCCGCTCGGCTGAACAACTGGCGGAGGCCGATGAAGAAAACTTCGATGTGGAAGGCATCAGCGCCGATCGTGCACGGCAGATAATCGCGGCCGCGCGTACTCACGTCGCCGAGAAGCGCGAGAAGGAGCAGGCGCGCGCCGCCGCTGAGGCAGAAGCCGAGAAAGCCCGCGCCGCGGAAGCCGCCGAGGCTGCCGTCGAAGCTGCCGCGGTATCAAACGAAGAGCCACCGGCCGCGGAGGCGGAACAGAAGTCCTGAAAGGGAATTTGACGACTCCAGGCTCCAGCGCCGCGCCGATTCGGACCTGCCTCGGATGTATGAAGCAGGATCGCAAGGGAGCGATGGTCCGAATCGCGGTGGATGGGGTAAACCTGGGGCCGGATTTCGAGGGAACCAGAACCGGGCGCGGCGGTTATCTTCACCGGAAGGACGAATGCCTGGAGCGGTTCATAAAATCGAAGGCGCGGGAATTCAAATCGTTGCGAATGAAGATCGACCGGGACCGCAGACGGGCGATAGTAGAAGCAATCAGGGAGCGACTGGATAGAAAACCGGCGCTCGAATAGTATGGGTCAGATGGCGGCGCGGAAGCGAATCAAAACACTTGCCAATGAATGGGGCGTTGCAGTCGACGACGTTCTACAGAGCTGCGCTCGCCTCAGGCTTGGCCATGCTCACTCCGACTCCAGCCTGCTAAGCCAGGAAGAGAGCGATCGTATCAAGGCCGATCTCGACGAGCAGGCGCATCGCGCGGCGGTTCTGCGCCGCGAGACGGTCGTCGAGACCAGCGCCGGAAAAATAGTCGAAAAGCGCCTGAACGCCACCGTGATGCGCCGGCGGCATACCGAGCCCGCACCCGGTGCGACGCCGGAAGAGCCATTTCACTTCGAGGTCGAGAAGCCCGCTGAAGAACCTTTCGTGGCTCCCTTCCTCGAGGAACCGATCGCACCCGCGATCGAAACTCCGGCATTTGAACCCCAACCGGTAACCGCGGCTCCAATCGCCGCCGTAGAGACGGAACCTCTCGCCGCCGGTATCCAGCAGCCGGAAATTCAGGCTTCCGCACCCTCGGAACCTTCCGCACCGGAAGCGGCTGCGCCGCCCCGCGCGGAACCGGTGCGACCCGCCATGCGACCCTCGGTCGAACGCGAGGTGCGTCGGCCGGTCTCTCCCGCTCCGAGCGGCGAGGTTCGCAACGGCGCGCCACGGCCCGCACCCGGCGGCACGATCAATCTGACCAAGTCCGCATCGACGGCTCCGTCGTTGGATGACGGCCAACGCGGCCCCAAGGTTCTCGGCAGAATCGATCTGCGGGCCAAGCCCGCGATGCCGGCGCGTCCCTCGGGTCCAATCGGACGTCCGGGCCCCGGACCACGCCCCGGCGCTCCGGGTAGTCGCTTCGGTGGCGCACCGTCAACGCCTCCGCCCGATCAACCCCCGCCTCCGGGAGGCACCGGGAAACCGGGCGCTCGCGGTCTCAAGAAGAAAGTTGTCAAGAAGGGCACGGTAGATTTCACCGCCGAACGCGAGATGCGCGGGCTGCGGGTGCCCAAGAAGCGTCGAGCTCTTCCCGGCAAGGAACAGAAGAAGACCGAGATCACCACGCCGCGCGCCTCCAAGCGCATCGTGCGGATTACCGAGGGCGTTACCGTCGGCGACTTGGGCCGCAACATGGGCGTCAAGGCCGGCGACCTCATCAAGAAGCTGATGGAGCTCGGCCAGATGGCCACGCTCAACCAGGTCCTCGACGTCGATACCGCGACGCTCCTGGCCGGCGAATTCGGTTATAGCGTTGAAAATGTCGCCTTCGATGCCGAACAGGCGATCGAAGAGACTACCGAGGAAACTCCGGGCGAGGCGCTCCCGCGGCCTCCGGTCGTGACGGTGATGGGCCACGTCGACCACGGCAAGACTTCGCTGCTTGATGCGATTCGGCACACCAACGTAACTGCCAAGGAATCGGGAGGTATTACGCAGCATATCGGCGCATACCAGGTGACGGTCCACGACCGCCTCATCACCTTCGTCGATACTCCCGGTCACGAGGCATTCACCGCGATGCGCGCGCGCGGCGCCAAGGTCACCGACATCGTGATCCTGGTGGTCGCGGCGAGCGAAGGCGTGATGCCGCAGACCATCGAGGCGATCAATCATTCCCGCGCGGCCAAGGTGCCGATCATCGTCGCGCTCAACAAGATCGATCTGCCGGAAGCCAACATCGACCGCGTCAAGCAGCGGCTTACCGAGCAAGGTCTCATTCCCGAGGACTACGGCGGCGATACCCCTACCGTGCCGGTGTCCGCCCGCACGGGTGAAGGGATCGAGGCGTTGCTCGAAATGATCCTGCTGCAGGCCGACGTGATGGAACTCAAGGCCAATCCGAATCGGCCCGCGCGGGGAACTGTCGTCGAATCGCAGCTCGATCGGGGCCGCGGTCCAGTGGCGACGGTGCTCGTGCAGGAAGGCACTCTCCACCAGGGTGACCCTTTCGTATGCGGCGTCAGCTTTGGTCGCGTTCGCGCGATGCTGGATCATCGCGGTGAGCGGCTTTCCGAGGCCGGCCCTTCGACGCCGGTTGAAATCTTCGGATTGTCGAGCGTGCCGGAGCCCGGCACCGCATTCGTCGGTGTCGCGGAAGAATCCAAGGCGCGCCAGGTCGCCGAGTATCGCAGGTCGAAGCAGCGCGAGGGCGAGCTGGCCAAGACCAGCAGGATCTCGCTCGAAGACCTGAGCCAACGCCTGGCGGCCGGCGAAGTGAAGGAGTTGAAGGTCATCCTTAAGGCTGACGTGCAGGGTTCGGTCGAGGCTCTGGCCGATGCACTCACGCGCCTCTCGACCAACGAAGTAAAGCTGGAAGTCATCCACACCTCCGCCGGTGCTATCTCCGAGACCGACGTCACTCTCGCGTCGGCTTCCGGAGCTATCATTATCGGTTTCAACATCCGGCCCGAACCGAAGGCTGCGCAGCTCGCCGAAAAAGAAGGCGTCGAAATTCGCTCGTACACCGTTATCTACGAAGCGATCAACGACATGCGCGAGGCGATGGAAGGATTGCTCGCGCCGACCTATCGCGAGAAGCAGCTCGGCCGGGTCGAGGTGCGCAAGGTTTTCAACGTGCCCGGCGGTACCGTCGCGGGCTCGATGGTGGTGGACGGAAAGATCAACCGCAACGCGCGCGTTCGCCTGGTGCGCGATGGACGAGTCGTGTGGGAAGGCAAGGTCGGGTCGCTCAAGCGCTTCAAGGACGACGTGCGTGAGGTCCTGACCAATTTCGAATGCGGCGTCGGGCTGGAAAATTACAACGACGTGAAGCCCGGCGATGTGATCGAGGCATTCGAGATGGAAGCGGTGCTCCGGAAGCTCGAGACGCCCAAGCCGGAATCGGCGCGCGGCCAGGCCGCGGCGGAGAAGCAGCTTCAGCCCTGAAGCAGTCGCACGGACCCGCATTGATTTACGCGCGGGTCGGAGGGGAGGTGGGCAATGGTCGTCGGCGTGTTACGCCTTACACTCTTCCTGCCCGAAAATCATTCGCTCAAGGGCAAGCGCCAGGTCCTGCGCGCGATCAAGGACCGCGTACGCAACAAGTTCAATGTCTCCATCGCGGAGTCCGACGGACATGACATGTGGCAGCGCGCCGAGTTGGGAATTTGCCAGGTCGGCAGCGATCGCCCATTCGTCGATAGCGCCTTGCGCGAAGTGGTCAACTTCATCGAGGCGCTCGGGCTCGCGCCGCTGGGCGAAGAGCAGCTCGAGATCATCAACTACTGATTCGGGGATGGCGCCGCGTTGGCGCCGAATATATTTCGGTGAGTGAAGGACGACGATCGGAACGAGTCGCGGAACTGGTGTTGCGCGAGCTCTCGGCGATGCTGATCAAGGATCTGAAGGACCCGCGCCTGCGCGGTATCACGCTGACCGGAGTGACGATGGGCGATGATCTGCGTCGCGGCCGCGTGTTTTTCTCCCATATCGAGGGGCGCGCGAAGGCGGAGGCCGCAATCGCGGGGTTCCGCAGCGCCGGCGGCTTCATCCGTCGCGAAATCGGCCGCGCTCTCGGGCTGCGCTATACCCCCGAACTGGACTTCGAGTTCGACCCCGGCCCCGAGCGCGCCGCCCGCATCGGCGAACTCCTTCGCGACGCCCGCGAAAAACCGTAGCCGGCAAAGATCGAAGGGCGAAGCGGCCGTCTTTCCCGCCCTCTCCGTGTGCGGAGAGATCGGCCCGCATTCCTATGCGGCCGGGATGGATACCTGCGTCGACGTTCCCTTGCGCTGTGTCGCATCTATCTGCTAAACGGTCGGTTTGCTTGAACGATCGTTTAGTTCCTTGGCTCTGGCTTAGTGCCTCCGGCGCCTGAACGCTCAACTCTCGACCGGCGCCGGACGGCTTTAGGCGTTCTCGACCCAACCCGAGACCCGGGGGACCGGCCTTACCTGATCGGGCCGGTCCCCCTTCCTTTCCCGCCGGCCTTATATCGACGCGGTTCGTGGGCTATCTTGGATGGTTCCGCGATGAACGGAGTGATCATCATAGACAAGCCCGCCGGGGTTACCTCGGCCGAGGTCGTCCGCCGGGTAAAGCGGCTGGTAAAACCCGCGCGCGTGGGACACCTCGGGACTCTCGACCCTTTCGCTACCGGTGTGCTTCCCATCCTGATCGGTGAGGCGACCAAGCTCGCGCCATTCATGGAGGGCGGCGAAAAACGTTACGAGGGAACCATCAGGCTCGGCTCCGAGACCGACACTCTCGATCGCGATGGTTCCGTCGTGCGAACCGCGCCGTTGCCGTCCCTGACCACGGACCGCCTTGCGGCGCTCGAGCGCGAATTCACCGGCAGAATTTCGCAGACTCCCCCGGTGTTTTCGGCGATAAAGCGGGCGGGCGTGCCACTCTACCGGCTCGCCCGCAAGGGTATCGATGTGGAGCCGCCGCAGCCACGCGAAATCGAGATCAGCTCTCTTCGACTCGAACTCGCGTCCCTCGATGCGCTGCGGTTCACGCTGGCCTGCTCGGCGGGAACTTACGTGCGTGCGCTCGCTCGCGATATCGGAAATGCGCTTGGATCGGCTGCGCACCTCGAGCAGCTGCGCCGAACCCGAAGCGGTGGATTTTCGATCGAAGACGCTCTGCCGCTCGATCGGTTACTTGCCGCGATGGAAACGAAGGAACCCGCCGGATTCCGGTTGATCGCCTTGGCGGAGGTCGTTCCCGCGCTGCCCGGCATCCAGGTCGATCCGGAGCTTGAGCGACGCCTGCGGCATGGCGACTCGTCGGCGCTGGATCTGCTGGCCCCAGCAGCGGCCGAGCTCTTTAAGGTCGTGAACAACCGCGGACAGCTCGTAGCGGTTGCGCGCGCGACTTCGCGCGCAACCTCGATTATCGAAAGGGTTTTCAACGAGTAAGCGTGATGACGGACGTGCGCTACTGCGACTTCGTTACATCGAAAGTCCCTGAAGCCTGGCAGTGTTTGGTTTTGCCCAGGTAGCTGCCGCTCATTTCGGTCGCGGTCAGGGTCGAGACCGTGACCTTGATGTTGCAGTTGTTCGGCTTCCCGGACTTCATTGTGAAGCTCAACGAGTCAGCGGTGGCTTTGCCCGCGACGGTTCCCGTGACGTCGTGACCACCTGTTTGGTACTGCCAGGTCCCGCCCACGACCGCTTGTTTCTGACTGAAGTCCAGATCCAGGGTGCCTGCGCCGTCGACGGAGTCGTCAACGGTCCCCGTCCAGGCGCCGGCCACGTCGACCGGCCCGGCTTGCGCCGGGCCTCGCTCTCATCCTCCTGGGCCAATCCGGGACGCGAAATGATCACGATTGCTCAGGCTAAGAGCGTTCCGAGTCCGACCGCCTTCAGGTTTTTGATGAGCATCCGGGTCCCCTTCGCGAAAGATTTGCGTTGTAGGAGCATCTTTGCGCGCAGCAGGCTTCGCAATACCGCTGCTGTAATGAGTTCGACGTGACGAAACTCATCTCTCCGCTGGCCGATTTTCCCGCCGCCGTGATATTCATCACCATATGAAATTCGGACTATTCGGAATCAACAACGGACCCTGCGCTTTCCCCGACACTGCCGCCAAGGCCGCGAAAGCGGCCGAGGCCGCTGGATTCGAGAGTCTATGGACCGGTGAGCATGTGATCTTGCCGGATCCCCAGGTGCCGCCGTCTCCTGTGCCTGCCGACTACCCGATGGACGATCCCACCGTCGCGCTGGCCTTTATCGCCGCTCACACGACGAAGGTTCGCCTGGGCACCGGCATCATCATCCTCCCCCAACGCAATCCCGTGGTCCTCGCCAAGGAACTTGCTTCGCTCGATGTTCTGTCAAAGGGGCGGCTGATCTTCGGAATTGGAGTCGGATACTTGAAGCCGGAATTCGATGCGATCGGAGCCCCATTCGATCACAAGGGCGCTCGCAGCGAAGAGTACCTGTCAGCGATGATCGCGTTGTGGTCGATGGAAAAGCCGGAATTCAATGGCCGATGGGTCAAGTTCAAAGGCGTCAATGCGATGCCGCGGCCCGTTCAGAAGCCCCATCCAGAGGTCGTCTTCGGTGGTCATACCCCGGAGGCTTACTCGCGCGCCGCGCGCCTCGCTCGCGGATGGTACGGCTTCTCGCTGGACGTCGAGGGGGCCCGTAAGTGCATTGAGGGGCTTCGCGCAGCCTGCAGCAAAGTAGGACGAAAATTTGACGATCTGGAGATAAGCGTCACCCCGAGGCCACCTCTCGATCTCGACGGAGCGCGCCGATTTGCCGAAATCGGGGTCCATAGACTGATTCTTCTGACGCGCGCCAATGACGAGAAGAGTCTCCTTGGCCAGATCGACAGCATGGCTAACGAGATGGTGGGGAAGATATAGCCAAAGATGGCGTCGATGGTGCCTTTTCTCCTCCTGCCCACGGCACCTCAGAAGATGTCAGCGATTGGTTTTTAGACTTCTTTTCATGAATCGCCATCTTTAGTTAGCAGCGGTAGGCATTGGACCGCCAATTTTCCGTCACAAGTGTCAAAAAGTCAGCACTGATCGTAAACCTTCAATCTAAATATACGCGACTCTGTCTAGATAATTCTTAACTAGACTGGCGGCATGCATGTTGCATTTAGTTCGGCAATGATTCGCATTGGCTGCTTATTCGTCGCAAGGAGGGCTTTTGTATGAAAACCGAAAACACCCATGTTTTGACGGTGAAAGAACTGTCCGACTATCTGAAAGTTCATCCGTCCACCATCTATCGTCAGCTCAAGCGGGGCAACCTGCCGGCTTTCAAGGTTGGAAGCGACTGGCGCTTCAACATCGAGTCGATCGACCGGTGGCGCTTGGAGCAGGACACCTTCAAGTCCGCGTAAGCTTTCCAGATCGGTGAAACAGAGGGGCGCGGCCTGCTCATGCAAGGTCGCGCCTCTTTCCTTTTAGAAACCCTCGCGGGCGTCCTTTTCAATCGTGCGGACGTACTCGAGTACCAGCCAGCCGCGCAGCGGGTCGACTCGGTTCACCTGGACCTCAATCCGAGTCTGGTCAGGCAGGTTCGGAGCGCCTCGGAGCGTTCCTCTCACCGCAAAGTCGGCCAGCTCCGCGGTGGCGCCTTCGCGAAATGTCAGCGCCCTCAGCGCGCTGCCGGTCGCTTGCTTTTCCAGGTAACGAAGAATCCAGTAGCGTTTCGCGCGTCGTTCCAGTTCGCGTCCATTGGCTTCTGCGTTCTCGGCGCCGGCCAGCACCCTCAGGAGCTCATCGACGTTGTAAGGCTGTACATACCCTCCCGAGATCGATGCCACGAGCTGCCGTTGCAGAACCAGGTCCGCGTAGCGCCGAATCGGCGAGCTGAACTGCGCGTAGTAATCGAGCCCCACCCCCGCGTGATACTCGGGATAGAGCGACAGCCTGGGCCGTTGCGCCTCGCCTCGCATCTCGGGCTGAACCCGGTAGATGATCGGTATGCGATTTTCCGCCGAAAAGCGGGCAGCGACGAAGTTGCTCAAGACCATGAACTCCGCCACCATCGCTCGCGCCCGTGAGTCGCTGTCGAGGACGCGAATCTGGATGTCTCTGCCGCGCACCGTCACTTTCGGTTCGCGCCGATGCACCAGCATCGCACCGGCCATCCGCCGTCGTTCCCGCAGCCGATTGGCAATCTCTTCGAGCATCCGCAACTGCGATGCGGCGTCCGGATCCGAAGCGCCTGATTGCATCAGGCGATCGGCTTCGGCGTAGTCCAGGCGTCGAGTCACGCTGATTTGCGCGGGGTATATCGATACTTTCTGAACTTCACCGGTCGCCGAAATGTCCAGGTCCGTGGTGATCACCGGGCGGTCCTTGCGCTGGATAAGACTGGCGCGATCACTGGAAACCGCATCCGGAAGCATCGGGATGGTCGTTTCCGGCAGGTAGACCGTCGTAGCCCTGGCTGCCGCCTCCTCGTCCATCGCGCCTCCTTTCGCCACGAAGTCGGCTACGAGCGCGATGTGCACTTGAACGCGCAAACCGCCGCCAGGCAGTGGATGGCACGAAAGAGCATCGTCGATCTCGACGGTATCCTCATCGTCGATAGTGACCGCAAACCCGGTGTCCAGCGCAGCGCGCGGCCCCGGCGCGACCGATGCGGCTTCGGCCAGGGCAGCCTCGCTGAATTGCGATCGCAGACCCGCGATAAACGCGAATCGCGGCGCGTCGGGCTTCGCCCCGATTCGGTCCAGGACCTCGAAAGAAGCTTCGGCGGGATCGACGTCCGGGGCGGCCGCACTCAGGATCTGGGTCAGCTCACGACTGCGCGTGAAGGGGTTGCGCAGATATTTTGCCAGCTCTTCCGCCAATGCCTCCGTTTCCGGCGAAGCAGGCGGAGTCGCTCCGCTCAGGATGTCGCGAATCATCGCCTGCGTGTGGCGCGCACCCTCGCTGCGGCTGCGAATTCGATCCTGCTGAACGCGCAGGCGCTCGACCTGCTCCGGGGGGCGAGGCACGAATTCCATGTGCCGGCGCATGAAGAAGAGGCGGTCGTTCATCAGCGCCTCGAGCATCACCGAAGTGGCCGTCATCGAACGCAGCCCGAAGAAAAGTTCCGCGAGTTCGGCGGCGGAGAAGCTTCGTCCCTGCTCCTGTGCAACTTCCCAAAGCAGGTTCAGGTCCAGTTCTTTTTCGAGTGAAGCGCGCTCTGCCCGCAACGCGGAGATAGCCTTGGGCGCATCGGCGCGGGAAGGATGTAGCTGCGGATGATGCAGCATTACCAGGTCGCGGGAGATCAGGCGTTCCTGGCCGGCGCTGTCGATTATCCCGACATGCCGGTCCTGCTCACGAATGACCAGGCCGGCCTCGAACTTGCCGCGATCGAGATATTCCACGATCGAGCCCGACCATTTTCCCGCCGACGACATCGGATTTCATTTTGACGATGCCCGTCAACAAAGACTATATGGAAGGGCTGACCAATGGCCCGTATTGAAATCGACTTGCCGGACGAGCTCTGCGGCGACCTTCAGGCGGTGGCGGACGCCCTGGGGATCGCAGATTTGACCGAGGCCGCCCTGATCGGAATCGCGGACTGGACCTCGCGGCGCAAAGCCGAACTTGACGATCGCAATCCGGCCCAGAGGTACTTCGTTAACGAGGCACTAGATGAACTCATCGGAAAAAAACCCAAGAAATAACCTCCGTTCCGGGCTGATCGCGCTTGGCGCGATACTGGTTGCCGCATCGAGCGTGCTCGCCGCGGGCAAACCCAAGGCAATCGACGTCGAAATTCCATACGAGGCTACGGTCCTCAAGACCTCCCTGGTTTCTCCCCTCTACCTCACCGAGGCGAGCGGAGGGATGGTCGTCTCCGATGCGGCCGGCGGAGTGTACATGGTCACGATGGGCGGCAAATCGACGGAGCTGGCCGGCAAATCCAGGGTCAAGCATCCGGCCGGGGTGGCAATCGCTCCCGGCGGGTTTGGCACTGCCGGTACCGTATATGTGCTGGCTTCGGGCGACGATCCGGCCGGGCCCTGCGAAGTTGATGCGATCGATAAATCGGGCGGAGTAACTACCTTTGCGAAACTCCCCGATGCGGGCAGCGGCAAAGCGGCCGAATGTCGTGACCTCGAGTTTGGCGCGAAGGGAACACCATATGCCGGCAAACTCTACGCAGCCACCAGCGCCAACTCGACCATCTATGCGATTGATGCGAGCGGCAAGGCCGCTGTCTTCGGCTCCTACGACAAGCCGAACGCGTGGGACCTGACCTCGATCGGTTTCACCTCCGCAACCGATTCCAAGGCGCCGAACGTGATGCTGATCGGGATGCGCCTGCGAATGGGTGGTGCCGCCAAGCTGGGCCGCATCGGCGTGGTCACTCCCGATGGCAAGCTGAAGGACGATCCGTACCTGGTCGGTTTCATCCGCCCCACGGGCTTTGCAACTTCACCCGCGAACTGGGGTTCCTACGGAGACACCTTTTTTATCGTGGACTATGGCAAGCCATCCACCGAGGAAGGCGGCGCCAGCGATGGCTCTATCTACCGAGTCTACAAGGATGTACCGCGTCCGTACGCGAGCAACCTCGCCGATCCGACTTGCATGAAGTTCATCGGCAACAAGATGGTCATCGCGGATCCAGCCATCAAGGGAGCGCCGGGGCAGGGCGGAATCGTGATTATTTCCTCGTTGCTGTAGGCGATGTTTCCGGCGCCAACCAGGGCCCACTTCGTCTACGGCGACAGGCGCTCGATGACCCACATTCCATCGGTGCGCCGGTAGCGCAGGCGATCGTGCAGCCGGTTGGGCCTTCCTTGCCAGAACTCGATCGCGTCCGGCGTCACGATGTAGCCGCCCCAGTGCGCGGGCCGGGGTACTTCCTGGTTGAGGAAGCGCTGCTCCATCTCGCGCATCTTCTTGTTCAGTTCGTGGCGGTCCCCGATGGGCTGGCTCTGATGTGACACCCACGCCGAGAGCTGATGGCTGCGCGGGCGATCGCGAAAATAGCGATCCGATTCCCCGGCGGGCATCCTTATCACCGCGCCCGTGATGCGAACCTGGCGCTCGAGCGCAGGCCAGAAGAAGGTCAGGGCGGCGTGGGAATTCTCGGCCAGGTCATGGCCCTTGCGGCTCTCGTAGTTGGTGAAGAATGTGAAGCCCCGCTCGTCTACCACGCGCAGTAGCGCGATTCGGGCCGAAACGTTTCCGGCGCGATTCGCGGTCGAGACGGTCATCGCGTGCGGTTCCTCGACTCCTGCCTCGATCGCTTCCTGCATCCACGCGCCGAATTGCGCGAACGGATCGGAGTCGAGCTCTTCGGACTTCAGCTCGCCGCCCTTGTACTCCTTGCGCGCTCGCGCGATGAAGTCGTGAACCGGGGTGTGTATTCGGCTCATCAGGGCGTTTCCTAAATGAGCGATTCACGCCGTAGTGTCCAGACCCGAATTGATCGGGTCCGGACACTACGTTCAGGAGGCTATTTTCCGGTTCCGGCCAGGTTCACTCGCACCGGTCCATTGCTCGAGTTGTCGATGATCATCAGGAACCCGCTCACCGGACCGGTGGTGGTCGGCGAGAAGGTCGCAATCACCTTGCAGGTTTGCTGCGGTCCCAGCGCAGTCGGGCAATTGTTGCTCTGCGAGAATGGGACACCGCCTTCCATGAAGATATCGCTAATCGTGATGACCGTGCCCTGCTTCTTGGTGGCGCGGTTGAACAACACCAGCCCCTGGTTTTTGCTCTTGCCCACTGCCACTTTGCCGAAATCGAACGGAGCCGGCCGCACTTGCAGGAATGCGTTCACGCGCGGCTGCGGAGTCGCGGTCGGCGTTGCAGTAGGTGCGAGGGTCGGCGTCGGGGTGGGACCCGTCGTCGGCGTGGCTGTCGGCGCTCCGGTAGGCGTCGGTGTCGGGGTGGGTGCTCCCGTCGGCGTGCTGGTCGCGGTGCGTGTTGCCGTCGCAGTCGGTGAACCGCTCGAAGTTGCCGTCGCCGTCGGAGTACTAGACGGCGTCGGACTGCCGCTCGACGTCGGCGTCGCGGTCGGAGTTGGCGATGGTGCAAACCACCGGCAGACGACCCCGTCGTCACCCGAGCCGGGCATCTGGGTCGCGCTGCCATTGTTGAGGTTACAAGACCATTGATTCTTGTTCGCAGTCGAGTTGAATCGCGCGATCGCGAAAACCGCGTGATTGTTGTTGACATCACCGCTGCAGAGCCCCTTCTTGGTGGTGAAGTTGTACCAGACATCGATGTTGTAGTTGGACGGCAGTGAGCTACACAGGGGAATCCCTTGCGTCGATGGGGTAATCGGCAGGTTGTTGTTTGAGGTTCCCGGCCCGAAGATGATCCGGTAACCCGGCGCGTCGTCCACATAGGTCTGCGGATCGTTCGGCCACGTGTAAGCCTTGGGCATGGTCGCGTGCATCAAGTCGTCGCCGATACACAGGTCCAGGTTCCCTTTGCCGACCACTTTTTCGCAACTACCAAAGGGCGGCTGCGCTCCAGGCTCTGTCGCAAAAGGATGCGTGCAGATGTTGGCCGGGCAGGTAGTGTCCCTAAGGAAGGAATCGCCCGAGCATCTCGGCTTCGGCGTGTGATCGCTGGGAATTCCGCGCACCCAGCAGGCACCGTGGAAGGCGCCATGCGTGTACTGCGGAATTGGCCACGGATCTCCCACCTGGGGAACCGGCGGGGTTACGTTGCACAGGCTTGCGCCCGCCGTATTGTCTTCGCCAGTGCAGAGCTGATCGTATGCGCCGCCCAGCGGTGTGCAGAACACTTTCCAGAGATAGCAGTGTCCCGTCTTATCCGTGGGATCGCACAGGTCAGACTGTATTATGCCCTTGCTGTCTTTCTTGCCCACCGGCACGCTCGGATATTCCTGCCTGCCGCAGTTCGATAGGCAGGACACTGTCGAGTCGCCGCCTTGCGGGGTGCCGTCGTTGTTCTGAATCACCATGCCGATGATGCCCTTCTTGAGGAAGTTGGGCTGGGTGAGATCCGAACGCGAAACCTGGAAAGGGGCCGGACAATTTGCCGGGTTGCGCAAGTCCTGCGTGTGGCTCGACAACGGATACTGCTGGGCGAGCCAAAACTGGTTGTTCGGGTCGAACTGGTCGCTGCTGCTTCCGCCCAGCGGCTCGACGTCGACGTTGAGGTTACCGCCGTTCACGAGGCTGATATCGGGATGGTCGAGAAAGCGGGTCGGATGCGCGTCGTCTTGCTGGTAAAAGGTCCACTCGGTAATCGTCGTTCCCGCTGACGGCCCAAGCTTGGCCGCACTGATATCGTACAGACCTCCCGAACCTCCCGTCTCGCACTGCGCTCGACCACCGGGCATGCCGGGCGGGACGATGATTTCATCCTGCGTGTCGTAGCGGCATCCGGTTCGTGCCCACAAGATCGGTCCCGTGCTCTTGATCGGCCCGGTGTCTTCCCAAAGTAACGGTACGTCAATCGTCAACACGTTGGCGGCGCTGCCGTCTGGTCGAGGCTTCGATCCAACCGGTCCCATCACCCAGGTCTTTTCACGGGGAAATACCCCGACCGGCTCACCGGGCGAACGTCCCGCCGCGTCTGCCGCGCCCAGGATCGTCTGGTTCGTGCAGTTGACCATCTGGATGACTCTGTGCAGCCCTGGTAGCGGCGTTGGGCTGGGTCCAGGTATCGCCGCCAGGCACGGATCTTCGGCATCCGATGCGGCGTTGTCGAAAGCCGGTACTGGGCTCTGTTGGTCTGACGGCGTCGCCTGCTCGCTGGCCTCCTGCGCATGTGCCGGCGTCAGGTGCAAGAATCTCCTCGGCGTATTTCCTACCACCGCCAGGGCGATAAGGACGACGGCGACAGGAATCCACCTGTAGGCCCGTATTCGTGTCTTTCGAGCGGAATCGTGTGAGTCAGATTCTTGCGATCGCGCCACTTGCTTATTCCTTCCGCAATTGCTTGGTCCGTTTTTGGACGCTATTGAGCCTGGAGTTTCGGCGCTAAAATTCTACAAGTCCCCGAGCAGTGCATCAATCGGCTTTCCATGCGCAATGCTTGCGAGAAGGAGGCCGCCCCGCCAATCCGGGATTTGCATGTGACTCGCACAGGTCCTCGGATTTGCAAGTGAAATGTTGTGATCGGAAAAACGCGGCAGCTGCGTTTGCTTCCAATCGAATTCTAAAAGTTTTCTAAAATATTGCTTGCAACATCGCAGTCGCTGGTAGTACTGCGCGACCGATTTCGTCGCAAGCTTTTGGCGACGCAAGGCAGACCGTCGCACTCGATCGTGATGACTGCCCTTCGAGTTCCGCATCTGGCTGTTAGTCACGTGAAAGTGTGCGATCCGCTATTGCCTACTTTCGCGTTGCCGAAGTGGAACGGCGCAGGCCCGGCTGGATGCTCAATGGGCCTTTCCCGTGACGAAACTGCTCTTGGTAACCATGAGTATTTCCTTGGCTGCACGGAGTGAGTCATCGAATTTTCAAGAATACCTCTTCGTCGAATTGGTCAAGGAGCCTGGCTTACGACTCAGGATCAGTTCTAGAGATCTTCTAAAATCCGGGTTCGGCTGAAAGCGGAGTCATATTGGACCCCAAAAGCGTCACTCCCCCTGCCATTTACGACTTTGGTCCGTTTCGCCTCGATGAGCTCGACGGCCGCCTCTGGCGCCACGATCAACCCCGGTCTCTTCGCCCAAAAGCCTTTGCGATGCTCGCGTACTTGGCCGCCCGAGCGGGCCGCCTAATCGAGAAGCGTGAACTCCTCGCTGCCTTGTGGCCAGAAGTCACGGTTGAGGAGGCCGCCTTGACAGTTTGTGTTCACGAATTGCGGCTGGTGCTCGGCGATGACCGCCGCCAACCACAGTTCATCGAGACTCAGTACCGCAGGGGCTATCGCTTCATAGCGCCCGTGATCCGCGTTAAAAAGGCCCGCAAGAGATCGCGCAAAGCTGTTCGTTCCGCGCTGCTCGATTCGATGCCGCCCGTTGAAGGAAATGTCGGCTCCTGTGGCGACGACGCGGCGCCGACCCGCGTCAGCGCCAAGGCTCCCTGATGCTCTGCGTATCACCGGTTTCGCGATTTACCAACACCATCTCGACCTCGCGGTAGTTCCCCTCGGGGAAGAACACGTAGCCGCTTACGGTGAAGTTGCGATTGACTTCCTCCCGCTTCAAGGCAAGTCCACCGATTTGCTCATTGGCTTGCTGGTCGGCTTTTGACTGACCTCGTTCTGCGCCGCTGAACATCCCCGTGCATGCGCCAATCGTTCGCTTTTGAGCATCGTCGCTGGAAGGCCGCCGGCTATTGGTACGGCGGCTGGAACCAGGAGGCCCTATTCGACTTCGGGTCCGCGCTGACCGAGAGCGGAACTGGCGCGGGCAAGGTGGTGCCACCATTCAATGACCCTCCCCACAGCTCGATCGTTACGAACCCGTTCGTAACTGTCTGCCAGAACATCCCCACCGGATCTGGCGGGACTGACCCACCTGGCCCCATCACTGACTGTACGCAGGTAGCCGCCAGTGATACGAGGGGACCTGTGCCCGCGGGGCCCGGGTTCCGATATGCCTGGAACGTCCCTCTGCTGGGTAGTCCCAGGCAAATCGCAGGAGGCAAGGAGCCGTTCGCTACGCCAGTTTTGTCGAAGGTGGTGACGTTCAAGCCGAAGGTCCCATTGAAGCCGCTGAGACAGTTTATCTGGGTGGGGCCTGAACCGGATACGCAACAGCTTGCATTGGCGACCGGGGGATTCGCGCAGACTCCCGCGGCGTTCTTTGGGGCGACGCTCAGATTGACGCCGCCGAAGCCATACTCGGTCGCCTTGTTCTTGAACGTCCAGGTATTGCCATTGTCAAGGCTGATATTGGCGTAGATCTCGACACGGTCCGCATTACATAGCTGGCCCTTGTTGGCACCGGTGGGAATGACCGCCTGGATCGATCCGTCGGGGTTGAAGTTAATACCCCCCTGCGCGTTAGTCGGATTGCATTTGTTGGCCGTGTCGAAATAGTAGGACACGCGCATCGTGTAGGCATTTCCGACTTGCTCGTTGGTGGTGCAGTTTTGCCACCCGGGGTTAAGGCACTGATCGGTGTAGATCGCGAATCGGCTGACGGACTGCAATCCGTCGACCGCTGTCGGATCGCAAACCACAGGCCCTGGAGGATTGGTGTTTGGATTCAGCGATTTGCAAGAAGGAGAATTCGCCGCAGGACCGACCAGGTTGCCGCTGAATGCCCCTCCGAATGTCAGCATCATGTTCCTCGGCGGAGCAATGGTCGGAATCTTCTGCTCCGGATCCACCGGGATCGTCTGGATGCTTGCGTTGAGAAGGCCCGGAGTTGTCGGAAATTGAGCTTGACTGGTGGTCGGCACAATCACCGTTCCAGGCGTCGTGCTCAGGCTCCCGCCAGGAGCGTTGGAATTGGTGCTGTCTCCGACTAGGTATAGGCGGTTGGACGGCGCGGCAACGGTACCCAAGGTGAAGGTGGAAGAGGTTCCCCCGAAAGACCGCACCGAATTGTCGGGTACCGAGAATGGGCCGCTGGTGGAAGCACCGATGAACTTGGCGCTGAGTCCGCCCGAGCCCAGGTTATCAAGCACGAACGTGTTTGTACTCCCGGATTTGAATGCTGCCCCCTCGGGCCAGGTAACGCTGTAGCTGCCATCCAGTGGTCCGAGCACTGACATGGTGTAAGCGATGTACTTCGACTCGGTGTTCATCGCTGCCTGGAAATAGGCGTGGTTGGCATCGATCCGCTGCAATGCGGGGCCGAGTCCCGTTCCCGTTAGATCAGTGCCGGAGGCCGGCAGCAGCGACTGCAGCGCCGCCAGCACATCCTGGTACACGTCGTTCTTGTTTGGATTCAGGCTGGCTTGCCCCTGGTAAAACGCGTTGTCATTGACGAACTGCTTCCAGGTTGCCTGCAGCCACGGCAGGTTGCGCTCGACATACAGCATCGACGGCGCCACCGGAATAAATTCGATCGCGTACCCCGCCGCTGGGCTGTCATCGAAGAAGGTCGTCCGCGACAGCTGCTCGTTGAACACGCGGGTGATCATCGTGTGATGCTGGACGGTGTTCTTCGCCGGCGGAGCGCTGCTCTTGTAGGTTACGAAGCTGCGCGGCCAGTTGCCGTTATAGCAGACCTCGGGATCCGACTTGAGCAGGAAGTAGGGCGCCTTGGTAGGACACTTTGCCTGGGGGGAAGTCTCCGTGTCAGTCAGGTCCGCATTCAGGTTGAACCAGTACTGCTCTACCGACGTGATCTCCTGTTCGTATAGATATAGCCCCAGGTCGCGCCAATTGTTGTTGCGAAGTTCGTCTCCCAGCTCGACCATCCCGACTTCGAAGTTGATCGCTTCGCTGGTCGACTCCTGGTTGTTGCCGCCGTACGCAGCGCCATCCGCCCAACTGTGCCCATAATACGGATTGAAATTGCGTAGCTGCGGGAAGCCGCTGGCGCCATTGTCAAACGCCGCCACATCGTTCAGCAGGTCGGCGAAGATCTGGGTGTATTTCCAGAGCCACGGCAGATCGTATCGACCGATCTCCGCCGCGGCGCGGAGGAAATACCCGTAGTGATAGTGATGGTCACTCAATGATTGGACGTCGCCGTAGCCCGCCGGGTAGCCGTAGAGAGTGGAATAGACCGGGTTGTACTCCAGCAGGTTGGCGGTGAAGACGTCCGCCCACTCGCCGATCATGGTGTCTTCCAGCGACTGCAACAGGAAGTTCCTCATCTCCGCCGCCGCGACGTCTTTGCTCTCGCCCAGTTGCGGATCCAGCACACCTTTGATCATGGGATTGTTGGTTTTTGCCAGTTGGTCGGCCACCGTGAGCAGCTCGCGTGGGGTGGTCGTGCCGTTGAGGTAGGTATTGAAACCCACTCCCATGTACGTGCCCGGGTTGCGCGGGTAAGAGTCCAGGTGCCCGTTCGCCGGCGGCTTCGGCTGGATCCCATTCGTCGGCGTCGACGTAGGTTGCGCCTTGTTGTTGAAGGGTTCCTCCATGAAGTACCAGCACTTGAGAGTGTCGTAGATGTCCTCCGCCGCGGTCTGCTTCGAAGGTAGTGGAGTCGCAATACCGGGGCACGCCGGTGTCGGCGGATTGGGATTGAAAAGCGAGGGGTTGTCGATCGCCACACTGGGAAGAACCGGCATTATCCCCTTCACCTTGCTCTGCAGGAACATGGTGTTACCGAGGTAACCCATCACCGGCCCCATCAGGCTGTTCCACAGCATCGGAGTCCCGCTCGTGCCCGCCTGGATGTTGCCCTGCTGCGCGGCGATTAGTTCCTGGCGATGATGCGGAAACACCAGCTGGAACGGCTTGGCCGGATCCTGGGAACACTGGTTGGCGAAGCCCTGCACTACCGCGGTGGTAATTTGCAGTTCCCCCGTAACCGTCGCGCCCGCCGGGTCATAGCCGAGCAGAAACGTCTGGTTGCCTACTTTGGTTGACTGGGCAGGCGTGGGAAGAATCAACTTGGTGTTGACGGTCTTGAGACAGGCATAGGGCTTGAGCGCCGCCCACGCCATGTCGGCGGTGGTCTGGTCCGCCTTGACGCTGCCTGATTCCGGGATGTTGTGGGGCAAGGCCGTGACGATTACCGAGGTCGCATCGGTGTTCTGAAACTCCTGAACGTTCAGTTTCTCGCCGTGTACTTCGGTCGGACCTACCTCTTTCCACTGTCCCTTGTCGGCCTGGATGACATAGAAGGCGTCGGACGCGTTCGGGTTGGCCCCCGGTCCATCGTAGTCGCCGTTGAAGTAGGTCTTCACCTCGACGATCATGGGATTGGCGCCTTTGGGAGTGACCAGCTTGTAAGTGCCGAATTGCTTCCCCGGCAGTGGAATTCCACCTACCCACACATCGAAAGCGTCGGAGCCCTGGGTGCGCTCGAACCATACAAATGGACTGCCGTTCGCCATAGTGATTTGAAGTTTGTTGGCATTGGCTTCGTCGTGGACCGATGCGACCACCGCCCAATCGGAGTAGCTCTCGACCTGGATATTGGTCCATCGATTGTCCGTTGGGGGCCCATCCGGGAATTTGTCTGCTCGCAGCGGATGCATGGTCGTTTTCGACACCGTATTCTCGAGTCCGACCGTGACTCGCGCTTGGTAGTCTGGAGCGGGACTGCCCCAGTTAACGACGTCCGCGTTGGTGTTGTAGCCGATGGGCTTTTGTTTGACGATGGTTTGCGCGTCGGCCGCGACCTGGAAGGTGTTCAGATTCCGAATCGCCAGGCCGGCCTCCGGCGTAAAGCCGGGAGGAAAATCAGTCCCCGGTGGCTTCTCCTTCACGGTTCCACCGAGGTAGTCCACGAAAGCGAATTGGAACGGCTCGCTGTAAAAGAACTGCGTCGTGGCATGCCTGACCGTCGGAGGGTTGCAATTGCTTGGATACGCAAAATTGCCCCGGTTCAGGACCCAGGTATTGAGCTGAAAACCGAGCGATGTCCACCAGTCGCTGCTTTGCACCGGCTGTTTCCCGGGATTGGCGTAGCTCAGCGCAAAAGGCGAACCCGGGAGGTATTCGACCTCGTCGCTTACGCATGGGTAGTTCGCGGCTCCCTCATTCTCTCCCGGAACCACGTAAGGAACGTAATTGAACTGTTTGTCTTTGTTCTTTCCTACCGAGTATCCACCGGCGTCGAGAATATGAACTGATCCCCGCGCTTTGTTGTCGCGCTTTGTTGTACGGAGCAGGGTTGCCCACCACCAGCGACGTGCCGCCTTGTTGTGCCAACCCAAGCCCGCACCACCCAACTACGATGGCCACCGCAAGCGTTAGCCCGCCGACTACCACAGCCCCAATCCAGGTGCCGATCATCTTTTGGTTATTCATACTGGTACTCTGGGCTTTCAACCTCGTTCGTCGTTAGACTTGAGCTTGGCCCCTTTTATTCAACGGTTTAGAGCCATTTTACTATCTTTGTAATGACTTGTTTGCGCAGCATGTTTACGTGAGAAAGGGGAATTCCTGGACCACGCAGACGCGGAGCGGAGTAATCCGCTTGCGTTTGTAGCCTCCCCGAACACCTCATTGTCCGAACGCCGGCGGTAATGGAAAAAAGACTACCCCGTTGAGGTTGTTGCAGGTGAAGAAGTTGAAATTCGGGTCGCCAAAGCACGAACCCAACGGGAGCTGGGTGCTTATTCCGCTCGGGTTGCTCTGCATCTTGGTCAAATCGATTTGGACCATGTAGGTCCCGAAGATGTTCACCGCGTAGGCCTTGTTGTGGTTGGTATCCACCGCCACCTGCATCGGCGCGCTCGCGGTCTCCCAGTTGAACGTCGAAGGGTCAAGGGGTACGAAGGCTTGCGTGGGTACAGGGGGCGTAGCGATCTGCGCGACCGCTGTTTGCGGTAGTTGAATTAGGCCTACTCCATTGTTGTGCTCATCAATCACGAACGCTTGATGCGTCGTCTCGTTCACCGCTATGCCGCCTGCGAGGTCCGTGACCTCAGCGGACTGTGAATTCGGATTTGTTCCGCCTTCGTTGACTACGCAGGCACCCGTGGTGCTGAACGTCGAGCCGTTCAGGTTGAGAACTGTCACGAGGTCGCTGTTGTTCGCGATCGTCGATACATTGGTGGTTGAATCGAGAGAAGCTGCCCACGGCCCTTCTTGCAGATTCGTATCGCTCAGCGAGCAGGCGAGGCCGTCGGTTAGGTCGATGATGGTGGTCGAGCCCGCTCCGTTCTGCAGGCTGGTGTCGATGGCATAGCTCTTTGTATTGCTCGCACTGATAAAGGGATTTATCGCGAACGTGTTGGTCGCGGGAGCGTTAATGATCGGCGAGAAGGTGTGCGTTGTCAGGTTAAACGTCACAAATCCTGTGCACTTTCCGGCGCCACCCGGACACATGTTTGTGCCTGTAAACGGATCTACCTGGTCGACAACCGAAATGATCATCTGGTTGTTGACCGGGTCGTAGACCGTCTGCCCGAATGGCCCTACTGCCAGCGACGACGCGGATTGAAAAACGTCGTATCCGGTCGGCATCGCGAACGGTGACCCCGCTATCGGGTTCCCGAACTGATCCATCACATCAACGAATCCACCGTCTCCGTCACCGCCACTGGTGATGATCAGCAGGCCGCGCGGATCGCCGACGTCCTGCGCAATCGAACTGATGATATCGGGATGGGACAGCACGATCGTCCCCTTGATGGCGTTGACGTTTGTCGGATCGACCGTGGTGTCGATGACCACAAGTCGGGCGTTGCCGGTATCGGGATCCGGGTCGTAGATCAGAGGGACGAAGGCCAGCTGCTCGTCCGGGTCTACCAGCAACGCGCCCGAACCACTGGTGAACTTGTCCACCGGTCTCGGAGTGGGCGTTCCGGTGGGAGTCTCTGTTGGCGTAGTCGTCGCTGCCTCAGTAGGGGTCGATGTTGGGGTCGGTGTCCCCGTGTTAGTGGGAGTTGGCGTTGGAGTTCGCTTCTTGCTCGACGAACTGCTGCTGCCGCCACATCCGGCCAGCAATGCCAGGGTCAATGCCAGGCAAATACTGCCGAATCGCGAACCCGATGCCCTGGTTCGTCGCGCATTCTCAGAAGGTTTGCTGTGGCGGGGCAAGATCAAACTGACAATTCTTCACCTACTCATGCGTATACCGCTAGCGTATATGTCGTACCGATCGTGGAGCGATGGAACAACAGCCAAATGAGCCGGAGCCATACGAATCGCCAAAAAACCCAAGAATGTCAATCAGGCTTCCAAAGACGCTATCGTCCACGACTTTGGCTCGAAACTCCTGGCACGATCCGGATCAGCCTGCGGCGATTCGGGCCGGGGTAGCGCTGATACGTTCGGGTTGGCTGAACTCGGCGCCGCAGTATTTAACTCGAAGCAATTGGAGATGCGGAGCCTGTTGCTTCAAGTGCTCGCTGGCTCTCTGGGCCGCTCTCAAGCATTGCAAATCGCTCACTCGGCGGTGGCCGCGAGTCTTGACGGCGGCGAAGTGAACGATCTGGCCGACGCCAAGCGAACTGTTGGATTGCTAATCCTGCCGGAGCTCGGGACTCCGCTGGATGCAAGCGCGGAAGCTGACGCGGAGCGATAGTTTTTGATGCAATCGAAATCGCACGTGCCCAGGACGCGCTGTCGTTCCAATTGCGCGCGACCATCGATCTCGCGCCTCTAGTCTAGTCAGGGCGTGTGCGCCAAAGCTCGGGAGAAGCTGTCTGGGGTTTTCTCGCGCTTCACCGAAGGATTCGACACCGGAGATCTAGGGAAGCTCGGGCGCTACTCGAAGACCTGCCGCAGTGAGTTGCAATCAGCTAGCGCCACGGCTCCCTGATGCTCTGCGTATCGCCGGTTTCGCGATTTACCAGCACCATCTCGACCTCGCGGTAGTTCCCCTTGGGGAAGAACACGTAGCCGCTTACGGTGAAGTTGCGATTGACTTCCTCCCGCTTCAAGGCAAGTCCACCAATTTGCTCATTGGCTTGCTGGTCGGCTTTTGACTGACCTCGTTCTGCGCCGCTGAACATTCCCGTGCCGGCGCCAATCGCCGTACCGATCAAGGCGCCGGGTCCGGCTCCGCCGCCAAGCCCCGCGCCGGCGATTGCGCCCATTCCCGCGCCGACCGCTCCTCCGGCTACGCCGCTCACCGCTGCGCTCGCCAATGCCGCCTTGAGTTCTCCCGCACCTCCCGCCTGGCGGGCCGCCTCCCTGGGAGGCAGAGGCGCGACGCGTTCGCCGGCGTCGTTGATCGCAAATACCTGGCTTGGAACGATGGTGCGCGGCTCGTCGGTCCCGTTCGCCACCGAGACGTAGACCGGTACAACGTCACCAACTGCCGGAGCTGCCTGCACGCTGGTGGTCAACTGTCCCGTGAGAGGGGTCGCTACGACCTGCGGCGTGTTCTTTATGGGCGGCGATGCGACCCCGCATCCCGCGAGGCCAACCGCGATCGCGAGCATGCCCCAATTGCTACGAAGACGCACGTTGCCTCCCGGCGCGCAGCCGTCCATCCATGGTCCTCAATTATATTACGCGCTTCTGGGTGCGATGGTTACGAACTTCGCGATGCCGTCAGGCGCGCATACCTGCCTGACGCATGAGTTCCTCGATTCCTTGCGCCAGCTTGACCTCCGGATGCCACCCCAGCACCTTTGCGGCTTCGCGATTGTCAGCCAGCGTATTGCGCGCATCGCCGCGGCGCGGAGGTCGATGCACCTGCGGACCGCCGATCATGCGCGCGATCTCGTTGATGCTCGCATTGTGGCCGGCGCCGATATTGATCGCGCGCCCGTCGGCGGTGTCACAGTCCATCGCGAGAATGTTCGCGCGCACCACGTCGCGAACGTGCGTGAAGTCGCGCGTCTGCTCTCCATCGCCTTCGATCGTGAGCGGCTCCCCGGCTTTGCGCTGGCGCAGGAAGATGCTGATCACCGTCAGGTAGGCGCCCTCGGCCGTCATGCGCGGTCCGTATACGTTGAAATACCGCAGCGTAAGGGTTTGCATGCCGTAGAGCTGATGGAACTGGCGCGTGTAGCACTCCGCGATAAATTTCTGCAACGCATAGGGATTGAGCGGATTCGCCGCCATGTCTTCGCGCAGCGGCAGCGTCGGCTGGTCGCCGTACACCGACGACGATCCCGAATTGATTACCCGCCGCACTTTCGCATCGCGCGCTGCCACCAGCACATTCAGAGTGCCCGTCGCGTTGGCGGCATGAGTCTCGACCGGTTTTTCGATTGAGAGCGGCACCCGCGCCATCGCCGCCGTATGGAACACGCAATCGACCCCTGCGAACACGGGCCGGATCGCATCGAGGTCGCGGATGTCGCCCTCGATCACTTCCGCCTGCGCATTCAGGTTTGCGCGTTTACCGGTTGCCAGGGAGTCGAGCACGCGGACGCGCTCGCCGCGCCGCACCAGTTCATCGACCAGGTGCGATCCGACAAATCCGGCGCCGCCGGTTACGAGCACGATTCGGGGCTGGGACGGCATAGGCAGACCAACACGATTCCTGCGCAATTGATGCAAGTCAATCGGGCTCTCCCCGCTCACTCCGCAAAGGGACTTTGCCGCAAATGGGCCCGAACTTCGTCCCGCATGGTTACGGACATCTCGCGCGCCGTCTTGCGCGCGGTCGGCCCGAGCTTCACAAGGCGCTGTAGTTTGCGCCGCAGGTTCGTGGCGCTGTGAATCGCTTCTGCTCCCATCGGGTCGAATTTGCACGCCGGCGGATCGTGCAGGCCTCCCAGGATTCCGCCGATCGCGCCGCACGACGCACGGTTGAACAGCCCGAAGTCTTCCTGTTCCGCCTCGTCCGGACCGCCCATCGCACGCATGATGTTGTCGAACTGGCGGATTCGCTTCAGTCCGCCCTCGAAGACTTTCTGATGCGCGGTGAATGAGAACAGCGGCGAATCGATCGCGCGCTTCAGGGTTTTGTTGAGAACATGGAAATCGACCTTGAGCAGCTTGACGAGTATCTCGCGGTAGCCGCGGTCCTGGAAGGTATCGAACCGCGCTTCCGTATATAGATGACTCGCGATGCCGCTTTCGAAGCGCCCGATGAACCGCGCGGGCAGGAAGTAGTTATGCGCGACCACGTCCGCGGCCAGGTGCGCCAGGTATCCATAGGCCAGCGCCTGCTGCTCGCGCCCCTGCGCGGACTTGAGCAAGCCCAGCCCCGTGTCCCAGTTGTGCGAATGACGCCGCAGTCGGCTCTGCAGGCGTCGCCCCTGCACGATATCGGGTGCCAGGCTGCCGTAGAGGAAGATCTCCGGCAGGTTGAGAAGCGTCGCTTGTAGTGGGTGGTCGGGGGTGATAACCGTCGCAAGTACTTGCACTCCCAAAGCGACGTGTGTGACCGGACCCCATGCAAACGCGGGCTCCGGTGCGAATACGATCAGCGCGATGACGCAGAAGGCGGAGGCGACTATCATTGCAGTTCGAGGATCGTGGCCGGGCTTACATCCTTCGCCCGCCCGATTCCAGTATCGTATCCGATTCGATGAGTGAGTCGCATCCACCCGCTGACCGCCAGACCCTGGCCGCATCGCTGCGCGACTACGTCGATCAGATTCGTGAAGAAGGGCTCGATGGGTTGCCTGTCGGCGAGACGAAGGACGTCCCTCCCGCCCCCGAACCTTCGCCTTCGATGGCTGTCGCCGCGCCGGCCTCACCGCCGCGTCCATCCGCGCCGCCGGCCATGGGCGAGATGTTCTCGAAGTATCCCGGGCTCGAGGCGTGCGGGTCGCTGGAGCATCTGCGTGAATTCATCGGCGATTGCCGTCGATGCAAGCTGTGGCCGATGCGCACCAACCTGGTGTTCGGCGTTGGTAATCCGAAGGCCGAGCTGATGTTCGTGGGCGAGGCGCCGGGCGCCGACGAAGACCTGCGCGGAGAGCCGTTCGTGGGTCGCGCGGGTCAGTTGCTCACCGACATTATCGAGCGCGGGATGGGCCTGCCGCGCGCCGAGGTCTACATCTGCAACGTCATCAAGTGCCGCCCACCCGGAAATCGCAACCCCGAACCCGACGAGGTCAGCTCGTGCGAGCCGTTCCTCTTTCGCCAAATCGAAACCGTGCATCCGCGCGTGATTGTCGGGCTCGGCACTTTCGCGGTGCAGGCTCTTTTGAAAGTCAAAACTCCCATCAGCCGCCTGCGCGGCAACTGGCACGAGCTGCGCGGCATCAGGATGATGCCGACGTTCCATCCCGCGTATCTCCTGCGTAACCCCGCCGACAAACGGCTGGTGTGGCAGGACATCCAGCTCGTGATGAAGGAGCTTGGGATGTCGATCCCGAAGCGCGGCGGATGACGACTGGATTTCGATCGCCGCTGCTCGTAAGTGTCGCGGCTGCGGCCACGCTCGTACTCCTGTGCTCGTGGCTGCATGCCGAGAACGAACGTTGGGTCCAGTTGATCAAGATCGATGGCAGTATCAACCCCGCCGTTGCCAGTTATGTAGATGATTCCCTCGCGAGCGCATCGCACGACGGCGCGGCCGCCCTCATCATCGAGCTGGACACTCCCGGCGGCCTGCTCAGTTCCGCCCAGCACATTGTGAAAAGCCTTCTCGGCGCCCCTCTCCCGGTTGTCGTTTACGTCGCTCCGGCGGGCGCCGGAGCAGCATCTGCGGGTACCTTCATTGCCGCTGCCGCAAACATCGCCGCGATGGCGCCCGGGACCACGATTGGCGCGGCTCATCCGGTGGAGGAGGGCGGCGGAGACATCCACGGCGCCTTGGGCCAGAAGGTGGAGAACTTCACCGCCAGCTTCGCCCGCAGCATCGCGGAGCAGCGCGGCCGCAATGAAGATTGGTACGAGCAGGCTGTCCGACACAGCGTCGCGATCGGCGAGCGCGAGGCGCTCCAGAAGCACGTCATCGATATCGTCGCGCAGGACCTGCCGAGCCTGCTCGCGCAGGCTTCAGGCCGCAAGGTCAGCGTGGAAGGACACGAGGTTACGCTGCAACTTGCCGATGCCGCCGTGCGCAATGCTCGCATGACTGCGGGCCAGTCGATTCTCAACATCCTGTCCGATCCCAACATCGTGTACTTGCTCCTGATGGGCGGGCTTATCGGCCTCTATTTCGAGTTTGCGCATCCAGGCGTCTACCTCCCGGGCGTGGCCGGTGCGATCTGCCTGTTGCTTGCGCTCACGTCGTTTGAAGTTCTGCCGATCAATCTGACCGGCTTCCTGCTGATCCTGCTCGGGGTCGCGATGCTTATCGCGGAGGCGTTCGTCACCAGCTACGGGGTGCTGGGACTGGGCGGAGTAATCGCCTTCGTGATCGGTTCCCTGCTCTTCATCGATACCTCGCGCACCAACCTCGCCGTGAGCCGCAGTATCATCTACGGCGCCGCCGCGGGGTCAGCGTTGATCATTTTGAGCGTCGGCTATGTCGTCGCGCGCGACCGCCGTCGTACCGCGAAAACCGGGGCCGAGGGCCTGGTCGGCGAAGTGGGCGAGGTCCGCGAGCCGATCGCCCCGGGAGCTCCCGGCAAGATGTTCGTTCACGGTGAAATCTGGCGCGCGGTGTGCAACGAGTCTCTTCCCACCGGCGCGCGGGCTCGCGTTACGGCGGTCAAAGGTCTCGAAGTCGTCGTCCAGCGTTCAAGCTGAAGGAGGATCCAGCGTGGCATCCGGACTCGGCATCATCATCGTAGTGGTAATTGTCTACATCCTGAGCGGCATCAAGATTCTCAACGAGTACGAGCGCGCGGTCGTCTTCCGGCTCGGGCGCCTCACTCCCTATCGCGGCCCCGGAGTCACGTTCATCCTGCCGGTCATCGAACGCATGGTCCGAATCGATCTGCGCACGGTCACCCTCGATATCCCGCCGCAGGACGTCATCACCCGTGACAATGTGACGGTCAAGGTCAGCGCGGTCCTCTACTTCCGCGTGGTCGACCCGTCGCGCGCCGTCACCGAGGTGGCCAACTACCTGTTCGCGACCATGCAGCTCGCGCAGACGACCTTGAGATCCGTGGGCGGCCAGTCCGAACTCGACGATCTCCTCTCGCAGCGCGAGAAACTCAACGCACGCATCCAGGAAATCGTCGATGCGCAAACCGAGCCGTGGGGTATCAAGGTTACCCTGGTCGAGATCAAGAACATCGATCTGCCCCAGGACATGCAGCGCGCCATCGCCGCGCAGGCCGAAGCCGAGCGCGAGCGTCGCGCCAAGGTGATCGCGGCCGAGGGCGAATTCCAGGCCGCTCAGCGCCTGGCGGAAGCGGCGGAGATCATGGGCAAGAGCCCCATCACGCTCCAGCTTCGCTATCTCCAGACTCTGGCTGAAATCGCGACCGAGAAGAACTCCACGACCGTGTTCCCGCTGCCCATCGATCTGATCGAGCCCTTCCGCGCGTTGGCCCAGATGCGCCTGGCAAACGCTGAAGGCGGCGAACCCAAGAAGTAGTTCGACGCGCTTGCGTCCCGCTCGCTCAGAACGGGATGCGGCCGCTCAGAACCACCGCGTGGTTGTAGCCGCGATCGTTGGTGACCGCGACCTGGTAGCCGGCGCCGAGCGTCACGCCCAGTCGGCCGTGAATGGGAAAACGCCCAAACAGGATTCCCGGGGTCAGGTAGAGTTGCTGTTGCCCTCTACGCTCGCCCTTCGCATACCAGGTGTAGTTGGTCTCGAACTCCGGCCAGAAATACTTGAACACGTGGTATTGGAACGCGGTGTTCCAGGCCAACGGCCAGCCCAGGCGATCCAGTCCGCCGCTGGGGAAAGTGACGCCCAGCGTCGATTGGACGTCGAAGTCCCCAAAGCCTTTACCGCCCGCGATAGTCGGGGTGAACAGCCCGTGCCCCGCGCTGTTCCCGTCGTCGCCCGTTGGCGCGCTGAAGCCCATGAACGCGGTCACGATGTAATTGCCGTTGTCCTCGTTGGCGGAGAGCAGCCGGTACTTCAGGAGAAACGTCTCGTCTGCCCATCCGTCTGTCGTGACCGGATGACCCTTGCTCGGCAGGCTGATAGCGCCGCCGTGATTGATCCACGCCGGAACTCCGAGGATGACCTCGGTGTTTTGAAACGGGATCAGCTCGAGGCCCTTGCCCCCGCCGAAGTTGTTGACCGCGTGCCCATTCTGCTGCGATTGGAAGAACTGGTCGTAGCGATACTCCTGTTCAAGGCGCGGGGTTACCGTCGTCAATGGAGTGACCCAGTGCGGCTGCTCCGACTGGATACGCGTGGCCCTGGCTTCCCAATCGTCCACGAACTGGACGATCATGTCCCCAAGTCCGCCGCTCGAGCCGCTCTGCGCGCGGGCGCTGGCGGGGACCAGGACCAGGAAACAGGCCGCAAGCAGCAATGCCGCGTTGCAATTCGACCACCGAAGCTGAATTCTCATGGCGAGGGTGTTATGCCATTCTTATGGCATCATGACAAGTAAGATGTCCGAACTCGGAAACCGCATCCGGACCGCGCGAATCGCGCGCCAGGTCAGCCAGGCGGAGCTGGCGCGTCGCGCCGCGATCTCGCGCCAGGCCCTGGGCGCAATCGAAGCCGGCGTCTACCAGCCCAGCGTCAGCGTTGCGCTCAAACTCGCTCGCGAATTGGGCGATACGGTGGAAAGCCTGTTCGGCGAATTACCTTTCGAGCACGTCGATGCTGCCGTCGGAAGTTCCGCCGAAGCCTCCGGCGCGAAGCCCGGAACCCGGGTCGCACTCGCGAGGATAGGCGGCCGGGTTGTGGCGGTGCCTTATTTCGCCGGGCATAGAACGCTCGCGCCCGCGGCGGGAACCATCGAGCGGATGAACGGCACTCGCGCGGCGGTGGAAAGTTTCAGATCGCCGGCGGAAATCAACTCGACCTTGATAGTCGCCGGATGCGACCCCGCGGTGTCGCTCCTCGCGGACTGGATCTCGCGCCATCATGCGCCCGTGAGCCTCGCCTCCCTGGGATGCGGCAGCAAGCAGGCGCTCGATGCTCTCGGCGAGGGTCACGTGCATGCCGCCGGCGCCCATCTGCGCCATCGCAAGACCGGGGAATACAACCTCGATGCGGCGCGCAGCGTGCTGGGGCGGCGGCGCACGGTGCTGGTCAGCTTCGCGCGATGGGAGCTTGGGCTTGCCACGGCCTCCGGCAATCCCTATCGCATTCGCGGCTTCGACGATCTGAAGCGCCGCGGCCTGAAACTCGTGAATCGCGAGCGTGGTGCGGGCGCGCGCAATGCCCTCGATGAAGCGCTGCGCGATCTCGGTATCGATACCAAAACCCTCGCGGGCTACGAGGTCGAAGTTCCCGGACATCTCGACGTGGCGGAGGCCATCGCCGCGGGCCGCGCCGACCTCGGTGTGACGATCCGGGTCGCTGCCGATGCGTACGGCCTGGGCTTCGTCCCCATCCGCGAAGAACGCTACGACCTGGCGATTCCCGAACGCGAGATGTCCTCGACGCCGGTGCGCGCGATGATGGAATCGCTTACCTCGGCCCGCTTCGCTCGCGAAGTCGCCGGCCTCTGCGGCTACGACACCGCCTCGATGGGCAAGGTAGTCGCCCACCTGTCCTAACCCCTCCCCTGGACAGGGGAGGATGCCGCGCATCTTTTGCGCGGCAGAAGAGGGTCCTTAATCGCTCGCGCGATTAAGGAATTCGTCTGTGAGACGTTCTGGTTCTACCCTCGACCGCCGCGCCATCTTGTCGCCACCGAATAAAAGTGAAGTTTGCCTACTCGGATATTCAGATGTATTCTTCATGAATATGTCGGCCGACAGAGCGACCACGATCCGGATGGCGACGCGGACGCTCAGACGCATAGACGGCGTCGCTCGGGCGTTGAGCCGTTCCAGGACCTGGGTTATCAACCAGGCGCTCGAACGCTACCTCGACTACGAGGAGTGGTTTGCAGCCGAGGTGCAGACCGCGCTGAAGCAGGCCGAGTCGGGCGATCTCGTCGAGCACGATGCGGTGCTAAAGTCCTGGGAGCGCAAGCGTGCGGCTAAGATGGGCGCGCGTCGCTAGCCGCGATCTCGACCTGGTCGAGGACTACATCGGTCGCGATGACCCTGCGGCCGCCATCGATACGGTGCTGGCCATAATTCACCATGTCGCCCAACTGGCGCGGCACCCGGGTATGGGGCGTCCCGGTCGCGGCGAACACACCCGCGAACTGGTCATCCAGGGATTGCCCTACGTGGTTCCATATATGGTCGAGGGCGACACTGTGATCGTCCTTAGGGTCCTTCACGGCTCAATGAAGTGGCCTCGTCGCTTCCGAAGTCGATGAATGATGGCGTTACGTCGTTGCGGTCCGGGCGGAGGGGCCACCTCCGCGCGAAGCGAAGCTCGAGCGGCTAAACGATCCGTCAGCTACAAAACGTTGACCGTGCCCGAGTGCCGATAGTTCGCCAACACCTTCCGCACTGACCTGCGCACCCTCTCGTCGGGATCGTGATAGCGGCCCTCCAGCAGCCTCACGATTTCCGCGCGATATCTGGCCGGGGATCCATCGCACAGCGTGTGAACCACCCATCGCCGAACCTGTGCGTCCGGATCTTCTCCCATCTGCAGAATCCGCTCCCACACAAGAGGCGCATCGCTCTTCAGCTCGCACGGACAAAGCCTTTGCAGCGCTTTGCGCCGCTCCTTCGAGTCGGCGCTGTGCGTGAGTTCAAGCCAATTCGGAATTTCGCTTCTCGAAGTTCGCATAACCTTCGCTCGACCGGTTCAATCTATCAGCCATTTCGCCCCCTTGGCACGGCTTACGGAGGGACTGGTTTGCCCCCCAAAATCCGCTCATAATCGAGGTTTACCCCTCCATTTTGGGGCAAACGAGTTCGTCCGCGATGGGTTTGATTGTTCAAAAGTACGGCGGTACCTCCGTCGGCTCGACCGACCGCATCAAGGCGGTTGCCGATCGAGTCTCCAACGCCAAACGGCGCGGCGACCGAATGGTGGTCGTCGTCTCCGCGATGGCTGGAGAGACCAACCGGCTGTTCAAGCTTGCCTCCGATCTCTGCGATGCTCCCAATGCGCGCGAGACCGACGTGCTGGTCTCGACCGGCGAGCAGGTCTCCGCCGCGTTGCTCTCGATCCGGTTGCAGGCGCTCGGCTTGCCCGCGATCTCCTTCCTCGCCGATCAACTCCGTATCGCGACCGATTCCAATCACGGCCGCGCGCGTATCAAGTCCATCGACCCGGCGCGCGTCGTCCAGGAATTGGAGAGCGACCGCGTCGTGGTGGTCGCCGGTTACCAGGGTGTCGATGCGCTCGGCGATATCACCACGCTCGGCCGCGGCGCATCCGACTTGACGGCCGTCGCGCTCGCGGCGGCTCTCAAAGCCGATGTGTGTGAAATCTATACCGATGTCGACGGCGTCTATACCGCCGATCCCAACCTGTGTCCCAAGGCCCGCAAGCTCAGGCGTATCTCCTACGACGAGATGCTCGAGATGGCCGGACTCGGCGCCAAGGTGCTCCAGCTCCGGTCGGTCGAGCTCGCGCGCCGCTACAACGTGCCGCTCGTGGTGCGGTCGAGCTTCAACGAATCCGAGGGGACCTGGGTGGGACAAGAGGACCAATCGATGGAAGATGTGCTCGTTTCGGGAGTAACCCTGGATCAGAACCAGAGCAAGGTGACGATTACCGGCGTCGAAGATCGGCCCGGTCTGGCCGCGCGAATCTTCGGCCCCATCGCCGCCGCCGGCATCGTGGTCGATATGATCATCCAGAATGCCAGCGCCGACGGCCGCACCGACATGACCTTCACCGTCAACCGCGATGACGTGCGGCGGACGTTGGAGCTGGTGCAGCGTGTCGCGAAGGAAATCGGCGCCACCGGCGTGCGCTCCGACGACCAGGTTGCCAAGGTATCGATCGTCGGCGTAGGAATGCGTACCCATGCCGGCGTCGCGGCGAAGATGTTCGAGGTGCTGGCGGACGAGCGAATCAATATCGAGATGATCGCCACCTCCGAAATAAAAGTCTCAGTCGTGGTCAACTCTAAGTACGGTGAACTGGCGATGCGCGCGCTCCACGATGCGTTCGTGGACAACGCCGCCATGCAGTTCCCGGGAGAATCCGCGTAGCAGGGCGTTGAGAGAATTAGGGTATGAAGATTCAGCCGACAATCGCCATCAACGCCCTGCGAAAGAGACGGCCTCTTTCCTTTAGTTCTCTCCCTCTGGGAGAGATGACAGTGAGGGGAGCAGGCTCTGAAAATCCCTTTTCGGGAGCCTGCTAGCGATGGCGGTCACCAAGCATATCCAGGTATACGACACGACCCTGCGCGACGGCTGCCAGTCCGAGGATGTCTCGCTGACCGTCGGCGACAAGGTCGAAGTCGCCGCGCACCTCGACGATCTCGGGTTCGACTATATTGAGGGCGGATGGCCCGGCTCCAACGAACGCGATGCGGCCTTCTTCCGCGAAGTCAAGAAGATCAAGCTCAGGCACGCGAAGATCGCGGCATTCGGATCCACCCGCCGCGCAGGAATCCGCGCCGCGCAGGATCGCAACCTCCAGCTCCTGCTGCGCGCCGAGACTCCCGTCGCGACCGTCGTCGGCAAGACCTGGGACATGCATGTTCGCGAAGCGCTCAGAATTTCGCTGGATGCGAACCTCGAGATCCTCAGCGACACCATCGAGTACCTGAAGAAGCACGTCGATGAAGCCATTTTCGATGCCGAGCACTTCTTCGACGGCTACTACACCAACCCCGAGTATGCGCTTTCCTGTCTCAAGGCCGTCGATGAGGCCGGCACGCATCTCATTTGTCTTTGCGATACCAACGGCGGACGCCTCCCGCACGAGATCGATGCGGCCGTGAAGGCGGCGCGTGCCGTCGTGAACTGCCCGATCGGAATTCACTGCCACAACGATTCTGAAGTCGCCGTCGCCAACACCATCGCCGCCGTCGAGGCCGGCGCTGTTCAGGTGCAGGGCACTATCAACGGCTTCGGCGAGCGATGCGGCAATGCCAACCTCGTTTCGATCGTCGCCAATCTCCAGCTCAAGCTCGGCTACAACTGCGTGCCCGCGGCCAAGCTCAAGCAGCTTCGCGAAGTCTCAACGCTCGTGTACGAGCTGGCCAACGTAACGCCTTTCGCCCGCCAGCCGTACGTTGGGCGCAGCGCCTTCGCGCACAAAGCGGGCCTGCACGTCTCGGGCATCCAGCGCAACGCGCACACCTATGAACACATCGACCCGGCCACGGTCGGCAACAATCGCCGCGTGCTGCTCTCGGAGCTGGCGGGGCGCGCCAATATCGTCTACAAGGCGCGCGAGTTCGGAATCGAAATCACCTCCGACAATGACAAGATCGGGGTGCTGCTCGATGAGCTCAAGCGGCTGGAAGGCGAGGGCTACGTCTATGACGGTGCCGACGCGTCGTTCGAACTGCTGATGCTCCGGACGCTCGGCCTCACCAAAGAGCATTTCAACTTCGTGAGCTTCCGCGTCTTCGACGACAAGTGGCACGAGGACCAGGCCCCGTTCAGCGAGGCGGTCGTGGTCATCGAGGGGCCCGACGGAACCCGCACGCGCAACTCCGCGATCGGCAACGGTCCCGTCAATGCTCTCGATTCTGCCCTTCGCACCGCCCTCGTTCCCTACTATCCGAACCTCGCCGACATGGAGCTGGCAGACTACAAGGTGCGCGTGCTCGGCACCGGCGCGGGAACCGGAGCGCGCGTGCGCGTGCTTATCGAATCGACCGACGGCAAGCGCCGATGGGGCACGGTCGGCCTTTCCAGCAACGTGGTCGATGCGAGCTGGCAGGCGCTGATTGACTCAATTGAGTACAAGCTACACAAGGATAATGTGAAGCCTCGCAGCCGTCCCGCTGCGAAGGCGAACGGCGCGAAACCCCGCGCGGGGCGAGCGTCCGGTGTGCATCATGACGCCGGCAGAGCTTAGCGCCCAGGCGCGGGCCACGGAGGAATCGGGCATGGGTCTTCTGGGTCGCATGCGCGAGGACATCCAGACCGTCTTTCACAACGATCCGGCGGCGCGGACCACGCTCGAGGTCATCCTCGCGTACCCCGGCGTCCACGCCATCTGGCTTCATCGGCTCGCGCACTGGTTCTGGAACCATCACCTGAAGCTGCTGGCTCGCCTGGTCAGCGAGTTCTCGCGCTTCACCACCGGCATCGAAATCCACCCCGGCGCGACCATCGGCCGCCGCCTGTTCATCGACCACGGGATGGGAGTGGTGATGGGCGAGACGACCGAGATCGGCGACGACGTCCTCATCTACCAAGGCGTCACGCTGGGCGGCACCAGCCTCAAGAAGGAAAAGCGCCATCCCACGATCGAGGACCACGTGATGGTCTCCGCGGGCGCATCGGTCATCGGGCCGGTGCGAATCGGCCGCGGCAGCAGAATCGGCGCGGGCGCCGTGGTCGTTTCATCGGCGCCGCCGTACTCAACGATAGTCGGCATCCCCGGCAAGGTCATCGAGGGCGAGAGCGCCCGCCACGATGTTGCGGAACTGGAGCACGGCAAACTACCCGACCCGGTAGCACGCGCGATCAACAACCTGGTCGAGAAGCTGAACCGTCTGGGCGTCCGGATGGAAGAAATCGAAGAGCGCCAGGACTGCGTCGAAGACAAAGTCAACGAGCATCACCCCCCAGACCGCACCACCGCCCTCGCCAAGCGTTAACCTCCTTCCCCGAGCAGAGCGCCGCCCCTAACCTCTCCCCGAGGGGAGAGGACAGCGCCATCTTTCGGCGCCAGGTGAGGGACCGAATTCAGCGCGAGGCGAAGCCCGCGCGATTAGGAATCTCCATCCTTCACCGCCGCCGATCTCATGATGACCACCGTGCTCCGAATCCGCCGCACCAACCGCGTAGCCGAACAACCCAAGCTGGCTGCCTACCAATCCCGCTGCGAATCCCGTCCAGCCTTCCAGCGCGCCCTCAAAGGCCAGATGAGCGCCTTCGGACAAAAGTAAGCCCAGCCTTCCTTGCCCTCCGAACTCTTGACGCAGGAGGGAGCCTGCATTTTTGAAATCCGGGACAGATTCGTCGCGCCCACTCGCGCCGATCAACTCGACGATCCAGGCCTCTCGTCCGGTCGTTAGCTCAGTGCCTTCCGAAAGAGTTTTGCCGTCCGATCTCCTCCACTCAGAGCCTGTCCAGCAGTGTGTCGCACAAACTCTCCGTGAATATTCATGTGGCCGCGGCTCTGGCGCACAACGAGCCATGATTGGTGGCGCCAAGGGGAACACTACAGACTAATACAGAAAATCTACAGCTAGGAGAGCACCCCGCGCGCCTGGCTCGCGGTGGTACGCGTCTTGCTGCGTGGGTCTGCGGCAGCTTTCGCTCCGGGCAGGAAGGGTTGAGGGGGTGACGAATCTGATCGAGCTGAACGACCGGCAGTTTCCTGGCCCATTCGGAGAAAGAACCTATGCGATACATCCTACTGCTCACCTTGCTCCCGCCGCTCGTGTCCTTGGGGTGTGCTTCATCCGATCCCGTAGCGCGCGTACAGCCGGCAATCGTGTTATGCGCTGGCAGTCCGGGCTCATCGACGGAAGAAAACCCGCCCCCGAAGTCCCTGCAGAGCGAATGCCCTGAGACTCCACGGCCGAGCCAGGATGTCTTGATTGGGGACATTTTTACCACTGAATGCGCATTGTCGAATGAGGGGTATTTCACGCGTTCTACGGGTCCTCGCCCGATCTGCTTCTACAAACAGGCGTATGTCTTTCAGCAGAATGTAGAAAAGGCGGATATGAAGGGATGGCCGTCTTCAACACCTACGCCTTCCGATCGCGGGCCGGCAGCTGCGGACCCGGCGGCGGCGCGCTCCACCGCACCAGCTTCTCCTACGTCGCCGTCAAGTTCCGCCGAAGCGGCAGCTCCAAGGTCAGCACCGACTCCCGATCTGCCCGCGGACTTCAAACAAAAGCGACACGAGGTAATCCAGCAACTCATCAACGTTTCTGACAGCAACTGCAACAATTTCATGGGTCGCTTGTTTGCTTCGGAAACCGGGAGTTCCTTCGCGCGAGCGCTGGTGAATGTCGTGAGCTCAGCGACCGCCGCAGTAACAGGCTTCATCAGCGTGCCGACCGCGGCGGCGATGAACGCCGGGAATATTGCGGCCGGTGGAGGCTTGGACGCGGTCAATAGCAATATCTACTACTCGAAGACCGCTCCCGATATAGCGATGTCTATCTTGAACAAGCGCCAACAGATACGCGCCGAGATCGCGGAGCGGGAGGCCGGCAAGAGTACCGTGCAGGCCGCCGCCTCCGCAGCCGATGAGGCGAAGGCAAAAGCCAAGAGCGCCGCCACCTTGTGCGAAGATAAGAAGAAGACCAGCGACGCGGCCGGTGATGCGGCTGGAAGTAGGGCAATTCGAGGTAAAGCAAATGGAAGTAAAGCGGCTGCAGGTAAAGCGAGCGTTAGCGACGCAAGGGGTGATGCCATCGCCGCTTGCACAGCCGCAAACGAAGCCGACAGCGCAGCCCGAGACGCGGACTATGCCGCTGGTAAGGCCGCCAGCGCGCAGTCCCAGTCATCCCTACAGCCACTCGCTGGTCCATACATGATCTCGGACGGAATCAGGGATGTGATTGAATATGATAGCTACTGTTCAATGCTGGGCGGTCTGATGAGTCTGAGCAGCGCGGTAAACGCACAGGCAAAGGCTACGACACCAGGCAACGAAGCACAGCAACAGGCCACGAGCGCACGATTGAGCGCGGACAGGGCGGCCAGCAAAGCACAGGAAGCCGGCGTGCCAAGAGGATCGGGTAATCGCTGATCGCGACAATGCGCTAACGTCCTTACCCGAGCGGAGCGCCGCCCCCCCATCCCACCAGGGGAGAGCGGAGAGAAAGCGTCCTTGAGATCCTTCACAACCGGTTCGGCGCTGCTGCGCGGCGTTAGCGGCGTTGCATAGTAACGACCGGTGTGCGTCGGACGACAAAGTCCAGATATGCGGTCCGCGAAGTTTATGCCATCAGATCGGAGACTCAGAGAAAAAGCACAATATCCACATGAATCCGCCGGCGATATTGTCCTGGATCATGAGTCCTCCGCCCGGCGGTATCACGGCGATCGGGTTCAGCCCCGGACCAAAGGTGAACGTTGAACCCGCGGGAGTTTGTATATTGTAGTTCGAGCCGAAAGTGACGTCGGGGTGTTTCGCGCCCAGGTCGTGTTCGACGCGGGCCCACCAGCGAAGATGTTGGCCACGTGCCCACCGGCACCCAGTGTATAGGTAGTTTCGTAGTTGAATCCCACCGAAGCACTGTTGTTCGTCCAAATCTGCACTTGCCACACAACCAGGTTCACACCGGAGCCCTGCCCATGCTGCAAATAGCTGCGCGAACTGCGATAACTCTGTGTATTGCCGCGTTCGTCTGTTCTTGCACATGTTGGGGCGTTCCTAGGGGTTTCTTTCAAGAACTGCCAGCCCAAAGGTACGCCGAGTTTGAAAGCTACGATTTCGAGACTCAATATAAAATTTACATTTGCGGGCAACAATGCCATGAACCGGGAGATGTCGGGCTGGCATTCCCCTTCGCTCGAAAGGGAAGTCGGATCGTCGAACCTTTGAAGTCAAAACTGGAGAGCACGGACAACGACGAGACCGTCTTTGACATCGTATTGGTATTCAGGGCAATGAGTGACATGGGAACCTACGACGTCGCTGGCGACAAGGCGCTAATGAGCGTGTTACGCGAGAAGGTCAGGGCAATTCGAGATCCTTCTTGGAGACGGACAACCGAGGAACATCTTCAGGCGATCCTCAAAACATCGTCCAAAAGTTAGCGCTCGGCCCTACGTACGATCCGGTAAGCCCACGCGAGCCCTTGGACTCTGAACAGTTGGCCATTCCAGTATCAAGGGATGGAGCACGAAGTAACCGACCCTGCGTCCTTGTACTTCAACGATTCGGGCGACATGTACAATTCCGCAAATCCAAAGAACCCTCTCGCAGGTAGGCCAGCTATCAATCGGTGAGCCTCCCGGGTCGGGAGGAGGCGCCAGCGGCTTCGGCCAACATCAGGCCCACGGCGGCCAACAGGGCAATAGCTTGGGCCAGACCTTCAGCGATTTGGCTACGGTCGCGAAGCCGGCTCTAGTCTATGCGTTCTATGAGTTCCTACCGGGCGGATTCAGCGAGTCATCAGCAGCTCCCTTGGGAGTAGCTATGGAACCGATGCAATTGACGAAGTAGCGGAATCCAATCCGAGGCAAAGCGAACAGGACCGGCCGCGGAGGAAGTCCTAAGGACAGGCAACGTAATCTGCGGCGAGTTCTATAGCTACTTGGAACCTGACAGTGATGACTCGTAAAATCCGGAATTAGACTCTTTGGGACCTCGGGCGATGGAGAACAAAACGCTCTCCGGGAGTCTCGGTTTGGAAGTAGGCTAGGGCTCCAGGGATACAAGAGAGAAACGCGGCGCAGAAGGAGTCGACGATTTCTTCCAGCGCCTCTTCTAGCTGAAGGAAATGCCCGTCGAGCGCCGAATCTTCCGAGATGACGTAACAAATTTCTGGTGCTCCCAGGCCGCGGAGATTCTCAGCGATCTTGGAAGGAAATTGTTTTGCCGGAGCGATCCTGGCGCACCACCGGGGATCCAGACCATCGAAATGCGCCAGCGATAGGAGCCCTTCGCGCCGACGCTTAGGATTCCCAAGGATAAAGAGCAGGCGCGGGCGCTTCGATGCGATCACGAAGCTTTACGCGAGCGCCTGCTCATGAACCTCTGCGCCCGCGACCATGGTCCCTAAACTACCATTCGTTCCCTTGAATGCGACACCCGAAGTGACGTTTCAAGGGCGCACAGGGATTCGGCTGAAAGGCGAAATCCCGAGGGACTTCCATAGATCCGCAGATCCGCCCAGAATCAACGAATTGTGATGAAGTCAAACAAAGTAAGGAGCCTGAGCCAAAAGAGAACCAATAGGCTTGGCGACGTCAAGAAGCGGGGGAGGAGTGCGCCAGGGTCGAGCGGGACCATTCGACGCGCTCTTGCAGCAGCACTCAAAGCCGATTTTTCGACGGCTCTTCGTGTGCTGGCTCCCCTAATAGAAAAGGGCGATCCGGACGCGCTCAATATGCTAGGCGTGATGAATGCGTTGGGCGACGGGGTACCCTTGAACCCTTCCAAAGCGGTCTTCTTTTTTCGAAGAGCTGCTGCACAGGGGTGCAGTGACGCGTACCTTAACCTCGGCATGGCTTACGATCAAGGTTTAGGGGTGCGGAAAGACTTGCCTAAAGCCGCGCGATGGTACCAGCAAGCAGCGGAGATGGGCGACTCGCAGGCGATGCATAACCTCGCCTGGTGTTACGCTAATGGCGAAGGGGTCAGGAAAGACATAAAAAGAGCGATCGAATGGTGGAGGAGTGGCGCCATGTCAGGGGATCCAAGTGCACAAATTTCACTTGGCTACGCATATGGCCACGGTTGGGGTGTTGAAAAGAGCAGGGCCAAGGCGACTAAGCTCTATCGGCAAGCTGCGGAAGCCGGAGAACTATCGGCGCAATATAACCTGGGAGTGACGTTGAAGGATCCTCGCGAGGCAATGAAATGGCTTCGCAAGGCGGCTCGGCAAGGCCATCTTCAAGCGCAGGTGATCCTGGCTGAAATGTATGAGGGTCAAGAAGGGATCAGGAGGAACATTGCCGCGGCCATAAAATGGTATCGAAAGGCAGCCGACGGCGGTGACGGAGACGCGAGAGAGCATTTGCGGGAACTGGAACGTTCCCGTCGGCGAAAGATTCTGTCCGTCGCGCGTAAACAAGTCTCAGTCACCGAGTAACGCCTTCCAAGTCGCAACACTCCTGCGAGCGGGCGACTCGGGCCGCCTCTGAGGAGGCAACAACCTAAACAATGCAAATGGGCCGCACTTGTGACGGAGACCTATACCAGTCTCGGACATTGGCTGAAAAAGTGTCTTTAAAAAATGTCTCTTAGAGTAAAATTGGTACGTCGCTCCCAATTTAGAGTCGCTGCAATACTGTGGTGTGCGTCATTGTCCATACTAACGCCCTCCTTTGGCCGATCGCAGGAGAAACCTGGCTCCCGCGTCCTCAAGGAATCCTACGTCAACGCAATATTCGGATTTTCCGTGACAATACCGGACGGTTTATCGGGCATCACGTCGCCAGCTCCTCTGCCAGATCACGGGGTGCGAATTGATGTGCCGAAGGGCAAAGAAAACTTCATCTCGGCAGGGGCGTTGTACAATGCCCTCGGATACAAGGAACCCTCAGAGGTCCTGGCTTTGGGACTCGACGGACTGAAGCACGAAGGTGCCTACAACGTCAGGGTCATCAAGCTGGAGTCGACGGCTCTGTGCAATATCGCCGCGCTAAGGCAGGAAACGAACTATACGGACAAGTCAGGTAAGCCGATGACCCAGGAGCTAGTCGCCGCCTTGCGTTTCTACGGCGAACCACCAGGAATCCTTTACACAGTGGAGCTCAGGACGACTCGTGAGACGTTCGACCGCAATGCCAAGGTGTTTGAGCAGGTGCTCCGGTCCTTCAAATGTTCACCCCCAGAGGGCTGAGTGCCAAGAGGACCGGGTGTTCGCTGATCGCGACAATGCGCTAACGTCCTTACCCGAGCGGAGCGCCGCCCCCTATCCCGCTGCGGAGAGCGGAGAGAAAGCGTCCTCGAGGTCCTTCACAACCGGTTCGGCGCTGCTGCGCGGCGTTAGCGGCGTTGCATAGTAACGACCGGTGTGCGTCGGACGACAAAGTCCGATATGCGGTCTGCGAAGGTTTATGCCATCAGATCGGAGACTCAGAGAAAAAGCACAATATCCACATGAATCCGCCGGCGATATTGTCCTGGATCATGAGTCCTCCGCCCGGCGGTATCACGGCGATCGGGTTCAGCCCCGGACCAAAGGTGAACGTTGAACCCGCGGGAGTTTGTATATTGTAGTTCGAGCCGAAAGTGACGTCGGGGTGTTCCGCGCCCAGGTCGTGTTCGACGCGGGCCCACCAGCGAAGATGTTGGCCACGTGGGCCTGGTGGCGGTTCTGACAATGGGTGGAAGTGGAATCCCGACCCCGGCAATCCCCGCGGCGGCACATGGGGGCCTCAGCGCACGATTCCAGGCCAAGGTCAGCCAAGCGCCAGCTGGGACGACGAGGGTCATTGGGATGTAGACAATGGCAAGGGACAGCGACAGCGCTATGATGAAAACGGTAGGCCTTTGACTCCTGACGAAGCACATGGAAGAGGAGGCAGCACGGGCGGGGAGGGAACGGGGTTTCAATTCAAGATTGTTCCACCGCCGTCTTGGATCTGGGGGATAATTCCGTTCCTGCCCTTTCCAGGTAATCCGCTATACCTCGGAGTCTAGAACGACCATGCGAACCTTCACCGCAGCTGAGTGCCGAGGATGGTGTGCAGAACGCGGCGTCGAACTCACCGACCGGGGAGTACCCGTTCGAGTACCGAACGGCTACTGGCACTCGACTTATAGTCTGCCAAGCAAGACCAGCGAACTTCTTTGGTTCTGTCGGCTCGTTGAGGATTACATGCAGCCCCGAAGTAAGTGTCTCCTGTGGATAACTGCATGGGGAATTTGGCCCAGCTCTGAGAACTTGCATCTCTACTACCGCCTGAGGGAAACCTACGGAGATCGCCGTCTTCTCGAAGACGCCCCCGGGCACTTATTCCTCGAACATGAGCGGACTGATCTGGTGAGCTACCTACAACTTGGAATCACGTTCGGTTGGGACATGTACGTTCTAGCCACGGGGACCGAGCGTCGGGTGTTTGTTTCGCACGACGAGTTTGCAGAGTTCGGCTCTGCAGATTCGCTAGGGATCAAGGATATCGAAGCAGCGTTAGGATCGTCGGGCTTGACCAGACTGGATGGAAAGCCAACGGCTAAGTGCTAGAAGAGCCGACACCAAGAGGTTCGAGATAAACCGAGAAAGACCAAGGCTATAACGCTCGCGATGAGCTGCTGACTGCCGCCTCGGACAGCTACTCGTACGACGCGGGCGGGCGGCGCGAGAGCGTGCTGACGGGAGGCGGACAGACCATCAGCTATCTCTACGACGGAACGACGCCGCTGTTGCTGAATGGCCCGGGCGGGTACTCAAGCTTCACGAACCTGCCCGACAGCAATGAGACTCTGGTTGCGAACACGGCAGTGGGGGCGCAGATCCCGATCCATGATGCCCTAGGTTCGGTTGTCGGTGCTGTCGCCGGCAACGGGAACCTGGCTTACCAGTACACCTACGACCCGTTCGGCTCTATTACGGCGGCGGGAAGTACTACAACCCGCAGCTCACCCGCCAACTTCAGCGGGGCGGCGTTTGAAAACTCGTTTGGTACTCCAGGAGCTTCAGCGATGGCAACATGGTCGTACTGCTTCTGAGCGGAGAGCAACGTGCAAAGAAAATTCTTCCTCGCGATTGGCCTTTCCATGGGATTGTTTGCGATTACAAACGGAGTATTGCTCATCTTATCGCCAAAGCACTTCCTGAAGTTCCACGACGTCTGGGCTCGAGGCGATTGGGTTGGAAGAACCGCGCCCTGGCGTGAAGACGTGGGTAAGACTGAATACAAGATCTTGGGATTACTCATTCTCGCTGTCGGGATAATGATACTCTGGGATATGATTTCGCGAATCGCAGGGCTCAGGTAGTCTCCTCTTGCGGAAGGGTCTTCCGAACCAATTTCCCAGCAGACCGCGATGAAACGAGCACTATTTTCCACGTGTCTCGCCGGAGCGATGGCTCTTCTCGCCATTGTTCTTAGTTACATAGTTGACAGAGCATCATCAAATCCAGCGTGGAGTTTCCTTACCTATCCTCCTCCGGAATTCCTTTCGGGAACCTGGAATCTCTTGTTAGCTGGCGTCGTACCCGGAGTTCCTTATCTCGTGGTGGCACGGCGAGCGTGGTTAACGACAGAGTCCTGTGATACTCGAGAACGAATCGCGTTTCGGGCGATCTTATTATTGCTCTCGGTACCTGCATTCTGGCGAATGTATGAACTCGTGTTGGGGACCGTAGCTATTATTGTTGCTGTCATATCTCACCACGGCCAATTTTAGGACTTATGCCCACTTCAGATTTCAAAAGGCCGTTAGGCAGGCAGCTCGGCTGATCCCGCGCGACTCGGCCCGCCGCTCTGATCGGACGCAGAGACTCAGGTCGTCGCTCGGTGCTGGCGGTCAGCGGGGTGGCCTCAGGGATGGTGTCGACAGCGTATGGATACGATCAAGATTCGCGGATCTGCGCAATCTACTACGGCAGCGGCAGTGCCGGCCTCAGCGCTCCCAACTGTAACACCGTGACCGGCCCGACTATCGGCAATCTCACCTATGCCTACGATGCGGATGGACGCCTGACCGACCAGGGCGGAACGAAGGCCCGCAGCAACGTCACCTCGCCATTTACTGCCAGCTACACGCCCACCAACCAGGTGCAGACCTGGAATACCGGCAGCGGCCCTGTGTCTGCGGTATCCGATGACAATAGCGATCTGACCACCGACCCCCCAACGGCTTGATGTACACCTGGGATGCGCGCAACCAGATGTCCCAGATGTCAAATGCCAGCGACACTCCCTTCCAGGTAATGAACTACGACGCACTGGGGCGGCGGCAAACCGCTGGAGCACCCAATCAGTATTTCAACGACATGGTCACCTACCTGCACGATGGCAGCACCAACATAGCGAGCTCGGGATATCTCACCGGGAGCCGGATGCTGACGGGGCTGGACGGGGAACTTCTGAGCTACACGGACAATGGATACTTTGGGGGAGGGGCAACCCGCGTGCCGCTGCACGACGGGCAAGGGAATACCATCGCGACGATCAATTCCTCGGGCACGATGGACACGCAGTATACCTACGAGCCATTCGGGAACTTCCAGGCAAGCGGGAGCGGCGCGCCGTCGGGCTACGCAGGTGACGCGATGGCGGGGATGGAGATGGACCCAACCGGCCTTTATCACGCCAACGCTCGCTACTACAGCCCGACCCCGATGCGCTTTCTCAATGAGGACCCCGAGCGCGGCAAGGCCAACATGTACAGCTACGCTGGCAACAACCCGGTCACAAGCAGCGATCCCAGCGGGATGTCGTCGATCTGGCAGCCACATCAGATGTGGGCACAGGTTTTTGGCTTTGGTGGTAGCGGCGGCGACAACAACGGCCCCGGCTTGACATCAATTGGTTCGCTCTAATCCAGTCGATCTAGGCGGGCGGCGCAGCAGGCTTTGCGCCGGGACTACACTGATGATGCACAGGTTTCTGATATCAATGTTTGTGCTGGTCGCCTTGGGCGCCTCGGTGAATGCCGCCGGCACCGAGACGGAAATCTCTTCTCCTTCCTTGCCTGCGGGATGGCGGTTACCTGACAGTGCCGAGGTAAACCAATCTTGGCGTTCGAGTGCACCATCAAGATATCTGCGTGCTGAGGGGAATTTCAGCGGGAGTGGCAAAAGAGAAACCGCGTTCCTTCTGGTTCGAACTGACGGTTCGGCATTCGCCCCATTTGTTGCAATCACAAACGATGGCAGTACGGGAACGCTCGTTCAGGTTGAGGCGGAGAACCCCAAGGAGGAGCTTGCAGTGGAGGGGCTTAAGCTCGCGCCGCCGGGAACCTATGTAACTGCATGTGGCAAGGGATACGGCTGCAGCGCCGGGGAAAACAAGACCGTGACTTTATCTTTCGACGGAGTGGTGTTCTTCAAGAAAGAAGGACCAAGCCGTTTAATCTATTTCGACCCGGCGCGGCAGGCGTTCACGGAATCATGGCTCAGTGATTAGTTGTAACCAGTCTAAGAATACTGCTTTGGAAACAATTCGATTGAAGGAGACACGAGGCAGAGCTAAAGGCTTCAATGGAGAGACGGAAGCTCGCCCTGATTCAAGTCGAAACCTCGAGACGGCTGATTGCGCGTGGAAGACCGAGAGATCCTTTGCTGCGCTCCGGATGGCTGGAAAAATGAGCAGCGAACGTGAACGGGATGGGAATAACTATGCCTACGAACCATCGACGGGCCAGGCTGAGGAGGAGCTCGCCACTTCCAATCACCCATGCGAAGCTAGCGCGCTTTCCAGCGCGGCCAAGGCCAGGTGAGCGACCACGACGAAGATTGAGATTGCTACGAAGGGACGGTGGAATCTATCGATATCGGCGATTTACGCATAAAAGCTGAGTCAGGCAACGTGGCGGCTCAATCGATTCTTGGGATCTGTTTTCTTGACGGCATCGATGTGAAAACTGACTACGCGGAGGCCTATCATTTTCTGTCGCTAGCCGCGGGACGGGGAGCTTCTCGCGCGCAGTTCAATCTCGCACGAATGCTCGCCAATGGGTTGGGTGTCCCTCGGGATCCGTCGCGAGCGCTCTCTCTCTATGAATCCTCCGCCTTGAAAGGTGAATTCCTGGCGCAAATCGAACTCGGACGGATCTTTTCGAGGGGGATAGAAGTACCTCGCGATCAAGAGGCCGCTTGCAGGTGGTACGCGCTGGCGGCCGAACAGGAGGGGAGGGTCGAAGACTGCCCGGAACTATCGGAAGCTAAGGCTTACCTATCAAAAGTGCGCTGAGGAAGGGATTACATCGGAGCTTGAGTGCGCGGATCGAAGTCAACAGGGCTTCTCAGTGCTGGAGGCGTATTACAAATGTGCTCAGGGACGTCTCAAAAGGGGAATGGGTTTCCTTTCATAAGGGACCCTTGTGGAGACAGCAAGGCTGCAGCCATTCGCGACGGAGAACGCTACTACGATTGCGGTTGTTACAAACATTAGTGCGTCCCCACAATTTCAAATAGAAGGGACGAGGAGTGATTGCATTCCCGGCGGCGCAGAAAAAAGGCGATATGATTTAGATGTCTCCTACTTACTGGACATTGTTGGTATCTTTGATCGCGATAGGCTTTGTCGCTCTCAAAACACGGTGGAAACTCGCCGTGGCCTTACTGGCCGTTGGTCCGTTCGCTGCAACCGGCCTGTTGCTTGCCGGAGGCCTCGCCTTATACGGCAGGCCGGCGCAGCTTCAGGTCTCCGCGTTTCCGGTGGCCGCACTGTTCTTCTACCTCCTGTTTTTTCCGTATGCCCTCTACCCGCATGGTATCTTCCTCGCCGCGATACTCGTCTTGGCTTACGGTGGGGTCTCCCGCGTCAGTACGGAACCTGACCATAGGGGGGCCAGGCTGTGGAAAGCAACAATCTTTGGCGGTGTGATCGGCGCGCTATTCGCTGCCATTGTCCTTGCGATCGCATTCCTTTCCGGCGAGGGCGCCGGATTCGTTGACTTCGTCAGCGGTGGAAGTCGAACCAGCGTTGATCTTTCTGAGGAGCTCTTCATTTGCGTTTTCACCGGAGCCGTGGATGGAGCAGCTATCGGCCTTTTTGGGCTTAGATCTGGGGCAGGCCAGATGCAATCGAATAAGTAGTGGCGCCAAACGCTCCCGCCCCTCAGCTTCTGCTCCGCCATCGATGCGCCCACTGCCGGCGACGTCTTGAATCCTGTCTCGCAGAGCCCTTGAGTCTGCCTGCCGACTGGTAAAGAATAAAGAAGTTGAGGAAGAAGGTAGCCTTGCCGTTAAACATCAAAAGTCCTGAAGCCGAACACCTCGCCCGCGCCCTGGCCGAGAAGACCGGGGAGACAATTACCGAAACCGTTACCAAAGCGCTGCGAGAGCGCCTCGCGCGGGAACAGGGACGGACCGCCCTGCCAAGCCTCAAGGAGGAACTCTTGGCCATTGGCAAACGATGCGCAAAGCTGCGCGACCGCGATACGAGATCCCCTGAGGAAATAATCGGCTATGACAACCGGGGACTGCCCCGCTGATGGTCCTCGATACGTCTGCGCTCCTGGCAATTCTTTTTCTCGAACCCGAGGCCGACCGTTTCGCAGCTCTGATTGCCGCTGACCCGCGCCGTCTACTTTCCGCCGCCTCGATGCTGGAAACCGCGATCGTAGTTGAGGCACGCAAGGGTCCCTCCGCTGGCCGTGAGCTGGATCTGCTCATTCACCGGGCGAGAATCGACGTGGTAGCCTTCGACGAATCGCATCTCGAACTTGCACGCGACGCATGGCGCCGCTTCGGAAAAGGGAACCATCGCGCCAACCTCAATTTCGGCGATTGCTTTGCCTACGCTCTGTGCAAAAGTTCCGGAGAGCCATTGCTGTTCAAAGGCGACAATTTTGCGCAAACCGACGTTGCCAGAGTCGCTTAACGCATCGATCCCCGGCGCTCGCCTCCAACCTGCGCCCAATCCCGGCGCCAGCGTCTAGCGATCCGACCCGCACCAAAAGTCAATACGCGCGCGGGCTCGCCCAGCTACGGTGACCCCCTGTGGACAACCGATTTGCCAGCAAAATGCCCGCGGCGCATCCTTCGTCGAGGAGCTTCTCTCAACGGGAGTGAGGTCTCATGGACGACCAAACCAGACCGCTCAGTCGCCGCGCTCAAAGATTCGTTTCTGAATACTTGAAGAGTCTCAACGGGGCTCAAGCTGCCATCCGAGCCGGCTACTCTCCGGCGACGGTAGGGGTCACCACTTCGGAAATGTTAGCAAATGTTAGCATCTCCACAGCCCACCGCCTCGGCTGCGCCTGCTCGGTGGGGTCGCCCCCCTCGAAAATGTTGTCAAATGTTGTACTCGCCCGGCCTGACCGCCACGCTCACGACCAAATTTCGAAAGGAAATCAAGCCGATGTCGCCGGCACCGTCCGGTCGGACGGCCCCATCGCCTTCCTCGATCCTGCATCGATCCTCGACGAACCTTGTCATCTCCTTACCATCAGCTCGCTACTCTCGGTCATGCCCTGGCGTGCCCCCGGTCTGGTCGGAGCTCGGCCAATGACGGAAAGCCTTCCGCTTGTCCTTTCGGATTCCGCAAAAAAAGACGCGTGCCGGGGGGCGGAATCGGGGTTCTCTGAAATGTTACTAAATCTTACGGTCGCGCACCGAAATTGCCGTCATCCCGGGCATTTTCCTCGTCCAGGCCGTGCGGCGACCTCCGCTTCTCCGGTCACGACCTTCACCAAACCGCGCAAGTTCCGACAATCATCTCGAACGGCTCTGCGAGCCGTCTCTCCTAAAGCGCAGGCTGAAGCCCGCGCTCACTTACAGCGTATGACCAAACCCGGCCATCGTGTATTCGTCGGGCGCGTGAATCATGTCCTGGTTCACGATCCGTTCGAACGAGAACGCCGAAATGTCCACCGTCTTGCTCTTGCCACCGAGAATCAGCTCCGCCATCGATGCGCCCACTGCCGGCGACGTCTTGAAGCCCGTGCCGCTGAATCCGGCCGCGACGAACAAGCCGCTCACCTCCGGCACTCGTCCCAATACCGGTCGCGAATCCGGGCTCACGTCGTAGATTCCCGCGTGACCGCGGACATACTCTGCCTTCGCAAGCTCCGGTATCCTCGCGCCGACTCGTTTCCTTGCTGCTTCGATAAAGCTCGCGTCGTTCTCTTCTCTAAAGGTATCGGGACTCGTATCTTCCTCGGGGCTCAGCGATCCGAGGCCCGCGAGCGTCAGGTCATCTCCGTGCGGCCTGACGTAGCTGCCGTTGATCGTGTCGATGTAGATGCAATGCCGCAGCGCCGCCGGTCGGCGGAAGAACGCGATCTGCGCGCGCTCTGCTTTGATTCCGATGCGCGTGCCCAATGGCGACAGCAGATCGTCCGTCCACGGCCCCGCCGCGACGCATACGAAGTCCGCTTCGTGCGTCTTGCCGGAGGCGTCCGTCACACCGATACAGCGGCCTCCCACGTGAGCCAGTGCCGAGACCGCCAGGTTCAGGTTGAACTCCACTCCATTCTTCTTCGCGGCCGCCGCGAATGCCTCCGTGGTTGCGACCGGGTCTGCATATCCGCTCATCGGCTCGTATGCCGCCAGCCCGGCATCATCGAGGCGCGCGTACGGCTCCATCCTGGCGAGTTCCCGCGGCGTGACGACGTCGGTGTGAACGCCGACCGATTTCAGCATCGCGACATTGCGCCGCAGCTTGTCCGCGTTGCTCTCATCGACAATCACGGCGAATCCCGTCCGCACGAATCCGCATCGCCCGCCGACGATGTCGCCCCAGTTCTCGAAATAGCCCAGGCTCTTGAGCGCCAACTCCGCTTCCGGCCTGAACGTGTAATGCATCCGCACCAGCGCCCCCGATCGCGCCGACATCCCCGCGCAGATTCCCCGCCGGTCAAAGACCTGCACGTCCGCGCCGGCGCGCGCCAGGTGAAACGCGATACTGCATCCCGCCACGCCGGCGCCGACGACGATCACTTTCGCTTTGATAGCTTCATCAGGCATCGCTTTGGATTTTCGCCCGTCGTCTTTTGCGATATGGCGCGGTGCGATAGGTTATAGGCTTCGCCCTACGCCGATGCGAATCTTTCTCGATCATAACGCCGGTTCGACCCTTCGACCCGAGGCGATCGCCGCGATCGACCGCGTGGTTGCGCGCGGTCACGGCAACCCCTCGTCTGTCCATCGTGCCGGCCAGAGCGCCCGCCGCGATCTGGAACTCGCGCGCCGCCAGGTCGCCGGTCTCATCGGCGCCGCGGCATCGGAAATTATCTTCACAAGCGGCGGCACCGAATCAAACAATTTCGCGATCGAGGGCGTTTTGCGCGCATCGGGGCCGCGCCGCAAGATGATTACCTCATCTATAGAGCATTCATCTGTGCTCGCGCCGCTCCTCAGCCTCGAAAGCCGCGGCTTCGAAATTGTGCGCATCAATCCCGACCCCGACGGGCGAATCTCGTCTGCCGAGGTGATCGACTATATCGACGACGCCACCGCGCTTGTGACCCTCGGGCTCGTCAACGGCGAAGTCGGCGCCATCCAGGATTTGAACGGCATCGCCGCACGCTCATCTGCCGCCGGTGCGGCTTTCCACATCGACGCAGCGCAGGCCGCTGGCCGCATCGCCGTCGATGTAAAAGAGCTCGGCTGCGACCTGATGACCCTGAGCGCGCACAAGCTCGGCGCGCCCGCTGGAATCGGTGCGTTGTTCATTCGCGATACTCACTCCATCGCGCCCATGCTGTTGGGCGGTCCGCAGGAAGACCTGCGCCGCGCCGGGACCCAGAACCTGCTCGGCGCGGTCGCATTCGGCGCAGCTGCCGAGGCCGCGCGTCTTTCGCTCGCCGTAGAGCGCGCGCGCATCGGAGCGATGACCAACGCGCTGCTCTTGACGCTGCGCGACGCGATTCCCGGCCTGACCCTCAACGGTTCGGCCGAGCATCGCATTCCCAACACTCTGAATCTCACTTTCCCCGGGGTACTCGGCGAAAGCATGCTTATCGCCCTCGACCTCGAAGGCGTTGAAGTCTCGATGGGTTCGGCGTGCGCCGCCGGCGCGGTCGAGCCTTCCCACGTGCTGCTTGCGATGGGCCGCAGCGCGGCGCAGGCGCGCAGCTCCCTGCGCCTCAGCCTCGGATGGAACACCACCGAAGATGAGATTGCCGCCGTCGCCGGGATCATCCCGCGAGTCTGGCGCCGCGTCGCCGCATCCGAGCCGGTCGCGGCGGGGGAGGGCGCGCGATGACTCCCCGCGTGCTCGTTGCGATGTCCGGTGGCGTCGACAGTTCCGTCGCCGCCGCGATCCTCCATGAAGCCGGCTATGACGTCGTCGGTATCGCGATGCGACTGGCGCCCGAGCCTGCGCGGGCCGCCTCGCGTCGCCGCGCTACCTGCTGCTCGCACGAGGACTTCGAGGATGCGCGCCGCGTAGCGGAGCGCATGAATTTTCCGTTCTACATCGTCGATTTGCGCGAGGACTTTGCGGCTCGCGTGATGGGCAACTTCGTCTCCGAGTACCTCGCCGGACGCACGCCAAACCCGTGCGTGATGTGCAATCGCGAAATCAAGTTCGATCGCCTCTGGAAGCGCGCCCGCGCGATCGGCGCCGACTTCGTCGCGACCGGCCACTATGCGCGAATCGATCGCGACGATGCCGGCCGTTTCCACCTGATGCGCGCGGCGGACCAATCCAAGGATCAGTCCTATTTCCTCTTTTCACTCACGCAGAACGAGCTGTCCCGTACCCTGTTCCCTCTCGGCACGATGACCAAGACCGAGGTTCGCGCCCGCGCGCGCGAGCTCGGGCTGCTCAACGCCGACAAGCCCGAGAGCCAGGAAATCTGCTTCGTTCCCGATGGCGACTACGCCGGGTTCGTCGAGCGCGCGGGCCGCGACCGCGTTCGCACCGGCAAGATCGTGGACACGACTGGCAGCACTCTGGCGCATCATGCCGGTATGCATCGCTTCACCGTCGGCCAGCGGCGCGGTCTGGGTATCGCGACCGGAGCGCCGATGTACGTGCGCGAGATTCGCAGCGAGACCGGCGATGTGATCGTGGCGCCACGCGAGGGCCTCTCTTCTGCGGGCCTGCTCGCGCGCGAGGTGAGCCTCGTCGATGCGCGCGAAGGCAGCGATGCTCCAATCGAAGTCGAGGTGAAGACTCGCTATCGTCAGCGCGCGATTCCCGCGACCTTGGTGGTCAGTTCCGGCCGAAACGCCGAGGTGCGGTTCAATGCCCGCGGCCCTGCCGTAACCCCGGGGCAGGCGTGCGTATTTTATCGTGGCGATGAAGTGATCGGTGGGGGTTTCATCGAGAAGGCCCTGGAGGCATAGCCGGATGCGATTTGCGGTTGCCACGCTCGGATGCAAGGTCAATCACTACGATTCGGCCATCATCGAATCGCGCCTCGGCGCGCGCGGCATGGAGCGTTGCGACTTCGGCGACACCGCCGATGTCTATGTAATCAACACCTGCACCGTGACCGATCGCGCCGACTCCGAATGCCTCAAGCTCGCGCGCCGTGCCCGTCGCCGCAATCCGAACGCAAAGATCGTGATGACGGGATGCTTCGCGCAGGCCAATCCCGATCGTCTTGCCAAGGCGCCCGAAGTCGACGCGATCGTTGGGTTAGGTCGCCTCGGCGATCTCGAACGTGCGGTCTCTTCGGAGATCGGCGCGCGCGTGATGGTCACCAATTTGCGCAAGGAGCGCGCCGAAATCGAAGTCGGCGCGGTCGCGCTCTCCGGGCAGACGCGTGCGTTCCTCAAGCTCCAGGAAGGATGCGACCAGTTCTGCAGCTTCTGTATCGTGCCGATTTCGCGCGGCACCTCGCGGAGCGTCGAACCTCGTCGCGTAATCTCCGCGCTCGATGAGCTTGCCGGCCGCGGTTTCAAGGAAGTCACCCTGTCGGGCGTGCACCTCGGCGGCTATGGCAACGACCTCACGCCCAACGTCTCGCTGGCGCACTTGCTGGAGATGGTCGCGGAGCGGTCACCGATCGATCGCATTCGCATCAGCTCGCTCGACCCCGAAGAGCTGAGCGACGAGATTATCGATATCGTCGCGGGCAGCGAAAAGTTCTGCCCGCATTTCCATCTGCCGCTCCAGGCCGGCGAGGACGAGATCCTGACCGCGATGCGCCGCCGCTACGACCGCGACTACTACCGCGGCCGCGTCGAACGGATTGTCAGCGCAATGCCCGATGCCGCGATCGGCACCGACGTAATCGCCGGCTTTCCCGGGGAAACCGCGCGCCACTTCGACTCGACCTTCGAGTTCATCGAGTCCTTGCCGCTGGCCTATCTCCACGTTTTTCCTTACTCGGTGCGCGCCAACACCACCGCAGCCAAGCTGCCGGGCAAGGTAAGCGCGGCTGAAATCAAGCGGCGCGCGGCGGCACTGCGCCGGCTCGGCGAAGAAAAGCGCAGTCAATTCGCCGTCCGCTTTTGCGGGACCAGACTTAATGTGTTACTTGAAGAAAGGACCGCGCGCGGGATGCTCTCCGGGTACAGCCGGAACTACGTGCGGGTATTAACCACGGGCCCCGACAAACTGACTAATCAGGAAGTCGAGGTGCAAGCATCGATTGTCGAAAATGCTCAATTGGTTGGCGAGATTGTTCGGACGGGCGACTCCTGCCCGGCCGACGCTCAAAGCCCCGCTTGAAGGCGCCCGCTCTCGCCTGGAAGGCACCATTCGGTATTCATTCAAGCGGACCGAACTGCTCGACCTCGCGTTGACCCATCCGAGCGCCGTCATCGGCTCGGATGCCCACTACGAGCGGCTGGAGTTTCTTGGCGATGCGGTCCTCGACCTCGCGATCGCCGATCTTCTCATGCGCCAGTTTCCCACCGCGAAAGAAGGACCGCTCTCGAAGCTGCGGGCCTCGATCGTCAACGCGCGCACCCTCGCGCTCAAGGCTCAGGCGTTGGACATCGGCTCGATGCTGCGGCTCGGCAAGGGTGAGGAGAAGAGCGGGGGACGCGAGAAAGTATCGATTCTCGCCGCGGCGTTCGAGGCCTTGATCGGTGCAATCTACACCGACGGCGGCATCGCCCCCGCGCAGCGCGTGGTGGAATTCCTCTTCACCGGCGATATCGGCGGGCCCGCGGCCGAACGCGACTACAAGACCGAGCTCCAGGAACTTGCCTACCGGCGATTTCGCACGCAGCCCATCTACGAATTGGTTTCCGCCGAGGGACCTGACCACGCCAAGCGCTTCACCACCCGCATTCGCATCGGCAGCCGCGAACTTGGCAGCGGCGCGGGCGGCAGCAAGAAACAAAGCGAGCAGGCCGCCGCACGCCAGGCGATCGATCTGTTGGAGCAGGAGGCCAGTGGCCGACGCGCCTGAACATCGTGCCGGATTCGTCGCCCTTGGAGGACGTTCCAATGTCGGCAAATCCACCCTGCTGAACCGTATCGTCGGCCAGAAGGTCGCCATCGTCACGCCGCGTCCGCAGACCACCCGCCGCCGCATCCTCGGAATCCGCAATGATCCCGACGCGCAAATCGTGCTGATCGACACTCCGGGTCTGCACGAGTCGAGCAAGGAGCTGAACCGCAGGATGGTCGATGTGGCCCGGCGCGCCCTGGCGGAAGCGGAGGTCGTGCTCGGAGTCATCGCCGCCGGTGCATCGATCGATCCCGAAGATCGCGCGACGCTGCACGAGCTGGCGGAGCTGAAGACGCCGATGGTCATCGTGATCAACAAGGTCGATCTCGTTCCGCGCCCGCAGTTGCTGCCCCTGATCGAGGAGCTCCATCGTGAATTCCCCGCCGGCGAGATCGTCCCGGTCAGCGCACTGCGCGGCGAGAACGTGGACGAACTCATCGCGACCATCAAACGCATGCTGCCGGTCGGACCTTCCCTGATGCCCGAAGACGAGTACACCGACCAGACCGAGCGGATGATCGCCGAAGAGATGGTGCGCGAGAAGATCTTTCTCGCGATGAGCCAGGAGATTCCGTTCTCCACCGCGGTGCGCGTCGAAACCTTCGCGGACGAGCCCGAACGCAAGCTGAAGCGCATCGCGGTCGTGATCGTCGTCGAGCGTGATTCCCACAAGGGGATGCTGATCGGCGCGGGCGGACGCACCCTGAAGAAAATCGGCACCGCGGCTCGTCTTGAACTGGAAGACGTGTTCGAGACTCGTGTCTTCCTCGAGATGCGGGTGAAGGTCGAACCCGGATGGACCCGCGATCCCGCAAAGGTCGCGGAGTACTGCCCGTGAGTCGCGCTCGTGCCGCAAAATCTGCCGGCCGCGAGGGCGCAGCCGCGCGTGCTTTCGCCGGCGGCTTGCCCACTGTCGTCCTGGTCGGACGCGCCAATGCCGGCAAATCGACCCTGTTCAATCGCATCGCGAAGGGCGCCCGCGCCATCACCAGTCCCGTTCCCGGCACCACTCGCGACCTCAACTTCGGACGCGCCTCGCACGACGGCCGCGACTTCGCATTGATCGACAGCGGCGGACTGGAGCTCGGCGGCCAGGAGCAGATGTCGGACCGCGTCGTCGCAGAAGCGCTCGGTGCGGTCGGTGTCGCCGACGTGGTCGTCTTCGTCTTTGACGGGCGCCAGGGACTCAACGAATCCGACAAGGAAGCGCTCGCGCTGGTCCGCGAAACCGGATGCCCACTCATCACGATCGTCAACAAGATCGATTCTGCGGGACAGGAAAGCCGCCTCGCGGAGTTTTACGCCACCGGCGCTGAGCGCCTTATCCCCGTGTCGGCTACGCACGGGCTCGGCATCGACGAGCTGCTCGATGAGATCGCGGCGCGCCTGCCGGCCGCGCAGGTCGCGCCTTCCTCGCTTCCGGATCTCAAGCTCGCTTTGATTGGCCGTCCCAATGTGGGGAAGTCATCGCTGCTGAATCGGCTCTCCGGTTTCGAACGCGCGATTGTCGATTCGACGCCCGGCACCACGCGCGATCCCGTCGATGTGCGCCTGACCGCTCACGGCCGCGACGTTCTGCTCATCGACACCGCCGGCATCCGCCGGCCTACCAAAGTCGAAGGCGAGCTGGAGCATCACTCGGTCGGGCGCTCGATCGAGACCATCCGGCGCGCGGATGTCGTGCTGCTGGTCATCGATGCGACCGAGGGGATCACTGACCAGGAAGCGCGCCTGGCGCGGCTGGTCGATACCAACGATCGCGCGATGGTGGTCGTGTGCAACAAGTGGGATGCTGCCGCGAAGCTGGACCGCCGGGTTCCCGCCTTCGTTCGCGATGCGCACGAGCGCTTCCCGTTTCTTTCCTTTGCATCGATGGTCTTCACGTCGGCCGCCACGGGCGACGGGGTGAGCGAGATCATTCCCGCGGCGATCAAGGCGGGAGATTCGTGGCGCGCCACCTTCCAGACCTCGATGCTGAATCGGATCCTCGCCCAATCGCTGGAGGCGCTGGATCCTCCTTTGGTGGGTGGCCGCCGGCTGAACCTGATGTACGTGACGCAGACCGCCAGCTCTCCGCCGCGGCTGCGATTCTTCACCAATCTCGAGCGCGACATCCCGGCCCACTACGTCCGGTTCCTCGAAACCCGGTACCGCAGCGCCCTGAAGCTGGTCGGCACTCCCCTGCGCCTGGAGTTCCGCAAGACCGGCCGCACCTTCGTTGGACCGCGCGGCGCCGTCCATCGTCCACAGGCTGCGCGCGGGCGAAAGCGTTGATTGTGGAAACCCGCCCGGGGTCGCATTTCGTACGCATGAAACGCTCCGGTATATTGAGTCTTCAAGGCACCCAGCCGTGATTCTCATCCTGGATTTCGGAAGCCAGTACACGCAGCTCATCGCGAGGCGCGTGCGCGAGGCCAACGTCTATTGCGAAATTCATCCGTTCGATTTCGCCGTCGACAAGATTCGCGCGATGAAGCCGCGCGGCATCATCCTGTCGGGCGGCCCTTCGAGCACCTACGACCGGAACGCCCCCGACATTTCGGACGAAGTCCTCAAGCTCGGATGCCCCGTTCTCGGCATCTGCTATGGCCTCTACGTCATCGCGCAGCATCTCGGTGCAAAGAGCGTGAGCTCCCGTGCTCGCGAGTACGGTCCCGCGACCCTGGTCATCGATGACCAGGACACGCTGTTCGAAGGGCTTGCCGGAAGAGAGCATCGCGTCTGGATGAGCCACGGCGATCGCGTGGAAGCGATCCCCGATTCGCTCCATCCGATCGCGCACAGCGGCAATGCTCCCTACGCCGCTTTCCGTACCCGCGATGGGCGCATGCGCGGCATCCAGTTCCATCCCGAAGTGGTTCACACGCCGTGCGGCGCACAGGTGCTGCGCAATTTCGTTCTCAAGATCTGCGGCGAGCCGGGCGATTGGACGATGGCCAACTTCGTCCAGACCAAGACCGCCGAGGTGCGCGCTCAGGTAGGAGACCACGATCGCGTTCTGATGGCGCTCTCCGGCGGAGTCGATTCCGCCGTCGCCGCCGCCCTCATCTATCGCGCGATCGGCGATCGCTTGAAGTGTGTCTACGTCGATACCGGCCTGTCACGCGCCGGCGAGCGCGAACGGATGGAGCGGGTTTTCGCGCGCCAGCTGGGAATCGATTTGACGGTTACCGACGCGACCGATTTGTTCCTCGAGCGGCTGGCCGGCGTTCTCGATCCCGAGAAGAAGCGCAAAATCATCGGCGCCAGCTTCATCGATGTCTTCGAGTCGGAAGAAGTCGTTCGCGGCGCGCGCTTCCTGGGGCAGGGCACCCTCTACCCCGACGTCATCGAGTCGGTTTCCTTCAAGGGACCTTCCGCCGTCATCAAGAGCCATCACAACGTGGGCGGATTGCCGGAACGGATGAAGCTCGAGCTGATCGAGCCTCTGCGCCTGCTCTTCAAGGATGAGGTGCGCGCGCTCGGCCGCGAACTCGGGTTGCCGCCCGAGATCGTCGATCGCGAGCCGTTCCCCGGTCCGGGGCTCGCGGTTCGAATCGTCGGCGAAGTAACGCGCGAACGGCTCGATCTCCTGCGGCGTGCCGATGCGATCGTGATGGAAGAAATCTCGCGCGACGGCTTCGGCTCAAAGCTGTGGCAGGCGTTCGCCGTGTTGCTTCCGCTCAAGACCGTGGGCGTGATGGGCGATGGACGCAGCTATGAGAGCGCGATCGCGATTCGCGCGGTGGAGTCGCAGGACGGCATGACCGCCGACTGGGCGCGTCTCCCGCCGGAATTCCTCGCGCGCCTCTCTTCACGCATCACCAACGAGACCAAGGGCGTCAATCGCGTCGTCTACGACATCACGTCCAAGCCTCCTGCCACGATTGAATGGGAGTAAACGGTGACCGTTCGCACTCGCTTTGCGCCGAGCCCAACCGGCTCGCTGCACATAGGTAATGTTCGCTCCGGGCTTTTTGCCTACCTGTTCGCGCGCCACAACCACGGAGATTTCATCCTCCGTATCGACGACACCGACCGCGAACGCTCGACCCGGGAATCGCTGAACGAAATTCTGACCGACCTGCGCTGGCTTGGGATGGAATGGGACAAGGGCCCACCCGATGCCGCGTATTTCCAGACCAACCGCATCGAGCGTCATCGCGAGTGCGCGCTCAAGCTGCTACGCGAGCGCAAGGCCTATCCTTGTTACTGCACGGCCGAGGAACTCGATGCCAAGCGCAAGGCGGCCGAGAAAGAAAAGCGCCGGCCGATTTACGATCGAAAATGCCGCGGTCTCGACTTCTCCGCCGATCTTGCGCTCCCGGACCGCGCCGCGGGCCGCAACTACACGATCCGATTTGCGATGCCGGAACGCGGCCAGACCGTGCTCGACGATCTCGTGAAGGGGCGGATGGTTTTCGAGAACAGCGACCTCGACGACCTGATCATCGTTCGCTCGGACGGCAGCCCGGTCTACAACTTCGTGTCGATTGTCGACGATATCGATTTTGCCATTACGCACGTCGTGCGCGGCGATGACCACGTGCCCAATACCCCGCGGCAGATGCAGATGGCATACGCCCTCGGCTTCACTCCGCCCGCGTTCGCTCACATGCCGCAGGTTCTCGGCTCCGATGGCGCTCCACTTTCCAAGCGTCACGGCGCAACCTCGGTGCGTGCCTATCGCGAGGGGGGATACTTCGCCGAGGCGATGCTCAACTACCTCGCGCGCTTGGGATGGTCACACGGCGACCAGGAGATTTTCTCGAAGAAAGAGTTGGTCGAATTTTTCGATTTCGCCGGATGCGGTAAATCGGCCGGCGTGTTCAATCCCGAGAAACTTCTCTGGCTGAACTTCCATTACCTGAAGGAACGCCCGCTCGCGCACCTGGCCGCCGAGGTCAAGCCCTACATCGCGCAGCGCGGCCTTTCGATTCCCGGCGACGACGCGTGGCTGCAGAAGATGCTTGCCACGTTGCGGGAGCGCGCCAAGACCCTCGTCGAACTGGTCGACTTCGCGGGCTTCTACCTGAAGGACCAAATCGAAATCGATCCAAAAGCCGCGCCCAAATTCCTGAAACCCGAAGTCAAGGAACAACTCGCCGCGTTGTCCGAGCAGATCGATGCGATCGACGGCGAATTTTCGGAGCAGGCCGTGCAGTCCGCCTTCGAGCAAGTGCTGACGCGTTTCAACATGAAGCTCGGCCAGCTCGCACAGCCGGTCCGCGTCGCACTCACGGGCGGCACCGTCAGCCCCGGCATCTACGAAGTGATCGCGGTGCTCGGCAAACAGCGCACGGTAGATCGCCTCCGCTCCGCGATCGCGCACATCTCCTGATTCCCCTATCCTTTCCAGGGAGAGGGCAAGCGAGTGATAGAAGAGTGGAACTCCCCACCAACTCGGGCGTTCTCCCCTCGCACTTCTCGACCCGCTCCAATTCGCGGAGTACCTTTGATCCATGAGCATCCTCGTTCCCTACGTCGTAGAGCAAACCGGGCGCGGCGAGCGTTCCTATGACATCTACTCGCGCCTGCTGAAGGACCGCATCGTCTTCCTCGGTGGCCCCGTTACCGACGACCTGTCGAACCTCATCACCGCGCAGCTTCTGTTCCTCGAATCGGAAGACCCCGAGCGCGAGATCAACATGTACATCAACTCGCCCGGCGGCTCCGTGACCGCGGGACTGGCCATCTACGACACCATGCAATTCGTCAAACCTCCCGTGTCCACCCTCTGCGTCGGACAGGCCGCAAGCATGGGCGCGGTGCTGTTGTGCGCAGGCGCGAAGGGCCGCCGCTACGGATTGCCGCACAGCAGGATCATGATTCATCAAGGCTCCGGGGGGTTCGAAGGACCGCCGACCGACATGGAAATATATGCGAAGGAAGCGCTGCGCCTGCGCGAACTCCTGAACGAAATCCTCGCCAAGCACAGCGGCAAGCCGGTGAAACAAATCTCCAAAGACACCGAGCGCGACTACTTCATGTCAGCCGCGGAGGCGGTGGAGTATGGTCTTGTCGATGAAGTGTTGGCGGGACGCACCGCCAAGGTTCCGCCGCCGGGACAGAACCAGGACAAGTAGTCAGGACAGACAGAGATGGCTGCGAAGTTGAAGTGCCCCACCTGCGGCTACGAGCAGGATGCGCCGAAGCACTGCAATCGTCCGATGCAGATCGAGAAGGACAAGCTCGTTTGCTGGATGGGCGCGGACTGCGGCACCGCCGAGATTCCGCAACATTGCGGCGCTCCAATGAGAGCGGCAGCCTGAAGCTCCGCCTCTACAGAATCGAACCTTCGTGACCCAGCATCGCGCGCCGAATCAGCGGCACCGGTATTGCGCCCTGGCGCAGGAAGTCATCGTGGAATTTTCCCAGGTCGAACGCCGCGCCTTCCTTCTTCTTGAGGTCTTCGCGTAGCTTCAGGATCATCAGCTTTCCGAGTTGATAGCGCAGGTAACCCGGATCGTCGGTGCCGCGCAGCGCCTCGACCCGCGCGTTGTGCGGCGTCTGGTAAGAATTCTTTTCGAAGAACGCCGCCGCTTCGTCCACCGTCATGCCCTGGGTGTGCATCCTGATTCCGACCAGGTAGCGGCACGCCCGCATCAACGCCATCTGTAGCTGCGCCAGCCGATAGCGCGGATTGTCGCCATGCAGACCCTCATCGAGCATCATTTGCTCGCAGTACAGTGCCCATCCCTCACTGTTCGATCCTGAATGATAAATCGTTCTGACCGCATCCGGGTTTAAGCGATTGTTGAGGAACTGAACGTAGTGTCCCGGGTACACCTCGTGCACCGAGGTGTCCGAAATTGTCGGCGGGGAATAGAAGGCAAGCAGCTGATCGGTCTTCGACGCCGGCCACGATGGGTCGGGCAGGGTGACGTAGAAATAGGCTTCGGTCGATTTCTCCAGCGGACCCGGCGAGTCCATCGATGCGAACGTCGTCGCGCGCATGAACGGAGGAGTCTCCGCCACGATCGGCGGAACCTCCGACGGAATTGTCGCGAGATGATGCGCGACCACGTATTCGCGAATCGCGGCCAACCCGCTGTTCACTTGCGGGATTACCTCGTTTGCGGCGGGATGATCTTTGGCGAGCGCCGCCGCAACTTGAGCCGGCGATGCCTTGGGATCGATTTCAGCGGCGGTCTTGCGAAATTGCTCCTGCAACCGCGCCAGCTCTGCAACTCCGATCGCCTCGAGCCGATCGAGCGGGAGGTCCACCATGTCGGCATCGGCGAGCATCCGCCGGTAAGCTTCCTTGCCGATCGCGTAGTTGCCGGTAGCGTGCGGGCGCAGATCATGTTGCATCCAGTCGCCATAAGCCTTGATCGCCGCGATCAACTGCTGGTTCGCAGCCTGAAACGCACTCTTGCTCGGACCATCGGGTACCTGGGCAAACGCCTGCGGCAGTGACTTTTGAAAGAAGGCGATCGTCGCCGGCATCTGTTCCAGGTTGATATCGACCGTCACCTGCGCGACCTGGTCGGGACGCAGATTCGCTTTCGCGTAATCGAAGTTCTTCAACGCCGCCTTCTCGCGCTCGGTGACTGATTCCATCCGGCTCTGGAGCGGGGCGAAGTTCCGCTGGATCAGCGAGAAGATCGCTGAGGTGGGCAGGTACATGCCCGGGTCGCGCTGGTAGTCTCTGATTTTCTGGGTGTAGAGCAGTTCGCCATCGCATCGAGCGATGAGCCAATCGCGGTCGGCGCGATTCGCTTCCGTGAGGCCATGCGGATTGATTGCTCCGAACTTCGCCATCCAGTCGGTGGCGTGCAGGATTTCATCGGCGATTCCGTCGGCGGAGAGGTCGTCGATGCGGTTGTCGAAGCGATGGTCACCGAGGGCGGTCGCTCTCTCGGGGAACATCCTGAGCTCCGCTTCGATGAATTCATCCACGGCCGCGCGAAAGGCGCCGTCGGCCGATGGTGCTTCCTGGCCACCGATGGTCGAAGCGACGGCCCCCAACACCAGGGTCAGCAACACGGCTGCCGTGATAGAGAAGTTTCGATGGTTTGGTCTGCGCATCATGACCTTTGGCCCCTGGAGAAGCGGTAACAGCCCCTTAATTCTTAGGTGATCCCCGACTGACAGACGAGCGGAAACCCCTACTTGACTCTGTCCGGCGAATAAATCAGCATCCGCGCGACTGCTTTACGACGCCGAAAAAGGAGATTTGCTCATGGGTTTCACCAAAAAAGTCATCGGGTGCGTGACCGCCTCGCTGGCCCTGCTCGCTGTCGGGTTTATCGCGCCCGCGATGGCTCAATCCGGATCGCCGTCGCAGAGGCAGCTCGATTTCGAAGCCGCCAAGGCTAATCGCAAGGCCCTGGTAGGACAGGCGATGGCGCTGACTCCGCAGGAAGCGTCGGGCTTCTGGCCGCTCTACGATCAGTACGAGGGCAAGATGGATGCGCTCGAACTGCGCCACGCCGCCGAGGTGCGTGCGTTCGCGAAGGCGTTCCAGAACCTGACTGACGCCGATGCCAAGGCCAAGCTCGACGAGGTGATGGCGATCGCGCAGGCGCGGCTGGACACGCAGAAGGAGTTCATCCCGAAATTCCGCGGGGTGATCTCGCAGGTCAAGACCACGCGCTTCTTCCAGATCGACAACAAGCTGCACGCCCTCGTGCAGTGCGACATCGCGCAGATGGTTCCGCTCGCCGGCGACGCGGCCAAGATGGGCGCGAGCCAATAGCGGCAACTTTCCTGGATCGATTTCAGGCCGGATGTTCCCGAGCAGGGGGCATCCGGCCTTTCGTTTCCTTCTCGAGAGCGAGCGTTGCAATTTCACGGACAATCGGTTTCGATGGACGACCGTGAGCGAGCAGGTCGATTACAATCCATTCGATCCGTCGTTTCTGGTCGATCCCTATTCCCGCTACGAGCCGCTTCTGCACGGACCGCCTCGCCGCGCCAACTTTGGGCTCCCGATTACACTGGCCGCGCGCTATGCTGACGTTGTCGCAGTGTTGCGGGACCATGCGCGCTTTTCCAGCACGATGCCTGAGTACATCGTCAATCGCGACGCTGACCCGTTTGGCGGCGCGCCCACGTTGCCGTTCTCGGACCAGCCCATCCATACGCGCCTGCGCAGGCTGGTAGCGCGCGACTTCACTCCCCGGCGAATCGCCTCGCTTGAACCTCGTATCCGCGACCTGGCGCGGCAGCTGCTCGATCGCTGCGAGCCTGACGGGAAGTTCGATGCGATGGGCGCGCTTGCAGATCAGCTCCCGGTCATCATCATCGCCGAGATGCTGGGAATTCCGCTCGAGGATCGCACGCGCTTCAGAAAATGGTCCGACGTGGTCGCGTCGAACACCGCCAGCGTCCCCGGCCTGCCGCCACCCAAGGAGAACCTGGAAGCCGCGACCGCGCTGCGCGAATACTTCGCGCGGCAAATCGAACTGCGGCGCAGCGAGCCCGGAGAGGATCTGGTCAGCGCACTCGTGGCCGCCCACGATCAAAACGAATCTCTCAGCACCGACGAGCTACTCGCGTTCGTCGTGCTTCTCCTGATCGCCGGCAACGAAACCACCACCAACCTCATTGGAAATGGCCTGCTGGCGCTGGCGAGGAACCCCGGCGAATACCAGCGGCTGCGCCGCGATCCCGCCCTGATTCCGTCGGCGGTGGAGGAGATGCTGCGCTACGATGCTCCCGTGCAGACCCTCGTGCGAATCGCGAAGACGGACTCCGATCTAGGTGGTACTCGCGTCGAAGCAGGGTCTCTGGTGGCGATCCTGTTTGGCGCCGCCAACCGCGACCCGGCCCAGTTTCCCGAGCCAAACCGCTTTGAGATCAGCCGGACGCCGAACGATCACGTCGCGTTCGGCGAAGGCATCCACTTCTGCATCGGAGCGCCGCTCGCGCGCATCGAGGCGCGCGTCGCTTTCGAGGAAATTGTCGCGCGCTTCGCGAACATCCGGCTCGCCGATCCCGATGCGCCCCTGGTTTACCGCGGCTCGATGGTCACCCGCGGATTGCGATCGCTTCCGCTCGCACTCGCGCGGAGCGGCATCTAGCCGCGTGTCAGCTCCGGCGGAATCCACGCTCCAGCATTGAAGCCGCCATCGATTGGCACTGCAACTCCCGTGATGAATGCCGCCTGGTCAGACGCCAGGAACGTCGCGAGTGCCGCGACTTCCTCGGGCTTTCCGTTGCGGCCGAGCGGATGCATCATGCCGCTGCGTGACCAAATTTGCTGCGATGCGCCGGCGGGAATCTGGTTGCAGTTCTCCGCGATCGGGGTCTCGATGACACCGGGGCAAATCGACACGCAGCGAATCTTGTCGCGTGCGAAGTCCAGCGCGATTCCCTTGGACATGATCACCACGCCGCCCTTTGCGGCCTGGTAGGCACCCAGGCGCGGTACGCCTTCAATTCCGGCGCCGCTGGCGGTGTTGATGATGACCCCGCCGCCCCCCTTGATCATGTGGGGGATCGCGTACTTGCACCCGAAGAAGACTCCCTTCAGGCACACATCGACCACCCAGTCCCATTCTTCCTCACTGGTCTCGACGACGGTCTTGGGAATGTACACACCGGCGTTGTTGAACAGGATGTCGAGACGTCCGAACGCCCGCACCGTCTCGTTCACCATCCGCTCCACGTCAGCCGCGATTCGCACATCTACCGCGAGCGACTTGGCGGTGCCTCCCGCCTGCCCGATTTCTGCCGCGGTGTTGCCGGCCGACTCCGTGCGAACGTCGGCGACCATCACCTTGGCGCCTTCCTGCGCAAATCGAATGGCGCTGGCCCGTCCGATTCCCGAGCCCGCACCCGTTATCAACGCGACTTTGTCCTTGAGCAACATGCCAATACACCTCTGGGTCAGATGTCCGACACGTGCCACAACCGGCGAGGTTTTGAAAGCGCCACGCTCGGCGCCTGTTTTCATGCTCGTGTCAGGTAGGCAGCCAGTCGTTCAAACGAGCTGTTCCAGCCGCCGCGATGAGCATCGCGGGCCGTCACCGATTCAAACACGGCGTGCAAGGTAAGCCGAGTTCTCCCGCCCCGGTCTTCGAAGGTCACGGTGGTCGTCGTTTCCGGAGTCGTTGGATTGCCCTGCTCGTCGGTCCAGCTTCCAACCATCACCAGACGCTTCGGCGGAACGATTTCTCGATATACGCCCTGCGTCCAATGGTCGGTATTCTCGGGCGATCGCATGTGAATTCGATAGGCACCACCGATGCGGAAGTCCATCGTAAGGACCTCGCTCGTAAACCCGCGCGGACCCCACCAGTGTTTCATGTGATTTGGATCGGTCCAGGCTTTGAAGACCAACTCGCAGGGCGCATCGAAAATGCGCTCGATGACGAGGGTGCGCTGTTCAAGATCTGCGGCCGTGCCGTTTCCTGGTGCCATCGTTATTACCTGCTCACATCGTCACCAAGTACTCCGCGGCGCTATCGAGCATGCGCTATAGCCGCGCGAGATGCTCTCCGATGCGGTCCAGTGTGTCCCTCCATCCCCGACCGTGCGCCGCGCAGTTTTCGTCGGAATCGAAAACGCCCTGATGGAGCGTGAGCCTGGTTTTCCCCTGTAGATCTTCAAGGGTCAGGGTAAGGACCGTTTCGGCACTGATAATCGTTCCATCCAGGTTGCGGATAGTGCAAGTCAGAACCAATTTTTCGGGTTCGACAAGCTCGCGGCATACACCCGACCACACCACCTCACGCCCGGACGCTGCTCGCATCAGGAATCGGTAGGAACCGCCGTTCCGCGCATCCATCTCGCACTGGGGTGTGAAAGAACCACGAGGTCCCCACCAATTGACTAGGTGCTGCGGGTCGGTCCAAGCCTTGAATACCAGCTCGCGCGGCGCATCGAGGATTCGCGTGATGGTCAATTGGCGCTGCGTGGATTGGGTAGGTGCGCTGCCCACAGTGACTTTACCTCTTTCGTTACTTTGCTTCTTTTCCAGGTACGCATCCAAACGATCAAGGCTCCCGTGCCAAAAGCCGGCAAGGTCGGCGCTGGAGTCGCGCGGCCCTTCTTGCCCGTTGGCAGAGGGCCCAAGCGAACCGTCCTCTACCAACAGGTGTGGGTGCCATCTGGGGCCCCTCGGCAGAGGTCTCCTCCGCCCTCAGGCCTTCGCCGGAGTCTGATCATACTCATCGTGTCGGCGAACCCAGTCTGTCAAGTTAAAATTGGGACCGGTTTCGTTGCGGCCTTTCGGCGTCACGTCGAGGAACATGTAGGTGCCCAGACTGCGCTCGTCACCGCGTCCGTACGATGAGTAGGTGTGGTAGATGGCGCCGGTGTCATCTTTGAAGAAAACGCTGGTGCCGTGCAGGTCTTCCATCGAGCCGTCGGTCGTCTCGAAGTTGTAGTACACCTTTCCTTTGGCGAGGTCCTCCTTGCGAAAGGACACGTGGTAGTCGTAGTTGAAATCGCTTTCGGACGACGAAACCCAATTGAACCGCCATCCCATCCGCTTCTTGTAAGCCTCGATTTCGTTGAGTGGCGCGCGCGAGACGGCGACGAAGGAAACGTCGTGATGCGCCAGATGCGCGTTGGGCCCGTCGACGTGATCCGCAAAAAACGAGCAGCCGACGCATCCGGCCTTCCAGCCCGGGCCGAGCATGAAATGATAGACGACGAGCTGGCTGCGACCATCGAAAAGATCAGCAAGGGTCTTTCTGCCGGTCGGCGTGTCGAACACGTACTCTTTGTCGACCTTGACCCACGGCAGCTTTTGCCGGTGTGCGTTGATCTCATCGGTCAGTCTGGTCAGCTCCTTTTCCTTCTGCAGTAGGGCCTTGCGGGCTTCTGTCCATTGCTCTCGCGAAACGATCTGGTGCATTGGGTTCTCCTTCCTTCGAGATGGGGAACGATACGGTTAAATAACTAAATGGTTAAATACAGCGGGGTGCCGTTTCTGTCAAGCGACGAAAGGAACGGGGAGGGGCGCGCCTTGCCACCATCGATTGCGATTGTCACACTTGGGCGCCATCGCAAAGGGGAACTTCGTGGCTGCTAACGTACAGTCAGGTCAGGGGCGTTTCACCGTGGTGATTCTGCCCATTCTTCAGATAGTCCTGGAGACGTTGATCCTGCCCTATAAGCACTTACCCGAACTCGTGAAGTACGGTTGGATACCTTTTGTGGGCATGTTGGCTGCGCGGCTGCTGGAATGGTTCTTGAGCCGAATGTCGGTACCTTCCTACGTCGTCACCGGGATAATGCCCATTGCGCATTTGGCGCTGTTTGTTCCTTTCTCAGTTGTATGGACAAGAATTGCCTTGCAAGAGGCGAACGCCAAATTACCTGACGAGCCGTTCCGCTATGATGCTACCGAATGGAAGTATTTGGGTGCGTCGTTTGCCATGACGGTGGTAGTGGCTTTGCTCGTGGGGCTTCCGCTGATGCTGTATCGCTACGGTCAGGAAACCTTCCAAACGCAGCTAACCGTCACCGGGACGCTGCTCATGGTAACGGGCGGTGTTCTGGCGGGAGTTGTATTCGTAAGATTCTGTTTCGTATTTCCGGCGCTGGCTATCGGGAGATTCAACGGATTGGGTCCCGCGTGGCGCCAAACGGCTGGAAACATTGAATCGCTCGCCGCCGTGATGGCGCTCGCCTTTGCGCCCTATTTGATTATCAATCAGGTAATTCGTTTCGTGGTGGGATACCCCGAACCGGGTTTGACCGCCGTGATTGCTGCCGTTTTGGAGATACTGGCGGCTTCCATGGTCATAAATGCCAACACTCTGGCTCCCGCGCTGATGTACAAGAAGATCGTGCTAGGGCACATGCCAGTTAAGGCCGCCGGGGCTGCGACCCCTCTGGCGAAATGATCAACCGCCGCGCCTGCGCAGTTCATCAAGCGCGGTCTGGAGATTGTCGTTCGTTGTGGTCCATTGCCTGGGATTTTTGTCCCTGGAAAGCGCGCTGAGTGCCTCGCGATAGCAATGGATCGACTCGGCGATGTGTTGATTGCTTTGCTCGTGGCCACCCAACTCGTAGAGCACGTTCGCCAGGTTGTATTTGGTCCATGCCCAGAGGACAGGGTTCCATTCCCGGGTGAAGACGGTCAGCGCCTCGTTGTAGGTTCGCACGGCCTGACCGAGGTAGAAGGTATCTCCGGTGATTTCCCCCAAGTCCGCGTACGTTTCCGCGAGACCATCTTTCGCGGACGCCCACTTCCATGCGTCTCTCTCCGGCGAAAGCTCCGAAAGAGCTGCTTGGTAAGCTTCGCCGGCTCGGTGTAGTTCATCCACATTGCGGTTGAGCTCGCCAAGCGTCTCCAGCGCATGAGCGAGCGTGGCCTGCGCGGTAGCCCACACTGCGGGATTGCGACCACGGGGATAAACCTCAAGTATTTCCTTGCAGATTGAAAGTGCGTCCTTCAAGTACTGCCGATTTGAGGTGAGTCTTCCGAGGTCGGTCAGGTTGTCGGCCAGATCGGATTCGGTCTCGACCCATTGCCGCGGCATGTGTTCCTTCGAGTAGACCTGCAGTGCAGCCTTCCGAGCTGCAATAGCCTGCGCATACATGGCGGTATCCTCCTCGTCGGACGCGACTGATGCGAGTATCCGGCCCAGCCTGAATTGAACTGCAGCCCAATTGAGAGGATGTTCTCGCATGTCGAAGCCTGCGAGAGCCGCGTGGTACCTGTCGATGGCCTGTCGTGCAAGCTCGTGGTTTCCTTCGTGAGTCGAAATCAATTCGAGTGTCCAGCCCATCTGGAATTGAATCGACGCCGTGTCGAGTTTGTCCGACCGCGATTGATAAACCGGAAGGGCGGCACTATATGCATCGAGTGCCTTGTGCAGCGCATCGAGGTTTCGTTCGCCGGAAAGCTCCTGTAGGGTTTCGCCGAGATTCAGCTGGGTCATAGCCCATTCCAGCGGATTCGCCTCGCGCGACCATTCCGATAGAGCCTTTTGAAACATTGAGACAGCGCCGTTGAGCGAGTCCCGCACTTGCGTCTGGTCGGCGGAGATTCTCATCGCAACTCCCAGCGCGAAGTCAACCCGGGCACGAGTATCCCCGGCCCATTTCGCGCTCTTGCTGGTGTCATCGTTCAGGGCGCGAAGTTGCTTGATCGACGGCTCGAGGGCGTCGCCAAAATCAAACCCCCATCGTTGCATCAATTCCGCGCTGCGAGTCGCGACAACCAGCTGCAGCAGGTTGCCCGCGTCCTCGACCGGTAGATTGGGCAACCTGAAATCGCTCGGAAGATAAGCGCCGGTGAAGGGCGTTTCATCGCCATGGTCTGTAACGAATATGGGACCCACTTCAGGTGCGCCAGTCGCAGCTTTGCCCCACACGACGACGTAGGCGCGCGCTTCATCCGAAAAGTCGAGCGCCTGCAAATGCCCTATAGCGGCCTTGTCGCCCGAGACGGCAATCGTGTGATCTATGATACTCGGGCTGACCGCGAGCCGTGGATCGATCTTCGCGAGAGCGTCCATCAATCGACTGACGAGATGATCCTTTTGGTCTGCGTCAAAGTGCGTGAAAGCGACGGTAAAGCGATATTGCGCTCTACTGGCCCGATAGTCCTGCGCCCACTCTTCTACCCATTGCGCTCGGTAGTGATTTTCAATTCGCGTCCCCAGATGCTGCGCCAGCGGGACGAGCAGGCAGATCGCGGCGGTGACGCCCGCGACGTAACGGATGGTTCTGTATCTGAGTTGCAGGCGTCCCATCTGAACTCGCGCCTTTTGCCAGAACGTAAGACCGAACAGGACCAGACCGATGACGCCCGGAATCGATGCCAGCAGGACCAGCTCTGCCGTCAGATCCGCGTGGGGCCAAAGGAAAACGAAAAACAGCCCTATTACGAATGCGACCCTGCGCGTCCATTTCGAAGCGAGCCAGCGGGTGTATTTCGGCGGGGTCATCTCAAACGGCTTCGGGCATCTATCCGACCATACACTCGGATGTTGCCTCTCCATCTCTCAAACTGGACAACATCCAGTCAAGACTGCTCGCGAGGAACGGCCATCTTGAGAAGCTGAACGGTTCCTACATACGATCACGGAGGACTGTTCCTGCAATGCCGCTCAAGGAATCAACAAGCTCACCTACCGGCGGATTCGCGTCGCTGGCGCCGGAATTGCACGTCAATGATCTCGCGCAGAGCCTCCGCTTCTGGCGCGATCTTTGTGGCTTCAGAGTCGTCTTCGAGCGGTCCGAGGAGAAGTTCGTCTTCCTCGAACGCGAAGGCGCCCAGCTGATGCTCTGTCAGCGTCACGGTCGCTACGAAACCGGCACGATGGAACATCCGCTGGGGCAGGGCGCGATGTTCCAGATCTATTTCGATGACATCGCGGGACTCGCCGCTGCATTGGGCGCGGCCCGCTGGAAGCTCTACGAAGGAGTGCGCGAACGTTGGTATCGCGCCGGCGATCGCGAGAACGGATTGCGCCAGCTCATGGTCCAGGACCCGGATGGATACCTGGTGATGTTCGCGCAGAGGCTTGGTTTTCGGCGCGCGTAGGTATCGCGCGTGACGACGAGCGCCAAAATCCTACTTACCTTCCTGGTGGTCATCCTCATGGCTCAATTGGCGTCCGCCGGTGAACAACCGGGTGCCTACCAATGGTGGATGCCCTACGCGGCGGCGACGATCATCCGTTTGTCGCGGACGGACTTTGCTATCAGTTCAGTGACGTCAACCCGAGATCCGACCTCGTCGTGGTTAAAGCCAGCGCGCCGCAGACGTTCTTCAGCATCGAGGGCCAGAACGAGCAGTTCGCCGCCTTCGATGCGATCGGGCGTTACCTCGAGCGCCGCAACTAACAGCGGTTAGTGACGCGAGAAACCTCGTTGATGGTCATCGTGGTACCGACCCTGATCATGATCGTCGCCGCGACCCTGATCGTGAGGAACGCTGACCGTGACGGAACCCGTCGCGGTATTGCCCGAGGCGTCGGCACACTGGACCTGGATCGTGTAGCCACGAGCGGCACCGTCATCCCGGTCGGCTTCGAGAAGAACGGTCAGGGGCCCGGTGATTTTCAGTGCGTTGCGATCGCATCGCTGATTACTGCTGACGGAGACAATCTTGCAACGCGAAGACACCGATGCATCGCAGGTGTCGGTGACGGCCACCGACACCGTGACCGGCACCATCTTGTGATCGGGTGGCCATAAGGCCGCGGGACTCGCCGATAACGAACTGATCACTGGCGGAGTCGTATCCTTGACGGTCACGCTGGTGACGCAGGTGCTCGTGTTATGCGATCCGTCGGTCACGCTGCAATTCACCGAGGTTGTGCCCAGCGCGAAAGTTCCGCCCGAACCGGCGCACTGTGCGATGCCCAGATTTGGGCAGTTGTCGGTCGCCGATGGGGTCAGCGTCGTGACTGCACCCGCAGGCGACGTGCACTCCTCAACCACCGCCCCCGGGCAGGTCAGCTTGGGCGCTTCGCTATCATCGACTTCAACTTCCGCAGTGCAGGCGGCCGCGATCGTCGGCGATCGGCGGGCAACAAGGGTGGTGGACGTGGTCCCAAGGTTGTACGGACCGTTGGGCGTGACGGTTTCGGAAAACGCGAGGCTCTGCGGATCGAACGACCCATTGTCGATCGAAACCGTTGCGGCCGTGCAGCTCCCGGGGTCCGTATTGACTTTCGCGTTTTGACATTTTGCGACGGGTGGCAGTGCAACCGTGGCGCAGTCGGTTCTGGAGCCCGCAGGCGGGACCAGCTTCGCGATTTGGTTGGCCCCGGACTCCGCGAACCACAGGTTCCCATCCGGACCAACTGTGATACCGACCGGCTGACTGTTCGCGCTCGGGATGGTGAACTCGGTGATGTTCCCGGCTGGGTCGATGCGGCCGATCAGGTTGGCGTTGGTTTCCGTGAACCACACATTGCAATCCGGTCCCAGCGTCATCCCCTCGGGTACGCTGCTACCGGTGGGAGTGTTGAACTCGGTGATGGCTCCGAGGGTTGTGATGCGACCGATCTTGCTGCTCTGGCTCTCGCTGAACCAGAGGTTTCCATCATTGCCGATGGTTATCTCGGTTGGCGAGCTACCCGAATCAGGCAAGGGAAACTCGGTCAGAGTGCCGGACAGTGCGGTCTGCCCGATGATTCCGCTCGAGGATTCGGTGAACCACAGGTTCGCGTCCGGCCCGGTCATGATCGCGCCGGGCATGCTGTTCGCGGTAGTGGTACCGATCGGATCCGAAATCGAGCCTTCAGCGGTGGATCGACGGACGTCTCCAGTGGCGGCTTCTGTAAACCAGATATTCCCGTCGGGTCCCAGCGTGATGCCGGTCGGATCGCTATCATCGACCGGGAGCTGAATTTCGCTTATCTCACCGGCCGAAGTGATCTGTCCGAGATTGTTCGGACCAGTGTCAGTTGGGTCGGGATCCATCGGCCCGGTCTCCGTGAACCACAGCCGCCCGTCCGGCCCCATCGCGAGATGGGTCGGATTGCTGCCGGCAGACGGGAGCGGGTAGTGAGTGACGGCCAGCGTCGAAAGGTTCAAAACTCCGATACCGTCCGCAGCGAATTCCGTAAACCAGATATTTCGGTCGGGGCCTACGGCTACGCCCAGAGGGCGGCTCGGGGTCGAGGGGTCGCTGTTGAGCGCGTATTCCGTTACGTTCCCGGTCTGCGGCCCGATCACCGGAGCGCCGGTTGACCCGGTGCACGCCGCCAGGCCGGCGATGATCATCAAGCCGATTAGGATGGAGCCGGTGTGCGAAGGATGGTTCAGCCGCATGATGCGCCCCTGTAGATTCACAGCGTGTCGCGGACCGTAACAAATCGCATAGAAATATGTCAAACTGTAGGATAAGTAGCCTTGGATTGCGTACACAACTCCCGTCCGGCGTAGCTATTCAAGTAAAACGATCCTCTTGTTATAAGATGCCTCAGTAGCCCACGGGCTCGTCGGAGACTTTTCGTGACAGCTGCTGCCAGAGATCTCTGGCCCCTTCGTATGGCCAAGCGGCTCGGGTCCCCGATTCATCATGCCGGGCGGGCCCTACTGCTGTTTTGCCTCGTCGGTACTGTTGCCGGATGCGGCGGCGGTGGCAGCAGCGGTTCGCCCACGCCCGGACCGAACCAGCTCCGCGCGATCGTCATCAGGCCCGCTAACCCGTCGATAGCGCAGGGAACGACGGTCCAGCTGATCGCTACCGGACAGTTTTCCAACGGGCAGTCTTTCGACATAACCAGTTCAGTTTTCTGGGATACCTCCAATAGTTCGATCGTTTCGGTCAGCAACAAGGCGGGAGCAACCGGGCAGGCCACAGCAAACGGTGCCGGTAACGCGACCGTTACCGCGACCCTTTTGGGGATTACCGGCTCAACGACTGTCACGGGGACAGCCGCGACACTGCTGGCGATCGCGGTCACCCCGATCAATCCGCAAACTCCCAACGGTACGACGCTGCAGCTTAGCGCCACGGGGGTTTTCACCGACGGAACCAGCCAGGACCTGACGCTGTCGGCGGCCTGGAGCTCATCCACGCCGTCGGTTGCGACCGTTCAAGGCGGCCTCGTTACCACGGTGGGAGTTGGCACGAGCAACATCGAAGCAGCGTTGAACGGAATCAGCGGCTCGACGACGGTGACGTCGACCAATGCGTCGCTCCAGTCGATCGCGATCACTCCTGACAGTCCCACGCTTGCGCAAGGGACCTCGACGCGCCTCACCGCTACAGGGACCTTTTCCGACGGCGAAGTCGTGGACCTGACGAGCACCGTTTCCTGGAATTCGTCTTCGGGTTCGGTCGCAACGGTGAGCAATCAGCCCACCACCAAGGGGCAGGTTCAGGCGGTTTCCGCCGGCAACACCAGTGTATCTGCGCAGTTGTTGGGGGTCTCGGGTTCGACGCCTCTCACGGTTACGTCGGCCGTTCTGAGCTCGATCACGATCACGCCCGCGAACCCCGTGATTCCGGCGGGGACCAGCGTGCAACTAAATGCGATCGGTACTTTTTCTGACGGCACCAGCCAGGACATCACGGGATCGGTCACCTGGACATCGACGGACGGCAGCGTCGCGACGGTCATCGGCGGCCTGGTGTTTGGGGCTGCCCAAGGAAGCGCGACCATCGGGGCAAGCCTGAAGGGAGTTGAGGGGTCTACGGGCGTCACCGTGACCGCAGCCACGTTGACCGCGATCCAGGTATCGCCGGCAAATCCAACCGTGGCCCAAGGCTTGAGCGTACAGCTGACGGCAACCGGGGTTTACTCCGACGGCTCGACTCTCAACCTGACCAGCGCGGTGAGCTGGGCATCCGCCGCTACCGATGTCGCCGAGGTTAGCAACAGCATTGGCAGCCAAGGCCTCATGACTGGCGTGAGCCCGGGGACCTCCACGATCAGCGCGTCGCTTAACGGTATTTCCGGTTCCACCAACGCGACCATCACCGGGGTCGTGTTGACCAGCATCACGATCACCCCGATCGATCCTGAGATCGCCAGCGGCACCAATATCCAGCTGACCGCCACGGGGACCTTCTCGGACGGCAGCAGCTCCGACCTGACGGGAACCGTGGCGTGGACCTCTTCGGACAGCGCGGTGGCATCGGTTGTTGCCGGACTCGTCAGCGGCAAGAGCGCGGGGACGGTTACGATTACGGCATCACAGGCCGGCATTACCGACACGACCACCGTCACCATATCCGCCGTCACCCTTAACTCAATCGTCGTGACGCCGGCGGCGCCGACCATCGCTAGCGGGACGACCGTACAGATGACGGCGATCGGTCAATTCTCCGATGGGTCCACGCAAAACCTGACTCGCGAGGTGGCCTGGACCTCGAGCGTTCCCGCCGTCGCAACGATCAGCAATGCGAGTGGCCTGCAGGGCCTGGTCACCGGCATCAGCCCGGGGGCGACCAATGTCACGGCGACTCTCTCCGGAGTTGCAGGATTTACGCAGGTAACGGTTACCGCAGCGACGCTCACCTCGATCGGGGTTTTCCCCGAGTCGCTTACCCTCCCGAGCGGAACGAGTTCGCAGTTGACTGCGATCGGGACGTTCTCGGACGGCACGACCTTGAACCTGACCAGCTCCGTCACATGGAGCAGCACCAATCCGGCTGCGGTAACGGTCAGCAATTCTATCGGCAGCCAGGGGCAGGTCACCGGCGTGGCGTCTGGCACCTCGAATGTGAGTGCAACGCTCGGCGCTGTATCGGGCTCTGCGAGCGTAACCGTCTCGTCCGCGGTCCTCAGCTCCATCACGATCACTCCGGCTAACCCCAGTGTCGCGAAAGGACTGGAACTCCAGTTGACCGCGATAGGCACCTTCTCGGACGGCAGTTCTGAGGATCTAACCGAGGAAGTAGTGTGGAGCTCCTCGAACACCACGATTGCCGAGGTGAGCAGCGCCCCGGGAAGCCAGGGATTGCTCAGCGCACTGGCGCGGGGTCAAGCCGTCATTTCGGCCAGGCTGCCCAGGAGCCTGGTGGTTGGTTCCACAACCATCACCGTGACCACGGCTACCTTGAGCTCGATAACCGTTGAGCCGGTATCGGTCACCGTCGCCGCCGGCACCTCGGAGCAGCTTAATGCCACCGGTGTTTTCTCCGATGGCACCTCTCAAGACCTGACGAGCGTAGTCAACTGGGGCACGAGTGCGAGTTCAATCGCGGTGGTTGGCGATACGACCGGGACGTATGGACGAGTGACCGGTATCTCCGCCGGCAATGCCACCATTACAGCGGAATTCAACGGAGTATCAGGCTCGAGCGCGATTACCGTGACCTCCGCGAAGCTCACTTCGATCGAAGTGACTCCCGCCGCACCGACTATCGCGAAGGGGACGACCGTTCAGCTCACCGCCACTGGGCAATTCTCCGACGGTTCGACGGAAGACCTGACCCAGGCAGCGACGTGGAGTTCCAGCGCTGGATCCATCGCGACCGTCAGCAACACCAGCGGTTTGCAGGGGTTGGTCACCGGAGTCAGCCCGGGAACCAGCACGCTGGCCGCCACTTTTGGTGGCATCGCCGGCTCGACCCAGGTCGCCGTGACCGCAGCCACTCTGACCGGAATCGATGTCTTCCCGGAATCGCTGAATATTGCCGCTGGTGTGAAAGCGCAGCTGACGGCCGTCGGTACGTTCTCCGATGGGACCACGCTCGATCTCACCAGCGCGGCAACCTGGACCAGCGGCAACCCTTCTTCCGCGGTCGTCAGTAACTTGCCGGGTACGCGCGGCCAGGTCACTGGCGTTGCGCCTGGAATAGCCTCGGTGACGGCCAGGCTGGAATCGCTCGCGGGCTCGGCGACCGTTACGGTCACGACCCCGACCCTTAGCTCGATCACGGTTACGCCAGTCGACCCCAGCATTCCCAAGGGCACTGAACAGCAATTCAACGCGACCGGGACTTACACGGATGGCACCACCCAGGACCTAACCAACAGCGTAACCTGGACTTCCTCCAATACCGCTGTAGCGCAGGTAAGCAATGCCCCTGGAACCCAGGGCGATGCGACCGGGACAGGCGTAGGCACCACCACGATCACAGCCACGATGCCGCAAGGGGAGGTGAGCGGATCGACTAGCTTGACCGTGTCCGCCGCCACTCTTACCTCCATAACCGTCGAACCGCCGACCGCAAGCATTGCAGCGGGAGCAACCGTGCAGTTGGGCGCGATCGGTGAGTTCTCCGATGGGTCCAGTTTCGATCTTACTAGCTCTGTAAATTGGTCCACTTCTTCGGGAGCGATTGCGGTCGTGAGCGACTCTGCGGGCAGCCGGGGTCTGGTCACCGGTGTTTCGGTCGGCAGCGCGACGATCACAGCGAACCTGCAAGGCGTCTCCGGTTCGAGTTCGATAACCGTGACCGCCGCCACCTTGACCAGTATCACGATAACTCCGGTCGAGCCCTCTCTATCGGCGGGCACCAGCCTGCAGCTCACCGCGACTGGCGTTTACTCGGATTCGAGCACGATCGACCTGACAGACCTGGTGAGTTGGACTTCGTCGAACGAAAGTGTGGCGATTGTCGACAACACGGGGCTGTTGACGGGTATTGCCGCGGGCAACGCGACCGTCAACGCACGTTTCGAGGGGGTAACCGCGTCCACTGCAGTTACGGTGACCAGCGCGGTGATGACCTCTCTCATCGTACAGCCCGTCGGTGCCGTTTTGCCGCCGTTTGGCTCGCAGCAGATGACTGCGACGGCGGTGTTCTCGGATGGTTCCACCCAGGATGTGACTGCGCTCGCAAGCTGGACATCCGACAAGCCTCTGACCGCGTGGGTCAGCAACCGGCGGCATCGTCATGGGTTGGTGACGGGCGTAATTCCGGGTTCCGCGGACATATTTGCCGCCTACAACGGGCTGTCGGGTTCGGCTCCGATCACCGTCGCAATTCTGGCTTCGCTGGATATCGTCCCGGCCGATCCGAGCGTTGCCGCGGGCGAGTCGCAGCGCCTTTCCGCGATTGGGAGCTTCCCCGGAATCAGCCTCACGGTCGATTTGACTGATTTCGTATCGTGGTCGTCGTCGAATACGAGCGTCGCTACCGTCGACAACTTCTTGCGCAAGGGCAGGCTTGCAGGTCAATCGCCGGGTACCGCGACTATCGGCGCGAACTTTTTCTTCGGGGCATTGACGGCCTCAACCACCGCAACAGTAACCGCTGCAACTCTGAATTCGATCACGGTTACGCCCCGCAATCCGAGAATAGCTGTCGGTTCGTCGATCGCGATGACCGCCACGGGCAACTACTCCGACGGGTCCACGAGTGACTTGACGCCGTTCGTCACCTGGACATCGAGCAAACAATCGGTGGCGCAGGTCAGCAATGCTGCGGGCAGCGAGGGGCAGGTGACAGGGGTTGGTTCAGGCAGTGCAACGATCGGCGCGTCATACCTGGGCGTGTCGGGCTCGACTGGGATAACCGTTACGACGCCAACACTGCGTTCGATTACGATCACTCCGGCCAACCCCACGATCCACCGGTTCCAGTCGGAGCAGATGACGGCAACCGGGAACTACTCCGATGGCACCACACAGGACCTGACCGCGTTCGTATGTTGGACCGCGTCGAACCCACGCCTGGCTCAGTTCGATTACAGCGGACGCCATCCCGGATTGCTTTACACGTACAACACTGGCAGGTTGACCGCTCGCGCCGAGTACAGAGGCGTAGCCGGTACTACCGGGGTTCGCGTCGTCCGCTAGGGCAACCCCGATCTGCTTGGGGATCGCCGAACATTGAGTTTCAACAAAGGCTAGTGCTAATCGGAGTGCAGACGGGCTCGCCATAGCTGTTTGTGCAGCTCGACAGATTTGCATCCAACTTGGAGGACCTGAAATGACCAAGTCCGTATTGAAGGCCATTGCAGCTATCGGGGTAGGAATGCTCGTGATGGTTGCGTGGCAACGAGTCGCATCGCCGGCGGCCGCGTGGGAGTCGGAGCTGCAATTGTTGAACACCCGCCTGGCAGATGCGATCCACGCAAAGGACATCGACAAGATCATGGCGTGTTACCAGAACAGCGACAAGCTGGTGGTCTTCGATCTGATCCCGCCGCTGCAATACAAGGGGTGGGACTCGTACAAGGCGAACTGGCAGGGTTTCCTGAACCAGTGCAAGGACAATCCCACCTGGGACGAGAGCGATCTCCATTTCATGGGCGGGCAGACCTGGGCCTTCAGCCACAGCATCGTTCACATGACCTGCACCATGGCGCAGGATAAAAAGATGGACATCGTCCTTCGCGTCACGAACGGATACGCGAACTTCAAGGGCAAGTGGTTGATCGCGCACCAGCACATCTCCGTGCCCGTCGATCCCATGACCGGAAAGGCCGACTTGCAGTCGAAGCCTTAACGCAGTGGCGGGCCACAAATATGTCGGCGCCATCACTCTCCTGGTGATTGGATTCCTGGCCCTCGCGCCGGGAGTATCGGTGAGCGCGGGTGTTACCGATTGGGTGACCGGCATTCCGCGCCAGCCCATCCACGTGAGTGAATGGCCCGGCGGCAAGAAGGTAGCGGTCTGCTTCGTCCTGGATGTCGAGGTTTGGGGCTACGGCCAGGGGCCGAACTTCCGCTCGGACATGGCCGGACGCAAGCCGGACCTCGTGGATGAGTCGTTCCGGGAATACGGAATCGAATGGGGAGTTCCACGCCTTGGCGCGCTCTTCAAGGAGGAGGGTGTGCCGCTGAGCATCGTGTTGAACGCGCTCTTCCCTGGACAGCGACCGGAGGTCTGGAAACGGTTCCGTGCGACAGCGCCCGAGGCGCCGATAGTGGCGCACGGGATGAACAACTCGACCGAACAGCTGCCCCTGGATGCCGGTATCGCGGCGCAGGAGGCATATATCCGCAAGACCCTCGATCTGATCGAGAAAGACACGGGAGTGCGGCCGCGCGGATGGTCGAGTCCCAGCGTCTACGGCAACCAGGAAACGTTTCCTGCCTCGGCGGCCGCGGGCATAACGTACACGCTCGACAGCATGGACTCCGACGTGCTCGCGCGCTTGATGACAAAATCGGGACCACTGGTGCGGATTCCGTACGGGGTGGTGACGGTCGACATGGGCCAGTACCTGACGCGTAACAAGGAGCCCCAGGACATGGAGCGGCTCTGGATCGACTACGTCTCCGAGCTGGAGCGCGAAGCCGAGGCCGATCCTTCACGCGAGGCGACGGTGATCGCGATCGGAGTGCATCCTTTTGTAATGGGTACCCCGAGCGGCGCCGCCGCGATGCGCCGGGTGCTGGAGAATCTCAAGCAGCGGAAGCTGGTCTGGCTGACGGACACCGATGCGGTTATGGCAGTGGCGAGCGGCAATCACTAGCGGAGACGTTTGCGTCAGTCGCAAGCAGGATGCTGGCGATGCCACTCGGTCGCGCGCTCGTAGGCGGAGCCGACGGCGATCAGCGTTGCCTCGCCGAGATGGCATCCTACCAGTTGCAGGCTCGCCGGCGGACCGTCAGTGGCCGGCCCGCACGGTAGGGAAAGGGTTGGGTTGCGGCTCAGGTTGAACGGCCCCGTGTAGCGCATCAACGGATTTGGTTCGATGAAGCCGCTGGCGTCGGGTGGAATCGAGTCGATCGGAATCGCGCGAAAGGGCATCGATGGGCATGCCACTACATCGACCTTGTCGAACAGCGCGTTAAAGCGATTGGCGAACCGCTCTCGCACCATGTGTGCTCTTGCGTAATCGGCGCCGCTGACCTTGCTTCCCAACTCGAGGAACGAACGGAACCCGGCGCCATATTCCGTGGCGCGCCCGGGATAGAACTCGGCGTGCGCGGCCAGCGTTTCGGCCGAGCATAGGCTGGTCCATGCCGCGACGGCCTCATCGGTGTCGGGTACCTTCAGCTTGACCACGTGAGCGCCGAGCTTCTCGATCGCACGGATCGCATCGAGTACCGGACCGCTCACATCCGCCGGCGCCGCTCCGATGTACTTCTCATCGACGCCGATACGGATACCGTCAACGCCTTGGTTGATCGCGGCCACATAATCATCGACCGGCGCTTCCAGCGAAGTTTCGTCGGCGGGATCGCAACCGGCGACTACCCCGAGCATCACCGCGGCATCGCCGACGCTGCGCGTCATCGGACCGATATGGTCGAGCGACTCGCCGAGAGGAAACACGCCGTGCCTGCTAACGCGCCCCCACGTCGGCTTGAGTCCGACGATTCCGTTGGCCGCGGTGGGGAAGCGAATCGAGCCGCCGGTGTCGGTGCCGATCGACCCGAAGCAAAGGCCTGATGCCGTCGCGACGCCCGAGCCACTCGACGATCCTCCCGGCCACCACTTCTCGTTCCAGGGGTTGTGCGGGGTGAGAAACTCCGGGCCATACCAGGCCATCGCAAATTCCGTGAGATTGAGCTTGCCGAGAATCACCGCTCCCGCGTTCTCCAGCCGCGTGACGACAGTGGCATCGGAATCGGGCCGCCAGTCGCGCAGCACGCTGCTCGAGCAGGTGGTGCGAACGCCTTTGGTCCAGCAAAGATCTTTTACCGCCAGCGGGATTCCATGCAGCGGACCGCGCCATTGCGCGGCCTCGGCGCTCTTGTCGGCCCGCTCGGCTGCCGCCAGGGCGGAGTCTTCCATTATCGTGTTGTAGGCGCGCAGATGCGGATTCAACCGCCGAATTCGCCCCAGCACGCATTGGGTCACCTCTTTGGAAGAGACCTTGCGCGTGCGAAGGAGCGTTGAAACTTCCCGAAGTGAGAGGTTGCAGAGATCGCGTTCGTCCATATGTCTCTCCGTAGTCGTGACTAATGCACAAAAGGCGAAGCGTCTTCCACTCAAAAAGCTGCTTCGCGAGACGGCCCCGGTATAGAATCCAGCCATGCCCGAGATGCTCGAAGTTCCGGTCGTCATAATCGGCGGCGGTCCGGTCGGACTTGCTGCTTCCATTCTACTTTCGCGATTCGGGATTCGGTCTCTTCTGGCGGAGCGGCATCCCTCGACGACAAACCATCCGAAGGCGCGCGGGGTTCACGCGCGCACGATGGAACTGTTTCGGCAGTGGGGCGTGGAAGAGGCGATTCGCAAGTACGAACTGCCGCAGAACCTGAGCGGATTTATCTGGGTCGACCGCCTCGACGGAGCAGAAATAGGGCGCGTTCCCCTGGGTGACATGCAGGCCGAGGTCGCGGCAACGCCCGGCTCGATCGTCTCGCAGGATGCCGTCGAAGAGCAGTTGCGCGCGGCCGCGGAACAAAGCGATCTGGCCGAACTGCGTTTTTCGACCGAGGGGGTGGTTGAGAACCAGGGGCACAGCGGCGTGATAGTCCGATTGCGCGACCGAAGTGGGGGCGAGCAGGTAGCACGCGCCCGCTACGTGATCGCGTGCGACGGCGCATCGAGCCCCACCCGCACGGCGCTCGGAATCGGCATGAACGGTCCCGATTCGATGGGCCGTTCGATTAACATCTACTTTCGTGCAGACCTCTCCAGGTGGGTAGCGCCGCGGCCCTGCGTGGGATTTTTCTTTTCCAACCCTGCGCTCGTGGGATCGAGCCTCCTGTGTGTCAACGGGACGGACCGCTGGATATCCATTAACCGCGCGCAGCCCGACGAGGAATTTTCACCGGAGCGCTGCGTTCGCCTGATTCGCGATCTCGTGGGGGCCGACGACCTGCCGGTCGAAATCATCAACACCGCTTACTGGACCATGACGGCGCAGGTCGCGCAGAACTATCGCACGGGAAGGATCTTCTTTGCGGGTGATGCGGCACATCGCTTCCCGCCGACGGGCGGGTTCGGCATGAACACCGGAATCCAGGACGTTCACAACCTGGCGTGGAAGATCGCATTCGTTCTGAATGGCGGCGCCGATGCCTCATTGCTCCGCAGCTACGAAGCCGAGCGCAAGCCGGTTGCGCAATCGAACAGCGACTTCAGCGTGATCAACGCCGTGCGGCTGGGCGCGATGTACCAGGCAGTGCGTGAAGGCGACCATGAAGGGATGGCGAGGTTGATCGAAGATCAGCGCAAGCATCTCGCCAACCTGGGCCAGCAATTCGGGTTTCATTACGAGTCTGACGCAATCATTCCAGATGGGTCTCGGGCTCCCGAATTCTCGCCCTATGAATACGTTCCGACCGGACGCCCGGGTCATCGCGCACCCCATCTGTGGCTGGACCGAGGCGGCGAGCGGATCTCGACGCTGGATTTGTTCGATCGCAACTTTACGCTCTTGACGACACCCGCAGGCGACGCATGGCGGGCCGAAGGCGGGGCTCTCAAAAGTGCGCTGCGATGCTTTACGATCGGTCGCGATGCCGAGTTGCGAGATTCGCGGGACAAATTCCGCGAGCTCTACGGCATCGACGATGACGGCGCGGTGTTGGTGCGTCCCGATGGATTCGTGGCATGGCGCCAAAAGAACGGCGCCGGTTCGCAACCCGGCAAAATCAGGCAAATCTTGCGCAGCATACTGACCGACTGAAGAAGCGCAAGCTGGAAGCCTGGGTTTCCAGCTCGGACAGGTTTCAGAACGGGCGGTCGCCGTCGATCGTGATTCGCTCCATGCGGCGATGCGCGGTCTTGTTGTCGCCGCACACGCGGTGCTGCGTGCAGCGATTGTCCCACATCGCGATCGAGTTGGGCTGCCATTTGAAGCGAACGCTGAAATCCGGCGTTTCGATATGGCGATACAGGAAATTGAGCAGATACATGCTCTCGGCCGGCTTCATCCCTTTGATGGAAGTGGTGAAAGCGGTGTTCACGAACAGTCCCTTGCGCCTGGTTTCCGGATGGGTGCGGACGACAGGATGTTCGCTCGAAATCACCTTGGGAGTCTGCCGGTTGCCGATGTGTTCGCCACAGCCGGCGCGCGAAAAGGTCCGGGAGGTGTCGTGGATCGCCACCAGGTCGGACAGCAGATGCTGCATCTTGTCGGACAGCGCTTCGTACGCGGCATACATGCTCGCCCACATCGTGTCGCCGCCGTACTCGGGCGTGACCACGCATCGAAGCACGGAGCCGAGGGGAGGGTTCTCCGCGAAGGTGACATCGCTGTGCCATCCCTCGGCGACGTAGGGATGCTCGGCATCGCTCTCGAGGACCACGAATTCCGGATGGCCCTGATCTTTGAGCGGGTGGAGGAACGGATGAATCTGGAGGGTGCCGAAGCGGCGGCCGAAGGCCTTGTGCTGATCGCGGGTGATCTCCTGGTCGCGGAAGAACAACACCTGGTGCTCCAGGAAGGCGGAGTGCAGTTGATCGAAGGTGGCGTCATCGATGCGACCCAGGTGAACGCCCTCGACCTCGGCGCCCAGTGCTCCGGCAACGCGCTTGAAAGAGATTTGCCCTGTGCCCATGGAAACCCTCCTGAGGACCCTCAACAGTGCAATCTACTCGTTCACCGCTCTCCGATCTAATAGCCGAAAAGATGTCGAATTCTGGTGATGGCGCAACGTCTATAGGTCAACCCGGATTCGGTTGATTGGCTTGCCCGTAAGGACCGGATCGGGCTGAATGGTCGCTTGGGAATCAACGCTCTCATGAAAATAGGTCCGCTGCTAACCGCGATGCTGGTGCTGGCGATTCCTGCCGGCGCCCAAGTCAGCATCGACTCCGCCGCCGATCCATCGCTCGCTCTGGGCAACGCATCAACGGCAGCGAGCGCCTATGACGATGTGCCGATCGCACCCGCGCTCAAGCCGCGCCACCCCAATGGCGATGTTGATTGGCGCGAGGAGGGGGCGGTCACTCCTGTAAAGCAGCAGGGACAATGCGGTTCCGAATGGGCATTCAGCGCGGCCGGCGCCCTGGAGTCGTGGAAGGCGATCGCGTTCGGAACCCTGCCGCAGTTGTCAGAACAGCAATTGGTTGATTGCGCCAAGGCGGCGAGCGGATGCAACGGTGGCTTGCCGGTGGTCGGCTTACTGTATGCGATGAACAATGGTCTCTGCGCCAACGGTGACTACCCATACAAGGCTCGCACCGAGACGTGCCGAACCACCTGTAAGTCCGTGCTCAAGGAACCGTCCAAAATCCTGCGCGTACCTCCCGGCGACGAGCAGTCGCTTGCTGCATACGTGGAGCGACAACCCGTTTCGGCAGTTTTCAACGGCAGTTGGCTCCAAACTTACCGGAGAGGGATTTTCGATGGGACTTGTACCATCGGGGCGAACGGGACGTCTTTCGCGGCGCTGATCGTCGGCTTCGGTGAGGAGGGCGGCAAGCCATACTGGCTCGTGAAAAATTCGTGGGGAGTTCACTGGGGCGAAGGCGGTTATTTCAAGATCATTCGCGGCAAGAACAGATGCGGCATCGCGAACGAGGCCACGTTTCCGCAGTAACTAATTCATAACACGACGCACCGTTCCGTCATTCCTTGGAGCAACAAAGAGTCTCGGCGGCCTCGCGAAGACTCACGGATAATTCGGACCGGCAGCGGACTCTCGACGTCGCGGTTGAGATCCTTCCCTTCGTTCAGGATGACGGAGAGGGACCTGAGGTCAGTTACTGCGGTGCTGATGCATTCATCAGCATTCGCAGCTGATCCAGCACCGCCGGCTCCAGAAAAATCTCGTGTCCAAGGTTCGGTAGCGTAGTCACCTGCACATTGCCGCCATCGGCCTTGAGCTGGTCCGCGAATGCATAGGTGAAACGTGGCGGGGTCAGGGGATCGACACTTCCCACCACCATCCGCACGATCGTGTCGGCGGGAATCTGCGCGACATGATCCAGTGGTGACACCGCGTTGACCGGAATCAGCCAGAGCGGATTCCACTGATACTTCATCATGCTCCAGCGGAACGCCGGCACATCGCAGGGACACGAGACGAGCAGAGCGCCGCGCGCCAGATGCGGATAGAGCGCGATGATGTCCGCGCTGATTGCGGAGCCGCCCGAATGGCCGACGAGGGTGAGATCGGCCGCCTGATACTTGCCGACTAAAGCTTTCGCCGCGGCGGCGACACTGGATATGTCCCCCGGAGTGTAGTTGTCGGCGAGCGCCCATCCGCGATTGCCCTGGCTCTGATCGCCCATCGGATCTTTGTAGCCGGGCCGGAGCAGCCCCACGACCACGACGTTGTTTAGAGCGGCGGCTGCATTGCGTGCGAAGGCGTACTGATAAGAGGGATTCCTTCCAGGCGCATCGCCGTGAAGGACGACAATCAGATGCGGATGCGACGACAGATTCGCGCCGGAAAAGGCGCGGCCAGCGAGCATCCAGGGGCCGCCCTCAACACGGACCGCATTATCTGCGGCCGCGCCGCCGCAACAGATCAAGACGACGAGAGCCGCTATCGCGACCGCTGCAAAATGCTTCACTTCGAATCTATTTAGGCTTGAGCCGCGGGTCGTCGGATGACACGCATTTGCCCTGCTGGTAGTACCGTTTCCGGGTCTGACGATTCCTTCCATTGGCGAGCCTGGTCTGCTGGTCGTGCACGTGCTCGCACTCCTTCTGGTCGCGATAGAGAGTGGGGCGTTTGACCCATTGCGTCAGCGGCGCATCGACATTGCCCATCGGGAAGTCCTTGCTGGTCGGAGGCAAGAGCAGATACCAACCCACCAGCGCGAGTGCCGCGATCCGACAACCTGTCCTCATGGCTTGGCCTCTCATCGGGACCGTCCGCAGCGTTCAACCATTTCGTCGAACTCGCTGAGCAAGGAGAGCAAGTTGTGCGCTTCGGGGACGGTGGAGTGATAGTCGTATTGGCGCAACGCCGCAAGGCCGACCTCGCTCTTTTTCGGAAGCGCATCCTTGGCGACAGCATCGCGCGCGTTAGGAATGAAGACCTGTTGCAGCCAGAGCTCAAATGATGGCGCATCGAGGAAGGTTTTCATCTCCCCGGTTGCATACCTGGACCGGAGGTCCGGAGGATTAGGACTCCAGTAGCCGATACGCTTGAGCTCGGACTCGATCAGATCGATCAGACGGCCGATTTCGGCCAGGAGCCGATGGCGTCCCTGTAAAGTGGAACTCACCCGGAGTTCCCGAGCTAGTTTCTGCGCACGTTGCGGAAGGGGCCGGTGTCGAAGCGCGGTTCCTTGGGGAGGCCGAGGACGCGCTCCGCGATGATGTTGCGCTGGATCTCGTCGGTGCCTCCGGCGATCGATACCGCCGGCACCGAAACCAGGATCTCTGCGATGATACCTTCGCGCGGGCTGTTCTTGCCCGTCAACATTGCGTCGGTCCCTGTTATCAGTGTGTGTACGTGGGCGCATCCGCGCGCGACGTGACTGGCCGCGAGTTTTCCGAGCGAGCCTTCGGGACCCTGGGGGCGTCCCTGCTGCTGGGCGGCTCGCGCGCGGCGGGCGGTCCATTCGGCAGACTTGGCCAGGATCATCAGCTTTGCGATTTCCTGACGGATGAACGGATCGTTGTTGGCGCCGGTCTCTTTCGCGCGTTCAATGATCAAATCCACGCGGCCGGCGCGCTGCGGATACCAGACGTAGGGCTGGTTCGCCTTTTCGGCTTCAGCGCGCTCCTCTGCGTGAATCTTCCCGACCTTGGTCCCGCGTTTCGCCGGCGCTGCGAGTCCGTCGGCGCCGCGGCGCTCGTGCGCCAGCGTCGTCATCGCGACTTTCCATCCGTCGTTCAGCTTGCCGACCAGGTTTTCCTTCGGAACCTTTGCGTCGGTGAAGAAGACCTGGTTGAACGACGCGTGCCCGTTCATTTGCTTGAGCGGCTGCACATCGACGCCGGGTTGCTTAACGTCGATCACGAAGTAGGAGAGACCTTCGTGCTTGGGGGCATCCCAATCAGTACGAGCGACGAGGAGGCCGTGGTCCGCGTGATGCGCGCTGGTGGTCCAGACCTTCTGCCCATTGACGACCCAGAAGTCACCCTTGAGGTCTGCGCGGGTGGTTGCGCCGGCGAGATCGGAGCCGCTACCGGGCTCGCTGAAGAACTGGCACCAGGTGTCTTCGCCGGTGAGGATGCGGCGCAGGAATTTCTTTTTCTGCTCGTCAGTACCGTGTTCGAGCAGGGTTGCGGCCGCGAGCATTCGCACGCCGGATTTCGCGACGCTCACCGCGCCGACATTGGCCATCTCTTCTTCCACCGCGCGCGTGAGGGTGTGTGACAGGCCGCGGCCGTACCATTCCCGGGGCCAGTTGGGCATGCCCCATCCGGAGTCGGCGAGCTTTCTGCGCCACTCCACCAGCGGCATGTCGGGGTCCCAGTTGGCGGCCAGCCATTCGCGGACTTCGGCGCGGACTTCGGCTTCGGTGACGTTACTCATCGCTCACACTCCCCATCGCTGCATCAGCAGCTCGCGATGGTAGCTCGGATGGCCGAGGAACACCTCGGAGCTTTTCGCGCGCTTGAACCACAGGTGCGTGTCGTTATCCCAGGTGAATCCGATTCCACCGTGAATCTGGATGGTGGCCTTGGCGGCCTCGAGATAGGTCTCCGACGCGCCGGCTTTGGTCAGCGATGCGAGCGCGGGCCATTCGGGGTCATCGACTGCGGCGGCCTGGGCCGCGTAGTATGCGGCGGACTTGGCAAGCTCGACATCGAGCAGCATGTCGGCCAGCTTGTGCTTGATCGCCTGGAAGGATCCGATCTCGCGGCCGAACTGCACGCGCAGCTTCGAGTATGCGACGGCGGACTCGAGCAGCTTCTGCGCGCCACCGACACTCTCGTTGGCGAGCGCGATCGCGGCCTGGTTCAGGGTACGCGCGATCGCGTCCGCGCCGCCTTTGCCGAGCAGCTCAGCGCGCGCGCCACGAAAGTCGATGCGCGCGATCTTGCGCGTCGGATCCATCGGCTGAAGGGCCGTGCGCTCGACGCCGCTTGATTTCGCATCGAGCGCGAACAGCCCGAGGCCATCGCTCCCCGTCGTCCCCGGCCGCCGCGCCGCAACGATCAGAAGATCGGCGAGGTTCCCATCGACGACGTAGCTCTTGGTTCCGTTGAGGCGATAGCCGTCGCCATCGGGAGTGGCGACCGTCTCGATTGCGGCCGGATCCCAGCTCCCGTTCAGTTCGGTGATGGCGAGTGTCGCGAGGCGCGCGCCGCTCGCCAAATCGGGCAGCAGCTGTGCTTTCTGCGTTTCGCTGCCGGCGTTCAAAATCGCATTCGCGGCGAGCACGGCGGTGGAGAAGTAAGGTGCGCAGAGGAGGGCGCGGCCGAACTCCTCCGACACGATACCCAGTTCGACCATGCCGAATCCCGCGCCGCCGTACTGTTCCGGGATGTGAATTCCGGGCAAGCCGAGATCGTTGCTTAACATCCGCCAGACCGCCGGGTCATAGCCTTCTTCGGTGGCCATCAGGCGGCGGACCTCGGTGGTGGGTGATTTGTCATCGAGGAAGCGCCGCACCGTCGAGCGGAATTGTTCCTGCTCGTCGGTGAAGGCGAGACGGGGCCGGCGCGGCGGCGATGGCCTGGCTTCTTGTGCGGTGCTCATCGTTGCTAGGCCAGCGTGAAGCGAAAAGAATCGTCCTTCTTGATGATCTTGCCGGCGGTCGGGTTCGCGAAATGGGTACCGATCACGAGCGTCTTCCCATCGGCGTAGCGTTCGCAGAACGCGCGGCGCGTCTTCTTGGCCTGGGGTCCGTCGACGTCGAAGTTGTCGTCCCATTCCGGGTAGCGGCACTGAATCGGGTGATGCATCAGGTCGCCGGTAATGACCGCATCCTGGCCTTTCGACGAAATATGCACGGCGAAGTGGCCGGGAGTGTGGCCCGGGGTCGATTCGAGCCAGACCTCATCGGTGATCTTGTACTTGTCATCCACCAATTCGTTCATTCCTTCCGCCATGATGGGGCGCACGGAATCCTCGACGGGGTCTTTCAGGAACGGATCTTCGGCGCGCGAGAAGAAATCCCATTCGGTGCCGCCGATGAGGTACTTGGCGTTGGGGAAGGTCGGTACCCACTTGTCGTTCTTGAGCATCGTGTTCCATCCCACGTGGTCGATGTGCAGATGGGTGCAGACGACGCGATCGACCTTTTCGCGGGGGCTGCCGGCCTTCGCCAGGTCATCGAGGAACGGCAGCTTGAGCTTGTTCCATTCGGGGTTGGAGCGAACCTTGTCGTTGCCGATACAGGAATCGACCAGGATGCGCTTGCCCTGGGACTCGAGGATGAGAGCCTGGATGGCGAGTTTGACGCGGCCGTCTTCGGCCGAGAAGGGAGAGAGCCAATCGCGCTCTTTCTTTACGTTTTCGGGGGTGGCGTTGGGCAGCAGCATGGTGCCGTCCCATACCGCTTCGGATTCGATAACCCGGGTGATTTTTACGTCGCCAATTTTCCAGCTCATGGTGTGCTCCTCATCTGGGGGTCTGCGGTCGTCAGTATCAATCGGCATAGCCCCGTTTGGGCGTTGGCGGCAAGCCCGATGAATGCTGGGGAAATGTTCGGAATGTGGCAGGTGGGTGCAAGATCGAGGTGAGGTTTAAGCAAGGTGACGGACAGAATGGGGCAGCCGCCGCGGGAGTCGATGGCCCGGATTTGTTGAGGTATTCGTGGGCGAGGCCTTTGGAACCGTAACATTTAGTAACATTTTTGAGTGCGCGAGATCCGGGATCGGACGACTTAACATTACTTAACATTTTGACGTGTGGGATTCGGGGCGATCCCGGAAGGAGTTGCGGCGAATTGTTCTGATGCAGGTGGTCCATGTGGGAATGGTGCGCCGAGCGCATTTTGCTCGCAAATCGGTTGTCCACAGGGGTCGGCCGGGCGAGCCTCGGAACGCAGAGTACGACCGCATTCGAGGGGGCTTGAGTGAACTATCGAGAAGCTACGATGGGAAGTTCGTCGTCTTGAGGGCCATTTGAGTTCGGGGGATTCAATTCTTCGCAGTCCAAATGAATGATGATCTTTCTTCCCTTAAGGACGCGGCCATGGTCCTGCACTGCTGGCGTTCCGGTCAGTTCGATCGTATGGCGGGCAGGGTTCAAGATTGCCTTGTCGCCAGTGGCCCGCCGGGTTCCGCTTTCGATGCGCACGTCGCCGGTCGCGACCATCGACGTAACACTGTGAAAATCCACGCCGTAGATGAGTCGCAACGAGTTGCTTGCCAGCGTATAGGAAGGTCCTTTGATCCGTACATGGCCGGAGAAAAGGACAGACTTTGAGGGATATTCGAGCGACATCCTTTCGGCTTGAATTCCTATTGGCGGTTTGCCGCCCTGAGTCAGTTCAATCGCGAACGCGGCTTGCGAGAGTATGAGCAACGAGACGACAGCCGTTCCGATGCTGATTCTACGCATAGTCCTTCCTCCGCGCGGGCTTGCAGCCAGAACGCATCCGGAGTTGGCGAAGACCCCGCAGCCTGCCGTTTCGGACGTACGCTGAAGAGATGCCCTTTCCGCTACGCGCGACCCTCCGTGGCACGAGATTCCTCGACTTCGCAAAAGATGCTCCGTTCGGAATGACGGGAGGAGAGCGGTGGTTCTAGCCGGCGAAGCGGGGTTCGGGTTTTCCTTTTGCGCCGACTCCCCTGATCGCGAGTAGCGCACCGCCGTCGGGGCCGGGTTCCATCCGCAGGGCTTTTTCGCCGATCGAGGTCACGTACATCACGTCCAGGTTGTCGCCACCGAACATCACGCTGGTGACGATCGGCACGCCCGGGACCTCGACGGTGCGTGCGAGGGTTCCATCGGGCTTGAAGCAGGCAATCTTCCCGCCGCCCGCCATTACCGACCAGTAATTGCCGTCCGCATCGACCGAGGCGCCATCGGGGACACCGCCCATCCCTTTGACTTTAACGAACTCGCGCTTGTTGGAGACGGTGCCGGTTGCGAGATCGTAATCCCAGGCCCAGATGATCCTGGCCACGCTGTCGGCGCAGTAGAAGGTGCGGTTGTCGGGGCTGAAACACGGCCCGTTGGTGCATCCGATCGCGGGCTCGATGACGCTGACTTTGAGGGTAGTATCGAGGCTGAAGACGGAGCCGTTGGGGCCGGCGAATTTGCTGTCGAGGGTTCCCGCGATGAACCTGCCGCGCGCATCGGTTTTGCCGTCATTGAAGTTAGTGCCCGGTTTGGCGAGCGGGCTGCCGATCAGCCTGGCCTCGCCGGAATTGAAATCGAAGGTGTAGAAGCCATCGGCAAGTGCGGCGATGGCGCCGCCTTTTTCGCGCAGGGCGAAGGACCCGATAGGCTTCGGCGTCTTCCACTCCTTGATGTTGCCGGTGGCGGGATCGAATCGATAGATGGCGGGCGCCTGGCCATCGATCCAGTAGAGCGCCTTTTCCTTGACGTCCCAGACGGGACCCTCGCCGAGCTTGTTCCTGATGGTGCCGATCTTTTCAATAGTGATTGCCATAGTCGTTGTCCTTGCAGCGAGCAGGGTGCGGACAAGGAGAACCTAGACCAAAAGACGATCTGCCCCCAACCCCCGGCGACGAGAATAACTCCTTAGCGCATCTGGGGGCCCATTACTGCTCGGTTCCAGGCTAACGGCTCAAGTGTACGCCTCCCATGGGGCACTATTCCGACCGTAGCGATCTGATAGACTACGCGCGCAAAAGCGCAATCTGGCTTGGGAAATTGGGCCAGAAGTTTGGGGAGTCAATCCGAGGATGTCGTTTCATAGATCGTTGTCCAGGTTCTGGTTTGTAACCATTTTGATCGCAGTTTTCGCAGTTGGCGTGTCCGCACCCGCGAGTCACGCCGATGATGCCCTCGCTCTTCAAGGAACTGCCAAGGCGGCCGCAAAGAAGAAAAAGGCGAAAAACCTGACGACCTATTGGGTTTCGCCGACGGGAGACGACACCACAGGAGACGGTACCGAGGCGGCACCGTTCCTGACGATTGCCCGGGCGCAAGGGGCGGTACGGCAAAACAAGTTTCGCGCGAAGCGCACGATTACGGTCAATATCGAGCCCGCCACCTATACCTTGAGTGCGCCGTTGGTGTTCGGCCCGAGTGATTCGGGTTCGAAGAAGGCCAAAGTGATTTACCAGGCCGCGCCCGATGCCAACGCCCCGGTGGTGATTTCCGGCGGGGTGCTGCTGACGGATTTCACCTGCAACCTCATCGGCCTCCTGAACGTGTGCACGACCAGCGTGCCCAATCTCCCGGCCGGAGAAATGCCGCGCGAGTTCTACGTCAACGATCAACGGACCGTACGGGCGCGCTCGAATGTGGGCCTGCCGGTGAATCCGAATTTTGCGCTGGTATCGAACGGCTACCAGCAGACGGCGGGATTGCCGATCACCTTCAGCAAGCCTCAACTGCTGGAAGCGGTTACCGCACTGCAATGGAAGATGATGCGATGCCCGGTGGAAACCCAGACCGGCACCACGCTGGTGATGCAGAACCCGTGCTGGGAAAACTCCAATACCTATCCGATTCCGAATAATTTCCTCGTTTTGAGCTGGCTTGAGAACGCGCCCGAGTTCCTGACTTCGCCCAACATGTGGTTTCTCGATCCGGACACCCAGCAGCTCACCTTTATCAATCCCTCTCTGGGCTCTCCGCAGTACGCATACCTGCCGGTGCTGGAAACCCTGGTCAGCCTGCAGGGGAGTCCCGGCAAACCGGTGTCGTACATCACGTTCCAGGGTCTGCAATTTTCCTACGCGACCTGGCTCGAGCCCAACACGACGGACGGATACGCGGAAGATCAGAGCGGCAACTACTTGAAGGGCACCGGGTACCTGCCCAACACCATCAGCCACCAGCAGGTGACCTACAAGACACACGGCAACGTATCGCTGCAGTACGTTTCCAACATCACGTTCAACAGCGACAAGTTCATCCATCTCGGGGGAGCGGCACTCGACTTCGATACCGGAAGCCAGAACAACACCGTCAGCAACAACATTTTTACGGACATCTCTTCGGCCGCGATCCAGCTGGGCGGATTCACGCCCATCGACCAGCGTCCCAACAAATTCCAGGTTACGAGCGGCAACCTGATCAGCAACAACGACATTTCCTACACGGGGCAGGAATATTACGACTCGGCGGGCATCTTCGCGGGGTTCACCACGGGCACCGTGATCACGCACAACACCATCAGCAATACGCCGTGGAGCGCGCTCGCTATCGGATGGGGATGGGGACTGCTGGACAGTCCCAGTTTCCCGGGAGTGAACACCGGAGTTCCGGGAATGTGGGGCAACTACAGCACGCCCACCATCCAGGGCAGCAACAAGATCACCAGCAACAAGTTCCAGAATTTCGCCCAGCAGCTGTGGGACGTGGGCGCGATCTACACCAACGGCTCGCAGGGAACAGACTATGCTCACGGCCTGCTCATCGAGCTGAACGTGGCGGAGAACAAACGCCCGGCGGCAGGAAGCAACATCTATTACACCGACGGCGGCAGCCAGTACGTCACCTTGCAGCAGAACGTGTCTATCAACGATCCGGTCGGTACGGTGGACTTTGGTCCGTGCGGCTATCCCTCCTCGATCACGTCGCTGTGCGGGTTTACCGGGCTGGTGCCCTACGGATCCGACATCGGCGGATGTCTTCCGGTCGGGAATCTCCAGTACATCGGGAATTACTTCCTGCAGCCCACCAATTTCTTCGGTCCGCAGGTTTGCCAGAATTCCTACATTCCACCGTTCCCGGTTAACCTGGTCTTCCAGAACAACGTGCCGACCACATCCGTCGCCGACGTGCCGAACTGGATCCTGCTCCAGGCGGGCACGCAGGAAGCGACGGGGCCCGCGTGGGCGATCCCACGATAGGCCGAGATTTGACCATCGCGGTTCCGACACGAACATAGACAGTTTGATTTTGCAGTCCTAGAATCGCGTCAGACCCATCTCACCAGGGCGCGGGAGGTCATCGCCGATGGCCAAGTACACGTTCGTAGTGTTCAGCAATCCGGTGGCGGGGAAAGAGGACGAGTACAACGATTGGTACAACCGTCATCATATTCCCGATGTTCTGAACGTTCCCGGATTCGTGTCCGGGCACCGCTTCGAGCTGGCGGATACGCAGTTCAGCCGGGACGAGAAGAAGCATCGATATCTTGCGCTGTATGAGATCGAGACCGACGATATCGCGGCCACGTTGAAGGAGCTTCGAGCGCGTGGCGGTACGGCGGATATCGTGCCGAGCGATGCGATCGATATGCAGAATGTCGCGACCTACATCTTTCAGCCGGTGGCGGAGAAGGTGATGGCGAAGGACGTGAAGCGACCACGGCGGGCGGCTTGAGTTAAGGAAAAGAAGAATCCCCTGATCGTGCGAGCTTCGCTTCGCGCCGACAAAGGACCCTCACCCGGAGCCGAAAGATGGCTCCGACCTCTCCACGCGGAGAGAGGTCAGGACGAAGAATGAGGAGGCAATGCAATGGCAGCTGCTGCGCCCAAGAACGTTCACTACGAGATCGAAATCGAGGATGTTGAGTATCTGCGGCACGGGGATACTCCCCTGTTGGCGCGGCTTTTCAAGCCGCAGGGGGCGGGGCCGTTTCCCGCCCTGGTCGAATTGCACGGCGGCGCGTGGTGCTTGGGCGACCGCCTGAATGACACCACGATTAACGAGCAACTGGCTCGCGGCGGCATTCTCGTCGCCGCGCTGGACTTCCGCGTTCCGCCGGCAGCGTCTTACCCGGCGTCGCTGGCCGACATCAACTTTGGAATTCGATGGCTCAAGGGCGAGGCCGCGGGATTTGGCTCGCGTCCGGACATGGTGTGCAGCTTCGGAATTTCCAGCGGAGGCCATCAGGCGATGTTGCTCGGCATGCGGCCGGAGGATTCGCGATACACCGCGATTCCCTACCAGACCGAGGCGGCAGACATGGATGCCAGCGTCCGCTGCGTAATCATGGGTGCTCCGGTGATCGACCCGATCGGCCGATATCGTTACGCGAAGGAGCTCAAGGCAGCCGGGAACCCCCCGGAGTTCGTGGACATGGTGCTGCCGCTCCACGACAAGTACTGGAAGACCGAAGATGCGATGAGCGAGGCGAGCCCGGTGCAGATCCTGGAGCGGGGAGAACGAATTGAAACGCCGCCGGTGCTCTACATCCAGGATTCACGCGACATCGTCCATCCGCGCCGGCAGCTCGAACGGTTCGTCGAGCTGTACCGCAAGGCGGGAGGGCAGGTGGAGCTGGAACTGAGCGAGGGCGCCGGCGATGCGTTCATGTCGCGCAATCCGCCGCCGGCGTTGCAGAAGATGTACCAGAACCGTAACCCGGCATCGCCGACGGCGGCCCGGGTTGTCGAAAAAATGATCGCTTTCGTTCACGCGCATACGCGCTGAAAGCGCAGAGTGTTGCTATGCTGAGATTGGCTGGGAACCGATAAGGACCAGACCAGCGGGAGAAAAGACCATGAGCGGATACAACATTATCGATGTCGATACTCACGTGACCGAAACGCCGGACCTGTGGACCAGCCGCGTGTCGGAGCGCATTCGCGATCGCGTTCCGCACGTGGTGACCACTCCAGACGGGGTCCAGCGATGGGTGATGGGGGAGGGGAAGCCGCTTGCACCGGTCGGCATGACGGCGACGGCGGGAGTCGGCAGCTTCAAGCGCCCGCCCAAGACCTACGAGCAGATGCATCCGGGCGCCTACGACGCGCATGCGCGGCTCAAGTACATGGACCAGATGGGTATCTGGGCGATGGTCATGTATCCGAACGTGGGCGGTTTCGGCGCACAGGCGTTCCTGAAGCTCAACGATCCGGAGCTGATGCTTGATTGCGTCCGAATCTACAACGATTGGCAGACCGAGTGGGCATCGGCGGATTCGCGCCGCCTGCTGCCGATCACTTCGATTCCGTTTTGGGACGTCGATGCGGCGGTGAAGGAAGTTGAGCGCTGCGCGAAGAAAGGCCACAAGGGAATCCTGTTTACGGGCGAACCGCAGTATTTCGGCAAGCCGCTGATCGGCGATCCGCACTGGAACCCGCTGTGGGAAGTGTCGTGCGATCTCGACCTGCCGATCAGCTTCCACATCGGATCGGGCGACATGAAGGAAGGGCTGGCGAGAAATCGCGTGAAGACCTACGGTCCGATGGCGGCGTTTACGGAAATGGCGGTGGACATTTTCCTGAACAACGCGATGCAGCTTAACGACCTGCTGATGTCGGGGGTGCTGGTGCGCTATCCGAAGATCAAGTTCGTATCGGTCGAGAGCGGCATCGGATGGATTCCGTTCGTGCTGGAGGCGATGGACTACCAGTTCAAGGGCAACAGCGTGACGGAGGAGCATCCGGAGTTCGACCTGCTGCCGTCGGAGTATTTCGCGCGGAACATTTATGCCTGCTACTGGTTCGAGCAGGTCGCGCCGCGCCGCCTGATCGACAAGATCGGCGTCGACAACATCATGTTCGAGACCGACTTTCCGCATCCCACCTCGCTATACGGCGAGGAAGTGCACGCGCGCATCAAGAGCGGCCTGTCGGATTGCGAAGAATCGGTCCGGCAAAAGATTCTCTGGGGCAACGCGCAGAAGCTCTACGGCGTGTCGGCACCCACCGCGGCCGACGAGGCGAAGCGGGCCAGCGCGTAACAAACGAACCAGAGGGCATCGCGATGATTGACGTGTATTTCTGGCCGACGCCGAACGGGAAGAAGGTAACCATTCTGCTCGAAGAAGCGGGCATCCCTTACACGATCAAGGCCGTGAACATCGGACGAGGGGATCAGCTCAGCCCGGACTTTCTCAGAATCTCGCCGAACGGTCGCATGCCGGCGATGGTCGATCATGAACCCTTGGGCGGCGGCGCGCCGCTCACGATCTTCGAATCGGGCGCGATCATGGAATACCTGGCCGAGAAGAGCGGCAAGTTCTGGCCGCAGGAGCCGCATCAGAAGTACGAGGTAGTGCAGTGGGTGTACTGGCAGATGGCGAACCAGGGCCCCAAGATGGGCGAGCAGGGGCATTTTCGGCGCGCCGCAAAGGATCCGAAAAATGGCGACCAGAAATACGCCATCATGCGCTTCGACAACGAAGTGCATCGGATCTACGGCGTGATGAACCTCGGGCTGCACAAGAAACGCTATCTTGCCGCGGGGCAGTACACGATCGCGGACATGATTTGTTATCCGTGGTCGGTTACCTGGAAGGATCGCGATATCGATCTCAATGAATTCCCGAACGTCAAACGCTGGATGGACGAGATCGGGGAGCGCCCGGCGGTAAAGAAAGCGATGGCGGCGGGGCCGGAGTATCGCGAGGATACCTCGAAGATAACGCCCGAGGAGCAAGCGCGACGCGCGAAGCTGCTGATGCATCAGCGGGCACAGGCAGTGCCCAAGGAATGGGGCTAGAAGCGGCGGCGCGAAACTGATTTGAGGCGAGGTTCAGTTCCGCCGAGCTTTGCCAGTAGGCGCGCGCTCAACGAACCGATGCGTGCCGCGAGCGATACAGACAAGGAATGCCACCGACGCATCGGTTGATCAGCTCTGAGCCGTTGCCAAGCGAGATGAATTGAAGCATCGGAGCTCTTTAGTCTGATCCGATTGCTGCAAACGAATCGTCAGTTGAGGTCCCTCGGCTCCGCATCGGAATGCTCCGCTCGGGATGACGTTTGGGGGAAACGCCGAGGTTAGTGGAGCTTTGGTCGAAGCTCGCAAAAGCCTCGCGCCCCAGGTCGTAAGACGCTTCGAGGAAGGTTAGCTGCGGGCGGTAGGGCAGAGAGAATCGAGAAAGAGGCTGGTGACATGATCGGCCATCTCGTCGATGTCGAAATCCGTCGTGTCGACCAGCCACAGGATCATCAACCCCTCGCACATCGCTTCCAGGGCGGTCGCGGTTTTGCGCGGATCGACCTCGCGGCACTCGCCGCGATCGATCCCCTGCCGGATCATGGTGGCGAACAGTTCGATGAATTCGTCGATGTAGACGCGCACCCGGCGGCGCACGCGCGGGTCACGCGCCGCCAGCGCATAGAATTCAAGGATCACACCGCGTAGCTTGTTAAGGGCACGGACATCGGCGGCGACGTACTGACCCAGCAAAGTCATCCGCTCCGTGAATGGCTGATCGATCTCGAGCAGCTTGCGGAGACTTCCGGCGCTGCGCGCCAGCACTCGTTCAACCAGCGCCGCCGCGAGCTGGTCCTTGCTTTTGAAGTACCAGTAGACACCGCCCTTGCTCAGGTTGGCCTGGTCCACGATGTCGTCCATGCGCGCATCGTGGAAGCCCATGCGGGCGAAAACGGAGCCGGCCGCGTCGAGGATTTGTTCGCGGCGTTCTTCGCTTACGTCGGGACGGGGCATCTAGTTACCGCGCCGCTCGAGTACGACCTTCACCCCGTGGAGCGGGCGCAGCGTGATGAGTGGCTGAAGCTCGATCGGATGATGGGGCGCCAGCTTCAAGCGATAGCGCTGGGCCACCGTCGCGAGCACGAGCTGCGCCTCGGTCAGCGCGAACATATTGCCTATACACATCCGCGGACCGCCGCCGAACGGAAAGAAGGCATAGCGCGGACGTCCTGCGCTGCGTTCCGCGGAAAAGCGTTCGGGATCGAAGACGCCGGGATTCTCCCAAAAACCGGGATGGCGATGCGCGAGCCATTGGCTCACCATTACGTTACTGCCTTTCGGCACGCGGCACCCCATGATCTCGTCGTCCTCGATCGCCTCACGCCCGATCGCCCAGACGGGCGGATACAGGCGCATCGATTCGTCGATCACCATCCCGGTGTAGTTCAGGTTGGCCAGGTCGGAGGTCGTCGGCGCGCGCCCGCCAAGCACCGCGTCCAGCTCGGCGTGCAGTTTGCGCTCGACCTCGGGATGTTGCGAGAGCAGGTACCAGGTCCAGGAGAGGGCGGTAGCGGTGGTCTCGTGGCCGGCGAGGATCAGCGTCAGGATCTCGTCGCGCAACTGCTCGTTGTTCATGCTTTCCCCGGTCTCCTCGTCGCGAACCGCGAGCAGCATCGAGAGCAGGTCGCCGTAGTCCCGTCCTTCGCGGCGGCGCGTGGCGATGATGTCGAGAACCAGCTTTCTGAGCTGGGTTACCGCGCGCCGGAAGCGGAGGTTGGCGGGAGTCGGAATCCATGGCACGAAGGTGCCCAGGCCGGCCTGGCCCATATGTTCGTTGGCGAGCGTCATGTTGCGGCCGATAGTGTCGGCTTGCCCGGTCAAATCCAGCGTGAGCAGCGCGCGTCCCACGATCTGCAGCGTGAGCCGCATCATCTCGGGCGTAGCGTCAAATGCTTCGCCGCGATCCGCGAACCCGCGCCATCGTTCCAGCATCTCCAGGGCGCAATCCGTCATCATCGTCCCGAAGGCCGCAATCTTCTGCCGATGGAACATCGGTTGCATCAGGCGGCGCTGCCTAAGCCATAGCTCGCCCTCGCTGGTGACCAGGCCCTGTCCGAGCAGGCGCGCCAGGATCTTGTAGTCGACAGATTTCTTGTAGTTGCGATGGTTGTCCTGGAGCACGTGCTTGATGCCGTCGGGATGGGCCACAGTGAAGACGTGGAGGCCGGCCAGCCGCGTATGGACGAGGTCGCCGTATTCGCGGAAGTTCTTCTCGATGAAGGGCAGTGGTTCACGAAGCAGCCCCCATCCGCTGAGCCATCCGCGGGGTCCCGGCGCCTGCCCGGCCACGACGCGCAGGTTCGGACGTGACTCGGCAGTTTCGGACGTTGATGGGGTTATCGTTGATGCCTGTTCGAGAGCCATGGGAACCTCCGAATCGTCGGCGAGGTTTAGACCGACTGGTCGGTCGGTTATTATCGATATTAAGTCTGAACCGTGCGGCGGTCAACCAAAAGCAGTACGAAGGCAGAAGTAGACAAATCGGGTCGTCGACGCTGATCTATTTCATCATTTTCGGTAGACCGCGCGGAATTTCTGCTGTAAGTGATCGCGCGTGTTAGCGGGTCGCTCGACCAGAGCTTTGTCATCCCACGCGGCCATCGTCATGGCGCTCGCCCTCGCGACGCTCGCGATGGTTGGATTGGGTTCGCGCGCGCGAGCTGCAAGCACAGTCAGCGTGGTGGCGACGCCGGTGGCGCAGGCACCGACAGGTGCGACGCCGGCGCAGGCGGAGATCGCTTCGACGATTAATTCCGGCTCGATGCCGGACCTGCAAAAGCCGGGAATCACCAAGTACCAGCAACAGGCCGCCGAGTTTTACCAGAAGGGTGAGTACGCCTTGGCCTGGATACGGGATCGCAAGCCGACTCCGCAGGCGCTGGCGATGATCGCTCAGTTCAAGAACGCGCAACTCAAGGGGCTTATGCCCGAGGACTACGATGCCGCGCGATGGGACGAGCGGGTAACGAAGCTCGGCAGCGGCTCGGAGAGCGATCAGGCGCGATTCGACCTCGCGATGACGATCTGCGCGATGCGGTTTATGTCCGACCTGCATATCGGGCGCGTCAACCCGCAGAACTTCAAGTTCGGCCTCGAGATGGGTGCGAAGGAATACGATCTCGCGGACTCGCTGCGCAACAAGATTGTGGAGGCATCAGACGTGCCAGCGGCGATCGCGAGTGTCGAGCCGCCCTACGAGGGTTATCAGCGCCTGGAGGCCGCGCTCCCGGACTACATCAAGCTGGCAGCGCAGGGCGACACCGCGCGGGTTCCGATCCCGGACAAATCGGTACATCCGGGGAAACCATACGCGGGCATCGCGCAACTGGTCGCGCGGCTGCATCAACTCGGCGATCTTCCCGCGACCGAGAATCCAGCAACCGACAGCGGCATCTACAGCGGCGCAGTCGTCGATGCGGTGAAGCATTTCCAGCGGCGTCACGGGCTTGCGACCGACGGCGTGCTTGGCACCGGGACCGTCGCGGAGCTGAACAAACCGCTCGGGTACCGTCTGCAGCAGCTCAACATGGCGATGGAGCGGTATCGATGGATTCCGCGGAAATTCCCGGAGCCGCCGATAGTGGTGAACATTCCGGAGTTCAAGCTGCGCACCCTGCGCAAGCAGCCGGCCCCGTTTCTCGCGATGAACGTGGTGGTGGGCAAAGCGTATCGAACGCAGACGCCGGTGTTCGCCGACATGATGCGTTACGTGATCTTTCGGCCGTACTGGAATGTGCCGACCGCGATTCAGCGCGGCGAGCTGATTCCGAAGATCAGGCGCAACCCGGACTACCTGGAGGACAACCAGTACGAGATCACCGACCGCAGCGGTTCCGTGGTCACCGACGGCGAGGTGACTCCCGACGATCTGACGGCATTGCGTTCGGGCGCCTACACTATCCGGCAGAAACCCGGTTCCAAGAATGCGCTGGGGCTGGTCAAGTTCATCTTCCCGAACAACTACAACGTTTACCTGCACAGCACGCCGCAGCAGCAGCTGTTCTCGCGCGCGCGGCGCGATTTCAGCCATGGATGTATCCGGGTCGAGAACCCGATCGCGCTGGCGGCGTGGGTGTTACGCGACAAGCCCGGATGGGACGTTGACAAGATTCGCGCGACGATGAACGGAACGGTCAACAACGTGCAGGTCAACCTGCAGCAGCCCGTTCCCGTGCTGATCCTGTACAGCACCGCGGTAGTCGAACCCGACAACGAAGTCCGGTTCTTCGACGACATCTACGGTTATGATGCGCCGCTGCAGAAAGCGTTGATGAACGCGCAGAGCTGACGTTAGCAGCCAGCCCTCACAGATTTCGATCAGCGTTCGCGAGTCCGTTGCGTGAACAAATCGTGGCGCAGGCATCCCTGCCCGTGGATGAGGCGCGATTCCTATCGCGCAACCAATTGAGACTCGCAGTCAGGTCGTTCCTATCTTTCGGGTCTTCACGAATTCTCAACTGAATTCGCCGCTCAGGTAGTCCCTGGTGTGCTTTTCCCTGGGGTTCTCGAAAAGCGCCTGGGTCGGTCCGTATTCGACCTGGTAACCGGTGCGTCCACCTTGCGAAGTATCGACGTACAGGAACGCGGTCATGTCGGCAACGCGCTTGGCCTGCTGCAGGTTATGGGTCACGATCGCGATCGTGTACTTCTTCTTCAGCTCCTTCATCAGCTCTTCGATCTTGTGCGTCGCGATCGGGTCGAGCGCCGAGCAGGGTTCGTCCATCAGGAGCACTGCCGGCTCGGTGGCGATTGCGCGCGCGATGCAGAGGCGCTGCTGCTGTCCGCCCGAGAGCGCCAGGCCGCTGGTGTGCAGCTTGTCCTTGACTTCATCCCACAGGGCGGCGCCGCGCAGAGCCTGCTCGACCTTCTCGGCTACGTTGCCCTGGTAGCCGTTGAGGCGCAGGCCGAAGGAGACATTGCGATAGATGCTCATCGCGAACGGGTTGGGCTGCTGGAAGACCATCCCGATATGGCGGCGCACGGCGACGGGATCGACGTTGGGGGCATAGATGTCGTGTCCGCGGAACATCACGCTACCCCTGATCTTGAAGCCGCGTACGAGATCGTTCATGCGGTTGAGGCAGCGCAGCGCCGTGCTCTTGCCGCATCCGGATGGACCGATAAAGGCGGTGATAGTTCCCTTGACGATTTTGACGGCGACGTCGCGGACGGCCTTGAACTTGCCGTAGTGCAGCTCGTCGATTTTGCAATCGAGCAGCGTCTCGGTGGCAACGGCAGGCATTCCGTTAGTCGCGGTTGCTGTTTCAGTCATGGAGAAATCTCCTTATTTGCTTGCCGAGCGTCCGGCCACAATCTGCCCGCCCACGTTGACCACCAGCACGATGACCACCAGGATCAGGGCAGCTGACCAAGCCAGCGCTATTTGGTTCTCAAACGGCGATCCGGAAAAATTGTAGATGACGACGGCCAATGAAGCGGTCGGCTTCATCAGGTCGCCCAGCGAATGCGGGAGAAACTGCGGCGCTGTACGGCTTATCCAGAAATCGCTGAAAAGAGCCGTAAAAAGCAGCGGCGCCGTCTCTCCGGCAGCCCTGGCGACGGCCAGCATGACACCGGTCAGGATTCCGGGCAAGGCGGTGGGAACGACCACCTTGGAGACGACCTGGGTGGGGGTCGCGCCCATCCCGATAGCCGCCTCGCGCATCCGCGGCGGAACTCTTTTGATGGCTTCCTCGGCGGTGAGCAGGATAGTCGGGAGCATCAGCAGCGCCAGCGCGATTGCTCCGGCGGGTGCTGAGAAGCCGCCGGTCACGGCGACTACCACGGCGAAGGCGAACACACCCGCAAGAATTGACGGCAGGCCGGTCAGCACCTTGGCCGCGAAGCGCACGGCGGCGGCGATGCGCGTATCGGGACCGAATTCGGTGATAAAGACCGCCGCGAGGATCCCGATTGGCACGCTTATCAGGGTCGCCAGTATAACGATCACTCCCGTGCCGATGATCGCGTTGCCGACTCCGCCACCGGGCGCCATCGCAGCCGGCGGCAGATCGGTAAAGGTCGCCAGGCTCATCGCCTGCATGCCCTTCTTGACCAGCAGGTACAGCACCGAGAAGAGCGGCAGCAGCGCGGCGATGGTCGCGGCGCCCGTAAGCAGGCTCATCACGTAGCTGAAGAGCGAGCGGGGACGCCGGAGCGAGAAGCGCAGCGCTTCGATGTCGATTTCGCCGTTATCAGCAGGCGGAGTGACAATCGGTGCCGCCATCAGCGTAGCCCCTTCAGGCTCTGGTCCGCTCTCTGGAGAATCAGGGTGCCGACGATATTCACCAGCAGCGTGATTCCGAGCAGCACCAGCGCCGCGTACATCAGCGCGCCCACCTCGATGCTGTCGGCTTCGGGGAACTTGTTGGCGAGCAGGGCGGCGAGGGTGTTGGCGGGAGAGAACAACGACCAGCTAATCACGTTGGCATTACCGGCGAGCATCGCCAGCGCCATCGTCTCGCCGAGCGCGCGCCCGAAGCCCAGGATGATCGCGCCGAAGATGCCGGTGGCGGCGGTGGGGACGAAGATCGCCAGGATTGCCTCCCATCGTGTCGCACCCATCCCGAACGCCGCCTCGCGCATCTTGGGCGGCACAGCCGCGAGGGCATCGCGCGAGATCGCCGAGATCGTCGGCAGCACCATGATCGCGAGCACGATTGACGCGGGCAGCAGGCCGGGGCCGCTGAGCGATGTGCCGAAGAACGGAATCCAGCCCAGATGGCCGTGGAACCAATCGCAGACCGGGCGAATCAACGGGATGATGATGAAAATTCCCCACAGTCCGTACACGACGCTGGGGATCGCGGCCAGCAGCTCGACCGTCAAGCGCAGAGTATCTTCGATTCGATTCGGAAGAGCGCCCCAGAACCTGTGTTCATCGAGGCCGAGCGAAGTCATGACCGCATCAAGGGCGTCGCGCAGGAATCCTTCGCTGAGAAAGATCGCGATGGCCAGGCCGAATGCGGTGCCGATCGCCAGGCCGAGCACCGAGCTGTACATGGTGCCGACGATGGCCGGTAGGATGCCGAATTGGCTCTTGTTTGCATCCCAGGTCGTGCTGGTCAGGAAACTGAAGCCGTAGCTACGAACCGCAGGCAAGGCGACCCGCGCGATGCTGTAGATAATGTAGAAGACCAGCAGCACGCTGAACCACGCAATCGCGCGGGTGGTGCCGCGGAATACCCGGTCACTGACCAGTTCGACGGTGGTGGGAGGACGCGAGATATCACTCGCGTCCCCAACGAACATCGAGGCGTCGGCTTTTTTCCCGCCGGGGGGAGCAATACTCACAACCGAACTCATGAAATACCGTCCACCGCCTTGGTGACTTCGGTAACCACGCCGGAGGGCAGGGGGATGTAGCCGAGGTCGAGGCTGAACGCCTGACCCTGTGTCAACCCGTAGTTGAGAACCGACTTCAGAGTCTTGGCTACCATCGGATCGCTGTATTTTTTGTGCGCGAGAATCCAGGTGTAGGTGACGATCGGGTAGGCATCGGGAGCGCTCGGGTCGGTGATCCAAGCGCGCAGGTCAGCCGGGAGTTGCACGCTGGCAAGCGAGGCCTTCTCGCTTTCGAGCGAAACCGTCACGAACTTGCCGCTCTTGTTCTCGAGCGCCGCCATCGGCATTCCGGTCTGCTTGGCGTATCCGTACTCGACGTAGCCGATCGCGCCGGGAGTCTGCTTGATAAGCGCGGTCACGCCGGGGTTGCCTTTGCCCGCCACACCGACGGGGAAGTTGACCGACTTGCCCGCGCCCGGTCCGGCTTTCCACGCATCGCTGATGGCGGTCAGATGCGAAGTGAAGACGAAGGTGGTGCCGCTGCCGTCGGAGCGGGTCACGATGGTGACCTTGGTATCGGGCATGGTAACGCCGGGATTGCTTTTTGTGATCGCGGGATCGTTCCAGGCGGTGATCTTGCCCAGGAACATCCCGACGTATGCTTCGCGCGAGAGCTTAACTTCGGCCGGTCCGCCCGGCAGGTTGTACGCGAGCACGACGCTGCCCGCGGTCATCGGAAGGAGGACCACGCCGCCGTCCTTGACCTGCTTCATTTCGTCATCGGTCATGGCCGCGTCGCTGGCGCCGAAATCGACCAGGCCCTGCTGGAACTGTTTGATGCCGGCGCCGCTGCCGAGCGCCTGGTAGTTGATCTGAACCTCGGGATGCAGCTTGTTGTATTCCTGAAACCACTTTTGATAGAGGGGCGCGGGAAACGTAGCTCCAGTGCCTTGCAGAGTGACTTCACCGGCGGCAAGCGCGGCGCCGGAAACCCGATAATGATTTACCCCCAACAACAGGGCTGCGACCGCGACCGCAGCGATCGCGAACCGAACTCGGACCATTGCCATGACGACTCTCCTCAAGGTTTTGGGCACCATCTATCGGTGCAGGAAAGGCGCTAGTACAGCAGGTCTGTGTTACGGCTAAGCAGATTAATGTTACGGCGGGATGACGACCGCGAAGGTTGCTGACAGGGGAAAGAGAAAGATCGGATGGAGAGAACGGCGATTGGCCGGGCTGTATTCAGCGTGGCGGCGATGCCGGGAATCGCGCGGCCGCCCAACTACCGGACCGCGCCGCCGATTCCCGCAAGCGAAATCATCGTGGCTCTGATCGCAGTCGCCGCGCTGGTGGGGTTCGGCATCGCGGTTGCGCTGCTCTGGAGTCGCATCGAGGCCAGGAGCCAGTTGCCGAAACCCGGCGGTCCTCAATAGATGCATCAATGTCACTTGATGCATACTGCACGGATTGCCAGCTGAAGCTGACTTTGGGTCGCAGAACCTTCATCCTTAGTAGTAGTGATCCGGCACCCTGCGTCGATTCCCTCTGAACAAACCAAGCGAGAGAAACGCATCAATGGCTGAAGAGGTCCACGCCGTTCCGAGTACGGGTCCCAAGACCGTCCAGGACTATATCGACGAGTTGCCGACCTGGAGCGATGGAACGGCGCTGAACGCTCCGCCGATGACCGGGATGCAATGGCGCATCTGGTCGCTGGCGGCGGCCGGGAAATTCTTCGAGGGGTTCGTGGTATTCATGACCGGAGTGGCCCTGCCGCTGGTGGTCCGTGAATTCAATCTCCTGCCGGCCGAGCGAGGGATAGCGGGCGCGGCCAGCCTGGCGGGCATCCTGGTAGGCGCGCTCTTCCTGGGCGGGCTGTCCGATCATTTCGGGCGCAAGCGGATGTTCATCACGGAGATGGTTCTGTTTTGCGCGTTCCTTGCGATGCTGATCCTGTGCACGAATTTCGCGGCGCTGGTCACTTGCCTGTTTGGCCTGGGCCTGGCGCTGGGATGCGACTATCCCACGGCGCATATGATCATTTCCGAGAGCACTCCGAGCGCAAACCGCGGGAAACTCGTCATCGGAGCTTTCGGGTTCCAGGCCGTGGGAGCGCTGGCCGGCACGGGAATCGGATGGCTGGTGCTGATCCTGGTGCCGAAACTTTCGGCCTGGCGCTGGATGTTTGGGACGGCGCTGATTCCAGCTCTGGTCGTGACGATTGGACGGTTCTTCGTCACCGAGAGTCCAAGCTGGCTGGTGGTGCGCGGGGAGCACGACGAGGCGGAGAAAACCGCGTTCCGCCTGCTGGAGCGATCGCCCCGCTACCCAAAGACCATCAAGTTGGCGCGGCCCGACAAGCCGCGGAAGAAGCCCCGGGGGCAATCCTTCCTGGCGCTCTTCAGCGAGCGCAATCGGCGTGCGACGATTCTTGCCTCGGTACCGTGGTTCATCCAGGACGTCAGCACCTATGGTATCGGCATCTTCACCCCGACGATTCTCGCCAGCCTGCTGAGCGGCGGACCGGACCGCATCCGAAGTCTTCGCGATTCCATCGCGGCGGCAATCCTGGCCGCACAGGGCGCCGCACTCATCAATGTTTTACTGATCGTGGGAATCGCATTCGCGGTGGTGCTCGCCGACAAGCTCGGCCGAATTCGCCTTCAGATCTTCGGTTTCTTCGGGTGTGCCGCGGGCCTCCTGACGGCATCGTTCTCGGTCGACGCCACGGGTATGACCAAACTCGCAATCATCTGCGCGGGATTCATGCTGTTCAATTTCATGACCAACCTCGGTCCAAATTCGCAGACCTACCTACTGGCGGGCGAGGTTTTTCCAACCGAGGTTCGCGGGATGGGAGCGGGCTTCGCGGCGGCGTTCGCCAAGATCGGCGCAGTCATGACCGCCTTTCTATTTCCAATCATTCTGGCCGGAGTGGGGACGCGGTTGCTGCTCTATGGACTTGCGGCCTTTTCGGTGTTGGGTGCGGCGGTAACTGCGCGATATCGGATCGAAACCACGGGAGTGAGTCTCGACCGTATCGGACGGGCTGAAGGCTGACCCCAATGCATCGTCTCGGGAGGATTGGCGCCGTCGTGCTGGCTGTTTGCGCGCTGACGATCGCGGCCGGAACCGCGTCCGCCGCTCCCATCGAGCTCAAGGTGATCGGATCGACCTCGCTCGACCCGTTAGTGAAGTTGTGGATCCCCGACTACACGGCATCGCATCCAGGCGTGACGATTACGAGCGTACCGGCAGGCTCCGGCGCGGGCGTCGAGGCGGTAATCTCGGGCACCGCGCAGATCGGGCTGTCGGACGCTTACCTGTCGGACGAGCAGGCAGAGCAGAACCCCCAGTTAATCAACCTTCCGTTGGCGATCTCCGCGCGAACTATCAACTACAATATTCCCGAAATCGGCAAGCAGACCTTGAAGCTGGACGGCCCCGCCATCGCAGGCATCTACTCCGGGAACATCCGGGAATGGGACTCCGCTGAAATCAAGGCACTCAACCCGGGCGTGGCACTGCCGCATCGCACGATCGTTCCGATCCGGCGCGAGGATGCATCGGGCGCCACCTTCATCTTTTCGCAGTTCCTCGAATTCTCGACACCGAGCTGGGGCGATAAGGTCCGCTCCGGGATGAGCATTGCATGGCCGAATGTCCCGGGAGAAAAGGCCGCGGTCGGCAACGGCGGTGAGCTGGAGACTCTCGCCACGACCCCTTACGGAATCGCGTACATCGGTATCAGTTGGGAGGGCGACGTAACCAAGGCCGGGCTGGGGACCGCGATGGTCAAGAACCAGGCCGGGGAATTTCTTCTGCCGACCTCGGAGACGATTAGCGCCGCGGCGTCAGAGCTGGATGCGCGCACGCCACCGGATGAGCGCCTGACGCTGGTGTTCGCGCCAGGCCCCAATTCCTATCCTCTAATAGCTTATGAATACGCGGTGGTGTCGACACGCCAGCGCGATCCGGCGGTAGCGGCGGCGATTCGCGAGTTTCTCAAGTGGGCGGCTTCGCCGACGGGTGGTCACGCAGCGAAGTACCTGGACCAGGTGCATTTCGTGGAGTTGCCGTTGTTCCTGCGCGCGATGAACGAGAAGCAGATCGCGCAGATCAACTAGTCGATCCGCGATTGGCCGCGACCTTTGTCCTCGATCTATCGTAGTTTGAAGAAAGTTCGGGTGATCGAATGCAAAGAGAATGGATCGGGCGAGTGAGCCTTACCGTAGGTGTACTGACCGCGCTGGCATGGTTTCTCGTATTCGTGCTGCTGGTTCACGTGCACTACCAACCCGCTGAGCATGTCCATTGGGACGGGGTTGCGATCGGCGCCGTTATTTTCTTTTTCCTGGGATGGGGATTAGTCCGCTTCGCTGCGCGGACACCGCCCGAGCCTCGTAAAGAAGACGAAAACGACTACTAGACCGGGTATGTCGCCCGGGACCCCGATAGAGGGATGAGGTCTAGCCAAAGAGTCGCGTCGCGGCCTCGCGCAATTCGGCGCGATGATCCGGGTGCGCGACAGCGATCAACTCGTTGGCGCGCTCGCGATGATTCTTGCCGAGCAGGCGCGCGATTCCGTGCTCGGTCACGATGGTGTCGGCGAAGAAGCGGGGGATCGTCACGATCGCGCCGGGCTCGTGCTGCGGCACGATTCGCGATATGGCGCCGTTCAGCGCAGTTGATGGGAGCAGCGTGATCGCGCGGCCGCCCGGACACATGAATGCGCCGATGTGCGTTTCAGGCTGACCGCCGGTTCCGTTGATCATCCGCGCGCCGGTGACGGTCTCGGAGTTGATCTGACCGATCAGGTCGATACTGAGGGCATTGTTGATCGAGGTCTGGCGGTAGTTCGATGTCAGGGTGGAGAGCTTGAGGACGTAAGACGGGTCGTAAAGCTCGAAGGCGGGGTTGTCGTCGATTATTCGGAGATCTTCGGGGTCCGATCCCGACCACGCGATCGCGACGGCTTTGCCGCGATTGTTGGCCTTGCGCCGACCGTTGATGATTCCGCGATCGACCAGGCGCGCGATTCCCGGCGCGACCATCTCGGTGTGCAGCCCCAGGTCATGTTTGCGATCGAAAGCGCCCAGCCGCGGCATCTGCGCGCTCGGATCGCCGACGCCAATCTGAATGGTCGTCCCATCTTCGATGAGTTCATCGAGGTAACCGGCGATCGCTTCATATTCTTTTGGCGGAGGCGCAATTCCGAGTAGCACCCGCACATCTATCGGCGACATCCGCGCGAGGTAGCGCACGATCGGAAATACGCGCTCGATACCCGCCTCGGACACGATCGCGCGAAGCTCATCGCGCTTGGCGGGTTCCATCTGCGCGAGTTCATTTTCCAGCACGGCGGGGTCGGGAGCGGGTGGGGTGCCCTCGACGAAGTGGTCGAACTCCGACACATGCATCCAGACATCGCCGTGGGTGCGCGTAAGGTTCTTGTCGACCTCGGCGACGGCGATGCGCGCGTGGCGGATGTATTCGCGCTTGTTCCACTGATGCGGTCCGAAGCTGACGAAACCCTTCTCATTCGGGGGAGTGACGTTGACGAAGGTGATGTCGATGGGCTTGGCCTCGGCGGGTCGTTCGTCGTGCGCTTTGAATCCCGCACTGAACAGGTTGGGCAGATAGGTGCCCCGGTGCGCATCGTGGGCGGGGCGCCCCAGATTGCCGATGAAAAGCTCGAATTCGAATTTGAAAGCGTGGCTGAGGTCGTTGGCGAACCATCCGGGATCGACCAGCGGCGAGGTCGTGCGCACGACAACGGGCGCGCCGAGCTCTCCCCCGCGCGCAGCCAGCGCGGGTTGCATGATGCTGCCGCCGGCCAGCGGAAAATGGACCCGCATGCCGGGCTTCACCAGCCGCGCGGCATCCGCGGCCGAAATCCAGCGCGAGCGGTAGTGCTCCTGCCAATTGGAGGAGCCTTGCTGATTGTCGGAGTGGTTGCTCATTGGAGAAAAAGGGCAAGAACAGGCTCTTTGTCTATCACGTCTCCTGGTGGGCAGGGAGCGAGTCGAACTCTGGACACGAGGCTTTTCAGGCCCGCGTCAGGCACACATCCGTCTGCTTGCGTAGCGGCCCGGTTTTTCCTCGTTGGAATTGACTGGTTTAGAGCGCACAATCGACCCTAACCTTCGGCGACGGCAGTAACCGCAATTGCTCGCGCGGCAGACTCCCTCGGAACAGGATGAATTCATGGACCACGATCTCGAAGACGTGCGAGGTTTCTCTCCACTCGGAGCTGTGATCAAGGTTCTGATGGTCTGGCCGCGCTTTCCCGCCTCCTTCTGGAGCCTTGGAGAGGTGATGGAAATTGTCCCGGAGCGCTCTCTCATTCCTCCGCTCGGGCTCCTCACAGTCGCGGCGCTGTGTCCCGAACGATGGGAAATTCGCCTGGTTGACCTCGCCTTCGAAGAGTTGCGCGACGAGGACCTGCTCTGGGCCGAGCTGGTGATGGTCAGTGCGATGGAGGTTCAGCGCGAAGAGGTGCGTCAAATTCTCGCGCGCGCGTCGAGGCTGGGACGCCGAACCATGATCGGAGGGCCCTATGCCAGCAGTGAACCCGAAACCCTACTCCCGCTCGCTGACCATGTGGTCGTAGGTGAGCCGGACGAAATCTTCCGGGACATCGCCGCTGATCTCGAGACCGGCCGCGCCCGCCGGCTGTATCGGGTGACGGAAAAGCCCGATGTCAGCCTTACCCCGGTACCGCGTTTCGACCTGTTGGCATTGGAAAAATACAGTTCGATGTCGGTGCAGTTCTCGCGCGGCTGCCCGTTCACGTGCGACTTTTGCGACATCATCACGCTGTATGGACGCCGCCCGCGAACCAAGTCACCCGCGCAATTGATTGGGGAGCTCGACGCGCTTCTGCAGCTGGGCTGGCGCAAGGAAGTGTTCGTGGTCGACGACAATTTCATTGGAAATCACAGGGCGGCGTTGGCCCTCGCGGCGGAGTTGGAACAATGGCAGCGCCGCAACGGGCATCCGTTCGCGTTCTTCACCGAAGCCTCGATCGACCTTGCGTCGCGGGTGGAACTCCTTGATGCGATGGTCAGAGCAAATTTCTGGCGCGTGTTCATCGGTATCGAAACCGCCTCTCCGGAATCCCTCAAGGAAGCGAAAAAATTCCAGAACCTCCGCAAAGATCCGTTGGAATGCATTCGCCTTATTCAACAGCATGGGCTGTGGGTGATGGGCGGTTTCATCGTCGGGTTTGACAGCGACCCGCCCGATATTTTCGACCGGCAGATCGAGTTTATAGAGAGTGCCGCCATCCCGTGGGCGATGGCGGGTGTCTTGCAGGCACCGCCCACCACTCCGCTCTATGCACGCATGAAAGCTGAGGGACGACTTGTTCCAGCCAGCGCCGAACCCACGAACTTCAGCCCCCCAAACTTTCGCACTGTACGGCCGCTGGCCGAACTGATCGACGGCACCAAGCGGATGCTGCTGACGCTGTACGAGCCGCAGCGCTTTTACGACCGGGTATTCGACTCCCTGGAACGCTGGCAGGTTCAACCGGAACAGAAAGCTACCGCGCATTCATTGCTGTACGTGTTGAGCGTGATGCTCAAATCGGTTTGGAGACAGGGTGTAATGTCCGGCTATCGGCGGGCTTACTGGCGTTTTTTGGGGCGGCTGGTGAGGCGATGGGGCATGGTTCCGCAGAAGAGGGCGCTTGGGTTCGAACTTGCGCTCTCCGGGCATCACTTCATCAGTTATGCGCGGCAAGTCGCCGAGACCATGGAAGCTGAAAGCCGCCAGGCAATTCAGCACAAGCTTCCCGACTTTGTGCCAGAACCTGACGGCCTCGCACCGAATCCGGTGCCGGTCGGCAGCGTGCCGTGACAATCGCTCTCAGTGCGGGAAAAATGCCCGCAGGCGCCAGCCGGTCGTGAGAAGAAGTTTGGCAACGCGAGACCGTTGTCCCAGGCAGGCAATCGCCGGCATTTCCTAAGACTCGTCGACGGCAATGCGGCGCTCTTATGATGTGGTGGGCAGGGAGTGAATCGAACACTCGACACAAGGATTTTCAGTCCTTTGCTCTACCGACTGAGCTACCTGCCCACCGTGGCAGGCTTATGACGCGCGGCTGGTGCGCCGCGCGAACCATCATTCGTATCTTCCCGCTGATTTCGTTGCAATAGAATCAGAAGGATCCGCCTGTCTACGCAGGGCTTCGGCCGGCAGGCAGATCTACGGACGACGCCGAAGAGTCATCTGAAAAGATTCTTGCAGCGGGATTCGACGAAGTCGATCACCTTGCCTTCCAGGTTCACGTTGTCGAGGCGGTCGATTTCCTGCACGCCGGTGGGGCTGGTGACGTTCACCTCGGTCAGGTAGTCGCCGATGATGTCCAGGCCCACGAAGTAGAGGCCGTCTTCTTCGAGGTGCGGCTTGAGGGTCGCGCAGATCTCGCGATCGCGATCGGTAACCGGGGCTTTCACGCAAGTGCCGCCGACATGGATATTCCCGCGATGCTCGTCCTCGCGCGGTACGCGCAGGGTGCATCCCAGCGGCTCGCCCTCGAGCACGATGAGGCGCTTGTCGCCGTTGCGCACTTCCGGAACGTAGCGCTGGGCCATGATCGGCTGGGTCTCGAAGCGGGTGGCGGTTTCGAGGATCGCGCCGAGATTGCGATCGCCCGAGTGCACGAAGAACACGCCTTCGCCGCCGTGGCCGCCGAGCGGCTTGACGATCATCTCGCCGCCCTGATCGTTCATGAACTTGCGCAGCTGAGCTATCTGGTATGTGACCAGGGTAGGCGGGATGACCGACGGGAAGTTGAGCGCATAGAGCTTTTCATTCGCCTCGCGCAGGCCCGCCGGATGGTTAAGCACGAAGGTGCGGCGCGGGTCGGCCAGCGACAGCAGCATCGTGGCATAGAGGTACTGTGCATCGGCCGGAGGGTCTTTGCGCATGAAGACGGCGTCGAAGGCCTCGATCGGATAATCCGCACCGTTGTCGAGAAAGCGAAAGTGCGGGGTGGCGCGCTTCAGTTCGCAGCGGCGCGCGAACATCCGGGTGTGCGGACCCTGGGCATAGAGTTGGCGCAGTCCCAGGAAATAGACTTCATGGCCGCGCTGCTGCGCTTCGAGCATGAAAACGAAGGTGGTGTCCTTATCGACCAGCACCCCTTCGAGCGGGTCCATGATGAAGGTGAATTTGTAGGTCACGCGTCTCTCCTAGTCCTGACGAGTCTGCATGATTGCACGGCGCCTGAGTGCAATGAACCGGAGCGGCCGCTGCTTGATGCGATGTTCGTCGCGATCCTTCGCTGCGCTCGGGATGACGGAAAAGGGGCCAAGTCCAGATAGATTCGGTGTTTTCAAGCGTTGGTCACAATCAGGTACGTTCGGCCTGCCACTGAGCCGCGATTGCGAGGGCGGCGATTGCGGCGGTTTCGCTGCGCAGGCGGTTGTCACCAAGTCCAACCGGTACGAACCCTGCGGCAATCGCGGCGTCCATCTCCTCGCGCTCGAAATCCCCCTCGGGACCTGACGCGACAAGAATTCCACTGAACTGCCTCTTCGCGAGGACTTCCATCATGGGGTCGGCACCGGCCGAGCAAATCAATGCGAGCGTGTCGCGCGGCAAGACCTGAATCAAGGTGCTAAAAGGCCGAGGGTCGCTGACATGCATGGGCGGCAGCGACAGGCTCTGCTTCGATGCCGCGATGGCCAGCCGACGCCATCGCATCATTTTTTCAGCACCGGGAGGTCTGCCCACGGTCCGGCCGCACACCGCCGGCCACAATTCAGTGGCGCCGAGCTCGGCGGCCTTCTCGACGATGAAGTCCATCCGCGGCCCCTTCACGATCGCGGGTGCGATGATCCGGGGAGGGCGCGGGAGCGCGTTTTCGACTTTCTGGATTTGGACTTCCGCGCCGCCGCGCAGGTAACCATGTATCGCGCCCAGGTACGTCGTTCCTTCTTCATCGATGAGCGACACGATGTCTCCCGGCTTAAGCCGCATCACGTCGCGCATGTGATGAGCTTCCGTCGCCGCGAGGCGCGCGATTCCGCCGGCGTCGGGCGGCGACTCGATTGCAAATCGGGGAGGGTGTTTCATTTGGCCATCACGACGGTAGCCCATCCGCGGCTGCGTTTGATTGCTATCAATCGTAGCCGACGATAAGCGGGCAGCAGATCGCGAACTTCGCTTGCCATGATCCCGCTCAAGACGATCCTGCCGCCGCGCTTGAGCTTGCGGATGAGCTCCGGCGCCAGTTCAGTCAGAACAGAGCTCAGGATGTTCGCCGCGATCAGGTCGAAGGGTCCGTTTATTTTTGCGAGCGGCGTAGTCGAGAAGTGAATTTTTGCCGGCACGGGATTGAGTTTCGCATTCTCGCGCGCATTCTCCAGGGCTTGCCGGTCGACATCGATCGCCGTGACGGGTGTGCCCAGCGCGGCGATCGCGAATGCGAGAACGCCCGATCCTGTCCCAACATCGATGGCGCTTTCAAACTCGCGCTTTTCGCCGAAGAGAGTTTCGATCGCGCGCAGTGCACCCGCGGTCGTCGGATGGTGCCCGGTGCCGAAGCCGAAACCGGGGACGATGGTGAGGGTGATGCGTCCGCGAGTCTCCCTCCGATCCCACGGCGGTACGATGAGAAACCTCCTGCCGACGCGGAACGGTTTGAAGCGCTCCTGCCATTTGGTGGCCCAACCCGGGTCGCTGACCGTCTTTGCCCTGCCGGCGTGCGCGCGATTGGCGAGCATCCCCGCTTCTCGCATCGTTCCATAGAGATGGGGAACGCGGCTCCCGTTCGCGGCGGGAAACCATGCTTCGAGCGTGAGAATCTTGCGCGGCCTGCTCCCCGGCTTGTCCATCTCGGCGACCGAGCATCCCAAGGCACCCTTCGACACCAGGAAGCCCGCAACGTCGTCGGCCATCGCGGCCGGCACCTTGAAGGTCGCCTTTGCGTAGGTTCGCGCCATCGGACCGCTGGAGTATCGCATCGCGGGCGGGCAGGTTCGAGATGCCTGTGGATTACTTCCGTATAATCGGACACGGGCGATTTGCGACCGCGCGCGAGGCGAACGTAAGCTTCGCTGCACCGGTTCCGGCTCGATGAAGCGATCGATCCTCAACATAGGGCATCGGGGAGCGAGCGGAGGTTTCCCGGAGAACACCATCGCCGCCTTCCTTGCCGCAGTCGATGCGGGAGCGCAGATGTGCGAGCTCGACGTCCAACTGAGCGGCGACGGCGCCGTGGTGGTTATCCACGACGACACGGTGGATCGCACAACCAACGGCCGGGGCGCCGTCTCGGACATGTCGCTGGCCAATCTCAAGCGCCTCGATGCAGGCCGGGGCGAGCGTATTCCGACGCTTGATGAAGTATTTGCCAGGACCTCGGGCAAGTGCGGGTTGAATATCGAGCTGAAGGGGGGCCTGGTGGAACGCGAAGTCGCGGCCCTGATGCGCAAGTGGAACGCGATCGACACTTCGATGGTGTCGAGCTTCGACTGGAGCAAGCTGGCCGCCATCCACGAAATCGATCGCGGCATCCGAATCGGAGTGCTCGCGGAGGAGAAAGCTCCCGCGATGCTGGCGAAGGCGGTGGAGCTTCACGCTTACGCGGTCAATCCCCGCCACGACCTGGTGACGCCGGCGCTCTGCGACGATGCTCACGCGCGGGGCCTGCGGGTGCTGGTGTGGACGGTGGATGCGCCCGAGGAGATGCGGCGACAACTTGAGTGCGGCGTTGACGGTATAATGACCAACTATCCGGCGCGGTTGCGGGAGGTGCTGGGAGCCTGATGGGACGTTTAGGCGACGACAAGATCGAGGAAGTTCGGCAGCGCGCCGACATCGTGGAGATCATCGGCGCGCACGTGCGCCTCAAGCGCGCGGGCCGCAACTTCGTCGGTCTGTGCCCGTTCCACCAGGAGAAGACGCCGTCGTTCTCGGTCAACGCCGAGCGCGGATTTTTCCATTGCTTCGGATGCAACACGGGGGGCAGCGTCTTCAACTTCATCATGAAGATGGAGGGGTTGACGTTCCCGGAAGCGGTGCGGTCGCTCGCGCAGCGCTACGGGATCGATCTGCCGGAGGACGACTACAACGGGGGTCCATCGAAGTCCGAGCGCGATTCGATGTACCAGGCGAACCAGACCGCGGCGGAATTCTTCGCGCACGTGCTGTGGAAGACTCCCGACGGCCAGCAGCCGCGCCAATACCTGGAGTCGCGCGGCATCACGAAGGAAACGGCCCAGGCTTTTCGCATCGGGTTTGCGCCGGCGCGAATCGCATCGCTGACCAAGGCGCTGGAGAAGCGCAACTTGCGCGAGGCCGGGGTCAAACTTGGCCTCGTGAAGAAAGACGCGGACGGCTCTCGCGACATGTTCCGTGGGCGCGTGATGTTTCCGATTCGCGATGTGCAGGGCAGGGTGGTCGCATTCGGGGGGCGGGTGCTTGACGATCGCCAGCCCAAGTATCTGAACTCGCCGGAGTCGCCGCTCTATTCGAAGACCCGGACTATCTATGGCCTCCACGAGGCGCGCTCCGCGATCGCATCGAAGGACCGCGCGATCCTGGTCGAGGGCTATGTCGATGCGATCATGCTGGCGCAGGGGGGGTTCAACGAGGCTGTCGCCGGATGCGGCACGGCGCTGACGGTGGAGCAGCTGCGCCTGCTGGGGCGCCATACGAAGAATGTGATCGCGTGTTTTGACGGCGATGACGCCGGCCGTAAAGCGTCCCTGCGCGCATTGGAGATTTTTCTGCAGGCGGGGATGCTCGGACGCGGAATTTTCATTCCGTCCGGGTACGATCCGGACACCTTCATTCGCGAGCGCGGCAGCCAGGCTTTTTCGGAATTGGTCGATTCGGCGGAACTGCTGATCGACTATTTCCTCGGAGAGCAGGCGCGCGAGGCGAGCAAATCATTTGAAGCTCGCGCCCGGGCCGCGGATCGCGTGGCCGAGGTGCTGAGGATGGTCACCAATCCGTTCGAGTTCGATCTGCTGGCGAGTCGAGCGGCCTCGATACTCGGAATTGGGGAGGAAGTGTTGCGGCGGGAGGGACGCGGCGCGCGTGGCGGCTACCAACGTACCGCCACGGCGCCGCGGGCCCAATCATTGCCGGCGGCGGATGCGGGTGCGCGGGCAGAGTTCGGGCTGGTCACGATCGCGCTGTTGCATCCGGAATTGCGATTGCAAATTGCAGAGACCGAGATCGAAAGAGATTTTGTCGACGCAACGTTGGCAAAGGCGATGGTCGAAATCTGCGCGAGCGATCAGGCGATTGGCGCGATGGAACGATGGATCGCCGAGAATCTGAGCGCGGAACAACAGGCGCAGCTTTCCGCCGCCGCGGTGGGTCCGCCTATCGGTGATGCGGAGCAGGCCCAAGTGCTGGTAGCGGACTACATCGCGGCGCTGGAACGCCGGAAGCGGCAGCGCGAGATGGAGGCGCTAAAGCGCGATGTGGCGGAAGCGTCGATGGGCAGTCACGACGATGAGGAAGCATGGGCTAAGGCGCAGGAAGTAATCACGCTGCGGCGCGCGTCGGAAACCCGGAGATAGAGCGCACGACGTTTTAAACGATCGTCAGGGACCCCTTAAATCGGAAGGCTTAAATTGGTAGCATGAGTGATTGCCCGATGGATCTCGCAGGGGCCCATAGCTCAGCCCGGTCAGAGCTGCCGGCTCATAACCGGCTGGTCCCAGGTTCAAATCCTGGTGGGCCCATACCAGTACGAAATTGTTCATCTCAAAACACCAACGGTCACGCCTTCCCGATGTGGTTGTGCGTGCATATGGGAGGTTGCATTGCCTGAAGAGATAGCCCGGCTGATGGGTTTGCAGGTTCTCGATCGCCAGCTCCAGGAACTCGAACAAACGCTGGCGACGATAGCGGGAAGAGTGGAGGGGCAGCGCGAGGAGAACGAGCGAAATCAGGCCGAACTCCAGCGGCTAGTCGAGGAAGATCAGCAGAGCGCCAACACCCGCAAGAAAGCCGAAAAGGAGCTCGCCGAGGGCGAGGCAAGAATCCGCAACAAGCGGATGCGGCTCAACCTGGTGCGGACCGACAAGGAACTGCAGGCCGTTACGCACGAGGTAGATTCGCTCAAGGAGACCAACCTGCGGCTCGAGTCGGAATTGGCCGCGATGAACGAAGGCGGAGCGCCTCGCGCGGCGAGAATCAAGGAGCTCGGCGAACTGATCGCGAAGGGCCGTGCGGCTTTGGCCGAGGCCGAGAAAGAGATCGCGGAGCAGGTCGAGGAACTGAAAACCTCGATTGCGGCCAAGCGCGTCGAGCGCGATGAGGCCGCGGGACATATCCCGGCGAGCCTGCTGCAGCGCTACAACACGCTTTTCACGCGCCGCGCGGGAGCCGCAGTGGTGCTCGCGAAGGGCGGAACCTGTACGGGGTGCCGCCGCCTGCTGCCGCCGCAACTCTTCAACGAAATTCAGAAGCATCTGCAGATTCATTTCTGCCCCAACTGCCAGCGAATCCTGTACTACGAAGAGAAGATCACCGCCGAGACTGCCTGACCTGGCCTTTGCGCTCTCCCTTCTTCCTGGAAGAATCGCGGCGTCTGTGTCCCCGCCCGTGGGCGATGGGCGATTTCCGGCGCGCTTCCGAACGGGCTTTAGCGGGAAGAGCAGACGCCTGCGGCGGATTCTTTTCGGAATGCGAGAGCGTGATAGACTCCAATCCGCCGGAGTGAGTCGGGCGATCGCTGTCCGCAAGGAGAGAGGAAAGTCCGGGCTCCGCAGGGCAGGGCGGCCGCTAACAGCGGCGCGGGGCGATCCGCGGAAAGTGGCACAGAAAACAGACCGCCCGAAAGGGCAAGGGTGAAATGGTGGGGTAAGAGCCCACCGGCGCGCGAGTGATCGCGCGCGCATGCCAAACCCCGCCCGGAGCAAGACCAAATAGGAGGGTGAGCTGCCCGCTCTTATCCCTCGGGTATGGTCGCTGGAGCCGGCGAGCAATCGCTCGGCCTAGAGGAATGATCGCCGCCCGCAAGGGCACAGAACCCGGCTTACAGGCTCACTCCGGCGTTGTGACCATAGGGTTCGCAATCGCAGTTCGAATTCGAATCGAGCGGGGGGACGGCCATCAGTGCAGGCCGATCTCACCTTGAATATCGCCGATCAATTTCCGCGCAAGATCCGGATCGTGGAAGGTTGCGTTCACGTAATCGATATTCGGGCCGGGTTCGGTTCCGCCCATAATCTCCGCGAGCCGGCGCCCCGCCTCGTACATGCGCTGTGGTTGGCTCGCAGACGGGGCAGCAAGGGCGGCGGTGAGGCCGGTTCCCTGGCACGAAACCATGGTGTGTGTCCTTGAAACCGGGTTCAGCAGATAGTCCGCGACCGGGATGTCGATACAGCTGCTGCCGCTGGGAAACACGCCGTGAGTATAGCTGGTGCTGTTGTAGATGAGGCTGGCGTTGCCCAAAGCGGTGTAAGTTTCCAGCGCGCCGTCCAGCGGCGTGGCCGCATCGAATTGATCCTGCAGCATCAGGATGTTGCCGATCCGGCGCGCCCTGGCCGGGTCGGGCTTGACCACCGTGGCGCCGTTCCAGTCGGCGGTGCAGTTCAGTTCATAACGGTCATGAAAGTACGCAGCCGCGAAGGTATGAATCGACTCCACCAGTTGATTCCAGTAGAGCGGATCGGTCGGAGCATTCGCATCATTGCAGGTTACGGATTTGTTGACGGCTTCGTTGATAGCGCCTTGATTCTGGAGCAAGACCGGAACCGGGATCCCATCGACCAGCGCGAAATATGCGGCCTCCAGAGTCAGGGCGACTGACCGGGTATCGGAGTTGATGGTGGGATCGCTCGAGAATTCGTAGGTCATGAGGATGGTCTGCAGCTCTTCCTCGGTGATGGAGGGATCGTCGAGCAGGACCTGGTTTATGGCCTGGGCGGCCATCACGTATTCAACCACCGTGTTGGCAGACCGCTGGTTGAACAGGAAACCATAGAGTTGGTCGCTGAGGGCGGTCTGCATCTGGAGGTTCAGGGTGAAGTAGATGTTTCGAATGGCATCCGCCGAGCTGCCGAGATTGAATAACTCCGGGTGGAGAGCGGCGTAAGGGATTATCAGGTAGTCAAATACGTGCTGCATCGGGACCGATTGATCGTTCGAGGCCAGCGGCTGGGTAAAGTCCACGGTGCTGTCCAGCACGAGATGATTGACATGAGTGGGGAAGATGCTCGCGTACCACACGCCGAGCCACGTGCCGTATGAATAACCGTAGTAGTCCAGTTGTTTCAGCCCGAGCAGCTGTCGGGCGCGATCCAGATCGCGGGCTGTCGAGTCGGAGTTGATAAACGGCGTCAGGCTGGACGCCCGGCACGCCTGCGCATCGTACTGCTGGTTCAAGTAGATGTTGGCCTGGTTTTCCGCGCTTCGATCGATGGTCGCCACCCATTCCGGCTGGTAGACCTGGTCGAGTTGGCAGGTGAGAGTCGAGCTGCTCCCGACGCCGCGCGGATCGAACCCGATAAAGTCGTATCTTTCCGAAAGGAGATGCAGTTTGGCTCCGGTATCGGTGTCGACATTCGCCTGGTCAAACAGCATGGCGATGCGAGGAGCCAGGCTCAGTCCCGCGCCGCCCGGCCCGCCGGGATTCATGAACAGGGTTCCGATCTTCGCCGCGGGGTCCGCGGCGGTGACCCGGCTCAGCGCAATGCCCAGGTGGCCGTGCGCCGGATGCGCGTAGTCGATGGGAACCACCATTGTGCTGCACTGGATCCTGGAACCGAAATAGCTCACGACGGCCTGGTTGATGGTGGGGTATTTCGCCTGCGTACAGGTTTCCCACTTGAGGCTGGTTGAGTGAGTCGGTGCTCCACTACCCGACGATCCCGAACAGCCCGCCAGCGCGCTTAATGCCAGTGCAAGGGCAAACGCCGCGGGCCGTTGAGGTCGCATTCGGGGCACAGTACTCCTGTTTCGAATTAAGGGGGTCAGATTGGCATCGACGCACTCAACTGACAACCCGTCGCGCGGTCCCAGGTTCCAGCAGACGGGCGAAGCGCGCCGGCGCATCGAGAAATTCGTGCGCCAGCTTAGCGGCTCACTCTGTCTTCAAGACTCGACTCTGAAGAGGCGCCATCGCTCGGGCACCCCCTTCAATGTATGGAAGCCGCGATCCTGGAAGCGGACCGTCGATTCCACCACCAGATTCTTCACCGCGCTGGAGACCAACACTTCGTTCGCGCCCGCCTTGGCGGCTACTCGGGCGCCGATATGAATGGCGAGCCCGACCACTTCGTCACCTATCTGCTTGTATTCTCCGGTGTGCAGCCCGGCCCTGACTTCCAGTCCCAGCGTTCGGACGGCATCGCGGATCGCCGCGGCGCATCGAATCGCCCCAGCAGGAGCTTCGAAGCGCGCAACCATTCCGTCGCCGGTCGTGACTACCTCTTTGCCGCGCGCTGAACGCAGCTCGCGGCGCACGGTCGCGTAGTAGTGATTCATCACGTTGGTCCATCGATGGTCCCCCAGCCGCGCGGCCTTTTCAGTGGATCGCACGATATCGACGATCAGCATCGTCGCGAGCTTCCGGTCGACTTCGACCTTGACGCGCGCGGCACGCGGGCGAATCGGCACGCTCTCGTCCAGGCGCTCATAGCGATGGTTGAGGCGCTTGGCGATTGCTTTCCTGACGTAGTCTACAGCGCGAGCCCGGGTGCGGCATCGAATGCTCTTGTGCTGGAAAGGCGGGATCCAGTAGATGCGCCGGCCGCGGCCGGTCCCCACGACGTCCACCGCGCCCCACTTCAGGAGCACAGTGGAGCCGACACGGCGGACCGACCACGCCTTGGAGGTGTATCCGGAAACGTTCTTGTGATGGACTCCGATGCGCAGAAACTTCGCCATCGCGGTGTCTGTTTCGATCTAGCGTTGTGCGGCCGCGCGTCGAGCGCGCGGCCGATGCGCGGTGCGCGAATTCACCATTTCCAGGATACTTGCGACGTCGATTCCGTTCATGATGAATTCCGCGATTCGCTTCAATGCCGCGAGGTCGTGCATACCTTCCACGCCGAGTTCGGGGGCGACCGCCAATTCGACTCCCGGCGGCAAATCGCGTGCAAATTCCGCCACGCGCGCGATCGCATCGAGGGTGGCAGTGCGATGGCGCGCGAGACTTTTCACCACTCTGGCGGGGCCGGTGTCGCCGGTCATTTCGCGCTCCAGGGCCTCGATATCGTCGAGGTACTCGAACGCAGCTGAATCGCGTGTCGCATCGCGCAACGATCTTTCGGTGAGAAAGCGGTTTATCACGATCGCCGACAAGGCAAGTCCATCGGCCTTCATCTCGCGGATCAGCTCGCGCGCTTGCGCCAGGCGGTCCGCGTCCGGCGTGGTCACCATCACGAACCTGACGGCGTCGGATCGCATCAACGCTTCCGTCTTGCGCAACTGGTCCACGACCGCATCGACACTCTCCGCCGCCGCGGCGAAGAAATCCGACACGCTGGTGAGCACGCGTCCGCCCGCGAAGCGTTCGAGTTCATGCACCACGAAACGCGCGGCCTGGCTCGCCAGCCTAACCGCGATGCGGCCGGCGGACAGCGATGGCGTGAAGATCCATCGTGCGGCTCGCGAATCGAGCAGGCGAGTAAACCGAGCGGGAGCTTCGAGGAACTCGAAGGCGTGGGCGGCCGGAGGAGTATCGACAATCTTGAGATCGAAGCCGCCCGTTTCGTGTAAATCGTAGAGCTGCTGGAGCGCAGCGAAGGCCTCCGCGCCGGCAAATTCGGCAGTGAGGCGCTCGTAGAAGGGATTTTCCAGGATGCGCTTGCGCGTGGCGGCGTCAGGCGCGAACCGCTCGGCCATCATGTCCCACGCGCCTTTCACGTCGAGCATCATCGCCGAGAGCCTGAGCGAAGGTGCGAGACCGGCGGATGCCAGGTGCGCGCGAGAGAGGCGAGTAGGGCGGCCGCCCAGGCGCTTCAGCCCGAGGGCATCGCGGAGCCGCCGCGCGGGATCGACGGTGATCAGGGCGGTGTCGAGGTTTTCGGCGGCGCCGGCGATTCCCAGCGCTGCGGTCACGGTGGTCTTTCCGACGCCGCCAGTGCCGAGGACGATGACGATCGATCCCTTTGTGAGCAGGTCTTTCACGCCCGTCCGGCCAACATAGCAGGCACTGTGCAAAGCCGCATCGGGAGCGATTAGACGGCGGTTTCGGCGCGGTATACGATAACCGGCGAGGTGGAAATGGAGGCGGGGGCGATGGTCGCGGTGATAGCGGTGGGGCTGGCGGTGCTGGCGGGCATCGTGGTTCTACTGATGCGCTCGAACGCGGGCGCGGATTCATCCGACAAGCTGACCGAAAAGCTCGATGCGATCGCGCGCGAGATGGACGCCAAGTTCACGCGCGCTACCGCCGACATGGCGGCGCGGCTGAGCGACACCAAGGGCGACCTGCGGCAGGAGATCGCGCAGGAATTCCTGGGTCTCAAGAACGATGTCGAGCAGCATCTCAAGATCGGGCGCGAAGAACAGGCTGGCGGTCTCAAGCGCGAGATCAGTTCGCTGACTTCCCAGGTCCGCGAGGGACTCGACTCGGTGCGCGCTGAAATCGATCAGAAGCTGCTGTCCATCACCAACCAGGTTCAGACCAAGCTCGACCAGAACATCAAAGAAGGGTTCGCGCAGTTCGAGATGGTGCAGAAGCACCTGCTCGCGGCCGAGGAGCAACTGCGCAGCGTCGGCGAGATTGGCGCATCGATCAACAACCTGAACAACTTGCTCAAGATGCCGCATCTGCGCGGCAAGTTCGGCGAGGCGAGCCTCGAGCGCCTGCTGCAGGATTTTTTGCCCGCGCACATGTACGCGTTGCAGGCATCGCCGGCGCCCGATGTGCCGGGACGCGCGGATGCGATCATCAAGTTCCCGGAGCGCAACCTGCCGATCGATGCGAAGTTTCCCCGCGAGCAGATTCTGCCGCTATTCGAGAGCAGCGAGCCGGCCCTGATGGACAAGGCGCGCATCGAATTCGCGCGCGTGATGAAGGAGCAGGCCCGGCGCATCGCGGCGTACATCAAGCCCGAGAGCGGCACGACCGATATGGCGCTGATGTACCTGCCGAGCGAGACGCTCTACATGGAAGCGGTCCTGAACGGCGACCTGAGCGAGTTCCTGAACAAGCTGCGGGTGTTCGCGGTGTCGCCCAACACGCTGATCGTCACGCTCCAGTCGATCCAGATGGTCTTCAAGATGTACGAGTTCGCGAAGAGCTACGAGCGCGCGACCGAGGAGCTCAAGAAGGCGCAGACCGCGTTCGGCTACTTCGAGGATCGCTTCGAGGATATCGGTAAATCGCTCGGCAAGGCGCAGCAGGCGTACGAAGTCGCGCGCGGCCATCTGAACAAGTATCGCAACCAGGTGGTGAACCTCACCGGCGAGCCGCTGGCGGAAGTAGAAGGACCGCAGATCGCACTGATCGGCGGCAAGGGCAAGTAGCGGAACCCTCACCCTTGCCCTCCCCTGCAAAGGAGCGGGCGAGGGAATTCATCTTATTGCTGTTCTTCGTCGCTGGGCGGGGGCGGCTTGAGCTGGCTGTGCTCGCCGCCCGTGACGATCCATCGCGCGACTTCCTGCCGCTCGCGGCGCAGGAAGTCTCCAATCGCCTTGCGCAGGCCGGCATGCGAGACGTAGTGCATGCTGCGGGTGAGGGCAGGATCGAATCCGCGCAGCCATTTGTATTCGCCGCCGGCACCCGGCTCGAAGCGCTTGAGCCCGCGTGCAATCGAATATTCGATTCCGGCGTAGTAGCAGACCTCGAAATGCAGGAACCGCACTTCACGGAAGCATCCCCAGTAGCGGCCGTAGAGCACGCCGGCCTTCTCCAGGCAGATAGCGCCGGCGATAGTTTCGCGCCCGCGGCGGGCCGCGACAAACCTCAAGTGTCGCTTGAAGTGTTGCCGCAGCAGGTCGAAGAACTCTTCGGTGAGGTACTGCCGTCCCCAGTAGAGCTTCTCGATTGTCGAGAGGTAGACCCGGAACATGGTGGGGAACATCGCGTCGGTGATTTCCTCGCCCCCATGCACCTTGACCGTAACGCCAGCTTCGCGGACCGCGTTGCGCTCGTGGCGGACCGCGGTGCGCCGCTTATGCTTGAGGCGCGCGAGGTAATCGTCGAAGGTCGCGAACCCGGCGTTCTGCCAGTGATACTGGTAGCCGTGGCGCTCGAGGAAGCCGGCGCGCGAAAGGAGAGGGGCTTCATCTTCGGCACAAAAGTTTACATGGACGGAAGAGAGCTTGTTGTCGTCGCAAATCTTGACGAGCGCATTCGCCAGGATCGTCGCCAAGGTATGCCGGTCCTGGCCGGGCGCGGTCAGCAATCGTCGTCCGGTGTGCGGGGTGAACGGCACACCCACGACGACCTTGGGGTAGTAGCGGATTCCCGCGCGCTGCGCGGCGTCGGCCCATCCGTGATCGAACACGAACTCGCCCATGCTGTGCGATTTCAGATAGAGGGGGCACGCGGCGACGATTCGCTTCCCGGAGCGTTCGCGAATCAGGATATGAAACGGAGCCCATCCGCTGTCGCGCGATGCCGACCCGGATTGCTCCAATGCGTACAGCCAATCCCATTCGACGAACGGCGAATCATCGGGCGCGAGCAGCGCATCCCAATCGTCGCGCGAAACCTTCTCGATTCCTTCGACGATTTGCGCTTCGTATTCCTGCGCGGTGTCGTTCATGAGGCCGGATGAAGATTAACACTATCCGGGCGCGAGCAAACCATCGAGGTTGCGGGCTGCTTGGATCGTGCCCGATCTGCTATCCTGAGAGCAGGCGTGGTAGAGGATCGAATTGATGAACCTTGAAGACGCATACCGTTGGGGGCTTATCGCAAAGTCGACCAGCGGCGACGATGACGATGACGGAGGGCAGGGCGGCACCGTTACCGAGCGGCGCACCAAGACCAAGGCCAAGACCGCCAAGCCGCCGCTCTACAAGGTCATCCTGCTCAACGACGATTACACCCCGATGGAGTTCGTGGTCGAGGTGCTGAAGGCGGTGTTCCACAAGCCGCACGCCGAAGCCACGCGCATCATGCTGCACGTGCATCAGAACGGCATGGGCGTGGCGGGTGTGTACCCGTTTGAAGTCGCTGAGACCAAGGTTCACACCGTAGAGGAACTCGCGCGGCAGGCTGAATATCCGTTGAAGTGTACGATGGAGAAGGAGTAGCGCGGCGCAAGCATGCCTTCATCGAACAACATCATGATTAGCCGCGAGCTGCAGGTCACCCTGCAACTCGCGATGACCGAGGCGGTGAATCGCCGCCACGAGTACGTGTGCCTGGAGCATCTGCTGTACGCGATGCTGCACGACGTCACCACCAGCAACGTGCTCAAGCACAGCGGCGCCAACCTCGATGCGCTCAAGCGCAAGCTGCTGCACTACCTCGATGAGCAGATGGAGCGGATGCCCAAGGGCGAGGAAGTCGCGCCGCGCTACGCGATCGGCGTGCAGCGCGCGCTGCAGCGCGCCGCGCTCCATTCGCAGTCCGCGGGGCGCAACGAAATCAACGGAGCCAGCGTGCTGGTCGCGATGTTCCACGAGACCGAGTCGCCCGCGATCGTCTTCCTGCAGGAGCAGGGTGTCAGCCGCTTCGACGTGATCAATTTCATCTCGCACGGCGTGTCCAAGAGCGGTGCGGATGAAGACCAGGATGTCGGCGGCACCGAAGAAGACGGCGACGATGATGATGAGGCGCGCGATGCGCACGCGGGCGGCGACGACGAGGGCGAGCGCAAGATGTCGCCATCGAAGGCGCTCAAGACCTACACCATCAACCTGACCGAGCGCGCGGCGCAGGGCAAAATCGATCCGCTGGTCGGGCGCAAGAACGAGCTCGAGCGGGCGATCCACGTGTTGCTGCGGCGGCGCAAGAACAACCCGGTGTTCGTCGGCGAGGCGGGAGTAGGGAAGACCGCGTTGGCCGAGGGACTCGCGCTCGCTGTTCATCACGGCGAAGTGCCGCCCGCGCTGAAGGGCGTCGAGATCTACGCCGTCGATATGGGTGCATTACTTGCGGGCACGCGCTTCCGCGGCGATTTCGAGCAGCGCATCAAGGCGGTGCTCAAGGCGGTGGTCGGCGATCCCAAGAAGATTCTCTTCATCGACGAGATTCACACCATCGTCGGCGCAGGCGCGGCATCGGGATCGACCATGGACGCATCGAACCTGCTCAAGCCCGCGCTCGCATCGGGCGAGCTGCGCTGCATCGGGTCGACGACCTACCAGGAGTACAAGCGCTCGTTCGATCGCGACAAGGCGCTGGCGCGCCGCTTCCAGCGAATCGACGTGCTCGAGCCGAGCCAGGAAGAGACGGTCCAGATCCTCGAGGGCCTGAAGCCGCACTACGAGAAGCACCACAACGTGAAATACACCGGGCCGGCGCTGCGCCTGGCGGTGGAGCTGTCCGCCCGTTACATCAACGATCGTTTCCTGCCGGACAAGGCTATCGACGTGATGGACGAGGCCGGCGTGGCCGGTCATCTGCGCGCCAAGGGCTCACCCGATCCGATTACGGTGGGAGTCCGCGATGTCGAACGCACGGTCGCGCGGATGGCGAAAATTCCGGAGCGCACGGTCTCCTCGACGGATCGCAGCCGGCTGCAGAGCCTTGAGGACGACCTCAAGAAGACGGTCTTTGGGCAGGACACCGCGATCGAGGCAGTCGCGCGCGCGATCAAGCTGGCGCGCTCAGGCCTGAGTCATCCGGACAAGCCGGTGGGCGCATTCCTGTTCGCCGGCCCGACGGGAGTAGGCAAGACCGAAGTCGCGCGCCAGCTCGCGAAGACGATGGGCGTGGAGTTCCTGCGCTTTGACATGTCGGAGTACATGGAGCGCCACACGGTGTCGCGGCTGATCGGCGCGCCTCCGGGCTACGTGGGCTTCGACCAGGGAGGACTGCTCACCGACGCGATCAACAAGACACCGCACTGCGTGTTGCTGCTCGACGAAATCGAGAAGGCGCATCCGGACCTGTTCAATATCCTGCTGCAGGTGATGGATCACGCGACGTTGACCGACAACAACGGCCGCAAGGCGGACTTCCGCAACGTGGTGCTGGTGATGACCACGAACGCGGGCGCGCAGGAGCTGGCGCGCTCGATGATCGGCTTCCAGGGCGGGGTGGGGACGGGAAGTCCGAAGACAGTAATCGAGCGGATGTTCTCGCCGGAATTCCGCAATCGTCTCTCCGCGACCATCGAGTTTGGACCGCTCACTCCGCCGGTCGTCGAGATGGTGGTGGACAAGTTCCTTGGCGAGCTCCAGGAGCGGCTCGACAAGCAGAAGGTTATCCTCACCGCGACGCCGGCCGCCAAGAAGTGGCTGGCGGAGCGGGGCTTCGATCCGCGTTTCGGCGCGCGCCCCTTGGGCAGGCTTATCGAGAACGAAATCGCTCGCGCACTCGCCGACGAGGTTCTGTTCGGAAAGCTGACCAAGGGCGGGAAGGTGACAGTGGACGTCGATCCGGGCGGCGAGAAACTGACCTTCGAGTACAGCGAAACGCCTACGCGGCAGCCCGCTGCAGTCTCCTAACGTAGACCTCATCGCAAAGACACCAGGTTTCGGATCCTGCCTCGATCCTGACTTTGTCTCTTTGTGCCTTATGGTTAAGTCCTTCCGCTATTCGCGGCGCAGCACGGTGGGGTGCAGCCACTCGTCGCCGCCGGGTTCGCTATGGTCGATGTTGTAGTGCAGGCCGCGCGATTCCTTGCGCGCCTTGGCCGACCGGATGATCAGTTCGGCGACGGTGGCGAGGTTGCGCAGCTCGACGAGGTCGGAATCGATGGTGTGGTACCAGTAGTAGGTGTGAATCTCTTCCTTGATTAGCTCGATGCGGCGGAGCGCGCGCTCCAGCCGGCGGTCGCTGCGCACGATTCCCACGTAGTTCCACATCAGGCGGCGAATCTCGTCCCAGCTCTGGGTGATCAGTACGCGCTCCTCGCTGCGAATCGCGCGGCCGGGATCCCATTCGGGGAACTCCGGGGGTGCGCCGCCGGCAGATTTGAGCATCTTGACGGCGGATGCCGCCGCGCGCCGTCCCATCACCGCCGCCTCGAGCAGCGAATTGGATGCGAGCCGGTTGGCGCCGTGAAGCCCCGTCATTGCGACTTCCCCGGCGGCATAGAGCCGGTGGATTCCCGTGGCGGCATCGAGGTCGGTCTGCACGCCGCCGCACATGTAATGCGCGGCAGGCACGACCGGAATCGGAGCCCTGGTCAAATCGAAACCGTAGCCCAGGCAGCGTTGGTAGATATTCGGGAAGCGGGTCCGGATGAAATCGGCATCGCGATGGCTCAGATCAAGCAGCACGTTGTCGAGGCCGTGCCGCTTCATCTCGGAGTCGATCGCTCGCGCGACCACGTCGCGCGGCGCCAGCTCCGCATCGGGATGGTAGTTTTTCATGAACGGCGTGCCGTCGGGCAGCCGCAGAATCGCGCCCTCGCCGCGCAGGGCCTCCGAGATCAGGAACGACTTGGCGGCAGGATGGAACAGGCAGGTCGGATGGAACTGGTAGAACTCCATGTTGGCGATCGGCGCGCCCGCGCGATAGGCCATCGCGACTCCATCGCCGGAGGCGATGTCGGGATTGGTCGTGTAGAGATAGACCTTGCCCGCGCCGCCGGTGGCGAGCAGGGTCGCGCGCGCGAGAATCTTGCGGACGGTCTGCGATTTGCGATCGTATGCGTACACACCCCAGCACGCGCCGGGTTTTCCGCCATCGGAGCGTTCGACCAGCAGGTTGACCGCGACATGGTTTTCCAGCGTCCGGATGTTTTCGCGATCGCGCGCGGCCTCGGTGAGCGCGCGCATGATCTCCTGGCCGGTCAGGTCCTGGGCGTGGAGGACGCGGCGATGGGTATGGCCGCCCTCGCGGCCCAGGTCGTATTCGTCTTCGCCGCCGTGTTCGATCTTCGAGAATTGGGTGCCGAGCCGGATAAGCTCCCGGACTACATCGGGGCCCTCGCGCACGATGCTTTCGACCGCCGCGCGGTCGCATAGTCCGGCGCCGGCGCGCAGGGTGTCTTCGACGTGGGACTCGAACGAATCGCGCATGCTCCACACGCTGGCAATTCCGCCTTGCGCGTATGCGGTGTTGGCCTCGGTGCTTTCGGCCTTGGTGAGAACGGTGACGGAGCCGAACTCGGAAGCGCGCAGCGCGAACATCAGCCCGGCGATACCGCCGCCGATAACCAGGAAGTCGCTCTGGAAGTGACGCTTCATGCCGTGATGCCCGGGTTGGGAAGTCCAACCGGCGCGATCGCCGTTCCTTTGGTGAGACGCTATGTTGCGCCAGTGTTACCAGTCAATATCGCGCGCCGCGGGGCGAGCGCTCAGACGGCTGCGGGAATCGCAATTTGCCCCAACCAACCGATTACCCTATTGTCGAAAGAGAATTTTCCGCGGAGCTGAGGCGTGGAACTAACGACGCCAAACGTCCTGACGATGCTCAGGATTGCCTGTGTGCCGGTGCTGATCTGGTTGCTGATGCACACGGGGCCGATTCCGTCAGCGCTGGCGGCGGCGGTGTTCTTCGTCGCGACGATCACCGACTACTTCGACGGCTATATCGCGCGCAGCTACAACTCGGTCACGGCGATAGGTAAGTTTCTCGACCCGATGGCGGACAAGCTGGTCATCACGACCGCGCTCATCATGCTGACCGGGATGGCGCGCAGTCCGCACGTGCCGGCGTGGATGGTGGTGGTGCTGGTAACGCGCGAGATCATGGTGACGGCACTGCGCGCGGTGGCGGCGACCGAGGGCATGGTGATGGGAGCCGACGAGCTGGGCAAGTACAAGATGTCGCTCCAGGCGATTGCGGTTACCGGGCTGCTAATCCACTACACGTATTTCCACGTCGATACCTTCGCGTTCGGGATGTTCGTGCTGTGGATCGCGCTGGTGGTGACGGTCTGGTCCGGGGTCGACTACTACCTGAAGGTGTGGCGCGCGCTGCGGCCGCCCGCGGTTCGTCCGGCGGCGAAGCGAGCGGCGGTCTGATTGACTTGGCTGGGAGCGCCCGATAAACGATCTAGTTCGACCTCGCGAGCGGGTGTAGCTCAGTTGGTAGAGCGCGTGCTTGCCAAGCACGAGGTCGTCGGTTCGAAACCGATCACCCGCTCCATTGATTTCGTAGCCAATTCTCCGGTGGCCGAGAGCGAACACGATCAAAGCCAGCACGATCTCGATGACGCTGCAGGAGGAGAGGTTCATCCGGACCCCTCTGCCGGGAGCCTGACTACGGAGCTTTGGGCGGAGGCGCGGTCGACATCTTGTAATTTGTAGCCTCTTCCATTCGCGCGATTGCATAGCGGTAGGGTTCGTCCGGGATTGTCATCAGCCCTCGGTACGGATGCGCCAATTCCAGGATCGCCAGGATGGTCAACCCGAGCCAAATGGAAAAGAAGGCGCACATGATTCACTGGGTGCCAAAACCCTGGGCTCCAAGGAAAAAGCTGAAACCGATTGTGATGAGGCAGCCGAGATAGATGATGAACCAGACCATCGAGGGAAGATTCCCCTCATAGAAATGCAGTCGCTGGCTGCGTGCCTGGCTGATGGCGCTGAGCTGATCGACGGCCTTGTCGAGGAGCATCTGCTCATGGCCGTTTTCCGGATTGTAGGAGATCACCATCGACCAGAGCTTATGGGCGCCTTCTTTGCCCGCGTGATAGGTCACGTTCGCCATCTGGGGCCATTCCTCATCTACTACCCGATGGGTGTATTCGAGCACCGCGGCGTCGAGTTGGGTTCGCATCGGCTCGGCCATTCCAGCGCCCAGCTTGTAGAGGCTTTCCAGTGCGGTCGCTTCATCGTGGGCATTAGCGTCGGCCTGATCGAAACGCTCCCAGGCAGCGACAATCACGAATCCGAGGACGAGCCCATAGAAGGCGCCTAGTATTCCAAAGGTTATGCCCGCGACCTCATGGTTTTCTTGCAGGCTGTGAACAGACACCAGTCGTCTTACAATGTAGAGACCCAAGACACTGCCCCCACCAAACAACACCGCAATGAAGGCGAGTTGCGCGGACATGCTCCAGGATTCCAAGAATTCCATGGGTCAAATCCCTCCTGTGCCGGGAAGCGCTGGTAAGATCGATCTCAGGATGTAGGAAAGCAAGGATGGATGCCTGGCATCCATCCTTGAGCCTGATTCCCCGCTTCGCCGCGCGCGTGGGAACGGCAGGACGAATGCGGGGCTTCAGTCCTTCAATTGAGTAGTCTCGATTTTCAGTACAACCCTGGAAGAGTCAGCTGAGGGAGATCAGAATTTGCAGTCTCGGACTCTGCTTTCCCGTTCACTCACCAGTAAAAGAACTGCCGCCCCCCCCGTGGCGATGGCGACATCTCGCGAGCGAATTCACTTGCCGAGAACGAAAACCTGATGGTACGGGTTTTTGATCGGCAGCCGGTCGAAGGTCGCGAAGCCTGCCTCGATGGCCAGCGCCTTCGCGACGCTCTTCCCAATCACAACTCCCAATCCTTCGCCGCCCTGCGCGAGCGAAACCGTCATGCAGTGCATCGTGCTGGCACCGTAAGCGGTGCGCCCGTTCGGCGTCAGGTTCTCTTCCAGTCGATCGCCCATGTCGGCCTCCGACCACAGGAGGATTCCCCCCGGCTTGAGCGCGCGGCGGATACCGGCAAGCGCGCCACGAGGGTTCGCCATGTCGTGGATACAATTGAAGGCCATCACGAGGTCGAAGCGTTCGGCATCGGGAATTCGCTCGGCGGGAACCTGTTCGAAGGTCAGACGATCGGCCACTCCCGCCTTCATCGCTTTCTCCCGCGCTTTCGCGAGCGACGTCGCATCGATGTCAAAACCAGTGAAGCGAGAGTTCGGGAATGTCCTGGCGACCGGCACGATACATTGGCCGGCGCCGCATCCGACCTCAGCTACGTCGCCACCCTCATCGAGCCTCGCCTTGAGGGCCGGCAGGGCCGGGATCCATTCATCGGCCACCCACGCTTCATAACCGCAATGGAAAAGCCGTTCGATTCCTTCCACGATATCGGGTCCGAAATCCGCGAAGGGCACGCCACCGCCATTGCGAAAGGAATCAGTTAACTTGCCGATCTGGCGGTAGCAGGCGACCGCATATTGAAAGGCTCCCGCGGTGAAAAAGGTGTTGTCCTCGCGCGCCAACACCATCGCTTGCTCACGCGTCATGCGGAAGGTGGTTCCCGACGGTTCGTAGTCAAGGTAACCGGCCGCGGCCATGGTTGCGGCCCATTCGCGAACGTAGCGTTCGTTCAAGTTGGCGCGGTTGGCAATCTGAACGGAGGTCATCGGTTCGCCGCCGGCGAGCAGCTTGAAAAGTCCGAGACGGTCGCCGATGAACGCCAGCGCCACGGTAAGCGCGGCTCCGAAATCGGTTCCTACCTGGCGCGCCAGCGCGGCCGTCCGCGAGCGATCGAAATTCTCCTCGTCCATGGAAACGGACTATAAACCAAAATCGGTTCGCCCCCGCATGGTCGAATCCTCGTCGCCTGTTATACTCTGCGATGGATCGCTGGTGGCGGAGGAATCACAACATTTTGACCGCTCAGCTCTGCAGGCCATCGTTGCGGCCGCTGCGGAGGAGTTCGCCGGAGAGATACTGCTGTTGGTCCGTGATGGCAGCAAGATGAGGCTGGGCGCATCGGAGAGCGCCGGACTCAACGCCCGGGCGATCCTGTCACTATGCCTGAGACGCCTGGATGAATTGGAAGAGCAACCGCTCAATACGACAATGCGAGCATTTGTCCGCGTCGTGTCGGAAGACCTGAACAACGACCAGGTGGTGTTGCTGATCGTTCACGGGCAGGACGAGATTCGCCTGGCATCGGGCGCGGGCGCCCATGGAAAAGTGCGCGACATGCTCAATGATGCTCTGCAAGCCATAGGCGGTGAACGCCGGCGGCGGTAGTCCGCGATCGAGGTCGCCTTCCGCAGGATGCGCGGCCCAGCGCCGGGTCTCGGGTTCGCCTCAAGGCATAGTGTTCTCAACATCTCCACGATTTGAGAACACCCAAGCGCGCATTCGGAGCCACCCAACCGCCGGCAAATAGGCCCGGCCGGTATGGGCGATGCTAAAGAATTCTGATTGAACGACGGTTTCGCGGTTCCGCTGGCGGCCCGGCGAGGCAATAACGTCGATTGGCTTCAAGATATCGAGGCAAGCTCAGAAGCCATTAAGATGGCCAGGGCTAGCCTTGTCTTTTTATTAAAAGCTCTTATCATTGGAGCTGTTCTAATGCATGCCTTGACACGTAAAACAGCGACAATCTTATCGGGCAATGTTCTACGCCTGATCCCATTTTTCGCCGCTTTCGCAGCGATATCGGGCTGTGGTGGAAGCAGTGGCGCAGGCAGGGGACCGGCTCCCACTCCCTCCTCCACGGCTACGCTAACGCCAACTGCCACCGCAACCGCCTCTGGAGTCGGTGGGACGTGGAACCTGTATCAAAAGTACAACGCATACTACGTTGTCCCCTACGCGAATCCGACGCCGGCGTTCGGTACTCAAATGGCCGGGCAGAGCCTGTTGGTCGCCGCGCAGATCTGCGACAGCGCACATCATTGCGCTGACGAGCCCAATATCGGCCTCGACACGGGTTCGCGAGGAGTTTGGATTCCGGCGAGCGATTTTCCGACCGCGGTACCAAGCTCGCAATCCACTCCGGGCTACATCTTCTACAACAGTTCCGGGAGGGAGATCGAAGGTGACTGGACCATCCTTAACGTCAGCTTTCCCATGGCGTCACCGACCGGTGGGGCCTCCATCGCGGCCTCCGCGACAATTCCGGTGCTACTTGTGAAGCAGGTCTGCGACATTCCCGGCAATTGGCCGGAGGGATCGAACCCCACGCCCGAGGTGTGCAGGAATCCCCCTTCTGGGGCAGGCCTCATGGGAATCGGATTCGATCGCACCGGATATGGGACTTGTCCGGAAGGAAATCCGACCCCTGCGCCGAACATCAATCCCAACGTTCCGACCTGCGGCGCCACGCCGGCGGCCAATCAGAACTACAATCCCTTGCTCAATCTCTCCGCGATGCAAGACGGGCAGATGTCGAGCGGTTACATCCTGACCCAGAACGGTGTTGTCCTGGGGCTGACCTCTGCCAACATCGGTCCAGACCCGGGCATTTCGCCTCCGAACACCTACGCTTTCGAGAAGCTCGTTTCGACCGGGCTTACGCGAATCCCCGGCAGCCCTCCGGATTGGCAACCAGCCACGGGCTCGATCGCGATCAATGGGGTCGTGAATCCTTCCGGGCAGGCGGTTATCGACATCGGTATCGGCGACATGCTGATCGGTCCTGCGACCCCGGTTGCAAGCAACACTCCCGTTCCCGCCGGGTTGAACGCCAGCGTCGCGCTGCTCGGACTGCCACCGGGAACGGCGGGCTACAACTTCGTAACGGGAGACAGCTCCGGCGCCAATCCATTTGCGCCGACGGTCGGGGGCGGCGCTTCCACCGGCGCGAACTACTCGCCGTATCAACAGATCGCTTACCCGGGAAACACCGGTCAGTTCGCGTTTGTGAATACCGGGATAAACGTGCTGAACGGATTCAATTATTTGTACGATGCCCAGAACGGCTATCTCGGACTCCAGCTCAACACGCAGTTATCCTATTCCTTCCTGACTCCCACGCTCAGCGCCAATGGCCCGATGCCATTTGCGGACGGGTTTGTGACCAATCTGCCGGTGAGCCTGACCAGCGACTCAACCATCTCTACGAGCGGAACGATAACCTTGAACGGCCCGATTTCGGGAGACGAGACGCTCACGATCGCCGGCGGAACAGTCAATGTGAACTGCCCCAGTGTGGTCACCCAGGCGGTGGTCAGCTCGGGGACGCTGGTTATTGGAAGCACGATCACGGGTCCGATTACGACCGAGGGGAGCGGGAGGGTTCAGCACTCGCCCAACAGCAAGTGCAACAGCCTGACACCATAGGGCACATGACCGCTCGAAATTTCCGGAAACCTAACGATTCGTCGAAGATACCAGGAAGGCTGTTGATGAAAGCAGGTCACCGAAAAGCGATGGGTGTTCGTGGTTCGAAATTGGCCGTCATCGTATCCGTGGCGTTGACGCTTTGTAGTCAGGTCGCATTGGCGCAGCCAACGACCGCGCTCTCCGGTGATCACGTGAGCGATACGCAGTACACGACCGAGCTGGCGGCCAATCAGCAACTGCAGCTCGAAGTAGTGATGGCGCTGAACCATCGCGACCAGCTTGTCCAGCTCGAGACCGCCCTGCAGGATCGCGATTCGCCTTCGTATCATCAGTGGCTCACGCCGCAACAGTTCGCCAACCGGTTCGGGCCGACCACCCAGCAGATGCAGGCCGTTGCAAACTGGCTGGGCAGCGAGGGCTTGCAGGTCATCTCGATGGATCGGCTGACCCGCACGGTACACTTCGCCGGCCTTTATTCAGAAGTGAAGAAAGCCCTCGGCACGAAAATACTTACCGACGGAAAGGGTTACGGAAACATCAGCGACCCGCAGGTTCCATCAGCACTGGCTTCGACCATCGTCTCGATCGAGGGTTTGCGCGCCAGCGATGCGCCCGCGCCGCAGTCTCAAAGCGATGCGATTGTGAGTAGTTGCACGGAGCCGGCCGGATGCGACAGCAACCCGTATTTCGGTCCCGGGGACTTCTACGCCTTTTACGATGAGACCTCGGTGATAAGCGGCGGCAATCTCGGCACGAGTGGGACCGCGAACTCCGGCGACTGTGTTGCGATACCTGAAAACGCCAGCATCAACACTGTCGCCCTGACGAATTTCGTAAATCAGTTCCAGGGCCTGCCTTCGCCGCTGCCGTCGCCCGGCGTCCTGCCGCCGATCATCTATACCGCGGTCAATGTTCCCGTGAACGGGGCGACACCTGTCTCGACCCCAGGCTTGCCTTCAGACAACGAGCCGTACCTGGATATCGAATGGGTGCACTCGGTTTCGCCGAACACCCCGATTCGCGTCTACTACGACAACGGTTCGTACCTGAACACTCTGCAGTACATCGTGCTCGAGAACAAATGCGGTGCGATCAGCAGCAGCATCGAAGGCGGCTGCGAACCGGTACCGACCATCCTTGCAATCGACGACGTGGAAGCGCAGGCAACCGCCCAGGGCCAAACGTTCTTCAAGTCTTCAGGCGACTTCGGCAGCAATTGGACGTGCGGCAGCCCGATCCCGGCGCCGTTGCCGCAAAGCTCGCCGGATCAGCAGCCATACAATCAATCCAGTTGCGGCCGTGGCCCATATACGGATGCGAACGGCAATACTTACCAGCCGAGTATCGATGAAGAGGCTTCCAGTCCCAATATCACGGTCGTGGGCGGCACTGAATTTCAGCCGAGCTACGATTCCAATGGCAACGATACAAGTGTCGTCTCCGAAGGCCTGGAGAGTGCCTGGAACAACAACGACACCCAGGGATCGAGTAATTGCCCGACCAAAGATGCCAGCGGCGGCGGTCCAAGCGTTATCTTCAACAAACCTGCCTGGCAAACCGGAGCGGGAGTTCCCAACGACAGCGCGCGCGACATTCCGGATGTAGCCGCCGGCGCGGATGGACCGCTGGTGGGAGTTACCCCGGCGCTGGCCCTGCCGGGGTTCTTCGTCTCCACGCAAAAGACCACCGATCCGGCTCCGACCTTCGCCCTCACCGGCGGTACCAGTATTGCCACCCCGATGTGGGCCGGTGTCTCGCGTCTTATTGCCCAGGCGGAGGGGGTGACGCGATTGGGAAACATCAACGCGCGCCTCTACGAGCTGGGCAACCTGCAAAGTGCGGCTTCGGGTCTGCACGACATAACCGCGGGCACCAACGACAACAATGGCATCCCGGGCTATCCCGCCGGCCCGGGCTACGATCTTGTCACCGGATGGGGTTCGCCGGATGTCGCCAAGCTGGTCGCCGCCTTTCCCGGTGCCGTCGCATCGCCGACGGCAGTAACCACGACCGTGAAAGCGAGTGCCACCGCGGCGGCAGGTACTTTTGCTGTGACGAACACGACCTCCGGAACGTTGTTGCTGCAGAGCATCACGGTGGCGCTGAGCGCGCCGCGCGTCTTCTCTTCCATGACCCTCACGGCCGCGGTAGGCACTGCCACGCCACAGGTGGCATCGTCGGTGCCCGCGGCATTGAGCGTGTTCACCTTCTCACCGCCAGTTAGTATCCCTTCGAGCGGTTCGGCCACGATGACGCTTCAGGGCGTGGCGGCCTCAAATTCATCCGCGGCAGGAATCACCATCGGTACCGGTGCGGGCGGAGACAGGATGCAAAGCGGGGGCGGCAACTCGTTGCTTTTTGGTTCCCTGGTGCTTGCGGCCGCTCTCCTGTTGATAGGGCCACGCCGGCGGCTGACTTATGCGTTTGCAGCGATGTTGCTGTTGGGGAGCCTCGCGACTCTGACGACGAGTTGTGGTGGCAGCAGCAGCGGCAGCGGAGGTTCTTCGTCACGACAAACCTCCAGCCAATCCATCCCGCAGGGAGGAATCAACCTGAGCGACGGCCAGGGAGGGATCATCGAGGTTTCCCAACTGCCGGCAACGCTGGGCACCGTGACTGTGAAGTTCCAGGCGAAAGCAGAATCGATGAATACAAAGAATCAGCGCGCTACCAAGCAGCGGAACCACTGGTCTGGGTGCCATCGCTGGTGCCTCCAGGAGTCGCGATGCACCAACTGTGGCAATAGACGATGCTGAGCGGACCGCCGCTCAAATCCTGGCGATGATTTCTTCGCCGAAGCGGCGGATGTCGTCGAGCATGGCCTGGCCTTCACTCACGAAGCCGGCGACCATGTCGGTTGCGCCCATCTCCGCCAGGCGGCGGTAGTCATCGAGGGTGCTCGCCGTCACATCCATCACATGGATCTCGTAGTCGCTGCGATCCGCCGTTCCGTATTGGCGGCGGTACGCATTTAGCCGGCCGATCATCGTTTTGAGCGCGTCGGTGTCGGCATTCGCCGAGATCCATCCATCGCAGAGGCGGGCGGCGCGGATGAGCGCGGCCTTGCTGTGGCCGCCATACAGGATCGGCACGGGGCGATCCGGAACCGGGTTCATCTTTATCGGCCCGATGTCGTAGTTGTCGCTGTGGAACTCGAAGAACTCGCCGCTCATCAAGCCGCGAATAATCGCGATCGATTCGTCCATCAGCTTGCCGCGCCGCTCGAAGTTCATCCCGTTGTACGCGAAGTCTTCGAACCACGGGCTGAGCCCCGCGCCCAGGCTCACGCGATTGCCCGAGATGACCGCTAGTGAACTGAGCGCCTTGGCCAGCACCACGGGCTGCCGCACCGGAACCTTCATCACCGCGGGATAAAACCGCAGCGTCTTCGTGCCCGCCGCCATCCAGCTCATCGCGACGAACGGTTCGATGAAGGGAGTTGCCCCGATGTACATCCGTATGTTGTCGGTATCTGCGTACGGGTACTTCGACACCGTGGCCTTGGGGAGGAAGATGCTGTCCGGCAGCGTGATCGAGGTCCAGCCCGATGCTTCCGCCGCCTGGGCAATGGAAGTGAAGTCGCGATATTCGCCTCGCGAGAGCATCAATGTGAAGCGCATTTGCGGTCCCTCTCAGGTGCGTTCATACTCCGGGAGGGGAGGGATTGTCATACTCCGATCGAACCATCCGGGCGGTTCGTGCGGGGACGACGTTTGGGCTCAAAACTTGATTGAAAGTTACCAACAGGCTCTCGCCCGCGGTCACATCGGTAAGCGATTTTTGTGTTCCAGGAGCAGGCTCTGAATAGTTGCTCTTTGTCCAGGTGAGGTTAATTGAGCCTAGATTGCCCGAGATCAGATTGGGATTCCTGTGGATAAGCTGTTGATAGCGGACCGGTCAATTTTCGCAAAATCCGAGAGCTGGCCGGTATGAAAGCCATTCAATTCGATCGGCTGGGCGGCGCGGAAGTGATGGAACTGCGCGAAGTTCCCGTCCCGGAACTGCGTCCGGGCACCGTGCTGGTGAAGAATCAGGTTATCGCGATCAACTATGGCGATACGTTTTTTATCCGCGGTACGTACCTGGTCAAACCCAAATTCCCGGACACGCCGGGAATGGAAGCTGCAGGCATTGTTGCGGCGGTGGCTCCCGACGTGAAGGACCTCCAGGCCGGTATGCGGGTTGCCTACATCGGGATGGGTGCCTATGCCGATTACACGCTTATTCGCGCGGGACGGGTGATGCCGATTCCGGAGGGCATGAGCTTCGAGCAGGCGGCATCGTTTCCGATCGCGGTGCTGACTGCGTGGCACATGATCCACACCTGCAACGACACCAGGCCGGGTCAGTTCGTGGTGGTTCACTCTGCCGCGGGCGGAGTTGGAATCGCGGCCGTGCAAATTGCCAAGGCGGCGGGCGCGAAGGTGATCGGCACCGTGTCGAGCGACCGAAAGATCGACCTGGTGCAAAAATTCGGCGCCGACCGGGTGATTAACTACGAGCGCGAGGACTTCGCCGCGGAAGCGATGAAGATCACCGACGGCCGCGGCGTAGACCTCATCCTCGATGCAGTCGGCAAGCCGACCTTCGAAAAGGGTCTGCGATGCCTCGCGCCACTGGGCCATCTGATTGTCTATGGTCGCGCGGGCGGCGCGCCGGGTCCGGTAAATCCGCTTGAGTTATTCGGCAAGTCGATCAAGGTGAGCGGGTTTGCGGTGACGATGATGTATGCGCTCACGGAGCATCATCGCCGCGCCCTCGACGATGTCTTCCGGCTCGAACGCGAAGGCAAGTTGACGGTACCTATAGGGGGCCGGTTCCCGCTCGCCGACGCCGTCGAGGCGCATCGATTTCTCGAATCGCGCCGCTCAACAGGCAAGCTGCTGCTGGTACCCTAGGAGGGTTCATTCGATGGAACGTGCGCGAATCAACGGAATCAATATCGCTTACGAGCTGCGCGGCTCGGGTGCGCCGATGGTGATGATTCACGGGGCGCAGGGCGACCAGACGATGTTCACCGGCCTGGCGGCGGCGTTCGCGCCGAAATATCGCGTGCTGACCTTCGACCAGCGCGGCACCGGGCTCAGCGACAAGCCCGACGTTACCTATACGATCGCGATGATCGCCGATGACACCGCGGCGCTGATGGACCACGTGGGCTTCGCCAATGCGCACCTCGTGGGCGTCTCGATGGGCGGGATGATCGCGCAGGAGTTCGCGCTGCGCCATCCCGGGAAAACCCGCTCCCTGGTGCTGGGATGCACCACGCCTGGTGGAGCCCGGTCGATTCGCGCGGCGGGAACCGCGATGAGCGCTTACTCGACCCGCGAGATGTCAGCCGAGGAGCGGGGGAGAGCACTCGCGGAGGCTGCGTTCACCAAGGGCTATATCGACCAGCATCCGGAGCTGATTCCCTCGATGATCGAGCAACGCAAGAGTCGGCCGATCGATCCGATCGGTTTCAAGCATCGGATGGAAGCGGCGCAAACGCACGACGTTTACGATCGGTTACCGGAGATAAGGTGTCCCACCCTGGTGATTACCGGCAAGGACGACGCCCTCATCCCGTGGGAGAACTCACGCCTCATCGCGCAGCGTATCCACGGCTCCCAGCTCAGCATCCTGGAGCCGGCAGGACACTGCTTCTGGCTGGAACAGCCCGAGAAATCATTTGAAGTGATTGCGCGTTTCTTTGCCGATGCCGCGGCGCACGCACAAACTCACGAGTAGCGAGAAAACCTATGAGCGGCGAGCGGACCATGATCGCTTTCAGCGCCGGCTCGTGGCGCTTTCACTATCGTGTCGGCGCCGTGGTGATCCGCGATCGTCACGTACTTCTGATGAAGGCGGGTTCCGAAGACTTCTGGTTCGTTCCGGGCGGCCGAATCGAAATGGGCGAAACCGCCGAGCGAGCGCTGGAACGGGAAGTGAGAGAAGAACTCGGGGTGGCCGGCCAGGTCGGCAGGTTGCTTTGGACCAACGAGAATTTCTTTCGAATGAAGGAGACCCTCATGCACGAAGTCGGGCTGTATTTCGAAGTCTCGCTCGCGAAGGACGCGCATCGGGACTTGACCGCCCGAATCACCGGGACGGAAGGGGACGGGGCGTCCTTCGAATGTGCATGGCATCCGCTCGATTCTTTGAGACGGATCCAGGTTGTGCCCCGGTTCCTGGCTCGCGGGCTGGCGAGACTGCCTGACGTGCCCGAACATGTCGTGGAAGTGGATCCTTCCGTGGCGCCTTATCCGAGCTGAGGCCTACCTGCGCGTCACGCACCTGAGCGTCGATCTGACCACCTGCACAGTGACCGGAAGACTGAACGCCCAAGCCATCGCCAGACCCAGCATCAAGATTGTTCCGACCATCGTAGCCACCTGCCAGACGACGCGCCATCGGATGCCTCTTTTGCGCTGAGAATCCGCCTTTTCGAGGCAGAACGCGCCGTCCCGATGAATTGCAAGCAAACAACGCGCCAAATCGTTCGCGAACAGGGTGCCGACTTCTAGCCGGCCTCTATCTTCAAGCATAGCCGAGGCTGGTTGTGAGTGAGCGGGCGTTCGCTTACGGAATCGAGAAGTTTTGACGTGCCGCCGGTTTTCACTCGATGTCACCGCCGTGTCGTCGGGGCATATTGCGGCATCGTGGCTGGACCGCTTCGGGGATACGCGATACTGCTCTGAGCTTGCCGCCTGATGGCCTCAAGGGAGTACCTCGATGAACGAAAGGAAGCTCGGTAACAGCAGGCTCCATGTTTCGACGGTGGGGCTTGGATGCATGGGGATGTCGGATTTCTACGGGCCGCGCGACGACGCGGAATCGCTCGCGACCATCCATCGTGCGCTCGAGCTGGGAGTCAACTTTTTGGATACCTCGGATGCCTACGGACCCCACAAGAACGAGGAGCTGGTAGGCAGAGCGATCAGCGATCGTCGCCACCAGGTCGTGGTCGCGACCAAGTTCGGCATCGTACGAGGGTCCGACGGCTCACGCCGCATCGACGGGAAGCCCGAATACGTGCGCTCCGCGTGCGAGGCCAGCCTCAAGCGCCTGGGAGTGGAGACAATCGACCTTTATTACCAGCATCGCGTCGACCCCAGCGTGCCAATCGAGGATACGGTCGGCGCGATGGCGCGACTGGTCGAGGAGGGCAAGGTCCGCACGCTGGGATTGTCTGAAGCCGGACCGGAGACGATCAGGCGTGCGGTGAAGGTCCATCCGATTGCGGCGTTGCAGACCGAGTATTCGCTGTGGAGCCGCGATCCGGAAGACGATCTGCTCGATCTCTGCAAGGAATTGGACATCACTTTTGTCGCATACAGCCCGCTGGGGCGCGGGTTTCTGACCGGCGAGATAAAGAAATTCGAGGACCTGGCGCCGGATGATTTTCGACGGCTGTCGCCGCGATTCCAGGGCGAGAATTTCCAGAAGAACCTGGCGTTGGTCGATCGCATCAAGGCGATTGCGGCCGAGAAGGGCTGCACTGCCTCGCAGCTTGCGCTCGCGTGGGTAATCCACCGGGCAGGGCATATCGTGACAATTCCCGGCACCAAGCGCAGGAAGTACCTGGAAGAGAACGTGGGCGCATCGGAAGTGAAACTGAGCGAGAGCGACTTGCGGCGCATCGACGAGATCGCACCGCGCGGGGTTGCATCGGGAGAGCGTTACCCGGCGGCACTGATGGGATCGCTGAATCGCTGATTCCGATCCTGGTCTCTCCGGGAGTGGCGAGACCGATGCCTCTGTCCTGACTTCTCCGCTCGAGGAGAGGTTAGAAGAGGGGGCGAAGCCTAGTCTTCTTTCTTGATTTGCTGCGCGAGGTAGTTCTGCTCGCCTACCTGCTTCAGCAAGACGAGCTGGCTCTCGAGCCAAACGAGGTGATCGTTCTCCGACTTCGCGATGTCCTCGAGCAGCTCGCGGGTTACGTTGTCGCCCACTTCGACGGCCAGAGCGATCGCCTTGTTGAGCCGGGGCAGGGCGGCGGCTTCCAGGTCGTGGTCGAGCTTCAATTGCTCGGGGACAGTCTCGCCGACCTTGACCTTGTCGAGGCGCTGCATGTTCGGCACGCCATCAAGGTCCAAAATGCGCTCGATCAGCTGGTCGCAGTGCTTCATCTCGCCGATCGACTCTTCGCGGTCCTTGTGGGCGAGCCGCGCGTAGCCCCAGTTCTCGCACATCTTGGCGTGGATGAAATATTGGTTGACCGAGGTCAGTTCGCTGGTGAGGATTTCGTTGAGCGCTTCGATGAGCTTGGCATTACCCTTCACGCGATCTCTCCAAATGTAACGGCCCCGGCGGCCGCTCTCGGCTAGTCTGCCGCCAGTTCAGATACCGGGGGAGCATAGCTTTGGCGGGCGCGCGAGAGCATCGAGATGATCTCCTCGCGGCAGGAAGCGCAGTTGCGGCCGGCGCCGCATTGGCGGGTCACCTGCGAAAGGGTAGAAGCGCCGCCCTCGATGAGGGCTTCGATGGTGGAGTCGGAAACGGCAGCGCAATGGCAAAGGATCATTCGATCAATCCAGTAACTGAGACTCATTCTCAATATCACCGAGTTCGCCACCAGAGTCAAGCCGCAACCAAGAGCCGGAGACGAATCGATGCGCGAGACCCTCGGCCGGCAGTGCCGGGAAGCGGTGATCGAGATCGCTTAACGTCCCGGGACTTTGCGAGGAGGTCTAGTTGCCACCCTGGATCTGCATACCTTGCCCGTACGGATTGCGCGGGCTGTCGGGTGCATAGGGGCTGCCTGCTCCGTAAGGGTTGTTGATGCTGTCGGGCGAGTACGGGCTGCCATAGCGGCCGAACGGATTCGAGGTGGAATCGGGATCGTAAGGGTTGGCGCTTAGTTTCCCGTGATAGCCGCCCTGACTATCGTACAGGCGCGGCGCATCGGTCGCGTACGGATTGGTGACACCCTGCGGGCTGAAGGGGCTGCCATATTTGCCATAGGGGTTGTTGATACTGTTCGGATTGTAGGGACTCCCGGCACCGTATGGATTGCTGGATGAGTCGGGAGCATACGGATTGGCGCTCAGGTTTCCCTGGGCGTAGCCGGGCGCGTCAAAGGCGAGAGCTATGAGGACTGCCAGTCCGGCAATAGCAAGCGCTTTCACGGCTATCACCCTATGACAAAGCCTCCCTGGAGAGGAAGGTGCGCGTCGCGCGAAGGGTGACAACGGCAGCGGCTTGCCTGCTCATCAATACGAACTCGTGATCCGACCTTTACTTACCTGTACTTGAAACTGGCCACCGGCGGGGATAGCTTGCGCGTGAACGAGGTGAGGAACTGATGGCGGGCGAATGATGACGGGCTTTGTCACACTTAACCCTTTTTCCCCCCAAGCCGCAGCAATTTCTCATCTTTTCGTAGCAATCCTCATCATTCTGGGCGCAATCTTCGCGCTGGTCGCGGGCCTCGTGATCGTCGCGATTGTGCGCTATCGCGACCGTCCGGATGGACCCGAGGCGAAGCAGGTCTTTGGTTCGATGCGGCTCGAGATTGCGTGGACTATCGCGCCGATTCTCCTGCTGGTGCTTATCGGCTTCTTTATGGTCGAGGCCATCGATGCCTCCGACCCCGCGGTTAGCGATCAGCAACCCGACATCCGCGTGACCGGCCATCAGTGGTGGTGGGAAGTCGAATATCCGAAGTCGGGCGCGATCACCGCCAACGAAATTCATATCCCGGTGGGAAAGTCGCTGCTGGTCGAAGTCGACGCCGCCGATGTCATCCACGACTTTTGGGTGCCCGAGCTGGCGCGCAAGGTCGATGCGATCCCGGGGCATATCAACCACGTCTGGATTCGCGCCGACCAGCCGCGCGTATACCAGGGAGTATGCGCGGAGTTCTGCGGTTCGGAGCATACGTGGATGCGCATGATCGTCGTCGCGGAGCCGCAGGCCGATTTCGATGCGTGGCAAACCGCGCAGCTTACCACCCGGGCTGCGCCCACCGATGGGGCAGCGGCGCAGGGCCTTCAGCTGGTCAAAGACGAGACCTGCCTCAACTGTCACGCCATCTCCGGACTGCCCGGGAAGAAGAGCATCGGGCCCGACCTGACCCACATCGCAAGCCGGCGGATCATCGCGGCGGGTGCGATCGAGAACAGTCCCGAGAACCTTTTCAAATGGCTCAAGGATCCCGATTCCATCAAACCCGAGAGCCATATGCCGAATTTTCAATTGAGCGACGACCGGGTTAACTCCCTGGTCGCATACATGGAGACGCTCAAGTGAGCGACGTCGTAGTCACCGATCGGATCGCGCCGGCGGAGGGACATCCCGGCGAGGGTTTTCTCTCCTGGGTAGCGTCAGTCGATCACAAGCAGATCGGCATCATGTACCTGCTTTCGGCGCTGGGCTTTTTCGGGCTCGGCGGCCTGGAAGCCCTGATCATCCGCGCGCAGCTCGCGTGGCCCGGCAATCACATCGTTACTCCCGACACCTTCAACCAGCTCTTTAGCATGCACGGCACCACGATGATCTTTTTGGTCATCATGCCCGTGATGGCCGGCCTGAGCGCGTACGTGGTGCCCCTGATGATCGGCGCGAAGGACGTCGCCTTCCCGCGCCTGAATGCCTACAGCTTCTGGGTGCAGCTCTTCGGGGGGATCCTGCTCTATTTCAGTTTCATCGCGGGTGGCGCGCCCAACGCCGGATGGTTCAGCTACGCGCCGCTGAGCGAGCCGTCGTACTCGTTCAACAACGGGGTGACGTACTGGATTCTCGGCCTGGCGGGAATCGGCGTCGGTTCGCTCGCCGGCGCGATCAACATGGTCGTGACCATCCTGAAGCTGCGCGTGCCGGGGATGACGATTCGGCGCTTGCCGCTGTTCGTCTGGATCACGCTGGTCAATTCGTTCCTGATGATCTTCGCGCTGCCGGTCATCAATGCGGCCCTGGTGCTGCTGCTGGCGGACCGGCTGCTCAACGCGCACATTTTCACGCCCGCGTTCGGCGGTTCGGCGGTGCTGTGGCAGCACTACTTCTGGGGCTTCGGGCATCCCGAAGTCTACATCATGATTCTGCCGGCCTTCGCGATAATCTCGGAAGTAATCCCAGTCTTTTCCGGCAAGCCGATCTACGGCTACGAGTTCGTGGCAGGGTCGACCGTGGCGATCGCCTTCATGTCGTTCGCGGTGTGGGCGCATCACATGTTCGCGGTTGGGCTGGGTCATTTGTTCGACCTGTTCTTCGGCATCTCGACGATGGCGATCGCGGTACCGACCGGAATCAAGATTTTCAATTGGACCGCGACGCTCTACCAGGGACGGCTGCGATTCACGACCGCGATGAAGTTCGCGGTGTCGTTCATCCTGATGTTCACGATTGGCGGCCTGTCGGGAATCAGCTTCGCGGTGGTGCCGATCGACTGGCAGCTGACCGACACCTACTACCTGGTCGCGCACCTGCATTACGTGCTCTTTGGCGGCGCGATCTTCGCGATCTTCGCGGGCATCTACTACTGGTTCCCCAAGATGTCGGGGCGGTTGCTCGATGAGCGAATCGGCAACTGGCATTTCTGGTTGACGTTTATCGGGTTCAACCTGACGTTCCTGGTGCAGCATCTGCTCGGCATGATGGGCATGCCGCGGCGCGTGTTCAGCTATCCCGACTGGCCGTGGTGGATGACGCTGAACATGATTTCGACTATCGGCGCATTCGTCCTGCTCCTCTCGGTTATCGTGTTTCTCTGGAACATCATGACCAGCCTCAACCATGGCGCCATCGCGGGAGACAATCCGTGGGATGCGTGGACGCTCGAATGGGCAACCACGTCGCCGCCGCCGGTCGAGAACTTCGAGCTGGTTCCTCCCGTTCAGGGACGGCGTCCGCTGTGGGACCTGAAACATCCCGATCGCGCCGACGAACTGGTCGCGGCGGCGGGAGAGTAGGGCGCGATGTCGAAGAGCAAGCTCGCCGTCACTCTCTTCATCCTGTCGGAAGCGAACTTCTTTGCGCTCCTGATCATCGCGTATCTCTACTTCCACGCGTATCCGGGCGAGGGACCGACGGCCGCGAGCTCGCTCGATGCGCACCGCACCGGCATCTTCTCGATTTTCCTGTTCGCCAGCAGCGGCACCATGATGCTGGCATCGCGCAGCTACCGAAAAGAAAAGAGCGGGGCGTTCCTGTGGCTCGTCGTGACGGTTCTGCTCGGGGGAATCTTCCTGTACGGACAGGTCCACGAATACATGGGCTTGTACGAGTCCGGCGTCACCGCGAACCGGAGCCTGTTTGCCACCACCTTCTTCACCTTGACGGGGTTTCACGGTCTGCACGTCGCGGTCGGACTCCTGGCGATCACCGCGATCACGGTTCTGACCGGGACGGGAAATTTCGGCGTTAGCGCGCGCGAAGAAGAAGCATTCGGGTCAGTGGAGGTTTACTGGCACTTCGTCGATGCGGTCTGGGTGGTGATTTTCACGATTGTCTACCTATGGGCGTACCTGTGAGTAATGCGGCGCAGAACCTGCTGTACGCGTGGGATTTCGATCCTTCGATCGTAATCGGCTGCATCGCATTGCTTGCGGCGTATGCGATCGCGCATCGCGGGAACCTCGCGCGCGCCGGATGGTTCGTCGCGGGGGTCGCGCTGATGTTCCTGGCGCTGGTTTCTCCCCTTGATGCGCTCTCAGACACCTACCTGTTCAGCGCCCACATGCTGCAGCATCTGATCCTGGTGCTGGTCGTGCCGCCTCTGCTCATCCTGGGGATTTCTCCCGGCTTCGCGCGGGCGGTGCTCAAGGTTCCGGCGCTCGCTCGAATCGAAAAGATTCTCGGAAATCCCGTCGTCGCCTGGATGGTAGGCATGACGACCCTGTGGGCGTGGCACGCGCCGGTCCTGTACAACGCGACGCTGGCCGATGAGGACGTCCATATCGTCGAGCACCTGTGCTTCCTGGTCAGCTCGACGATTTACTGGTGGCCGATTCTCGCGCCGGTTGAGGAATCGCGGCTCTCCGCGATGCCGGCGGTTATCTACCTGGTCACGGGAGCGGTCTCGAACAGCGTGCTCGCTATCCTGCTCACGTTCGCGCGGCCGGGCTTGTATCCGGCGTATCTGAATCCCGCCGACCCGCTCAAAATCCTGCCGATGATTCGCGACTCGTGGGGCCTGACGCCGGCGCTCGATCAACAACTCGGCGGACTGATGATGTGGGTGCCGGGCGGGATGGTGTTCCTGGGCGCGGTGGTGTGGGTGATGGCGCGATGGTACGCGACGCCGGAGCGCCCGCTGCGGGTGGCGTCGGCGAATTGATGGAGATGGAAGATGACTGAACAAACTCCGGATGCATCGAAGACAGCTGAAGGCTGGGCCAAGCCGATGCCCGAGCGCGTTCCGGCGCAGACCTACCAGCCGGCGGTCCTGGCGTTGGGAACCACGTTCATCCTGTTCGGCCTGGTCAGCTCGTACGCATTCTGCGTTGCCGGCGGAGTGTTGTTCGCAATCGCCCTCGTCAACTGGATTGGAGAACTTGCGCATGGCGACTGATCCTTCTCGCGGAGAAGTCCTGAGCCCCGAGCGGCGGGTCTTCGTCACCAAGGTCAGCCTCGTGCTAATGGGCTTTGCCGCCATGCTGGTGGCGGTGCCGGTGGTGGGGTTCCTGATCGGTCCGCTGGTCCGCCGCTTTCCCGGCATGTGGCGCCCGGTAGGCGCGGTTGACAGCTTCAAGGTCGGGCAGACGGTAAAGGTGACCTTCCGCGACCCTTCTCCGTTGGCGTGGGCCGGTGTCACCGCGGAGACCGCGGCATGGTTGCGCCGAGTGAGCGATGACGAGTTCATGGCATTCGCGCTCAACTGCACGCATCTGGGATGCCCGGTGCGATGGCTCCCCGACGCGGGCCTGTTCATGTGCCCCTGCCATGGCGGGGTTTACTACTCCGACGGGCGAGTGGCAGGCGGGCCTCCGCCGCGCGCGCTGTTCAAGTATCCCGTGCGGGTTAACAACGGCCAGGTCGAAATTCAGACCAGTGCGATTCCGATTGGCTAGCGGCGGAGCGGAAGAGTGGGTGCGCTAAAGAAACTCATCAAGAGCATCGTGGATGCGTTCGAGGAACGCACCGGCCTGATCAAGATCATGACCGATCTCGCCGAGCATCCGGTGCCACCCGACACCGGATGGTGGTACGTGTTCGGCAGCGCGACCGCCGTCGCATTCATGATCCAGGTCGTCACCGGCATCGCGCTGGCGACCTCGTACGTCTCATCCTCGGGCAGCGCCTACGATTCGCTGCAATTCATCACGACCCACGCGCTGATGGGCAACCTGCTGCGCGGGATGCACTACTTCGGCGCGTCCGCGATGGTCCTGCTGGTGGGAATCCACATGGGCCAGGTGTTCCTGATGGGCTGTTACAAGTACCCGCGGGAATTCAACTGGCTGACGGGCGTCGTGCTGTTGTTCCTCACGCTGGCGATGGGATTTACCGGCCAGCTCCTGCGATGGGACCAGAACGCGGTGTGGTCGGTCGTGGTTGGAGCGGAGCAGGCGGGCCGCACGCCGATTATCGGCGACATGCTCGCGCGCTTCCTGCTGGCGGGAAAGACGATTGGCGGCGCGACCCTCTCGAGGTTCTTCGCGTTCCACGTTTTTTTCATTCCCGCGATTATTTTCGGGTTTGTTGGAATTCATCTCTTCCTCGTGCTGCACGATGGAATTTCCGAGCCGCCAAAGGTCGGGGAACCCGTCGATCCGGAGACCTATCGCGAGAAGTACGAGAAGCTGGTGACGGAGAAGGGCGTTCCGTTCTGGCCCGATGCTGCCTGGCGCGACGTCGTGTTCTGCGTCGCAGTCGTGCTCGCGGTGTTCATCCTGGCGCTGGTGTTTGGCCCGCCCACGCTGGACAAGCCACCGAATCCGAGCATGCTCGCGAAAGACCCGGCACCGGACTGGTACCTGCTGTGGTACTTCGCGCTGCTGGCGCTGATCCCCCACAAGATGACTACCCCGGTCATCCTGCTGGCGCCGCTCACGGGCATCATCGTCCTGCTGCTCGTTCCGATCGCATCGAACAAGGGCGAGCGACATCCGCGCAAACGCCCGTGGGCGGTCGCATCGGTGATCGTGATCGTGATGATGATCGGAACGTTGTGGGTCGAAGCGATCCGCGAGCCGTGGTCGCCCGATTTCAGGGCAGAGCCGCTGCCGACATCAGTTGTCGGTACGAACATCGGTCCGGTGGTGACCGGAGCGGCGCTGTTTCATGAAAAAGGCTGCGAGTACTGTCACGAAATCGAAGGCTTCGGAGGGCATCGCGGCCCCAGCCTTACCTGGGTGGGCGATCGCTTGACGCGCGCCGACCTGACGGTGCGCATCATGAACGGCGGCTACAACATGCCGGCGTTCGCGGGCTTGCTCAGTGCGGGCGAGTTGGATGACCTGACAGCGTTCCTGGAGTCGCGTCACAAAGAGCGCTAGCCAACCCGCTGGTCCTTCTCCCTCCGGGAGAAGGACTTCATTTGGAGATTTGGCTACTTCTCCCTATTTCCGTAGGAGACCGCCAACCCCGCTTTCGCATCGGATTGGATCCCGTATTGCGGGATCGGGTAACGCAGGCCGTTCGCTGCAAGCCGCTTCATCCCTTCGATTGTCTTGGGCAGGAAATGCGGCGGAATCGCCATCAGCATCTCCTCGTCCAACACGCCGCCATAGCGCCGCTCCGCGTAGCACGGAATCGAGAGGCTCGGCTCGCCGGTCTTGAGCGCGCGGCCCCATGAATCCGCGCAAGCGGACTCTCCGACGACGCCCCATTGGAACTTGCGATAGCCCGACCACTGAAGGCCGTTGATGAAGATGATCATCTGCCCCGGCGTGGCATAGATGAGGCAGATATCCGGCGGATTCAGCCGCCCCGATGCCAGCGGCGACACAGCCATCGCGGTGTAACGCCCATGCGGCACGGTGTCCATCGCATGCTGATGGTCAGACGAATCCTTGAGGGTTGAATACCACACGCCCGCCATCGCCTTGCCCGAGAGCCAGTCCTCATCGCGCGGATGCAGCCCGATGACGGCGCCGCATTGCGCGCCGACAAGATCCTTCATCGTGATGCCGACGGTCCATCCGAGCCGGGCGGCCTGGGCGACGATCTGGTCGGTGGTATGCGTGGACTTGGGTCGGCGGATTTTGGGAATCGCTTCCATCTCCTCGACGGTCGCGAACATCTTCATCCCGATCGGCGTGGTGCGCAGCCGCAGCAGCTTGTTCAGGTCGTCAACGATCGCGTTCCAGTCATAGCTGATTTGATCGGCCATCGCGGGCACCTCCAGAAATTGCACCTACGGACCGATATAGCGCAGGGTAGGGCGAAGCTCCACGGTCCGATACACTTATCGTGATTCAGCGTACTTTTTTCGCTTCAATTGATGCGCATATGCGGGCATGATAGTTAACGCCGCTCTTGAGCGGCCTGCCTTCACGGGGGCGGCGTACCCAAGTGGTAAGGGAGAGGTCTGCAAAACCTTTATGCATCGGTTCGAATCCGATCGCCGCCTCCATTTCACCCCATCTGCAGTGCACGCGGGGTGATCGTCCCCAATTCGGTTCATGAAGCTTTGTCACGCCGCCGCTCTCGCGCTTACGGGCTGGTACCTGATGGTGCCGCCGGGGACCTGCAAACCGCAGTGGGCATCGCAGGATAAACCCGCGGCCTGTACCGCGCCGCTATCGGAGTGGATCGTGGCCTTGTCGTTCTCCCACCAGGACAAGTGCGAGGCGGAACTTGGCGCCGACATCTCCTTCGCAAGGCAGCAGATGGCGAGTGCCAAGGGGAGCGACGACAAAATGCTGGTTAATTCGACCAGGAAGGTATACTGGCGCGCCCTGACTGAACGCTGCGTATCCACCGACGATCCGCGCCTCGGGCAGCAGTAAAGTTCTCTTTCCAGCTATTCCATCGGCCATTCGCGTTGGTAGAAGGCGAGCATCTCGTCCTCAACGCGTGGGGGAAATTCCAGCTTGTATTGCGCGAATGCGATCCGCGCGCGGCGGCAGATCTCGCGATGGATCTCGATATGGACGTCGCGCATTGCGACGCGGTCGTTGTCCTGGAATGCGCGTTTGATCTTGTCGATCAATCCCGTGTATTCGCGATGCTCCGACTCGGTGAGCATCTTCGCGCGCGTGAAAGGGTTGCGATGGAACGTGCGGCGATCGCGCTCCAGCAGCATCAGGGGAACCAGTCCCGTTTCCACCAGCAGGAGTTCGGTGTAGTAGAGCGTGTCGACCTGCCCGCGAGCGAGTAGCCGCACCGGCCACGTCGCGCCCTGGAGAAATCCAAGCACGTTGTACTGGAGCGCCCGGGCGATCTCGTTTTCTCCGAGGTTGTCTCCCAGCTTGAGCTGCCTGAAGACTTCGTCCGGGCCCCACAGCCGTTTCACCGCGATGCGCTTGCGGTGCCCGACGGTGTTGCCGCGCTCGAAGAAGAGATCGAATTTGACCGGTCCTTCGAGCAGGCAGGCGATGCCGAAGATTCCCATGATCTCGGTCGCCGCGAGGATCGGCGCGATCTCTTCGACCACCGCGCGCCGGTTGTTCCAGACTTCATCCCAGGCGTTGTCCGCGACCAGCAGATACAGATCGATATCCGAGTAAGGATCGGCAGAGCCGTCGGCTAGGCTGCCCTCGAGCCATCCTGCCGGGTAGCGCGGGTCGGAAGAGAAGAGGGTGACTACGCGCCCGATGAGCGCATCGCGGCGGACTTCAAATGGAGGCTTTGCTGAGTTCTCGCTTGCCACAAACTGGACGCTATCAACGTCGGCGCCCTGGTCCGATCCTCAATGCCGGTTCAGGCCGAAGTACGGTGACCAGAAATGCACGATCGCATATCCGACGGCGAGCGCGATAAGCAGGTACACGACCAATCGCACCGTGCTCAGGACCCACGATCCGTTTTCGTCCTGACTAGCCACCCTCGGGCGACTGTATCGCGATGGGGTGTTGAAACACTAACGAGCCATCTCGCCGGCTCGTCGACTTCACTGGCCGCTCTTAACCGAAAGGCTGGCGGGGCAGCCGGGATTATCGATCGGGCTGTAGCAGAGATTCTTGATTACGCCGGGTGAAGGCGAACCCTCATCGCCGTAGCTGCAGATCCAGGCACCGCCGCGCTGAAAGAGGGCAACGGCGTAGTACGAGCCGGAGGGCAGGGAGCCGCTTTGGGGCGTCCGCGAGAGCTGCCGGGAATCGACGATGGTGAAGCCGTCATGAGAGCCGCGGGATTCGCCGCCGCTGAAGCTCGCGAGCTGCATGAAGAAGATTTGCCACGATCCGCCCTTCGATGAGACCTGGTAGCGCATGGGATGCGAGTCGGAGAAAACGGGCTTGTCGCGGCACAGCCAGGGGCGGGGCTCGCCGGCGGAGGCGGTGCTTGCGAGGGCGACCGAAATAAGGACCATTGCTGCGAGCGCCCGGCTTATTTTTTTGAGTTCATCTGCCACTTCCACACCCCTCCAGAAAGATTCAAGCAGCTGCTTCGGCGAGTTCGGGGCGTAAGCTGTATCCCGGCCGTTGTACCACTCCCTAACCCTCTCCCTAAAAAGGAAGGGGAATCGGTCAAGTCAGAGTCGGTCACGCGTGCCGAGGGCTGCGATCTGCTTTGTGATCGCGCCCAGGTTCGAGTCCTTGGGAGTGAACACCGCGCGCACTCCGAGGTCGATAAGCCGCTTGCGATCCGCCTCGGGAATGATGCCGCCCATGACCACGCGCACGTCCGATGCGCCCCGGTCCTTGAGCAGGGCCAGCGTGTCGCGAGCGATGGTGAGGTGGGCGCCTGCGAGGCTCGAGATCGCGAGCACATCCGCATCTTCCTGCAGCGCCGTCTCTACCATCTGCGCGGACGTTTGCTTGAAGCCGGCCAGCACCACTTCCATGCCTGCTTCCATGCAGGCACGCGCCAGCAACTTGACTGCGTTGATGTGCCCATCGAGGCCTGCCTTGCCCAGGGCAACCTTGAGCCGATGGCCATTGCTGCCCGCCGATGCTCGCGACACTCCCGCGCGCGCGTCCAGGATAGGCGGCGTGTAGCGCCCCTGGCTCACGCGCTCGAGCGACTCAGTCCATTCGCCGACGGTCCCGCCCGCGCGCGCCAATTCCACCGTCGCGGGCATCATCGAGCCGCCCTCTGCCGCGGCGCGTTCCAGCATCTCGCGAGCCCGCGCTACCGCGGCGTTGTCCCGGTCGCCGCGCCATCGTTTCAGACTCTCGATGCGTTCCTTTTCCGATTTCTGCTGCGATGTGTCGTCGTCGGCTGCGGCGGCTGCGCCGGCCAGGCCGATCTCGCCCAGGAACGAGTTGACGCCCACCTGCACGATTTCTCCGGACTCGATGCGCGCCTGGCGCTCGGCGAGCTGCCGCGTCAGTTCTGCCGCGACGAGGTCGAGCGCGCGGGTGTAGCCGGCGGCGCGCAGCTTCATCGCGATTTCCTTCGCACGCGCCGCAGTCTCATCGGTCATTTTCTCGATAAGCTTGCTGCCCTCGAAGATGTCGCCGTACTTCCCGATCCCGGTTTCGTACATCAGGACCTGTTGGGTGCGCAGCGACAGGGTTTGCTCCGCCTGGTCGGGCAGCGAGAGCGCTTCGCGAAAACCGGGAAGCTGCAACGCGTTGACACGCGCTCCCGCCGAAAGCGTTACCGGCAGGGCTTCGTACGCGATGCGAATGATATTCACCTCGGGCTGCTGCTCGGTGAGCGAGAGCGATCGCACCTGGCAACCCGCGCGGAACGCGACCTCATCGATGCCGTATTCCGACTTGCAGAGCTCGCGCCACAACTTGAAATACGCGCGGACTTTACAAATTTCGGGAACCAGCTCGATGCCGCTGTTGATGAAGAACGAAATGCGCCTGACGGTCTGTTCCAGCGCCGCCGGCGTCAGATTCTCGCGCAACGCATCGAGCAGCAGCATCGCGTTGCCGAAGGTGAATCCGATCTCCTCGGCCGGACCCGCGCCGCTTTCCATGTAGTGGTAGCCGCAGCAATTGATCGGGTTCCAGTTCGGCACCTGCTCGACGGCGAACTTGATCAAGTCGGTCGAGAGGCGAAAGGACATTTGCGGCTGAAAGATCGACGTCCCGCGCGCGACGTATTCCTTCATCAGGTCGTTCTGCGTGGTGCCGCGCAATTCCGTCCAGGGAACGCCGTGCTTCTCCGCGACGACCAGGTACAGCGCCAGCAGAAACGGCGCGGTCGCGTTGATCGTCATGGAGGTGTTGATTTGCCCGAGCGGAATGCCGTCGAACAGCGCTTCCATGTCCTGCCAATGACAGATTGAAACGCCGGCCTTGCCGACTTCACCGGCTGCCACCGGCGCATCGGGGTCGTAGCCGTTCTGGGTCGGCAGGTCGAAGGCTATGGAAAGGCCGCGCTGGCCGGACTTGAGATTCTGATGGAAGCGGGCGTTGGCCTGGCGCGCATCGCCGAAGCCGGCGTAGGTGCGAATAATCCAGGGTTCCCGCTCGCGGCGGTTTTTTTCTTGGGGCTTGGAATCGCTCATCGGGTCTGCGCGGGGCGCATGACGCAGGCCAGAGCCCGCGCCACCTCAAGCCTAGTTGTGGCGGCGGAGCAATTCCAGCGGGTTCGCGGGAACGCTTCTAGTTGCCGTCAATCGATGCGTTGACGCTGATGCATCGCGATGCCCAGGTGGGGACCACGAGCACCATCGAGTCATCGTTGACGAATTGGTTGGCGTTCGGATTGTCCTCGACGTGCGAGCGTGCCGCGCGTGCGCGAAACGATTCGCATTGCGCCTTGGTCCGGAACATCGGCGAATGGCTGTTCCATTTCGTCATCGGTGCGCTCGGATCGAATTTGCCGAGAGATTCGGGGGCGGGTGCAACCATCATGAACCAACCCGCGACGGCGAGCAGCGAAAACCAATGTGCTCTCATACAACTCCAACTCCGTCCTCGGAATGTGCCGGCCGTTGGGTCCGGTCATTCCCCGGCGGCTCCATGCCGCGCTCGACTGATATTCAGCCTTGAGGTGAAGAACGAGGCAAGACGGGAGAGCAAGTTTTCTCCATACCGATCGTTCAGTTCCGGCACTTCTATCACGGGTGTGCGCGTGGCGCGGGTCAGGCGCGAATGGGCCCTGGGGGTGTGAGCGGAGCGAGCCAGTTCCAGCCGCGCGATAGCAGCGAGTTGATCGAGATGCTTGAGTGCGTGTCGCGATTCCGCCCGCACAAACTCATCTATTGCGGTCGCATCATAAGCGATAGTTGAAGCCCGGTTTAGAAACACTGCTGCCGGATGCAGATCGAGAGCAGCCAGCGCCTTCCCGGTCTCGAGCAGTTCAGAGACCGCGAGCGTCTCGGGGGTCGTGACTTCGACGATCGCGCACTGTTTACGGTCGTGTAGCAGCCTCCCGATGTTTTCGGCTTCCTGGCCCACGATGCTGGCGCCGAAGGTCGCGCGCGCCGCCCGCGGCATCTTGAGCAGGCTCAGCGCCTGCCCGCTGGCAGGAGCATCGAGGATGACGAGGTCCCATCGGCGATGGCCGCGCTCGTGGTGCGTGACCTCGTAGTAAACCTTGCCGAGCATCATCAGCTCGCGCAGTCCCGGCGCGGCCTGCACAAAGAATTGATAGAGGCGGTTGGAGAAGACCGCCTTGAGGACGGCGCGTCCAGGCAAAACCAGCGACAGGTACTCATCGAGCGCGCGAGTGCCGTCGAGAACCATCGATGAGAACCCGCCCGGCGCAGGCACGGGATCGAACGACGGCGTTATGCCCATCGCGGCGGCCATCGGGGCGCGCGAATCGGTCTCCATCAGGAGGGTGCGAATTCCGCGCTGCGCGGCGCACGCCGCGAGAGCAGCGCTCAGGGTGGATTTACCGACACCACCCTTGCCGAGCACGACGATCAGACGCCGCTCGAGAAGTTGCGGAAGCATCGATGGGTCAGGTCGGCCGCCTGGCGCGACCGGGTTGCGCTTTACCAGCGAAGGAGGTTCGCTCCCCAGGTCAATCCGCCGCCGCACGCATTGAGCATCACCAGGTCGCGATCGTGAACGCGACCCTGTTCGATCGCCTCGTCGAGCGCGATCGGCACCGAGGCGGCCGAGGTATTGCCGTAGCGATCGACGTTGATGAAGACCTTTTCCGGCGGCACTCCCAGGCGCTGCGCAACGGCATCGATGATGCGCTTGTTGGCCTGGTGTCCCACCACCAGGCTGAGATCATCGACTTTGACTCCCGCGCGCTCCGCGACCTGGCGGCTGACCTCTTCCATGCTCTTCACGGCTATCTTGAAGAGCTCGGGGCCTTTCATCTTGATCGCGTCTTCAGGATCGCGGCGGATTTCCGAGTCCAACGTCCCTCTTACTCCCGTAGCGCGCAGGGAGAGCAGGTCCCAGTACTTGCCCGAAGATCTGAGCAGACTTCCCAAGACTCCCCGGTCACCGGGCTCGCTTACCAGGACCGCCGCACCGGCTCCATCGCCAAACAGGACCGCTGTACGGCGATCGCTCCAGTCCACGAATGTCGAAAGGGCGTCCGCGCCGACCACCAGCACGCGCTGAAAATCGCCCGCACGCATGGAGCTGTCTGCTACGGTCAGCGCATATACGAAACCCGAGCACGCCGCGGCCACGTCGAATGCCGGGATCGTGTCGATTCCGAGCTGGGTCTGGACCTGGCAGGCGAAGGATGGAAACGCGTATTCGGAAGAGACCGTCCCCACGATGATCGCATCGAGGTCGCCGGGCTTGAGCCCGGCACGCTCGAGCGCGACACGGCTGGCGGTGGTGGCAAGTTCGGCCAGCGACTCGCCCGATCGCATCGTGTAGCGCGTGGTGATCCCGGTGCGCGTCTTGATCCACTCATCGGAAGTGTCCATGTACCGCTGCAGATCATGATTGGAGACAGCGGTGCGAGGCAGGGCACGTCCGGTAGCGACGATTCTGGAACCCATCTGAAGACCTGCTCAGGCGGCGCGGAACGCGAGCGTGGTGTTGGTGCCGCCGAATCCGAACGAGTTGTTGAGTGCGATACGAATCTTCGCGGGACGCGCCGTGTTCGGCACGTAATCGAGATCGCATTGCGGGTCAGGCTGATCGAGATTGATGGTCGGCGGGATAATTCCGCGCTCCACCGCCAGCACCGTGAACACCGATTCGATCGCGCCGGCCGCTCCGAGCGTGTGTCCCGTCATCGATTTGGTCGAGCTGACCGCGAGCTTGGCGGCACGCTCGCCGAATACGCGCTTGATTCCCTGGGTCTCGGCGATGTCGCCCTGCTCGGTCGAGGTGCCGTGCGCGTTGATGTAATCGACCTCGTTGGGATCGAGATCGTAGTCCGTCAGGCACATGCTCATGCACTTGGCGATGATCCGGCCTTCCGGCGCGGGGGAGGTGATGTGATGCGCATCGGAGTTGGCGCCGTAACCGCAGATTTCCGCGAGGATCTTCGCGCCGCGCGCGATGGCGGCCTCGCGCTCCTCGATAACCAGGGCAGCGCCGCCCTCCGCGATCAGGAAGCCGTTGCGATCCTTGTCGAACGGGCGGCTGGCGCGGGCGGGGTCGTCATTGCGCGTGGAAAGCGCGCGCATCGCGATAAACCCTCCCACGCCGAGGGCGGTGACCGCGGCTTCCGTCCCGCCGACGATTCCGGCGTCGATGATGCCGGTTTTGATCATCCTGTAGGTCTCGCCAATGGCGTGGCTGCCCGATGCGCACGCGCTGGTGGTGGCGAAGGTGGGTCCGCGGGCGCCATAGCGAATAGATATGTGCCCGGGTCCGAGGTTGGAGATCAGCTTGGGGATAAAGAACGGGCTCAGGTGTCGGATGCTGCCGGTTTCCAGGAGCTGCTTGTGGGTTTCTTCGACCGTGGTCAAGCCGCCGATGCCGACGCCGACCAGCACGCCGAACGCATCGGCATTTTCCTCGGTGATCTTGTAGCCGGACTGGTCCATCGCCTGCGCGGCGGCCGCGTAAACGTACTGGATAAAAGGGTCCATCTTCTTGATGTCCCGCTTTTCGATCCAGTCTTCCGGGTTGAAATCCTTGACCTCGGCGGCGATTCGCACCGGAAATTGCGATGCATCGAACTTGGTGATCGGTCCCGCGCCCGAGCGGCCCGCCGTGAGCGCCTCCCAATTCTTCTCCACCCCGGTTCCAAGGGGAGTCACCAGCCCCAACCCCGTTACCACCACGCGCCGATCCAGCATTCGTCTCATCGAAGCCCCGTCTCCTCAATGGGCAGTACCCTTAATCATCTATCAAATCATCGCGAGGGAAAAGAACGTGCTCTCGCGGTTGCACACCTGTGGAAAAGCAAGCTTGAAAGCCAACTCGCACAAATGGAACAATCCGCGTGTGGCGCAGAGTGTTTCCGAAGCCGATTCCTTCCTCAAACTGGCCGAAAATCTTGGCGAACTTGAAGTAGTGATTGGCCCCAAAGCCGGCCCGGTGGTTGCCGAGGTACGGGCAGGGCTGCACGATGCGATCGCGTGTCGCCAGCGCGGCGACATGCCCGGGGCGCTCGAGGCAATCAAGCGCGCGATGGACAGGCTGGCCGGGCTAGGGAGCCAGCTCGACCCGGCTGAAGGCGCGATGATGAAGGCGATCGCGCAGCATTTCAGCCAGGCCCTCACGGCAGGTCTGAAGGGCGAGGCGAAAGCGGCCGTCAACGTCATGAAAAACAAGGCCGGCGACCCCAAGGACAACGAAGGAAACGAGTGGTAGGTCCGGCAGGGCCACAACAACTATCCGTAGCGCTAAACTTCTCTGGAGAGAGCCGTGGCAACCGCAGCCGAAATCAAAATCGATCGGTCGAAACTTGACCAACTCTGCATCAACTCAATCCGGATGCTCGCGGCCGATGCCGTGCAGAAAGCCAACAGCGGCCATCCGGGCATGCCGATGGGCATGGCGCCGGCGGCGTACGTGCTATGGACGCGATTTCTGCGCCACAATCCGCGCAATCCGAAGTGGTTCGGCCGCGACCGATTCGTTCTCTCCGCGGGACACGGCTCGATGCTCCTCTATTCGCTCCTCTACCTGAGCGGCTATGACCTCTCGCTCGACGAGATCAAGCGGTTCCGCCAGCTCGGCAGCAGGACGCCCGGCCATCCCGAATACGGGCATACCGTGGGGGTCGAGACGACCACGGGTCCGCTGGGGCAGGGCTTCGGCAACGGGGTAGGCATGGCGATCGCGGCCAAGCACCTGGAAGCGCGTTTCGATCACGGATCGGGCGTTTTTGCGCATCGCGTCTTCGCGATCGCCGGTGACGGCGACCTGATGGAAGGAATCAGCAGCGAAGCCGCATCGGTCGCCGGGCACCTCGGGTTGGGGAACATCGTCTATCTCTACGACGACAATCACGTGACCATCGACGGGCACACCGACATCAGTTTTTCCGAAGACGTCGTGAAGCGCTTCGATGCCTATGGATGGCATACGCAGGCGGTTGAAGACGCGAACGATCTCGCGGCGCTGACGAGCGCAATCGAGAACGCGTGTGCCGAGAAGAATCGCCCCTCGCTGATCCGCGTACGTTCGATCATCGGCTACGGCGCTCCGAATCGGCAAAACACTTCCAAGGCTCACGGGCAGGCGCTGGGCGTCGAGGAAGTGAAGCTGACCAAGAAGTTCTTCGACTGGCCGCTGGAGCCTGACTTCTATGTTCCGGATGAAGCGATGGCCGAGTGGCGCCGCTCGATCGAGCGCGGCGAGCAGCTCGAGCGCGAATGGAACCAGGCCTACGAGAAGTGGGAGACAACCCAGCCGGCGGAAGCGCGCGAATTTGCGCAGATGCTCAAGGGCGAGCTGCCCGCGGGATGGGATGCCGAGGTGCCGGTCTTCACTCCCAAGGACAACCTCGCATCGCGCGAGTCGGCATCGAAGGTGGAGAACGCGATCGCCGCGCGGGTCCCGGCGTTGATCGGCGGTTCGGCCGACCTGAACGAATCCACCTTCACCGATATCAAGGAAGGCGGCTCGTTTCTGAGGGGCTCTTACTACGGCCGCAACCTTCACTTCGGCATCCGCGAGCACGGGATGTGCGCGATCCTGAACGGCATCGCGCTGCACGGCGGCCTCATCCCGCTGGGGTCCTCGTTTTTCGTGTTCACCGACTACTGCCGCGCTTCGATTCGGCTGTCGGCCCTGATGGGCGTGCATGTCATCTACGTCTTCACCCATGACTCTATCGGCGTCGGCGAAGACGGCCCGACGCATCAGCCGGTCGAGCATCTGACGGCGATGCGCGCGATTCCGAACCTGACCGTGATTCGCCCCGGCGATGCGAATGAAGCATCGGAGGCGTGGCGCTATGCGATGAAGCGGAACACCGGCCCGACGCTGCTGGTGTTGTCGCGCCAGAAGCTGCCGACCCTCGATCGCAGCAGGTTCGCGCCTGCCGCGGGCGCCGCGAAGGGCGCGTACGTGTTGGCGGAGACGGCGGGGAAGGCCACGGATATCATCCTGATCGCGAGCGGTTCCGAGGTTGGGTTGGCGGTAAGCGCGAAGGAAGAATTGGAAAAACGCGGCAAGGCGGTGCGGCTGGTCTCGATGCCGAGCTTCGAGATCTTCGAAGCGCAGGATCAAGCCTACCGCGATTCGGTGCTGCCGCCCGCGATGCGCAAGCGGCTTGCGATCGAAGCAGCGGTGCCGCTGTCGTGGTATCGATGGGTGGGGCTGGACGGCGACGTGATTGGCATGACGACCTTCGGCACCTCGGCGCCCTACGCCGAAGCGATGAAGCATTTCGGTTTCACGGTAGAGAACGTGGTGGATCGCGCGATGAAGCTGATCGCGCGTTGAGTACTCATGAGCGAGCCCAAGATTACGATTCTCGACGACGCGCAGGCGGTATACGTCCACGCGGCGGAGGAGATTGCACACTTCGCCGGCGAGGACATCTGTACGCACGCGCAGTTCACGATTGCACTCTCCGGCGGTTCAACTCCCGCCGCGATCTACGAGTTGCTCGGCACGCGTTTCAAGCTGAGCGTCGATTGGAAAGAAGTTCAATTCTTCTGGGGCGACGAGCGCTGCGTGCCGCCCGACAATAGCGAGTCCAATTACGGCATGGCGCGCCGCACGCTGCTGACTCACCTGCAGTTGAAGCCTGAGCAGGTGCATCGGATGCGGGGCGAGCTGCCTCCCGAAGAAGCGGCGCGGTCGTATGAAGAGGAATTGAAGGCGGCCTTCTCGATCGGAGACGACGAAGTGCCGCGGCTCGACCTGGTGATGCTCGGGCTTGGTGACAATCGGCATACGCTCTCGTTGTTCCCCGGCCACAAGCGCGCCATCGAGGAAACAGCGAGACTGGTCGTGTGCGACCAGGTGGAAGCCGATCCCCCGAAGCGGATCACCTTCACGCCTCCGGTTGCGAACAACGCCGCACGTGCGATGTTCGTGGCGACCGGTAAAGGCAAGGCGGAAGCGGTGCGCGATATCCTCGCGGGCCCTCGCGATCCGCTGAAATTCCCGGCCCAGGTCATCCAGCCGACCGATGGCGAATTGATCTGGCTGCTCGACAAGGCCGCCGCGAGCCTGCTCCCGAATCGCTGAGGACCCGGCGCCCCGCGCCTTACGCGAAATGACCCGCTTCATCACTCGCCACATCACCTCGATAGTAGTGACCGTGGTCGTGGCATGGTGGGCGATCTTCTACCTGCCGGCCAGTCCGACCTGGGCGCTGGTATGGCTGCGCAACGCGGTCCAGAACCGCGATGGCAACGCCGCCGTCCAGTACATCGACTTCCAGAGCGTGATCCAGCACGCCGGGCGGGAGATGATGGCGCAGGACTCATCGGGGAATCCGCTGGGTGCGCTGGTAGGACAGGCTGCCGTGCAGCTATTTTCCGGACCGATGGCCCAAGTGGCGGAGTCGGTGGCGAAGCGGAAGGTTAACGACGGCGATCCCAACCTGCAGATTCCGATCGGTGTGGTAGCGGGCTCACTTCTGCTGCTGCATCGCAGCGGTGACACCGCCTGGACCAGGTTCACCGACCGCAAGGGCCAGGACTGGGAAATACACATGACGCGGGAGCAGGGCCGCTGGCAGATCACCGAAGTGAAGAACGCGCGGCAACTGCTGGAGAAGTTGCAGCAACACGAGGCGAAAGAACTCAATTCCGGGCCGTGAACAACGCTCGTAACGAACGCGTTAATTCGGCGACCCACGTTTACAGTCTTTCTCCACGCCGGTACAATCTATGGTTGATGCGGACGAACCGGGTCGGCTCGGCCGCATCTTGGTATTCACCGCTCTAGTATGCGCCGTCAGGACATCCGAAATCTGGCCATCGTTGCCCACGTTGACCACGGCAAAACCACGCTGGTCGACGCCCTGCTTCAGCAGAGTGGCGTGTTCCGCGCCAACGAGAACGTGCAGGAGCGGGTGATGGACTCCTTCGCGCTGGAGCGCGAACGCGGCATCACCATCATGGCCAAGAACACCTCCATCACCTGGCGTGACATCCGCATCAATATCGTCGATACACCCGGGCATTCCGATTTCGGTGGCGAGGTGGAGCGCACGCTCTCGATGGTCGATGGCATTTTGCTCTTGGTCGATGCGTGCGAGGGGCCGCTGCCCCAGACCCGGTTCGTGCTCAAGAAAGCGCTCGAAGCCAAATTGCCGGCGATCGTGTGCATCAACAAGATAGATCGCTCCGACGCGCGCATCGCCGAAGTCCTCGACGAAGTCTACGACCTGTTCATCGATCTCGATGCGCACGAGGACCAACTCGACTTCCCGGTCTTCTACACCAACGCGCGTGCCGGTACCGCGACTGCCAAGCTCGATGTTCCCGGTACTGACCTGGGCCCGCTGTTCGATGGAATCGTGGCGCACCTGCCCGGTCCCGAGGTCGAGATGGAAGGGGCCGTTCAGTTCCAGGTGAACAACCTTGATTACGACGACTACGTTGGACGGCTTGCAATCGGCCGCCTCGTGGGAGGGTCGCTCGTTTCGGGTACGAACTATTCGCTGTGCCGTCTCGACGGTTCGCGCGAGGCTATAAAGATCACGCGTCTCTATGGATGGCGCGGGCTCAAGCGCGTAGAAATTCCGCGCGCCGATGCCGGGGATATTGTTATCGTAGCCGGTATAGAGGACATCAGTATCGGCGAGACGATTTCCGACTTTGAGAATCCCCGGGCGCTGCCCCCGATTCGCATCGACGAGCCGACCGTTGCCATGACCTTCTCGGTGAATAATTCACCGTGGGCCGGTCGCGAGGGCGACTATGTCACCTCGCGCAAGCTCGGCGAGCGGCTGGACCTGGAGGGGCGGCGCAACGTTAGCGTCAAAATCGAGCAGTTGACGCCCGATTCGTGGCGCGTACTCGGGCGCGGCGAGCTGGCGCTCGCGGTGATCGTGGAAACGATGCGGCGCGAAGGCTACGAACTCCAGGTTTCGCGTCCCACCGTCGTGACAAAAGAAGTCGGCGGAGAGAAGCAGGAGCCCATGGAGTTGCTGGTGGTCGACATTCCGGAAGAACACATCGGGATAGTCACCCAGATGCTCTCCGCGCGTAAGGGCAAGATGCGCACGATGGTGACGCACACGGGAGGCCGCGCGCGGCTGGAATACGACATCCCGGCGCGCGGGTTGATTGGCTTCCGCGGGCGATTCCTGGAGAACACCCGCGGCAGCGGCGTGATGCATTCGATTTTCAACGGGTACGGACCCTGGCAGGGCACGATCATGTCGCGTGTGAATGGCGCGATGGTCTCCGATCGTGAAGGCGTGGCGACCCCGTACGCGATTTTCCACCTGGAAGAGCGGGGAAGATTTTTCATCGCGCCCGGGCAGCCGGTCTATGAAGGCATGATCGTCGGCGAGTACTCCCGGGAGATCAACCTGCCGGTCAACGTATGCCGCGAAAAGAAGCTCACCAACATGCGTTCCACCGGCCATGATGAAGCGGTCCGGGTCAGCCCGGCGCGCGCGATGACGCTTGACCTGGCGCTGGAATGGATCGACGAAGAAGAACTGGTCGAAGTGACGCCCAAGTCGGTCCGGATGAGAAACCGGGTGCTGAAGACCGCGCTGCGCAACAAGCATCGTGTCGGTTTCACGGAAACTTCCGCGGTCGAGATGGCCGGCGATAACTCCTGACCGCAAGCGCCGGCCCGGCGCCGAATTCCCGAGCCCGCTCGAAGCATGAAACTCCTCCGGCTCGCAGTCATCGTCGTGCTCGCCCTCGGCGTCCTGGTGGGCGGGGCGGCGATCGCCTTGCTGGCCAACCAGGACCGCATCATGGCCGCGGTGCTGAAAGGCGTCGAGGAGCGCACCGGCTACCACATCACGACGGGCGCCACCCACATCCGGCTGAGCAGCCACCTCATCCTCGAATTCGAACATCCCGACATCTCCCACGGCGGGCGCTCACTGGTGAAACTGGACGCATTTCGCGCCGTGGTCAGCTACCACTCGATGCTCTTCAGCGGCGGCATGCCGCTATACTCGGTGATGCTGGTGCGTCCGGAGTTTCAACTTCCGCACCGGGACTCGTTTAACGTAAACACTCCTTTCCCGCGGATCGGGACCGAGCTGGTCGATACCATCCTCAAGCTGCTCAACGGTCTCGAACATGCCGCATGGCGCATCGAGACCACGGACGCAAAGATCTACAACGAGGACGGAACCGTCCTGTTCGATCAGCTCGGCGTGCTCGCCTTCCGCCGGCATCGCCAATCCCAGGTATGGCGCGCCGAGTTCGGGGTCCACGTGGAGCAGCCGCCGTTCCAGGGCATGAGGGTGACAGGACGCCTTCGAGTCGGTACCGACCAGCATCGACCGAACGATCAGATCGCGGGTGTCTCGATGTGGTACTGGAACGAGCAGCCCTCCGAGTTCGTGCTCAGCACGGCCAGCTTCAAGGGACGAACCTCCGGTAGCGTGACATTTTCGCTCGCGGAAGACGGCACCGCTCACGGCATGGCCAGCGTCGGCGTGGTTGGGTTGCAGCTAAGCGCGAAAGATTCCTCGCCGCCGGAGAACCTGGGAGACTTCACGTTCGAAGCCAAATTCTCCGAATCGCCCGACACGATGCAGGTGGAGAAGTTCAAGCTGGTACATGAACAGACCGTGCTTGCCAACGGCGATGCGGCGCTGACGGGACTGGCCGAGCAAAAGCCCGTGGTTACCGCGCACGTGACCTCCGGCGTTCCGCTCGATGTTGCAACGATTCGATCGCATCTGCGGTTTTTCAGAAACGTACCGGGTCCGGTTGTCGATGCGGTAAACCGGGTGCAATCGGGTCGCTTGCGCTTCTCGAGCATCGCGCTGGCGACCACGCCCGAGAAGCTGGAGCATACGCCCGATGCGGCGATACGCGACGGCATCGATATCACCGCGATCCTGGAGAACCTGCGTTTTTCGCTTCCACAGGACCTGAAGCTTCCTGACGTACAGAACCTGAGCGCACAGCTCCGCTATGCGCACAACACGATGTCGGCGACGCAAGGCTCGGCCACCCTCGATCAATCGTCATTCAGCGAAGTGCAGTCCCGGTTCGATTTCGCGAAGAATTTCGATGCGCTCGCCTACCAGCTCTCGTTCAACTTCGACGCCAGCCTCGCGCAGCTATATCCGGCGCTGATGAGCGCGATGGCGCGGTACAAGGTCGATGCTGCGAAGCAGGTTCAGTCTTTGGGCGGTCGATTGATTATCCGGACTTCCGCATCGGGCTCCTTCAAGCTCGCCGATCCGGTTCCACCTGCGACCTACCGCGCATCGTTCGAGGCCAATCGCGCGACCTTTATGGCGAAAGGGACTCCGGGACCGATCGAGTTCACGCGGGGTTCGGTCACCCTGGAGCCGGGACGAATTCGCTTCGCCAAGCTCGCGCTCAAGACTACCGGAGGTGACGCATTGGTCGACGGCACGTTGGGGTTCGACAATAGCGGGGTGCACGTCCGCGACATCACCGTCGAATTGCATGACATGCCGGCAGGTCTGTGGATGGCGATGGCGATCGATCCTGATTCGATCAAAGTCGACGGACCGATCGGCGGAAAAGTCAGGTTGCATACCGATTCCGGCCAGCCTGGTGGCTTGATGTTAAACGGCAAACTGGTGCTCAGAACCGGGTCGGTGCTGTTCGGGTTTCTGCGTGCGCCGCTGATCGTTCAAGGAACCACCATCAATTTCGACGGCCGTTCGATCTCCATCGCCATGTCGTCCTCGACCCTGGAAGGGTCACCGATCGATTTTCGCATGTCGATTGCCGACGTAGGCAAACCTTCGCTGCGCCTCGACGTGAACGTCGCAAAACTCGACTTCGAGGTGATGAAGTTCATCCGCCTGCCATGGTCTCCCGCCACTCCGCCGACCAATTTCCCGATTCCAGTGACGGGACACATCGAGGCCGAGCAAGGGAACCTGAGCAAGCTGCAGATGAGCCAGATCAAGACCGATTTCTGGCGAATCAACGGTGACTGGAAGGTCTACAATTACACCGCCAATGCGTTTAACGGCAGCGCCCAGCTCGAGATAACCGGGCGCGCCAAGGACGACGTGATTCACATCCAGGCCAAGACCATGAACATGGACATCGGCGGGATGTTTCTCATGTCCGGTGACCGCACCGAATCGCCGATCGTCGGCAAGACCTGGATCGCAGCGGACATTTGGGCCGATACCAACAACAATTTCTTTGAAACGATGAACGGGCGCGCGGCGATCACGGTCCGCGATGGCATGCTGCACAAGTTCAAGTTGCTGTCGCGGATGCTGTCGATGATCGACCTGAAGAGCTGGCTCACCGCCAAAGTGGATCCAACAATCGAGGGCTTGCCCTTCGACACGGTCTTTCTCGACCTCAACGGTGACAAGGGAGTCTTCAATACTGAAAACTTTCTGCTCGAAGGCCCCGTGATGGCGATTACGGCGGAGGGCCAACTCAACCTGGTCAATACCACGATGGATATGAAGGTAGCGGCGTTTCCGTTGAGCACCTTCAATTGGGTTTTGAGCAAGATTCCCGTGATCGGCGGCAACGTCGCCGGCGCCGCCGGGACCGTGGTAGCAGCGTACTTTCATGCGCACGGGCCGGTCAGCGATCCGAGCGTTACACCGATGCCGATCACCTCGTTCGCCGAGATAATAAAGAAGTTCTTCGCCATGCCGGTGAACGTCATCAAGCCGAACACAGTCAAGTGAGCAAGCCTCCGCTACTGATCGTCTTCTGCCGCGAACCGATCCCCGGTCAAACCAAAACCCGCCTGATGACCCATGTTGGTGCGCGCGACAGCGCCGCGCTGGCAGAAGCCTTTATCATCGATACTCTCGCCAAGGCTGCGAGAATCGCTCCCGGCAGGGTGATTATCGCCGGCACCGCGAGCGGTCCGGTCGAACGCTCAGCGTTCTTTCGTAAGGCCGCGCAACGATTCAAGGCGAAGTTGATCGACCAGGGGAAAGGATCGCTGGGATCGCGGATGGCGCGGACACTCGCGCCATTTGCCGGCGAAGGTGCGCTCCTTATCGGGACCGATTTGCCGTCATTGCCCCTCAGCGCTCTAGACGAGCTAAGCGGCCTGCTCGCGCGCCGCAGGCTGGTCTTCGGACCGAGCCTCGATGGGGGCTACTACGCGATCGGGGTTCGCGGCCCGATGCCGCCGGTGTTCGAAGGAATCCGATGGGGCACTGCGCGGGTGCTGGAGAGCACGATGCTTCGTCTCAAGCGTGCCGGCCTGACGGCGGCGCTGGGCCCGGTGTGGCACGACGTCGATCGATGGCCCGACGTGATGCTGCTGTGCGAGTACCTTCGCCGTCTTGAATCGGATCCGCGGCGGCGCAGCCCTCATCCGTGTCCCGCCACGGCGTGCGTCCTGAGGCGGCTTGGACTGCTGGCACGCCGCCGGTAAAGTACGGTTCGCTCCCGATGATCGAGCTTACGCTTTACACGCGTCGTGACTGCGAGCTGTGCCGCGAGATGGAAGAAATTCTCGAGGCGGAGTTGCCGCGCTTCGACGCGGACCTGCGGCGCATCGAGATCGACGGCGATTCCGCGCTGGAGGCCAGTTACGGGCAGGAAGTGCCGGTGTTGTTCGTGAACAGCCGCAAGGCCTTCAAGTTTCGGTGTACATCCAGGGAATTGCGCAAGCGCCTGCTGCGCGAGGTAAGACGCTAGCGATGCGCTCGGCCAGGGCAGCAGCGTTGGTGCTGATCACCTGCTCGAACGAAGAGCAGGGGGCATCGATCGCCCGGACGCTGTTGGATGAACGACTGGCGGCATGCGTCAACATCGTTGGCCAGGTCCGGTCGATTTACCGATGGCAGGGGAAAATCGAAGACGATCGCGAAACGCTGTTGTTGGTCAAGACGGGCAGGGCGCTATTGCCCAAGGTCGAACGGCGTGTACGCGAGCTTCATACCTACGATGTTCCCGAGATCATGGCGCTGAGCTTCGACAGCGGCTCGCAGCGATACCTCGAATGGCTGCTAGGCGCGGTTTCCCAATCCCGGCGTAAGTCGACAAAGTCGTGACTCGTCCGGCGATTTGCCGTTGAATGGGCATTCGGTTGAAGAGGGCAGCCTGAATGTTTCGTGCGTCGATCAAGAAGATGAGGCCGTATACGCCCGGCGAACAGCCGGGGCCGCGCGAACGGCTCATCAAGCTGAATACCAACGAGAATCCCTATCCGCCGTCGCCCAAGGTGAAGCGCGCAGTGACGGAAGCCGCTAACGCGGCGCTGCGGCTCTATCCTGCGCCTCGGGCGGACTCGTTCATTGAGCGAGCATCGAAGCTCTACGGCGTTCCTACCGAAATGATTTTGGCGGGCAACGGCTCCGATGAACTGCTGGCGATGCTGTTTCGGGCCACGCTTGGCCGCGGGGATACTGTCGCCTATCCGACTCCCACGTACTCGCTCTACGACACGCTGGCTGCCGTGCAGGAAGCCAAGGTCCTGCGCTTTCCATTTGGAAGAGATTTCGTGGTTCCGATCGCGGCGCTCGGCCGGGCGCGCGCCCGGCTGACGATAATCTGCAACCCCAATTCACCGTCGGGTACCCTGACTCCCGTGCGAACCCTGGCTGCGCTGGCCCGCAAGCTGCGCGGCCGCCTGCTGGTGATCGACGAAGCCTACGTGGATTTCGCCGACGACAATGCGCTGCGCCTGCTGAAAACGCATCGCAACGTGGTAATTCTGCGCACGCTTTCGAAGGCCTTCTCGCTGGCCGGCATGCGCCTGGGCCTCGCGCTTGCGCATCGCGAGATCATCGAAGCCCTGATGAAGGTTAAGGATTCGTACAACCTCAGCCGCATCAACCTGGCCGGCGGAGCTGCCGCCTTGTCCGACGCTGCGTGGATGAAGCGCAACGTCGAGAAGGTCAAGAAAACCCGCGCGATAGTTGAAGCGCGGCTCAGGAAGATGGGTTTTGAAGTCCCCGTTTCGCAGGCCAATTTCGTGCTGGCGCGGATGGAAGGACGCGACATGGGGTCCGTCGTTCGGGGACTGCGGCGCGCGGGAATCCTGGTCAGGTACTTCTCGATTCCGTCGCTGCGCGACGCGATGCGGATTTCTATCGGCACTCCCGCAGAGATGGCGGCGCTGCTGAAGGCGCTCGAACCCCTCGTCCGCGCAGAAGTCCCGCGCAAATCGACCCGGAGCCGGTGATGAGCCGAATCGGACGCCTCTTCGGCGGCTTTCGACGGAAGACCCAGTCCGATGAACCCGCCGAGGCGCACAGCACGATTGCATGGGTGGTCGCCGGCCTGGGAAACCCGGGTAAGGAATACGCGGGGTCGCGGCACAACACGGGCTTCATGGTTCTGGACCGGCTTGCGCGCGAGAAGCAGGTCGAGTTCGGCCGGCGCCGCTTCAATGGCGTCACGGCAGAGGTCGACATCTCCGGCAATCGCACCATCCTGGTGAAGCCTGAGACCTACTACAACCGTTCCGGCGACTGTATCGCTGCGTTACTCGGTTACTTCAAGGTTCCGGTGGAGCGGCTCATCGTCGTCCATGATGAACTCGACCTGGAACCGGGGCGGATCCGGATCAAATTGGGTGGGGGCGATGCGGGCAACAACGGCGTGCATTCCGTGATCGAGGCATTGGGCACGCCGGACTTCATCCGCGTGCGCGTGGGGATCGGCAAGCCTCCGCCCGGCGATGCCGATCACGGGCACATCCTTCGCCCGGTCAATCGAGGAGGAGGATCCAGGCCCGATGATTCCCTGGACCGCGCGATGGAAGCAGTTCAATCGATAGTCACGGACGGCTTGTCCCGTGCGATGGGCCGCTACAATCAGCGTTCCGGTGAATAAGCTCACGGTTGAAGCGGCGTTTCGATGATGGTTTTCCACGGGTCCAGGCTTTCCGGTACGCTACTGGCGCTATGGTGAAGTGGTGAGTGCAGAGGCTCAAAAGAAGGAATCGAGCGTCGAAGCGCGCGCGGCTGCGTTTGCGCAGGGGACCGTCGAAGTAATCTCGCAGGCAGAGCTGGAAGCCAAGCTGAAACTCGGACGTCCGTTGAGGATCAAGCTCGGGATGGATCCGACGGCGCCCGATCTGCACCTGGGGCATTCCGTCACGCTCAAGAAACTCCGCGATTTCCAGCGCGATGGGCACACGGTGGTGTTCCTGATCGGCGATTTCACCGCGATGATCGGCGATCCAACCGGCCGTTCCAAGACCCGCAAGCCGCTGACTCGCGAACAGATTTCCGCGAATGCCGAGACCTATCGCGGGCAGGTGTTCAAGATTCTCGATCCGGAGCGTACGGAGATTCGCTTCAATAGCGAATGGATGGATGCGCTCGGCGTGCGCGACCTAATCAAGATCGCCGCGCGCCTGAGTGTCGCCCGAATGCTGGAGCGCGACGATTTCGAAAAGCGCCTGGATGCGGGCGATCCTCTATTCCTGCACGAGCTGCTCTATCCGCTCATCCAGGGGTATGACTCGGTGGCCCTGGAAGCCGACGTCGAGCTCGGCGGTACCGACCAGAAGTTCAACTTGCTGGTGGGCCGCGACCTCCAACGCGCGATGGGCCAGGCGCCGCAGGTGGTGATGACCATGCCGCTGCTGGAAGGCCTCGATGGCGTGCGCAAGATGGGAAAGTCCTATGGCAACTACGTCGGCATCACCGATTCGCCCGAGGACATGTACGGCAAGCTGATGTCGGTGCCGGACCCGCTGATGATGAAATACTACGAGGTCCTCACCGACATCGCGCCGGATGATCTGGCGAAGATACGGTCGGGCGGGATTCATCCGATGGAGGCGAAGAAGCGTCTCGCCTCAACGATCGTAACCGAGTATCACGACGACGCGGCCGCCGCCCGCGCACAAAAATATTTCGAATCAAAACATCAGCGCCGCGAGGTTCCCGAAGATGCGCCGGTGTTCCGGATCGACCGCGACATGTGGATCTGCGAGCTGATGAAACAAATCCGCTTTGCGCCTTCGACCAGCGAGGCGCGCCGCCTCCTGGTGCAGGGCGCCGTGCGCGTCGACGGGCAAGTCATCAGCGACGTGAATTTCCGCTTCGTTCCCGGCGACCACAAGGTGCTGGAAGTAGGGAAGCGCCGCGTCGCCCGAATCGAGAAGTAGCCTACTTCTTCTCCGCCTCGGCCACTGCTTCGCGCAGCTTCTTCATCGTGCGGTCCAGCGCCTTCAGGTAGCGCTGCTTCGTCCAGACTTCCTTGGTGCGCATCTTTAGCCAGCCCATCTTGACGGCATCGGGCTTGTTGCCCATCTCACCCGTCGAGACCTCGATGATCGCGCGCTCTTCGGCGTTAAGCGTCGCGAGCACCTCGCGCTTGAGGCTCTGAAGGAATCCGGCCTTGAGGTCGATATCGATTTTCATGGCGTGACAGAATCAGAGTAGATCAGTCCACAGGCCTTGCTCAACCAACTTCGGTTGGAGCACAGGGGGCACCTCGCACATTAAAAGCGACTACATAGCGGTTCAAAGCGGTCATTGTGCACACTTGAAGACTGTGTTATCCCACTCAAGGTTAGCGGTAAGCACCTCGCGGGAGCGCTCGTGGGCGGCTTGCCGATGCGGGCGAAGGTTAAAGAGGGGCCTTCGCCCGTCCCTTTTTGGGGCGGACGTGGAAATTGGCGCCGGCTAGTTTTGGACGGCCGGAAGTTTGGGCTTCTCGCAGGCGGCACCCGTTGCGCAGTTCAGGCCCGCGGCCATATAGGTGACGGCTGCTTTGAAAGGATAGAACGTGTAGTCGAGAGGGGTCTGGATAGGGTCGAAAGGCTTTGGGGGTGTTACTCGTTCCTCGGCCTCGGATTGAGCCTGAAGCTTCTGCGTGGGCTCCATCTGCTGGACCGAAGCGACCCGGTTGTCAGGGCCGAAGGTTGCGACCTTTCCCTGATCTACCCATGCATACCTGAGTACCGTTGCACCCGAATGGTTCGGGTCGGGAATCGAATCCTTCAGATCGGGCGATCCCATCGCCTGAACGGCCTGGTCGGGAGTCATCCCCGCGGCCAGGTTTCCACTTGACGCAGTCGAGCAAGCAGTTGCCGCGAACGCCAGGCAGACGGCTGTGATCATCGTGAATATGCGGCGCATCGACATGCGATTCTTCCCAATGCCCGCAATTGACGTAACATACGCCTTCGAGTGCGGCAATCGTGCTGCCGAAAATGAATCAGCAAGGCATGCAGAGGCTGTTCGTCTACGGCGCCTTGCTCGATACGGAAAAGTGCCGGCGGTTGCTGGGGCGCCCGGTCGAGCGCGAGGGCGCTCACCTCGATGGCTTCCGGCGCGGACGGAAGCGCTATTTCTTCGTGGTCCCGAGCGAAGGAGGGCGCGTGGATGGCGCAATTCTCTCGGGACTGGACGATGGAGACCTCTCGATTCTCGACAAGTTCGAAGAGGTTCCGAGCCTCTATACACGCGGGTCGATAGAGGCGATCAGTGCTGACGGGGAAAAAATGCGTTGCTGGATCTATCTGCCGGCCGGATGGGAGCGCGACTGATGCTTGTCCGGTCTATTTGACGTCGGCGTGGCGCTTGATTCCGAATTTGTCCAGCCGATACTGCAGCGTCCGATAGCTCATATTGAGCATCTTGCAGGCCTTGGCGATCACCCAATCGCTCTTTTCCATCGCCTGCAAAATCAACTCGCGCTCGAAGTTCTCGAAGTTGATTCCCTCGGCGGGAATCTCGAACTTGTCGCTTCGTACCCGCTCGCCGCTCTTGCCCAGGGTCTTACGCGAGAGGACCTCCTGGGGGAGGTCGCGCGGCGTGATGGTATCGCCTTCGCACAGCAGCATCGCGCGTTCGATAGCGGATTCGAGCTGGCGCACGTTGCCCGGCCACGAGTAGTCGAGCAGCACTTCCATCGCCTCGCGGCTGATTTCCTTCACCCGCCCCTCGGCGAGATGGCCGAATTTAGACAGCGCATGGCTGGCCAGCAGGGGGATGTCGCCGCGGCGGTCGCGCAGCGGCGGCATCGTGATGGTGACCACGTTGACGCGATAGTACAGGTCTTCCCGAAAGCGCTCTTCCGCGACTTCCTCGGCCAGGTTCGTATTGGTCGCGGTCACCAGCCTCACATCGACGCGGATCGATTCGTTGCCGCCGACGCGGCGAATCTCTTTTTCTTGCAGGACCCGTAGCAGTTTGGCCTGGAGGCCCAGCGGCAGGTCGCCGATTTCGTCGAGAAAAAGGGTGGAACCGTTGGCGCTCTCGAACAGGCCAATCTTGCGCTCGGTCGCGCCGGTGAACGCTCCACGTTCGTGGCCAAACAATTCGTTCTCGATGAGGTTGTCGGGAATCGCCGAGCAGTTGATCGCGATAAAGGGCCGCGACGCGCGCGGAGAGTTGCTGTGAATCGCGCGGGCGACCAGCTCCTTGCCGGTTCCGCTCTCGCCCTGGACGAGCACGGTGCTGTTGGATGGCGCCACCTTGCGGACCATCCGGATGACTTCCTGGATAGCGGGGTCCTGGCCGATGATGCCCTCCAACTCGAACTTGCCTTCCAGCCTGCGCTTGAGGAGCTGGTTCTCCTGCTGGAGGTTGGACAGCTCGGCCGCCTTGGACACCGTCATCACCAGCGTCTCGCGGTCGGTGGGCTTGGTCAGGTAGTAGAACGCCCCGTTCTTCATCGCCTGCACGGCGCTCTCGATGGTTCCGTGCGCCGTGAGGATGACGACCTGGCAGGAGGGGTAGGCGCCGCGAACCTTCGCGAGCAGCTCTTCGCCCGACATCCCGGGCATCATCAGGTCGGTCAGTATGACGTCAAAACGGGTCGGCCCCAGCAGCTCCATCGCGCGCTTGCCGGTGGGGGCCTCCTCGACCGAAAAGCCCTCCTCGCGGAGCGTCTCGGTGGTGATTTCGCGTTCGAGGTCGTTATCTTCAACGACCAGCACAGATGCCTGGCTCATGCACGCTTTTCCATCCCACTCTGGGGAAACGTAAACGTTACCGTAGTTCCGGGCCCGGGTTGGTTCGGGTCGATTCGGATAGTACCACCATGCCCTTCGACAATCGCTTTTGAAAGAAACAGCCCCAACCCGATGCCCTCGCGCTTGGTGGTGAAGAAGGGCTCGAAAATGTGCGCGGCGATATCGGGATCGATCCCGGCGCCCGTGTCGCGAAACTTGATCACGAGCCTGTCGCCTTCGCGTTCAAAGGTAACTTTCATCGTGCCGCCTTCGGGCATCGCCTGCACGGCGTTGGCGACCACATTCATGAAACAGGTGCGGACCTTTTCCGCATCGACGTTCAGAACGGTGGGGATCCCGTCAACATCTTCCACCACGTCGATGCCCTGGCTCTTCATCTTCGATTCGGAAATGGCCAGGACCCCATCGACCAGCTGCTTCACATCAGTCGAAGCGGGCTTGATCTCGATCGGCTTGCCGTAGTGCAGGAAGCTCTGCACCAGCTCGCTCAAGCGGCGAACCTCGTCCTTCATGAGCATGACCTGGCGGACGAAGGGTTCCGATTCATTGCCGAGCTGCCGCGAATAGCGGGTGCGCAATTGATCGAGCGCCAAGCTGATAAAGTTCAGCGGATTCTTGATTTCGTGCGCCAGGCCGCCCGCGAGCTGTCCGAGCGCGGTGAACCGCTCCAGACGATTCAGGTCCTGCTCGCGTTCGCGCACGCGCCGGAGCTGCTCGACCATCTCGTTGAAGCTTCGGGTCAGCAGGCCGATTTCGTCGCGGCGATTCGCCTCGGGAACGGGCTCCAGTCCGCGGGCCGCGATATTCTGCGCGGCGTTCGCAACGGCATGAATGGGCTTCACGTAACGGTCGGCCAGGATGTACGCGAATACCAGGCCGATCGTGAAAATCACGAACGCGGCGGCGATCTGATGAATCCAGTTAACGACCAGCGGCTGTGCCGAGTCGCCGAAGTTGGCGACCACCTGCACGTAGCCGAGCAGATGGTCTTCGACTTCGATCGGGATCAGGTACACCGTCGTTTCGCGCGACGCCGGTCCGAGCTTGGCGCCCGGAATCGTCAGGATGTCCGCGCCCTGTTTCAGTTCCTGGGCGACGATCTTGTCTTCGGAGTGGGGCACGAGCGCGGCACCGATGAGCTGCGGGTTGGAGCTGTTGATGATCAGTTTTTGCGAGGAGGCGATGGAGACCTCCAGGCCCTGGCTGTTCATGCTCTTGACGTAGTTCTGCAGGCGATCGCGATCGGTATTGCCCACCGCGGTCAGTTCCTGCACGCCGATATGGATGGCGCGCGCGAGGTTCTTCACTTGCAGCTGGGTCGTCTCGACGATCGCGGCCTGCGTGCCGAGGCTGACCCAGACTTCCGCGCCCAGGGTCAGGGCGAGCAGCGATACCATCAGGAGTATCAGCTTCGCCTTCAGGTTGAGCGGCGGGAAATTGAATCGCATGTTTTCCAGCGGCGGATCACGGCCGCCGCACGTTATCCCTCACTGGTATCGACTCGCGGCGCCGGCTGGGTCTTCGGCATGGTGTTGCGATTGAAGAACATCCGCATCAGGTAGATCGCAAGGGAAAGGACCGCGACGATCCAGATGAGATGCTCGAAGCCGCCCAGGTAGCGGATAACTTTCTCCAGTTGCCCGCCGAACAGGTATCCCAGCGACACCACGATCGGAACCGAGATCACCGCGCCCAGCAGATCGTAAAACAGGAAGCGCAGTGGCGTTACGCCGAACGAGCCGGCGGTTAGGTAGATGACCGCGCGCAGACCTGCCAGGAAGCGGGCGAAAAAAATCGCGCGATCGCCGTATCGATGCATGAAGCGCCGGATGCGGGCGATTTGCGCCTGCGATCCGGGGCGCGACAGGAAGAAGTACCGTACCAGCCCGGTACCGAAGCGGCGGCCGATGAAAAACAGCGAATTGTCGCCGGCGACGACGCCGACCAGGGATACGGCCAGCGTTATTGGATAGCGGGTGATTCCACGATGGACCAGGAATCCGCCCGCCAGCAGCGCGACATCCTCCGGTATCGGTAGGCCGAGTCCGCACAACAGCAGGACCACGAACAGGCCGAGGTACGTGAAGTGCTCGATGTACGAGGAGACCAGACCTACCAAGCGCTATTCTCCCCCACCATAGCGGGCCCGCAGCGAATCGCGGATCTGCTCCACCGGCATCCCTTGCCTGGCCAGTTGCTCGGCTTCGCGCGCCTCACCCACGCAGATAGCGCACGTGCTGCCGTGTTTGTCGCGATAGCAGTCGAGCAGCGAACGATGGCCCTCGGTCTTGTCGCATCCGCAATAGCAATGCAGTTGGGCCAGCAGGGCAGGGTCCTTGCGCGCGACCTCGTAGGCCTCGCGCACGTCGCCCTTGAACATGTTGGGGTCGAGCGTGGCGCGCAGGGTTTCCCCCGCGTCGCCGGCGCTGGACGCGGAACTGGTGGCGTCTGCCGGGCCGCCGACGCCGAACCATACGTATGCGCCCGCCGCCATGAGGATAACGGTGGCAATTACCAAAAGCGTCCCCTTGGTGCCCATCAGGTGATCCTTTAACGGATTATAGCATTTCGATCATCTGGAGGGTCTGCCGGGCAAAGGTATAGAGCGCAGCCGGCCGATGGGGTCCGCGGCGGGTTTCCTTGAGCGCGCGCAGCAGGCCCATCGCGAGTATTCGCCGCCGGAAATTGCGGCGATCGATAGGGCGGTCGAGAATTCGCGAATACAGCTCCTCGAACTCCGCGAAGGTGAAGACCCTGGGCAGCAGTGCATACGCGATATTGCTGTACTCGAGCTTGGACCTGAGCCGCTTGAAGGCATAGGCGGCGATCAGAGCGTGGTCGTATGCAAGCGGCGGCAGTCCGGTGACTTCAAACCATTCGCCCGCGGCATATTTCGGGGAAGGGCCGCTGACCTTGCCCGGGTCGGGAATCAACGCCATGTACGCGACCGATACCACGTGCGCATCGGGGTCGCGCGACGGATCGCCGAAGGTGAAGAGCTGCTCCAGATATGCGTCGCTGAGCCCGGTCGAGGTGCGCAGTTCCCGCCGCGCGGCATCATCGAGCATCTCGCCCCGCCGCACGAGGCCACCGGGAAAGGCCCACTTGCCGCGGGCCGGGCCGCGTGCGAGCTGGACGAGGTAGGTCTTGAGACGGCGCTTCTCGATCGCGAACAGTACCGTGTCGACCGCGACGCGCGGGCGTTCAAAACGGTCTGCCGATTCTGTCGGACCGGGGCTCTGCGCGATTGCGGGACTGCTCAGGCGCTCAGCTCCAGCATCCGCTCCAGTGCTATCCGCGCCCCCTCGCGCACGTCCTCGGGAAGATTGATTTCGTAGCGCAGGTTGCGGAGTGAATCGAGCGTGCCCTCGAGCGTGATCATCTTCATGAAGCGGCATAGTCTGCACGCCTTGTAAAAACGCTTCTCGGGAATCTCCATAAGCAGCCGGTCCGACAGGCCGCATTCGGTCACCACCAGGAACTTGTCCGCGTTGCTCTCGCGCGCATATCGCACCATCGCACTGGTCGAGAGGACCGCATCGGCGAGCGCCAACACGTCCTTGCGGCACTCCGGATGCGCCAGCACCTTGATGCCGGGAATCGAGTTCTTGACCTTGTTTACTTCCTCGGGGGTTATCTGGTGATGGACGTAGCAGTTACCATCCCATGAAATTATTCGCTTGCGGGTGTTCTCCTGCACGTAGTTGGCAAGGTTCTGGTCGGGGACGAACAGGATATTTTCGGAATCGATGGCGTTGACGATCTTGACCGCGTTGGCCGAGGTGCAGCAGGCGTCGGATTCAGCCTTCACATCGGCGGTGCAGTTGACGTACGAGACCACTTTGAGGTCGGGATAGATCTGCTTGAGCTCGGCTTTGCGATCCACGAGCGCTTCGGCTGTGACCGCATCGGCAAGAGAGCATCCGGCGCGCAGATCGGGAATCAGGACGGTGCGTCCGGGATTCATCACCTTGGCGGTTTCCGCCATGAAATGAACGCCGCAGAAGACGATCACCTCGGCATCGCGGACTTCCCTGGCCTTGCGCGCAAGTTCCAGCGAATCGCCGATAAAATCGGCGACCTCGAAAATCTCCGGCCGCTGGTAGTTATGCGCCAGGATGATCGCCTTGCGCTCCTCCTTGAGCCGGAGGATTTCCTCGATCTGATGCGAGTAGCGTTCGCAGGTATCGAGGCCGTAGGCATCATTGTCGAGCGGCGCGAGCTTGCGATGCAGCGCCGCGGCGGAGATTGGAGATAGAATGGGTGCGTTCACGATTGCATCCTGTCCGTCCCCGGCCTGCACCCCCATCGACCATCACGCCCTCAGCAGCCGGGGACTTTGCGTCAATTTGACACTTACTCTAGTAGCATACAGCCATCGGTGCAACCCGCTCCGAAACGAAGGATAGTCGAAGGAGCCATCTGCCGTGCAGATCCGCATCCAGACGCCTTCCATTCTTTAGTGGTGGCCGGCGGCTCCGCCGGCTACGCGCGGCGTCACCTCAGGTTCATTCGGCACTGCGTGTTTCCTGGCTCCGACTCGACGATAAGGACAGAAAACTATTCTGGTGTTGTTGAAGGTGGGCAGTGAGCCTCCAACAAAGCTTGCAGCTGGGATATCGCGACGAGAATGCCGTCGACCAGATGATTCTCCCTGGCCGCCACGAGGAAGTCGGCTACCACTTTCTCCCATGCTTCCGTTCCCACCTGTTGGTGGATTTCGCGATCGGCGAGCACCTCGACGTAGCGTTCGCCAATCGACACAAAAAACAGGACCCCATTGCGCTCGTGCGATGGGCCGACGACGTGAACTGCGAACTCTCGGTGCGCAAGGTGTTGCGCGCGGCTAAGCTTAATTCGCGCAGGTACGATTCGAAGCCGAAGAGGAAGCCAGTCAAAGACCAGAGTCAGAATGACGAACGAGGAGGCGCCGATCACATAGCCTGCTCGAATGCCTAGTTGGGGAAGGAGTAAAGCGGCGAGTCCATTGATTATCAGCGCACCAATCGCGGCCCATAGCGGCGCATAAAGAGAGTAGTGGTCGCTGAGGGGCACTACTATCAGCGATAACCGGGCGCCGGTGCGTTTCTGCGCGTCGGCTATCGCGACCTCGATTCGTGCGCGGTCGGAGACCGCGAACGGCTGTCCCCACTTCACCATGAACCCGATGCACCTCCACCGCCGAAGGATCCACCTCCGCCGGAGAACCCTCCACCTGAGAAACCACCGCCCGAGAATCCTCCGCCTGGGTATCCACCCCCCGAATATCCTCGCCCAAAGCCATATCCGGGCCCGCCCGGATGCACATGGAACTGCCAGTATCGGTATCTGCGGCGCTTCGCCGCCTTTATTTCCTTCTTCCGCTGCCGCCACCAGTCGCGGTCGTGGAGATGGCTGAATCCCTGGGCGAAGACGGCGAAAAGAATCAAAAAGAAGAAAAACACGAAGAGACTGGCGAAGTTGGCCTCAAAGATAGAGAGGAGGAAATGAAGCGGGCCTGCCGATCGACTGCTGGAAGGCTTCGCCGGTTCGCCGCCGATTACTTGTAGTATCGCGCGCGTTCCCTTGAGCACCCCCGCGTCGAAATCGCCACGCCGAAATTCCGGTAAGATGACCTGCTGGATGATTTGGCTGCACTGCGCATCGGTCAGGACGCCTTCCAACCCATATCCCACCTCGATCCTGACTTTGCGCTCGTGTGGTGCGACGATAAGCAAGACGCCGTTGTTGATCCCTTTCTGTCCAATTCCCCAGTGGCGCCCAAGTTGATACCCGAAATCCTCGATCGAGTAGCCCTGTAGCGAGCTGAGGGTAACGACCACGAGTTGCTGCCCGGTCTTCTTTTCCTGACCGGCGACCATGTCCGTGAGGAGGTCGATTGTTGGTTGAGAGAGAATTCCGGCTTCGTCCACGACTCGGCCGGCAAGAGCCGGGAATCTGGGCTGATCGGCGCGAGCTCCGGCCGCCAGGGCGAAGAGCGACGCGACCAGTGAGGCCGCGATGATTTGCAGCCGTGGGTTTCGCAGCCGCATCAGAAATGGACTTGCGGAGCCTGCTGTTCGTTCTCAGGAATAGTGAAGTTCTGTTTCAGCTGGGCATCGGGATAGAGAATCTCGGCAATCCATTTGCTCGGGTAGGTTCTGAGAGTGAGGTTGTATTGCTGTACCGCCACGATGTAGTCGCGGCGCGCTACTGCGATCCGGTTCTCGGTGCCTTCGAGCTGCGACTGTAACGCCAGAAAATTCTGATTCGATTTGAGATCGGGATATCGTTCGGTTACCACGAGCAGGCGACTGAGCGCACTCGTCAGTCCCGCCTGGTTTTGCTCGAATCCCTTGAAGGCAGCGGGATTGGTGAGAATGTCGGGCGGAAGTTGCATCTGGGCGACCTTGGCGCGTGCTTCGGTTACCTGGGTGAGTACTTGTTGCTCTTGTTTTGCGTAACCTTTGACGATCTCGACTAGATTGGGGATGAGGTCCGCACGGCGCTGATATTGATTGAGTACCTCGCTCCACGCGGCTTTCACCGCCTCGTCCCTGCGCGGAACCGCGTTAACGTCGCAGGCCGCAAGCGCCAGGGCGGAAATCAGGATCAATGCCGCGTGGGTTCTCCATCTTCGCGTAGAACAATTCATTTGGGGTTCCATTATAGTGAGTTCACTGAAAGTCGTGAATTTGGCAACCGGGTCTCCGCCCGCCGCATTACGAGTGAGGCGGGGCCCATGCGGGCGGACGCAAAGGGTGGCGCCATTAACGCATTCGATCTGCGCTTTGGTAAACCAAGCCCATAGGCCCCAATGTCGGAGTTAAAGCGATGGATGAAGTTCTGGAGAAGCAAATAGTCGATGCGGTGCGGCGGTTTGTCGAGCGTGATGTTATTCCGGTCGCCTCCGAGCTGGAGCATCGCGATGAATACCCGCAGGCGTTGGTCGACAAGATGAAGACCCTTGGCCTGTTCGGCGCCACCATCCCCGCCGAGCACGGCGGGCTCGGGCTCTCGTTCGGCACCTACGCCCGCGTGATGGAGGAGCTGTCGCGCGGATGGATGAGCCTGGCCGGCGTCATCAACAGCCACCTCATCATGGCCTTCATCATCACCCATCACGGCACCGATGCGCAGAGGAAATACTTCCTGCCCGCGATGGCGCGCGGCGAGAAGCGCGGAGGGCTGGCGCTCACGGAGCCGCATGCCGGCAGCGATGTGCAATCGATTCGTACCACGGCGGTCCGGCGCGGCGACGATTACATCCTGTCGGGCAGCAAGATGTTCATCACCAACGCGCGCAACGGAACGATGCTTGCCGTCGCCGCGAAGACCAACCCCAAGGCCGAGCCGGCATACGCGGGCATCAGCATGTTCGCGGTCGAGAAGAATGATTCGGGCCCCACCGTCAGCCGCAACATCAAGAAGCTCGGCTACAAGGGAATCGATACCTGCGAAGTTCTGCTCGAGGATTTTCCGGTTCCGGCCAGCAGCCTGATTGGCGGCGCGGAAGGGCAGGGCTTCAAGCAGGTGATGAGCGCGCTCGAAGTGGGGCGCATCAACGTGGCCGCACGCGCTGTCGGCGTCGCGCAGGCCGCATTCGAGAGTGCGATTCGGTATTCGCAGCAGCGGACCGCATTCGGCAAGCCGATTTCACAGCATCAGGCGGTGCAGTTGATGCTCGCCGATATGGGTACGCGCGTGGAAGCGGCGCGGCTGCTGGTGAGCAACGCCGCGCGAAAGAAGGACGCGGGGGAGCGATGTGACGTCGAGGCCGGGATGGCCAAGCTGTTCGCATCGGAAGCGTGCGCAAAGATTTCGCTCGATGCGATGCGCGTGTTGGCCGGCTATGGCTTCACTCAGGAGTTCCCGGTGGAGCGGTTCTATCGGGATGCGCCGCTCATGATGATCGGCGAGGGAACCAACGAGATCCAGGCGCTGGTAATCGCGAAGGGATTGTTGGCGCGCTACGCGATCTAAGTGCCTCTCCGCTCGGGGAGAGGTTTAGGAGTCACTTATGAGAGAGATTAGGAGGACAGCTCCGCCAGCTCGTGGAGCGCCTTGGCGCAGGCGGCAGGTTGCGTGAACATCACTTCGTGTCCGCAGTTGATGAACTTGAGCACCGGGTTGCTCAACCGGCTCGAAAAATGCGGATGCCACTCCGCGCCGCCCTCGATGGGTGTCTTGTCATTCTCGCACACGATGTATCCCGTCGGCACGCCCGATTCATGGAAGGCCTTCATCGGGACCGGATCGAGCATTGGTCCCAGTGGCTGCGGGTTCAGGGCCGACTTAATCCACGGATGAATCTCCGGCGGCACGTCATTCATGAGGCCGGCATAGAACTCGGGCCCCATCGCCTCGAGCGGAACGGCCCGATTGGGCAGGGCGGCCAGCGAATCGATCAGGGCCTTCGAGCCCGCGCTCGCCGCAGCATCCAGCAGCGGCTTGCCATCCTGCGGTACGATCGCCGTAACGAAGACGCAGCGCTTGATGCGCTTGGGAATCCGGACGCTCACTTGCGAGATTGTCAGGCCGCCGAGGCTGTGACCCGCAATGAGCACATCGCGGAGGTCGCGCTCCTCGATAAACTTCACGACACTATCCACGTAAGTTGCGAGCGTAACCTTCGAACGGTCGTAGTAGTTCTGCCCATGACCGGGAAGGTCCACTGCATAAGCATGGTCACCGAGTCGATCGAGCTCGCTGACTACGCCCGCCCAGCACCACGCGCCGTGCCATGCGCCATGAACCAGAACGATATTGTTCGGCATCGGTGATCCTCCCGGGCCGCGGCGGCCTCGCCGGAGGCAGAATTAACCACGAAGGCACCCTCCTGCGCCACGGCTTCGGAGGGCAGACCAGGACACCAAGAGTCGGAGAGAAAATATTCTTTCCGGGGCGTTGTGCCCTGGTGCTTGGAAATTCCGGTCAGGTCGCGACGGGTGTGACGGGTTGGCCGTCCTTCATCTGCGTCGGCGGCACCACGATTACCGTCTCGCCCCCGGTCAGACCCTGCAGCACCTGCACGCCATCCTGGTATTCGCGGCCGAGCGACACATCGACGCGATGAGCCACGTCGTTGCTGACGACCCACACATACTTCCGATTACCGTCCTCGACCACGGCCTTCTTGGGAACCAGCACCAGCGGAGCTTCCTGCTTCACCGGCGATCCGCCAAGGAAGGAAATCTTCGCGCTCATCTCGGGTTTGATGATCGCGAGGTCGGGCGTGAGGATATGGACCTCGACCTTTACCGTTCCCTTCTGCCGGTCAGCTTGCGGGTAAATCTTCACCACGCGCGCATCGAAGCTCTGGTCTGGGTAGGCATCGAGAATCACCGTCGCCGGCATCCCCATCGTGACCTTGCCAATATCGCTCTCGTTGATATCGACCTCGGCGCGCATATCTTCGGTGTCCGCGAGCGTCGCGATATCAGCGGTTCCGGCGCCTGCCGTGGGCTGGCTTCCGTAGAAGACCATGTCGCCGACTTCGTGCGTCTTGCTCAGCACGAGTCCATTGATCGGCGAGCGGATCGTGCACTGGCTGACCTGAGTCTTCCAGTAGTCGATCGAGTTGTCGTCCTTCTTGAGGGTAGCCTGCGCTTCGGCGAGCTTGTTTTCGGTCATGTCCAGTTGATCGCGCGACACGACGCCGGCCTTGAACAGCGCCTCCTGCCGGCCCGCCTGCGCCTGGTAGAGCTTGATGTCGGCGAGCGCGAGATCGCGATCGGCCTGGTACTGCCTGAGCTCGGCTTGATATTCGGTGTCGTCGATTTTCGCGAGCAGGTCGCCTTTCTTGATGTGCTGGCCTTCCTCGATCGGCTCCGCGACGATTTGTCCGAATTGCTTGGTGCCGACCGTGATGTACTTGTGCTGGGTGACGATATAGCCGGAGCCGGTAAGCAAGGTTCCCGGCTGCCCGGCCTGCTTGATCGTCACCATCGCCGTCTGTACCTCGGGCGGACGCCCCAGCGTGCGGCCGTAAACCGCATAGCCGACTCCCGCAACGATCGCGATTCCCGCCAGCGCGATCGCAGCGGGAACCAGGCGACTTGGGCGCTTCTCGGCCTTGCGCGCGATTCGAAGCGATTCCAGTTCGCGCAGGCTTGATGGCGGACGCGGCGATGATGGATCAGTGCTCACGGTCACCCCTTTCTAAGCGCTTCTACCACCTGCATTTTCATCGCCTGCCGCGCGGGAAGCCAGCCACCTAAAACGCCCATGATCGCGGCAAATACCAGCGCCTGCGCCACCACGGTCGGTGTCACGCGGAACGCAAACGCCATCGTCGAGAACGTGACGAAATTGCCGAAGCTGGTCGAGAAGCCGTTGATCGGCAAGGCGAGGATTACGCCAATCGCACCTGCCGCCGTGGCAAGCGCGAGCGATTCCAGCAGGAACGAACCCAGCACCGCGCCGGGCCGGAATCCAAGTGCGCGCAGCGTCCCGATCTCGGTCGTGCGCGCGGAAACCGCCGCGTACATCGTATTCATCGCGGCGAATACCGCGCCGATCCCCATGATGATCGCCACGATCATCCCGAGCGCCCGCAACTGGTTCGCGACCACTGACTGATCCTTGTAGTAGTCGGTTTCGGTCTGCGCCTGGAGGTTGATACGCGGATCGTCGGCGATGCGGTGAATGAGCGCATCGACGTCGGCGCCCGGCATCATCTTGAGGCGCGCGCACGCATAGTACGCGCCGCGCTGGGTGTCATCCTGGATATTGTGAATATCGGCCCAGACCTCGGATTCGAACGAGCTTCCGCCCGCATCGAAGATTCCCACCACTTTCCAGTCGCCGCGTCCGAAATGCATCGTCGAGCCGACCTGGGTATTCGCGTACCGCCCGACCAGCGCCTTGCCCACGATCACTTCGTTGAGGGCGGGCTTGAACATGCGCCCTTCGGTGATGTGCACGTTCTGATGGACCTGCAGCGCGACCGGCAGTACTCCGCGCACGACCACGTTGTCGGTTGCGCCGCCGGGCCGCTCCATCAGCACTTGTACCGGAAGCTCGGGAGAGGCGAGGGGATTGCCATCGCGATCGCGCTTAATCTGCGGCAGGAACTTGAGTGCATCGAACTGGTCGAGCTGAACCGCCGACGATGTTTCCGTGGTCGATCCTTTACGCACCACCACCACGTTGTCGGGCGAGCCCGTGTCGCTGATCGCCGAGCCGAGTCCCGCGACCATCGCCATTACGATGACGAACACCGCAACCACCAGCGCGATACCGCCCGCCGTCATCGCGGTCGAGACACGCCTGACCAGCAAGCTTCTGACGTTGTATTTGAGCGGGATAGCCATGTCAGGCGACCAGCCTGAGCGCATCGACGATGTTCTGGCGCGCCGCGGAGCGCGCGGGGAACCATGCGCTGAGCAACCCGATGAGACATGCGGCGATGAGCGCTTCGACGACGACGATCGGCGGCATCTGGATATTGCTGATGCCGATGGCGGGCGAGCCGACCGCGAACACCTTGAGAATCACGAACGCGGCGCCACATCCGAGGATGCCGCCGGCGAGCCCGATTATCAGCGACTCGCCGAGCAACAGCCCCAGGATGGTGCCGGAACGGAATCCGATTGAGCGCATCACGGCGATTTCGCCACGCCGCTCGCGAATCGACATGGCGGCCGTGTTCGCCGCCACCAACCCGATGGTCAGCACGACGACAAGTCCCAGAATCTCCGCGAGCTGAAAGAATGCGCGGTAGCCCTGCACAAAACCGCCCATGAAGGCGGCTTCTGATTCGCTGCGGGTTTCCGCCGAGGAATTCGCGAACTGCTCATCGATGGTCGCGATGATTTGCGGAATGTTTTCTGACTTGTCGGCGCGCACCCAGTACATGCTCACGAACCCGGGGCGTCCCGCCGCTTCCTCCAGGTAGTCACGCCTGAAGAACAGGAAGTTGGGCGGCGCCTTGTCATTCATCACGCCGACGATGTTGAGCGTGACGTTGAACGGATAGACCGTTCCCCTGAGCGATATCTGCTGCCCCACGTGCAGGTTGAAGCGCTTCATCGTACCGGCGCTGACCAGGCACGCGGTGCGCAGCCGCTTGAAATCGTCGAACGCCTGCTTCGAAATCCCCCAATCGTCCCACATGATGTCGACCTGTTCGGGATCGACCGCGAGGTTGGGGAACTGGTCGTTGACTTCATGGTAGATGCCGCCGAACCAGCTCTCGGCCACGACGCCGATCACGTGCGGCGTCGAAGCGATGCGCTGCTTGTATGCCTCAGGCATCGAGTAGGTCACCCCGGCTTTGTTGTGCACGGCAATTCGCAGCGACGATGCGCGGTCGGCGAGAATCTCTCGCGCGAGGGTAGGGAAGCTCACCAGCGCGGAAAAGATGAACAGCGACACGGCGATCGAGAAGATCGTCAATAGGGTGCGCCGCTTGCTGCGCAGCAGGTTCTTGAGAATCAGCATCGTGAACTTCATCGCCGTTCTCCCTCGTTATGCGCTTGCTCCTGCCGCCGCCGTGTGAGGCGCTGCCTTGCCGGGCTCGATTCCAGCCAGCACGCCCTTGTCGAGGCGATAGACGGTATCCACGTAGCGCTCGGCACGCGGGTCGTGCGTGACCATCACGATGGTCTTGTGGAACTGGCGGTTCAGCTCGGTGAGCAGGTTCAGGATCTCCTCGGCCGACTTGGCATCGAGGTCGCCGGTGGGCTCGTCGGCCACCACGATCGTCGGGTCGGTGACGATGGCGCGGGCAATCGCGACACGCTGCTCCTGGCCGCCGGAGAGTTGGCGCGGGTAGTGATCCATGCGGTCCGCCAGTCCCACGACCTTGAGCGCGGTCTCGACGTGATCGCGCCGCTCGGCTTTCTTCAGATGCGTCAGCAGCAGCGGCAACTCGACGTTTTCGAACGCGGTCAGCACCGGGATGAGATTGTAGAACTGGAACACCAGCCCGATATGGCGCGCGCGCCACGCCGCGAGGTCGCGCTCCTTCATCGAGGTGATCTCTTCGCCGCCCACCGCGACCCGGCCGGAAGTGGCGTGGTCGATGCCGGCGATCAGGTTGAGCATCGTCGTCTTACCCGAGCCGGACGGTCCCATGATCGCGACGAAGCGCGCTTCCGGAACCTGGATCGTTACATCGTCGAGAGCTCGCACTTCGAACTCGTCGCGCTTGTAGACGCGGGTCACGTGGTCGATATCGATCGCGTACTTCTGGTCCATCTCGCCCTCCCGCCGCCTACGCCGTTCGATGGCGCGGGCGGCCCCTTTCGCTGAGTAGCAGCTTGTTTTTGACTTCCTCGGACAGGCGCGCGAAAACCTTCGCCTTTGCTTGCGTGAGTGCGTAACCGATCTCGATGAGCGCCTTGCGAAAAACGCTCTCGCCGCTCTTTTCCATTTCTCCCGCCAGCCAGCGCAGCATCTCGGCGCGCTCCAGGTCGTCGTGATGGACCCGCGCCATGTGCGTCAGCGCCGCCTGGGGATCGTGATGCGCGAAGTAAATTTTCACCTGCGCCTCGTCGAACACGAACACCGGCTGTGCGGGCTCGCGCAGCATCTTGAGAAAGCGGGCACGTCCGGCCTCGGTGATCGCATACACCTTGCGCGAGCGCTTGCCGTGGCGTTCCACGCGTTGCGTGACCAGCCCGTCGCGCGCCAGCTTCTTCAGAGCAGGGTAGAGCGAGCCGTCGCTGACCCGGTAGAAAAATCCCACCGGGTCGCGGAAGCGGCGCTTCAGGTCGTAGCCGGTAGCCTCGGAGTCCATCAGGAAGCCCAGGATTGGGAACTTCACGTCGATTCGAGGCGTGGTCTGTTCGGCGTCGCGATGCCATGACGGTTCCTGGGCAGCGTGAGAGCGGACCGGCAGGGGAGAGGTCCGTTTGAGGGTAGGCAAACCCATATAGCTCGCCTCAATAGCTCGACTTGAGATAACGAGTCAAGCTATCGAATCGATGCTCGGGGCGTTCCCAAGTAAATCGTGACCGCCCGTTTCCAATTGCTCGGACCCGTCAGCGCCGGAATCTTCTCCACCGCCAGCTTCATCTCCTGCTGACGGCTCGGAGCAGGTTCCGTGCCGAGCACATGATCCCACAGCGAGTTGGTCACTCCGAAAATCGCATCCGGCGAAAACGCGTGATGCGCCAGATGGCGAGTTCGAAGGTAAGTCTCGAATCGATTGCGGGGACGAGCGAAGTGGATTCGATAGTGCAGGACTTCGTAGCCGATGAATCCGGTCACGAGGCCAAGCATGGCGAAGGTGCCCGGGCGGAACCCGAAAAATCCAACTACGGCGAGGACTATGACCATTACGGGGAGCCAGGCACGAGAAGTGAACACCGCGTGCGGATCGCCGTGATGCACCTGATGCAACGAGCTCACCACGGTGCGGTGCTGATGGCTCAATACGCCGTGGATCACGTATTCGAGCAGCGTCCACGCGCCGATTCCGATCGCAAAGCAGAGCGCGTAGGAGCCCATGGCTCGATCGTAAGCTTCCGCTGAGGCGACAGCAAATGCAGGGAATCGACTGCTCCCCGGCGCATCGCAAGCATTGCAGTCGCCGCGCGCTGACTGAGTTCCTCTCCCGAAGGGAGAAGGACTAGGGAGAGGAACTGAAGGTCGAGTTACGTCGGACGCGGTCAATACGGGGTCGAGGGGGTATACCTTCGTGCCGTATCCGATTTTACCGCTACGGAGACTGAGAGGCAGCCGGAAAATGGAGCTTAGACACCGGGTTGAAGAAAGGACCAATTCCGTTGTTGACGTTCTGACTAACTGTTTGGGCTTGCTGAACTTGAGTCTCAGCGCTTGGCGACTGCAATAGGAGCCACTCTTGACAGGTGGAGAGAGCGTACGTGCCTGGCTGCTCGCACTGGGCAGGAAGCGAAGGCTTCCCAAGACACTTAACACGAAGCGACCAGGATGGATCAGTGCTTTTCCTGTTTGCATCGCACTGCCGAGCAAGGGCCAGCGTAGCTTCGTCGGAAGGGGTCGGTGTCCTTACTTGCGACACGTCCACGCGCTGGCTCGAAATGTAGACTGGACTACTGCAGCCGACAATCGTCAAGGCTAGAAACGTCATCATTCCGCGTCGCAGACGGGGCACGATGTTTAGTAGGACACCCCGCGATTGAGCTAGTCAAGCCAAGATACCAATTTGAGAAATCGCCGGGCAGTGTCCTCCTTGTAGCACTTCCTTCGCCGTTTCGCGCAGAGCGCGTTGGTTCTCCAACTGCCAGTCGGCCGTTCGACCGCTGATTCGCCTGTTCGGGTTCGACTCCAATATTCCGACGCGTATTTCCCCGATGACAGAATGGTTGCCGACCATGAGCCACACGTATTTTTTCCAAAACCCGGGCAAGCCCTAACACTTCGAGCTATTCCGTTGGGAGGGACCTCCAAAGATAGAGCTATTGACTTTGGCTGTTGCGGGCGCGCCTGCCGCCGCTTCCTTCGGAGTGGGTGCAACTATCACGTCGCTAGCAGCACCTCCGAATCTACGTGACAAGGGTTACGGGCGGAGCCACAGGTTTGGTTTCGGCCACTGCGACCACAAGTCAAATGCCTGCTTGCAGGGATGTGACTGCCCGAAGGCGCATCCCGAACACTGCACCCGAGGAAGCCCCCCGACCCGTCCGGGTGACGCCGCCATCCCGGTGGCGTCTTTTCACTTCAAACTAGCAGGAAGTCCTAGCCCGCATCTCTGCTGGGGCGATGTGATTCTGTGACGCGTCCGTGGCGAGCCGTGTCACGTGGCCGTGGTAGCGCGTGGCAAGTTCCTGATTCGTTCGAAGGAACGCCGTCGTATGTTGACCGCTCGGACGGCCTCAAATGAGGACGACGCGCCGCGGGATTTTATCGATATGTCTAAGGGGTCAGGGTGTCGGACTGCCTCCGACCACCCCAGCAACCAAAGCGTTGGTTTGGTCCGCTTTTGCCTCAGCGCGGACGGTCCATTCTCGGCAAGCCGGAAGGTCGTCGGTTCCCGCGGCCTCGCACTCGGGAGGCAACGACGGCTGGAGTACGCAGTTGAGCCGTTGCCACGCCGACGGATAGCCATTCTTCGCGAAAGAATCGCACATTCGTGAGCTACTAATCCACGCCCGATCTATGTCCGGCTTGGACCAAGCGGCGCAACTCGCGAGCCAAACAGAAGCTAAGAAAATGGCAGACTTCCGCATAGGTTTCGATCGATTAGCCTACGCTGCGCGCACCCCCCTTCTTTAGTGTTGAGCCTGAAGCATCTGTTGCTGGTTTTGGATGTTTTGAAGAACAGCCGTTGACTGCACCGTTGCCCCACCCTGCTGGTTGGCCGAACCTAACTGCGAAACCCACGCCTGGCAACGGGAGAGATCGTCCGTGCCTTCTGGCACGCACTCTGGAGGGAGCGGCGACCGCCCGCCTATATTACAACTCAGACTTTTCTCGAGCGAGAAATCGGAACCCGCCTGATAACTCTCGCACATGCGCTCCCAACCGAACATTCGCTGAGCAACCTCCTGTTGAGAGACAGCGGGGACCGCATGCCCAGAATCTCGCTGCGGCCAGAACGAGCACAAAAGCGAGAAGTCCTCGCACCCACATAGCTTGCCAGCACGGCAGCTAGTCGCGGGGAGATTGGACCGCGAGAGGGGCGGAACCGCATTGGCAGTTTGTGCACGGTTTGTGTACGCGCGTGCGGTTTGCTTTTGCCAAAAAAAGTGCATCGGCGCACCATGAAAGCATCGCGTCGAGCGACGCGACCCGCGACTGTGATGCGCGAACTCTTTAATTTTGGTTCTCAGACTGTGCCGCGCGAGGTTTCTCTCGAAATTCTGGGCGGTTACGCCGTGGGGCTGAGTCCGCCGCTAGCTTAAAAATGTTAGGAAATGTCAGGGTCTGAGGGGTTGGTGCGCCGAGCGGGTTGTTTAGGTCTGAGGCATTGCGCAGCTTGACCATAGTTCAATATTGAGATACTTCAGAGTGAGAATAAGTTGACCTATTCTCCAAGGAGCACTCCCCATGTGGAACTCGGACAATCCCTTTCTTAACGGCAACTACGCTCCATGGCGCGAGGAGGGCGACGCATACGACCTGGAAGTCGATGGCGAGATTCCACGCGAGCTCGATGGTGCCCTTTATCGAATCGGTCCCAACCCGCACTTCAAGCCCACTGGCCGCTACCATTGGTTTGACGGCGACGGGATGGTCCACGGATTTATCCTGAAGAATGGCCGCGCCGCCTATCGCAATCGCTACGTGAAGACCGAGGGCCTGCGCCAGGAGATGAACGCCGGCCACGCGCTCTACGGCGGGCTGCTCGAAGGGCCAAAGGAACTGCCGCCCGGAGTGCCGCCCATGAAGAATGCGGCCAACACCAACATCATTGGGTATGCGAACCGGCTGCTGGCTTTGTTTGAGCCCTCACTTCCGCACGAGTTGAAGCCGGAGACGCTCGAAACCGTGGGACTCTACGATTTCGGCGGCAAGATGAATGGCCCGGTAACCGCGCATCCGAAGTTCGATCCCGCCAACGGCGATCTGCTGTTCTTCGGCTACCAGCCGTTTCCACCGTATGTCACGTGGCATCGCGCCGATCGCAGCGGCCGGTTGCTCGAATCGCGTCCGATCGACACCGGCCTCGCGGTGATGATGCACGACTTCGTTACGACCGATAACTACGCGATCTTCTTCGTGTGCCCCTCGGTGTTCCGGATGGAGAACATGGCTGCCGGAAAGCCGCTTCTGAATTGGGAGCCCCATCACGGCACGAAGATCGGCGCGATGGACCGGCGCACGGGCGACGTAAAGTGGTTCAATGCCGAAGCGTTTTTCATCTTCCACTTCCTGAACGCATACGAAGAGAACGGCGCGCTGGTCGTCGACGGATGCCGCATGAACTCGCTCGACATGACCGGCAACAGTTTCGGCAATCCCCCGATGCCGTGGCGCTGGACGCTGAAGCTGGGCGACGGCTCGGTGAAGAGCGAGCAGATGGAAGAATACAGCGCCGAGTTCCCGCGCCTCGATGAGCGGCTGGCCGGCAAGAAGAATCGCTTTGGCTACATGGCGGCGCGGCGCGATTCGAAGACCGGACTCGACGAGACCGGATTCAACTGCGTCGTGAAGCGCGATCTTCAGACCGGCAAGACCGAGTTCCAGGATTTTGGTGGCCGCAAGATGCCGGGCGAGCCCGTCTTCGTTCCGCGCGGCACGAAGTCGGGCGAAGACGACGGATGGGTCCTGTCGGTGTGGTACGACCCGACCGTGAATTCCAGCGAGCTTCTTATCCAGGATGCGAGCGACTTCTCTGGTCAGCCCGTCGCGCGGGTCAAAGCGCCGCATCGGGTACCCTTCGGCTTCCACGGCAACTGGGTCCCGGCCTAAGGAACGAGCTTGAAGAAGGCTGGCCGAAATCCGGGCGCGAAGCGGCGCGGCGCCACGTCAGCGAAAGACTCTGCTTTGACCGGCGCGGCGGCGCCGGTCAAAGCATCGCTCGAGCTTGCGCTGCTCGGGTTGATCGCTGCGACTCCGCGAATCTCCGGCTACGACATCGTGAGGATCTTCAACCTCTCGATGCGCCATTTCTGGCATGCGCACCAGGGGCAGATTTATCCGACCCTTGGGCGCATGGAACGCGACGGATGGATAGCGAGCCGCGAGGTTATCCAGCGCGGCCGTCCCAACAAGCGTCTGTTCTCGATCGCGCCGGCCGGGCGCGAGGCGTTGGAGCGATGGCTAAGCAGTCCGTTCGAGGACTTGAAACTCAAGCACGCGCCGTTGCTGAAGACTCTCTACCTTGGGCATCTGGGTGCTGACGCTGCGCTGGAGAAGTTTGCCGAGCAACGCGCGGGCTGCGTGGCCTATCTTGAGGAGCTGCGTGAAATCGAGCGCGAATCTTTCAAAGAGGGCGGCTACCGCGACGAGCATCGGATGTTCGCGTACTTCACGCTGCGCTACGGAATCGGGTGGATGGAGGAGAGCATTCGATGGTGCGATTGGGCGATGGCCGAGATCGAGAGTCACCGGGAGCTTTTTTCCGCCCCGACTGCATCAGGCAGCAATCAGCAAAGGGCTGCCCGCCGGTAGCAAACGTGGCGCGAGGCGAAGCTTCCTAACCTCTCCGCACCGGGAGAGGTAAGAACGGCCCGCGCAGCGGGAGCGTCGCTTTACGCTGTTGCCTCGTCTAGATTAGCTGCGTGCCTGAGCCGCAGTCATTGGAACCCGTTCGCCGGACGAGCGCCTCGCGCCGGTTCCTGGTCGAGCTGATCAAACCGTCTCACTACGACGACGACGGTTACGTCATCCAGTGGTGGCGGGGATGGATTCCCTCGAACTCCCTGTCCTGCCTCTACGGCCTCGCGATCGATTGCAAGGCGCGCCGTGTGCTCGGCGACGATGTCGAGATCGACGTCACTGCCTACGACGAAACCAACCAGGTAATTCCGCTCCGCAAGATCATCCGGCGGTTCCGCAGCAACGGAATGTGCGGCCTCGTCTGCCTGGTCGGCGTACAGAGCAACCAGTTCCCACGCGCGATGGATATAGCGAGGGTGCTGCGCCGTGCCGGAATCCAGGTGGTGATGGGGGGATTCCACGTGAGCGGCACGCTCGCGATGCTGCCGGAGACCCCGCCGGAGCTGAAGGAAGCGATGGACCTCGGCATCACGCTTTTCGCCGGCGAGGCGGAAGGGCGGCTCGACGAGGTCTTCAAGGCTGCTTACGCAAAAAGACTTGAGCCTCTCTACAACTTCATGAACGAGCTACCCGCGCTCAACGATCGGCCGACGCCGTACCTGCCCGCGCGCATGATTCGCCATAATCTCGGCAATATCAGCGCATTCGACGGCGGGCGCGGATGCCCCTTTAGCTGCAGCTTCTGCACGATTATCAATGTGCAGGGGCGCAAGTCACGCTATCGCAGCGCCGATGACGTCGAGCGGCTCATTCGTGCCAATCACGGCTCGGGCGTCACGACCTACTTCATCACCGACGACAACTTTGCGCGTAACCGCAACTGGGAGGCGATCCTCGATCGCATTATCGAGCTGCGCGAGAAGCAGCGACTAAAAATCCATCTGACCATCCAGGTCGACACCCTGTGCCACAAGATTCCGCGGTTCGTTCAGAAAGCCGCGCGCGCGGGCACCAAGCGCGTCTTCATCGGCCTGGAGAACATCAATCCCGACAGCCTCAAGGGCGCGTCGAAGGGGCAGAACCGCATCACCGAGTACCGCGCGATGCTCCAGGCGTGGCGCAACGCCGGTGTGCTGACCTACGCCGGCTATATACTGGGCTTTCCCAACGACAGTGCGGAATCGATCGCGCGCGACATCGCGATTATCCAGCGCGAGCTGCCGATCGATATGCTGGAATTTTTTATGCTGACGCCGCTGCCCGGTTCGAAGGATCACCTGGACCTGTACAAGCAGGGGGCGAACCTCGATGCGGACTTGAATCGCTACGACCTTGAGCACGTCACGACCGACCATCCGCGGATGGGCCGCGACGAATGGCAGGCGACCTACGATCGCGCGTGGCACCTGTATTACTCGCCCGGGCACAACGAGACGATGATCAAGCGCGCGATCGGCAGCGGCATCAACCCTGCGCGGCTGACCTCGATGATCTTCACCTTCTACGCGAGCCACGCGTTCGAGAAGGTGCATCCTCTCCAGAGCGGCGTGTTCCGACGCAAGCTGCGGACCAGCCGCCGGTCCGACCTGCCGCTGGAAGGACGATTGTCCTTCTACGCGCGGCGGACGCGCGAGGTCTTTCAGACCTACGTTCCGGCGCTGCGCTTTCTTTGGCAACTCACTCGCCTGCGCCATCGATTGCTCAAGGATCCCGCGACGCGGAACTATCGCGATCTGGCGATCACGCCGCTGGACAACGAGTTGAACGAGACGCTCGGGCTCTACGAGGCGACCGAAGGCGCGCGACGGGTCGCGAACCAGGCGCGGTTGCGCACTGCGGCCGCGCGATCCTGATCCGGCGCATCGCGCCGCTCGTGCAAACCTGCACCGTCTCTGCTATGTGCCGTTTGGGCACTGCGCAGACCTCTAGTCTGCCGCGAGGGGACGCGATGAGCAGGGCGCTCGACGACATACGCGTTATTGAATACGCCGAGATGGTGTCGGGACCCATCTGCGGAAAGATGTTTTCCGACATGGGCGCCGAGGTCATCAAGATCGAGGCCCCGCGCACCGGCGATCCCGCCCGGATGCATCCTCCTTTTCCCGGCGATGTGCCGCATCCCGAAAAGAGCGGGATGTTTCTTTATCTCAACACCGGCAAGAAGAGCCTCACCCTCGATCCTGCAACGCGGGATGGCGGCGAAATATTCAGGAAGCTCGTCGCCGGGGCAGATTTTCTGATCGAAAACCATCAGCCCGGCTTTCTCGACGGCATTGGGTTCTCGTACGAAGCGCTCCACGCGCTGAATCCGCGCCTTATCGTCGTATCGATTACTCCGTTCGGACAGACAGGACCGTATCGCGACTGGAAGGGCTCGGACCTTATCGAATGGGCGATGAGCCTTACCGGCTACAACACTCCGACGCTGGTCGACGACGGCGAAAAAGAGAATCCCTTGCGCGCCCCTGGCCATGCGGCGGATGCGATGGGCGGTGCGAACGCAGCGGCGGCCGCGATGATGGCGTTGTTCCATCGCGAAATGACCGGGGAGGGGCAATGGATCGATGCGCCGTGCTGGCAGGCCACGGTGAATACCTCGAAGATCGAGATGGCTGCCTACAGCTACAAAGGCCTCCCGTTCAGCCGGATGCGCGGAAAGACGCTCGTCGGGCTGGAGCCGCTGCCATGCCGCGACGGCTACGTGTACACGCTGTGGGCGGCGGACTCACACTACCAGGCACTGAAGAAGCTACTCGGCAATCCTGATGGGCTCGACACCGAGTTGTTCGACACGCTCCTGGGCCGCCAGCAGAACGACGATGTGGTCCGCTCGGTAATCCGTGCAGAACTGCTGAAGCACGACATGGAATACCTGGTGCGCGAAGGACAGAAGCTGGGACTCACCATCGGTCCCGTGTACAAGGTGTCGCAGGCGGCCACGCATCCGCATCACCGAGCCCGCGAAACATTTGTCGAGATCGATCATCCCGTGGCGGGGCGGTTTCTGTTTCCGCGCCGGATGGTCTCGATGACGCTCACGCCGCCAATCCCCACTCGCGCGCCCCTGCTCGGCGAGCACAACGCCGAGATCCTCGCGCGCCTGGGGATTTCCAACCAGGAGCAGCAGGGCTTTCAGGCTGCGGGGGCGATCTGATGAAGCCGCGTCTTCCACTGGAAGGAATCCGGGTCGCCGACTTCAGTTGGATCATCAACGGTCCGCAGATCGCGCAGTGGCTCGCGACCATGGGTGCGGAAGTCATCAAGATCGAATCGCAGGTCTACATCGATATCGGTCGCGTCAATCCCGCGGGCATGGCGGCCGGCGAGCCGGGGCCCAATCGCAACGGCTTCTACCACATGCTCAATTACGGCAAGAAAGCCATCAACCTGAATTTGGCCACCGCTCGCGGCTACGAACTCGCGTGCGACCTAATCAGGAAGAGCGACCTCGTTATCGAATGTTTCCCGCGCGGGACGTCAGAGCGCCTGAATCTGACCTACGACAAGATCAAGGCGGTCAAACCGGACATTGTGATGATCTCGGTCTCCCTCCTCGGCAAAACCGGCACCGAACCATCGGGATGGGTCGGATGGGGCCCGATGGCGTGTTCGTTCGTGGGGATGTTCGATGCGCAGGGATATCCGGGTGGTCCTCCGCGGCAGACCGGAGGGACGTGGCCCGACTATGCGATCGCATCCGCGGTGGTATTTCACGCGCTCGCCGCATTGCGCCATCGCAACCGCACCGGCGAAGGGCAGTGGATCGATGCGAGCATGGGCGAGACCGTCATCGGGCAGATGAACGAATGGTTCATGGACTACTTCATGAATCATCGCGACCGTGGGCGATGGGAAAATCGCGATGCCTTCATGGCGCCGCACAACACCTACAAGTGCAGCGGCGATGATAAGTGGATCGCGATCGCGGTGGGCAGTGATGCCGAGTGGCAGGCGCTGTGCGAGGTCGCATCCCATCCGGAGTGGGCGCGCGATCCGCGCTTCGCCGGTAAGGAATCGCGCCTGCATCATGCGGCAGAGATCGATGCGCTGTTGCGCGAATGGACCCGCGACCACGACCATCTTCAACTCGCCGCGATCTTGCAGAAGGCCGGAGTTCCCGCCGGCCCGGTGCTGGATGGCGTCGAGATCCACCAAGACCCGCATCTGTGGGAATGGGGCTACTGGATGAAGATGAATCATCACGAGGTGGGAGAGCGCCAGATTCCCCGGATGCCGGTCCGGATGAGCGGTGTGCCGGAGCCGAACTACTCGCTGCCACCCGACATTGGCCAGCACAATCGCGAAGTGTTCGGCGGAGTGTTGGGACTCAGTGATGCGGAGATTCAAATGCTCATGGAGCAGAAGGTGATCTTTTGAGCACTGGCATACTCGACGGCAAGGTGACGCTGGTTACCGGTGCGGGCGGCGGGATTGGCCGCGCTACCGCGGTCGTCCTGGGACAGGCCGGCGCCAAGGTGCTCGTGTCCGATATCTCCACTCGGCGCGGCGAAGAAACAACGGCGATGGTTCGTGCGGCAGGCGCGGATGCGGAATTCAAGAAGGCCGACGTGTCCCGCGGTGCCGACGTCGAGGCGCTGATCGCGGCGGCCGTCGCAAAGTGGGGTCGCCTGGATTGCGCGCACAACAACGCGGGCATTTCCGGAACCGTGGTCAACGTCGCGGACGATACGGAAGAAAACTGGGACAAGACGCTGGCCGTGGACTTGAAGGGCGTGTGGCTCTGCATGAAGTACGAGATCAAGCAGATGCTCAAGCAGGGGGGCGGGTCGATCGTAAATACCTCCTCCACCGCCGGACTGCTGGGCGCCGTGCGAATGGGTGCCTACGCGGCGGCCAAGCACGGAGTGGTCGGACTCACGCGAACCGCCGCGCTCGAATACGCAAAATCGAATATCCGGGTCAATGCGATTTGCCCCGGAGTGATCGGCACGCCGGTCATCATGGGGTGGTTCGAAAGCAACGAGCGGCTGAAGAAAACCATGCTCGCGTCGGAGCCGATCGGCCGCGTAGGCCAGCCGGAAGAGATCGGCAACGCGGTCGTATGGCTCTTTTCGGATCGGTCGTCCTTTGTCACCGGCGCCGCGATTCCCGTCGACGGCGGACTAAGCGCGCAGTAGATCGAGCGGCGTAGTTCGCTATCTTAGGCGCTCTATGCCGACCTTTATTCCGGGCGTAGAGCTCAACGAGATGTTCTACCGCGAGGCGGTGGCGCCGATTCTCGCCTCGGCCTTCCCCGGGCTTCACTACTCGGCGGCGCTGATCGGGTACGGATCGGATGTGCTCGGGTTCGATTCTGAACGATCGACGGACCACGAATGGGGTCCGCGCCTGCTCATTTTTTTGGGCGAGGACGATCACAGGCTGCAGGCCGCCTCGATCAGTGACGTGCTATCGGCCCGGTTGCCGACGGAGTTTCGCGGCTATTCGACCAACTTCAGCGAGCCCGATGAAAACCGCGTCCGTACCATGGAAAGAGGCGAGCCCGGCCGCGTGCGGCATCATGTATATTTCCACACGGTTCCCGAATTCGTCGGTCGGTACCTGGGTATCGATCCAAAACAGGCCTTGTCGAACATCGACTGGTTGCTGATGGATCAGAACGCTCTGCTCGAAATTACCGGCGGCAAGGTCTATCACGACGGCCTCGGCGATCTGACTCCGCTTCGCGAGCGGCTTGCCTGGTATCCGCATGAAGTCTGGCTCTACATGCTCGCGTCGCAGTGGATTCGGCTTGCGCAGGAAGAGCCGTTTGCCAGCCGATGCGGGGAAGGCGGTGACGAGATCGGCTCACGGATTGTGACGGCCCGGCTGGTACGCGACCTGATGAAGCTGTGCTTCCTGATGGAGCGGCGCTACGCGCCATACAGCAAATGGCTTGGCACGGCATTTTCGCGGCTCAAGTGCGCGGCAGAGATTGGTCCGATCCTGCATGATGCTCTCGCAGCCGATTCATGGCAGGCCCGCGAGCATTATCTTTGCGCGGCCTGTCAGGTCGCCGCGCGCACGCATAACGAAATGGGCATCTTCAAACGTCTCGATGTCGACACGATGTCATTTCACGATCGTCCTTACCGTATTCTTGGCGCCGGGCGCTTTGCCAAAGCGGTGAGCGACGAAATTCGCGACGGGCAGTTGCGGGGGATCTATAAGACGGTGGGGCCGGTCGGCTCGATAAACCAGTTCGGTGACAGTACCAATCTCCTGACGCGTGCCGATTTGAGGGCCCGGCTTGGAAAGCTGTACGAAGCTGCCTCGTAGCCGTTTGTGGCCTGGCGCGCTGAAAAGTCGATTGGTTCACTAGGCATGGATTTGCGGCTCGCAGCGTCTTTCAGCTTGGGGGTCGTCCTTGCCGGGAATCTTGCCCTAGACCTTCCCAAAACCATGAGTATGTTATGCTAGAAGACTGAATTTAGACCCCGTTCTATTCGTCATTAAATCGATGACCAATGGCGTCTGTCGGGACGGCAGACCAGGGAGTCTCAGGAGGCATGCATGGCTAGGAAAATCGCCGCCATTCTGGGCGGCGTGCTTTTAGGACTGATTATCGCGTTTGCTCGAGCAGGCGCATTTCCGTTTTGGGGGTCAGGGGACCAGACCGCTCACGCAGACAGCAACACCCCGCAATCGGCATCATCCCCCCTGGTGGCCGCTCCACCGGCTGCCCCCAACTCGCCCGAGCCCAATGAACGCAGCGGCGTGGTGGGCTCGTTCGCACCATTGGTCAAACACGTATGGCCCACAGTCGTCAGCGTCCGCGTCGTCCAGGACATCAAGGCCTCCTCGATGGGTCCGGAAATGGGGCCCGGCGGCGGCGACGAGGGGGGCGGTGGCGATGAAGTAGGACCGGGTGGACCTCCGGGAATGGGCGGAGGCGATCCTTTCGAGCAGTTCCGCCGGTTCTTTGGCCAGGTTCCCCGCGAGCAGAAGCAGCGCGGACTCGGGTCCGGCGTGATCATCTCTTCGGACGGATACATTCTCACCAACAACCACGTGGTCGGAGCAGCCGACGAAATCAAGGTGACCTTGAGCGATGGGCGTGAGTTCACCGCCAAGGTTATCGGTAAGGACCAAAAGACCGACCTGGCCCTCATCAAGATTAACGCCAAGGATGCTCTCCCGGCCGCGACGCTGGGAGACTCGGACAAGACCGAAATCGGTGATTGGGTGGTCGCGATCGGAAATCCCTTCGACGTCGGCATGACCGTGACCGCCGGGATCGTGAGTGCCAAGGGCAAGTTCCTCGGCGGCAACTACGACGATTTCATCCAGACCGATGCATCGATCAACCCGGGTAACTCGGGAGGACCGCTGTTCAACACAGACGGCCAGGTTATCGGCATCAACACCCTGATTTACACCCGCACCGGAGCGAATAATGGAATCGGCTTTGCGATTCCAATCGACCTGGCGCGTAACGTGGTCGAACAGCTCAAGGCGCACGGACGCGTGGTTCGCGGATGGCTGGGCGTTGAGATCCAGGAAGTGACGGCGGACCTCGCCCAATCCTTCGGCCTCGACAAGCCGGAAGGCGCGCTGGTCGCGGCGGTCGACAAGACCGGCCCGGCGGCGAAGGCGGGAATCGAGCGCGGCGACATCGTCGTCAAGTTCAACGGAAGGGACGTGCACGATCAGCATGAGCTGCCGACCTACGTGGCGCAGACGCCTATCAACAAGACCGTCGACGTGGTCGTACTGCGCAACGGCAAGCCGAAGACGCTCCAGGTTACGATCGGCGAGCTCAAGGAGCAGGAAGTCGCCAGCGCCAAGAGCCAGGAGCCGGGTGGCGACTGGGGCATGAAGGTGGGCGACATTACGCCCGACCTCGAGCAGCAGTTCCATCTTTCCAGCAGCAAGGGCGTCGTGGTTCGCGGTGTGCAACCTGACAGCCCTGCGGCTGAGGCGGGCCTGCAGCCGGGCGACGTGATCCTGGAAGTCGGCTCGAACAAGGTGGCCGATGTGAAGGACTTCATCGCGAAGGCCAAGGAAGCCAAATCCGACAAGAAGCCTACGCGCCTGCTGTTACAGCGCGGCGGCGCGACCATCTACGTGGTGGTCAAACCCGCGGAAGAGGGGCAGGGCTGAGCTAGCGAAGTAAACGATCAACCGAAAGCGGCGCGGCGGAGAAATCCGTCGCGCCGCTTGCGTTTCAGGTACTTGTCCGAGGGGACCCGTCGTACGTGTAGAATGGATGCGAGGTCGAACGGACTAATGCCTGGCAGTCGTAAATGCGATGTGCTCATAGCGGGCGCCGGCCCCGCGGGCCTCGCGACGGCGCTATACCTGCTCCGCTCGCGAACTGATTTGCGCGGGCGGCTGATCGCGCTCGAAAAGTCCGCTCATCCAAGATTCAAGACCTGCGCCGGCGGACTGATCCCGAAGACGATCCTGGCCCTGGAAGAACTGGGCATCGCGCTCCAAGTTCCCTCCGTGACCGTTACGGCCAGCATGGCCCGGACGGTAGTCGGCGATGCGCTAGTGCGGCGCGATGAGCCGGTTGGAACCGTAATTCGCCGTGATGAGTTCGATGCGATGCTGGCCTGCGAAGCGCGCGCCGCCGGTCTCGAGATTGTCGAGAATTGTCGAATCGTCGAGGTTGAGCAGAATCGCGATGGTGTCCGGGTCGCTACTGAACGCGGAGCGTTCGAGGCGCCGATCCTGGTCGGCGCTGATGGTTCCGGCAGCGTTGTTCGCAAATTCGTGTTCGGGCGCGGAAAGGAAGCGGTCGGGCGCGCCCTGATGACCGACCTGCCAATTGATCCCGCGCGAACCATCGAATTCTCGGAGCGGTGCTACCGGTTCGATTTTCGCTGCGTCAGCGGCGGGATTCGCGGCTATGCGTGGTCGTTCCCGTGTATCGTGGATGGCGAACCGCACCTCAATGTCGGCATCTACGATCAGCGCCCGCGTGAGTCAGGCGAGAAGGGTGGAGAGCAGTTCGCGATGGTTCGCGAGCTCGAAAGGTCGTTTCCGGATCTTCCCTTGTCGGGTTTACGTGATCGCACGTTGCGCTTTCGCGCGTTTCCGATCCGATGGTTCGACAAGCGCGATCGCTATGTGAACGGCCGGGTGATGCTGGCGGGCGATGCGGCCGGCGTGGACCCGCTGATGGGCGAGGGCATCTCGTGTGCCTTCGAGCATGGGAAACTGGCCGCCGATGCGATCGGGCGGTATCTCGAGGGCGCGCCCAACGCGCTGACTGCCTACGATCGCGCGCTGCACAGCGGTGCGATTGGATGGAAGTTGCGCAAGCTCGCGTTCGCCGCGCGCCATTTCTATGGTCCCTATCATCGCGCGTTCTTTCGTCTTTCGCGCGTGAGCAGGCGCGCGCAGGAAATCGGGCTGGATTGGTACAACGGCGCGCGGCATTTGGATGAAGCGTGGACCGCCACTTTGGTCGCGCGGTGGGCGGGTTCTGTTCTATTCGGTACTTCGGTGCGGTAGCATCGCGAGGTGAGGCGGTGAGGGCGGGGCGGTTCTTTTTCCCGCATGCGCATTCGTGGCCAAGAGGAAACGGAAACGACGGTCACCCGGCAGGCTGATCCTTATCGCGATCGCATTGTTGATCGCGGGATTCATCGTGCGCCGGACCATGCTCCCGCAATTCCTGCACTACCTGGCTTATCGTCCGCCCGGGCATCCGTCGCCACCGCTCAGCGAGTCTCCAGTTCCCGAAGAAACCCGGTCGCTGCCCGTCGCCGCGCAACCATCTGCCGTGAGACCTTCCGCCGCGCCCCTCGCTACCCCGATGGCGCGCAGGAGCGCCGCGCCTCCCACCGAACATCTGACGCAGAGCGACCAGCAGCAACTCGAGGATATCCTGAAGCGCAAGAGCCACTGAGATTCCGATGCCGCACGTGCAAGTAGCTGACGACCTGGGCTTTCGCGTCGAGTTGGAGGGCCCTCCCGCATCGATCGTGTCCCTGGTGCCCAGTTGGACCGAGACCCTGTTCGCGCTGGGCCTCGGCGATCGCGTCGTGGGCATCACGAAATTTTGCGTCGAACCTGCCGGTCGCGTCGAATCGATCAGGAAGATAGGCGGGACCAAGAATCCCGATCTTCGGGCTATCGCGGAATTGTCGCCGGATTTGATTATTGCCAACGCCGAAGAGAACCGCCGCGGGGACGTCGAGAAGATGCGCGCGCTGGGAGTTCCCGTGCTGACCACTTACCCGCGCACCGTCCCGGCCGCGGTGGAGTCGCTGCTAAAGATCGGTCGATGCGCCGGATGCGAGCCGGAGGCCGATGCGCTCGCGCGCGAAATCACGCGGTCCGTGAGTGAAGTCGAGGCCGAGGTTGGTGTGTGGTCAAAACTGCGCCTGCGCGCATTCTGCCCTATCTGGAAAAAGCCCTGGATGGCATTCAACGCCGACACCTACGCGCACGATGTGCTGCGCATGATGGGATTCAACAACGTGTACGCCTCGATGGGCGAGCGCTACCCGGTGACGAGCCTGGAGGAGGCGCTCGACTTGCGGCCCGACGTGGTGCTGCTGCCCGACGAGCCGTACGAATTCAGCGATCGCGACGTCGACGAATTGCGCAAAACCCTGCCCCCGGGACTGGCTCGCCGCGTGTTGATCATCAGCGGCAGGGACCTTCATTGGTACGGTGTGCACATGGTGGACGGACTCAAGTCGCTGGCGAAGCGATTGGCCAGGGTAAGAGCGGCGGTACTGTAGGTCTTCCGGCGGGCGCGTGATTTGCGCGTCCGCGCCAAACCCACTAAACCAGTTCTAGCGCGTCTTCAGGACGCCCCCAGTTTCGACCCAGGGAGAGAGACTACGCGATGCCCGCACAGCCCCCGTTGACCGGAATCAAAGTGCTGGACCTTACCAAGCTTGCGCCCGGTCCGTTTTGCACGATGATCCTCGGCGACCTCGGCGCGGACATCGTCAAGGTCGAGGAACCCGGGCCTCCGACCGGGCGCAGGGCTGAGCAAGCCGGCAAAGCTGCCCAGGGCCCCGGCGCGGGCTTCAGTGGGTCGCCGTTCAACGCGCTCAACCGCAACAAGCGATCGATCGGCCTCGACTTGAAGAGCGGACCCGGCAAGGAAGTATTTCGACGCCTGGTGCAGCGCGCCGACGTTCTGGTGCAGGAGTATCGCCCCGGTGTCGCGGAGCGACTCGGAATCGGTTACGAGCAACTCGCCTTTCGCAACGAGCGGCTCATTTACTGCGCCGTGACCGGCTACGGCCAGGATGGTCCGTACCGCAACCTGGTGGGACACGATCTCAACTACATCGCGACCGCCGGTGTTCTTTCCATCCTCGGACGATCCGGGCAGTTGCCGACGATCCCGCACAACCTGATCGCGGACTACGCCGGCGGCGGTATGCATGCAGCGATCGGAATCATGGCGGCGCTGATCGCGCGCAATCAGACCGGGCGCGGCCAGTTCGTGGACATCTCGATGATGGACGGTTCGATGGCGCTGATGGCGCAATCGTTTGCGAGTTACTTCGCCAACCATCGCCTGCCGGTCCGTGGCGAGACGCCGCTCGATGGCGCCATTCCCAACTACAACGTCTACGAAACCAGCGACGGCAAAATCATCACGATCGGCGCGATCGAGCCGTGGTTCTTCGCCAACCTGTGCCGCGCGCTTGGGCGCGAAGACTTCATCGAGCACGAATACAATTCCGCCAGGCGCGCCGAAATTCGCGAGTTCTTCACCGCGAAGTTCCGCACCAAAACCCGCGACGAATGGTTCGAGATACTCAGCAAGACCGACATCTGCGTGGGCAAGATGAACACCCTCGACGAGGTCGCCGACGATCCGCAGGTGCAGGCGCGCAAGATGATCGTCGAGCTGGACGGCCCCGACGGGATGAAGGTCCAGCAGGTGGGGATTTCGGTGAAGTTGTCCGACACGCCCGGCTCGATTCGATCGCTGGCGCCGACGCTCGGGCAGCATACCGACGAGATCATGCATTCGCTCAGCTATTCCGACGAGCAGATCGCAAAGTGGCGCGCTGAGGGCTCGATTAAGTAGGAGAGATTGACGCAGGCTGATTGCCTGCGTTCCTTTTCCAACCGCCTCCCCTGATTGCCCGATACTGCAGGCACCATCTATCATTGCGGCATGCCTACCGATGCGATGTTCATCCGCGGTCCGAACGAGCCTTTGGCGATCGAGCGGGCTGAAGGCCCCTGGCTGTACACGCGTGACGGCCGCAAGATCCTTGATGCCGGCGCGGGTGCGGTCGTCGTCAACATCGGGCAGGGACGCGAAGAGATCGCCGAAATTGCACGCAACACTATCGCGACCCTCGACTACGTCTTGCCGGTCTGGACTTCCCCACCGCGCGAGCGCCTGGTCGAACGCCTGGCCAGGTGGACGCCAGAAGGGATCAACCGTTTCTTCTTCACCAGCGGCGGTTCGGAAGCGAACGAGGCCGCTATGAAGTTCGCGATTCTCTACCACAAGATTCGCGGCAAGAGTTCCAAGAAGAAAATTATCGGGCGGCAGTTCTCCTACCACGGCAACACCATCGCGGCGCTCTCGGTCGCGGGCACCGGTCGGCGCGCCGACTACGAGCACATGCTCATCGACTGGCCCAAGATTCCCCCCTCGTACTGCTATCGATGTCCATGGGGAAAGACCTATCCGGGCTGCGATATCGATTGCGCGACCGCGCTCGAGCAAAAGATCCTCGAGCACGGCGCTGATTCGATCGCGGCGTTCATTGCAGAGCCGATGATGGGATCGTCGGCTGCCGCCAATCCGCCCGTCAAAGAATATTGGCCAAAGCTTCGCGAGATCTGCTCGAAGTACGATGTGCTCCTGATCGCGGACGAAGTGATGACGGGATTTGGCCGTACGGGCCGCCGTTTCGCCGTCGATCATTGGAACGTGGTTCCCGACATTCTCGTGGGCGGGAAGGGCCTGACCGGCGGCTACATGCCGATGGGCGTGTGCGCGGTGCGAGGCGACCTGGTCGAAGAAGTCGAGCGCGCCAGGGCTGACTTCATGTTCTACACCTACAGCTCGCATCCGGTTTCGTGCGCGGTCGCCGACGGTGTGCTCGCGATCATGGAGCGCGAGCATCTCGTCGAGCGGTCGGCGCAGATGGGCGTGCGGCTCGGCGCGCAACTGCGCGAGGAGCTGTCGGGCCATCCGATGGTTGGTGACATCCGCGGCTCGGGGCTCTTCTGGGGTGTCGAGTTGGTGCACGACAAGGCCAACCGTGTCCCGTTCGCGCCCGAGAAGAAGGTCACCAACCGCGTTCTCGGAGCCGCGGTGCGGCGCGGATTGTTCTTTTATCCTTCGAGCGGAATGGCGGGGAATGGCCGCGGCGACGGGATGATCTTCAGTCCGCCGTTCGTGGTCGGCGATTCCGAAATCGAATTCATGGTCCGTACCGCGCGCGATGCCCTCGAAGAGATTCGTCCGAACCTGTAAGACCATGCGGACTCGCCCCGCGGCAACGTCTGCCCGCACTGGAGGAACTGGCAACTAATGGCCGATAGCATCATCGGGCCCACGTCACACTATTTCTATTCGCAGCGCCTGAAGCTCCACTACGTGGACTGGGGAAATCCCGGCCGTCCGCTGCTGGTGCTGGTGCACGGCGGCCGCGACCATTGCCGCAACTGGGATTGGGTCGCGCTGGCGCTGCGCGATCACTTTCACATCATCGCGCCGGACCTGCGCGGACACGGCGATTCCGACTGGGCCGTCGGCGGTAATTACTCGATGATCGACTACGTGCTGGACCTCACCCAGCTCATGCGCGCGGTCTCGACCGAGCCCGCCACCCTCATCGGTCACTCGCTTGGCGGCAGCATCGTGTTGCAGTACACGGGTGTGTATCCCGATGCGGTGAAGAAGGTGGTGTCGATCGAAGGCATGGGGCCGCCCCCGGGGATGATCAAGGAAACGCCCGCGTACGAGCGGATGAGCGCGTGGATCGGACAGATGCAGGACCTCGCGCGCCGTACGGTGCGTGAGTATGCGACGATCGATGAGGCGCTCGCGCGCATGCGCGAGGCGAATCCGCATCTGAGCAAGGACCAGGCGCAGCATCTCACGGTGTGGGGCGTTCGCCGCAACGAGAACGGAACCTATTCCTGGAAGTTCGATAACTACGTGCACGCGACTTCGCCGTACATGTTCAACACCCGCGATGCGCGCGACATCTGGGGACGCATTACCTGCCGCACGCTGCTGATTCGCGGCTCGGAATCGTGGGTGGGCGATTGGGTAAAGGACGGACGCTTTTCGGCGTTTCGCAACGCGGAGACTGATACGATTCAGAAGGCCGGCCACTGGGTCCATCACGATCAGCTCCAGCCCTTTCTCAAGATCGTGCGACGTTTCCTGGAAATCCCGGCGTGAAGGCGGCGAGCATAGAAAAATGAGATCGCCCGGCTTTGGCCTGCGCAACGACCAGCTCGAATACGTACAGCTCATCATGCTGTCGGTGGCGGTCGGAGTGCTGGGCGCGCTTGGGAACTTCGGCTTCCGCGCGCTGATCTCCTTTTTTACTGCGGTTTTCCAGGGCCTTGAGTGGACCGCCCTGGGAATCGAAAAGGGCGGCTACCACTGGCTGCTGATCCCGATCATCCTGATGAGCGGCGGAGTGCTGATCCTGCTGCTCGATCGGGTCTTCCCTGAAGACGTACTCGGCTACGGCTTTCCGCAATTCCTCGAGCAGATCAATCTCGGCAATCCCCGCATCAAGCGCCGCTGGATGTTCGTGAAGGCGATGGGCGCGGCGTTGTCCCTGGGATGCGGCGCATCAGTCGGTCGCGAAGGGCCAATCGCGCAGATCGGCGGTGCGATCGGATCGGCAGTAGCCCGCCTGCGCAACCTGAGCCCCGACCGCGTGAAGGTCCTGGTGGCGGCCGGCGCCGGTGCCGGCATCGCGACGACCTTCAATGCCCCCATCGGAGGCCTGATGTTCGCGCAGGAGATCGTCCTGCTGGGTCATGCCGAATTGGCCAACCTCACGCTGCTGATTATCGCGACCACCAGTGCCGTCGTCACATCGCGCGCGATTCATGGAAGCGAGAACACCTTCCTGGTGCCGCAATTCCAGCTCCGCAGCTATATCGAGATGATCACCTACGGCGTGATGGGCGTCGGGATGGGCATCCTGGGCGCGGGATTTATCCGGTTCTTTCACTTTACGGCGGGCATGTTCCGGAAGATGAACGTGCCGTCCTGGATCAAGCTGGAACTAGGGCTTGCGCTCGTCGGCGTAATCGCGACCGTGTGGCCGCAGAATCTGTCCGACGGCTACCCGGTGATCAATCGCGCGATGGCGGGGGAATTCGGGCTCGCGATGCTGGCGGGACTGACGCTCGCAAAATTTGTCGGTTCCAGCATCTCGCTTGGCTGCGGGACACCCGGCGGCGTATTCGGCCCGGTGTTCTTTATCGGCACGATGGCGGGTGGAACGTTTCAGCGCCTGTTCGCGATGGCCCTGCCCGGCCTGACCGGCCCCCGCGGTTCGTATTCGTTGGTCGGCCTCGGAGCGTTCCTCGCCGCGACCACGCACGCACCGCTCACCGCGCTGTTCCTGCTCTTCGAGATGACGGGCGGGTACGAGATCGCGCTGCCGGCGATGATCGCGACGGTCACCGCGCTGGTAGTGGCGCGGGCGATCGAGAGCGAATCGATCGATACCTACCGGCTGGCGCGCGAGGGCAAAACCCTCGAGATTGGCCAGGAGCGGCTTGCGCTCTCGCAGATTCCGGTCAGCGCTGTCATGACCAAGGACGTCGCCCTGGTGAGTGAAAACACCGCCCTTGCGGACCTGCTACGGATGGCGGGCGAAACGCCGCAATCCACTCTTCCGGTGGTCAGCAGCGAAGGTGATTTGTCCGGCATCGTTGTGACGCGCCAGTTACTCGGATTGCTGGCGGGCGGCGGCGAACTGGGCCCGCTGGTAAACGCATACGATCTCGCGGAAGGGAATTGCGCGGAGATTTTACCGACTGAAAATCTCTATGCTGCCAGCCAGCTCATGGAGCACGAAGGTCTCGACGAGCTCCCGGTCGTAGAGCGCCGCTACGGAGGAAAGTTCCTCGGCCTCATCACGCGGCAGCATATTGTCCAGGCGCTGAATCGCGTGACGGCTTCCATCACCTCGCTGGCGACGCGCGACCAGCCGATTTTCTGGGCGACCGGCTACCGCGTCGTGCGCGTCGAGGTGCCCGAGTCCGCCGCAGGCAGGACCATTCGCGAGCTTGACCCGCGCGCGCGCTTCTCGGTGACACTGTTGGCAGCGCGCAGCGCCGGGGATCCAGAATCGGGGTTTACGCCGGTCACTCCGGACCAGGAGCTGCATGCGGGTGATATGGTGATCGTCGCGGGGCGTCCCGGCGACGTACGAAAATTCGAACGCGACCTGGACCAACCGGGCGATTCGTCGCGAAACGACACTCAGTCGGCGGCGTCGAGCGAGAAGACGTAAGGCTTGGCGCGACCCGCGCGAATCTCTCCGCACAACTCTTCAACCGTAGCGACCTCACGCTCCAGTTCGGTCGCGCAGGTCAGGAACCACTTGGCGCTCGCGAAATGTGCATCGCTGCCGCCAACTGCGGTAATTCCGAGTTTCAACGCGGCATCGGCCGCGCGCTGATTTTCCCCTGCGGAGTTCTGCCCATTGATCACTTCGATCGCACCCAGCGCCGACCCGTGACGAGCCAGCAACGAATCGAGCCGAACCCCGAAACCGGACTCGCGAAACGGATGCGCCGGAATCGCGACGCCGCCTTCGCCGTGAAGCACTTCGAACAGATGGTCGCTCTTGAGCATCCGGTTCGTCAGGTCGAAGCGGCGCTGTACTTCGTGGTTGATACCGAACAGCAGCAGATGTCCAAGGTCGGTGTCGGCCTCGATGCCGCGAAAGATGCGGATTCCGAATCGCTCCGACAGTTCCGCATAGCTGCGTTCGATTTCCGGATCGCTCGGGTACAGGCGATGCTCGGTGAAGCAGATCGCGCCGAGTCCGCTCCCGGTGTTGGCGGCGAATTCGAGATACTGGTCCGCCGTAACGCGCGAATCGGCTGATAGCCTGGTATGGACGTGCAGGTCTACGATCATGGATCAGGGCTCCGCCATCGTGTCGTTAATCTGCAGGTGATCGACAATCGACACGATGCCCGCGACCCGAAATGCCAGCCAGCGCACGTTCGCGCGGTCGAATTCCGATGACACCGTGCCCCAGATGATCAGCGTGTCGCCGTCGAGGCGAAAGCTGACGTTCTTGTATCCATCGGCATCGAGTTCCTGCCGGAGCGCCTGCAGCCGCGCCTCCTGCGGAACACTCGCTTGCGGTATGTCCGGAACCGATGGTTCAGTCCGCTCCATCATCGAGCGCGCAATCAAGCTGGTGAGGACAAACGCACCCGCGAAAAGACCCGCCAGCAACACGTAGTAGAATCCGGGGCTGCGCCGGCGCTCGCGATGCGGCGGACGCTGTTCGCGTCCGAAGTCGAGCGGCTCCGGGAAGTCGCCGAGCGTGACGGTCTCCGCCTCATGCGCGATGTGATCCGCTCCCAGCAGGTAGGGCAGGGGCGCGGAACAGAACGAACAGAAGCGCGAGTCGGCGGGTATGGAGCGGCCGCACCGAGGGCACGGAACATCGGTACTCGATACGCGGAGCGTCGGCGCGGAGGACGAAGGAATCGAACCCGGCCCGGTTGCAAGCGGGAGTCCCAACTGCGCCTTGCGTCCGCCGCCACGCCTGGGCGCCGGTGGAGGCGATGGCAAGGGAGCCGTCCCGGACTGTATCGCGAGCAAGCGGCGCTTGAACTCGGCCGCATCTGCGACCCGCAGGATCGCATCGTATTGCAAAGACTGGTCGACCAGATCGGCCAGCGCTGCAGTCACCCCCGGACAGGCCGATCGCAGCGGCGGGAAACTGAAAGGCGGCTCCGCGGCCGGATCGCGGCCGGAGAGGGCGTGATGCATCGTTGCCGCGAGTGCGTACAAATCCGATCGGAATTCTGCCTTGCCGCGATACTGCTCCGGTGGCGCATAGCCCTGCGTCCCGATCATCGTGGCATTGCTTTGCGGCTGGAACAGGCGCGCGATGCCGAAATCGATCAGCTTCACCTGCCCGTAGACGGCGATCATTACGTTCGAGGGCTTCAGGTCGCGATAGATGACCGGAGGTTCGAGGTTGTGGAGGTACTGCAGTGTATCGCAGATCTGCAGCGCTATCTGGATCACTTCCGGTTCCGGCATTTTCCCGCCCGCGTCGCGCAGTTTTTGCTCGAGCGTGATGCCGTCGATGAACTCCATCACGAGGTAGTGATGGTTCTGGTCGCTGAAGCGATCGAAGACGCGCGGGATATGCTCGTTGGAGAGCTGCGCCAGCATATCGGCTTCGCGCTGGAAGGCCGCGACCGCCTGCTTCTGCATGTCGGGGCTGGTGAAAGAATCGACCATCTCGGCCAGCGCGGAAGGGCGAGATGCCAGCCGCAGGTCCTCGGCGAGATAGACCATCTTCATCCCGCCCCCGCCGAGCGGCTTCACGACGCGGTAGCGCCCGCCGATGATGGTGTTGGCCGCGATCATCGTAGCGTTAGTACTGCTCTCCCGGCGGCATACGCCGTCGATGCCGCATGCGATCGCGCCGCATGCGCCTGAACGCATCCTCCTGGATCGCACCCTTCAAACCGGCGTTCGATGCGCATATTACGTGCAGGATAAGTCCCAGGGGGAATGCGAGCGAGTATCCAAAGATGACGCCAAAGAACCATGCAGCGCCGCGCCCGGGCCGCCCCTTGTACACGTGGCCAAGGCCGGGAACCACACTCAATAGCGCTGCGATAACCGGATTGAAACCGGGGTCGCGCGTAAAAAATTGCCCACCCGCGAGCGGTGCGCCGCAGTCCTTGCAAAACTCCGCCGCGGGAACGACCACGGGTTGGCCGCATCGCCAGCAGTAACGGGCTTTTTCGAATTCCGGTTCAGGCACGGAAGGTAAATGGCGCCTGTCCCAGTCTTATCACATCGCCGTCCGCGATCGCTCTCTGAGTGATGCGCTCGTCGCGGACCCAGGTTCCGTTCTGGCTCTGGAGATCGCGCACTTCGTATGAGCCATTGACGGCCTCGATGCTCGCATGGTGCCGCGATACGGACGAGTGATTGACCACGATGTCGTTGTCGAGCGCGCGACCCAATTTCGTCGAGCCGCCCACGCGCAGTGCAAAGCGCTCCCCGGCGCCGTCGACCAGGCACGGGCCGGCTCCCGCCGGAGCAGAAGAGGAGGAGGTGACAACCACCGCGCCCGGCGCTGCCTGCACGCGCGCGAGCGACGGACCGGCGCCTCGCAGATGAAACCCGAGCTGGTAGCCGCCGATCCTGATCTGGTCGCCATCATGGAGTGGCGCGGTCTCGATTCGCTGTCCGTTGACGAACGTGCCTTCCTGCACTGCGAGGTTGCGCAGCGTGTACTCGGAGCCTTTGCGCTCGATAACGGCGTGGCGTGCATGCACCGCGGTGTCGCCGAACAACCCGATTGGATTCTCTTCAGCGCGCCCCATCGTCATCCGCGAGCCCTCGATGCGAAACTGGCGTCCCCTCAGGCGTCCCTGGTCGACCGTGATCCAGGCAGCCTTGGTCAGTTCCTGGACCAGTCCAATAAAGAGTCCGATCATCAATCCAATCGAGCTCAAGCCGATAAGACGCGACGCAAGCCCGCCGCCGGTCATGCGGTTGATAGGATCGAAAAGCGCGCCGCCGATGAATCCTCCGACCCATCCTCCTGCCGCGCCCTTGATGACGTTCGGGAGAGTCAGCGTGGATATTCCCACGCCCGCTCCCAGCATCGTGCCCATGATGATCCAGCTCGCTACTCGCGCGCAGTACAGGTAGAACATCGAGCCCTCGTGGTTGATGCCCCATCCGCCGAAATTCAGAATCGAGCTGAAAACAGAATTGGAGAAGTAGTCTGCAAAGAGAGCGAGAACGAAGCAGATGCCAAAGCCACGCAGGAACCGGTTCCGCATCGCCGGTGTGAATACGAGCTCCTGCCCCTCGACCGCGATGATGAAACCTCCGATCAGTCCTGAAAGCAGCGCCATCGCGATGTAAGAAGCGTACACGCTGGTGGCCGAGATTTGCTCGGTAAGGGTATGCCCGTGGCTGCTGAGCTCCACCGGGAGCCATCCGAGTGCGCCGCCGAGCAGGCCCGCGAGAGCCTTCAGGAAGAGTTCGCGCTTGTTGATCGAGCCGTTCATCGAGAATCGCCTTCCCCCGTTCCGTTGGCTAACCCATCAATAATAGCCCGCCATCATCAACCGGAAAATGCAGCGCCAGGCGCGCAGCCGCGATTCTCTCCCGGTTGCCGAGGCCCCCGCGATCGCGGCATCATCCGTGCGGACCTGGAAAAAATCAGTGGTGGTGGGCGGCCCGCCCGCCACGCGAAGCGTCCGTTGCGTCGGGAAAGTAAGAAATGCCTGATAAAAATCTTTTGCCTGAGACCTTTGGGCCTCTTCAGGGAGTCAAAATAGTTTCGACCGGCACATTGATCGCGCAGCCGTTCGCCGCCGAACTGGCGGCCGAGATGGGCGCCGAGGTCATCCAGGTCGAACGGCCAGGTGTGGGAGACACCGGATGGCGCAATATCGGAATCCGGCTTGAGAATGTGAACGACGGACCTCCGGTGGCGACGACCTGGGTGCAGGAGCGCCGTAACGTCTTCTGCGTGACGCTCGATATGTCGAAGCCGCGGGGACGGGAAGTCCTGCTCAAGCTCGTCGCCCGCGCCGACATCTGGATGGAGAGCTCGAAGCCGGGGACTTACTCGAAATGGAACCTCGATGACGCCACCGTATTGAAGGTCAATCCCAAGCTCGTAATCACCCACGTGAGCGGCTTTGGGCAGACCGGCGATCCCGAGTTCGTGATGCGCCCCTCGTACGACGTGGTGGGGCAGGCGGTCGGCGGCATGATGTACCAGACCGGTTATCCCGAGACACCTCCCACCCGAGCCGCCCCGTGGACCGGCGACTACATCACGGCGCTGTTCACGCTGTGGTCATCGCTGGCGGGGCTGACCTACGCGCGATCGACGGGCAAGGGACAAGCGATCGATCTCGCGCAGTACGAAGCGATTCACAAGACGATCGGCGGCACGATGGTGGAGTATTTCCAGCAAGGTGTCGTGCGCGAGCGATCGGGAAATCGCGCGCAAGGCTTTCAGCCGCTCGATTCATTCCAGGCCAGCGATGGATGGGTCGTGCTCGGCGCGCTCGGTGAAGTGTACAACCGGCTGCTGCCGGTGATCGGCCTCGATCCCAGGGACGAGAAATGGCAGAGCGCGCGCGTGAACCTGGAATCTATCGAAGGAATCGAGTTCGATGCGATCCTGCGCGGATGGATTGCCGAGCGCACCGTAGCGCAGGTTGTTCACGAGATGGCGCAAGGAAAGGTGCCTTGCGCCCCGATCATGACCAGCAAGGACATGGCGGAGGATCCGCAGTATCAAGCGCGGCAGATGCATGTCGAGTGGGAAGATGTGCAGGCGGGGAAGGTGAAGGGCATCGGCATCGCGCCGAAGTTCTCGCTGACGCCGGGCAAAATCGTGCGCGGCTCCGTTCCGGTCGGCCACGACAATCAGCGGGTTTATGGAGAGTTGCTGGGAATGAGTGCGGCAGAGATGGAGGGGCTGAAAAAGGATCGCGTGATTTGAGAAGTCCCTAGTCGAGCGCGGCCGGTCTAGGCCTCTCCCGGAGCGGAGAAGTGGCGCCATTTTTCGGCACCGGGGGAGGGAACGCTTGCAGCGCGAAGCGAAGCTCGCGCGATTCAAGATTCTTTCTGCTTCAGCTCTACGCCGGGTTTCGTCCACTACTGAGTCAGTTTGACGACCAACTGCGCAGGTCCTCTTCCTTCGGCGGAGAGGTCTAGTGCGCAATCTTGCCCATGAAAGTCTCGGCACCCTGGGCGAAAGCTTTCTCATCCGCATAGCGCCCCAAGTCGAAGATGTAGTACGTCGCGCCCGCCTCGCGCTCAGCGTCGATTCTCGCCCGCGCCGCCGCGATGTCATCGAGCTTCATCCCGCGACGCACCACGATTTCGGGGTCCGGCTTCCCAGCCTCGCGCATCCGCTTGCGTAAATCTTCAACCATAGGTTTAAGTTCGGCCGCGCGCTGCATCGGATGCCATCCGTCGCCGAACTCGACCACCCGCTCGAGTGTTTTGGGGGTGCCGCCACCTATCCAGATCGGCGGGCGCTTCGGATGGGGCTCAAACACAAACGCAGGGAAGTTCACCAGGTCGCCAGTATAGGGCCGCGCGTCTTTGTTCCCGAACAGGTGATGGAGCACGCGCAGGGTCTCGGTGCTGATAGCGCCGCGCTTGCGAATATCGACTCCGAGCGCCTCGAACTCCGGCTTCATCCATCCGATTCCCACGCCGAGGATCATCCTTTCGTCCGAGAGCTCCTGGATGGTCGCGATCTGCTTGGCCGTCAGCACCGCCGGGCGATAGGGCAGCACCAGCACCGAAACCCCGATTCGGATGCGACTGGTCATCCCTGCGAGGTACGCGACCGCCGCGAGCACATCGAGGTAGCGGCCGCCCGAGCCTTCGGTCTGGTCGGGCGGGATGCATAGATGGTCGGATACGAAGACGGCATCGAAGCCCGCGTCCTCGGCGATCTTCGCACACGCACGAAAGATCGCGCGGCTGGATTGCGGTCCCATGTTGCGAATGGCGATTCCGTACTTCATGATTGCGGCTTCCTTTTGCGCGAGGGAGTTGGACCAGTATCGATAGCCATCACGATCCGGTCGAATTCACGAAAACCCAAACTCTTGTAGAAAACGCGGGCCCTCCGGTTGTCCCTGGAGACCTGCAACTCGATGGTTCCGATGCCCGACTTATGGCAAAAGGCGCACGCGGCGTCGATCAGCCTCCGGCCCATCCCCAACCCGCGCATGCTCTTCTCGACATAGAGCTCGGTGATCATGCCTTCGTTGCCGGCGAACTCGAGGTCGTAGTTGTAGGTCAGCACGAGGTAGGCGATGAGCCGGGCACCATTTCCTGCCACCCAGACCCTGCCCAGCGATTTTTTGCCAAGCAGGGTCCGGAGTGCCCGCGGCATCGTGTTCGCGTCGAATCGAATATGGTCGAAGCGATAGTAGGCGCGAATGAGGCGCAGCAGTTCGCGCTGGTCGGATAAGCGCGCGGCGCGGATTTGCGGCTCCGGTTTCATTATGCAACCAAGGTAGGCCCGCTCCTTTCGCGGGACAAGAGACGTTCGCGAAGACGGCTGGAAACCGCGAGCCGCTCGCGGCACACTTGGATGCGACTGGAGGCGACGTGGGACGACCATCGGCCAAGGAACGCAAACCCTACAACAGTGACGCAATTCTGGACGTTGCGGTCCGAGTTTTCCTGGAGCGCGGCTACGATGGCGCTTCCCTCGATGACGTCGCGCGCGCGGCGGGAATCACCAAGGCCAGCGTTTACTATCACGTCAGCAGCAAGGAAGAGTTGCTCGAACGTGGGGTGGGGCGGGCATTTGATGCGCTCGATGCCGTGTTGAAAGAACCCCAGGCCCGCACCGGGCGCTCAATCGACCGCCTGCGCCATATCGTGCGACGCACGGTTGAGATCACGGTGAATATGTTGCCCGAAGTCGCACTGCTGCTGCGGGTGCGTGGAAACACCCGGGCGGAGCGGCGCATCGTCGAGCGGCGGCGCGAATTCGATCACGTAGTGGCACGCTTCGTAATGCGCGCGCAGCGGGCCCGCGAAATCCGCAACGATCTCGATCCGCGGCTGGCCACCCGGCTGCTGTTCGGGATGCTCAACTCGGTGAGCGAATGGTACCGCCGCGATGGTAAGCTCGATGCGGACGGGATCGCGCGCGCGGTGTTTCAGATCGCGTTCGAGGGCATGGAGGCCGCACCCGAGCGCGCCCCTTGAAAATCTACCAAATGGTTGATAATCTCCGAATCAGAGGCGAAATCCATGAGTGAGTTCATCATTCCCCCGGGTGGTCTGATTCCCGCGCCGCCGGTCGAACAGCCGAATATCTTCCCGATGGAGTGGCGCCTGGAGACACCCAAGCTGCGCGACATCTACGAGCGCGCCAAGCGCGAAGGCTTCAACCCCTCTGACATCCCATGGCATGAACTCTCGCCCGAGGCGTGGAGCGACGACGAGAAAGTCGCGATCATGTACTGGTGGGCCCTCCTTTCCAACTTCGACTCGTCCGGCCCCGCGGTGTTTGCGCGTGCGACGATTCGCGCCTGGGAAGCGCACGAGGAAGACCCCGTCCGCAAATGCTTCTTCTCCATCACGCGCGACGAGAACAATCACGAGGAATGCTGCCGGCAGGTGATGGAGCGGCTGGTGCCCGGCTCCCCCCAGAACTTCACCCCGACCACTGAGCTGCAGAAGGTCGCGCTCAACAACATCGACTGGCTCTACCATAACGGCGGCCGCTACTGGACCGGCTACAACCGCGCGATCGACAAGTACCCGCTCGCGATCATTTTCACATCCTTCATGATGGGCGAGGTCGCCTCATCGACGCTGTTTCATGGGATGTCGCGGGCTACCACCCATCCGGTTTTCCGCGAGGCGTTCAACGCGATCGGCCGCGACGAAGCGCGCCACCTGCAGATCTGCATCACCTTGCTCGAAAAGGAATGGCCGGGCCTCACCGAGGAACACAAGACGTTTATCACCAAGCAGCTCCGGGCAGGGTTCGTGTTCCTCTCGATGGTCCTGTGGGAGCCGCCCAAGCAGTTCTGGGACCTGCCCGACTACTTCCTGCACAACCATCGGATTCTGCTCCGCGTCGCCCGCGAGGCCGGGCTGGGTGTCCTGACCTTCGACCAGCAGGCGGACAACTGGCGCCTGGCGATCGCGCGAGTGCGCAAGCTCGTGGAGCGTTGGGGAATCCAGTTCCCGGCGATTCCCGAACTGGACATCGATGGAGTTGATGTCGGCGACATCACGGCGGACGATATAATTCCAGTGTTCTGAGCCGGCGCGCTGCCGGCCCCTACATTCTTGCCGGAGGGCAGAGGCATGGCTGTCGAGGTAACTCTTAACGACGGGCTCGCCGAAATCGTTCTCAACCGCCCCGACAAACTCAATGCCGTCAACAACGCGATGGCCACGGAGCTGCTGGCGGCGTTCGATCAAATTGAGCCCGCCGGGGTGAGGTCGATAGTGCTGAGAGGCGAGGGCGCCGGGTTCTGCGCGGGCCGCGATCTGGCAGATGCCGACCCCGGCAATGAAGATGGCGAGCAAATCCTGGAGACCGTCGCCAATCCAATCATCAAGCGAATCGCGACCTTTCCGGCGCCGACCTTCGCCGCCGTACACGGCGCATGCCTCGGCATCGGGCTGGGGCTCGCACTCGCGTGCGACGTGGTGTACATCGCCGACGACGCGAAGATCGGCTCCCCCTTCGCTCGGATCGGCGCGGTGCTGGATTCCGGGGGACACTCGTTCTTCGCATCGCGCATCGGGATGCATCGCGCGCTGGAGTTGATCTACACGGGACGCCTGCTTTCAGGCGCGGAAGCTGCGCAGTGGGGGCTCGTAAACCAGAGCATGCCCAGGGAGAAGCTGGTCGAGCACACCCGGTCAGTTGCGGCGCAAGTGGCCAAAGGGCCGACCGCGGCATTCATGGAATCGAAGCGCTTGCTCCACCGGATCGATGAGGAAGGCCTGGGACTCCTTGCGGTCTTGCGCTGCGAGGCCCAGGCGCAAGGAGTGGCGTGCCGGACCGCGGATTACAAGGAGGGAATCAGCGCCTTCCAGCAAAAGCGCACCCCAAAATTCGTCGGACGCTAGCTTCGAGGGAGCCTTATCCCCGCCGAGGAGACGCCGAGCTCGCGAGGCGTACTGAGGACCAACGGGATGAAGGATCCTTGTGCGCGCTGCGCGCCGGATGAAGGGGTCCTTGCTCAGCGCACTTCGCGCGACCAGAGAATTTTGCGGGACTTACGACTTCCGTTTCGGCGTGTGATCACGAGCGATGCGGCGGGCGGCGTCACCGAGCGCGCCCGCGCGATGGAACCGGCTGTACTCTTCAGCGGTAAGGCCGCGCGCCACTTCCAAGGCCACTGACAAGCCCGCAAGGACGAAGGTCTCCGCCAGCACGCTGATACGCGGCGCTAACCCGAGTCCGCCACCTTCCTGGCGGACGGGAGCGCAGATCACCAGGTCGGCGAGGCGAGCGAGATCCGAATTGCGATTGCCGGTCACCGCTATCAGCTCGGCGCCCTGGTCCTTGATCGCGATCGCCGCCGAGCAAATCTCGGTGTTGCCGCTGTTCGAAATGGCGATCACCACGTCGTGGGGATGCACCTGGCCGAGGCTGCCGTGCAGCGTCTCGGTCGCGTGCAGAAACGTGGCGGGCGTGCCGACTGAGCAGAACAGGCTGGCAGCATAGCGAGCGACGTGTTCGGGCTTGCCGATTCCTGTCACGTGGACGCGTCCGCCGCGGGCCTGCGCCTGCCGAATCATCTCCACCGCGCGTCCCAAGGATGCGAGATCGAGTCCGCCGCGAAGGAACTTGAGCTCATCGAGCGACTGGCTGAAGAACCTCTCGATTTCGCGCACCTCGCGCTGCGCCTGTTCGAGAGGGGAGGGCGCGCGGAACCCATCCGCCTGCGCGGGAGGCGGCTCCGGGAGCGGCTCGCCGTACAGGTCCACGATTTCGCGCCGCAACTCGAAGCGCTCGGGGAACGCGCCCAGGCGCTTGATACACACCGCGCCGCACGCATTTGCGAGCCGTCCCGCCGCTTCCCAAGGCAACTTCCATCGAAGCGCACCCAGGAGTCCCGCCAGGAACGCATCGCCGGCTCCCGTCGAATCCACCTGCTTGACCCTGAATGCGGGAACCTTGATTGAAGCATCGCGGGCGGCGATGGCGCATCCGCGATCGCCCATCGTGATAATCACCGCGCGGCTCCCGTATTTGCGCCGAATCCGTTCCGCGGTCTTGAGGGGATCGGCGAAGCGCGAATCTGCGAGCGTCGCCGCGACCGCCTTCGAAGGCTTCAGAATCGTCGCCAGCTTCAGCGCCTTTTCCAGCTCCGCGCGCGTTCCCAGCAGCTCGGCGGCATCCGCCGCGGGCAGGTCCACATCGAGCACGGTAGGAATGGAATTGCGCCGCGCGAACGACAGGATCGCGATCACGGTTGGCAGCGGAAGCTGCGAAACTTCGGTCGATACGATATGGGCTCGCCGGATGAATGCGCCGTGGCGGCGGCTGATTTCCTCGGGCCGCAGTTCGGCGGTCGCGCCGCGCGCCATGTAGATCGCGCGGTCTCCGTGCGAATCGACGATCACGTTGGCGAACGAGCTGGCGCTGCCGTCGAGGGTCAGATGCTGCGCGATACCGAAGCGGTCCATGCCGGCGCGCAGGAACTCGCCGTGGCGATCGTCGCCCATCTTGCCGAAGATGCCCGCGCTCAGGCCGAGCACGCGCGCCCATCCGAGATGGTTGAGCACCAGGCCACCGACCTGCGTGCGCTCTACGCTGCCGCCCGCATCGTGCGAACCCAGGATGGTCTTCTCGTCGGCGTTGATGATTCGTGGGGCGCGGTAGAACTGGTCCACGACCATGCTGCCGCATCCCACGACATCGAGTTTTCCGTCAGCCATTCCCGCGAAGAACTCCGGGCGCCCGGTCCTGGGCTGGAAACGCGTCGTACTCGCTGGCCCATCCGGGCTCCAGCCGCTCCGCGTTGCGTGCGACGAGCGTGTTGATACGTGCCGCGAATTCGCGCCGCTCCGCGGAATCGAGCGCCGGCGTCCCTTTGGCGACCGCGTCGCTGTCAATCGCGCCCAGCTCTTTGAGTGCAGCCTTGTAGCAAGCGATGAAGGGCGCGAAGAGTTTGCCGACCCGCTTGAACGTGCAGGCCGCCTTCAGTTGCTGGACCGCATCGCTGTAGCGAGCCATCAACTCGAGATTGCCCGCCCGGCATACGCGCCATCCGCGTTGCCATTCCCGGGGCAGCACGTTCGATGGGCCCGCGACGACTCCATAAGGCATCGAGCGTTGCGTGACGTAGCGGTTCCATCGATGGCGCAGCGCGCTCGCGATTCCATCCGCCGGTGCGAACAGATCGAAAATCAGGTACGGGTCACCCGCATAGACCGCGAACTCGTGCGAGAGTTTGAAGTGCGACGCCGCTCGCGTGTAGTTGCCGAGCACAGCCTTGCCCGCCGTTACTTTGACACCGCGCACGTATTCGAGGCGCGCCATCTCCTTGACGTCGCGAGTATGTAGATGCGGGGCTTTGCCGGGCGCGGCGATGTCGGCGTTGTCGTACAGAAAGACCGGGATCACGCGGCCGAGCTTTTCGAACACCGCGCCCATCTCGCGGCCGACGAAATCCGGCGGCGCGCCCGCATCGCGAATGGAAAGCGGCGCGACCACGACCGCATCGGCATCGAGCTCCATCGCATACTTCAGGTTCGCGAGCGTTTCGGAGCGAGTGTGCCCGGTGATACCGACCCAGGCCTCGATTCGGCGCCCGATGCTCAGAGACGCGCGGCGGCATTCATCGACCACGATGCGCGAGACGGTCTGCCGCCCGCGATTGTCCATCCGGTCCCACTCGCCGGTGGTGCCCGCCGCGAACAAGATGTCCGCGCCGCGCCCACCCTGAATCGCGTAACGCACCGCGGAGCGCTGCTCGTCTTCGAGAATCTCGCCCCTGGGTGAGAGAATCGTGACGATGGGCGTGGAAAGCCCCGGCCGCGGGAGATATTCGCTGAGTGACTGCACCAACGTGGAATACTATCAGAGGAAAAGGGAACATGGGCAGGACCGCTCCCGAGCGCAAGACCGGTTCTGGAGTCCGATGAGCGATGATCCGGTTGCAGTCATATATTCGGCCTCTCTAAGTGGGGTCAGTCGTTTCTTCCCCGGGCCCTGATGGAAGTCCGCGCAC